>Ga0233437_1000258_pt1 | contig 128101 bp, 120 predicted proteins | sample SI_122_August201_FD_182714 | JGI IMG/M metagenome (GOLD analysis project Ga0233437, IMG submission 182714) | Seawater microbial communities from Saanich Inlet, British Columbia, Canada - SI_122_August2016_200_MG | ecosystem: Environmental > Aquatic > Marine > Inlet | place: Canada: British... | reverse complement strand
GAGGTGGTAAGTTAAACAGTAAAAAGGCAAAAATAACCGCGACCAACACAGCAAGAATGTTAATATCGGTCACAGCACCGGCGACCACCGCAATCACAAGCAAGAAAAGACTGATGACCAATGCCAATCCGCCGGCCAAGCCGTCAACGCCGTCTAACATGTTGAAGGCGTTAATCATGGCCACAAAAGCGAGCAGCGAGATAAGTATGCCCCAATGCCCAATGATAATGTTGCCGGTGAAGAAAAGATCGCCGAAATTGGTCACGTACACGCTACCCCAAACGACAGCCAGCAATGCGGCGAAGATCTGCCCAAGCAGGCGAGAGCTGGGCGTTAATTCACGAAAATCATCCACCACGCCAATCACGATTAACAAGAAGCCACCCGCAATCAGGCTGCGATAGGTTGCCAAGGAAATCGTCAATGTTAGTAAGGCAAAGACAAAACCCGCAAACATGGAAAGCCCACCAATTAGCGGTGTGACCTGTTTATGCGTTTTTCGTCCGCCTGGTTTGTCCACCAAGCCCACCTTCAAAGCAATTTTTCGAAAATAGATGAGGCAGAAGACGGTAGCGGCAAATCCGATGATGGCGCTTAGGATAACGTATTGGTTCATGGTGGAGCCTCATGGTGAGCGTGTCAATTCAGCTGCGAGGATAGCAAAGTGTTCATTGATTGACAAGTGGAGATGGAATGATGGGTGGACATCCCCCCTCGCATTCCCGCATAATGCGTACCATGATTAACGCGATCTAGCGGGAGAAAACATGCAATTACGAGGCAGTTGGGTGGCGATTGTAACGCCTATGAAGGCGACAGGCAGTCTTGATTTTGATGCGTTTGAAAAACTGCTTCACTGGCATTGTGAAGAAGGCACGGATGGGATCGTTGTTTTAGGAACAACAGGTGAGGCGGCGACGCTTTCCGTGAATGAGCGTGCGGAAGTGATCAAGTTCGCGATTAAAGCGGTGAATCATCGTGTGCCGGTGATAGTAGGTACTGGAACGAATAACACGCGTCAGAGCATTGACTATAGTCTACAGGCGGAAAGATTCGGCACGGATGGGTGTTTACTGGTTACCCCGTATTACAATAAACCGACCCAGCAAGGGCTGATCGCGCACTTCAAGGCCATCGCTTCTGAGCTTGCGGTGCCTGTTTTGCTTTATAATGGACCCGACCGAACCGCGTGCGATATCTTGCCGGAAACGGTGGCCGCACTCGCGCCGGTTCATAACATTATTGGCATTAAAGAAGCCACAGGTGATTTAAAAAGACTCACTGCATTGCAGGCAGTGTGCCCCGAGGACTTTATTTTCTTAAGCGGCGATGATTCGACGGCCTGTGATTTCATATTAGCAGGCGGGCACGGCACAATTTCGGTCACGGCCAATATCGTTCCTGCGCGAATGCACGCTATGTGTGAGGCTGCGTTGGCAGGTCGCACAAAGCAAGCGAAAGCGATAGATCACGATTTGCGCGAATTACATCAAAATTTGTTTGTACAATCCAACCCAATTCCTGCAAAATGGGCGCTTCTCGAAATGGGGATGATTGAATCAGGCATCCGCTTGCCACTGTTGATGCTAGAGGCAAGCTATCACGGCAAGGTTAGGCAGACATTGAAGCAAATGGGATTAGTAGCATGAAGAATGATAAAGTAGCACTGTTAATTTTAATACCTGCGTTGGCGCTAGCCCTGGCGGGCTGCTCATCAACGCGAGCAAAGTACCACGTGTTCCACGACAACAGCAAACACTACCGCCGCGCCCAAACAACGCAACCCCTCTCAATTCCATCGGGCTACAGCTCATCCAAGTTTCAAGAATATTACGTTGTGCCTAATCCACAAACGGCAGCGAATATTAAGCCTGTGAGTTTGATGCCACCGGATTTGAATGCGAGTAAGATTCCGAAAAATACGCATTGGTGGTAAATATTCTGTTGGCGTTTGTAATCGCAGTATAGCCGCAAAGCGGCGACTGGTCGTGGACGAGAGTATAATGCAAGCCTAGAAGTTCATTGTAATCGTGAATTTATGGTATTCTAATGTAGTTATATGTATTGTGGCGGCCGACAATATTGAGAATAATTTATAGTTAATCCGACCAAAGCTTCTTAAACTGCGGCGTCAAACTAACAATCAATATCCCAATAGCCACGGTAATACTGCCATACAGCGCAAAGAAATGCGCGAAAGTAGGGTTAGTGATATGAGGGTCGGCGATGTGTTGAGGCGCTGTCGCCGTTGCGCTGGCCAAGAAGCCAGAAATAGCGCCGGCAACACCGGTGGATAATTGGAAAAAGCCCATCATCATACCTTCCAAGTGCGCGGGTGCCAGAGCGCCTGCCATGGCAAAGCCAATGGGTCCTATGAATAATTCGCCGAGCGTTTGTAAAAAATAACTGATAACAATCCAGTAGAATGCAATGTAACCGCTTTTGCCTGCGAAACTGATCGCTAGTACGAGGGTAATATAACCTGCGCCCATGCTAATAATGCCAATGGCAAATTTATTGCGTAAAGGTAGTCGTTCGCCTTTTAAGCTTTTTCTGAAAAAATACAACGTGGTTAACGCGCCGACAGTAATAATGAAAAAGGGGTTTAAGCTATAGACCGATGAGGTGGGGATAATAAAGGTGCCTATGTGGCGGTTTACATTGTTTTGTACAAAGATCGTTAGCGCGGATGGAGCAAGCATATACAGCGCCCAAAACGCTAGGCCGAATAATGTAAAGATAAGAAAAGCATACAGTTTTTTCCGTGCTTTTTTATCTTTTTGTTTTCTGGCAATGGAAAGAACAACGCCGGTCATCAGGATGCCGCCAATAATTAACAGCACATTGCTTACTTCTGCGTGGCTTAAAAGAATAGCAATGGCGGGCACGGTAATGATGGCAGCAACGATCATGGGCAGTAAATTACGCATTGAAACGTCGGATTTATAGGGGATCACTTGATCGCTAGAGTGAAAGTTAAAACGTTTATAGCCTATAACAAAGAGCACGACAGAAACGAGCACCATGCTTGAGCTAAAAAAGTAAGCTGTTTCATAGCTAAAATAACGCGCAATAAAGCCAGAAGCGAATGCCGTTACAAAGCTACCCACGTTGGTTCCAATGTAGGCGACGGTAAAGCCACCATCGCGTAAGGGGTCATCTTTTGCGAATAACTTACCGGTTAAGCAGTTAATGTTCGGAATCATTAAGCCGCTGCCGACGATAAAGCAACTTAAGCCAAGGAAAATCATTTCTATGTTGGGAATGGTAATGAGAAAGCTACCACAGCCTGCGAGAAGTCCGCCGAAAATAACGGCAGTTTTGTGGTCATAACGCCCGCCTAAGAAGCCACCCAGTAATGCGGAGCTATAAAATAATGCGCCAAATGCAGCATAAACGTTGTAAGCATGTTTGACGTCCATGCGAATACCGCGTGTGAGATAGAGCACCAACAGAGCGTTGATCATAATCAAGCCGGACATAAAGGCGGCATTAACAAAAAAGAAAGTGAATAGTCCTCGAGGGAAGGGGGCGGTTTTAAGTTTGATTTGTGTATTTTCTGCCATAAGTCATTATTTATTCACTGAAAAGGTTGACCAGAGTAGTTGATTTTTACGCGGATGGGAAGCGATAAATTTTATGCTGGTCAAAATCTATCTAATACTGTACAATCGCGCGTTTTAACCCAAGATCAAATTAAGAGGATGATTCCTATGGCCATCGAAAGAACGTTATCCATTATTAAACCTGATGCCGTTGCTAAAGACGTGATTGGTGAAATTCTTGCCCGTTTTGAGCAAGTATCATTAAAAATTGTTGCTGCAAAAATGATGCGTTTAACGCGAGAAGATGCTGCGTCATTTTACGCGATTCACAGTGACAAGCCTTTTTTTGATGGCTTGGTGGACTTCATGAGTTCCGGACCTGTCATGGTGCAAGTTTTGGAAGGTGAAAATGCGGTACTTAAAAACCGTGAAATCATGGGCGCAACGAATCCAGCCGAAGCAGAGGCTGGCACGATTCGCGCAGCCTTTGCAGACAGCATTGATCGTAATGCGGTGCATGGTTCGGATGCAACAGCAACTGCGGCAGTTGAGATTCCGTTTTTCTTTACTGACAGTGAAATCTTTGCTTAAGTTTTTTTAGGTAATGTTGCGAAGATTCTGGATCCCGTGGTCAAGTCACGGGATGACAGCTTTGATTTCCCCAAAGTCATCCCGCGACTTGATCGCGGGATCCAGGCGATTTGTGTAGAACACCAACTGTAGGACAAACAGCGATTTGTCATAATATTTTTTTTTGGAGCTATGATGAATACGGCGGATAAAAAAGTTAATTTATTAGATTACGATCGCCAAGGTCTACAACGTTTTTTTGCATCGTTTGGAGAAAAACCTTTCCGAGCAGTGCAAGTCTTGCAATGGATTCATCACTATGGCGTGACGGATTTTGATCAAATGTTAAATTTGAGCAAGAAGCTGCGCCAGCAGTTGCATGAAGTCGCCGAAGTGCGTGCGCCAGAGATTGGATATACACAAGTCTCTAATGATGGAACGCGCAAGTGGGTGTTGAAGTTGCCGGATGGTAATGCCATTGAAACCGTATTTATTCCCGAAGAAGGGCGAGGCACATTGTGTGTTTCTTCTCAGGTCGGTTGTTCGTTGAATTGCAGTTTTTGTTCCACGGCGCAACAAGGTTTTAGTCGTAATTTAACAACCGGTGAAATTATTGGACAGGTCTGGCGTGTTGTGCGCGAGTTGTCACTCAAAGAGAATAAGCACGACAAACAGATTACCAATGTCGTGATGATGGGTATGGGTGAGCCGTTATTGAATTATAAAAACGTCGTAGCCGCCATGGACATCATGCGCGATGATTTTGCCTATGGGTTATCAAAATACCGCATAACGTTAAGTACATCAGGTGTCGTACCTGCCATGGAAAAGTTAAAAGAAGATACCGATGTCGCGTTAGCCGTTTCATTGCATGCGGCAACGGACGAGTTGCGTGAAATACTCGTCCCGATTAATAAAAAATACCCCATCAAACAATTACTAGCAACGTGTAAACACTATTTTGACAAAGAACCTCGCCGCAAAGTGATGTTCGAATACGTGATGCTCGATAAAGTGAACGATACCCCTGAGCAGGCGCGTGCATTGGTGCGTTGCTTAAGTCATTTGCCTTGCAAAGTGAACTTAATTCCCTTTAACCCCTTCGATCAAACGTTATATCGCTGTTCCAGCCCAGCACGCATCGACGTGTTTAGAAAGATTTTACAAAAAGCTGGTATACGCACGCTTCAACGTAAAAAACGTGGCGATGATATTGACGCAGCGTGTGGACAGTTGGTCGGTGATGTGCAAGATCGTACGCAAGGGGCGCGGAAGAAGATGATTCGTATCAGGACTGAGAAATCGCTGCGAAACAACGATTGATTGAGGTTCAAGTCGAAGCTGGAACTTCATCGCTCGTTGCTGAATAACGCCGCATCCGCCAAAAAAACCACAACGCAAAAGCGCCCAGAAACTTCGTGGCGGTCATGATGAGAAAGCCCACCCAATTTAATTGATAAAGAAAATACAAGTTAACCGCACTGTCTGCGGGCGATGAAATGAAGGACGATAAAAGGATTCGTTGAGATAGCGGTTTTTTGGTGTAGGTGTAAATGCTCCAATCCAAGCTTTCACCGACAGCAAATGCGGCGACACTGGCTAATGCCGCTTGTTGTTCTGCGAGTGCCCAGCTTAATAAACAGCCTATAATCATCGCAAGAATGACCCAGTGTTTTGTTTCACGTTGTGCGAAATCGCGCAAGACGTAAATTAAACCGACAAGAAAGTCAGCGGCGGAAACGGGTTCGCCAAATATTTTTAAGTCAGGTGCGTAGCTGAAAATCGTGTTTAAAAACACAATGAATAACAAATAATTCAATGTGGCAGGGTAAAATTTAAAAGTGAAGCGTTTATTCTTTTTCATTGTTTTATGGGGTTCCGGTTAGGCGAGGTGGCGACTGTTCGAGGTCTGCACGGCGCTTATTTGGTTGTTAGCCAGTAATAGCTGATTGGTCGATGCAACAAGATTCTTGTTGGAATTATGATGCCAAACCGCCCACAAAACAACAAGCAGCAACAGCACCACAATGATGGCCGAGGTAATCCAGCGCATGGAGCGTTGTTTGGCGTGAGCATCACGAAAAGTAAATTTCACTGGTTTGACCTTGTTAGTTTTATTCAGCACACCCATATCAGCAAAAAAAGTATCAATTTTAGTCGAGGCAATATTCACAAGCTTCGCATACGCTCGAATATACCCTCGCATAAACACCGTCAGCCCCTCAGAAAGATACGCATCCGATTCAATGCGCTCAAGCACGCTGGGCGACAGACGCAAGTGGTCAGCGACATCCTCTTGGCTAAGATCCTGCTCTTTTCGGGCGTTTCTCAATAACTGACCAAGTGTCAATGCAATGTCAATTTGCTCCGCTATTGCTTGATTCACGCGCTTCTTCCCTAAGAAATGACACCAAAGCGGCCATTATCCTTGATTTTTGGGTTGAAGTCTACAGTGAAGATTGGGCGTATCGTTGGGTTGCAACCTAGCAATAGAGGTCAAATCACTGGGTTGCAACCTAATGATTGAGGTCGGATCATTGGGTTGCAGCCCAATAAAATATAGGCTATACTTCGGTTGTACTTTAATAGAGGACGGTTATGGAAACATTATTCGAAAATCAGCGTGTAATTTTTGAGCAATTCGAGGGAGAGCGCTTTTATGATCGCGGTGTCATGAACGCTATTACGCTGGATAATGCTGTGACCGGCATTGTTGGTGTCCGCGGCATTGGCAAAACAACCAATTTATTGAAACAAGCGCTCATGAACGGAGCGAAAGAAAGGCGAGCCTTGTATGTTTCAGCGGATGACCTTTACTTCCTGGACAATAAGCTGGTTGATTTGGTAAAGCAGCTTTATCAAGAAACTGACGTCACTTTGTTATGTATTGATGAAGTTCATAAATACCCGAACTGGGCGCAAGAGTTAAAGAATATCGCGGACAAGTACAAACGTATTCGCGTTTTATTTACTGGCAGTTCCAGCATTGACATTGTGCACGGTAAATATGATTTATCGAGACGTGTCACGCTTCATCATTTATACGGGTTTTCATTCCGTGAATATTTAGAATTTTATTTAGATTGTCGTGTTGACAAAATCACGATGCAGGAGCTTGTGACCAATCATGTGCACATCGCCGAATCATTAAAAGTAAAACAAATCTTGAAACACTTTAATGAATACCTTCGCACAGGCTACTATCCTTTCTTTCGTATTTTCAGCCAGGAACGTGAGAAATTTCAGGCGATAAAAAACACAACACAAAAAACGATTTATGAAGATATTGCGACGTTACGTGTTCTCAAGACACCGACGCTGATGCTGTTAGAAAAACTTTTCAAATACGTGCTGAATTCTTTACCGGGAGAGCTTAGTGTTTACAAGCTAGCGAACACGGTCGGCAAAGATTTCGAAAGCATTACCGAATATTTGGCGCTACTACAACAAAGCGGTTTAATTCGTTATTTGTATTCTAAAAAAGCGGGTAAAGCGCAAATGCGCAACCCACAAAAAATGTACCCTGAAAACACGAATTTGATTTATGCCGGCCATCTAGCACGTCTCGCTGATGTAACGCTAGGCAAAGCACGCGAAACGTTTGTGATTAATCAACTTCAAAATATAGGACGCGATGTTTTTTACAGCAGCATTGGTGACTTTGATGTTGACGGCATGATTTTTGAAGTAGGCGGAAAAAACAAAACGAACCAACAAATCAAAGGACAAAAAAATGCGTTTATTTTGGCAGATGGTATAACGGTGGGCGTGGGGAATAAAATCCCGTTGTATTTATTGGGGCTGCTTTATTGACTTATAACAAAGCACAGCATTCCGATGCGCCTGCTGAGCATTAGCATAATTCGGTATCTCTGCTGCTCGCTTAAAGTAACGAATAGCTTGTTTATAGTGTTTTGTTTCGCATAAAAAAACAGCGTAATTATTCAGATATTCGCCGTTGGTTGGGGCTGCTTGAATGGCCTGGGTGTAATAACGTGAAGCCAGCTTGTTTTGCCCCGTTTGCGCGTAATAATAACCAGCCGCCGCCAAAACGTTAGGTGCACGTGGCGCCTGTGTTAATGCTAGCATGACTTTATCTTTGGCACGTTGCGGATGTTTTTCTTCAAGGTAGGCGTAAACTAATTGCGCATTGATATTAGCCGCACGCGCCAGATTGGCATCGACCCTGGGGGCACAGGCGGTTAGTGTTAAAAGGCTGATGCAGAGCAAGAGCCAATAAAAGGGTTGTGTGAGGTTGTTGGGTGCTTTCATGAAGCTCATCTATTTTTGATAACGTTGCTTTTAGCGTATTCAAAAAAGACGCGCAAAAGAAGCAATAATACAACCATCGCATTTTCCGCTTTAATCCTATGCAAACGTAGCTCGAGATTCCTTTTTTTGCCGTTATTTTTTTCTTGAGTCTTAGCGAGCATAAGCATAGGATAATGTCGACCACGAGGCCGGTGCGCCTCGTTTAATAGAAGTAATGAAAACAGGAGTACTTATTATGAGCGATTACATGCCTAAAGCAGGTGAATTTTGCTGGAACGAATTAATGGTAGCTGATACCAGCAAAGCGAAGGATTTTTACAGCGGTCTTTTAGGTTGGGAAGCCAATGAGATCGATATGGGCGACATGACGTACACGATTTTCAAATCAGGTGACAAAGACGTTGCTGGCATGTTGCAAATTCCTCAGGGTCAAGAACAAGAAATTCCACCGCATTGGATGAGCTACATATTGGTTGATGACTTGGATGCTATGATAGAAAAAGCGACAGGGCTAGGTGCTACGGTTAAGATGCCGGCAACACCGGTTGCGTCAATGGGACGATTTACTGTGTTGCTTGATACGACGGGCGCTCATATCGCTTTGTGGGAAAAAGCGGAAGGTTGATTGGTGGCGATATTGTCTGGATACCGCGGTCAAGCCGCGGTATGACATTAACGGTGACGCTGTCATCCCGTGGCTTGACCACGGGATCCAGGGATGTTGCGCTGTATTGCGCATCTCGAAATGCAATGAATTTAGGTCTATTGCAGCTTCATTGTTAGGTTAGAGTCCTTTGTGCTTGAAGCGATTTCTTTTTCAACTGCTGCCAGGCGCGTACATATTTTATCAAATTCAGGGTTGTTCTTGGAAAGGCGACAATCTGAATATTCTGTTTTTTTTCGTCTCACATAGTCAAAAAAAGATTCGTTGTCGTCAGCATGCGCATTCAAGTCGATCTTTTGCTCAAGTATCAGATTAATAATATCCGTTCTTGTTTCCCATGTATTCTCACCAAGAAGATTCTGAGTTGCGTGCGTAACATGAGCAAGGGCCTTTATGAGCGGCGTTTTGCCGTTGGAGTCAGGCGTATTAACGTCTCCACCCTTGCCTAGCAATAAGCGCAATATCTCTATATTGCCTGCTTGAATGGCAGAGTTTAAACAATCGCTGCCAATCCTGGCGCCAGAAGCAATCAGTAGTTCGACGCTTGTGGTATTTCCTATGTGTGCAGCAAGATCAAGAGGGGTAGAACCGTGGCCGTAATCATCTTTTTGGTTGATCTCATTTTTCCGAATAGGATTTGATAACAAAGAGCGAAGTCGGGAGATATTTTGGTATCTTACAGCCTCGTTGATAGGCATTTTTCGCTTTTTGCTGGTAGTAAAGAATCCATGCTTTTTGAGAAAAGCTGTTGATTTTGGCGTAAAAAATCCTTGAATCCTTCTTGGCATTTTCCTCATAACGTGCCGCCTGTGAGAGCGCATTACGTCTTCAGGGTGGCAATGAAGGCGATCTGATATAACATCTTGGCTTTGATATTTGACATCAATAAATAGTGGGTCTAAGTCAAGAGGCTTATTAGCGGTTAACATTTTTTTTGCTGCTTGGTTGTAAATATTAACAAGAATATAGAGTTTGCCCATTTTTACATTGTGTAGCCAGCCACCGGATGTAATAGTTTGGGGGAGGTTCTTGGCAATTTCATTTTGACTGTATTTTATGTGTGGTTTGTTGTGGCGGGAAGAATCGCTTTTTTCCGATTGTGTGAGATAAGTTGAGAAGATGCGTTGAATGTTTTTATAGCATGCCCTTAAAAATTTAATCTGTTGTTCTTTTGTCTGGAGAATCACGTTTTCTTCCTGTTTTTATGTAATAAAGATGAGCAATAGTAGCGCGCCACGCATTGTTTGTAAAGTTTTTAAGCGGAATGTCGTTAAAATAACGTTGATGCAGTGTTCTGGGCCCGGTATCAAGACATTGCAATGCTTGAAAAAGAGCCCGCGTCCTTTGTGCGGGAGCTCGAGAAAAGGATGTGTTTGTTCAAGTATTCATTGCTCGTTTCAGAGAAAGTTCTCATACACAAAACTTTTGTCATAATCTTCGCATTTTGATGCACAATGGGTATAATCCCATCACCGTTATCTTGGGCTGCTTATACCCAGGACTATTTCTAAGCATTGACAGATTAAAGGAGTCATCGTGGAATACATGACCGAAGAGCAACAAGTCGAGCGATTAAAGGCCTTTTGGAAAGAATACGGTCTTTCTATTGTGGGAGGCATTGTACTGGCCATTGCTTTGATCATCGGCTTTCGTTACTACCGCAGCTACAAAACCAACAAAGCGCAAGAAGCTTCCTTGGTCTATACCACCATGGTTACAACGGCGATGTCTAACAATGACGCGTCTGCGAACAATGCTGCCAAAGTGCTCATCAAAGAATACTCAAGCTCGGCGTATGCAGATTTTGCACAATTATGGCTCGCGAAAAGAGCGGTTGATCAGAAACAGTACCCTGCTGCGCTGAAAGCACTGCGATGGGTGCTTGTGCATGGCAACATGGAATCCGTGAAGCAAGTGACCCGTATTCGGTTGTCGCGAGTTTACCTTCAGATGCAAGAACCCGCCAAAGCACTGAGCGCATTGGCGACCATGAACGACAAAGCGTATCAAGGACTCGTTGCAGAATTGCAAGGGGACGCCTATCTACAACGCGGACAAATCAATCGGGCGCGTGTGCTCTACCAAAAAGCACTCAAAACCTTACCCAATCCCGCACAATCACGTCCGTTGCTCGCAATGAAATTAGCTGATTTGCCTGCGACCAACAAACTTTAAGTGGAGATAACAATGAAGCGATTAAGCTTATGTCTAATGACCGTGTTAATGGCGCTGGCTTTATCCGGGTGTAACCCTTTAGGTAAAGACAACAATATACCGCCTTCGCCGCTGATGAAATTCAAGCAAACCGTGTCGGTACAACGATTGTGGACAGCTTCCGTGGGCAATGGTGACGGTGGTTATTATTTACGATTGGTGCCTGCGGCTGCGAACAACACCGTTTTTGCTGTGAGTCACAATGGCAACGTCATGGCTTATGCCGCCAATACAGGACGCCTACGTTGGGGTACCAGCCTTCGACAAAGCATCACTAGTGGTGTGGTGGCGGGCGACGGCAATGTTTACGTCGGCACGGGCGCAGCCCGTTTGGTCGCCTTGTCTCAAAAAACAGGCAAAATCATGTGGTCTCGCACCTTGACGGGCGAAGTGCTAGCACAACCACAATACGCCAAAGGCATCGTGCTCGTTCATACGGTAGCCGGCACACTGGCTGCGTTCTCTGCCGATGATGGTCATCGGTTGTGGCGCTTTGATCAACACGTACCCTCACTGATTCTACATGCCGCAGGCCAACCTCAAGTGGCGGGCAACTATGCTGTTGCCGGTTTTGCAAATGGGCAATTGAGTGCGCTCGGCCTGACCACGGGTCGTGTCGTTTGGGATCAGCACATCACCATTCCCATGGGCGATAACCCCGTCGCACGCATGGTTGATATCACCGTAAACCCTGTCATCGTGGATGGTGTGGTCTATGTCACAACATACCAAGGTCGCGTCGCAGCATTAAACCTAGGCGACGGACGTATGATCTGGCAACACAAACTCTCCTCTTATGCGGGCATGACAGCCGATCGAAGCCGGCTTTACATCGCTGACGCTAAAAGTGAGCTGTGGGCATTCAACGAAGCTAGCGGCGCGGTTGCGTGGCGACAAACACGCTTGCGTGGTCGTCAAATCACAGCACCAGTGATCTATAAAAACATGTTGGTAACGGCGGATCGTTATGGCTATTTACATTTTATGTCCTTATCCGACGGACATTTCTTAGCGCGCGTTTCCATGGGACGCGGCGCACTTGCAGCACCGGTGAGTTACCGAGGCAATTTATACATTTACACAAGCGCCGGTAAATTACTGGCGGTTCGCGGACGTTAATAAAATGAACAACAACACGATGAAAATATCAGACGCACTTTTACCGGTTATTGCCATTGTCGGGCGCCCGAACGTGGGCAAGTCGACGCTTTTTAATTGCTTCACAAAAAGCCGTGATGCCTTGGTGGCGGATTGGGCTGGTGTAACGCGAGATCGGCAATGGGGCGAAGGCGTCCTGCATGGCCGACCTTTTATTGTGGTAGATACCGGTGGTATCGGTGAAGCTGCAGAAAACGATTTAGATGCTTTGATGGCAGGGCAATCATGGCAAGCCGCCAAAGATGCGGACATGATTGTTTTTTTATTGGATGCGCGCGCAGGCCTAACCGCCGCAGATGAGGAGCTAGCTAAGCGGCTTCGTACCTTGCAGAAACCTATGATTCTCGCCATTAACAAAACAGACGGCCTTGACGCTGACGTTGCCATACTGGATTTCCATAGATTGGGTTTAGGCGCACCTAGTGCGATTGCTGCGAGCCATCGACGTGGTGTCTTACAGTTATTAGAAGCCGCACTCGGCTGTTGTCACCCCAAAGAAGAACGAGAAGCGTTCGATAAAGACGCGGGCATTAAAATCGCGATTGTCGGTAAACCGAATGTGGGAAAATCCACGTTAGTGAATCGCATGCTTGGCGAAGACCGTGTGATTGTTTTCGACCAACCCGGCACAACACGCGACAGTATTTTTGTCCCTTTTGTTCGACATGACAAACAATACACTTTAATTGATACCGCCGGCGTCCGACGACGAAGCCGCGTGGGCGTAGGCGTCGAAAAATTTTCTATCATTAAAACATTGCAAGCGGTGGAAGCTTCCAACGTGGTTATCTTTGTGATTGATGCACGAGAAAATATCAGCGAACAGGATCTCAAACTTTTAGGGTTTGTTTTGCGAACGGGAAAAGCGCTGGTGATTGCCGTCAATAAATGGGATGGCATGAGCACCGAAGAACGCACACACGTGAAAGAAACCTTAGCGCGCCGTTTGGATTTTATTGATTTTGCACGTATTCATTTTATATCAGCCTTACACGGTACGGGCGTAGGCGATCTTTTCCAATTTATCGAAGAAGCCTATCTTTCTGCAACCAAACCGGTGAGCACATCGAAAACCACCAAACTCTTAGCCGCCGCCATTGAAAAACATCAACCTCCACTCGTGAACGGACGACGCATAAAAATGCGCTACGCTCATCTTGGCGGCCACAATCCACCGATCCTTGTGATCCACGGCAATCAATTGGAAAAGCTCCCCGATGCGTACCGTCGCTATATCGTGAAATTTTTCCGGGATCAATTAAAAATGATCGGCACACCGATTCGGCTGGAATTGAAAACCAGTGATAATCCGTTTGCGAAGTCGAAGCGATAGGCCCAGAAAAAATAGACCATACTCCGAAAAAACAGCGGAAAGTCGGAGTATGCCCCCGAAAAACCGAAAAATGCTTGAGAAACGACAAAAATAGACTATACTCCGAGAAAACAGCGGGAAGTCGGAGTATACCCATGAAAAACCGGATTTTACAATTACCCAATGATCGCTCATTCTTTCTTTTTGGCGCGAGAAATACCGGCAAAAGCACCTTGATAAAGCACAATGTTCGCCAGACGGAGCATGTGTATATTGATTTGTTGGATCTTCAGCAAGAGGAGAAATACCTTCATAACCCACATATATTGAAAGCTGAGGTTTTGGCATTGCCTAAAACAACAAGACTCATTGTCATCGATGAAGTGCAGAAAATTCCTGCTTTACTCAATGTCGTACATTCGCTGATTGAAGAAACAGACAAGCTTTTCATTCTCACAGGTTCGTCAGCACGCAAATTAAAGCGAGGCCACGCCAATTTATTAGCGGGTCGCGCCGTTGTTAGAAATTTGTATCCTTTTAGTTTTTTAGAGTTGGGTCAGGCATTTGAGCTGGATGAGGCGTTGCGATTTGGTATGTTGCCTAGGCTCTGTGAATTAAAGCAAGATGAAGAAAAGGCGGATTTTCTACGTGCTTACGCGCATATTTATCTTAAAGAAGAAGTGTGGGCGGAGCATTTAATTCGTAAGCTAGAACCGTTTCAATATTTTCTCGAAGTCGCGGCACAAACAAACGGCGATATTGTCAATCATGCCAATATTGCTAAAGATGTCGGTGTTGATGATAAAAGTATTGCCCAATATTTTTCGATTTTGGAAGATACATTGCTTGGTTTTCATTTGCCTGCGTTCAAACATTCGTTTCGGAAGCGCTTATTACGTAAGCCAAAATTTTATTTTATTGATACGGGTATTGTGCGCTCTTTATCTAGGACGCTGTCGTTGCCTGTGTCTGCCAGCACCTATGAGTATGGTAAGTTATTTGAGCATTTTATTGTGCTGGAATGTTATAAATTGATCAATTATTTTTATCCAGATTATAGGTTGTCTTACCTTCGTGATCAGGATGCCTTGGAAATTGATCTGGTGGTTGAGCGACCAGGAAAGCCGTTATTGATGATTGAGATTAAAAGCGCTGAAGAAATACAGCCTAAGCACTTAAAGCCCCTGCATAAAGTCGTTGAGGCTTTGGGTGATCAAGTGGAGGCGTTGTGTTTTGCGCGTGTGCCTCAAGCGTTAAAATTTGATAGCGTGACCGTCTATCCTTGGCGAGAAGGTATTTGTCGATACCTAGCGCCTGATGCGGCTGATTAATTTTGATTTAACCGCGCAAAATAATCCGCCGTCATCGCCTTTAACGTCGGCGCAAGCAGCCACAAGCTGATCAAATTCGGGATCGCCATCAAAATATTCGCAAGATCTGCAAATTGCCAAACGGTATGCAAGGGCGCAATGGCGCCGAAGAAGATCATGACAATAAAAATCAAGCGATAAAAGAAAATCGAACGATGACCGAAGGCGAACAAGCAGGCGCGGTCGCCGTAATATGACCAGCTAATCATTGAAGAATAGGCGAAGAACAGAATCCCGATGCCGACAATCCAGCTGCCAATCAAGCTGGCGTGATACCCAAACACTGACAAACCTTGGCTGAATGCCGCTTCAGAAAGCGCGGTGCTGTCTTGGGTGTTGAGCATGTGAGGTTGTAGTGTGTGAGTGACGAGTAAGACCAGGGCGGTGATGGTGCAGATGATAAGTGTATCGAAAAACGGTTCTAGCATGGCGATCAAGCCTTCTCGAACGGGTTCTTTGGTTTGAGCGGCGGCGTGGGCAATGGCCGTGGAGCCGAGGCCAGCTTCATTGGAAAAAACACCACGCGCCGTGCCAAATTGAATGGCGGCGCCGATCATGCCGCCGCCTAGTGCGTGAGGATTGAAGGCGTAATTAAAAATCTGACCAAAGGCGTGAGGGATAGCTGTGATATGTAAAGCAATAATCAGTAAACCGGCGGCGCAATAAAAGACGGTCATGAAAGGTACGATTAATGCCGTGAGTGTGCCGATGCGTTTAATGCCGCCGATAATCACTAAGCCCACCAAGAAGGCCAAGAGGATGCCGATGAAGCCATTGTAAGACGCGCTGCCAGGGAGAATAAAGTTCAATCCATTCACAATCGAATTGGCTTGTACCGTGTTACCAATACCAAAAGACGCCAGTACCGTAAAAATCGCGAAAGCGAGCGCAAGTTTGGGCATGCGCAATGCATGCAAGATGGTGTACATAGGTCCACCGGCTGTTTCGCCATTCTTGTCAATATCGCGATATTTGACGGCAAGACTAGCCGCACAAAATTTTGTCGCCATACCAAAAAACGCCGACACCCACATCCAAAATACAGCCCCTGGTCCGCCAAGTGCAATGGCTGTAGCAACGCCTGCAATGTTGCCTGTTCCTACGCTGCCAGATAAACCTGTCATCAGCGCTTTAAAATGCGAGATTTCCCCTGGGTCGTTTTTTTTGCTGTATTTTCCCGTCAAGAGCGCAAAGCTATGAAAAAAACCGCGCCATTGAATCAGCTTTAAATAAACGGTTAAATAAATACCGGTGCCCACCAGAAAGACCACGGCAGGTACGCCCCAAATGAGATTGTTGATGTTGGTTAATAGCTGCGTTATTTGATGAATCATTAAATTTTCTTTAAAAAAAGAGGGAATGATTTTGTAATCTTATCACATTCGGGTAGACTTACTTTGGTTTTTTTTTCAGTAATAATTTAGAGGGAAGACAATGAGTCAAATGTTACAAAAGCTAGAAGATAGCGTGATTAGCTTGATCGATGAAGTGGAACACTTAAGAGCGGAAATGATTACGTTAACCGAAGATAATCAGCGATTAAAAGCTGAGGTTGATGAAGTGCGTGGACAAACATCATCTGAGCAAGTGAAGTTGGAAAGTATTTTAAGTTTGTTGGATGACGTGGATGCTGCGAAGCCTGCGGCGGTTGAAGTTGCAGAGCCTGCTGCTGAAGCAGCGGTAGAGTAATCAGTTTTACTGAGTTATGGACTAATGACTAGCCCCTGGTGGCTGGTCGTTGGTGCTGTGATATCTATTAGTGTCATTACCAAGGGAAACTGTCAGTCTAATTACCGAGTTACCGAGCGACTTTGTCACAATAGCATATCAGGCTTCTGCAAATACAGCAATAAAAAAATCGGTTTTGTCAAAGTTGAGTCACAACAGCCATTTGGATCAGCAGCTAAATTGCGTTAAAATGAATTGAATGCATTGATCTCATAAGCAGCTTAAAATAGCTAGCATTGAATAAAATTATAAATCAGTGGCTGAGTCTTGACAGAACGTGTGCCACAGACACACCGCAGCGACCAACCCAGGATGAGTTTGTTGTTGCGAAAAGCTGTAGAAGAGATGGCGGAAGGCCCGCCGAAGCCGGCAATTAGGTGCAGGCTTCAAACCACCTTAAGCGGCTGGTATTAAGAGTGCTGGTCGTGAGCGTTAAGGAAAAGTCGAGTTTAACTCGGCAGGTATGGACTAGGGAGACGAATAGACCTGAATCACTGTTGACTCGTCGAAATAAGAGGCTGACATCGAAACTGGGATTAGGTTCTGATTCCCAGGATAAGTTTACAGGTGACCTAAATGCTGTGTCAGCGGTGTCCGGCGTGGAGGTGGCGTGAACCTAGTCTAGGCTTTTCTACGGAACTGTGGGAACCAGTCGTTTTGATGTTAAGGGAAAACTTAAGTGGCAGAAACCATGAGAGTGAAACACCGATGCAAGGCACTGGGGCGGAGCGGCCCGTAGTAGTAATGAAGCGGCTGTAATGGTCGTGGAGCAAAGGGGCCGCGTTAGACGGTTGAAACAACTGTTCAACTGGGGAGACCTAGGAGGAGATAGACGTGACAACAAAATCATACGACATACCGAAGAGTCTAGTTTTCCAAGCATATAAGCTTGTGAAGGCAAAGGCTGGGGCGGCTGGTGTTGATCGTCAATCGTTAGGCGATTTTGAAAAAGATCGTCGAAACAATCTGTATAAGCTTTGGAATCGAATGTCGTCGGGGTGTTATTTTCCACCACCGGTGAAAGCGGTACCGATTCCAAAGAAACAGGGTGGGACACGGATACTTGGAGTACCGACAGTAACGGATAGAATCGCACAAACAGTAGTTAAATTGGTTTTCGAGCCAAAGGTTGAGCCCATTTTTATGGAAGACTCTTATGGCTATAGGCCAAGTAAATCGGCTTTAGATGCAGTGGGGGTAACCCGGAAGAGATGCTGGCAACATGACTGGGTGCTTGAATTCGACATTGTGGGATTATTTGATAATATTCCACATAATCTACTGCTAAAAGCGGTGCGTAAACACACAAGTTGCCAATGGGTAATATTGTACATAGAGCGCTGGTTGAAAGCACCGATGCAACAAGCTGACGGTAAGTTAGTTGAGCGCATCTGTGGGACACCCCAGGGTGGGATTGTCAGTCCAGTGCTTAGCAATTTATTCCTGCACTATGTGTTTGACACTTGGATGGAACGAAATCATCCAGGAAAGCCGTGGTGTCGATACGCTGATGATGGTCTGGTGCATTGCAAAACGAGGCATGAAGCAGAGATGCTACTGCAAGCATTAAGCAAGCGTTTTGCGGAGTGCGGATTAGAGTTACACCCAAAGAAGACAAAGATTGTTTATTGCAAAGATGATAGTCGCAAAGGAAAGTACTCAGAGATAAAATTTGATTTTCTAGGATTTACCTTTAGGCCTCGAGTGGTAATGCGTAGAGACACGCAACGTGTGTTTGTTAGTTTTACCCCGGCTGTGAGCAGGAGTTCACAGAAGTCAATGCGAGCGAAGACGAGGAAGATGAGGTGGCGTAATCGGACGGAACTCAGTTTAAATGAGATAGCAAAGAGTTATAATCCAGTCTTGCAAGGCTGGCTTAATTACTACGGGCGCTATCGTCGTTCAGAGCTTCATTCGGTGTGGCGCCACTTCAATAAAACATTAGTTGCTTGGGCCATGAAAAAGTATAAAGGATTTGGACGAAGTAAAACAAAGGCGGCGATATTCTTGCATGGAATTGCGAGAAAGAACCCGAATTTGTTTGCGCATTGGCGAGCAGGTATGACGGGACAGTTTGTCTAATGGGAGCGGTATGAGTCGAGAGGTTCACGTACCGTTCTGCGAGAAGCCAGGGAGGAAGCGCCCTGGCTTACTCACCCGAGTAAGTAAACCAGAACAGCTCGCGTGCTATAAACACACCGAAAAATAGCACTATTGTGCTGCGAGCAGTTTGGATATATATTGTTAAAACAGATACAACGTCTGATATTATTTTTGCTAAGCGTCTAAATGAATAAAATAGGTATTTAAAATGGATTGTAGAAAAGAAATAGAGAGTTGGGTTGTAGAAAAAACTCAGGAGTACAGAGAAAAGGCAGAGATATTGACGAGTAAAGCTAAAACCGATTTATATGACTATTTACATTCCTCTGGCATTATGACGAAGAGTAAAAACCAGTCTGAAATTGACGCTATTATTGATAATGTGGTGGATGCTGCATTATTACAATGCAAAGCCGAGATGTTACGCCCAGACTTTAGACAATAAGGATCAATGAGATGTTCATTTGCCCGTGTGGCTCCAAGAAGCCTTATATACAATGTTGTGAACCATATCATCTAGGGGGAAAATTATCTGATACGCCAGAGGCGCTTATGAGGGCGCGTTACTCAGCATACTGTCAGTCAAATATAACCTATATTCAAAATACAATGCGAGGCAAAGCAGCAGTTGATTTCAACGCTAAAAAGATAAAAGGTTGGTCATTATCTGTTGAATGGCTTGGATTGAAAATAATTAAAAGCTTTTTCTCTGATGATCCCAGTGTTGCTTATGTTGAATTTGTTGCCCGCTACCGTGAAAGAAACAAAATTAAAATTATTCATGAAAGAAGTGAATTTCGTTGCATTGGTTTTTGGTATTATACTGATGGTGTCCATTTGCCAACTACGGAGATGGAAAAATAGCGTATAGTGTGAATACATGGCTGTCTTGAAATGACGGCTCCATATTATTAATAATCACTATGGCGTAAAATTCTGAAATTTTCCAGAAAGACATGTATCGGCTCTGCCAATACGAGCCAAACAAAAAAAAGTTAGTAAAGCAAATGAAATAAAAACCAGACTTAATTAAAAAACCAATACCTCCGCCAGGTAATGCTAAGAGGAAAGGAAGTCTCCAGCCAAAAGTTAGCATTTGGTGTGGAGTTAGCAACTTTGTTAAAAACAAACAAATTATTGAAGCCAAAAGCACACCAAAGCTGCTGCCTACCATGGCGAAGCTACTAAAAAATATTTTTCTTCCTTGAGGCGCAGATTCGTATAGATAAATGACCGATCCTATATATTCACCGCCTACAGATATGCCTTGAAAAAGTCGAGCCAGAATTAAAATGACAATAGAAATACTTCCAATTTGGTTATACGTTGGTAGAAATCCAATAACACCCGTTGCAACTGACATTAAAGCAATAGATATAAGAAGCGCGGGTTTTCTTCCCACAAAATCTCCGACCCAGCCAAACATCAGCGCACCAACAGGGCGAGTGACGAAGCCAATAAAGAATACAGCGAATGTATTCATTAAAGCTATGGATGGAGAGGCGCCAGAAAAAAAAATTTGATGCAATGAATACGGCCATATAACCATAAACAGATAGATCATAAATTTCAATAATAGTACCAATGGTGCCAGCAAAGAGGGAGACCTTATTAGTGTTCATTAAATAGCCTGCAAATAAAAAAATGTTGTTCTTAATAAAACGGTAAACTTTTTTCAAACCCAAAATTTTTAAGGTTTTGTATTTTTGAAGGAAACAAAATCCCATTCAGATGATCAACTTCATGTTGAACTAGTCTAGCATGAAAGCCACTAACCACTCGCTCTATGAGGTTTGCATCTTCGTCATAGCCACGGTACTTTATTTTTTCAAAACGAGGCACTAAGCCGCGCATACCAGGAACGCTCAAACAGCCTTCCCAGCCACTAACCATATTTTCAGACAGCACTTTATATTCTGGATTGATCAGGGTTGTAAGTGGTACTGGATTCTCATTAGGGTAACGCTTGTTTTTTTTAAATCCAAAGACAATAACACGCTGGTTATTGCCTATTTGGGGTGCTGATATTCCAACGCCATGGTTTTTTAGCATAGTGTCTTTAAGGTCTTGCACTAATAAATACAATGATTCATTAAATTGTTTTATCGCAATAGATTTCTCCATTAATAATGGATTACCCATGATGCTTATACTAACGTCAGGCATAGCATTTTCCCGTTTCTGTGGTTTTAAAAGACAATGAAGCAGCAAAAGTGAGCGCAGCAATCATCATGACATAAAAAGTTGCAGGTAACACTGATTGTGTATGGTGCAATAAATATAGAATTATAATTGGTGCAGAGCTACCAAAAATTGTCATGCTTAAATTGAAAGCAATTGCTGAACCAGCAAAACGAAGGGCAGTTGGGAAGCTATCAACAAAAAATGGCATTAAGGAACCAGCAGTCATACCAACAAGACAAGATAATAGAAATTCACTTATTATCGCATTAAATAGAGTATGGGAGCTTAATAAAACGAACATGGGGTAGATGAATATAAAAACGCTTATAGATGCTAATTGCATAACACGATGGTAACCTATTGAATCAGCAACCATGCCGGTAATGATGGTGATAGCAGTTGTTATAAAAAAGCTTACAATACCGATTATCATTGTACCAGATAAGCCGAATTTAAAATTTAGGCTGATATAAGATGGTAGGTAGACCGCATACAAATAAACAAGAACAGCCAATAGTGAAGCAACCAGTGTGGTTTTTAGAATGTTCAAATAAAAATATTTGATCACGGATCTTATTGGCCTGATCGCTATTTTATGTTTCGATCTAATTTGTTTAAAAGCACACGTTTCAGGTTGTTTTATGCGGATATAGAGCGCAATGATCCCAAATATAGAAGATAAAAGAAAAGGGATGCGCCAGCCCAGTATGTGTAAAGATCGTTGATCCATTGTGCTGATGGTTATGAGTGCAACAATTGATGCCATCATCAGTCCGAGATAAACGCCACCTAAAATGATACTGCCAGCTAGACAGCGATGTTCGTTTGGCGCATTCTCCATTAAATAAATAGCGGCACCCACTTCTTCACCAGACATTGAAAGCCCTTGAATTAAGCGGCTGGTTAGTAATAATAGAGGAGCGAATAGCCCAATTGTTGCATATGTTGGCAAAATTCCAATAAAACAGGTTGCAAAAGTCATCATTCCAATGGAAAGAAGTAAAGCCTTTCTTCGCCCCAGCTTGTCACCAACGATACCAAAAATAATGGCACCAATGGGACGCATTAAGCAACCTATTGCAAAAACAGAAAAAGCTAACATTGTTGCGATAAATGTATTATCTGTTGGGAAAAAAAGTAAACCCAACGTCGATGAAAAATAAGCATATAAAATAAAATCATATAATTCCAATACATTTCCAACAGAGCAGCCTAAAATAAGAGTTTTCCATGTGCTAACTTTATTCATAACGGCTTTTGGTTCTTTGTCCATGAGAAAAATCAAAATGAATGACATTATTAATCGACACAGGTTTAGGAGCAATTAATCCAGCATTATTTAATTGATAGTTGGCAGTATATCGCGCTGGAGGCGCTCCCCCTTCAAAAGTAAAGAAGCTTTCTATTTTTGGCGGTTCATTATTTCCGGTATATTCAGAGTAAGTTTCTTGCATTTCGTTGTATGCCCAATCACCGATTTTTAAAAAAACGTTAATTTGATTTATTACATTGGTTTGAAAATCCAAGGATCCATTCTTGGTGGCAAAAGAATAAATGAGGTGGAAATCGTCCCATTTCCTGACGAGCATAAATCCGTGCTTTAGACCTAGAACCTCAGATCTAATGGTATCAATTTTGTTTGCATATGCTTTATGCGCGGCATCCTTCCACCAATAAAACTCGTAATTCTTATAATAATCTGGTGAAATAATGCCATCATAAGCACCATAGCCACGCTTACAAATTTCGTATGCGTGAGACGGAGTGCCTGAAAAAAATATCATTTCCCCGTCTGGGCGTACCAGATCTAATGAGAAATGATCAATATCATGTATTCCAAGTATTTCTTTGAATACGCTTCTAATTTTATATTGATGCTGGTAGGAAATATCCAGTACATCTTTGTGTAACATAATTGAAACCTCGTTTTTTGAGTTATGTTTCAAAGAGGTGCCTTATTATTGGTTATTAGCCTATTTGAGTTTATATTCTAAAGTTTGTGCTGCTGGTTTTGTATTGCCTCTTATCAGGGATGAAATTGATAATTTAATCATTTTAGTTCTGGCAGACTTATCAGCAGAGGTGCTAATAATGCTGTTGTATACATCTACGCAAAAGGCCGTGGCTTCGTTTGCTGATATGCTCAGTTCTCCGCTAACAGCAAAAAGGGCGGTTACAATCTGATTGTATAAGAACATATCGATGGACAACACAGGGCTGTCTTTTATTTGTTCGATGAGGCTCGCTGGAGAATGAAGTTGCTTTATTGTCGTGCTCGCAGTCTCCAATAACGATTTTTCTGTAGTTGAGTGAGTAATATAGGGTTTGTCCCCACCAAAAATCAGCCAATTTGGATCGATACCTAATAGGTCGCAATAGTTTAATAGTCTTTCAATATTGATAGCCCGTTTTCCTGATTCGTGCTGGGCGTAGGTTGTTGGAGGCGTTTTCGCGCGTTCGGCGAATAATCTTGCTGATTTAAATCCTTTTGCTCTTCTGGCGGCCTTTAACCTAAAACCAAGGCACTCTTTAAAGTTCATCATGTTGAGGGCATCTATTTGTATGTATTTTGACCTGAACTTTACTCTTTTTGTAAATAAAAGTCAAAAGCAGAGATGTTTTTATTGAAAATAAGCTCAAATAGAGTATATTAACTCGATATGAGGTTAATTTATTTGGTTTTAGCATCCAAAAGTCAAGCGAGGTAATGATGATGTTTACACAAGCAAGCCAACGACAAATAGAAGCATTAAATCGCAATGAGCCCTGGGTATCATTCGAGCTCGGTTTAACCTTCTTGCTAGAAGGGCGTAACAACATTGGAAGATCGTTGTTAGAGAAGTCAGCCAAAGACGGCAGTGATGCCGCGAGTCAAGTATTAGAAGTGTTTCAGTCTTGGAAACGAAAGTAATGAATACCACCGCCACCCCAACGACAAGCCGAGGCAATAACAATGGCGACAACAAATGCCAAGGCTTGTCATTTTTAAATGCGAGGGTAAAGCGAGGAGGGATGTAAGGTTTATCGATCTGAGAGGTAGAAAGGTTTTTTTAACTGTGGCAAGTGCGCCTTTCGTGCTGATCAGATCGATATTTAAGAACACGACTGCCACCCGTGACAAGGAAAAAAATGGCTGGATGAGTGGTTCGCCAGGACATTTTAGAAGAAAGCACAAGGCTTTCTGCATCACAAGAAAAAGAGCCACACATTAATACTCTCTTAACGGAGAGCGTTAGTTTGAATTAACAATAGAGATGAGGTTATAAGACGTGAGGTTATTTGAACGCAAACAGCAAGTAGTGTTTCGTGAGTATCGAGGAGCCAATATGCGCGACTTGATTCAACAGAATGCAAGGCTTGATGAACTTAACGTTATTTTAACTAAGCTCAATTAATCTAAAACTATTCAGCGGTTTAAGAACATTGATGCGGTTGATCGGATGAAAGAGGATGAGGAATAAGGCGCATCTAGCGATTGGTTTTAGATGGGTTTAGATCATAAATGATAAGAGGGAAATAAAATGCAAAAAGAAAATGATAAGATTAAAGACAAGCACGCTATAAAAATGTCCTATGAAAAGATGGCTGCTTTGTTGAGACAACGTAAAAGCAACTCGAAACGCTATTCCATGTTGAAAACAGGGGCAGTAGCAATACGGGTCATTGCGCCCTTGTTGGAATCGTTGAGTTTGTTCCTTGGTTTCTTCTTGTCTGATGATCTTTGGTGGGTTGATGGAATATTGACGTTTTTAGCGCAAACGATGTTTGTTGTCACCACCATAGGTTTGCAAATTGATATAGCCTTACAGAAAATTAAGCTTAAAAAAGAAAAGACGACGTTTGATGAAAAAGTTCATAAATTATCAAGCAGGGATCATGTTGCAGCCCAGATTTTCAGATTATTCATTCATGAGGTGAATAGAGAGTATGATGATCTTGATGGTCGGGTATCCAGTAATCTTACGGTGATTGTCGTTTCATCACTCATGAACATTGCTTACGTCAGCATTGTGGCGAGTGCAACAGATGATTTTTCCTGGGAGTGCTTTAAGTATTTTTGTGGCATTGGCGCAGGATTAGTTTTCATTGTGTCGCCGTTAGTGAATATTGCGGCCTTAGAGACAAGCAAGGGGCATTCAGAAAAACGATTGATAGCATCTGATTTTTTCAGTTCAAAAGATGATGCCGTGGAGCGCAATGAAAAACTTCATGATGCTTGGTCGTATGATTCAGAAAGACCCGCAATGCTAGGCAGTAGTTCAGGCGACAAAGGGCAAAGGCGAGTTTTCCTTACCGATACCGCTTCTCAAGCGACATTCCAGAAGAAAGATAATAAGATAAAAAAAGCTAAAATCATTAAAAAACGCCGAAGCAAATCACTGCCGCATTACATGTTGCCGACGATATCTTCATCTATGAAGGAGAGGCGACTCTCGCTTTAGATGACGGGTGATATTTAAGCAGAAAAGCGAGGTGTTTTTTCGATGTGTTTAGGTTATAATACGCATAGTTTGAATACGTGATTTGGAGAATGTTATGCCCGGCACAAGCCCCAATCAACAAAAAAAAAGTAGTACATTCAATATAGTAGAGAAACTTGCATCGACTGTGAATGCTTGCGCCAATCATTTGTTATCAAAGATAGCCGAATACAAAAAAACGGACTTAGAAGTAAAAGTCGAGCTTGTTCATGAAATGCGGAAAGCAATAAAACGAGGCAACCAGAATCTTGCTGTTTATAATCAACTAGCTTCGAGACTTGAATCAGTGCCTTGTTTGTTGGTTTTTATAAAACAACAGGGCAAGAAAATCATGCCGCAGCTTCGCAAGGAAAAATCATGCATTATTCCTTGCGATGACTTGAGTAACTATAGCGATGCGCATAGCCTCGAAGATTATTACATGGCTTTGGGCTACTATCAAAACCGTGAGAGTATTTTTCAACAAGCCACTGCTGATCTAAACAGTAAATGTCAGCATGATCTTCAAAATGTTGCGACAAACACAGCGACTACGTTGTCTGATTTTAATCCTGGGTTTGGGTAGAATAATGAATGAGCGATGTCTCTGGTATTCATGTTGTCTCGTGATATGCCAGTGATGCGTGAGGCTTCACTAACATTGCCAAGCTTATCTGCTAGTGCTAATACATTCATTTTCTTTTGTAATTCTAACTCTTCGATGGAAAGCTTGCTTGGCTCAATCACTTCAGATACAGCCAAATGACGACCAGCAAAATAAGCGACAAAACCATGAGTACTCGTTTGTCTAATTTCTATTTTTTGCTTGGCAATGGAGTGCTTCAGTGGTGATTCAATCAAGTGAAGTGTGAGCTACTACACGTTAAGAATGCAGGTGTGCTATCGACACTTAAATGGTGTATCTATGTGTTTTTGTGGATTATCCCTGTTGGTTCTCTACCAGGCATCTTAGCACCCCATCTTGCAACCTGACCTCAATATTATCACCAATCTTAATGTTATCTTTAGTCGTCACTAGTGTTTTATCATCTTCACGCTGCACAATCGCATACCCACGTCCTAATGTTGCCAGCGGACTAACAAGCTGCAATGCTTGGGTTAGATAGCGAAACCGTTCCTGTGTTTTGGTTAAGTGTAACGTGATCGCGCGAATGAGTCGTTGATGGAGTTGTTGGTACTTTTCGGAGAGTTGCTTTAACTGCTTTAGGGGGTGCGTTTGGATGAGGCGTTTGTTGAGCCAATCCAGCGACTGGCTCAAGTGTTCATATTGACGCAAGCAGGCTTGGCTTAAGCGTTGAAATCCAAGTTGTAGCTGAAGCAACATTTCCTCTGAGGTAGGTGTCACTCTTTCGGCCGCGGCAGAGGGTGTGGCTGTGCGTACATCGGCGACGAAATCTGCAATGGTATAATCAATCTGATGGCCGATGCCGCTGATTATGGGAAGTGCGCTTGCGAAAATAGCACGCGCGACGGCTTCTTCATTAAATGGCCATAAGTCTTCTAACGATCCGCCGCCTCGGGCAAGAACCAGTACATCACACTCGTTTCTGGCGTTAGCCGTGTTGATGGCGTTAACGATTTGTTCGGCTGCCTGCTCACCTTGCACCAACGTTGGGTAAATAACGATGGGCACCATGGGGCAGCGGCGATGTAATACTTTAATGATGTCTCGAATGGCAGCACCTGTGGCGGAGGTGATAATGCCGATTTGTTGTGGTAAATAAGGCAGGCTTCTTTTGTGCGCGTCTGCAAATAAACCTTCTTTTTCCAGCTTTAGCTTTAGCTCATTAAAAGCACGTTGCAATGCGCCTGTGCCTGCGTCTTCCAAGTCTTCAATCAGAAGTTGAAAGTCACCGCGTCCTTGATAAAGGCTGACTTTAGCCTTGGCGATCACATGCGTACCGTTTTTCACATTAAAGCGAACCCGGTTGTTTTTGAAGCGAAACATCGCGCAGCGCACTTGTGCAGTGTCGTCTTTAAGTGAAAAGTACCAGTGCCCGGAGGCGGGCTGGACGAAGTTAGAGATTTCTCCCTCGATCAAGACCCGTGGAAAGTTTGTTTCCAGCAGTGACTTGGCTTGTTGGTTCAGTTGTGTGACTGAGAGTATGGGTTGTTCCATGATTCTGGTATTATATACCTACGTTGCCTCAGAATGCGAGGTTTTCATGGATACCGCGGGATCCAGGCAATATAAAACAAGAGCACCTAAAATGACCGACAAACAAACAGAACAAGACCTAAAATGGATGCAACAAGCCTACGCACTGGCAGAAATTGCTGCCCTTGCCGGCGAAGTCCCCGTAGGCGCCCTCTTGGTCAAAGACGACAAGCTCATCGCCTCGGCGCATAATGCCCCCATCGGGCAAAGCGACCCCACCGCGCATGCAGAAATCCTCGTTTTGCGCGAAGCGGCCAAAAAACTCCAAAATTACCGCTTGGTAGATACAACCCTCTATGTGACGCTAGAACCCTGTGCTATGTGCGCAGGTGCCATGGTGCATGCCAGGATCAAGCGTTTAGTCTATGGTGCGGATGATCCTAGAACCGGTGCAGCGAAGAGCGTTTTTGATATCGTTAATAATCAACAACTTAACCATCGCATAGCCTGTACATCCGGCGTTATGGCCGATGAAGCGAGCCATTTATTGAAAACCTTCTTTGAATCCCGCCGCCGGCAGCGATAAAAAAAGGAAGAAAAGTGGTTTTTATTCCAGCAAACCATTGCAAATAAAGTCACCTAGGCGTAGAATAACGGATTATTTTTTAGCAATAATAAAAAGACGAAGGAAACATGTTCGATGTTGATTGATATCCCTAATTTACCGTTGTTGGCTCAGTGGATACCTAACCCTTGGAAACCGCAGCGATCACGTATAGCCATGGAGCTTGCGAGCGTTGTTGCGCAATCTTTCCAGGCGGATTTTTCAAAAGATAAGAACACGTTAACCTTTTCTCAGGCTCAGGATGGCTGTTCTTGTCAGATTGATGTTGCAAGTTTTGGTTCTAGTTTTCCGCAACGTGTCCAGATTGATTCCTATCATACGCAAGTGAGTTTGACGGATAAATCGGCACATGGCTCGGATACCGGTTATTCTGTTCTGGAAATTTCTTATCTCAATCATCAAGGTCAAGAAGAAACGCGCTTATTGCGTGTGGATCGGCAAAATTTGAAAAGCTATGATCCTGCGGCAACAGATCCTACAAAACAGTGGCCGGGCTTTAAGTATGATTCAAAACTAAAAGCGCTTCCATGGGAAACAGGGGCGATGCATCTGTCTATTTCGATGTTTACCAACGCTTATCAACGATGCTTGAAGGCTGCAAAAAAGGCTGAGACTTTTTGGCCAGGAGACAATCCTGGAATAACGTTTTCCCAGATGTCTGCATGGAAAAAGGTGATTGAACAAATACCTATAGTTACAAAGCAAGAGCGATTGATTAAGAGCGTGATGGCGGCTTGCTGGTTCTTTCTTCATATGCAGCAGCCGACACAAGAAACGGTAGAAACGGCACAGAATTCGCGTAAGAAAACTCTTTGGCCTGGGCCTTTCCTCCTTCAAGCGCCCACAAATAACTTATTAAACATGATGAGGCAATATCCTGGGCTTGACCCAGTTGTAGATGCTGCGGTCTATGGCGTTTTTTTGATTGACCTGCTTGTTACAAAGCAAGCTATTCTGCAGTTTAAAAAAGACAAAACAAACGCTTCCTCTTTTTTGGTGAACCTCCTTCTGTTACAGCAAGCTAGGTCGAATTATTACGGAGAAGGCAAGCTTTCGCAAAATCTCAGGAAAGAGCTGAGCGGCGATCTTAGTCTTAGCAAGGTGTCTTTGCTGCCACAAAACATTAAAAAGCAGTTAGTGAGTTGCGCTCAAAAGAGCTTTAAAGAAAAACAAAAGGATCCTGTGATGGTCGTTGATCATCATTCGGTGCTTATTGATATGTACGCTAAACTTTTTCCTGGCCGACCCATCAAGGCTTTACAGAAAAAGCTAGCGAAGAAGAAAAGAGCCGAAGCTTTACAGAAGAAGCAGGAGATAGCCAGGGTTTCACCGCAGATGATTCTTGCTAGCTTATCTAGCGACGAAGACAGCCAGAATGAAAGTGTAGAAGATCCTGTTTTTCCGATTGTCTTGGCTGATACGACTGATACGACCGATATGACTGATACAGAGAATCTATCTTCTTTGGGTTCAATAGGCACGCCGCCGGATGAAAGTGTTTTTGATGAAAATATGGAAATCAAGACTAATTCCAGTCGCTTGAGAGCAAATGCCAGAGCGCACTTGCATGCCTCACCGCCCACAGTCGGCTTTTGGGGTATGCCTCTTGTGACCGAAAATGATGCGGACCGTCTTATGGAGAATTGTTCCTTGCCCACAGTCGGCTTTTGGGGTATGCCTCTTTTGACCAAAAGTGATACGGACCGTCTTATGGAAAATTGTTCATTTTGATATTACAAGCGATTATCTTCCGTCAGTGACTTGACGCCACACGTTATTCTGCTGAATAAGAGAGCTTGCGTGAAAAAAATAAAAACTGTTGCCCCCAGTTTTTCCGTTCAAGAGATTCAAGCCAGGTTTCGACCAGGCGCACAGGAAGTAATGTTTGCTTGTATCGGAGATTTCCAGCTTCCCTTTTCCCACAATGTCATTACAATCAGTCTATAGATAAGGAACTTTTATCGACGGACATGAATGGCGACTGAAACCCCCTCAAAATTAAGCGCATCCTTTGATCAAGCAAAGCATCAGCTTCTGTTGACCCTGTCTGGTCGCCTTGATATTGATCGAATCACACGCTATTGGCAGGAAGGGCTTGATTTGCAGCAAACCCATCAGCCCAAAACATTGCTCATCAACGCAGAGCAGGTGGATTTTTGTGATGGCGCGGGGGTGGCGTTTTTGCTGGAGCTTGAGGCTGTTCAGAAAAAAAACAAGGCGGAATTTCAAATTCAGGGGTTGGCGGCTTCTTTTCAAAAGCTCTTGGCAACGATCCGAGATGTGCCTGAGCATAAGCTGGCATCGAGTAACGCTGCAACCGCGCCTTTAACCTTCGCGGAAAGAGTGGGTGCGTGGGTTATGGAGGTTGCGACAGGGATTCGTGATAATTTCATTTATTTAGGCGCACTGTCGTCTGAAGTTGTCGGGGCTTTCTTTCATCCAAAATCCATTCGTTGGAAAGATGTTTGGCGTACCATGGAAAAGACAGGGCCCGATGGGGTGATCTTGATTTTTACCTTGGGGCTTATTATCGGGTTGATTTTGTCTTTCCAGGCAGCGGCGCCGCTGCAAAAATTTGGCGCGAAAGTTTATATCATTAACTTGGTGGGTGTGAGCTTAACGCGCGAGTTGGGGCCTTTGTTTACAGCGATTATTGTCGCAGGACGAACATCTTCTGCGTTTGCCGCAGAAATCGGCACCATGCAGGTCAACCAAGAGATTGATGCGCTGCAAACACTGGGTATATCGCCGCTCTTGTTCTTAGCGGTACCTCGTATTATTTCTGTGATGTTTATGATGCCGTTTTTGACCGTCGTGATGATCGCGGCAGGCTTGATTGGTTCGGCCGTCTTCATGGGCGCTTCGGGTTATGGTTGGGAAGTGTTTTATCAGCAATTGGTGAGTGCGGTGAGCATGGGCGATTTCGTAGGCGGACTGGTGAAGTCGGTGGTGTTTGGTGTCTTGCTGGCCGGTATCGGTTGTATGTACGGCTTGCGTACCAAGTTTGGTGCCAGCGCGGTGGGCGATTCTACGACGAAGGCGGTGGTGAGCTGCCTGATTATGTTGGTTGTAGTTGATTCGGTGTTTGCGATTGTTTTTTATACCCTGGGAATTTGATCTCAATGACAGACAATAACATGATTACAGTGCAAGAATTAAAAGTGGCCTATGGCGAGCGGGTGATTCTTGAGCATATTAACTTCTCCGTCAAGCGAGGCGAAGTGTTTGTGATTTTAGGTGGTTCGGGTTGTGGTAAAACAAGCTTGCTACGTCAAATGATTGGTTTGGAACAGCCGGCGAAAGGGGATGTGTTTTTAAACGATAAAAACATTGTGAAAGCTGAAGGTGATGAACGGGACGCTATTTTGCGACACATTGGCGTCATGTTTCAAAGCGGCGCTTTATTTGGCTCCATGACCTTGTTGGAAAACGTTCGATTGCCGTTAGAAGAGCTGACCGAATTGCCATGGGATGCGATCAATGCAATGGCGCATGATAAGCTGAAGCTGGTGGGGCTGGATGAGTTTGCTCATTTCATGCCGGCAGAGATCAGTGGCGGCATGCAGAAGAGAGCTTCGATTGCGCGCGCCTTGGCACTGGATCCTGCGATTTTGTTCCTTGATGAGCCCTCAGCGGGGCTTGACCCTGTAACCTCGGCCACGCTGGATGCTTTGATCCTCAAGCTTTCGAGGATTCTTGGCATGACGTTTGTGGTTGTTACCCATGAATTGCCAAGTATTTATGCTATTGCAGATCGGGTGATAATGCTGCATGATAGGGGGATTATTGCAGAAGGAAAGCCAGAAGCATTACAAAAAGAAAGTGATAATCCTTTTGTGAAACAGTTTTTTAATCGGGAAGCGACCGTATGAGGGATAAAGAACAAAGCAGGTATTTAAAGATCGGCGTGTTTGTTTTGTTGTGCACGGGATTGATTGTCGTCGGCATTATTATTTTTGGTTCATTTCATTTGTTTGAGCGTCGACTGTATGTTGAAACGTATTTCAATGAATCAGTGCAAGGGCTTGCAATAGGGTCGCCTGTTAAATACCGCGGCATCGACATTGGTCGGGTCCAGGCTATTAATTTTGTCAGCAATATTTATAACGTGTCGCACAAAGATAATAAGTATGCGCGTTATATTTATGTCTTGCTTTCACTGAAGCCGAACTTTCTTAAAGATATGAAAGATGTTGAAATGAAGGGTCGCTTAGAGCACTCCGTTAAGGACGGCTTGCGTATCAAGCTGGCGTTATTAGATTTGACAGGCAATGCCTACGTTGAATTAAACTTCACTAACCCGCGACAAAACCCCGTGTTGCCGATCAACTGGAAGCCGAAGCATTATTACGTGCCATCGACACAGAGTATCTTGTTAAAATTCACCGACAGTATTCAAGGTGTTTTGCAGGGTTTGCAAGACGTGAACTTCCCTGATTTCTTTAACAATATTCAGACGCTAGCAAAATCAACGAATGAAGCCATGATGACGATCGATAAGATTTTAGATCGTACACAGGGCAGTGTGGTTCGTAGTATGCGAAATACCGCGGCGATCACGCGTAATGTGAATCAATTAACAGCGTCTGTGAAAAGCAACCCATCACAATTGCTTTTCAGTAAGCCGGCCGTGATTGATCCGGCGAGGCTGCAATGATGAAAAAGAGCCTGATTTTATGCGTTATTCTATCTTTGTTAACGGCTTGTAGTTTTGGCCCTGGCAAGTTGCCACCGGTGAACAGTTATTTGTTTGCCGTCAAACAACCCAAGCAACGCGCGAAACCTCTCACCAAAAGCACGTTAGAAATTTTACCGATGCAAGCAAACGCGGATTATGCAGGTACGGAATTTATTTATCGCGTCAAAGGTTCTCGCTATTTGTCTGATTATTACCATGTCTTCTTGGTGGATCCTCCGTCTCAGCTTGCGGAAATCACGGAAAGTTATTTGGAAAACAGCAGTATTTTTACCTATGTTTCGTCAGAAGCCGTTTTGTCGAAATCGTTTGAGTTTATATTAAAGCCCTCGCTTCAATTATTGTATGCGGACTACCGGAACCCTGCAAAGCCGAAAGCTGTGGTGGCGATGCGTTTTATTTTGCTGGATAATGATCCGTACAAGAAGAAGATTGTGTTGAATAAAGTTTATTCTCAGGCGATTCCGTTGGCGGCAAAAACGAATGTTGCGTTGGTTGCGGCTTGGAATCGTGGGTTGAAAAATATTTATCGGCAGTTGAGTGTGGATATAAGAAGTATCGTTCGTTGATAAGGCATGATGTTGTATTCGGTTGTTGTGGATCCCGCGGTCAGGCCGCGGGATGACAGTTGCAAATTGTGGGATGACAGTTGCAAATTGTGGGATGACAGTTGCAAATTGCGGGGTGACGCTTTTTTTTGCTGTCATACCGCGGCTTGACCGCGGTATCCATAAGCGTCATCGCTCAATAAAGTCAACCGTCCGATCAATCAAGCTAAACAAATCCGCCGATTTTGCATAATTAAGCGCATTGATTTTAAATTGTTCCAGTTTCGCGCGATCAAGCATGAGGAGTAATTGTGTATTAATGTCCTCTTGCACGAACGGTATCGCCAGCGAAACGCCACCACCGCTTTCTTTAATATAAGAAGAGTAGCCACAGTTATCCGTGGTTAATACCGGTACGCCTGCGACAAGCGCTTCTAACAATGCTGTGCCGGTGTTTTCAAGGCGCGCAGGGTGAATGAGTAAATCAGCGGCCGCGAGAAGATCGGGAACATCCGTTCTTGGGCCCAGGAAATACACATTATTTAAGTTTAATTGTTCGGCCAGTTTGCGATATGTTTGCAGACGCTTATCCATGCCAGCAATCACAAGGTGTGTTTTAATGTGTAAATAAAACGGCAAGTTAGCAAGGGCTTGTAAGCTTCGGTCGACGCCTTTGGTGTTGAAGCTCGAACCAATTTCCAGCACCACGAAATCGTCCTCGGGTATCTCGAGTTGTTCTCTGATTTTGCGCCGTGCTTCCTGATCGTTTGCCTTTCCAATACGATCTTTGCTGATGCCAGGGGGCAATAAGTGCAGGCGCTCATTGGGGGTGGCATAAAAATCTTGATAGATTTTAAGTTCCGCGGGTGAAATAAGCAGAACGTCTGTTTTATGTTGTGGAGCGAGCACCGCTTTTTCCAATCGGGCATAAATGCGGTAGCGGCGTGTGAGCTTGTTCCAAGGCGATAGCCGGTATTTCTCTTTCGCGATGAAGCAGGTATCTGCGGCATAATAAATGTCAAGACCGTGCATTTTATTAAAGCCGATGATTTTGTCGAAGCCAGCCTCTTTCGTTTTCTCAAACACAGCGTGGCTGAAATGCCAGGCGCGATCATGGTTGGTAAAGCTGCGTGTAGGTAGGATGTTGATTTTCATCCAGTCAGGCTTGTCACCATCCCATTGCATGGTGAAGACGGTGATATCGTGCCCACGGCGATGGGCTTCTTCTGCAATGCGCATGAAGTCCCGTTGCAAGCCCCCGAAAGGAAAGTAGCGAAACAAACAAAAAGCGAGCTTCATTTGAATGCTTCCGATTTGATCATTGGTTGACTATGATGTGGCAATTCCGTATCCTCAAAATCAAAGCTATTTGACGTCAGTGTATTACGAATCACTCGCGTTGGCTAGGATAAAACGCGACGAGGGGTTGAAGCGATGATTTTGGTCACAGGAGGCGCAGGCTATATTGGTAGTCAAGTTGTACGCCAATTACTAAAAGCAAAAGAAGAGGTTGTTGTTCTCGATAGCTTGATAACAGGTTATCAGGAAGCGCTGCCCCAGTGTCCTTTTGTACAAGGCGATGTTGGTGATGCGCAAGTTTTGATGAAATTATTTCAAATTTACCCTATTAAAAGCGTGATGCATTTTGCAGCAAGTACCGTTGTGCCGGAGTCTGTTAACCATCCTTTGAAATACTATGAAAACAACACCATCAATACGTATCACTTGTTGAAGGCTTGCGTGGCGCATCAGGTGAAACAATTTGTTTTTTCTTCGACGGCGGCGGTTTATGGTATTCCACAGACGAACCCGGTAAAAGAAAGCATGATCTGTCAGCCGATTAATCCTTATGGCTATTCTAAGCTCATGTCCGAGCAAATATTAAAAGATGTTGCTGCACGGTCTGATTTGCGCTTTATTGCATTACGCTATTTTAACGTGGCAGGCGCTGATCCCTCCGGTGAGCTCGGTCCTTATAAAAAAGAGTCGACCTTGTTGATGCGCGTGGTCGCGCAAGCGGCGCTGGGCGTCAGAGATAAGGTGACAGTTTTTGGCGATCAATTCCCGACACCCGATGGTACCGGTATTAGAGATTTTATTCATATAACTGATATAGCACGCGCGCATATTGATGCGCTGCATTATCTGGCGTCGCACAAAGAAAGCCATATCTTGAATTGCGGTTACGGCCATGGCTTCAGTGTGAAAGAGGTGATTGCTAAATTTGAAGAGGTGGTGGGTCACAACATTCCCGTAGAGATTACGAAGGCACGGAAAGGGGATCCTGCTGAAGTGGTGGCTGATGCATCGCAAATTAGAAGCATCCTTCATTGGACGCCGGAATACGATAATTTAGATCAGATGGTGATAGATACTTTGCGATGGGCAAAGAAACTATTTCAATGCGATTAACGGAGATCGAGGTGCTTTTTTCTTTTATTATTCCAACTTACAATTACGCCGACATTATTGGTAAGGCCATTGAGTCTATTTTGGCACAAGAAGGCGATGACTATGAAATCGTGATTGTTGATGATGGGTCTGTCGATGATACCAGGCAGAAGGTGCAGGCTTTTGTTGATCAGCACCCTGAGACTATTCATTATTATTACCAAGAGAATCGAGGTCCTGCGTCGACAAGAAATAAGGCCGCGCAATTGGCGCGAGGTGAATTTATTTATGCTTTGGATGCTGATGATACATTGCTGCCGGGCGCTTTAAATAAGGTGCGAGCCGTTATTGCGAAAGATCCAACGTTGGATTTAGTGATTGCAGGTTATTGTGGTGTTTTTTCAGATGGGCGACGAAAGCTAAAGGTGCCAAGCCAGCTTAATGCCGACAAAGAAAAAAACTTTGTGGCGCATATGCGGAAGAAATGTTTCGTACAAAATGGAGCGCATGTACTTCGCCGTTCTGTGTTTAATGAAATCCAGTACCCTGAGTGTATTTCTGGTCGAGAAGATATGGTCTTCTTTTCGCATTTGCTTGCCGTGTGTTCGGTGGGTGTTATCGAGGAGCCGGTGCTTGAAATGGTTAAACATTCGGAAAGCTTGAGGCACCAGATGGATAAACAGTACGGTGGTTTGAAAATCATTGATGCAATTTTCGATGCTAATAAACTGCCGCAAGCCTTTTTTAAATATAAAAAAGAGTGTCAAGCCAGGCTCTGCCTATCTTTTTTTCGCGATCATTATATGGCGAAAGACTATAAAGCAGCGCGACAATGGTATTATCGCGCCTTAAAAACGAATCCTTGGATGGTATTTCAGTGGCGGTATTTTAAGAAATACGTTAAGTCGTTTGCTTTTCATGCTGCGACTTGAGCTATGTCATCCCGTGGCTTGACCACGGGATCCACATCGCCGCCTGGATCCCGTGGTCAAGCCACGGGATGACATGGTTCAGGCATGGTTCAACGGGCGGTTAGCTGTTGGTATAACGTCTGACAAACAAGCTCAGTGACAAAAAGCACCGTGCGTTTACCGCGCCAGGCAATATTCTGGTGAATTGGTTTATTGTTTGCGTGCTGAATAGTAATGCGAACGTTAGTTTTGTCTTGCTCGGCGGCCGTGATAACAAAAGTGGGTATTGTTTGAGGGTCGCTTTCTGCAGCATCCAGAAAGTTTAATTTCATGTAAGTTTTTTCATTAATCAATGTTTTTTCAAGATGGCCGTGCGTTGCTTCATCTTGGATATAAACCATTTCTGGATAATGAGCCAACAGGCTAATCAGCTTTTCTGAAGCTGTTTTGCCTTCATGGTTAATTAAATGTTCTTCTAAAATGGATTGTGTTTCATGGATAAAGGCATCCATGTTTTCCTGAGAAAGACTGTGCGCTTTTACTTCAAGATAAGGCACGCGAGCGCGGTAGCCGGTGGTGATATTAAAAGGTTTTGCTATGTTATCAATGATCTCAGCCATGCTTCCTTCGCTGACGCCGAAAAGCAGCCACTTTTTGTGAATGATGCTGGTTGCAAATTCGTGCTGGATTAGCGCGGGAAAAACAGTATCAGTGAAGATGGGGAGGCATTCACTGGGTGGGCCTGGCAACATGAACAGCAGCTTGTTTTGATGTGTTATCTGGCAGGCATTTGCAGTGCCGTTGTCGTTTTGAATCACCTGCGCACTTGTAGGAAAGAGCGCTTGCTGTCGATTGGATTCAGGTTGATTGTGTAAATGAAAGCGTTGAAAGCGATCGACAATGTTTTGCCAGCTTGGTTCGTCAAAAACGAGTTCTTCTTGAATAGCATCAGCAACAGCGAAGCGTGTTCTATCATCAGAAGTGGGGCCTAGGCCGCCGGTGATAATCAATGCGTCGTTGTCTTGCAATAAAAAAAGGATCGCCGACGCCATTTCTTTTTGATCGTCAGAGACAATCATGTGTTGGCCAATATGAATGCCCGCGTTAAACAAATGTTGCGCGATGCGTTGACCATTCGTATTAAGAATATCGCCATTCACGATTTCATCACCGGTTGCCAATAAGGCAACGCGTTTAATGGGCTGTTCGGTTTTGTTCATTGTTTAATAACCACTCTTTGATTGAAAGCATAGCGCCTTTTGTTTTTCCGCTGAATCCGCCCAGGCCATTTTTAGCAACGACACGATGACAGGGAATCAGTAGGGGAATTGGATTCGCGCGGCAAGCGTTGCCGATGGCGCGCGGGCTTGTTTGTAATAGGTTGGCGAGATCTTGATACGTGCGGACTTCGCCTGCGGGGATGTTGCTCATTGCACGCCAGACGCGTTTTTGAAAATCTGTGCCTAGGGTTTTTAAAGGGATATCAAAAGGACGGTGGGGCGTTTTGAAGAAAGCCAGCAAGACCTTGCTAATAGTTTTTGTTAGCGGACGATCATCAGAAAAAGTTTGTGTGTTGCTGTGACGAAATTGAATTTCTAGCAAGTATTGGTTGTCGGTATGAAGGGAGATTTTTCCGATAGGGGTATCAAGTACGGCCGCGGTGTGTTGCATTCATGCGTCCTCAAAAAAAAGCCCGACGGTTGCCGGGCTTGATGCGTTTCTTAAGATTCTTCTGTTTTCGTTTCAGAAGCGTCTTTTTTCGTTTCCTTTTTGACAGCGGCAGTTTTAGTCGCTGCTTTTTTGGCAGGTTTCTTTACTGCTTCAGTCTTAGGTTTCACTTTTTTAGGCGCCGCTTTCTTCTTTTCCGCTTTTTTGGGATCAGTCGCATCACCTGCTTTGACTACGTTTTTACGTACAATGCGCTCTTTAAGTCGAGCAGAACGTCCGCTTCGTTCGCGTAGATAGTAAAGCTTGGCTTGATGCACGTCGCTGCGTCGAACCACAGTAACGCTATCGACGACAGGGCTGTAAGTTTGAAACACACGTTCCACGCCTTCGCCATGTGACATTTTACGCACTGTAAAGGCAGAGTTAAGTCCGCGGTTACGTCTTGCGATTACGACACCTTCAAAAGCCTGTAGTCGTTCCCGAGTACCTTCTTTCACTTTGACTTGAACACGAACAATATCGCCTGCGCGAAATACAGGGATTTTTTTCTGCATTTGTTCTTCTTCGATTTGTTGAATAATGTTAGACATTATTGATCTCCTAAGCTTCGATGGAGAGGCTGGGGCAACGCAGTGCGTTACTTTGATTCTTTCGAACCAGCGTCACATTCATTAATAAATTCCTGCAAAAGTTGTTGCTCGTTCTTACCGAGTGTTAGCTCTTGCAGCAAATCTGGCCTTTTAAGCCAGGTACAACCCAAAGACTCTTTGAGTCGCCAGCGTGCTATTGCCTGGTGATTACCTGTCAACAACACCTCTGGAACCTTTAAACCGTCTATACTTTCCGGGCGCGTATAATGGGGGTGATCAAGCAAACCATGGCTGAAAGAATCGCATTCAGCTGACTGCTCGTGTCCCAATACGCCGGGAATTAAACGGATCATCGCATCTAGCATCGCTATAATGGCTATTTCACCACCGCTTAACACAAAATCACCGAGCGACCATGTTTCGTCGATATCGGCGTTTAATAAGCGCTCGTCAATGCCTTCATAACGTCCCGCCACAAAAATCAAATCTTGTTTCGCCTGCACGGCGCTTTTAGCGCGTGCCTGCGTAAACGGTTTGCCTTGTGGTGATACGTAAATTACTTTTGCTGATGATAGTTGAGCTTTCGCAGCAACAATCGCCTTTTGCAAAGGCTCAACTTTCATCAACATTCCAGGGCCGCCCCCGTAAGGACGATCATCCACTGTTTTGTGCTTGTCGGTGGCAAAGTCGCGCAATTGCCATCGGTGCAGTGTCACAGCGTTTTGTTTGATGGCTCGACCGGTCACGCCGTATTCAAGTGCATCAAACATATCAGGAAATAGGGAGATGATGCCTATGTCCATCGTTAAAAATCCGGATCCCAGTCAACGGTGATCGTCCCCGTCTCCCGGTTGACGTCTTTCACAAAGCGATCCCAAACAAAGGGGATCAAGTGCTCTGTTTCACCTTTGGCCACTAAGATGCCGCCAGCACCTGCTTCAAACAGGTGGTCGACGCAACCCAGTGCTGTGCCCTCAAGGTTCACGACGTTCATACCTTGCAGCTCTATCCAATAAAACTCAGTGTTGCTGAGTTTAGGTAGTTGACTACGTTTAACAGCGATCTGTCGGCTGGTTAACGCCGCAACGGTTTCTTTGGCATCGTAACCTTTAATATGAGCCACCACGATTTTGTTGTGATTTCGCCCTTCGGTACGTTGAATGGGTTCCCAGCCTTGCTCGGATTCAATGTACCAAGGGTCGTAGCTCAAGATGCCGCCGCTTCTTTCTGTGTCGGGGAAGACTTTCACCCACCCTTTGACGCCATAAGATGCGCCAAATCGACCAACAACAACAAACTCGCTTTCATCTTTCATCGCAATTATTTTTCAGCTGTTGCAGTTTCAGTAACAACTGTTTTTTTTGCCTGTTTAATCAGGAAGTTAACGCGATCTGATGCTTTAGCGCCTGTGCCAATCCAATATTGAACGCGCTCAAGATCTAGCTTCAAAGGCGTTTCTTGCCCACGAGCGCCTGGGTTATAATAACCGAGCTGTTCAATGAATCGACCATCACGTGCGCGACGGCTATCAGCCGCAACGATATGATAAAACGGACGTTTTTTCGCGCCAGAGCGTGATAAACGAATTACAACCATAGTGTTATCCTCATTCGTATTTGCTTGCAAACATGCTTATTCTAACGGGGGCGATTATCTCGTCACCGATCAAAAGGGCATCATTCTAACTGAAAAGGGAAGGAGATGGAATAAGTTTTTGTGTTCATTTTTGGGTTGTTGATGGGCGTTGGTGAACTCAGCTGCATTCCGTTCCTTCATTCCGTAACTTATGTAATGGTGGTACGTAACATATAGTATGGAATGTGCTTAAATCAACCGATTGAGGTCGATTCTCTTTGGTCTGAACGAAAAACAGCCATCAGCTCGCGAATAACCCGAACATTGCAAACCATCACCCCCGCTTCTCGATTATACTTGAGCGAAGTTCGTGTCAAATTAGCTGAACCGATGTAAGCCATAGGGTGCTGGGTGCTCGCATCGCGAATCATGGCTTTACTATGAATGGTCAAATTTTTCCGCATATACACTTTGACGCCGAGTTGGCGGAGTTGTTTGAACGTTCGCGCATTGTTGCGAACATCGTTGGCATTGGTGATGATGTGAATCGTCTTGCCGTGGCGCGCTAGGTTTTTTAAAATGTCGATGATGTGATAATCGGTGAGATCGGCCACATACATATCCAGGCTTTGGCGAGTGTGCCACAAAAATCGGTTAATACGCCCGGCGCTGTTATAGGGACTGAAGATCAGCGCTGAGTTATACGGTGTGTGCGCTTTGGTGCGAGACCAGTCGGCTTGAAAAACGCTCAGCAGTTGTTGGATCAATGGTGCAGAATCGATGATCAAGGTGAAATTGCGTTGATAATAAAACCCCGAAGGTGTGAAATTGCCCGTCATGAGAAAAGCGCGTCGATGATCAATGATGAGCGCCTTTTCGTGGGTAAAGTGAAAAGCGGGATTGCTATAGCGTATGTTGATGCCGGCATGCTTTAGTTGTTGGTAGGCGGGATGGTTAAATGTTGACATCTTGTAAGGCTGGCGCTCGAGTATAACGCGCACAGCAACGCCTCGTCGTTTCGCATGAATGAGAGCGCGGATGATGGGCTTACTATTAAAGGTATAGATCACCAGCTCGATGTCACGCCGAGCCAGGCCAATCGCACGAACGATCGGCTGCATGCCTTGGTCGGGCTCGGCAAATAAGGTCGCATCGCCGCGATAGCAGTTGCCGGCAAAAAGTGGGTTAATAATTAAGCATAGCAAGCAAAGCGCGCCAATGAGCTTTTTCATGGTTTCTCCGGGGGGTATGTATGGATGTTTCTCATTATATACGTATGTGCTGGATTTGAGCTAGGCGTATTTGATGAAGGTTGATTTTGTGCGATAAATAACGCATGATGTGTGTGCTATGGATCAAGCCATGCTGGTGGTTTGAGCAATATAACCTTCTGGAGACTTTACAATGCCGCATATGATTATTGTTGCGGGTCCTAATGGAGCAGGCAAGACGACAGCGGCACCGGCGTTACTTAAAGAGGCGTTGCAGGTTGATGATTTTGTCAATGCTGACATTATTGCGCAAGGGCTTTGCGCATTCCAGCCAGAGAAGGAAGCGATTCGTGCTGGGCGCATTATGCTTGAACGTATTCATGGCTTGGTGGCAAAGGGCATAAATTTTGCTTTTGAAACAACGCTGGCGAGTAGAAGTTTTGCTAGCTGGATACCTGAAGCCAAAAAAAACGGCTATCATGTACAGATAGTTTTTTTATGGCTCGAAAGCGTGGAGCTTGCGATATCTCGTGTTCAGGAGCGTATTAGAGTGGGTGGGCATGCTGTTCCTGAAGAGACAATTCGCAGGCGTTATCATGCGGGCATTAAGAATTTTTTTAATTTGTATCGCCCACTTTTAGATTGTTGGAAGTTTTATAACAATTCGAAAATGAACAATCTATCGGTGATTGCGTCTGGTGTTGGAGGCGATATCGATGTTGAAAATAATATGATTTGGCAAGAGCTATGGGAGAACTATTGCGGTGAGTAACAAACAATTATCAGATGAACATATGTCAAAGATTTTTGAGGATACGGCTAGTTTAACTAAAACACTGCAGTCTGGTATTGATTCTGCTTTGTTGAAGCACAAGCAAGCGGGGAATCCTGTTTGTGAGTGGCGAGATGATAAGGTAGTTTGGATTCCTGCAAGCCGCATCCCCGTTGAAGCGCACAAAAAAGCGAGCAGGGATTGAGTTCAATTTAATAATGATATCTAACGAGGATAACAATGCACGGCCCTGATACGATCGTTTTTTCTTTATTTCTTATATTCACCGGTGCGGCGCTGATGTCGACGGCGGCATTGTATACGCGGCAATCGCTGTTGGTCGGTTATATGTTGCTTGGCTTGTTGCTTGGTCCTTGGGGCTTGAAGCTGATTGCTCAAACGAAGGTAATTGATCAAGCGGGTGATATTGGCATTATCTTTTTGCTTTTCTTGTTGGGGTTGAATCTTCATCCTCAAAAGTTAATTCAATTATTTCGCAAAACCATTTGGGTAGCGGTCATTAGCTCGTTGGTTTTTTTGTTTATCGGCTATGTGGTTGGTCGTCTCTTTGGCTTTAGTAATGGCGAGAGCGCGATTATTGGTGCGGCGATGATGTTCTCAAGCACCATTATTGGTTTAAAGCTCCTGCCGACGACAGTCTTGCATCATCAACATACCGGCGAAGTCGTGATCAGTGTTTTGCTGCTTCAGGATTTAATCGCGATTGTCACCTTGCTGATTCTACGCGCGACAGGTGCGGGCGATGTTTCATGGCATCACATTGTATTGATGGTCTTCTCTTTGCCTGTGTTACTTGTTGTGGCGTTTGTGGTGGAACAATTTATTTTAATCAAGCTGATCGAAAAGTTTGATCGCGTGCATGAATACATTTTCTTGGTGTCGATTGGCTGGTGCTTAGGGTTGGCTATTTTGGCAGAAGTCGTCGGGCTTTCAGCGGAAGTAGGGGCGTTTATCGCCGGTGTTGCTTTGGCGGCGCATCCGATTTCTCAATACATTTCTGAGAATCTAAAACCATTGCGTGACTTCTTCTTAGTGACCTTTTTCTTTTCAATCGGAGCACACTTCGATATTCATTATTTAGGCGGCGTGTTAATTCCTGCGATTTTGCTAGCAGGGTCCGCACTTTTATTTAAACCCGTGATTTTCTCTTGGTTACTGCGTAGGTCTAAAGAATCGAAAGCCGTTGCTAAAGAAGTCGGCTGGCGATTGGGGCAAATCAGTGAGTTTTCCTTGTTGATCGCCTACTTGGCGGGTAGCACACATTTGTTAAGCGAGCGCGGTTCTTATCTGATTCAAGCCGCGACGATTTTGACGTTTATTGCCTCATCCTACATTGTGGTGTTCCGCTATCCCACGCCCCTGGCGTTTTCTGAAAAATTACGTAGAGACTAAAGACCATGGCGCCTTCCGATAAACTGACAAGATTGCCTGGGATTAAGCAAGCAGACGCGCCTTTTTTCCGCGCTCGGCCTGAAGGCGTGACGGTGAGTTTGTTGGTGATTCACAATATTAGCTTGCCAGCCGGTGAGTTCGGCACGGGTTATGTGGATCAGCTGTTTCGAGGGACGCTTAAAAAAAATCATCCTGCGCTAGCTAAAGCGGTGGGTAATAATGCCGTCTCAGCGCATTTTTTTATTGATCGCCAAGGTGAAGCGACCCAGTATGTTTCAGTGCAAGATGCGGCTTGGCATGCGGGCGATTCCAGTTTTCAACAGGTTTCAGATTGTAATGATTATTCCATTGGTATCGAGCTAGAAGGGTCGGATGACGTGCCTTATACCTCAGAACAATATGCCGCATTGGGTGAAATAACACGATTATTGATGTATCATTTTCCTGCGATTACTTGGGATAGAATCGTTGGGCACAGCGATATTGCGCCAAGCAGAAAAACGGATCCTGGCGCGAGTTTTGATTGGACACGTTATCAACAATTATTGGAGGGTGCAGAGTGAAGCGAGCTTATGTGGTATTGGGTGCTATTTTGATGCTGTGCAGTTGCGGTGCGTTCGCAACACCACAAAATCTATCGGTTGCTAAACAAAAAGTGAAACGTTACGTGGCGTCTGGACGCTACATGCATGACATGACGTTGCGTTATGCACGAGCACAGCGATATTTGGCCAAGCGTATCCGTGAAAACAAGGCGGCGCATTCAAAGAAAAAATTGGCGGTGGTGTTGGATATTGATGAAACGCTGTTGTCAAATTATCCCGATATGGTGAAGGCCGATTTTGGTGGAACGATGCCTCAAATGGATCGTATCATGGCCGAGGCGCATGACAGAGCGTTTGCGCCGGCATTAAGATTTTATCATTATGCGATAAGACATAATGTTGCTGTGTTTTTTGTGACAGGAAGAAATGAATTTTTACGCGCAGCTACTGTGAAAAACTTGAGGAAAGCGGGCGTTACCACCTACAAGCGCATCGACATGCAGAAGAATCACGCTGTTCACAAAAGTGTGATTCCTTTTAAGTCAGCGATGCGGCGTAGGATAGAAAAACAAGGTTATGATGTTGTATTGACGATTGGCGATCAGTACAGTGATATTGAGGGCGGGTATGCGGATAAAGGCGTTAAGCTTCCTGATCCGTTTTATTATGTTGCGTAATTTTATCGTGCAAGGAGCATGCCATGACATTTTTAGCATTAATGATCGTATTAGCGATTGATTATTTCACCTCCTCAGCCGAGCGAATACGCGCCAATCGATGGCTGGCCTCAGGCGTTACCAAGGTTTATTCGCTGTTTAAGTCACAAGCTTTTTTCAAAGGACATTTAGCGCTAACGCTAGTCTTGTGCCTTTTCGCGGTGGTGACAGCGTTGATTTATGCCGTCTTGCTCTCTGTGTTTTTTAAAATTTTCGCCTTTCTTTTTTCGATCACTGTTTTAATTTTCTGCCTTCAAGGCTTTGCATTCCAGAAATCAGAATCCATAGAAACACTTTTATCACACGCGGTATCGCACCTGTTTTCAGTGGTTTTCTGGTTCTTGCTGCTCGGCCCCGTGGGCGCGGTGGTTTATCATGTGAATGAAATCATCATCAGAGAAGATTACGACGATGCCGTGACATCCTCTGCTGAAATGTTTAGACAGGTTTTAGACTGGCTACCGGTTCGGCTGTTGACGCTAGCATTTGCCTTGGTCGGGCATTTCTCTTCCGTGATCGGTTTTTGGTTGGACCACGTTTTTTCAGGGTTCGATCAAAACGAAACGATGCTCGTAGGCTCAGCACAAAAAGTCTTGGCGAAAGAGACAGAAAAAGAGCTCGCTAGTTTGGAAGAAAAATGCCGCTATGTTTATCGTTTGTTACAACGCTCGTTAATTGTTTGGTTGATTGTTATTGCGTTGTTTGTGTTGCTCTAACTTTAATAAGACTCAAATGAAAAAACTTATCTTCGTCTGGCTTGTGCTGGGCGTTTGCCGTGCAGTCTTCGCTGCGCAACAGATTCCTGCGGTGTATGCTAATAACCAGTTGACGCATCGTTTTGCCAGTAGTAGCGACACAACCTTACCAACACAAATTGTGAGTCAAAAAGACATTCAACAAAGTGGGGCTGTGAATTTGTCACAAGTGCTTAGTTTTGCGGGTTTGCAGGTGCATACGTTAGGTGGTTTGGGTAGTAATGTGACGGTGAATTTTCGGGGTTTCGGTGGTAATGCGGGACAAAATACATTAATCCTATTGAACGGTCATCCATTGATGAATCCAGATTTGGGTACCTATAACTTTAATACAATTCCATTAAGCCTCGTTAAAAAAATCAAGATCTATTCCGGCAGTGCCGGTGTTTTGTACGGCGACCAAGCTGTGGGTGGTGTCATCAACATTATTACGCGCCCCATCGCTAAAAAATCACAATACCTGCAAGCGGGTACGGGCAGTTTTCATACGTGGACACAACAAGCGGGTATTAGCCGACATTTCTCGCGGCAATACACTGCGCGCGCAGACATTTATCATGTGTCTACGAACAACTATCGCAAACACAACGATTATCGTAGCACGTATGTGGATTTAGCCGGCGATAAACGCTTTGCTCATGGGCGACTCGACGCAGAATATCAAGTCAACCCTGTTGATTTGCAATACCCGGGTGCTTTAACGTTGGCGCAAGTGAAAACGAACAGACGTCAAGCTGAAGCGGCGAATGATCACGATAGACGCACCAATCAAACGCTGACGCTTGATTATAAGCAAAACATGAATGCTTCCTGGCAAGCAAAGGTGGAAACGCTATTGAGCCAAATGAACCGGGATGGACGTTTGACGAATGACTACAATGCGCATCGTTATGATATTAATATTGCGCCTAGTTTGCAGGGGTTATTGAAATTAGGTCACGTTGAGCTTATGCCGACGCTGGGTGTTCAGTTCAATCAAGGGCAATATCATTTTGATTCAGACGTTTATAACAGTAAAGCCCGACAAATGACCGTCAGTGAATTTATGCATGTCAATGTGCCTATTTGGAAGCGCGGGTCAATGTTTGCCGGTCTTCGTTATGCGCAAGCTAAAACGTCTTTGAATCCTATGTTTGCGAGAAATACACAGACTTACAATGATGCGTTTGTGACAGACCTTGGATTAAGCTGGCAGATCAATAATGTATGGCGGGTTTATTTACGCCGTGCCGGCAGTTATCGTTTTCCTAAAACAGACGAAGATATCAACACCGATACCGGTCGTCCGCTTAAAACACAAACAGGCGTGTCTTATGAAACGGGTGTGGTGTGGCAGGCGGCGAAATGGTCGGGTTTGTTTGATCTGTACCAGCTTGATTTGGATAATGAAATCACATCCATTCCTATTCCTAATAGCGCAACTACGTTTGCACAAAATCAAAATTTGGCGCCAACGGCGCGTACTGGGTTTTCAATTAACACCAGTTATCATGTTATAAAACCTGTCACGCTGCAGGGTATTTACCGCTATGTTAATGCGCGATTTCACTCGGGCCCCGATAAGGGTAATCGGATTCCCTTTGTTGCGGACAATACATTAACCTTCAATGTTATCTTCCAGTTTTTATCCCGCTGGTCTGTCGCGTTGGGTAATGATTATATTGGCAAGCGTACGTTTGCTGATGATCCTGAAGAGCGAACTCGGTTGTTGGGTGGTTACACATTAACGAATCTTAACTTGCGTTATCATTGGCGTTGGTTGACGGCAGATTTCAAAATCAATAATGTCACGAATAAACAATACTATGACTACGCGCTCGATGTGTATCAAGGCAGTCAAGCTATGAGTTATTATTACCCTGCGGCCGGCCGAAGTTTTTTTCTTAATGTTTCGGTGAGGCTGTAATGAAGCGCGCTTTTGGATTGTCGTTAAGTTTGCATGTGTGCCTTTTGATGCTTATTTTAGGGGTTTTCTGGTCGGTGCACGATGATAAGACATCGGTCGGCACGGCGCCTGATATTAATGTCTATGTTGTTCACTCATCCAGCCTTGTGCGAAAGATGCGTGCTAGTGCTCAAGTAAAACGTCAGCCGATGGATCGGCAAGTTGTTCATGAGCAACGTAAGGGTGAGCGTTATCAGAGACCCTTGCACCATGTTGTGAATAAAAGGGCAAATAACGCAGCGATGCCGATCAAAGGCCGTCATGATGCTTTGCTGATACGTCTTCATAATAAAATCCAATCGGCGGTGAATGCGGATAATGATTTGATTCCTGATTTTCTCAAAGGGCGGCAAGCGAAAGTTCGTTTTACGCTTCATCCTAATGGCGCCATCGACTCGTTGCGCCTCATTCAAAGCACGCATGTGCAGCAGCTTGATCAATGGGCGTTAAGTGCTGTGCGGGCTAGTGCGCCGTTTCGGCATGATCACCTTGGGCGTGCTCGGTCGTTTTCTGTGGCAATAATGTTTAGTTGATGCTTTGAGCGGGTTTAATGCTCGGGTCTGCTGAGCTGCATATAATAGGTGGGTTAAAATTAAACAAATTAATTGTACTTTTGTTTTTCATGTGTTACTCTGTCAACGTTAAGAGTGGCGATGCTGACTTTCAGGGTGCGGCGGTTTTTGTATCTTGAGGTTGTATTGGTTTTAAATTCAAAATAGGAAAATATAGTATGAAAAAAGTCCTTTCCATCGCGCTTGTGAGCGCTCTAGTGTGTTCATCAGCGCTTGCTGCTGCAGGCAATGATGGCACTCAACTTCAATATCTAACAGAGTTTACCGCAGAGAATTATTGTCCGACCTCTTTCGTGTTTCATTCCAATGGTACAAATGATCCTATACATGGCACTTTGACAGCAAGCAAATCAGGTAAGCAATTTCATTCTACTTATAACAACTTGCCTTGGCCTGGTGGTTCTATGGGTCCCGAGGGTAATATCGGTTCGGCTAGCCACAACGTTGGAGCTTATGGTTATGGAAGAAATTATGTGGGCTATGTGAACAAAAGCACCGGGGTTGTCGGGTGTTTTTATAGTTACACGCCGCCGTCGACTAATAAATTCGTTGATATGACGATGGTTTCCCAGTAAGTTATCTTCAAAAGATGGGGTGAACATGTTTTTTTGCCCCTTCTTTTTTTGTTCGCTAAACAACCCTCATTGTACCCATTTCCACCTTAATTGTTCGCTCATATACTTTGCAAAAGTACGCTAATCCTGGTATCTTTGCCCCCAATTCAAAGAACATCAACAGGAGACAACAATGCGCAAAACCCCCATCACAGTGGCTTATGGTGACGGTATTGGCCCAGAAATCATGACGGCGGTATTACGCATTTTGGAGGCGGCTCAGGCGCCTATCAAGCCTGAGAAAATCGAAATCGGTGAAAAAGTATACTTAAGTGGCAATACGACCGGGATCTCCGAGGCGGCTTGGAAGTCGTTGAAGAAAAACAAGGTCATCCTTAAGGCGCCGATTACGACCCCACAGGGCGGTGGTTATAAGAGCCTGAATGTTACTATTCGAAAATCGATGGGACTATATGCCAATATCCGTCCTTGCCGAGCATTGGCGCCTTATGTCCAAACACACCATCCTAAAATGAACGTCGTGATTGTCCGTGAAAATGAAGAAGATTTATACGCAGGCATCGAGCATCGGCAAACGCAAAATGCCTACCAATGTTTGAAGCTAATCACGCGACCTGGTTGCGAGCGCATTGTTCGTTATGCGTTTGAATATGCGAAGAAATTCAATCGCAAAAAAGTCACCTGTATGATCAAAGATAACATCATGAAGATGACCGATGGTTTGTTTCATCAGGTGTTTAATGAAATCGCGAAGTTGTATCCAGAGATTAAAACAGACAGCATTATAGTCGATATTGGCACCGCACGCGTAGCGTCTCGTCCTGAGATGTTTGATGTGATTGTGACTGAAAACTTATACGGCGATATCATCTCGGATGTGGCGGCGGAGGTTGTGGGTTCTGTGGGCATGGCCGGTTCTGCGAACATCGGTGACAGTGTTGCGATGTTTGAAGCGATCCATGGCTCGGCGCCGGACATTGCGGGCAAGAAAATCGCGAATCCTTCTGGATTGCTGAACGGTGCCATACAGATGCTAGTACACATCGGTGCTTATGAAGCAGCAACCAACATTGAAAATGCCTGGTTAAAAACCCTAGAAGATGGTATCCATACCGCCGACATTTACCGCGCTGAGCTCAGCAAAGAAAAAGTGAATACCGATGAATTTGCAGAAGCGGTGATCAAACGACTGGGTGACAAGCCAACACATTTTACCGCCGCGAATTACCAAGCGCCGGAAGGCAAAAAAGCCAAGCCGGTTGAATTGCCTGTCGCAAAAATGCAAGAAAAGGCGTTGGTCGGCGTCGATATTTTTATTGACTTGGCACTCTGTGGTCCTGATGAATTGGGACAACGCATTTCAGCGCTGCCGTTACCGTTAAAATTAATCATGATGGGCAGCCGAGGCGTTAAAGTTTGGCCTGACGGTAATGCAGAAACCCATTGCGCCGATCATTGGCGTTGTCGTTTTCAAAAGACACAAGACTTTCAACCGATCAGCTTTCATGAGATTTTGCAGGTGATGCAAGCGTTGCATGATGCGGGTTTTGATGTGATCAAAACGGAGAACCTGTATACGTTTGATGGCGTGCGTGGATTTACATTAGCGCAAGGGCAGTAACGCAGGTTTGCCGTACTTTATTATGTGATGCGAAATTGATATAAGCTGTTGGTTGACGTGCCTTGTTTGCCGTTATTTACGTCTGGTTGTTTTTCTTCTTCTATGCTTATTCCGGCTTCCTTGAGTGGGGCTTGATAGATTTGATTGTTTATATGGATTGTTGGGTCTCCAGATAGGTAGATTGTTTCTAAATTTGGGCATATTGTTTTGTCGGTTAAACAGTTGACGAGCTCTTTCGAGATCACGTGTCCTATAAGTTCAAGCGTTTTTAGATTAGGTAGCTTTTTAAGCGTCTCAGCAATATTTGACGGGCTAATATCGCCATCATTTGAAGCAATCAAAGTTCTTCCCTTATAGTATTTTGCGTTAAGACATAAAGTTTGAGTCTTTTCTCGGATCTTGGCGGGTAGGCACGTCACTATGTGTAAAAGCGCTTCTGGATACGTATAGCCGGTGTAAGTAGTTGATGTGTCACCGGTGAAGAAGTGCGCGGTATGATGGCATCCAGTTCTTGCTCGTCTCTTTTTGGAGGGTGGCAGGAACCCCTTAAGCATTATTGTTAAATGGTGGGTCTTTTTTTTGAAAGAAAAGCGATATATGTACCAGCTAGCTTTTTTGCTTGTGCTTATCAGTCGAAAGCTTTTGTTGTTATCGTCGAGTTTGAAATATTCTAAGGTTGATGCTTGCGGCATAATAATGTCTCTTATTCAAGGGTTTGAGTACTAGGTTATATTCATGTGATGCTTAATTTGCTGAGTTGCGATGGCGCCTTCTCTAAGAATGCGAGGCGTTTTTTTGCTGCAATCCACAATCGTCGAAGCAAGCTGCAAAGCAGACTCACCGCCCTCCAAAACCAAATCAACACGATTCCCAAAATAATCACGCACCTGTTTTGCTGTGACAGCCGGAGGTTCGCCTGCAGGGTTGGCTGAAGGTGTGGCTAATCCGGTCGCCAATTGTTTGAGTAAGGTGAGGGTCAGCGGATGTTTGGGTACACGCAGCCCAATGGTGTTTGTACCGCCGGTGAGCTTGCTATCAACCTGATCGGCTTTTTCAAGAATCAAGGTCAGTGCACCAGGCCAAAAGCGTTGTGCTAGTTTGCACGCACTATCAGGGATGTTTTTCGCCCATGAGCTCATGTCATCGGCAGAAGCAATGAGCACGCTGGTAGGTTTGGAGGCCGGACGATTTTTGAGTACATATAGCGCATCAAGGGCGTCAGGATTGGCTGCATCAACAGCCAGGCCGTAGACGGTATCCGTCGGGACAGCAACGATGCCACCTTGTTGGAGTATTTGAAGCGCCTGGGCGATAATTTTTTTCATTTTTGTGTAAAATTTAATCTGTGCTGTCGGATAAAATTATGCTATTCTAGCAGCAAATGTGTGATGCACACAAGATCGATGGATGTGGTGGTAATTGATTGAATGAACATGAATGACGAAGCACAGCACGAGCCGACGCCGGATGTTGTAGTGCCGCCTGAAGCGCATATCGCCTTGGTGCAGGGTGAAGCGGTCACTGAACTCCCCGAAGATTTATACATTCCCCCCGAGGCGCTGCAGATCTTCTTGGAAGCCTTTGAAGGCCCGCTTGATTTTTTGCTGTATCTCATCAAACGACAAAACCTTGATATCCTGGATATTCCTATTGTAGAAATCACCAAGCAATACATGGAATACGTTGAGCTGATGAAGAATCTTCATCTGGATTTAGCGGCGGAATATTTATTGATGGCGGCGATGTTGGCAGAGATCAAATCCAGAATGTTGTTGCCTCGCGTTGAAGTTGAAGATGAAGGTTCCGATGATCCTCGTGCTGAGTTGATTCGTCGTTTGCAACAATATGAGCGTTACAAAAAAGCCGCCGAAGATTTGGATACGATACCTCGTTTAGAAAGGGATACCTTTGTGGCGAATGCAGAGCCACCGCCTTTTGATGCGGAACGTCCTTTGCCTACTCTCATCTTGCCAGATTTGTTGTTTGCCTTAAAAGATATTTTAAAACGGGTTGAACTGCGCGCATCGCATCATGTTGCACGTGAGCCTTTATCCATTCGTGAGCGAATGTCTGTAATTTTAGAAACTTTGTCAGATAAAGAGTTCGTGCCTTTTACGGGGCTTTTCACCTTGGAAGAGGGGCGACCAGGCGCGGTAGTTACGTTGATTGCGATTTTGGAATTATTAAAAGGCATGATGATTGAGATTGTGCAGGCTGAAACGTTTGGACCAATTCATGTAAAAACGAGGGTGCTATGAAAGAAGTAAAAGATATCAAACGTATTATTGAAGGTGCGATTTTTGCAGCAGAAACACCTTTAAACGTAAATCATTTATTGGACTTGTTTGCAGAGGCCGAAGAAAAGCCTGAGAAAGCACTGATTAAAGAAGCTCTGGAAGCATTAACCGAAGACTACCAAGACCGCGGATTAGAGTTAAAAAACCTAGCATCAGGTTACCGCTTTCAAGTACGTGTTGATTTGGCGCCATGGATTAAACGGTTATGGGAAGAGCGCCCACCGCGTTATTCGCGCGCGCTTTTAGAAACACTGGTATTGATCGCTTATCGTCAACCCGTTACGCGCGGTGAAATTGAAGAAATACGCGGAGTTTCTGTGAGCTCCAATATTGTCAGAACCTTGATCGATCGCGATTGGGTGCGGGAAGTGGGCGTTAAAGACGTGCCTGGCCGACCTGCTTTGTTGGCGACGACCAGTCAGTTTTTAGATTATTTTGGTTTAAGCAAGTTAGAAGAACTGCCAACGCTTGATGAAATAAGAGATCTGGAAGAACAAGGCCATCAGCTTGAAGCGCAACTGCAATTGCAAGCGCGACAGGCGATGGAAGAAGATTTAGCGTCTGATGAGGATGTGCCTGATGCGCACTCAGAAGACGATGTAGAGGCGACCTTTGTTGAAGATGAAGAGGTCGATGAAAATAATGAGCAAATTGAAGTAGTGGAAATGCATGAAGACTGAAAAATTACAAAAAATATTGGCAAATCAGGGTTTAGGATCGCGCCGCGAGCTTGAGCATTGGATTGATCAGGGACGTGTGAGCGTGAATGGTCAGATTGTCAAATTGGGTGAACGAGCTACGCTGAAAGATAACATTCGCGTTGATGGTCATTTGATTCAATTCGAAAAAAACGCATCAACGCGTGTCCTGGTTTATCATAAACCGATCGGTGAAGTCTCCACACGTTTTGACGAAGCAGGTCGCCCGACGATTTTTGATCATCTTCCTAAGCTTTACAAAGGTCGCTGGATTTCCGTGGGTCGTTTGGATATCAGTACCTCAGGCTTAATGCTTTTCACCAACGATGGTGAACTGGCGAATCGTTTAATGCACCCCAGCGGGCAGATTGAACGAGAATACGCTGTACGTGTTTTGGGTGAAGTCACACAAGAGATGAAGAACCGCTTAAGAACAGGCGTTATTTTAGACGACGGTACGGCCAAATTCGAAAGGATTGTCGATGCCGGTGGGCAGGGTGCTAATCATTGGTACCACGTTACATTGACCGACGGGCGTAACCGAGAGGTTCGTAGGCTTTGGGAGAGTCAAGATGTGACCGTGAGCCGGTTATCGCGTGTAAGGTTTGGCGTGGTTCATTTGCCGAGCCGATTGCCTCGTGGGCGTTGGGAAGAGTTGTCGGCTGATAATGTGGTGATCTTGAAGAAGAGTCTGCTGCCACCACCACGTTAAGCGAGAGCAGGGCGCCTTTGACTTAGGCGGTTGCTAGAGCTGACTGGGTGGTTCTGTTGATGGAATCCACCATGAGATATATAGCCTGGTAGTTCGGGCTGGAATATGTGTGTTTGTTGCTTTATAGCGTTTTGCGCGAACATTGTTAGTCTCTTGTGGTTTCTTTTAGCGTGTGGTTTTCTCCGCCTTCTTTTGTCTGCAGCTTGTCGCGCTAGTATTGCTTTTCTCCTTAGCTTTGTAACGCGTATTTCTCTCCCGGCGCTGTTTATTTTTTGTTGAAGATCCTTGATAAGCTTTTGTCTTTTGGCACTTATTTGTTGGTTGGTATTGCTAGTGTGACAAGGTCTTGGGCTGGTTAGCGCATGTAGATAAAGCTGTATTTCGTTAATGATTTCATGGATGTTGTTGTAAGGTGTCTTTGCTCGTGAAGAAGAGGATGTCTGAGATAATTTGGCCGCTTTTTTCGCGACAACGTTTGCTTGGGCTAACATGGCTGTTAATTCTTTGGAGATTCGATGTTTAGGGTTGAGGTATGCAGCATGTTTAATGATGTAACCTAGCTCAGCTTGTTGGTTTTTTGTAATGATATTAAAGGGGAGCCTGAGTGTATCTTGCATATTTTGAATTATCTTGTTGATTTGTATCAGCGCTGCAGCCTTATTTTCGATTGAGCGAATCGTCCCTTCCTCGCTCGCACCTTGTTTTATTGCCTCATTCCATGTTGTTACAAGCTGTTGATAGTCCGCTTGAATGGCGCCTTGTATTTGTGCTTTCGTGTCTTCTGTAAGTCTGAAATCTGGGGTATTTGTTGTTTTTATGAGCGTGTCGCATTGTGATAGTTTATCGATAATATGGTGTTTAGGCTGATTCTGTAGAATGTTATTAATGGTTGAAGACAGCATTTTTTTCTTTAGCTCGCCAAGTCTTAATGTTTTCTTTTGAGCTTCAAATGCTTTTACTTTATAGTTGCTTTTTTTTGATCGAAAGCTGAATATTTGCACGATGTTTGAAAAGGCTGAGTGACGTCGTGTAAGGCCCCTGCATTTTTTTTCTGCTGTTTGAAATGCTGCGATGGTTTTATTGTGAAAATTGTTTAAAGCATTTGAATCAGGCTTCATTGAATTTGAGGCTTCTTTGGCTGCTTTTTGATAGGTTTGAAGTGCTGTTTTGAAGTGATTTTCACATTGATGTCTTTGTCCTATGTTCGATAGTATGCGTGCTTGGAGCTTTTTATTTTCTTGTTTTGATAGGTCGGACGGATCCGAGGGAGAGCGCTGTAACGTAGTGAATAGCAGGGGTTGTCTGGGAGCTAAGAAGCTACGCCTTCTTTTTTTGTTTGATGTTGATATTGGCGGGAATAGTTCTTTTGTCAATTGTCTAGCCGCCTTTATGAGATATTTGTGTACATCCTCGTATATTGCTGTCACGTGTTGCCGCCTTTAGTTGTGGTGTTTATCGGTCGAAGCTCCCTAAGCTTAGTCTACAATTCTTGTTTTGCAAATATTTAAAGGGATTATTTGTACGAGTTTCTCGTGGGGCTAGCCCAGTCCGGATTAATGTAGGTAGATCATGTTTATGAGGTTAGTTAAATAAGAATTCATGTTTGATATGAGAAGAGCCCCATGTTTTTTCCGAAGGGCTCTCGCTATTCTGTGGCGGTGTATTCAATGCCTGGAATCGAAAGGACTCGAGTTTTTTGTATGTTTCTGTACTTTCCCGACAGCATTCAATGATGTCTTTTTGTCTTTCTGCTGTGCCGGTGTCTGACGGTGTTTTTTCGAGTGATGCTAGTGTTTGAATGATGGCGTGAGGCATTAAGGTGGGGTAATTCCGGGTGACCATGAGTTTTTTATGCTTGGCTAGGCTTAATTTGCGGCTGAACAAAGCGATTTGATAGGTTTCTATTGTTGTATTCATTGGGGTGGGTGAGATGCTGGATCGGGTGCACACCTGAAGAATGTTGGTTAATATTTGCAAGACTGCGATTTTTTCAACAATAACAAGGCGTGTTGCTGCACCTTTGTTTGCTTGTTGAATATGGCTAAATAGTTTGAGTAAAATAGAGAATTTTGTTTTATCCCATGAGAAATGCTGGCTTGCAAGGTTTTTGTGTATTTTGAGCAGTTGTTGTCGATAGTTTTCCAGTATCTGAGTTCGCTCGTATAGGTCGGTTTTATCTTCGTTCGTATCGGTTTTGAAAGTATTGAGATCTTTTTTGATGTATTCAAGATTTTGATTACGTTGTTGATTGCCTTCTAGTTGAGTGATTTTTGTTTGAAGATGTTTGATCTCGCTGAGCATGGAGTTTAATATTTCCATCCGTTTTGTTTGAGCGCCAACATGCTCTTCAGTTAGGGGCTCGGTGAGTGTGTTGTTTTTCAAGTTAAGCAGAAAGTGTTTGTGCAGTTTGACAGAAATGTTTTGTGGTGCTTTGGTGCTTAGGCGCTTGCAAAACGCTTGTAGGTAATCTGTCGACGGGATGTTTTCATTGGGTTGATCCTCTTCGGGAGCTAGAAAAGGATAGATGTCTATCTGTTGCGCGTTATAGTGTAACGCGTCGCTTAAAATTTCGAGCAATAAGATATCTGTTTGTTTCTCGCGCACGCGATCGCTGGGCAGGGCGCTCAGGATCTTATTGAGGGCAATGGTGTAGGCGAGATGGTGGTAGGTCGTTTTTGTACGTTCAGGCTGTAAGGTGTCGGCGAGATGATGATAGGTCGTTTTTGTGCGTTCAGGCGGCATTGTTTTTTTTGGGATGTTTGAGAATGGCCTCACGCGATATTGTTTCTTCTTTGAGGATCGTCTACGGATCCATGATAAAAAGCGGGTTAATGGCGATTTTTTCATTATTCTCATTATAGTTGTTAACAATTAGAGGTGCAGTGTAGTGCAAGACGGCGACGCCGTAAACTAAAAAATAAGAAAATGGTGGGTCGTGTAGGATTTGAACCTACGACCAATTGGTTAAAAGCCAACTGCTCTACCAACTGAGCTAACGACCCTCAGTCAAGAAGTTGATCATGATACACGGCAGAAAGAAAAAAACAACTCTTTTTTGATGGATTGGCCGTGAATCGGCTTGAAAGTCAAAAGCATGTCAAAACCGGAGCGTACTCCGAGAATTCCTGGAAAAACCGGAGTACACTCCGAGAAATACAGGAAAACACATGCAAAACGTGAAAAAATGGACTATACTCCGAGAATTCCTGGGAAAATCGGAGTTCACCCATGTTTCAACGTCTTATTGACTTGCCTAATAAACGGCATTTTTTCTTGTTTGGGGCTCGTAATACGGGAAAAAGTACGTTGCTGGAGTCGGTTTTTGATGCTGAAAAAACTGCGTGGTTTGACCTTTTAGATCAGGATCTGCTAGCTCGATTTAGTCAAAGACCCAATGATTTCTACGATATTGTGCAAGCATTGCCTTCCTCTAAAGTACATGTGGTTGTTGATGAGATTCAGAAAGTGCCGGCCTTGTTAGACGTCGTACAACGCTTAATGAAAGAAAAGCGGCATATTTTCGTTTTATCTGGTTCCAGTGCGCGGAAGCTTAGGCGTCATGGCGCTAATTTGCTGGCGGGTCGGGCATTCGTTTATCATTTGTACCCCTTATCTTATTTGGAATGTGCGGATCAATTTGATCTCAGTCAAGCGCTGCAATGGGGTACATTGCCCGAGGTGTTTGATTGTGACACTGACGATGAGCGGCGACAATTTTTAATGGCTTATGCGCATACCTATTTGAAAGAAGAAATCATCATAGAGCAGCTTGTACGTGATTTGGCGCCCTTCCGACGTTTTTTGGAAGTGGCGGCGCAATGTAATGGGAAAATCGTGAATTACGCCAATATCGCCAGAGATGTTAAGGTGGATGATAAAACGGTAAAAAATTATTTTAGTATTTTAGAAGACACATTGGTGGGTTACATGCTCGAGGCTTATCATGGTTCGCTACGAAAGCGAGTGCAGCAAAAGCCAAAATTTTATTTCTTTGATACGGGTGTGGTTCGAGCGTTAGGGCGTCTTTTGACGGTGCCGTTGATGCCAAAATCCAATGCTTTTGGTAATGCCTTTGAACATTTTCTTATAAATGAATGTATAAAGCTTGCAAGTTATTATCAAAAAGATTTTCGGTTTTCTTATTTGCGGACTATAACGGATCAGGAAATTGATCTCATTATTGAGCGACCAGGGCAAACAACATTATTGATTGAAATAAAAAGTACGGATAATGTGGAAAAGAGAATGCTACATGCTTTACTCAGGTTGCAACCCGAATTTCCAAACTCAGAAGCCATCTGTCTCTCAAATGATCGCTACGCAAAACAAATAGACGGTGTTTTGGTCTTGCCGTGGCAGCAAGGTTTGAGCGATATTTTTATTACCAGCTAGCTACCCTGAATGCGTGGTTACCTTGGGGCAGATCGTTGAAATCACATGTTTATAAATCAACTGTATTTGTCCATTGTTGTTCAATGACAGCGTGTCTTTATCGATATCTGTGATGACGCCTTTGAGTTGCAACCCGTTGCGTAGGAAAACCGAGACCAGTGTTTGTGATGCTTGCAGCTCTCGAATGAAGCTGTACTCCAACGTGGTGTTTTCTCGTGATTGAGTGGGGGAGTGTTCCATGTGCGTTCTTCCTTTTTATTACGTTTGCGAGGCAGATGCTCTAAAATAAATCAACCTACCGATAGGTAGGTTTATTATTCCAGTTTTGTTTGGTGATGACAAGCATAAAATATCTTTTTCTTTGAAATTATAGGGAATTAAAAAGAAAGAAAGGAAAGCAGTTCTTAATCTTAAAATGGATTTCTAAGGTGGCTTATGGTATAACATAAGTTCAATAAACCTCGAGATATAAGAAATGGAAGCTATGTACCAAGAAAAAGTGTCAAAAAAACAGCTGATTAATGCAGCGATCAGATTATTCCTGAGCCGAGGCTATAGGAAGACGTCAATGAGTGACATTGCAGAGGCCTGTTCTATTAAAAAACCCAGCGTTTACCATCATGTTGACAGTCGCAGTGATTTGTTGCTTGCGGTGGTTGAGGAAGTGATTCAGCGTTTTTCCGATGATGTGCTTGCACTGGCCTATAAAGACACGGTGTCACCGCGAGATAGTATGCAGGCAATGACGGTAGCCACGGCGGATTTCTTTACGGATGGCGCGGATGATTGTTTGATTGCGCAATTGGTGTACGAAATTTCTGATACGTCGGATGATTTGGCAAAATTATTGCAGCTATTTTTTGAAAAATGGACACAAGCCTTGTCTCACTTGTTTGCGGCTCAATACGGTGATGCTGCAAGATCACATGCTGAAGATTGTATTGCTCAGGTAGAGGGCGCGTTGTTGATATCGTCGGTCACGTCAGATCAAGCTGTTTTTAAAAGATCGCTGGATCGAATGTTGGATTTAATCTCGTAGCATCTTTTGTCATTGCGTGCGATAATCCCTGCGAAATGTGATTTAGCTGCGCCGTTTGTGCGCATATCTGTTGCGGATGGTTTTAATGCGGTTACTCAAAACTCAACACTCAAAAACAATGAACCAAGGTTGCGTTGCAACCATTGGTAATTTTGATGGCATTCATTTAGGGCATCAAGCCATTATCGTGCGCTTGATTGAGCGTGCCAGCGAGGCGGGTCTCCCTTCGATGGTAGTGCTGTTTGAACCTCAGCCAAGGGAATGGTTTCAAAAAGAAGAAGCGCCCATTCGCCTAACCTCGCTGAGAGAAAAATACCGACTGTTAAAGCGAGGCGGGGTCGATTTTGTGGCGGTATTGCGCTTCAATCAATCCTTGGCGAATTTGTCCCCCGAAGCCTTTGTTCAGCAAGTCTTGCTTGATCAATTGCAAGTGAAGCATCTGATTGTTGGCGACGATTTTAAATTTGGCCGTAAACGCGCAGGTGACGTTGCTTTGTTGAAGCAGCTATCTGGATCCTTGGGTTTTAAGGTCGAACAGATGCCGAGTTTTCAGATCACCGATGATCGCGTGAGCAGCAGCAGGATTCGCCGTTGTATTGCGCAAGGTCAGCTTGAAGAAGCGGCTGAGTATTTAGGGCATCATTATTCCTTGTCCGGGCATGTAGCGCATGGCGATAAGCGCGGACGCGAGCTGGGCTTCCCCACGGCCAATGTTTTCCTTCCTCATGATCAAGCGCCTTTAAACGGTATTTTAGCCGCACAAGTGCACGGCCTTGCCGATCATCCATTACCCGCGGTCGCCTACGTGGGTCGCAGGCCGGCGGTGAATGGGCAGCGGACGATTATGGAGGCGCACCTTCTCGATTTCAATCAAGATATTTACGGCCGGTTTATCCAAGTGGATTTTTTAACAAAAATACGTGGCGATCAAAATTTTGATTCGTTGGAGGCTTTGGCGGAGCAGATCGCGCGTGATACGGAACAGGCTCGGGCGTTCTTTGCTGCTTGTTGTTAGGCTCTGGGTCGGTGTTCACTTTAGTTCGCGAAGGTCAGCCGATGGGTTCTTTGAGTCTTGACAGGGCTTGGCTTTGGTCTAATATCCCCACATCGCCGGGTGAGTGTTTTTGTTTCTGTAATAACGACATTTATTTTTAATGCATTGAGAGCCTTGTAAAGTGTGATGTAGCAGTTCGCCGCTTTGTTAAGACCGGTCTTCGGATTGGTGCCGAGTTTAACGTAGGCTGCGCAGATTAGGTCGGTTGCTGCGGTAAACCATTGAGCAATCTTGTCATTAGTAGTGACGATTGTGGGTGGGTTGTTTTGACCTAATGGTAGTTTCTTCCACAGATCGCGAAGTTCGCGAACAGGTTTTGGCGTAATTTTTTTGAAGAGGCGATTAGCCGAATTATCAAGCGTTGGATCTTCGACTACGGAGCGTTGTCCTCTGAAAAAGAACATGGCTTTTTGATAGGCGTTGGGAGGAGGAGGTGGCGGAGGAGGTGGAATTTTTGGTTGCGGGATGGGTTTCGTTGCCGGTCTCTTTAGTTGTGGCCTGAGCTTTGGTTTTGGTTTTTGTTTTGGTTTGCTTGTTTGTGCTTCCGCATTTTTAAGCGGCAGAAAACGCTTTGTGAGCTTTCTGATGATCGCTTGGTTCTGCTTTATAGTGTGACGTAGTTTCCTCCTGCCAGCCTTATCATCAGCCTCATCTATGGTCGGCATAACGGAGAGTAAAAGCGAGCGCAATTTAACGATGTTGTCTTCTTCGCATGGTACGGTGACTTCTAAATCTTGTCGATAAGGGCTCGAAGGAAAAATGTCTTGTTTTGTATGTGGAAGCTTATACTTAAGTAAAATGGGTTTTAGTGCCTCATAGGATTTTGTGTCGTTAGGAAGGCTCAATCTGATGGAAGTAGTGGATAGCAGCGTGATTGAGATGTAGCCAATCTTGGTGGGGGACGTTTCTGTGTTGATATGACAAGTATAGAAGCCCAGGCGCTCTTCGGTAGTGCGGCTGTTTTTCCGGGTTTTGTCGTTCCGTATAAGTACCGGAGGGACAGGTGCGACGGTTGTATCTGGCAGCATTATTTTCTCTCCCCGTTGTTGAGTATGTTAACCTGAGAAACGTAGAGCTATCGTGAGCTCCGTTGTCTTTGTTGATGGCTTATTGGTATCTGACCGGAGGTTTTGTGACCATACCTGCGAGCTTTCTTTATGGTATACGAGATTAAGCGCGTCGCGCTTTTCTATGAAGCTCTTATACGTCTCGGCTGTTAGGACACCTCGAAAAGGAGATTTTTTGTTTTGTGTTTTATCTAGGAGGTTTGAAACCTTGAAGAATAGTTGCGCTGTTCTTGCGTTCTCGCGTTTCTGGGTCGCCGCGTCTGGCGCTTCTTTTTGTTGTAGTTCTTGATAGGCATGCTGCGTTGCTTTGGGTTTCGGCGGATTAACTAGCTTGCGAAGTCCTTTTATATACCTTGGTACGGTATTTTCAAACAGGAAGCGAAAGGCGAGTTTGTTGTAGGCTGACAGGTTAACTTCTTGTCGTAAATGGGCTAAGAATTCGCGTGCCTTTTTATAGGGTGTCGGTTTGGGTGTTTGCGTTGTCGCATCCTTTGTGAGCTCTGATAGGCTCTTGATTTGGTAGCAGATGTATTCATTATCGGTCATTGCCACTTGATCTTTGTTGGCCTTTTGTCTTTTGCGCGGCGTTGTTTGTTTTTTGCTGGGTTCGCCTAGGTCTTCTAGGATAGCCAGAAACTTTGGCGTGTTATCGTTGGTATAGGGTATTTGAATGTGAAAAGTGGGCTTGTTGTTTTGTGTTCCGTTGTTGCTCGTTGACCGGGGGGAATGTTGTTGCGGACTCTTAGTCCGTTGTTTTGGCTTTAAGTAAGATTTAGTTGGTGAGCAGGATGAGGATGTCAGATGAAGTTTTCGTTTTACAGGGGGTTGCTGATTTCGTGGTGATTTGCTTTCCTTCTGGGTGTCGTTTTTAGTGGATGTTGGTCCGGTTGTAAAGGTGATATTCTTCTTCTTTAGGATGTTTCGCATCTCCTGAAAACCTGCTTTTTTATGAAACAAGCATACATGGTAGGTTGGTGTTGAACGTGCCGTCTTGGTTGCGATAAACATTTGAAATGTAGAACTTGTTTGTTCGCTGTCGTAGCGGAAAAGCCCGCACTTTGTGGTATCCTCTGTAGATTCATTAACACGGCCTTTCATTATTTATATCCCATCTTATGTTTATTCCGCAAGCAGTCTAACACAACCCCCCTTCACTATGCAAAAACCATCGCCATAATTCTCGCCTTTTTACACGCAATAGGTGTAGAATACCCGACTAAACAACAACTCGGCGCTTCACAATGACAAGCTACAAAGAAACACTGAACCTACCGCAGACCGCGTTCCCCATGAAAGCCAACTTGGCGCAGCGCGAGCCGGCGATGTTGGAGCGTTGGGTGGCGCTTGATGTTTATGCGTCACAGCGCAAGCAGTCTCACGGTAAAAAAACATTCATTTTGCATGATGGCCCTCCGTATGCGAACGGGCATCTTCACATTGGTCATGCTTTTAACAAAATCCTGAAAGACATGGTGGTTAAATCCAAGGGCTTGTCCGGTTTTGATGCACCTTTTGTGCCGGGGTGGGATTGTCATGGGTTGCCTATTGAGTTGAATGTTGAGAAAAAAATCGGTCGAGCTGGTCACAAAGTCTCCGAAAAAGAGTTTCGTGCGGCGTGTCGCGTGTATGCTGACAAACAAGTGACCATTCAAAAAGAAGAATTTAAACGCTTGGGCGTTTTGGGTGAGTGGGATCGTCCGTATCTTACAATGAATTTCACTTATGAGGCGAATGTCGTCCGGGCGTTAGCGCGCGTGATGGAGAACGGGCATTTGCAACGTAGTTTTAAACCGGTGTATTGGTGTACGTCTTGTGGTTCGGCTTTGGCTGAGGCGGAAGTGGAATATCAAGACAAGCGATCACCGTCGATTTATGTGCGTTTTCCGGTGGTTGAGCCTGCGGCTTTGATGTCGATTTTTGGGATGACGTTGGATGCTATCGATGATGCCCCGCTTTCGGTTGTTATTTGGACAACAACGCCTTGGACGCTGCCTGCTAACGAGGCGGTTTGTTTTCATGCTGAGTTGGATTATGTGCTTGTGTCGGCGCAGTTCGATGCGGGTCAAGAATATTTTATCATGGCTGAAGCGTTGGCCGCTACGGTGGCAGAGACGACAGGTTTGCAGGCGATGTCGATACTCGCGCGTGTTAAAGGGCAAGTATTGGAAGGCTTGAAATTGTCGCATCCGTTTTATGCCAAAGAAGTGCCGGTTATTTTGGGTGAGCATGTCACCACAGAAACGGGTACAGGCTGTGTGCACACCGCACCAGGTCATGGGCAAGATGATTACTTGGTCAGTTTGAAATATTATGGCTTGCCTGTGAATAACCCTGTCGATGGTCGCGGTTGTTTCTTGCCGAATACGCCTTTGTTTGCTGGCGAACACATCAGCAAAGCTAATCCAAAAATCATTGAATGTTTAAAAGAAAAAGGCGCATTGCTTTATGAAGCAACCGTTGAGCACAGCTATCCGCATTGTTGGCGTCACAAGCTGCCTTTGTTGTTTCGTGCCACGCCACAATGGTTTATTAACCTAGAACAGAGTCACTTAAAAACAGAAGCTATGCAGGCGATTGAGCAAGTGCAATGGATTCCTTCTTGGGGCGAGCGTCGCATTACGACGATGATCGATAAGCATCCCGGCTGGTGTATCTCAAGGCAGCGCGCCTGGGGTGTGCCGATTGCTATTTTCGTGCATAAAGAAACGCAACTGCCGCATCCGCGTACAGTAGAGTGGATGGAAGTTGTGGCAAAACAAATGGAATCGCGCGGCGTGGAAGCTTGGTATGATTTAGATCCAGCGAGCTTGTTGGGTGATGATGCTGACGATTATGAAAAAATGCAGGATGTGTTGGACGTGTGGTTTGATTCGGGTGTGACGCATTTTTGTGTGTTGGATCATCGTGAACATTTACACTCTCCGGCGGATCTTTATTTAGAAGGTTCTGATCAACATCGTGGTTGGTTTCAAACGTCGTTATTAACATCGTGCGCGATGAAGCAAGCCGCACCTTATCGTCAAGCGGTCACTCACGGTTTTGTGGTGGATGCCAAGGGTCATAAAATGTCGAAGTCTGTCGGCAATGTTGTGTCGCCTGAAAAAGTGGTGAAGACGTTGGGGGCGGATGTGTTGCGTTTATGGGTGGCTTCAACCGATTACCGCACGGAAATGACGGTGTCCGATGAAATTCTTAAGCGTGTAGCCGATGCTTATCGTCGTTTGCGAAACACCTCTCGCTTTTTGTTAGCGAATGTACATGATTTTGATCCTACAGAACATCAAGTTGCACCAAAGGATATGTTGGCATTGGATCGCTGGATCGTTGAACAAGCGCAAGCGCTACAAGCAGATATCGTACAGCTTTATGATGCCTATGAGTTCCATACTATTTATCAAAAGCTTCATCATTTTTGTTCTGAAATCCTAGGCAGTTTTTATTTGGATGTCATTAAAGATCGTCAATACACCTGTCAACAAGGCAGCGTGGCAAGACGTTCAGCACAGACGGCCATTTATCATATTTTGGAAGCCATGGTACGCTGGTTCGCACCTGTTTTAAGTTTTACAGCTGATGAGCTTTGGAGCTTTATGCCGGGTGAGCGAACGGAGACAGTATTTTTTGAAACGTGGTATCAGATGTTTCCGGTCTTTGGTCAAGCGAGCTTTAATGAAGCGGATTGGCAGCGGATGATCGCGGTACGTGACGATGTGAATAAAGCACTCGAAGGGCTTCGTGCCGAAGGTGGTGTGGGCTCGAGTCTTGCGGCGGAAGTAACGTTGTATGCCGATGGTGAGCTGCATGAAAGTTTAGCGAAGATGGGCGATGAATTGAAATTCTTGTTAATCACATCGCAAGCCGCACTTAAACCATTGTCCGAGGCGGGAGATGCGAGCGATGGGTGCTCGGTGGAAGGATTAAAAATAAAAATCATTGCTGCGCCGCATGAGAAGTGCGAGCGTTGCTGGCATCGTGTGGAAAGTGTGGGCGCTGATGCAACGCATCCGACGCTCTGCGCACGTTGCGTTGAAAATGTGGATGGTTCAGGCGAACAACGGGAAATAGCTTAATGAGTACAGGTCAAAAAAACTTGCGGTGGTTGTGGTTTGCTTTGTTTGTTTTGCTTGCTGATCAATTCAGCAAGTGGATAGCGATTCATTATTTAAGTATCGGCACCCCTGTTCAGATTACGTCGTTTTTTAATTTAAACTTGCTTCATAATAGAGGCGCAGCGTTTAGCTTTTTAAGCAGTGCCAGCGGTTGGCAGCAATGGATGTTAAGCATCATTGCGGCTGTGGTGAGCTTGGTGCTGTTGGTCTGGCTTTACCGCTTACCGCCTCGGTCACCCTGGTCGGCGTTGGCATTAACGTTGGTGATGGGTGGTGCTGTGGGCAATCTTGTGGATCGCTTGTACTATGGCTATGTGATCGACTTTTTTGATTTTCATATCCAGCTATATCATTGGCCCGTTTTCAATGTGGCGGACTCTGCGATTGTGCTGGGTGTATTTATCCTATTATTAACCGCCTTTTTTGGCACGACGAAACGACGAAAGAAAAAAGTGAGACACTGATATGACAAAAAAAATAGAAGCCAATAGCACGGTTCAAATGCATTACACCACACGTCTGCAAGATGGCTCCGTTGCGGACAGTAGCTTGGATGATAACAAGCCCGGGCAGTTCGTCATGGGCGAAGGCCATATTAGCCCGGCTTTTGAAGAAGCATTGTTGGGCATGGCGGTCGGCGATAAGAAACGGGTCGATTTGAAGACCGAAGATGCGTTCGGCATGCCGGATACTAAGCAGGTTTATATGATTCCCCGAGAAAAGTTTGCCGCAGACCAAGCGCTGGAGGTCGGTATGATCATGGCGTTTGACCTGCCAAGCGGTGAAGAAACCTCAGGCATTATTCGCCAGTTTGATGACGGCTTGGTAACCGTTGACTTTAATCACCCGCTGGCGGGCCGTGATGTAACGTTTGATGTTGAGATTGTTTCGATTGGTTGATCGTTTCATCCTGCGCCGCACCCCGTCATCCTGCGCCGCACCCCGTCATCCTGCGCCGCACCCCGTCATCCCGCGGCTTGACCGCGGGATCCACTAGCCCAAGCCCGTCTATTGTTTCCAAAACGGAAACAGACCGTTCTCGTTTGGCTACTTAATCATTTGATTTTGATGTTTTATAATGCCATAGCTGATTATAAAACGAGAAAAGCAATGAAGTGGTTGAAAAAACTCTATAACAAAGTAAAAACTATGGCGCGGAAAATAAAACAGGCACCTCGGCGTTTGCTTCAAAAGCTGGTGAAACCATTTAATCAGCAGCGTACACGCCGCAAGTGTCAGAAAACAGCAAGTAAGTTGGCGAAAGCTAAGGTTAAGTTGGTTATTGAAGAAGGGCGGTGTGCCAATGAGGCGTTTAATCAATTAATTGAAGAATATGGCAAGGTGGCAGAGGGCCCTGAGTTGGATTCGCATGTGCGAGCGCTAAAGAGGCAGCTGCGGCCGTTAGTGAAGAAAGCGGCTTGGCGAGGGCATAAGAGAGCGCAGAGATATTTGGTGCAACATTATAATTCTCTATCTACGCCCACGGCTAGCCAGGTCAAACACTGGTGCGCGATTTTAGAGAGGAAAGATCATCAAATAAACCCTCCTGGGGTAAATACTGGTGATATGTCGCGTCAGCTGGCTGCAAATTCAACCATCCGAAAGGTGCCCGTAAAGCAAAGGGGGTCGATTAATGCTGATGAGAAAACGCGACTAGATTATGATAATGCTGCTAATGTGTCAGGGCACTCGTTGCCAGAAGATATTTTTATCGATCTGAAACAGTCTCTTCAATGTGAATATATTCCGCCTTGCGGCTCACCGGCTCTGCGCTAAACTCCGTTAAAGTTAAACTAAAAAGGAGTTGCGTCGTTTATTTTCGCTTATTTTCGTTGTTTTTTTGAGTGGCCTATGGAAGTGTGGCGTGGCGTAACTGAATCTTCTGTTCTTCTTGGCTTGTTTGTTCTCGACTTTATTTTGATCCCCTTGTGGTGGGCCGGATTTTGCTTTGTGGGTGTCTTTAAGGTCATCGGTCATTTTGCTCGTGCTGCTTGATGTGGGTGATGCAACAGGCTCTGGGTTTTCTAATGTAGAGGATTGAGTGACGCTCGCTTCCTGTTTAGCAACCCACTTAACTTTTTTGTAAGTGGGATTAGGTATGAACTTAATAGCGTCCATAATGGCGTGATAGAGTTTTTTGTACCAAGGCATCTTTGTTTTTTTTGCTCGTGTAAATAACGAGACGTATGTCGGGTTGCTCTTGAGTTTTTTAACGATGCATTGCTTAAGTATAGTCGACGTATTTTTTTTGTAAGCGCGCGCCAGCTCTTTAGGTGACGCACCTTCTGTTGCGATGCGAGCAAGTTCGTCTTGATCATCTTTATTTGTGGCGGAGCTCAATAATGTACGTGCCCATCGGCGAATCGATTGATACGCTTTTTTATCGGAAACCACTTTATTTTTTGCGGGCGATTTTTCGTCTGCTTTAAGTTTGTTTTCGTCTAGTTTTTTGATGCAGGCTGCTTTATATTCGGGGGCTATTTTTTCTTTGTTATATAGATTGTAAAGTTCATCGAATGATGTCTGTTTACTTTCAATAATAAGCCCACAGAGTATTTCTCGATCATCTAGTTTGATATTAAGGCCATCTCGCAGTAGGCGGATGGCGAATTTTATTATGTCTTTAGGGTAGAGCGCTCTCGAAATTTTTTTTCTAGTACAATACATGATAGCATCGAACTTGTTCTTGACCGACACCTTGGAAAGCGGAGGCGCAAGATAAAGCATAAGTAGTGTAATGAGAGGCGTTTGGTGATCGTCGCGCTGAATTAATTCATTAAAGGTTGACGCGCCGTCTATTGCGATCGTTGCAAATATTTGTTTGTTTGCTTCATTGGCGCCGGGCTTTTTTGATGTCGCACAAAATGCAATGCAGGCCCAGTCCTTGATGGTTGGTAGGTCGTGTTTGCTTTCATCTAAAATCTTTTCTTTGTTGTTATTATAGAGCGCTAGCATTTTTTTAAGTGCTTCAGGTGTTCTTTGGGTGATATCTGTTGAAGAGGTGTATCCATTTTCGCGAAGCAATAAAAGAAATTTCTTCAAAGGGGTGTCTGTTGGGCTAGGTATGTTTTCTTTGAGGGATTTAAGGCAGTGACCGTATATGGAGAGACTACCTTTTTTAAAAGCTTTTAATTTGTTTACGAACTTTTCCAGCTCATTTTTTTCGCACGTTATATATGTTTTGTTGTTTTTATACAGCGCAATAAAGTTTCGGATAACGGTGGTTTTCGTTTTGGTATTTGGGGGTTCTTTGTAGTCGGCTTCAAAATAAGGCGTAATATATGTTTTATAGTGTTTGTTGAGAGCTCTTTTTGGGTGAAGCAATCTTGTGGCGAGGTAGTTGTTAACCATTTGTGTTAAGTCTGCTTTGTAGCTTGTTTTATCCTTGTTGTATTGTCCTGGATTATTTTTGCATTGCTTTTTCTTTTTCTTGTATCGAAGGTAGTCGTAATTATATAGATCAGCCTGCTTATTGTATTTCTCTTGCGTTATTTTCGCCGTCTCTTTTCTCAATGCTTTTTTGTACCACGCTAACGATGCCGAATCTTTTGTCTTCATTTTTATGAGTAAGTTTCTTTGTTCTTCTAACGCCTTTCTTCTTTCTTTTAATTTGTTTTTTTCTTTTTCTGGCGTTTCCTCTAAATAGGTTATGTCAACTAAGAGCTCTAATTTTGAAAAAAACCTTAATAATAAATCAGCATCCGGGCGGTCGCCGGGAGAGCTGGCTTGCATGCCGTTTAGCAGGGTTTTTATCAGCGGCTTTGTAAATGCCAACGATTTTGGGATGAGATGACCTCGAAAGAGTCCGTGGGAATTGTAATTTGCTTGAGTTGTATCGCGGAGGGCATCGTCCTCGCGCCCCTCCATGATCGCTTTTTTTGTGGCAGCATCTTTGTCTTTTAGCGGTTTGTCCGCACCAAAAAAATAAAACAAGAGAGGTGTGAGCGCATATATATCTCTGGCGCGAGTCGTTAGGTCCATTAAGCCCTCGGCAGCAAAGTACTGGGGCGTGCCCGCCTGAATACCATTCGGCTCTTGGCAAACGTAACTTAGGCCGAAGGTATTGTTAATGGGCGTTGCAAAGCCGTAGTCAATGATGTTGATCTGCTCTTTGGTATTAAGCCGCATTTGGAGGAGCATGTTTTCGAGTTTGATGTCTGTGTGTACAATACCGCTTTGGTGTATATGATTCACTAACGCAAGTATTTGCGTGGTCAGTTTGACGCTTTGTTGAAGCGTAAAAATCTGGTTTTTACGTTTGCTTAAGAGCGTATCTACGTTTTCTCCTGGTATGAAGTCACTGATGATGGTGTATCGACCGTTTTTTTTGTGTTGAGCCGCGTGTGTCGGAATGTATTCAGTTTGAGTGATGGCCTCATTTTCCCACAGCTCATATTGTTCAGAGAGTTCCCGTGATGTTGTGTGGCTTTGTTTTTTAGCGTATTTTGAGAATGTTTGTAAGGACACTTTGGCGACCAAAGGGGCGCTGTTTTTATATGTATACTTGATGAGTTTTTCGTCATCTTCGCCATCTTCGTCATCGATGATTTTTACTTTATAGGCTGCGTAGACGCTGGCAAAAGCGCCCTTGCCCAGGCATTTTCTTCGGTCATAAAAAAAATGTTCATTTTTTTTGTTTTTAACGTGCCTGAAAGACCAGTGTGTGAGCAAGGTTCGCTGGATATACGATGCTAGTTTTTTACTCTTTTTTTTACTGAACGAAACCTTGGTATTCATTTTCATTTTTCTCGCATTGTTATCTTATTTTAGCTATATCAGAAGCCAATGGGTTTTTAGGTGAAGGCGGGTTATTGACGGCTGGTGAAAATAACGGGGTGGGTACTGCCTCTTTCTTGGTGTTGATTGATGGCTGACGGGGCGTTAGTTTCTGGTTGTTGGTTTTGGGTGCCGTTTCATTGATCGCGCAAATTATGTCTGGCGTGCCGTGTGAGGATGCCTTCGGGCTGCTCGGTGAGACGCTTATTTCTTTTAAGCTCGCTTTTTCCTGCCCGGCAATCTTTTTTGCATCTCTGTAGGTTGCATTGAAAATAAAGGCGACAGCATCTTTAATTGCCGCTGCAAGCTTGATAAGCGGCACTTTGAACCAGGGTGTTTTCACACTTTTTGTTTGCGGGAACAGCGGTGCGTAGACGGAGTGTTTTGCTAGCTTCTGAACGACTGCAGCTTTGAGTTGTTTCGAGTGGGTGTGATTATAGGTGTGTGTTAGTTCTTTAGGTTTGGCGTCTTCTGTGGCGATGTTGGCCAGTGTTTGTTTGTTGTTCGTATTTATGGAGGGCGCCGTATTCAATAGCGTACTAGCCCATTGACGAATAGATCGGCAGGCCTTCTTGTTGCGCTTAGCCTCTTTTTTGTTTTTTGATGTTGCCAGTCTTGTAGGTCTGTTATCGTGCAGTTTTTTGACGATTTTTACTTTTGCTTGAACCGATAACATCTTGTTGCTGCTGTTTTCATTGTAGAACTTGTAAAGGTCATCAAACGGTAGCCAGTCATTGACAATATCAAGAAGTTGCTCTTTATTTTCTGGCGTTAGTGTCTCTTTATGCTTTACTAATATCATATGCGCGTGTTCTCCGAAGCATAGATAAACAGGATCGGGATCGTTTGTCTTGTTATAATGTGCAACGTAATGGATCATGGCGTTAGTTTGTGCCTGTGCGCCGGCGGTATTTGAAAGCAAGTAAACCCTTAATAGAGTTGCAAGCGGCATTTTTGCTGACTGATTTAGCTCAATAAGTGCAGAAAAACTTAAATTTTGGCTGGCAATTTTGGTCAGTTTGTAGATGGACCTTTTGTTGATCGGCGGCTCTTTTGCCAGCATTTGCAGGGCCCAGGATCGAATCAAACGACTGTCTTTTGTGTCGCTAGCATGGTTTCCGTTAAGTATATTTAGAGCAACGATTTGTCGGGTTATTTTTTTGTCAAATTCTGTGAGTTTTTTTGTATCTGTGCGATTAAAATACTTTTCAAGTGATGCCTTTAACTTGCGTTTATAGCGATCCACTTGTTCCATGATGCTCCATTGTTGGAGATTTAAGAAGAACTTTAACAATGTGTCGGCATCTGGACGTTCGCTAGGTTCTTGGGATTGCATCTTTTGAAAAAGCGCGCACATTTCTTCTTTTTTTTCTATTGTCAGTGTTTTAGGTGTTTTGATTGTTTTAAATAAACCGCCGAAATTATAGTCCGTTTGGGTCATTTCTTGCAGTTGAGTGTGAGGGTCATATTGGTCTTTTTCTTTGAACGGGTTTGTTGCGCCAAAAAGTTTGAGTAATGCGGCTGTTAGCGCATAAATATCTGACGGACAGCCGATTTTGTTTTGAAGCAGTTCTGGCGCGGCGTTGCCGGGAGTTCCTCCTATCCTTTCTATGCGATAAAGTTTTTTGATGTGTTTATCTGGCGGCGCAGTTTCACTAATGGCCAGCGCTATTGAGAAGCCAAAGTCAAAGAGACTGATGGTTGGTGTGGCGGCAGTGGTGGTATTGAAGAGCATATTTGCTAGTTTGACATCGGCGTGAATGATGCCCGAGTTGTGCATTTTGCTTAGTTGCGCCGCTATCTGTACGGCGATATTTGATCTTTGCCGCCAGCTTAATTTCTGGACTTTCTTGTCTACTCTCCATGCACTCCAGGCGTTTTCTCCCTGAATGAGGTCGCTAATAATGACAAATCTACCGTCTTTCATTTTACCGGAGGCATGCACCGCAGGATAGCATTGCGCTTGTATGCTAGCTTCATTTTTCCATATATTATGTAGGTCATCGCCTTCTGACATTGAATCGAGTGAGAATTTTGCCGCAAGCGGTTTATCCCAGTGTGCTTGATAATAAGTTTTACCTTTATATTTTTTTGTTGTGATTTTATAGCTGCGGCAAACGGTTCCGCATCCGCCCTCACCTAGTTCTTGCCTAAGGTTGCACAAATAGGAAACGCCAGGCTGTGTTTGCAAATATTTTAGCAAGTGGGTGCGTCTAAATTTTTGCCGAATACACGCTTTTAGCGTGGTAGTGGCAGGGTAGACATGTTGCTCTTTGTCGGCAGACTGTACTTTAGTATTCATGTTATTCAGCACGCTTCAATGGTGAGCTTGTGAGTACAATTATACCAGCACACCACCAAAACCCAAAGTTTTTTATGGATTTAATAAAGACAATCGAGATTTACTCCTGTAGCAGCTCCAAAACCTTCTCCGGCGGCCTACCCACCACCGCCTTGCCATGCGAAATCACAATAGGTCGCTCGATAAGGATCGGATGTTTAGCCATGGCTTGCACCAGTTGGATGCCTGTGGCGTCTTTGAGCTTTAACCCTTTGTAAAGTAACTCTTTTTTCCGGATGAAGCTGTCTGCAGAGCTTCCAAGCATGACCAAGATATCTTTAATCGCCTGCTTCGAAGGCGGGTTTTCTAGGTAATCAACGATGGTAAGATCGATGTTGCGTTCTTCAAGCAGTTTAAGGGCTTGGGTTGATTTTGAACATCTGGGATTGTGATAAATCGTAGCCTTCATGGCTTATACCTCGCTTAGTTCCATTGATCTCATTCTTTTGAAGGGAATCTGTTCGCACAAAACATTTGATCATTGTCAGTGTTTGTGAGTAACATTACTTATATTTATACCTGAATGCAGGCAAGGAAACAAGGGCAGATTTATGGGGAAAAAATATAAGCAATTTCTGGATTTCTGGACAGTCATTGGCCGACGCTTTGTGCGAGACCGTTTTACCTACTCTGCCGCGGCATTGACTTACACCACCTTGCTAGCGATTATCCCGCTGATGACGGTCGCATTCAGCGTGATTTCGGCGTTTCCGGTGTTTCATGCGTTTAAGGACGACATTCAAAAATTTGTCTTCAGTAACTTCGTACCGGCCTCCGGCGATGTTATTCAAAAATACCTGCAAAATTTTCTAGGGCAAACCGGCAAGCTGTCCGCCGTTGGTACGATCTTTCTTGTGGTCACCGCAGTGATGACGATGTTAACCATTGAGCGTGCCTTGAATGATGTCTGGAAAATCACTAATCGACGCAAAGGCATTTATTCGCTGTTAATGTATTGGGCGGTGTTAAGTTTGGCGCCCGTTTTTTTAGGTTTGAGTTTGGCGGCAACCTCGTATGTGGTGAGCCTGCCTTTTATTGCCGGTGCCGCTGCTAGCGTTGGCTTGGGGACGGTGTTGGTCAGCAGCGCCCCGTTCTTTTTAACAGTGATTGCGTTTACGTTGCTTTATGTGGTGGTACCGAATTGCCGTGTGCCATGGCGCCATGGATTCCTGGCAGCGCTCATTGCGGCTGTGTTGTTTGAGTTGGTGAAAAAAGCCTTTGTTGTGTATGTCACAAGCTCAAACACCTATGAAGTCCTTTATGGCGCACTCGCGACGATTCCTGTTTTCTTATTATGGATTTATGTTGCATGGGTGATTGTTTTATTTGGCGCGCTTATTTCCAATGTATTGGCGACACATTACTATGATAAACGCGGCGGCTACATCGATGGCTTTATGCATGGTTTTCTTTGGCTGGGTTGTTTGTGGGAGGCGCAGCAAGAAGGACGAGCGTTATCAGCCGCGCAGCTTTATAAAAAAGTCCCGGGTAATTACCAAGTGTATCCCGAGCAGCAAATCGAAGCCCTGGTTAAGGCGAGCCTGATTAAAGTCACCGAGAAGAATACACTGATATTAGCAAGAGATTTATCAAGCCTGACGCTCGCGCAATTGTATCAATTGCTTCCTTGGAAGCTGTCTAACATTAACTACAAACAATTAAAAGAATCTAATATGGTAGATTTGATGAAGCACGCGAATGCCGGTATCGACGAGGCGATGAACACACCGTTGGGTGATGTTTACCGGGATTTGTACGCCGTCAAGTAAGCTAGTTTTAGTAATTGGGCGAAGGGTAGTCATGAGGACTCCCGCCGTGTTTCCCTTTGGGTTTAAATACAGGCGACGGATAAGCCGGAGACACCACCTTTCTTTTCTTCTGCGCCTTTGTCCCTTGCTTAATAAGTTGAATATGGTTTGATTTAAGCTTGTTGACAGTTGCCCCCGTGTGTTTTCCGGCTTGGTAGTTGGTGACGGTATTTTTAGCTTGAGCGCTTGAACAGGCGAGCACCGTGAAAACAATCCCCGCAGAGGCGATCGTGTACCATGTTGCTTTTTTAGACTGATGCATAGCTTTCTCCTTGATTGATGTTGCTATGGTGGAAGTATAGGTCGCGATGGTGGATTTTGCCAAATTAGTGGGCGCTTAAGTGTTAATATCTTCTGTCAAAGCTAGGAGCAAGATAACATCTTGAATAATAATAGTTTTTATGTCTGTCGGTGTAATAATAAGAAGGAATGTCTAAGCCATTTCCGTGTAAATTTGAAGTTGAACTTCATATCCACACTTATTTTTGTCAGATTCTCGTGTATATTTGTAGTCAGACTAAAGAAAAGAGCCTGATTATGCATTATCAAACACGTGTTCTAGCGCATTCTATCAAGCAATGCTTGGAGACCTTTTCTGTACTCGGGTTAACCGGCCCAAGGCAATCTGGCAAGTCAACGTTACTCCAGCATCTTCTGGGCGATTAATACCGCGAGCTGATTAATAAAGCGTATCGCCACACGGATCAATGGTTCGATGCTTATTTGCAAACGTACCTCGAGAGAGATGTACGCTTGTTGAGTAATATAGGTGATCTTGGTGGTTTTAATCGATTGCTTCAACTGCTTGCCGCCAATGCATCAAGCACGCTTAATATGTCGAGATTTGCATCGGATATTGGCGTAAGTGTCGCTACCATTAAACAATGGATTTCTGTGTTGTCTGCGTCTTATGCCATCTTTTTATTGCAACCCTATTATAACAATCTAGGCAAACGCATTACCAAGGCGCCAAAGGTTTGTTTTTATGACACGGGTCTTCTTGCGCATTTAACAAAAGTCAATTCTTATGAAGCGTATGAAAACAGCCCCATGACAGGTCGGCTTTTTGAAAACTATATCGTGTCAGAAGTATTAAAAAAAGAAGTGCATAATAATACCTTCGCTAATCTTTACTTTTATCGCAGCAGCCACGGTGTTGAGGTGGATTTAATCGTTGAAAGGAAAAACCAAAGAGAGCTGATTGAAATCAAGCAAGGGCAAACCTTTAGAGTTAAAATGCTTGATCCAATTAAGTCGATCATGAGAGAGGGCGATAAAGCTTTTGTTCTTTACAATGGCAAAGAATATACTTACAGCGACGATATTAACGTGCTTAATTTTCAAGATTATTTGCTTTCGTCTTAAAACCCCACCAAATACCGATACTCCTCCTCAAACTCAGGAAGCTCATAACCCATGGTTTGAGCAAGCAGTGTAGTTGGTTCTGAAAGCGGCTGTGGGAGGCAGATATGGCGCCATTTCTCGGCGGTTTTTTTGTCGATGTCTTTGTGCCCATAAAAGCCAGGATCGCCCAAGGGAAAATGTTCGACGCGAGTTTTTTTGCCTTTGTGTTTGCGGAGTGTTTCGCGTGTTTTGTCGGCGTCTTTGTAGGGGTTCAGCATGCCTCGGCTAAAGCGCAGGTTGAGTTTTTTGCAGATTTTCCGCATTTCGTGTTCGGGGTTTTCGACGAGCTTTTCATAGCAAACACGAATGTATCGGTTTTTAGGCACAAGGTCTTGCAAGGCGAGTGCATGCATATGGCAGTTAATCCAGGTTTGTTCCGCTTGTAACTGCGTTTTCCTGTGTCTGACTTGACCGAAGGTTTCATTGTCAGCTTGATGTTGTACGGAGGTTTGTCGCAAGTGTGAATCAACGGCGGAATAAGGATGGCGGTGCAGGTGAAAAAACACGGGTTTATCAAATCGCTCAATGGCCATCAAAAGATTGGATAAATGCCCTACGTTGCTAGGCGTTTTGTCGATTAACAATCGATCGCCGATTTGAGCTTGAATCAGCGCATAAGCTTCGATGGTCGAAGCGTCTTGGTCTTCCAGGCTTTTCGTCATGACTTCAGCGTCTTGATAGCTCATCTCGTAAAGTTCGGCAAAGGTTTGTATAAGCCCTTTTTTTAAGTATTGTTTTTTTTTGCTTTTGTAAGCCATAGCACGTTGTTTCATGGTATCGAAAGACAAGAGATAAAATTCTGGTGGGCTATAAAGTTTGGGATGACCGTTCAGCATGTTGCGAAATAACGTCGAGCCAGAGCGGGGAGGCGACATAATAAACAGAGTTTTGTCCAAGACCAGTCGTCCGTCAACGTATTTTGGCATGATCGCGCTCCGTGTGTGTTAATAATTGGTGTCAATTTAGTATAGACATTTTTTGGAGGCGGTCACGGCACGTATGCGCGAGTCTCGGCAACCTCGGTTCTGATGAGGCACGTCCCTTTGGGCCCGGTCTCGTTGCAGTACGACCCCGAAGCGGTTCGGCAAGTAGATAGATAACAGCCTTCTGGTCTCAACGATCCTGTGAAGTTATATCTCCCTGTCACTGAGCTGGGCGGAGAATCGCCTACCGACGCCGTGATCTTATATTTCCCTTTCAGCGGATATATGATTGTTTTGACGTTAACTTTTGCTTTGGATCCGACGGAAGGTAATTTGTTTATCGCTTTTGAGCGGGAATCTTTAAAAGCCTTCGAGGCTTTGAAGGTCAACATAATCTTATTGCTGGAACTCTTTGTGGCAGTGATACTCCGGTTTACATCTCCAGCTTCGTATGATTGTAGCATGGACTTCGCCTGGCTGCTAGAACAAGCCAGCACAGAAAACACCACTCCTGCAGAAATAATGGTATACCACTTAGCTTTTTTAACCTTGCTCATAACACTCTCCTTAACTTTTGGTTACTATGACGGAAGTATAGCTTAAAAATTGATTCTTGCTCAATAAAATGCAAAAAAAAACGATGCTTGTCTTGCTGGATAAATCGGGATGATATCTGGTTGATTTGCGGTCAAAAAATACCTTCTTGAGGTGCTCTGAGTCTGTGTTATTCTGAGGGTCTAGCGATTGAAGCTTGATACAAACACAAGGATAGTGCTGAACATGAAAACAACCCCCGACCCGACCCTAACATCCTGGCACCTTACCCCACGACAACTCTGCGACGTTGAGCTCATTCTCAATGGCGGCTTTGCCCCGTTGGAGGGGTTTCTTTGTCAGCGCGATTATCAATCCGTGCTGGATAACGTACGTTTGTCCTGTGGGCGGGTTTGGCCGATGCCTGTGACGTTGGATGTGTCGCGCGCGTTTGCGGATCAGCTTGTGTTGGGGCAGACGATTATCTTGCGTGATGCTGAGGGGGTGCCGATTGCGTCATTGCTGGTTGAAGACCAATGGACGCCGAACAAAAACGACGAAGCTAACAAGATTTTTGGCACCGTGGATACCACGCATCCTGCGGTAGCGTATTTATTTCGGCAGGCGGGTGAGGTTTATTTGGGTGGGAAGCTTTCAAAAATCAATGCGCCTGTTTATCACGATTTTACGCATTTGCGTTTGACGCCGGCGGCATTAAAGCAGCGGTTCAAAGATTTAGGTTGGGACAAGGTCATCGCTTTTCAAACACGTAACCCCATGCATCGTGCGCATCAGCAATTAACCTTGAACGCGGCGAAAGACATTGGCGCGAACGTCTTGATTCACCCTGTGGTGGGGATGACAAAGCCGGGCGATATTGATTATTTTACGCGAGTCCGTTGTTACGAAAAAATCATTCAGCATTACCCTGAGAATAGCGTCATGTTGAGTTTGTTGCCGTTGGCTATGCGCATGGGTGGACCGAGAGAGGCACTTTGGCATGCGCTGATTCGAAGGAATTATGGGTGCACGCATTTTATTGTAGGCAGAGATCATGCTGGCCCTGGGAAGGGTGCGGATGAGCAGCCGTTTTATGATCCTTATGCGGCGCAGGCCATGGTTTCAAAGTACGAGCATGAAATCGGTATTCAGATGGTGCCTTTCCGTGAAATGGTGTATGTGAAAAACGATCAAAACTACCGACCGATTAATCAGGTGAGCGATGAATCTCAGGTGGCGCGTATTTCGGGCACGGAGTTTCGGCATCGTCTGCGCACGGACCAAAGTATTCCCAGTTGGTTTTCTTTTCCTGAAGTGATTCGCGAATTGAAAAAAACCATTCCGCCAAGAAACCAGCAAGGGTTCACTGTCTTTTTCACTGGGTTATCGGGCGCAGGGAAGTCGGCCATTGCTAAGGCGCTTTTAGCGAAGTTGCTTGAATTAGCCAGTCGTCCTGTGACGTTGTTGGATGGTGATTTGGTGCGAAAACATTTATCGAGCGAGCTTGGTTTTTCAAAAGCGCATCGTGATCTTAATATTACGAGGATCGGTTATGTGGCGAGTGAGATTACGAAGCATCGTGGGATTGTGTTGTGCGCGCCGATTGCGCCTTATGCCGAGCCGCGACGGATCGTGCGTGAGATGATCAGTCAGCAGGGTGGTTTTATTGAGGTTTATATATCAACGCCGCTTGCGACGTGTGAAGAACGTGATCCGAAAGGATTGTATGCTAAAGCGCGTGCGGGGGCGCTTAAGGGTTTTACGGGGATTGATGATCCTTATGAAGCGCCGGAGGCGCCTGAGTTGAGTATTGATACGTCTGTTGTGAGTGTTGATGTGGCGGTGAAGGAGATATTAGGTTATTTGACGGAGGCGGGTTATCTCGGTGTTGAGATGGAGGTGAAAACACAGTGATGGATTATCAACAATTATTACCCCCTATTTTAAAAGCCGCGAAAGAAGCAGGCGATATTATTCTAACGTATTATCATTGCGAAGGTGACGTGGCATTTTCAACCAAAGCCGATACCTCGCCATTAACACAGGCCGATTTAGCTGCGGATCGTCATATTCAGCAAGCGCTAACCTCGCTGACAGATTTCCATTATCTTTCCGAAGAAACAAAAGCCGCGCCTTATGAAGCGCGCCAATCCTGGAAAACATTTTGGATTGTGGATCCGCTCGATGGCACCAAAGAGTTTATTAAAAAGTCGGATGAATTCACGGTGAATATTGCTTTAATGCATGAAGGCGAGTTGGTGCTTGGTGTGGTTTATGCGCCGGCCAAAAAGACGATGTATTATGGTTGCAAAGGTTTGGGTGCTTATCGGCAAATCGATCAAGGTGCTGTAGAAAAATTACCTCAACCGCGACAAGATGATGAAGTGAAAGTGGTGGTTTCCAAATCGCATTTAACCGCGCAATGTGAGCAGTATTTACAGAAGCTGAAAAAACAATTCGGCGATAAATTAAAAACCGTTTCCAGCGGAAGTTCATTGAAGTTTTGTCGTTTAAGCGAAGGCAGTGCCGACATTTATCCTCGCTTTGGTCCGACGATGGAGTGGGATACGGCTGCGGGGCACGCGGTTTTGCTTTATTCGGGCGGCGTGATACAGGATCATGCGTTGACTTATAATAAGGCGTCTTTGAGAAATGGTGCTTTTATTGCTGTAGGTATGACCACAACCAAAGCTGTCAACTATATGCATGCCCAGCCGGATTGATGGTAATCCTTGAAAAGCCAGTTACACCTGTTAATCTCAGCGGCACTACGGGTAAAGCTGATCACTAAAATGCATTTATCTAATATAGTGATCCCAAAATACCGCGAACTTTAGATCACTGTTTTGTTGAAATGCAATCCGGTGATCGCTATAATACACTATATGGCGATCACTACATTAGATAAATGCATTTTAGTGATCTTTGCTAAAGAGGATTTATTTTAGGTAACTCATTGTTATGAATAGATTTATTGGTAGAGATCGAGAAATCGATCGTTTAAATCTCTTGCTGAAAAAGAAAAGCGCCAGCCTAGTGGCTGTGAAGGGTCGCCGGCGTATTGGTAAAAGTAGGTTGGTCGAAGAATTTGGCGAAAACTTAACTTTCTATCGATTTTCTGGCCTTGCTCCTGTTGAGGGAATAACAGCCCAGGCTCAGCGTGATGCTTTTGCGGATGAATTGGAGCGCCAGTTCCAAATGGGCAAGGTGGCTCGAGATAATTGGGCTGATTTATTCTGGCATTTAGCGGATCAAACCAAGTCTGGCAAAACAGTTATTCTGTTGGATGAAGTTTCCTGGATGGCAGATAAAGATGCAACGTTTGTCAGCAAGCTTAAGAATGCTTGGGATCTGTATTTCAAAAAGAATAACCAACTAATCTTGGTCTTGTGTAGCTCAATATCCGTTTGGATAGAGGAAAATATTATTAGCAGCACGGCATTCTTCGGTAGATTATCCTTAACGTTACATTTACAAGAATTAAGCCTGCATGATTGCAATAAATTTTGGGGTAACTTTGCGAGCAAGGTTTCTGCCTATGAGAAATTTAAAGTGTTGTCAGTTACGGGCGGAGTGCCGCGCTATTTAGAGGAAATTATTCCTGCTATGGATGCTGAAGCAATGCTGCGTCAATTATGTTTTGAAAAAGAAGGTATTTTATTTAAAGAGTTTGATAGTATTTTTTCCGATTTATTTTCTAAACGCAGCGAGTTTTATAAGCACATTGTTTTGGGATTGTTGCAGCATCCCTTAGCAACTTTAGAGGATGTTTATCAGTTTCTTAAAGTCGAAAAAAGTGGCAAGGTTGGTGAATATCTTAATAACCTGATAGACGCTGGTTTTTTACGTAGATATTATACTTGGAGTTTAAGCGGTGGCAAAAAAGCTGCTTTAAGTCGTTATCGGATTAGTGATAATTACTTGCGGTTTTATTTAAAATACATTTTACCCAATGCGGATAAAATTAAGCGTGATGCGCTTACCGATATTTCTCTTGGTCATTTACCTGGTTGGGAGACGATGATGGGGTTGCAGTTTGAGAATCTAGTCATTAATAACCGTCAATTATTATTAAAATTATTGCATATCAATCCGGCTGATGTGGTGAATGAAGGTCCGTTTTTTCAAACGAAAACCAAAGCAAGAGCGGGTGTTCAAATAGATTATTTAATTCAAACTAAATATAATTCACTATATTTGTGTGAAATAAAGTTTTCTAAAAACACGATCACTAAAAAAATTGTTTCTGAGGTCGCCAATAAAATAGATCATCTGGTGACGCCTAGAAATATGTCTCTACGCCCGGTTTTGATTCATGTTAATGGCGTACAGGATTCTGTTGTCGAGGAAGATTTTTTTACGGCTATCGTTGATTTTAGTGAGTTGTTGGGGTAGCTATTTTAGTAAGAGAATCGCCCGCTGAATGGCGGTTCATGGCGGTGGGCGCGGGTATTAAATTAAATCATTAAGTTCAACGCTAAGTTGTTGTGCGATTTTTTTCAACACTTGCGCGGTGCCGTTTCTCTCGCCAGCTTCTAATTGCGAAATATATTGTTTGGAAACGCTCACGCTTTTTGCTAAAGCAGTTTGGCTGGTGTTTCTGTATTCTCGGAATGATTTAATGGCGCTTGCTCCAGCGGCTATTTTCTCAACCAGCGACAAAGGAAAGCGTTCGGCGTTGTCGTTTTTTGATAGTTCAATGGCTTCAATGTCGGTGAGCTCGTCGAACTGATCCAATAGTTCTTTGTATTCTTGGTAGGGTAGAACCACGAAAGCTGGCTGGCCGTTTTGAGAGATGACTTGTGGGTGGATTTTCATTGGTAGATCTCCTTGCGCGCTGTTTTAGTGAGTTCAATCTCGTGCATTGGTGACACTATCCTATAGGTTTACGTTCGCCAACCTTTTGTTGACTATAAGTTAATGTTTTGTTGACATTCGTTTCTCTCGAGTCAGAATGTACTAAGAAATTCAGGATCATCATCCACGCCCTGGCGGTCAGCCTTCTTATGATTAGCGGTCATCGGTGTATTGAAAAACATTGAAAGCACGCTTCGTTGGCATTCGAAGTCTTTTTCGAGCGGCGGACGCCCGTAGACATTTTCGAAGTGTTGGGCGCAGGCGTCGCGTACAGCGGTGATGGTTGAGTCTAGGTTTTTCATGCCGGTTTGTTTGGCTTGGTTGAGATTGTGCAGTGTGTTGCGTAAAGCGTGCAGGCGGCGTAGATCCTCTTCGGCGGCGATGATGGAGATGATTTTGCTTGGAACGCGGTTGTGCGCGGGCGCAGCCGACTTGCGTTTTTTAAAAAATAACATAGTGATAAAGCTTGGATAAGGTGAAAGCAGAGCGATGGGAGTGTATCGACTCGTTTTTGCGGGCGCCTCTTTTATGACTGGACGGCAATGCCGAGTAAGTAAAGTGCCTGCAGCAATAAGTCGATACACGGGAATAATAACCCGAAAAATGGTAATTGACAATGTTTATTTGTAATAAATGTAAAATCAGGTGTTAATTTAAGCGTATATGCATCGTTTTTTATTTTAATGATCTTTTATGGCTCAACAGGGTGGCTGACGCCTGGAAAAATAAAAGGAATATTTTCGTGCAAAACATCAGGCCGAGTCTATAGTGATTACGACGGAGTAACAAAAGGAGCACTGTCATGAAATATTTAATTAGTTTGGTTTTTGCTAGTGGTTTGTTGTTTTCGGCGGGGGTTACGTTTGCTGGTAGTAATTGTTGTGCAAGCTGTACTGTTGCCCAGTGTGCGGGCGTGGACGATGCTGCTGTTGATTCGGTTGATGTATCAGCCGATACAGTAGCAAAAACACAGTAAAAAACCCAAATCTTACCCTCTCTGCGGCCAACAAGTGGCTGCGGAGAAGTAAGCTAGCTTCTAGTAACTACCCATCCAACTCATCACACCGCAGCACATTCTCAGCATCCAACCCACTCAACACTTTCTGAATCCGAACCAACCCCGCATCCACCGTCTTCTTCCGCGCACCCAATTCCGGATTAAGCGCCATGGTCGCATGATTAATATGACACAGGTATTTGCTCAACACTTCCGAAGAAATAAACTTCATCTGATAACCATGCTCGGTTAATTTTTTATGGATACTTTTGCCTGCAACCACCTCGTCGTCACAAAAACGTAAATTAAACTTTTTCAATAAATCGGTGCGGTACATCGCGCAATGGCTGCGTAGGTAATGGTAGTTGCTACCAACACCTTCGATGTGGTGATCTTTTTTGCCGATGATTTTGTACCAAGCTAATTGCCAGTAACGTTCGATGGTTTTGGCGAAACGTTTGTGCCAGGGTTTTTCCTCGAGTTTCCAGGAGCCGACACCTGCCATTTTTTTGTCGGATTCGATTTGGTTGATTAAGAAAATTAGCCAATGGGAGGATTTTACAAAAGTGTCGGTATGAATCGATAATACATAAGGTGTGGTTGTTTGTGCTAAGGCTTCGTCGAGTGCGTTGCTGTGGGATCTTGCAGGTTCGACATCGGCGGCGGGCTGGCGTGTGATGAGTTCGATCCACTTGACGGTTTTGAGATAGTCGCTTGAGGCGTCGTTGGAACCGTTGTCAATGACGATGACGCGGATTTTGCTTTCGTCGGTTTGTTTGCGTAAGAGGCGTAGGCATAGTTTGGTTAGTTCTAGGGTTTTGTAGTGGGGGATTAAGATGGTGACTAAGGGTTCTTGTGTTGTCATGTGATGCTCTCTTTTTTCAGAATGTTTGGGTTGTGTGGTGTTTTGTGCGAGTTCCTGGATCCCGTGGTCAAGCCACGGGATGACTACCTTCTTTGGGTAACACGGTACCAGATTTTACGACAGATTGACATGGGTTGCTGCCGATCCAATACGCTAATTCTGCAGGCGCTTTGATATTCCAGAGTACGAAGTCTGCTTGTTTGCCTACGGCCAACGAGCCAATACGATCTTCCATGCCCAAAGCTTTGGCGGCATGAAGCGTGACGCCTTGCAGCGCTTCCAGTGGTGTCATTTTCCAGAGCACACATGCCATATTAATCATAAGGGGCAGCGATGTTGTCGGCGAGCTGCCTGGATTGCAGTCGGTTGCAATCGCGATGGGTACCTGGTGTTTTCTGAATAAATCAATCGGTGGTTTGCGTGTTTCTTGTAAAAAGTAAAACGCACCGGGCAATAAAACCGCGGTGGTGCCGGAGGCGGCCATGGCTTTGATGCTGTCTTCGTTGATGTATTCCAGATGGTCGGCGGACAAGGCTTGATAGTTTGCTGCCAGTGCGGCGCCGTTTAAATCGGAGAGTTGTTCGGCGTGCAGTTTCACGGGTAGGCCATGTTTTTTGGCTGCATTGAAGACACGTGTGACTTGTTCGGGGGTGAAGCCGATGGTTTCGCAAAAGGCATCCACGGCGATGGCGGCTTTCTTTGCCGCAATGGCTGGGATCATTTCGTTGCAAACAAGATCGATATAGCCATCCTGGTTATCGGCAAACGCTTCGGGCAAAGCATGTGCGCCCAGAAACGTTGGGCAAACGGTAAGTGGTGACGTGTTGTCGATGCGTTCAGCGACCGCCAGCATTTTAAGTTCGGTCTCAAGATCCAGGCCATAGCCGGATTTGATTTCAACGGTGGTGACACCGTGCGATAACATGGCTTGGGCTCGTGGCAGTGATGCTTCAAATAACGCGGCTTCTGAGGCCGCGCGTGTTGCTTTGACGGTGGAACGAATTCCGCCGCCGGCTTTGGCGATGTCTTCATAAGTTGCGCCGTTGAGGCGTTGTTCGAATTCCGAGTAACGATCTCCGGCGAAGACTAAATGAGTATGGCAATCAATCAGGCCAGGTGTGATGCAGGCGCCTTTGGCGTCGTGTACGGTTGTGGCTAAGTCTTGAGGTTTGCCAGGAAGTTCATCGGTTGAACCGATCCAGGCGATCTTGCCGTTTTTAACTGCGAGCGCAGCGTTGGTTTGAGTGCCGTAATCATTGTGTTGGAGGGTGATTAGGTGCGCATTAATCCATAAGCTATCCCATTTCATCTTTGTCCCTTTTGCGATATGACGGATTGTAATGTTGTGCCGCGGTTAGTTGCAGTGTCATCCCGCGGCTTGACCGCGGGATCCATTGTATCAGGCTGCTATGGATACCGCGGTCAAGCTGCGGTATGACAGTCAGTCTTAAAACGGAATATCATCATCAAAGTTATCCGCAGCAGCAGGTTGCGCTTGTGTCTGTGCCTGCGCTTGCTTCGGTGCTGAGTAGCTTTGGCCGGATTGACTGCCACCGCGGCTGTCTAGCATTTGCATGGAATCTGCGATAATTTCTGTTGTGTAACGATCTTGGCCGCTTTTATCTTGCCATTTACGGGTGCGAATTTTGCCTTCGATAAAAACTTTAGAGCCTTTCTTTAAATATTCGCCTGCAATTTCTGCCAACTTGTTAAAGATAGACACACGATGCCATTCGGTGCGCTCTTGCATTTCACCGGTTTGTTTATCTTTCCAAGATTCAGACGTTGCGACGCTCAGGCTTGCAACCGGGTTGCCATTGGCCATGTAGCGAATTTCAGGGTCATTGCCCAAGTTGCCAATAATAATAACTTTGTTCACGGTACCTTTAGACATGTGTATCTCCTGTAGATTCAGTCAGTTGGGACTGAAATGTTTGTAATGCTGATTCATCAAGTTGTCGGCGGTCAACTTTGAGATAAGCGACACCTTCCTCAGGCGCGATCATCACTTCAGCAACACCTTTGACGCTTGCTAGCTCAGTGGTCATTCGACGAACGTCATTATCGCTGATTTTATCCAGAGAGAGAAGCTTTGAACTCAGATATTTTGGTGTTTGCATTTTTGATGCAACAAACAGCCAAATAAACCCTAGTATGGCGCAAAAAATAAACACGCCATCAAAGTGAAAGTGTCGGTAAACGATGCCGCCGACCAAGCCACCAAAAAAGATCCCAGAAAATTGTGAGCTGGAGTAGATGCCCATGGCGGTGCCTTTTTGACCTACGGGAGCGAGCTTGGCCACGAGCGAGGGTAGGCTGGCTTCCAGTAAGGTGAAGGCGGTAAAGAAAATGAATAAGATAACAGCGATCTCAAAGGCAGACGAATGCCACGGCCATAGGAAGAGTTGAGATAGACTTAAGCAAGTAATGGCGCCGAGAAACACTTGTTTCATTTTGCGCTTGGTTTCCGCGAGAATGATAAAAGGTATCATGGCAATAAAGGCCAAAATCAGCACAGGCAGGTAAATCATCCATTGCCGGCTTTCAGCTAGATGGGCGGTGTGCAGCAAGACCACGGGGATCACGATGAAGGTGGCGGTTAAGATGGCGTGCGTGACAAAGATGCCAAGATTCAGGCGTAGTAGCTCTTTGTTTCTTAATAGATGGAAAAATTGCCCGGGATCGGTTTCCGTATCGCGATGAAAGACGATTTTTTTCGGCGTGGGCACGCGCGTGAGCAAGACGACAATACCGACGATGGCCAAGCCCGCAGTGACGGCGAAGATGCCGGGAATGCCAATCCATGTGTTGAGTATAGGCCCTACAATCATCGCGACAACAAACGACAAGCCAATGGTCATGCCGATCATCGCCATGGCTTTCATGCGGCGCTCTTCTTGGGTGACGTCTGCGACAAGTGCCGTGATGGTGCTACCAATGGCGCCCGTGCCTTGAATGGCGCGACCCACAATGATCCCCGTGATGCCGTGCGCGCTGGCGGCAACCAGGCTGCCGATGGCAAACAGGATGAGGCCTGTAATGATGACGGGTTTACGGCCAATGTGATCTGAGGTCATGCCGAAAGGAATTTGTAACAAGGCCTGTGTGAGACCGTAGATACCCAGCGCTAGCCCGATTTGTAGCGGTGACGCGTGTAACACTTGGTGTCCATACAGCGAGAAGACCGGGAGGATCATGAATAGGCCCAGCATGCGGAAGGAATAGATGCTTGCCAGCGAAAAAGTAGCTTTGCGTTCTTGTGTGTTCATTCTTTTGTTGGTGCGCTGAGTGAAAGGGGCGTATAATACCGCAAATTTAAATCAAAGTGCAGGTGTCGTGTGGAAAATATAACAATTCGTGGTGCTAAGACGCATAACTTGAAAAACATTGATGTCGTGATCCCTCGCGATAAGTTTGTTGTTATTACAGGTTTGTCTGGTTCGGGGAAGTCCTCGCTTGCGTTTGATACCTTGTATGCTGAGGGGCAGCGGCGTTATGTTGAGTCTTTGTCGTCGTATGCGCGGCAGTTTTTGTCGATGATGGAAAAGCCCGACGTTGAGCAAATTGAAGGTTTGTCACCGGCTATTTCCATTGAACAGAAATCCACGTCACATAACCCAAGATCCACCGTGGGTACAGTCACAGAGATTTATGATTATCTGCGCTTGCTTTATGCCCGAGTCGGCGAGCCGTGTTGTCCGAAGCATGGTACAGTTTTAGAAGCGCAAACCATTAGCCAGATGGTGGATGCGATGGTTGCTTTGTCGGACGGAACAAAAATCATGTTGCTTGCGCCGATCGTGCGTAATCGTAAAGGTGAGTATCACAAGCTAATTGAAAATTTAAAAACACAAGGGTTCGTGCGTGCGCGTGTGGATGGTGAGTTGTATGAACTTGATGATATTCCTGCGTTAGATCTTCATAAAAAACACACGATCGATGTCGTGATTGACCGTTTAAAAATCCGCAGCGAAATTCGGCAACGTTTAGCCGAGTCTTTAGAAACAGCGATTCAATTAAGTGGTGGCCTTGCGGTTGTTCATCAGTTGGAAGCGAAGGCTGAAGACATCGTGTTTTCCGCAAAGTTTGCGTGTTCTGACTGTGGGTACAGCATTGCTGAGCTAGAGCCGCGTTTGTTTTCGTTTAATAATCCTGTGGGCGCTTGTCCGAGGTGTGATGGGTTGGGCGTGAAACAGTTTTTTGATGAAGACAAAGTGATTCACAATGATGAACTGAGTTTGGCCGGTGGTGCGATTCGCGGTTGGGATCGACGCACGTTTTATTATTATCATTTGTTATTGTCGCTGGCGAAGCATTATGAGTTTGATATTGAAACCCCTTATAAAAAACTGCCGAAAAAAATTCGTCAGAAAATTTTGTATGGTAGCGGTAATGAAGAAATTTCCTTTCGTTTTGAAGGCGAGGGCGGCCGTGTTCACGAAAAGCATCATGCGTTCGAAGGTGTCTTGCCGAACATGGAGCGTCGTTATCACGAAACAGAATCCATGGCGGTGCGAGAAGAGCTGACAAAGTATTTAACGGTCAGCAAATGTCATGAATGTCATGGTATGCGATTAAACGAAGCAGCACGTCATGTGTTTGTGGGTGGAAAAGCCCTGCCTGATGCAACGAGTTTGTCGATTGACGACACGCAGTTATTTTTTCAGAAAATAAAATTCACAGGTAAGCGCAAAGAAATTGCGGGGCGGATTTTAAAAGAAATTCAGCAACGGTTGCAGTTTTTAATTGAAGTGGGGCTGGATTATTTGACGCTAGCAAGAAGCGCAGAAACGTTATCCGGCGGCGAAGCGCAGCGGATTCGTTTGGCCAGTCAAATTGGCTCTGGTTTGGTGGGGGTGATGTATATTTTAGATGAACCATCCATTGGTCTTCATCAACGTGATAATCAACGCTTATTGAAAACGTTAACGTATCTTCGTGATTTGGGTAATACTGTCATTGTGGTCGAACACGATGAAGAGGCGATAAGGGCTGCGGATCATGTGATTGATATCGGTGTGGGTGCGGGTGTGCATGGTGGTACTATCGTTGCGCAAGGGACGGTAAAGGATCTTCTTAAATGCAAAGCATCGCTCACGGGACAATACCTGTCTGGCGAACGCTCGATTAAAATACCTGAAAAACGAATGAAAGCGACGAAAGACCGACTATTAACCTTGTCGGGCGCAACAGCGAATAACTTGCATAATTTAACGGTTGAGATCCCTGTCGGTTTAATGACGTGTGTCACCGGTGTTTCAGGTTCAGGGAAATCTAGTTTAATTAATGACACTCTGTATCCCATCGCTGCAACGCAATTAAACCGCGCAAGTCAGATAAAAATAGCACCGTATCGAAAGATGGAGGGTTTGGAATGGCTGGATAAAGTCGTCGACATTAACCAAAGCCCCATCGGCCGAACACCACGATCGAACCCTGCAACTTACACGGGTTTATTTACACCGATCCGTGAATTGTTTGCAGCGACACAAGAAGCCAGGTCACGCGGCTATAAACCAGGGCGATTTAGCTTTAATGTGAAAGGCGGCCGCTGCGAAGCGTGTCAAGGTGATGGCGTGATTAAAGTGGAAATGCATTTCTTGGCGGATATGTATGTGAAGTGTGACATGTGTAAAGGTAAGCGCTATAACCGTGAAACGCTGGAGATTCATTACAAAGGCAAAAGCATTGCTCAAGTGTTAGCTATGACAGTAGAAGAAGGACATGTCTTTTTCTCCGCGATCCCTGTGCTTGCGAGAAAGCTTCAAACGTTGATGGATGTTGGTCTTTCTTATATTACACTGGGGCAAAGTGCTGTGACTTTATCAGGCGGTGAAGCACAACGCGTTAAACTCTCACGCGAACTTTCCAAGCGCGCCACAGGACGTACGCTTTATATTCTTGATGAACCTACTACGGGTTTGCATTTTCATGATATTGAGCAATTGCTTAAAGTGCTGCATCATTTAAGGGATCAAGGTAATACGGTTATTATCATCGAACACAATTTGGATGTTATTAAAACCGCGGATTGGGTGATTGATCTGGGGCCTGAAGGTGGTCATAAGGGTGGGAAGATTGTCGCGCAAGGTACGCCGGAAGCGGTTGCGAAGGTTAAGGGGTCTTATACGGGGCAGTTTTTGAAGAAGGTGTTGGGTGGTTGAAAAGCGTGTTTAGGGTAAGTGGATCCCGTGGTCAAGCCACGGGATGACATTGCTCTTTGTTATCCCGCGGCCACGATACTGTCATCCCGTGGCTTGACCACGGGATCCACACTACCCAAGAACCACCGACAAAAGAAACCGAGCAAACGGTTCAATATCCCCATCCACAGACGCCTTTTCAAGCGCAGCAAAATACTCTTTACGTTGCTCCACATGAATAACCGTCCAAGCAAAGCCCCCCGAAGCCAACATAGCATTCATTAAAAATCTCGCAAGGCGACCATTGCCATCCATATAAGGATGAATATAAACGAAAACAAAGTGCCCCAGTATAGCGCGAACGAGGGCATTATCTTCTTCTATTAAACAAGTGAAAAACGTTTCCATCGCGTCTAGTAATGCATGTCGAGGAAAAGGCGTGTGCATGGATCCGCGGATATAAACTTGATTGTCGCGGAAACCTGCCAGCCTTTCTGCGCTGATAATGCCGCTTTGTACGGCGGGTGCGAAGAGTTGTTGGTGCCAGCGGAATAAATTATTTTTAATGACGGCGCCGGGGTTTTCTTTAGCAAAGATATCGCGTAAGTTGTTTTTCACAGCTTCAAAGGCGAGGTAATAACCCCGTGCGGCCAGTGCGTTGCGTTGTTCGGCGTGGTTTTGATGCTTGTCTGGATGCCATGCGCCTTGTGCAATATCGTTAATTAATCGTTCGGTGACTTGATAGCCTTCGATGGATAAAGAGTGATAAGCATCTTGCGCATACAAGGCATCCACTTCTGTAAGATAGCGTTTTTTTGCGCGCGGTAAGCCAGGTATTTTGGGTGCGATATCAAGAATAACTTTGCGATAGTCCTTCCATAGCGCGGTTATACGTGCGCTATAAGGTGATTTAATGCGAGTGTTTTGCCCCAGTGTGGGTTTTGTTTCGGTGAAGGGATTCTTGGGTTGAAGGGTGTAGCCAGCAGCTTGCATCATTTCGGTAAGCTGTTTTGCAATCTGTGGTTGATGAATAAATTGATAGCCGCCGATAATGCGTTCTGCGGCAGCTAGGTTGTTTGCTTTTAATAATTCACGCGACAAAGCATTAATGTCGACGATGTTTAAAGCGATTTCAATTTGTCGTGGATCATCTTGAAAATATTTCACGGGAATGCGTACCAGTGCTTCGGCGACGGACATAATGTTTAAGTTGTTGATTTGTTCAAGCTTGGTCGGGAAGGTTGTCGTCTCATGATAAATAGCCAAGGATGTGTCAAGGGGCAGAGTAACGCACATGTTGCCCGGTTTTTTTGTCATGAGAAGCACTTGCTGAGGGATGCGGGTTGCACCCAGTGCGATATGCAGAGAATCAACGGCGGACAGGCAATAGTCTTGGCCAAACCTATCCTGTAAGTACACCGCCAGGAAATCCCAAAACGAAGCGTACCACTGCGTGCTTTCACCACCGTTCGCACCAGCATGAGGTTGCGTGAAGAGATACCAGCCTTTAAGCACGCGCGTCAGCCAGCCGCTTTTTTCCAGGCGCTCACGATCCGGGCGATTGAGCTGGTCTGTGCGTATAATGCCGTTTATAGCGACATCATGCGCTCGTTTCAATGATTCGGCCAAGGCTTGTTGAAATGCTTTTGCCATGCTGCGCTCCTGGTTTACTCTATTTTAGTGTTTTATTCTACTCTATTATTGTGCGTCAATCTACTCTATTTTCGTGTTTTATTTTACTCTATTTTTGTGTTGTTTTCCGAGATGGAAGCCAGCTATGGCATAGCGCTGTACGGCCAAATTTGCTATTCCACCCAAATTTCTCTATCATGCCCACTTTCCACCAATCAGCGATTCATTTTGAATAACCAGCAGACAATCAAGCATCCCGTGGGTATGTGGTACCTGGCGTCGACGTTTGCTGTATTAAGTTTTGGGTTTGGTGTTGTTAATTCATTGCTGGTTCTTTATTTAACACAAGTGCTTCATTTTAAACCGGCGGCCGCTTATACGCTCTTTGCGGCGTTCAATAGTTTTTTATATATCTTACCTTTATACAGTGGCCGTTTGTCTGATTGGTTCGGTTACCGTGCTGCGTTTATTGTTGGGATGGTCATGGAGATTGTTGCGCTGTATTTTCTCACCGTCCCCAATCGTTACATGCTTTATCTTGGGCTGGCTTTGTTTATGCCCGCGGCAGCACTCTGCTCGCCTGCGTTTTATGTGTTAATTGGCAAGATGTACAAGAAAAATGATATTCGTCGCGAGAGTGCGTTTACGTTGTCTTACATGTTGATGAACTTAAGTTATTTAGTGGCCTTTATTGCTGGCGGTTATGCGGAGCAATTCTTAAGCTTTAAAGTTTCTTTTTTGTTGGCCGCGGGTATTTCCTCGGTAGCATTGCTGATGTTTCTCGTTGCACGTCGATTCATTGTGCCAGACCCTTCTCGAGATATGCGACCTAGGCTGTCATTGAATAAACATTATTTATTAATCGGCCTGATTATAACCGCGCTGATTCCTTTCCCTATCGGTTTTTTCTTATTGCGCGAAGCGACGTTCGGCAATTGGCTGGTGCTTATTGTAGGTGGGGCGCTGATTCCAGGCGTGTTGTTGTTAGCGTTTAAACAAAAAGAAAAAGCGGCGCGTTATAAGTTGATTGCGTTTGCTTTGTTATCACTGGTCTCCATTGGGTTTTGGTCGCTTTACATGTTAGAGCCGTCCATGTTGGCGATTTTTGTGCGAGATAATGTGAATCGTGTGGTGCTTGGTTATGTGATTCCTCCTTCGGTTTATAATTCGTTGGATCCGTTTTTTGTTGTTGTTTTAGGTTGGATGTTTAGTCGTTTGTGGCTTTATTTACGCGCACGAAAAAGAGATATCAGTCTTCCTGCGAAATTCACGTCATCCGTTTTGGTGATGGGCGTGGGTTTCTTATTGCTTGTACCGGCGATCCTTATGGCGGGTGGCGGCAAGGTCAATAGTTTGTGGATGATCTTGGTGTATTTATTATTAACGGTCGGTGAGCTGTTAATCAGCCCAATTGGCTTGGCGATGGTGGGACGTTTGGCACCCGAAGGCATGGAAGGTTTGTTGATGGGTGTTTGGCAAGTGTTTACCGGTTTGTCTGCGGCGGTTTCTGCGTATTTAGCGAAGCTAGCCATCGTGCCTCAACATGGTGCGACGGAGGTGACGAACCCGGTTTATGCGCATGCGTTTTTAAAGATCGGGTTGTTTAGTTTGATTCTTGGCGCGTTTTCTTGGCTGCTTTTGCCGCATATTAAGAGAATCATGAAGACGAAGTGAGTACTGGATCCCGTGGTCAAGCCACGGGATGACGTTGCCGTTTGTCATACCGCGGCTTGACCGCGGTATCCAGGTGGTTTGCAACACGTTTTACAACGAAACAGAAAGAAGATCACAATGCTATACGATATCCTCTCCACACAAAAAACCATCCACAAAGATTTAAAAACCACCGTCATAAAACACATCAACCACCCCTGGCAACGCCCCATCCCCGAAAAGCAACACACCATTTTTTCAACCATCAACGCCCTGGTTCAAAAGCAAACCCGCCCAGTTATTTTAGATTCATGCTGCGGCACGGGTGTAAGCTCTGCGTTTTTGGCTGAGCAACACCCGGATTGCTTGGTCATAGGTGTAGATCAATCCTTGCATCGCCTACAAAAAAATCCCGTCTTTAAACAAGGCGGACGCGACAAAAACCTCTTGCTCGTTCATGCCAATGTGATGGATTTCTGGCGCCTCATATCACAAGCCTCCTGGCCGATAGAAAAGCATTATCTTCTTTATCCAAATCCCTATCCCAAAGCGAGTGATTTAACAAAACGCTGGCAGGGGCATCCTGTTTTTCCGGTGTTAATGAGTTTGAGCCTATCGTTGGAAGTGAGGAGTAATTGGCGGATTTATTTGGAAGAGTTTGAGATGGCGGCTGGGTTGATTAAGGATGTTGAAGCAAGGTTGTCTGAGTATCGCCCGGAGAAGGCGATGACTTTGTTTGAGAGAAAATATATTGAAAATGATGTGAAGCTGTATTCGTTAGTCTTGGATTTGTGACGGAGACTTCTGATGCCGCGGCAAAAACAACATAAACGCAAGCCCAAGCAATAACATCAACTCTGGCGCGAACAACCCAACGCGCTGGCTTTGATAAAGTTTAGTGAGCAATCCCACAAGAAAAGGGCCAATGAACGCCGTCACGCGTCCAGACAGCGCATAAAAACCAAAAAGCTGTGTGGCTAAGTGCTCGGGTGTAATTCTTACCATGTAGCTTCGGCTGGAGGCTTGTGAAGGGCCTAGGAAAATGCCGCCGACTAAAGCCAATACCCAAAAAATAATCACAGAGTGCGTGATTAACATACCGATAACGGTTGCGGCCAGTACGATGAGCGAAAGGCAGATAACAAACTTAGAGCCGATCTTATCATCCACCCAGGCGAAAATAATGGCGCCCAAGCCTGCGGTGAGGTTGACGCTTATGGCCAGCATAATGACTTCTTTGATCTGCATGTGAAAGGTGCCTGAGGCGTAGATGGCGCTGTAGGCGAGCAGGGTGTTGAGCCCGTCGGTATAAATTAAATTAGCGATTAGATAGAAGAACACCGCTTTGTTGTGGCGCAAGTAACGAAAGTTAATGAGCAGGGCGATAAAGCCTCGTTGGAGTGCTTTGATGGAGGTGATTTTTCGTTCGGGCAAATCCTTGGTAAAGAAAAAAAGCGGCAGACTAAAAAAGCCCACCCATAGCGCAGAAAAGAGTGTAATGAGTCGAATGTTGTTTTCGTGGGCGGTTGAAAAGAAATGCCCTTGAATAAAAAGTAATAAAGCTACGCTTAAACAGGTAATACCGCCAAAATAACTAAAGCTCCAGCCCCAGCCTGAAATGCGACCAATGTAATCTTTCGGTGCGAGTGTATACAACATCGCGTTATAAATCACTTGCGCCAGCTCAAAGGCAACACCTGCGAAAACAAAGAGTGTGAGCCCCCAGGCAATCCAGTGCGCGTTGGGCTGCGTGAAGTATAATAGCGCGGTGCAGGTGACGACGATGGTGGTCAGCACAGCAAGCCAAGGCTTGCGGCGTCTTTTTTGATCGACCAGCGCGCCCAGTAAAGGCGCAGTGAAGGCTACAATAATGCCCACGGTCGCAATCGCCCATGACCAATCCACGGTGCCTTGTATGACATCGTGAGCAACTTGATGAATGAAGTAAGGACCAAACACGAAGCCCGCAATAACGGTGATAAAGGCCGAATTGGCCCAAGCCAGCATGCACCAGGAGAAGATCCCTCGTTTGTCGGTTTGTTTTACGTCCATGATAGCGTGTGCTTTGTCCTGTGGGTGCTAGAAGCAGCTTGGCAGAATTGGGGGGATTGCGCAAATGATTTGTGTTCAATCCACCTGCCCGGTAAACTTCAGTCATTCATTATAAGCGGATTGACAGAATGCAATTCCCCAGCGAAAAAGACAAAAAAATCCAGCTTCCTGGTGCGGTAGGTGCTATTGAAGCGCTAACATCCGTGCCTAAAGCACCTTGTGCTGATGTGACCGTGGTGATCTGTCACCCGCATCCGCTGTATCAAGGCACGATGAACAATAAAGTCATATTCACTTTGGCGCGCGCATTCGAAGCGCTTGGTTTGCGTACGGTACGATTTAATTACCGTGGTGTGGGCGAAAGCGAAGGCAGCTATGGTGAGGGTGTTGGCGAGGCTGATGATGCTTTGGCGGTGATGCGATGGGTGCAATCTGCGCGGCCTGATGATGCCATTTGGCTTGCGGGATTTTCTTTTGGTGGGTATGTCGCTGCGCGAGCTGCGAGTCTTTCGTCGGTTGGGCAATTGTTAACGGTGGCGCCTTCGGTGGAGCATTTTGATTTTGGCACCTTGGCGACCATTGCAGCCCCCTGGTTGGTCATCCAAGGCGAGAAAGATGATGTCGTTTCGCCATCAGCGGTTTATCAATGGGCAGAGGCGGCAGAAGAAGCGCCGACACTAATACGCGTGCCTGAAGTGGGGCATTTTTTCCATGGGCATCTGCCGGAATTAAAGCACGCGGTCATCACGCATTATCAAACCAGGCTATCTGCATGAATCAAACGGCGTTACTTTCCTTGTATGACCAAGCCGTTGCGAGCGGCGAGATTCAGTATGACGCACAGCAAGTCATCGCGCTTAAAGCTTTGCAGTATGTTTTAAATGAGGGTTCAAAATCTACGACAAGCTGGAATCCTTGGGCGACACCTTCTTCCGTGCGCGGTGTGTATCTTTATGGCGAAGCGGGCCGCGGAAAAACCTATTTAATGGATTTGTTTTATGGACAGTTGCGCGCCAAGAAAAAAATGCGCATCCACTTTTATCGCTTCATGAAAATGGTGCACGACCAATTAAAAACATTGGAAGGCAAAAAAGATCCTTTAAAAACGTTGGCGAAAAGCATCGCATCGCAAGCTGATGTGATTTGTTTCGATGAATTTTTTGTAGAAAACATTGTGGATGCAATGTTACTTGGCGGTTTGTTTGAAGTGCTTTATGACAAGGGTGTTACGTTTGTCATGACATCCAACATTAAACCAAGCGATCTTTATAAGGGCGGCTTACAGCGAGAACGTTTTTTACCCGCGATTCATTTGATTGAAAAAAACAACGAGGTCATCAACGTTGATAACCATATCGATTACCGTTTAGAACATTTCGATTACGACCGCGCGTATTATTACCCCGAAGACCCCGAGATGAAAGATATATTGTTAAGCCGTTTTAAAATGCTAGAAACGCAACCTATTCAATTCAATCAAACCATACACATCGAAGATCGTGATATCGACACCATGTACCTCGGCGAAAAAACCGCCTGGTTTGATTTTTCAAAATTATGCGGCATCCCAAGAAGTCAGCTCGATTACATTGCCATGGTGGCTCGGTTTTCACGAGTGTTTATTAGCGGCTTGCGACACATCGATAAAATCGAAAATGACCTGATCACCAATTTCATTCGCTTGGTCGATATCTTTTATGATGCAGGGATTGTTTTGATTATCTCATCGAAAGTGCCGATGGAGGCGATTTATACCGGGGGTCGGCATGCGTTTGAGTTTCAGCGTTGTAAGAGTCGGTTGGTTGAGATGCAGACGAAGGAATATCTTGAGTTGCGATAGATATTGTGGTTTGGTTGAATTATCGTTTTTGTTTTTTTCTTATCGGCTTCTCTGTGTTTCTTGTTGTGTGTGATTTTGGCTCGTTCGGGATGAATAGTGATGGTTTGGTGGTATTTTGTCGTTTCGATTCAAGTTTGTTTTTTAGCCGGCGGAGGTTGTTTTGACTTCCTTGGCAGTATTGGTATAGATCATCTAAGCTAGATTTTAGGTCAATATTTAAAATGGCATGATTTTTATTTGCATATTGAGTGACTTCGAGTAAGGACTCGTCGATAGCTTTGTGTAAGCGGGACGCCACTTTTTTAACAAATGTAAGTCCTGACGTTATTTTTTGCTCGGCGGTATCCTTGTTTTGAAAAATGTGTATTAAAAAATCAATATAATCGTAATTGTAATTATGTCTACCGCTAAATTTTTTAAATCCTCTGAAGATGTTTATATTGTTATAAGCTCGAGGGAGGCTGGGTGTTATAAAGTCAAGTAACTTCCATTGAGAGGTTTTGTCCGAGAAAATGATGTAGCCGAAGTTATCTGGGTTTCCTAGCGTATCAGTTAAGCCTAATATTCTTGAGATGATGTCTAAACTAATAAATGCAGTGACCACGTCATCTCGAGATAGTGATGCGTTGTTGACAGTTTTAAAGTTTTTTTGAATCTCAAAAAATGGGACAAAGGCACCAATAGATGGTGTCTTGTTGGTACCAAGGTCTTTGCTTGCCAGATAAAAATGTTTTGGTTTGACAGGGTTATGAATAAAGTGTATTTCATCTGATCCCCAGTCGATCTTTTGTAGTATTTTTGATACAGCCAGTTCTTTTAAGTCTACCGGGGCGGCACATTTATTGCTGTAATCGTTTGGGTTTTTCACTTTTGGGGTTTTAATATGATACAGTACTCGATTCGTTTTTTTGTTTTTGTCTTGGTAGATTATGCTTAATTTCGTTCCTTGTTGTTCGCCAATCGTTTTCTCCTCAAAAGAGTAGTCAGTGTCTGTAGTGTGAGCGCCTTTACTTTTGAAAAAGTCTTTAAAGTGAGCAATTGCGGTTTCCTGCATGATCTGAATTCCCGGGTCTTTTCTTTTTGTAGGGCTTGGCATTGATCGCTCCTGTACTAGTATTCTGACTAAACTATAGCATTTGTAGGAAATTGACGCAACCATGTGAGTCTGTTCTTTTCTATGTTAGCCGGCTTTTTTTGATGTTAGACGCAGCTGTGTTTTCCTCTGCCGTGTTTTCGTGCAATCTTTTGGTTGATGGATTTTTTGAGGATTGTTTTCCGTGTAGTGTATAGAGGTTTGTTGATGTTTTATGTGTTTTTAACTTTCTAGTCTTTGCTTTTTTGTTGAAGCTGGTTAGCAATGACTGAATATTGTTTTTGGTTGCTGTGACGTAATCCTGTAAGTCTTCAAAGTCTGCGGAGCTGACTCTAAGTGCCGCAGCATTGTTTTTCGCATAACTTATTATTTCTTGGTATGTTTCTTCTAACCAGTTAGGTAGAGTTGAGCTTAATTGTTTTATAATCTTATGTCCTAGACTCATTTTTTCTAAATTATCTTTGTTGAATATAGATCCTAGAATTCCTTTTTCCTTATAGCTTTCATAGCCACTCCCAGACTGAAATGCTTGAAATATTTCCGGGTTATAATACAAGTCTGAATCATCCACTGCTAGGCGAAAGTCTAAAAGCTTCCACGCCGCAGAACTTTTTACGTCAGAAGATTCGACACATCCAAAATTACTTGGGTTGGTGGTTGTATCGGTTAAGCTAAAGATTCTCGAGATTATGTCTAGTGCTATAATCTGTTTTCTCATGGACGAATCTTGATCATTGTCAATGTTTTTATACTTGCTTTTATTGGCTTCCCTTTTTTGTATCCAGTGTTCAAATGAAATAAAGGTGTTGTTTGTTGTCGATGGTTTCGAGTGGCCGAGATCTAATGTTGCAATACAAAGTCCGCGCTTAAAAATGTGATTAAAAAAGAAATGTGTTTCTGGACCTTTTCCAAGTTTCGCTAGTATTTTATAAATAAAAAGCTCTTTTAAGTCTACCGATTTTATACTGTTGGATCTGTTAGAGCTTCCGGCGCTATGCGTTTTAATATGATATAAGTCTGTACTTGATTGCTGCTCTGAATTTCCTTTTTTTATCTGGGTTACCTGAAGCCTTGTACCGCGTTGATCGCCGTCTTTTTTTTTCGAGAAGGCGTAGTTTTTATTTGAGTGCGAGTCATTATTTATGCTGTTGAAATAATCTACAGCTGATTGCTGCATTATCAGAATTTCCGCACTTTCTGGAAGAGCGCGGTATAACTTTTCAGCAATCTCGGCAAGTTGTATTTGTAACGATTCATTTTTTTTTATTTTTTCATATAGGTCGCAAGTGAATTGCGCAATTTCTTCAGCGATTGTTTTTTTTAGCTTATCGGTACGTTTTAAGTCTTTGAATTGCTTTATTTTTATAGCAAGTCCTTCGATTGTGCTTGAGGTCAAATTTCTTCCCCTGTTGTTTTTTTGTGCACTATGAGTATAGCAAGGAAAGCCAGTTATGCCATAAGAAATTGAGCAAATCTCGCGCATTTTCTGGGCTGGTATCGGCAGCGCGGTTTTGCGTTCATCATCGCGGGTATAGAGCTAAGGGCTATCTGAAAGCTTATGGTAACAGCTGATCGCTCCACAAAAATTCCAGAAACGCTCGCCAGTGCAAGATGGTGATATTCTTAACTTGACGTTTAATTTCATCATGGCTGACAAGAAAATAATGCTGACAAATATTCTCTTTTGCAAGTGTTTTTAATCCCTTTAAGTGTTTGTCTTGCACGTGCTCCGTGGTTTTTACTTCAATGGCGATATCGTTTTCGATAATGAAATCGACTTCTATACCGCTTCTTGCTTGCCAGTAGCTTAAGGAAAGATGCTTGCGTCGGTAGCTGATATAAGCGCGAAGTTCAAGCGCGATAAAATGTTCAAAGGCTTTGCCGTAGAGGTCGGACTTTGGATCAATCGTCTTAATGCCGGCTAAAATATTTTTAACACCAATATCAAAATAATAAAACTTTGTTGTGCTAACGGCCTTGCGCTTAATGCTTTTTGTCCAGGCCGGCACCATGAAACCGATGAAGGTGTCTTCTAATAAATGATAATATTCTCGCACGGTACTTGCAGGAACGGCTGCGTCATTCGCGATGTTACTAAAGTTTAACATTTCACCACTGGTGAGTGCTGAGAATGTCAGAAAGCGGGTAAAAGCGGGGAGTTGTCGCACCAGCGCTTCTGCTTGAATTTCTTCTTTGAGGTAAGTGTTTACATAGGCGTGAAGATCTTCTATCGGATCATCGCTTAAATAAATCATTGGTAAACCGCCATAGTGTAAATAGCGTTTTAAATTGAAATCAGGGATTTCTTGAGAGCTCAAGGGGAAGAGTTCAGCTTGCCTTGCACGCCCACCAAGCAGGTTGGCTTGATTGCGACGTAATTTGCAAGCACTGCTGCCCGTAAGGAGGAAGTGAATTCCGTCGCTTTCGATGAGGCGGTGAACTTCGTTTAACAGTTCGGGAACGCGTTGTACCTCATCGATGATGACTATCTTATGTGAGTCATAGCCTTTGATGATCGACTCTAATTCGCCAGGATTGGTGCTCAAACGCAGATAAAAGCTGTGCTTTAATAGGTCGATAACGGGCGTATTGACAGGGAATTGATCCTTAATGAGTGATGATTTTCCTGTTGCGCGCGCCCCAAAAAGGAAATAAGACTTATTTTTCAAAAGGTTAGCTATTTGTAGTAGGCGTTTGAATTGCTGCATTTCCTGTATAATCCACAATAGAGTTGCTGAATATCATAAAATATAGCAATTCTATTGCTGATTATCAAGGAAAATCAGCATCGCTACCGCTGATTTTCCAGGAAATCCAGCAACTCTATTGCTGATTATCCTGCTTTTGTCTTCCTCCCTCAATGAATCCAAAGCTGGCAAATCTAGTATTCACTATTGAAGGTAGCTCGATAGTGAGCACTAAGTTGACTTAGTGTTCATCTTCGAGCGAATAAGCACTAACCCTTGAAAAGCAAGCCAACCGCCCACATGATTGTAAGAGATCAGCCAATATTTGACCGTAAAAAGTTTCATATTTCTGAAGAAGTACGCTATAATTTGATAAATATCTTTACAGGAGCAGCAGGGACATGAGCGAGAAGATTTTGCTTAAAACGGAAGTTAAGCCATTGAAAGTTAACGCAGGTTCACCGATTCGGCAGCGGGATTTCAGTGTTTATATTGAGAATCCTGATGAAGCGCCATTAACGTTTTCAGCCACCCTAGACGACGGCAAAGCCCTCCCAGAGGGCTTGAGTCTCTCAAGTGAAGGTGTTTTTAGTGGCACAGCCGGTACCGAAACCGCAAGAAACTTACCCTATCAAGTGATCATGAAGGCGGAAGCCCCGGATCAAGCGCCACTTGAGTTTGATTTTTCGCTTTATATCTTCAAAACCCTCACCAGCGATGAAATCGGCGAACTTCGCCTTGAAACTTGGCGTGAGCTAGCAGATAAAGGCGCCTTGCCTGAAAACATGCAAGAAGTGATTAATCGCCCGATCACCCCACAAGATGTCTATCACCTCCTGGAACGTTTCGCGACGTTCACCGTTTGGAACGCCGATGATTTACGCTTAGCGAGCCAAGGGGAAGTGATCGAGGTTGATGGCGCGAGCCCGCATTACCGTGTTTATGATTTTGATGTGTGTTTAGTGGCGACGCCTAAAGAGCTGTATTCACACGATCGTGTGATGGGTGACGCGCTGGAAACGGCACGAGCTATGATCCGAAATGTGCACAAGCGCGGATGGAATGTCGAATTCGGCGGCTTTGATCGTATGGCAACCGCTGCGTGGTATGAAGCGCGTCGGCAGAATGTCAATAGTCAGCACCAAATGGAAGTGAGGAACTATAAACCAACGGATGCTAAGGTAGCGAAGAAGAAAGCTGCTCCGGCGACGGGTGGGAAATAATTAGGGGGCGGGTATGGTTGATGAGAATAATAGTGAGCCAGTTGATTTTCTTGTAAAGCTTAAACGTTTTATTGCTGCTTGTGAGAGGTCTGGTGATACTTCGCGCATTGACGATCTTCCTTTTTTAGCAGGGCAGGTCTCCCGAGAAAATTCAGTTGATAGCTTGGTTGATTCAACGTCAGCAGAAGATGATGATAGCGTTTCCAGTGAAGATTCTGATCAGGCTCAGAAGGGCGAGAAAACCAATGCTGAAAAAATTGATACTCCAAATAACGATGACAATCAACGGGGTTCAAGTTCTAAGAATGCGCCGCCTGTCGGCAGTATTAATATTGACGTATTAAAAAAGGATTGGGCGGCATTAACTAAAAATAAACAGAAGAAAATAAAGAACAAGTTCGCCAATGATGCTAGCCAACAACCTTTTTTAAGGCGGCTTATCGCCTTGGAGCCGGAAGCTTTAGAGCGTCTGCCAGCTGGTCTCAACCGTTTGTGCCTTGCTTGGGGTGATGATAGTTTTGAGAATACGTCGCGCGATACAAGTAAACTTCTTGGCGCAAATAAGAAACCTCTTAGTGTAAAGAATAAAGTTTCTGCTGAGTTGCAAGCCCTGGATTTCGATCAGATTTATTTTAAACAGCTACAAACTTTATTGATTGGCAAAGAGAATCGTTTAGCCAATAAGGTGAACTATATCTTGCCGGCGATTGCGCGTGGCAAGCGACCATCAATCTCGTTTCCTGAAGCCAGAGCATTGTTTAATGACGTTGGTGCAATGATTGAGAACGTAGATCGGCTTGGGGCGTCCAAGGGTAATGTAAAGAATATTGCATCTGATGCGAAGATGGCGTGCGCGAAATTGGCGGGAGCGATTGTAAGCGATGTTTTCCCCACGATGGCTATGCAACGTCCTCATTCTTCTGATAAAAAAGTACAGGAAAAGAAAGAGAAAGAGTACAGGATAAAGGATATTGATTCTATATTTTCTGCTTTTGGTGCGGAGCTTGGTGAGCACTTAAAGACTCTATATGAGAAGCAGGAATCGCTTCCAGATGCTCATGACGGCTTTAGCAAGCTTCTTGATAAGTGGGGCGAGTCAGAAGACGTTGATATAGGCTTTTGTGAAGAGTGCTTTGATCAAAGAATTAACTTAAATAGAGATATTACGAGTGATAATTTTGATGCTGGAGATCAAGATCCATTGCTTAATCAAGAGAGCAAGGATGAAAAAATCAAGAATAAAAAAGGCAAGAATAAAGATCAAAACATAAAGCTATTATTTCAGCCGTTGCGCGAGATGGTGAATGAATATGATATGTTTTTATCTCGCGCCCACTGTAGCAAGCTTGTCAAAGAAACGGGGCCCGATCTTGATAAAATAAAAACCAAGTTAGACGCATTGCCCGAAAAATTAGATCAAATCTTTAGACGTCAGCTAGATTTTGTAAGCAAGCATTATCCTGAGGCGGAGTATCCCGGTAACCATCATCTTCTTAAGATGATACAGCGACAATTGGCGAGAGAATTTGAGGCTAAGCGGCAAAAGCAATTAGGTTATTTCAAGAATAACGAAACTAAGAATATTTTACGGGGGGAGCTTGCGCGTGTTGATGCGTTTAATCAGTTGCAGAGTGTTGTTAAGACGAAAACTAAGAAAGAGGGCGTTGATCTTTCGAAGGTCTACAAGGTGAATAATGAGAAGAGCGTCTTTAATATTAAGCATGTTCCTAAAGTTAAGCCTGAAGGTGCAATTGTTAACGATGCTGATGCTGCTCGAAAACAAACACTCTCCCTACCTGATGTTTTGGAAAGATACAACAACGCGATAGCGTTGCTTGAGGGTTTTTCAGAGAAAGTCTTGGATAAAAAAACGCAGCAGATTTTGCATGCAGGTCTTCAGGTTGTTACTCAAAACTTTGATGTGATCGCGAGTAGGCAAGCTAAAGAGCGTATTGCTAGGCAAGCAAGGACGCTTGGTAGGTACATCGAGTGTAAAGAAAGTTTTGCGGATTTTCTCAGTGTTGATGTGCCGAGCAATATAGAGCTTGCTAAAAAGCTATTTAAAGAGGAAGGTGTCAAAAAGAGAATAAAAGAGTATTTTTCAGGAAGCGAGGAAGATAAATCAGCACAATGGAACGCGTTATTTAAGGCAAGTGATGATCCGTCAAAAGCTGGAGTTATCAATACGATATTAGATGAAGTCAGAAGAGAAGCCGATACGTTGGTGGTTGCGCAAAGAGATGTTATTACTGCGGTAAATGTAGATAAATTGATTCCATCAATAGATCGCATTAAGCCGGCAGTTGATGCGTCTAATGAATTCGACTTGTTTGACGACTATGGTGCTTTTCCTAGCGCATTGACTAAAGAAAATTTTTCGGAAATGACAGCGAAACTCAAGAGGCCACAATTCGCGCAGGATTTTGTTAAAGCTTTAGATGCAGTGAATGATGTTGATGATTTGGATTCCCGTTTTTCTGCCGTATCGAGCGAGTTACGGCATTATGACCTTCTTCTTGAGCGGTTAGGACTTGACGTTAAATATAGTAGCATTTTAGACGAGGTTAATAGCGTTGCTTCTGAGGATGCTCGTAAAAAAGCGGGCTCTAATCTTGGTGTGATTGCAAGGCATTTAAAGAAATCAGGAGAAGCATTACCCAAGAGGCTAGGGAACATCCTAGAAGATGCGATGAAAAATAAAGAGGCGATCAAAGCCAAGTTTGCAAATGTGTTCAACTCCGAAGATCTTGAAGATCGTTATCAAGACTATCTTGTGCTTTTATCTGCGATGAACCGGCATTGTCAGGTTTATTGCGAAGATGTTATTGAATCACAGCAAGCTTTCGTGGATAGAACTGATCCTGGTAAAGCGAAAGAGCTTTTTGACCGGATGTCTAAGAATGATGATGCGTTAAAGAGGCTTGATTTAAGACCAAAGACAAGTGGTTTATTTTTGCTGGATGATTCCCTCGAAGAGGAGGCGGCTGAGTTTGAGTATACAGAGCCTGGTTTGGGGGATGAACCTGAATTATATGGAGATTCTCGATTAATTAATGAGGAGTATGAAGCTGAAGAAAATGAGCCGGTAACAGCCGTCGATCCGCTAGAGGAAAGCGCGCGCCAACTTACAGAGAGTTATAACAAGATTGTCTCTTATTTAGAAAACCCCGAATTTAAGCCAATTGCCAAAGAACTAAAACAGCGATTAAAAACCATCAAAGACCAATCCATCATTATTGCGACAGAAGAGGCAAGGGATAAAAGCGTGCCGGTTGACGATCTTTTAGATGATAAGAAAATTACAGGAAAAATTAAGGATGCTATCACGCAGGTATTGAGCGAATATAAGAGCAACAATCAGGGCAAAGAAGATAAAGGCCAACAAACGCCATTTTCAAAGAAAGTTCAATCTTATTTGGACCTTCTCAACAAGGATGGTTCTGATGCTCTCCAAGTACGGAAGGCAACTCTCGCGAGGTTGAAAAAATCAACTAGCTCAAAAGCAACATCAAGCGAAAAAGAACAGGAAGCTGAAGATCGTTTTGCTTTTCTTTTTGATAAGGATAGTTATTTACAGGCGCTTGTGAAGAACTTCGGGACGAATCTGAACGCGGTGCTTGAAGCTCAAAAAACGTTTCTTGATGGTGAAGATTCTATAGGGATGCTGAAAGACAAGATTCGTCGAGAGCGTCCGGGGTTATTTCATTTAGAGCTAGACGCAAACGTGTATAGCCGTTTTACGCCGACCCTGACAGAGCTTAAGAAATCTACAGCAGATTTAATGAAAACGATTAATGAGAATGATCCGAAAGAGTTGCAGGACTTGAATGATGATTTGAAGCGGGCTAGTACAGCTTTCGACAGATTTGATGTTTTGGCCGATTATCTCGGCTTGAAAACAGCTTATAAAGCTATCTTGAACGAGTTTAATGTTATTGCTAGCGATCAAGCTAGAAAAAAGGCTGGATTTAACCGTGATTTGTTGGCGAAAAAGCTTGATCAAGCGTGGAAGGCTTTGCCTCGCCATCTGTATCAGCTTCAGGATGACGCCAAGAAGGTGGGTCAGGCAGGTATGTCAGGGGATGATTATCAGGATAGGCAAAAAGTCATTTATTTGATGAATAAACAATGTAAAGTTTATTTGGAAAGCTTGCTTAAAAAGCAGCAGTTATTTATTGCTTCTACGTCAGGTAGAAAGTATGGGTTGATTAAGCAACTGGCACAGACAGATCGCTATTTTAAAGATATAGGCATGCGATTAAAAAACACGAAAACAGACGGGGCTTCTGATTTACAGCGGAATCATGTCTTATTAAAATCCGTTTTAGAAGCGCCAGGATTACAGTCCATTGCACCAACGCTAGAGAGCTTGCTACAAGAAGCCTTAGATCAATCCTTGATGACCCAAACAAAAGAAGCCAGAGATCGGCATTTTCCAATGAATGATCTTGCTGATGAGGATGAAGTTTCGGCTGTTGTAGATCGTGGCTTGGAAAAACTGGAATCTATGGATGCGTCGAAGGTTGCAGATACTTTGAGAACTCGAGCTTTTAGCGCCATTCAGCAGAAAAAGGACGCCATTGTTGCTGATTTGATGAAGTATTCTGATCCGAATGCCAATGCATCTGGGAAGAAAAAAGAAGCTGAGGATCGTTATCATCTGCTTTTTGGTGATGAAAAAATCAGGGAACAGTTTGGTGAGAATCGAGCTAAGACACTTCTTGAGACCTTGTTGGGTAGATTTACAGAAACACTTAAAGATACGATTGCTCAACAGAAAGAGGATATTAATAAAGCGGATCTTATTAAAACGATTTCTTCTGAACGTCCGGGTTGGGGTGGATTGGAAAATAACCCGTCTGCTGATCTCAAGCCAAACATCAAGCAAACTCGAGCTGCTATTCAGGAAGACAAAGAGACGTACAAAAGCCCAATAGCAACGCGCCTTGAAGACGACAGCAAAGATGAAGTTGGCACAGAAGAATTCGAGCCACGCGGTTATGTTAATGCCTGCACTCGACGCTTTAAGCAGAAGCTTGATGATATAAAATCGTTTTTAGAAAAGACCGGCAAGTTGAATCCGCAACAGGCTGCCGTTTATACCAAGTCCTACGAAACATTGCTTGAGCGTATTCACTTAAGGTTTCGTTCTGCTGCTGATCTTGATCCGGAAACGATGTATAAAAGCTTAAGTCGTTTGCTTTTAAGTCCTTCTGAACTGAAGTCAGGTGATGCGAAAAAGCCGGGCGTCATCAAGAATCTCTATACAGACTATTATTGTAAAAATTATGAAGTTGAGCATATAAACGATTCTGTTGAGGCACTCATTGAAAGATATGATAATGATGATATTGGAGTGTCCCAGCAAGGAAGGTCGACGTTGACCTACTATTTGACGCTAAAGTTTCTCAAGCCTCACGGTATGTCATCTGCGGAATACGATGTTATTAAAAATCAAAAGCTTGTTGATTTTATTGAAAAACCTGGTGTAGATCTTGGGGTTAAGGATCGCCAGAGCATAGTGAAACAATGCCGAGTTTCGCTTTTAAAGTTGATTGCTAAGAGAAAAGCGGAGAATGCATGGCAAGCAATAGATCAAAAAGATCAGCTATTTGCAGTTAGCCAGCAAAAAATCGAGCACACCATGCGAGAAATCCGCGATAAAAATACTAAAACACTAGGTGGAAATATCGACGAGAATGCCAAAGCCGTTTTCGCCAGCTTGCAAAATGAAGCGCGCTTGATCAGTGCGACGCTATTAGATTCACGCAAGCAATTTATTGCAGATGAAGTTAAATCCCCGTCAGTGGGTTTAATGCCAAGGGATACGCTTGTTAAAAAGCACCCTGTTGTTAAAAAGTGGCTAGAGGCATCTGGATTACATTTTTCGGACATTTTTCTCCCACACTATCAGTCTCTGGATGTTGATAGTGCTTCACCTGGTTCCGTCGATGTTGCTGAAATGGCGGAAGAAAGAAAGACTCCTAATAAAAAAATGCAAAAAGTAGGTAAAATGTCAACGCCGTCGTCAGAGCCGACCGATTATCCCACTTCCAAGGCCGAGTACGAACTCGCACTTGAAGATTTTGAAAAGCATTATAATCGAATGCTAGCCATGTTAAAGATGCTGTCAGGGAAAAATAGCGCCTTAGAAAAAGACCTTGTTAAACAGTTAGGTACACAATTAAAGGCATTGAAAGCGCTTCAGATGAATGCCGATGATCCTTCGTTTATACTAAAAAGCACAGGTTGTTTATCGGCCAGATTGGTAGGGCAGGCGAAGAAGCATCAAAAAACAAGTAAAACATTACTTAAAGATTTCAGGCTTTCAGAGGGTGATGTAGGAAATATTGCCGGTTTATATGCGTTAAAAGACCACCGTTCTTCCGTTTCAAAATCGTTTGTTAATCAGTATTTGAAGCCCATCTTTGAAAAAGCGGTCGAGCGTTTGCAAAATAGCGCTGAAAATTTTTGTGAAAAACAACACGCATACACGAAAGCGAAGTCGCTTGAACCGATAGCCGACAACAGGGTAAGCGCACGCGTACGCGTAACGCACACGCCGCAAACCATTTTTTATAATCCGGTCTGGGACAAATTCTCAGGTATTACTAGAGAAAAAGATGACGCCACTCAACAGCGAGTAAATCGTCGATATACGAGGTAAATGATGATGGTCAAAAAAACAGAAAACAACGCATATATTACTTGTCGCCGTGCTGACGGCACAAAGCGTGTGCTTTTTACAGCGCAACTGCAACTGGCTGAGAAAACGATCGCCTTCAGCGGCATTGTTATCCCTGAGCAAAAGGGGGAGGTTTCGGTAGGTCGGGCTATTATGAATCACTTAAGAAGCAAGCCCAAAGAGGAGCATGTGCTCCCCAGCTTGAAGAAAGCGCCTCATGATGGATTAGGGTTTGTTCTGAGAGAAGTGCCAACAGCACACAAAGCGGCACAGTATAACGATAAAAATATTTATAATGTCACGATCTCGGAAGAGGAATTTAATCACGTTTTAAGTCAAATCAGAGCCGATCAAAGTAAAAAAGACGAGGCCTCGAAAAAGACATTCTTTGTGGTTGCTGATCTGGATGCAAAGGGCAATGCAACTAAAGTGGATGCCCTAGATTCTGGCAAGCGATGGACAGCAGCATACAAGCATCGTGTTGAGTCTATGTTGACGCAAACAGTTAATGCTCCGCAAGTGGGTGGAAAAATAGATGCTAAAAATATTGAACCCGAATTATTGAAAGCAGTGAGTCGTCATGCTGACACGGGAAGAGCAACGGACTTTTACGATACGCTGGACGGTGTTAGCGCTGATATAAGCGATGAGCCAGCTCAAAAAGAAGAAACAAGAACGCTCAAACAAATGCATCGCGACATGATGAGCGACGTTAAAGAAGCTGAAAAATATGCGAAGAAGCTAGGTCTTCCCAATCATTTAGCCGAGCCCTATTTCGCTGATGTTAGTGATCGGTGCAAGCTAGTGAATATTTTACGAGATCCCCGCCGTTTGCCGGGTGGTGAGCATTACTCACTGGTCAAAGCGGCTTTTGAAAAGGTTGTCAACAGCCATGACTATCAATTCGGTGAAAAGCAATATCATGGCGCTTCTTTCCCGGCCGTTGCGTCACCTTTTGGTAGGGTGCGAGATAATAGAGCGAAGGAGTCAGGCGCTTGGAGCAATGATTCAAAGCGCTACATTGGCACCGCTAAAATTTTAACGACCAGAAAACCATCGAAAAACCTTGTTGGCACATTGCTTAATAAGGGCCTTGCTAGCTCGGTTTCGTTTATTGTGCGCCCCTTGGGCGCTCTCCCCTATTTGCCGCTCTTTGATCACACGTATGGTCAAATTCGTAGCTGGCAAATTAATAAAGACCAGGCCGAGGTGATGACGCGCAGTGAGAAGTTCAATTACTCAGAAGAATTCAAGGCTGCGCGAGTAAAGCTGCTTAAAGAAGATGGTTTGTGTTCATTACTGGATGATCGTCGTGAAGAGGTCTTTGCTCGGTATGGCTCCAGTAGAAATGAGTTTTTGAAAGATCGTCAGGCTGTTCGGGCCGCAGGTGATGATCAAACTAAGTTTAAAGCGACCTTTGTTGATGCTCAGGTTAAAGCGTTTAATGATGCAGCTACGAAAAACCCCGGGTCATCTGTGATCAGCAATGGTATGGGAGATGAGGTTAAGCTTGGGTCTTTGGATTATTTTAAGGGCGCGAAGGGTGTTTTTGATGGGTTGCAACAGTATGAAGTGCTTCAAAAGAAGTTAGATATTGATCGTTGGAAGGCGCAGATTAAAGAAGCTAAGGAAAATGAAGCTTCGACAGTGACCCCCAGATTCGTTAATAAAGCGTTACAGTCTCAACCTACGGATTTCTTTCTGACGAGCATTAGTGATGCAAACCTTGGCCAGTTCTGGGATGACAATGTTAAAAAGGTTTTGCCCGAACGGTTTAAGTTTTTCCTTGAGGCTTACAAGCTGGCGCGTAAAGCGGATACATCGCAATCAGTGAAGAAGTATTTAAAAAATTATGCAAATGCAAAGACGCCGGATGAAAAAGCTGCGTTAGACGGCCTTCCTTCAGAAGCAATTGATACCTATCTTCAAGCACAGCGCGAAGCGCAAGAATTGCGAGGAAAGCAAGGAGACCAGCGAGTTTTTGGTGATTTAGCTAATGCTCAATTAGAGGAAATCAAACCTGATCATGATGAGACGAGTTCCGCGATTAACCGACTGAAATCGCTACAAACAGAAATCAATAAGGATACATCTATAGCGGCGGCTGAGCGACTATCGAAGTATGAAGACAAACAGAAAAAAGGGTTTACTGGTCTTCGGCAAAAGGCTATTAAAGCTAGCGCAACCGATGTTTTCAACAAATTAAAAATCCTCGCAGAGGTCACAGACACAGAAAAGCTAACACCTGATCAAAGAAAAACTCTAGGCGCAACCAACCGTGAGCAATGGTTGTTTGATGCGAAGCGCAGAATCATTCTTAAAGATTATGGTTACGCGACAGGGCAAACAGCGAATACTTATAAAGCTTATCAGAAAGCACGTTTTATTGAGGGGATTAAAGCAGGGCGTGCGTTACAAGATCCTATGCATGCGAGCGCTGATGACGGCGGCTTGGATTATTTGGCGGGTTTTGGTGATGATAAAGTTGATGAAGCAACTTATCTTAAGGCGCAAAAACAGACGGATATTGCGCGATGGATGAGTGATCGAAGCTCGAAAACGAATATTTTTAATACTCTTAATGGGCGATTGAAAATTTATGTTGATCCAAATATTCCTAAGGTTGACGCCTATACAACCGCAGGCGCTTATCAAGTTGCTTTGAGTGATTATTGGGATAGCAGGCATAAAGAGCTTGCACAGAAACGTTTTAAGATCTTGGTTGCAGAAAAAGCAGCAAAAACAACGGATAAGTTTCTTACTGGAAAATGGGAGACATGGGCAAAGCCAAGGACAGAGGCGCAATTCCATCGGCTGACTCAACTAGCCAATGCAAAAAATGCGGGTGAGCTTGAGAAGACACCGTTTGAGAAAGTATTTCTAAAAAATGCTTGCACGGAAAAAGATAAGAAAAATATGCTCAATACACTGGGTGAAGAATATAAGCCTGATGAATCCTTGGCGGATTATTTAAGCAGGCAAAAGGAGGCTTTTTTAAAGCCCAGCGTGCTTACCTTTAAAGATAACAACTTCCAAGACAAAGCGGTTCGCCTAGAGAATGTAGACGGACATAATGTCCCCGCTGATCTTTTGGCGAATGAGCGTCATAAAGAAGCCATGCAATGGCAAAAGCAAACAACGATTGATTTTTCTTATTATGATCAAAGTGGTGAGAAAAAATATAAAACATTATCTAAGCAAAATCCGAAAACAATGAGTGAAGCTGAGCTGAATGGTGTTTGGGATTTGCATCTCAAAAGTCATCGTGCGCAAAGATTGCGTGAAGTGGAGATCTATCGATCGCGTTTTAAACAGTATCAGAAAGTAGGCGGCCTTCTAAAGTTTGGTGCATGGAAAGTGGATGCAGAAAACCCCAAGCCTGAAGTTTTATGGAAAGACTATTTTTGGCAGCAGCATGGCAAAAACATGGCCAAGTTCCGCTACCAAAAAATGCAAGACCTCATCAAAAACGACGTCATCCCCGACGAGTGGAGGAAAAAACAAGGCGATTCCAACTATGGAGTTTCTGTTAATCAGCGCGCTGATGCTGAGTATCATGAGCATATTAATCAGCGTGCAGAAAAGACATTCTTGGACAGCTTAACGCCGTTTTCTGATGCTGATAAAGTGGTTAAAAACTCGGTCAGGAAAGGAAAAAACATTCAAGCTCGTATTTACGATGCGGAAAAATTGAGAAATGACAAGGCGGATATGCGGGTTCGTAAGGTATTGGGTAAAGCTTTTCCTAAAAAAGATAAGCAGAAGATACAGTTGCAGCTTAGTTTAGGTCGTCTCGCGATTGCGGGTGATGCTTCTATTGCAGATGATAAATTGCTGGAGCGGATAAGTACGTTGCAAGGAGATGTTGCAGCGTATAAAAAAGAGGTGTTGGCATCGTTACGCATACAGTATCCGGATGCAGGTATCGATTTTGAACAGAGCTTAGAAAAAGCAAGCAAAGATGATTTCGAGCATTGGAAGTCTAGCGTAAAGCAGGTTGATCATGGTGGTGTATTGACAGATGTTACTAAAAGAAATGATCAACATCCAAATAGTTTCGTCGTAACCGAGGACGACTTTAATAAGCTGTATTCGAAAGAAGCGGCTTTTAAAGCTACTAGCAAGTGGGAAGCTAGGCAATATAAAAAACAAGACAAGCAACAAGCTAATAAAGACTACGCAAAAGATGTAAAAAAATACACAGAGCACACAGACTCAGCGATAGATAATCGTAAAGCGATTATCAAAAAAGAACGCGCTATTCTTAAAGATGCAAAAACCTATGAAACATGGCGTAAAAAAGCCGCTAGAGATAAGTATGCTGAGAAAGCCGCTATAATGCAGCAGCGAGACAAAAGACTGGTGCGCATGGCTGATGGGGCTGTGTTTCGTAAAAAAGGAGATGAGAGATATGGGTTGGCTGATGGTCTGTTGAGGAAGGCGAAGCCGCTTTCGCAGTTTAAGAAGATGGTTGATGATATGAATGATTATCGAACGGGTGCGCGCGGCGACTATTCTGAGCTGATGTTTTATTTTTTAACGGGTCTATTGTGCCTTCTACAGGCGTTGGGTTCTAAATCGGTTAAGATGGCGATGGCAACGACACCCAGAGGGAAAGCATATGCTATTTTGGAAGATCCAGGTAAGGTCAAGAAGTTAGTCGATGCCATTTATCTGGCTGCAGAACGACAAGAAGATGGTTCTGTGAAGGTGAATATGAGAAGTCTAGAAAGTCTGAGCGGTTTTAAGCAAAAGCTCGACGAGTCAGCAGTGAAAGTGGCGGGCGCGGTGATTGCGTTACAGTTTGGTTTCACACCGACAAACATTGGCCAGCATCAAACACAGAATGGTCCCCAGTCGTTGGAAAGTGTTGCGACAAGGATTAGTGCTGAGATCGATGATGTGCCTAAAGCCTATGCTAGTAAATATAAACTGAAAACTTCAGCGCACAGCGCCGATCATAGATTCAAGAAAGACGAAGACAAGGATAAAGGCCCAGGCAATTCCAACCCATTTGGCGGCATGCCCGGGGCTGGTTTCTAGCCCCCAGCTATGCTAAAGTCGACCCACATCGAGCATCCACTAAAGGAAGACACGCATGAGAAACCCCTGGATAGGCGGCAACTGGAAACTCCACGGCACGCAGGCCTCGTCAATCGCTTTGGCCGAACAAGTCAAACGGCGCACAGCAGCGCTGGACGATAAAACCATCGTCGTGTTTCCCCCGTATGTGTATTTACCGGCGGTCAATCACGTTGTACAAGATTCCAATCTCCATCTCGGCGCGCAAAATCAAGCCTTGCATGAAGAGGGTGCCTTTACTGGCGAAGTAGCGCCGGGCATGTTAACAGACGTTGGTTGCGAATACGTGCTTCTGGGTCACTCCGAACGTCGACATGTTTTCAACGAAACCAATGATGAAGTCGCGAAGAAGTTTATCCTCGCACGATCGCACGGCCTGTTGCCGGTGTTATGCGTAGGTGAAACCTTATTGCAACGCGATGTCGGCGAAACCGACATGATTATCCGAGAACAGCTCGATGCCGTCATTAATCGCGCAGGCATCAATGCCTTCACGAACGCAGTCATTGCCTATGAACCCGTCTGGGCGATCGGTACCGGAAAAGTCGCTTCCCCCGAAGAAGCACAAACCGTCCACGCAATGATCCGCTCTCACTTGAACCTACAAAACGAAACCATCGCAGCCAACATCGCCATCGTCTACGGCGGCAGCCTTAAACCGGGTAACGCGGCTGAGATTTTTGCCATGCAAGACGTTGATGGCGGCTTGATCGGCGGTGCTGCGTTGAAGGCGGAGGATTTTGTGAAGATTTGTGAGAGTTGTACGGCTCATCAATGACAAAGAACGTTCAGCCCGCCACTGACGATCATGTTCAGTAATTTGAGCGAGGCGCCGGTGGGGTGCCTTTTGCCTTGCTCCCATTTTTTCACTGTTTCTGGCGAGATATTGAGTAGCTTGGCGAACACGGCTTGACTCACTTTTTCTTTAAGGCGTAGATGTTTGATTTCTCGACTTAGTGACCAAGCCAGCCCCCACCAGCTAATTCACCCATTTATCAAAATACCATTTTGCGATAAAGCCATTCTCAGTTACAATGGGCGCAATTTTATGGTCACTCATGGCTCAGAACGCCGCTGAAGGTTATTTATGGTACAGATTATATTGATTTTTCACGTATTATTCGCGTTGGCATTGGTTGCCTTGGTGCTGATTCAGCAGGGCAAGGGTGCGACGATGGGGGCTTCTTTTGGCGCGGGCGCGTCTCAGACCGTCTTTGGTAGCCAGGGCTCTGGTTCATTTATGCTCAAGATCACCGCGGGCTTTGCCGTACTCTTCTTTATTACTAGCCTAACGCTGGGGCACATGCTTGCTCGTCCGGCGGCCGCGAAACCCAAACAAAGCTTCCTAGAAAAGGTCGCAACGATTTCTCAGGTACAAAAAGCGAATCGACAGCAAGCTGCAAAAGCAGCGGCTACCGAGCTTAATGCAGCAGAAACACCAACCCTCCCTGCAAAGTGAGCACTGATCCTGTGAATGAGAGTAACAATAGCCGAAGTGGTGGAATCTGGTAGACACGCCATCTTGAGGGGGTGGTGACGCAAGTCGTGCCGGTTCGAGTCCGGCCTTCGGCACCAATATAAAGTGGAAAAGAACGAACATGTTAGCAAATTATTTTCCTATACTGATCTTTATCGGTATAGGCCTGTTTATTGGCGTTGTCGCTTTGACAATGAGTGTGATCCTGGGACCACGTCGACCGAATAAGGCGAAAAACTCACCTTATGAGTGCGGCTTTGAGGCCGATGGTCATGCAAGAATGCCCTTTGATGTGCGATTTTATCTGGTCGCGCTTTTATTCATCTTATTCGATTTAGAAACGGCTTTCTTGGTGCCTTGGGCGCTGGTCTTTAGAAAGCTAGGTTGGCTGCCGTTTGGTGCGATGGGTGTTTTTCTGTTTTTGCTGCTTATTGGCTTTGTCTATGAATGGAAAAAAGGAGCACTGGAATGGGAATGATCGGCCTGAAAGAAAACGGCTTTTTACTGACCTCCGTGGACAAGCTTTTCCATTGGGCGCAAAGCGGCTCCATGTGGCCGATGAGTTTTGGTCTTGCTTGTTGCGCCGTTGAAATGATGCATTGCGGTACGTCGCGTTATGATTTGGATCGATTTGGCACGATGTTTCGTCCCAGTCCTCGTCAGTCAGATGTGATGATTGTTGCAGGTACGTTGACGAACAAAATGGCACCGGCGTTGCGAAAAGTCTACGACCAAATGGCCGAACCACGTTGGGTGATTTCCATGGGATCTTGTGCGAACGGTGGTGGGTATTATCATTATTCTTATTCTGTGGTGCGCGGTTGCGATCGCATTGTTCCGGTAGATGTGTATGTGCCTGGGTGTCCACCAACGGCGGAAGCCTTGTTGTATGGCATTATTCAGTTACAAAATAAAATACAAGGCAAAGAGGTCCTTGATCGTCGCTAGTTATTGATAGGGTTAAATAGACATGTCTGAATTTAAGCATTTAGTCAGTACGTTAAAAGAACGGTTTGATTCACAGATGGATGAATTGATCGTCGTGCGTGATGAAATCACGATGGCGCTGCCTAAACAACACTTATTGGCGGTCTGCCAAGCGCTGCGCGATGAAGCACCGTTTCATTTTGATATGTTAATTGATGTGTGCGGGGTGGATTACCTGACCTACGGCCAAGATGACTGGGAGACTACGCAAGCGGCGAGTCAAGGGTTTGATCGCGGCGTGGAAACAGGACAAGCCAAAGAACAAGTAGCCTCATGGACAAAGCCACGTTTTGCCGTGGTGTATCATTTGTTATCCATTAAGAAAAACCACCGTTTACGTTTGAAAGTATATTTGCCTGAAGATGACGTCACGATTAATTCCGTGATAGAGATCTGGCCTGCGGCCAACTGGTTTGAACGTGAAGCGTTTGACATGTTCGGTATTTTATTTAAAAACCACCCGGATTTACGTCGCCTTCTTACCGATTATAATTTTGTCGGACATCCGTTTAGAAAAGATTTCCCTTTAAGTGGGCACGTTGAAGTACGTTATGATGCGGCTTTGGAACGCGTCGTTTATGAACCTGTCAAAATCACACCGCGCACCTTGGTGCCTAAAGTGATTCGCAAAGATCACCGTTACAAGGTGGATCCCGTGAACATTGCCGATAAAAAATACGAGGGCACAAAGTCATGACGGAAACCACACAAACGAATTACACCTTAAACTTTGGTCCACAACATCCTGCCGCTCACGGTGTTTTACGCCTGATTTTAGAGCTAGAAGGCGAAACGATTGTCAAAGCTGATCCGCATGTGGGCTTGTTACATCGCGGCACAGAAAAATTAGTAGAAACCAAACCGTTTAACCAAAACATTGGCTACATGGATCGTTTAGATTACGTCTCCATGATGTGTAATGAACACGCTTATGTCATGGCCATTGAAAAAATGATTGGCGTTGAGCCACCATTGCGCGCCAAATACATTCGAACGATGTTTGACGAAATCACACGTATCCTAAATCACTTATTGTGGATTGGTGCGTTTGCGCTGGATATTGGCGCGATGGCGTTGATCCTTTATGCGTTCCGTGATCGAGAAGATTTGATGGATTGCTACGAAGCAGTCTCAGGCGCTAGAATGCACGCGATGTATTATCGTCCCGGCGGTGTGTATCGTGATCTTCCGGATTCCATGCCGCAATACAAACCCTCCAAATGGCAAAGCAAAAGCGTGACAGCAAAACGCAACAAAAACCGCCAAGGTTCTTTGTTAGATTTTATCGAAGACTTTACCGATCGTTTTCCTAAAATTATCGATGAATACGAAACGTTATTAACAGAAAACCGTATCTTCAAACAACGTACCGTCAACATCAGCCCAACAACGGCCGAGCGTGCAATAGCGCTGGGTTTAACAGGTCCTTTACTAAGAGCCAGTGGCGTTGCATGGGATTTACGGAAAAAACAACCGTATGCTGCGTATGACCGTGTTGAATTTGATGTACCGGTAGGAACGACAGGTGACTGTTACGATCGCTACCTTGTGCGTATTGAAGAAATGCGACAATCAACGTATATCATTCAACAGTGCACCGATTGGTTGCGTAAAAATCCAGGACCCGTGATCACCGAGAATCATAAAGTGGCACCGCCTGCGCGTGTGGACATGAAAGAAAACATGGAATCGTTGATCCACCATTTTAAATTATTTTCAGAAGGTTATTGCGTGCCAGCGGGTGAGACGTATGCTGCCGTGGAGCATCCTAAAGGCGAATTTGGTATCTATTTAGTCTCAGATGGCGCGAACAAACCGTTCCGTGTCAAAATTCGTGCGGCAGGGTTTTCGCATCTAGCCTCATTAGAAGAAATGATTAAAGGCCACATGTTGTCAGATCTTGTGGCGGTTTTATCGAGTCAGGACATTGTTTTTGGAGAAATTGATCGTTAGCATCAAGAGAAAAATATGAAAGACCTATTAACACAAGCCATGAAATCCGCCATTGATCAAGAGCTGGCGAAATACCCTGCTGATCGTAGACGTTCTGCGTCACTAGCTTCGATCCGCATTGTGCAAGACCTCGGCGCTGGCTGGGTGAACGACGAACAGCTTGAAGCGATTGCCGAGTATTTGCAAATTCCTGCGGTTGAAGTTTATGAAGTGGCGACGTTTTACACCATGTGTAAGCGTGACCCTATCGGCAAATACCATATCTCGATTTGCACGAACGTGTCTTGCATGTTGAATGAAGCTGAAGGCATTGTGGACCATCTTAAAAAACGCTTATCGCTCGGTTTTGGTGAAACCAGCAAAGACGGCAAATTCAGCTTGGAAGAAGTGGAATGCCTAGGTTCTTGCACGACGGCGCCGATGTGTCAGATCAATAAAGCGTATTATGAGAAGTTAACGTGCGAAAAAGTCGACGCTATTTTAGATGAATTAAGTGAGCAATGATGAACACAGAGCTAAACCAGGTTTGTTATCGAACCCTACATTTAAAAAATCCTTGGTCGATTGAGACGTATCGAAGTGTGGGTGGCTATCAAGTGCTTGAGCGTATTCTCAAAGAGAAAACCGAGCCAAGTCAGATCACCGACGAATTAAAAGCCGCCGTGCTTCGCGGACGAGGCGGCGCTGGTTTTCCAACGGGTTTGAAGTGGAGCTTTATTCGCCGTGATACACCTGAACAAAAATACGTGGTTTGTAATGCCGATGAAGGCGAGCCAGGCACGTGTAAAGACCGCGATATTTTACGGTTCAACCCGCATCAAATCATCGAAGGTATGATTATCGGCGCTTATGTGATGGGCGCGTCAGTGGGTTATGCTTATATCCGTGGCGAATATTGGGAGCCTTATGAACGTATGGAGGCGGCTGTTGCTGAAGCAAAAGCGGCGGGCTTGCTGGGCGATAATATTCTAGGCGGCGATTTTAGTTTTGATTTATTCAATGTCGCCGGTTTAGGCGCCTATATTTGTGGTGAAGAAACCGCATTATTAAATTCATTGGAAGGCAAGCGCGGACATCCACGCTTTAAGCCACCGTTTCCGGCCAACTTTGGTGTGTTCGGCAAACCAACAACGGTGAACAACGTTGAATCTTTTGCCTCAGTGCCTGTGATTTTGCAAAAAGGCGCGGAGTGGTTTTTGAAGCTAGGTAAGCCTGGCAATGGCGGTACGAAAATTTTCAGTGTATCCGGTCATGTGAACAAGCCTGGTAACTACGAGTTGTCATTGGGTACGCCTTTTAAAGATATTTTGGCACTGGCAGGCGGCGTTAAAAAAGGCAAAAAATTAAAAGCGGTGATCCCCGGTGGTTCATCGATGCCGATTTTACCGGCTGATGTCATCATGGGCTTGGACATGGATTATGATTCCTTGATGAAGGCAGGCTCTGCGATTGGTTCCGGCGCGATTATTGTGATGGATGAAACGACTTGTATGGTGAAAGTATTGGAGCGTTTGATGCGCTTTTACAAGCATGAATCCTGTGGCCAATGCACACCTTGCCGTGAAGGCACACCTTGGGTGTGGCGTTTGGTGAAAAAGATTTACGATAAAAAAGGCACCATGGAAGATCTCGATAACCTTGCGCGCGTAGCGAAGAATATCGAAGGTCGTACCATTTGTGTGTTTGGTGAAGCGGTTGCTTGGCCGGTGGCGGGTATTTTAAAGCATTACCGGCATGAATTTGAATATATGATTGAGCATGGTTGTTCGATGGTTTCAGGGGGTGGGGATTAGGGTTACTTTCTGGATCCCGCGGTCAAGCCGCGGGATGACAGAGTATGCCAATGTCATACCGCGCTTGACTAATGTCATACCGCGACTTGATCGCGGTATCCACATGACCTACAACGTGAAACGACAACGAGTACAGAACAGTGATTGAAACGACGATAAAATTTGGTGTGAAACTATGGTACAAATAGAAATTGACGGCAAAACCATCGAAGCTAAACCGGGATCTACCGTTATCCAGGTAGCTGATGACAACGGTATTTACATACCGCGTTTTTGCTACCATAAAAAATTACCCGTTGCGGCCAACTGCCGTATGTGTTTAGTGGAAGTGGAAAAAGTGCCAAAAGCCTTGCCTGCTTGTGCGACGAACATCGCCGATGGCATGAAAATTTTCACACAATCGCCCAAAGCGATTCAAGCCCAAAAAGCGGTCATGGAATTTTTATTGATTAATCACCCGCTGGATTGCCCGATCTGCGATCAAGGCGGTGAGTGTGCGTTACAAGACCGTGCGATGGCCACGGGTTCGACCGTCTCTGTTTATAAAGAAGTAAAACGTGTGGCAGGTCGCCTTGATTTAGGTGCGTTGATCGCCACGGATATGACGCGTTGTATTCAATGCACGCGATGCGTACGTTTTGGCGACGTTATTGCCGGTGATCGCGAGCTTGGTATGATGGAGCGTGGCGGGAATGAAAAAGTTTCGACGCATGTTAAAAAACCGCTGACCTCTGAAGTCTCCGGTAATATTATTGACCTTTGCCCTGTGGGCGCGCTGACCTCAAAACCTGCACGATTCAAAAGCCGTGCTTGGGAACAACAAGAAAATGCCAGCATTGCAGCACACGATTGCCTGGGCTCTCATGTGTATTTGAATGTAGTGCGAGACCAATTGCTCCGCGTGATTCCAAGAACGAATGAAAGCATCAATGAGCTTTGGTTGTCTGATCGTGATCGCTTTAGCTATGTGGGTACGACCAGCGAAGAACGTGTATTAAAACCCATGGTGAAAAAACACGGCCATTGGCAAACGACAGACTGGGCAACGGCCTTAAAAGTCGCCGTTAACATGATTAAGAAAATCACCGATGAAGATCCTAACCAATTAGGTGCCTTGGTGTCACCGAATGCCACGGTTGAAGAAAGTTATTTATTGCAAAAGTTCTGCCGTACGCTAGGCAGCAACAACATTGATTATCGTTTACGACAAACGGATATTGCTGAAGAAGCTATCACGCCGCCAGGTCTTGGTATGCGTATTGCCGACATTGAAAACCAACAAGCGTTGTTTTTAATCGGTTCTGATATTCGTCGCGAACAACCGGTTGCAGGATTAAAAGTAAGAAAAGCAACGTTAGCGGGTGCGAAAGTGTTCGCGTTGAACATGGTCGATTTTGATTTTAATTTCCCGGTTGATGCTAAAATCATTGTGAAGCCCTCATTGATGGTGGATGAATTAGCGGGTGTAGCAAAAGCATTGCTTGAATTGTCAGGCAAACAGCACGATGCAGCGCCGTTATTACAACCGATCAAGCCATCAGACAAGGCCAAGACAATAGCTCAAACCTTATTAGACGTTGAAGCTGCCGCTTTATTATTAGGTGCGATGGCACTGAATCATGCGCAAGCACGCTTCTTGCGAACTTTGGCTGATTTGATCGGCGAGCTCAGCGGCGCAACGGTAGGTTGTTTGTCCGAAGGCGCGAATGCACAAGGCGCGCATTTAGCCGGTGCGATTCCTCATCGAGGTGTGGCGGGCAAACCATTAAAAGCTGCGGGTTTAACGGCAAAAGCTATGCTGGAAAAAGGGCTCAAGGCTTATGTTCTGTTGAACGTTGAACCTGAGCTTGATTGTGCGCACAGTGCTGAAGCGTTAGCGGCGTTATCCAAAGCGTTTACGGTTGTCGCGATTACACCGTTTGCAACGGCGGCATTGAAAAAATATGCGACCGTGATCTTGCCGATGGCAAGCTTGGGTGGCACTTCTGGTACCTTTGTGAATGCCGAGGGCATGTGGCAATCGTTTGCTGGTGCGGTGGCACCTCAGGGTGAGGCGCGGCCTGCTTGGAAGATTTTGCGTGTGATGGGTAATCTTTCGGGGCATCGGGGTTTTGATTATATGTCGAGTGAAGAAGTGCGACAAAAAATCCAGGATAAGCTAGCAGTGTCTTCTATTGGACATATGGATCCCGTGGTCAAGCCACGGGATGACAAAGTTACATCGCCACGGGATGACAAAGTTACATCATCACGGGATGGCGTTGATTCGAAGAATGTCATACCGCGGCTTGACCGCGGTATCCAGTACAGCGATGAAGCCTGGCCGACCGCTGATCACAACGCACTAGAAAGAATCACAGAAGTACCCATGTATGCAACCGATGCATTAGTTCGCCAATCAGCGCCGTTGAGCGCCATGATGTATCAAGATAACGTTGCGGCTGTCCGCATGCATCCTGATACCGCAAAGCAGCTCGGTGTGATCGATGGCGCGCATGTGCATCTGCAACAAAACAACACGCAAAAACAGGCCTTCACGGTGGTGATTGATCCTCGTATTGCGATAGGTGCGGTGTATGTTCCTGCGGGACTCAAAGAAACGATAAATTTGGGCGCTCATTTTGGCGCAATTGAAGTATTAAGTTAGAAAGGTAAAGTCATGACATTTGGACATGCCATCATAGATCTCTTGTGGATCTTATTGAAACTGATAATGATATTAGTACCGGTTTTGATCTCGGTGCTTTTGTACACTTACGCCGAAAGAAAAGTGCTTGCGTTTATGCACGTGCGTGTCGGTCCAAACCGAGTGGGGCCTTTTGGTCTGTTTCAGCCGTTGGCCGATTCGTTTAAATTGATTCGCAAAGAATTGATTTTCCCCGCCTTATCCAATGTTTTCTTATTTATTATTGCCCCCGTCTTAAGTGTCACGCCAGCGTTGGCAGCATGGGCGGTGATTCCCTTCTTTCACGGCGGCGTTCTCTCGAACATCAATGCCGGTGTTTTGTATGTGTTAGCGATGACCTCGTTTGGTTCTTACGGTATTTTAATGGCCGGTTGGGCGTCGAATTCAAAATACGCCTTGTTTGGTGCGCTTCGTTCAGCGGCGCAAATGGTCTCGTATGAAATTGCGATGGGCTTTGCCTTGATCGGTGTGATGATCGCTGCGAACAGTTTGAATTTAACCAACATTGTTTTGGCACAAAGCGGCGGGCTTTGGCATTGGTACTGGTTGCCTTTATTCCCGTTGTTTATTGTGTATTGGATTTCAGGTGTTGCAGAAACCAACCGTTCACCGTTTGATGTGGTGGAAGGTGAATCCGAAATTGTCGCAGGCTATCACGTAGAATATTCAGCGATGGGATTCGGTGTGTTCTTCTTGGCGGAATACGCCAACATGCTGTTGATTTCCGCCATGATCACGACGTTCTTTTTGGGCGGATGGTTATCCCCGTTTCAAGGAATTCCTGCGTTACAAACCGCGTTTGCCTGGGTGCCGGGTATTGTTTGGTTTGTGGCGAAAACCGCATTTTTTGCCGTGGCATTTTTATGGCTACGAGCGACGTTCCCTCGCTACCGTTATGATCAAATCATGCGGTTGGGTTGGAAAGTATTGATTCCTGTAACCTTGGTCTGGATTGTATTGATTGCCGTTGCAGTGCGATTGCATTTGGCACCTTGGTGGTAAGATTAAACGATGAAAAAGTTAGGCGAATGATATGTTAAGAACGATAGTTCGATTAATCAAAAGTTTTACACTCTGGGAGCTGCTCAAAGGGCTGGCTTTGACAGGGTGTTATTTTTGGAAACCCAAAATAACGGTGCAATTTCCTGAAGAGAAAACGCCCTTGTCACCGCGCTTTAGAGGCTTGCACGCGTTGCGTCGTTACCCTAATGGCGAAGAGCGTTGCATTGGTTGCAAGCTGTGTGAGGCCACATGCCCTGCGCTCGCGATTACCATTGATACCGAAGAACGCGAAGACGGTTCAAGACGCACCAAAAAATATGAAATTGATTTGTTTAAATGTATTTATTGCGGCATGTGCCAAGAAGCCTGCCCCGTTGACTCGATCGTTTTGACCGATATTCAACATTACCATTTTACAAAGCGTGGTGAGAATCTTTTAACTAAACAAAAACTATTGGCGATTGGCGACAAATACGAAAACCAAATTGCCATTAACCAGGCCAAAGATGGAGAGTATCGTTAGTCATGATTATTGAAGTGCTTACACAAATTATTTTTTACATCTTTGCACTCGCTGCGGTGATATCAGCATTGGTGGTGATCACAACGCAAAATGCCGTGAAGGGCGTCTTGTTTTTGGTGCTGACCTTTGTGGCCATGGCCGGGGTTTGGATTCTCTTGCATGCGGAATTCTTGGCGTTGATTCTTGTGATCGTTTACGTCGGTGCCGTGATGACGTTATTCTTATTCGTGGTCATGATGCTGAACATGGAAACGACGAATTTCAAACGAGGCTTGGTGCGCTATTTGCCACTTGCCTTGGTGATGGCGCTGTTGATTTTGGTGATGATTATCTTGGTGGTCAGTCCACAACAATTCGGCCTAAGCCACTTCCCCGCACCTGCGGCGGTTTCGGCGCATTACAGTAATGTGCGCGCTTTAGGAAATACCTTGTATACCGGCTTTATTTACCCCTTTGAAATTGCAGGCGCCTTGTTGCTGGTCGCGATGATCGCAGCGATCACCTTAAGTTTCCGCGGGCCGCTTCGTCGTCGTATCGTACGGCCGGCAGATCAGCTCAAAGTACGACGTGCCGACCGTGTGCGTTTAGTTAAAATGAAAACAGAAAAAGGCGGGGACGCGTCATGATTTCACTTTCCACGTATTTAATCTTATCCGCCATCTTGTTCACGATTGGGATGGTCGGCATTGTGTTGAATCGCAAAAACTTGATTACTGTCTTGATGTCGATCGAGCTTATCCTGTTGGCGGTTAACACCAATTTTATCGCTTTTTCAGATTATTTTCACAGCAACATTGGTGAAGTGTTCGTCTTTTTTATTTTAACCGTGGCAGCGGCAGAAGCCGCCATTGGTTTAGCGATTGTGATCGCTGTGTTTCGTAGTCGGCATTCGATTATGGTTGAAGATTTAGATAAGTTGAGAGGATAATTGAGTGGCTGAAGTTATTAAGCATGTAAGTCTCTGGTTGGTTTTATCACCGTTGATAGGCGCCATCATTGCCGGTCTTTTTGGTAAGATCATCGGTCGCCGTGCCTCGCATTGGATTACTATTCTGGGCATTGCTGTTTCATTCGTTTTGGCGCTCTATATTGCGAAAGTGATCTTTGTCGATCAATTGGGCTCGTTTAATTTCAATTTTTATAGCTGGATACGCAGTGGTAGCTTTACCTTTCATGTGGGCTTTTTGGTCGACCGTTTGAGTGCGTCCATGCTGTTGCTGGTGACGTTTGTTTCTTTGTTGGTGCATGTTTACAGTATCGGCTATATGAAGGGCGACCCGGGTTACCAACGGTTCTTTAGTTACATGTCGTTGTTTACGTTTGCGATGTTAACTTTGGTGCTTGCGAATAACTTTGCGGTCTTGTTCTTCGGTTGGGAAGGCGTGGGTCTGGTGTCTTACTTATTGATTGGCTTTTGGTTTAATAAACCCACAGCGGCCTTTGGTAGCATGAAGGCTTTCCTTGTCAATCGCGTGGGCGACATGGGCATGTTGCTGGGTATTGGCGCGGTGCTCACTTATTTTGGCTCTTTAAGCTATCATGACGTGTTTGCGCATAAAGATATTTTGTTAGGACAGCATATCAACATCATTGCTGGGCTGCATTGGAATGCGGTGACGGTGATTTGTATTCTGCTGTTTATTGGCGCGATGGGTAAGTCAGCGCAAATGCCTTTTCATGTTTGGCTGCCTGAATCCATGGAAGGCCCCACACCGATTTCTGCGATGATCCATGCAGCAACGATGGTGACAGCGGGTGTGTACATGGTGGTGCGATTTTCGCCCTTGTTTGAGATGTCGCATGTGGCCTTAACCCTGGTCTTAGTGATCGGCGCGACGACGGCGCTGTTCTGCGGGTTGATTGGTGTTTTCCAGCATGATATCAAGCGCGTGATCGCGTATTCAACGTTATCACAATTAGGTTATATGATGGCAGGTGCCGGTGCTTCTGCGTTTTCTGCGGGCATGTTTCATTTGTTCACACACGGTTGCTTTAAGGCGTTGTTATTCTTGGCGGCGGGTTCTGTGATTCTTGCGAACCACCATAATCAAGACATGCGAAAAATGGGCGCGTTACGTAAATACATGCCGATTACCTACATTACCTTTTTAATTGGCGCGTTGGCGCTGGCAGCGATTCCGCCTTTTGCAGGCTTTTATTCTAAGGATGCGATCATTAGTGCGGTAGGCTTGTCCACGATTCCTGGCTCAACGTATGCTTATGTCTGTGTCTTAATCAGTGCGTTTATCACGGCGCTTTATATTTTCCGCGCGTTCTTTTTAACGTTTCATGGTAAAAGCAATGTGCCGGCCGATGTTAAGAAGGATTTAAAAGAATCCTCTTGGGTGGTCACGCTGCCTTTGATTATTTTGGCGATTCCGTCCGTTGTTTTAGGCTTTATTTTAGTGAAGCCGATTTTGTTTGGTCATCCGGGTGTTTTCGGCCAATCTGTTTTTGTTGCCGCTAAGTACAACGTGCTGGCTCAACTCGGCACAAGTTTTCATGGCGCCTGGCAAATGGCGTTACATGGCTTCATTACGCTGCCTTGCTGGTTGGCGTTTGCAGGTATTGCAACAGCGTGGTATTTCAATATTCAAAACCCTGCATTGGCTGAAGTGTTAAAACGCCGATTCTCATGGCTTTATTACATTGTCATCAATAAATACGGCTTTGATGATTTCAATCAGATTGTTTTTGTTCGAGGCTCACAAAAATTCGGCAAGTTTTGTTTAAGTGTGTTTGATCTTAAAGTCATCGATCATTTTTTTGTGAATGGCACGGGCAGGCTGGTGAACTGGATTTCAAAAGTGATGCGCCGCGTTCAAACGGGTTATGTTTATCATTATGCGTTTGCGATGATGATTGGTTTATTTGTTTTGGTGGGATGGC
>Ga0233437_1000257_pt1 | contig 128149 bp, 127 predicted proteins | sample SI_122_August201_FD_182714 | JGI IMG/M metagenome (GOLD analysis project Ga0233437, IMG submission 182714) | Seawater microbial communities from Saanich Inlet, British Columbia, Canada - SI_122_August2016_200_MG | ecosystem: Environmental > Aquatic > Marine > Inlet | place: Canada: British... | reverse complement strand
TCAATTTCATCATTTTGTTTTTCACCTTCTGGGTGAACTTCCAAAGAGGGATTTTCCATGCCTTGAACCTAGTATTTGTGGATAAAGCTGGATTATTTCAGATTCTAACTGCTGAATCTAGGATAATGCTTTATCCCTGGGTTCTTTGTCTCTTCACCTTTATTAGAGTCATACATATCGCGAGGCCCTGAATCAGAATGATCATCATTAGAAGGCTTGTAATCTACATCGGATTTCACGGTGCTTTCTGATGGGCTCCCACTACTACTATGGGGGATTGAAAATCCCATCGCTGACCCTCCACCGAAGCCTAGTGCTGAGGCTAATATGATAGATATCGATGTTTTGTACATGATCTGCTCCTAAGGCAATAATTACATTTTCTTTTCTCAGGATAACTATAAACTTGATTTGAAAAAGCGCAAATGAAGGCTTTTAGGAGTGGCAGTAAATCAAGTAGTTACATGGTGTTATTTAAATTAATTGGGGTTTTTTTAGAATAATTAATAAACGTAACTTATTGGAAATAAAAAAGAATAAACAATATCCTTGAATTGCTCAATATGTAACCTATTATTTTCTTGAGTGTGAATAGTAATGTTTATAATTTATAAAACGAGGAAAAGACGATGAAAATATTTAGATAAATGATTGCAACAGCTTTGGTGCTTGGGGTTTCGTCAGTTGGGTTTGCTGTCGGTGAACCATGTCCTCAGGTAGAGGGTATGGAAAATGTAGCTGGGTGTAGTGGCACTGTTATCCAGGGTCGGTCGCTGCATCCTGATGAGCCTACAGGGGTAGGTCCAGTTCAGCAAACTACACTTCCAGCCCGCTAATTATATTAGAAGAGTACTTGATGACTTACCCATTTTAGTTATGGGTAAGTGGCTAGAAGAGTTTATGAAAAAATGTATTGTAACGATGATCTGTTTTTTTATCTCCTTGAGCCTTTTTGCTCAACAGATCACGCAGCCTAGAATTTATATGCAAAATAATGCGTTAGAAAAAAACTCAGTCAAAAATCTTGCTTCTGAAAAAGTAACGGTACTCAGTAACAGGCCTGCGAAAAAATTAAAGGCAATGAATGATGAACCTTTTCCTAGGCTTCAGCTTAGTTATCATTAGGGGTAGACACGGTAGGGTGGGTTCTTTGCGGAGCAAAAATCCCACCATCGTGAGCATCCTAAATGGTGGGGTTTTTGCTCCGCAAAGAACCCACCCTACCTTTTGAAGCATGATTAAGGTTTTTTTTGTGAAAGGCTGGTGTAGCAATGGCTATATTTTCCTCAATTAAAGATCCCTTAATTCCAGAAATGTGCAAAATATAACCTATAATTAAGTAGGTAAGAATATCTTTAAGGAGATAAGCTCATGAAAAATTGTAGATTATTAATAGTGACGGCAGGGCTTCTGTTTGGCTTGTCGAGTATTGGCTTTGCTCAGGGCGCATCATTTGGGGTCGGGGTGCCTCAGTATGATAAAGGCTCTAAAGCGAGTTCTTCTGTGAAAAAAGCGGATAAAAAAGTCAAAGAGACACATAAAAAGATGATTAATCAATGAGTAAGGGAGGTGTTATCATGAGGAAATGTAAAATTTTATTTATTGCTGCTGGTCTAGTCTTTGGGCTTTCGGGCGCTTGTTTTGCTGTTGATGCTGATGATTCAAGTGATCCTTTGAAAAGTAACATTGATCAAATATCTTCAAGAGTTACACCATCTTTTACAAGTACTGGCAAGGTTGATTCTCAAGAAGCTGTAGATTTAAATAATTAAACGGGTCGGACGTAATAATAACGCCAAGGAAGGCTTTATTAATTAATAGTATTGATTAACTATCATCATCTTAAAAGTCTAACCTTATGTATTGCCCAAAATATTGTCTATACTTACGCTGACGGATAAGGATTATTAATGAATATAATGAAGGAGTAACGCCAACCTATTGATAGTAGGAGTAATTCTTATGAATACTCTTGATGATTCTAATGAGAATTTAACTGCCGATTATGATTTACTTCCATTGCGTGGTATCGCGATTTCAGGTGCTGAGGCGGGTTCTGACGTCAGTTATGGCCTCTTGGGCATGCCATCTTTAAGTACCGATGCAGCCTTCTATATTGACAGTGGAATGAATACAATTCGATTTCCTATTAAATGGTCTTACATTACCGATAGTGCGGGAGATGATCAGGCTTCTGCTTCTGGGCAACTTTATCTAAATGAAATCAAAACATCAGTTGAAGAAATGCTCGATGCAGGTTTAACAGTCATGCTTGATCTCCATTCTTATATGCGATTTTCACCTGACAGTTATGCAGGCTCTGGGAGTGACATTGCAAGTGCGCAAGAGATCTATAATGTCTGGTCCATTATTGCAAATGAATTAAAAGAAGTGGCCGTGGAGCATCCCGACAAATTAATGTTGGAGATTTCCAATGAACCTTTTGGCATGAGCACGCAACAAGTGCTTGATAATAATAATGCCGGCATTGAAGCGATTCGTGATGCAGGTTTAGAAAACATGATTGTACTTCAGGGTAATAGCTGGAGTGGTTTGCACTCTTGGCTTGAAGCAGGAAGTGCAACGGATGGCTTGAGTAATGCAGAAGTTTTAATTCCTGAAAATATTCTTGACCCATTAAACAATTATGCCATTTCTGTTCACCAATATGTTGACTGGAATGGTAGTGGTACATCGCCCACAGGGCAGGAGCTCAGTAATTTTCAAAATTATTTGAATATGGATGAATTCATGGAGTGGGTTCACGAGCATAATGTGAAAGTTATTTTAGGCGAGTTTGGTGGTAGTGATGAAGCAAAATCCATGGCGAATGTCGATTACATGTTAAGCCAAGTTGAAGCGAACTCTTACGTTGAAGGCGAGGGCGGGTTTCTTGGTTGGACAACGTGGGTCGGTGGCCATACATGGGCGCAAAATAATTTTAACTATGTAGGCGCTGATGCGAATGGCGATCCTAATTTGCTTATGAGCAGTGTTTATTTGCCGCATTTAGAAGCTATTGATGGTGGTGTGATTATTGACGACCCTGTCGATGATCCTGTTGACGATCCCGCTGATGATGATCCAGTAGACGATGATGCTTCTAATGATAATAATGACACTTTAGCCGCAAGCCATGTCTTTGATTGGGAGTGGGGTGCTAGAGATACTGTTGCAGGTTTTGATACAAGTAAAGACGCAATCAATCTTCAAAACTTCTGGTCGTCATACGATCAAGTCAAACTTAGCGATGATGGTGCGGGCAATGTTAGTATTAATTTGCTCGGCGTCGATAATCATTTAATTACTTTAGAGGGAGTGGCGCTTGCTGATTTGAGCGCGCAAAATATTCAAGGTGTGAGTGGTAACTTTGCAGATGGTTTGTCTGATCCTGTGAAATATTATAGCTTTGATTGGAATTATGGGCTTAATACATTGATTAGTGATTTTAATGCTGATGTCGGTGTTATTGAGCTTGCGAGTTTTTCAGGAAGAAACTTTAGTGACTTAGGTATTTATCAGCAAGGTAGTGACGCGATTATTAGCCTTGCTTTTAATAGTCAATTGGTCACTTTGGCGAATACGTCGGTGAATGATTTAAGTGCCGATAATTTTTATGGTGTAAGTGGTGATTTCAGCGCAGCATTGCTTGATGATGTTGTCGAGCCTGAACCAGAGCCTGAACCAGAGCCTGAACCTGAACCAGAGCCTGAACCTGAACCTGAACCAGAGCCTGAGCCTGAACCTGAACCAGAGCCTGAGCCTGAGCCTGAACATGATCCAGCCGATGATCAGGTTAATTCTCCAGAAACATTCCTTGAATACGGATGGAATTGGGGAGGACGCGAAACTGTGTCAGACTTCGATGCCCAAACACAAGGTATCGATTTAACTGCACTTTGGGCTAACTTTAATAATATTAATCTTCAAGAAGATGGCGAAGGTAACGTTGTCATCGACTTGCTTGATATAAACAACCAAACCATAACACTTGAAAACACATCGCTAAATGAATTAGGTAGTGAAAACATTAAAGGTGTTGCGGGGAACTACGATGATGCCGTAAATGACCAAGCTGTAAAATACTATCATTACAACTGGAATTACGGTAACGATAGCATGATAGATAACTTTGATGTTAATGCTGGCGTGATTAACTTATCAGCGTTTAGCAAAAACTTTAATGATCTCGATATTAATAATAATGATGAAGGGGATGCGGTTGTCGATTTAGCTTTCGATAATCAAAGCATTACATTGGTTGGTGTTAATGCTGATGAGTTGAGCCAGGATAACTTCTATGGTGTTTAACACGCAAATGAAAGCAGGGAGGGGGTTCCTCCTTGCTTTTTTATATATTTAAACATCAACTTTAATGCTTTAATCTGCTAGAATACACATCTAATAATTATCAGGATATATACTGTGGGTGGACATAGAAGGCAAGGCGGTAAAGCTAAGAAGGGTAAGGGTAAAGACAGGCGACATGGGAGGGGAGGTTCTTCTCAAGAGGCCGCCAATGAATTTGTCAGTGAAATTCAATCGAGTCAAGTTGGCTTATCAAAAGCAGAAAAAGATGTTTTTGATTATATCTTTAGTCAAGAAAGTGTTATGACAATTGTCCGGCATAAAGTTTATTTGCTAGGACAGCCTGAAGAAAACCGCCTTCTCATGGCAAAAATGTTTGCTCCTATTATTATGCAAGATCTTAAGCTTGGTGGTGGGCATTTCGATCCTGAAATTCTCATGAGCACAAGAGCTGTCTCAGCTTCTATGAATGCACAAATGAGCAGTGATCCGGACTCCAACCCTGAGCTCTTTTGGAAAAAAGTTGAAGAGACTATTATACTGGCTTTAACGTATCGTTATGATGAGGAAAAAGTAAAAAAGGATTTTCTAGAGATTCTATCAAGATTTCAGTATTTAAAAGAAAAAAAATTTAGGGGTAAGGAAACGACACTTCAAGAAATTGTTACTGATTTTTTTGAATTGATCTTTGATCTTAATATGCCTAATGAAGTTGATTTTTATGCCTTACGAACAAGATATGGTCTATTAACTGAAATAGAAGAAGCTAGAGAAGGTAGTTATATCTTTAGGGTAAAAGAAAATTTTCCTCTAAAGCTGGAAGACGGCGAACCTTTACGTAAACGCCTTGCAAGAAGACACACCAGAGACATCCACTATCTTGCTTTGCATACGGTGGGTGAAGAAGCGCCAGCTTTACTTGCGGTACCTGCTGAAGATGTTGCGCAAGAGCGAGAATCAACTGTCGAGATTCTTAATGATCTAGTGGTAGAGGAAGTTGAAAAAAAAGAGGGAACCAAGGAGGAGCTACCTGATCAAGGCGCGCCTATAGAATCTGAAGAAGTGCCTGTAGAAGAGCCAGCTGAGGAAAGAGCATCTCCAGCACTTGAAGAGAATCCTGAACCCAGCTTACTTAAACCAGAAAAAACTCAAGCACAAATTGAAAAAGAATTCTGGGATAGCTTAGACACCATTATGACGCTTGAATTGACAACACGTACAGGCGCGCTTCCTGTTAAATGTTATTTGCACGTTGCTGCTCTGCGTGAGCAAATTAAAGATGACAGCATTATGAGAAAAATCATCGAGGTTGCTGAACGTGGAAAGTGCGCAAGTCCTCGAGATAAGCAAGGTATTGTTTTTTTCAGAGAAAGTGGACAAGATATTTTTTATCGCCCATCAAGCAAGCACCAACCACGCCGCGTTGGCGCTGAAATTCGAGTAGATGGCCAAGACTATCGTGTTGTAGGACATATAAGAAAATCAGAAAAAGGCGAGCGCGAAGTGCATTTTGATGGTTATTTTGCAACGCCCCCCTGGCATAAAAGAAAATAGTGAGTGTAAAGTCAAGACTTGACCCTTGGTGTTAATTTGATATCATGCGCAAAATTTAATAATAATGAGGCTTTTGCTTTATGCCTTTTTATCTAGCCCAGTTGGACCAGTCTTCTAGCTTGCTGAGTGGTCTTAGTGAATATAAGACGGGTCTTACCTATTCTTTTCTTTCTGCTATGTCGGCGTCAGTTGCTGGCTGTTCTCTTGGTGTTTCGGCCTGCCATTTACCGATAAGCCTTTCCTATTGCTTGGCTGATTTTATGAGCACAGCATTTACTTATGATCAGGTTGAAATAAGTGTTGAGAGTAAGAGAAGCTTGAAGAAGGATTGTCAAAACGTATTAACTTGTCTTTTTTGGCCATGTCTTGCTAACTACAGTGAGATTCTTTATGTAGGAATGCCAAAAGAACCGATTAGCGCTTCAAAGCTAACCCCTAAGAGTAATTCGGAGGTTTTTTATTTTGTTTATTTTTCTGAAACAGGGAATCAAGGTGACTCAGTGACGCTCGGTAATAGTGAGTTTTTATTGGTGACAAAAGAACTTGAGACGGCAAGCTTTATTGCAAAACAGTTGAATAAATATAATATAACGAACCCAGAAGATTTGGAAAAGTTTTGTGATGATATTAAATTAATTATGGGGCTGACTAATAATGATGTTCCTACACATAATAAATGTGATTAACAGATACTTTTTAATTGCCATTCCTGCAGAATCAGGAATCTAATGACGCTGCAGAAGGTCCCCGCGTTCCCGCGAGGATGAGATGCCTCATATGAGGTATCGGATAAGAGTTAAGTTGTTTTTTAAGCTGGTTGACCGCCGGGAAAACCCATTGTGACGCATGTGTTTTCACAAACCTCTTCAACCTGCTCTGCCGTAGGCAAACCGAAGTTCATACCCATTGCGGCTAGTATTGTCATGCCTCCTTCACACACGCAGTGTTTAAAAACTTCAGCGCTTGCCCCCTCCGCATTAAATACGACAGCCAAACAAGCTAATCCGCATGCACCTAACAATGCTTTTCTTCTGTCAATAATAGGCTCTACACCAAAAAATTTCATAAGTTTTCCTTGTTGATTTTTTAAAATTAAGAACAAAAGCCATCTTACAGAAAAAACATTAAAATACTATAGGAATAAAAATCATGAAGCTGTTTTTAAGATATCGCTTACAAAATAGTTCCTTTACTTTTCTTTTATAGATTTTTTATTGGTATCAATTTATTTTTTTCAAGTACTAAACAAAAAGTTGCTAAGCTTAGTGCGAGACGTGGAGAGAAAAGGAAGTGCAAGGAGGGTAGGTCAAGTACTCTTATAATTATTTATTCTTTTTACAATGCCACCCAGTATCAGGCTCATAAACCGCGCCTTTTTCAAAATATTTAAACCGGCTTTTTTTGACGACTTTTTCAAGTTCTTTTTTATCGATTTTTTTAAGTTTTGTGCCGGATTTATAAGTTATTTTACTGTCTGTAAAATTGCGGCAAGGATGATATTTTTTATCAACCATCCAACCGATGCATGAGCAACTGTAGGTAGAGGCTATCGAAATGCCGCTTATAGATAAAATAACTGTGATTATTGCAAATCGGAGCATATCTCTTCCCCTGTTTGGAGTTGAAGCTAATGCTTTGATTATAGCAGTGGTTTTGCATTTTATGCGCCAGCGCCGCCATGGTTACACATATTTTAAAGATTTATCTGGTTGTTTTCTGTTGTTTTTGATAGAGTTTATGAATTAATAATAATGTGAAAATAAGCATATGCCTTTCGTCATACGAGGATTAAACCGTGCCAATATAGAGTCTGCGTTTCAGGAGAGGCAGGCGTATCAAACTGGAGCAGCTTATTTCTGTCTGGAGGCAGCCTCTCTAATGTTTGGTCTTGCTTGTTGTTCTGCGCCTCGAGCGTTTTGTTGTTTACCGCGACATTTGCTTGGCTGTGTTTCTAGCCTTTGCAGTAATCCGGAAGAAAGTGACTATGATGTTGGTAATATTCAAGGAGTTTTAGAGAGTGGTGGAAGACAGGTTGAGCCAAAAAATTATGGAGCAAAGTTAGAGGAAGATTGTCAAGATATCGCTTTAGCTTGCTGCTTGCCATGCTGTCTTTTTTTTAATAGAAAAAAATCAGCTTATACTGGAAGGTTACAAATGTCGCCTCCAGTTTTCGAAGTTTCAAATGTAAGCATGCCCAACTATTATATTGTTTTTTACCAAAGAGAAAGCTCGTATCAATATGGCAATAGCAACAATGTAACTGCTGGCTCTTATGTATTAATAACAGAAATCAGAGAGCATGCTTTCTCTGTAGAAGAAGAACTTAATAGGGATCATGGACATAACCCAGATGGTTTGCAAAGCTACCACTTTACTTCAAGTGAGTATTGCTTTAAGCAACAAAGGCTTGCGTAAGTAAGGTTATCATTATTACCCCAGATCCAATGACAAAGGCTAGGTAGCTTGTTTTTTTCGCAGAAGGCAGCTCCTCTCGAAAGACACTTAATAATACAGAGCCTGCTAAAAAGGCTGTCATGATAGCGACAACGACAACATTAACAGGATCAAAAACCACCGATAAAATCCAGCCAACGAAAAGCGCCCCAACTAAAATTAAACGCCCAGTATGATTAAATTGCTTGGGATAAAGTGTTGTAAATTTTTTATCGAGAATAATAAAGTGTAAGCTCATTGCAATGACAAAAATAACACTAAAGAAAATTCCGGTGACAACGCGCAGCGTCATAGTGTAAGTGATTAAAAAATTATAAAGACAAAAGGTTGCAAGGTGTAACCAATAAACATTATTTGCTGAACTTTCGGATTGCCTTTCTGCAAGAATTTCTAATCCATAATAAATCAAAAATCCAACAAGGGCTGCAATGAAGATGGCTAAATCACCAAGGGGCGTTAGCCAGTGGACTCTGGCCAAAAGATTCCCAATAGGTTCTTTTTGTTCAACAAGCTCTGGCAACATGTGAAGAAAAACAAAGGCGACAGCAACACCACCTGCAAAGGATCGAAACCAATGACCATCTTTTTCCCAATATTTCATTCCCCAGGGTCCAAAAAAGTGGAAAAAGCTTAAAATAATGGTCGCCGCAAGTGAGATTAGCAATCCTGACCAGGGTATCCATGTCATGTTAGTTCTCCTTGCTTGTTCAAACCGTCATTTTGGCCTTGAGGCGAGATCTCTTTCTATGATTAAAAAAGATCCCTGCTTTCGCAGGAATGACGTTAATTAGCTCACAAGTCTATATTGTCGAGTTATTTGAATCAAATCTTATAGCCATCCCGAGTCACTTTGCTACAATGCTTCCTCTTCAAATAAACATAAAGGATTTCAGTATGTGGTTTAAAAATATTCAAATATATCAACTAGGCTCACGAATGGTTTTTGACCCAGAAGCCCTTGCTGAAAAATTAGAAGAATTGGCTTTTACACCGTGCCTTCCAACGCTAGCTGAAAGTCTTGGCTGGATTTCACCGATTGATCAAGAAGGCCGTTCTTTGGTTTATGGTGTGAATGGTTACATGATGTTTTGTTTACAGTTTGAAGAAAAAATATTACCTGCAACAGTTATTCGTGAAGCGGTGAAAGAAAAAGTCAAAGAAATTGAAGCAGACCAAGATCGAAAAGTGCGCGCTAAAGAAAAACAAGACTTAAAAGAAGCGATTATTTATAAATTGCGCCCACAAGCTTTTAGCCGGTTCACAAAAGTGCATGCGTATATTGACACGAAAAATAATTTACTTATCATTAATACAACGAGTACTTCAAGACTTGAAAAATTCCTTGCTTGGATTAAGCGTTCTTTGCCAAGCGTTGATCTTATCAATCCAGTAGTTAAAAAACCTAACATTGAAATGACCAATTGGTTAATGCATCAGTCAACGCCTGGTAATTTAATCATTGATAAAACATGCATGCTTCAGGATCCTAGCGAACAATCGCGCGTGGTTCGTTGCAAGGATCAAAATCTATCTGCACCACACGTTCAAGCTTTTATGAAAGATGGTTATGAAGTTAAACAGCTTGCGCTTATTTGGCAGGATCATATTCGTTTTACACTAACTGAAATGTTTAACTTTAAAGGCATTCGCTTTGAAGAAGAACTTTTAACGGCTGCAAAAGATGACGCCGCAGAAACGCCTGAGCAGCAATTTGATGCTGATTTTCTTATCATGACAGAAACTTTGACAGGTATGATCAGTGAATTGCTTGGGTACTTTTTAAAACCAAGCTCTGAAACAAGCATAGAACAGAAAGAAGAAGTAACAGCGTGAAATCCTATGACGCCATCATTATAGGTGCTGGCGCCGCAGGTTTAATGTGCGCCATTGAGGCAGGGAAACGTGGTCGTCGCGTGCTTCTCATTGATCATGCAAATAAGCCTGGCAAAAAGATTTTAATCTCGGGAGGAGGGCGTTGTAACTTTACGAATATTAATGTGACGCCTGAACAATTCATCTCTCATAACCCCCATTTTTGCAAATCAGCCTTAAGCCGATACACGACTGCTGACTTTATTCAGCTTGTAAAATCTTATGATATTTCTTTTTATGAAAAAACTTTGGGACAATTGTTTTGCAAAAACAAATCGAAAGATATTTTGAATTTATTGCTCGAAGAATGTAAAAAAGCCAGCGTTGAAATGCTTTTAAATACGTCAGTAAAAAACATAAATAAGGTCTCTAAAGGTTTTGAGCTAAAAAGTTCGGTAGGTATTCTACAAGCAGAATCTCTAGTCATTGCCACAGGCGGCTTATCTTTCCCAACCATGGGCGCAAGTCCTTTTGGCTATAAAGTTGCAGAACAATTTGATATAAAAGTCTGGCCAGTTAAAGCTGGACTTGTGCCTTTTACGCTAAATTTAAAAGATAAAGAAAAGTATTCATTGCTTTCCGGTGTTTCTTGCGATGCCGTGGTTGAAAGTAGAAAAAAGAGCTTTCGTGAAAATGTTTTATTCACGCATCGAGGGTTAAGCGGACCTGCTGTTTTGCAGGTTTCATCTTACTGGGCGCTGGGAGAAAGTATAACCATTAACTTATTACCTGATATTGATTTAACGGAAAAACTAATAGCTGAACAAACGCTCTCGCCCAGGCCCACCTTAAAAACCGTGTTAAGTAAAATACTTCCTAAAAACCTAGTTAGTGTTTTTATTGATGATGATATTTTAAATACGTCAATGAAATCACTTTCACAAAAAGAGATTAAAAACGTTTCTTATGCTTTACAAGCTTGGAAAATCAAACCTAATGGCACAGAAGGTTATCGCACAGCTGAAGTGACGTTGGGTGGTGTTGACTGCAATGCCATCTCTTCAAAAACGATGGAAGCCAGCAATGTGTCAGGACTTTATTTTATAGGTGAAGTCTTAGATATAACGGGTTGGCTGGGTGGCTATAATTTTCAATGGGCATGGTCTTCTGGCTGGGCTGCGGGGCAAGTTGTTTAATGCTTATAGGCAAGAAATAAGCCATCATAAACCGCTCGTGAATCCCGGTGTTTTGAAGCCGCTGAAACAACGCCCTGTTTACCTTCACCTCTAACATACATTGTGGTTGAATGACCTTGATCCATGCTCATCGCAGAAATAATCTTTAAATGCAAAAGGGAGGGGAGTTTTTTAACGATAAAATTGGACATTTCAACTGCGTTTATACCTGATTGCTTATCAACACCATCAACGGTAAAAAAGATAATGTGTTGATGGCCTTTGGCATCTTTTGCTAGAATAGCCGCAGTATTAGCTGCAAACTCAAAGCTTGATAATATACCTTGCCATTGAATATCAATTTTTGCTTTTCCATTAACCGTTCTCACTAATGCGGGTCCTGCGCCTAGTGCATTAAGGGTGTTATGGGGCGTTATATGCATTCCAACATTTTTAATTGCCCACTGGTGTTTTTTATTTTCAACGATTGCGATTCTTTTCTTTGTAGGAAAGTATTTTAAATAACAATTCTCTGAGAAAGTATGGCGATTAATAACAAGCAAACCATCTCCAATATGTTGAACTGTTTTTTCAGGATAAGTGCGGCCACTACAATTTTGGTCCGGATGATTCATTCGATTTGTGAAAAAATAACCACCATTAATGCCTGCAATATAGTTAGGGTGTGATTTTGCCATTGAAGGAATCGTTTCTGTATACAGGGATCTCATGGGTCTCGTTTTTGCAGCAAGAACAGGGGTAAGCTGAATATGTTTATCGTCAAGATTTGCATTGATAATATTAATGGTTAGAGGCCGCATTTTCCTACCTATATGAAACAGGTAATAACGCGGATATTTCCCTATGCAATGATATCTAGACCATTTGACGCTTTTAGACGCGTTCAGTGATTTGCTTTTAATTTTTTGGCATTGCCAGTCGTAATTCATATTGGCCTGCTGGGTAAGTAAGTGATCAATAACAGGACGTTTATCATAGTAAAAGTAAGGAAGAATCGAGATTGCAGCTAACAGAAGCACAAAAACAATAAGCACAATAAGAACGATTTTGGCGTATTTTTTCATGTTTTTTTAAGCGCTCTGAGCGTATATAAATAAATAATCGGCCATGATAACATTTAATGAGCAAAAGGAAACAATTCTTTGCTAGGTTGATTTCTCGTGAATGAGATGCCAAGATGATCTTAAATTTTTTAAAGGAAGTCTCTATGCTTAAGCGTTTACTCACCATGGTTTTATTCATCTCTCTATCTCATTTGCTGATTGCAAAAAGCGATCCTAACGATAGGCTTTTAAAAGTGACGAATGATACCAAAGTGGCTTACTTTCACCTTCCTCGCCTTGTAAAGCAACAACAAGCTAATGCTAAAGCCTATAAAGATCCTTATTTTGAATATTTACGAACACCCTCAATGAGTGCGGGATTATATGTTCTCCCCGTAGGTGCGAAAGATGCACAACAGCCTCATACCGTCAGTGAAATTTATTATGTGATTTCAGGAAAAGCAAAAATAGAAGTTGAAGATGATACGCATGATGTTAAACATGGTTCAATTATTTTTGTAAGAAAAAACACACGTCATCATTTTTATGATATTACAAAAAAACTAACTGTGTTAGTCATGTTAGCGCCTGCTGATAAAACACCTACGATTCTTTGGCTTTATCATAAAGGCTTAAATGCACAGCAAATCGTGGATGTGCTAGGTGTTAACCTTGCCACGGTGAATGACATCATTCAGAGATTGGGTGGTAATGCATCCTAGGATCTCTAAGCATTATTTTTTCATTGTTCTTTGGTTTACTTTTTCAGGATACTGCGCAGCTGTTTTAGGTTTTTCTTTTAATGCAGCTATTCGCTTTCCTCTTGCGCTTTATCAACCCTTTACTTGGGCTGTCACGCTTGTGGCATTCGTGCTTTCACTTTTTTTTGCTAAAAAAATATTGAAGGTTCAAACGATTTTTAAATCTATTCTATTTGGTTTCTTGGGTGGGCTTATTGCTCTCCTAAGCTTTGATATTCTTTTTTTTATTTTTATTGTCCTATTAAACAAGGGGGATGTGTCATTCTCGGTTTTCTTTTTAGTGGTTGGCATGAGTATTCTAGCAGGGGCATGGACGGCGCCGCTTGTAGGTGCTATCAGTAGCTTCCTTTATTATCAATGCTTTATGAAACCAGCTTGAGCAAAATTTATCACTTATTTGTTGGCGCGATTTGAGATTAGCTGCTATTCTTTGATTGTACTGTTAATTTTACAGACGATGGAGGTCAGGATGGCTACACAATTGTCTTTTATCATGTCACTTCTGGTACGGTCTCAAACGGCTACCCTTCGCAGTCAAATCTTAATTTTAATGAGGTAATCACTTTTCAAGGAGAAGAAAATGACGATTAAATTAAAAGAATTTTCAAATATTTCTGATGCTTTGGCTCTATATAGAATTACAGAGGATGATATTAAGCTTGTTAAAGCTTATTCCGAGGAAGCTGATAAGCATATTAAATCCTTTATTGATGATTTTTATCGTTGGATTCCAGACGTTCCAGAATACAAAACCTTGTTTAGTCGAGCAGGGCTTCTTGAATCAGTTAAGAAAAAACAAGTGGTTTATTGGAAAGAGCTTTTCAATTGTAATCTCAATTCAGACTATTTAAAATCTCGTAGTGCAGTTGGTGAGATTCATGCCAAAATTAAATATCAATCAGCTCCTATGTTGCGGGCATGGATTTTTCAACGGAGTGGTGGATTAAACAAGTTAGTGCTTCGGGATCAGCTCAATCAGTAGCTTTGCTTGCTGCATTGAATAAACTTTTCTTGTTAGATGTTGGGATTATTTGTGCGGCTTATTCGGAAGCCAATAGCCTCATTATTGAATCACAAAGCCGAGCTTTATTAGAATTATCTACGCCAACAATTCAATTATGGGAAGGTATTCTTGTCTTGCCAATATTAGGCGTACTTGATTCTCATCGCGCTCAAGATATGACAGATGTCATGTTAAATAAAATCATGCAAACAGGTGCGCGCTCTATCATTATTGATATTACAGGTGTTCCAACCGTTGATACGAGTGTTGCAAATCATTTGATTAAAATCACTAAAGCAACAAGGTTAATGGGTTGCGAATGTATTTTATCAGGTATAGGCCCTGAAATAGCACAAACACTTGTTCATTTGGGGATAAATCTAGATTCAGTTGATACGTCAGCTAATTTAAAATCAGCCTTTCAAAATGCACTGTTTAAAGCGGGTTATGAAGTTGGTTTAAAAACGTCAAAGGGCAATACTAAAGGTTAATGAAAAAAGAGAAGCGTTATGTCAGATGAGTTGAGTAGTTTTGGGATAGCAAGTTATATATCAAGAGATATATTAATTATCCCTTTTCAGGCAGATTTTTATATTGAAGTACTCAACGCTTTGCGAAATAAAGTGTTAACTACACTGCATGAAAATCCAAATTTAAAAGGAATGATTGTCGATGTGTCCCAAATAAACATTATTGATTTGAATAATATGGAAGCATTAGAAAAATTATGCAAAATGGCGAAACTTTTGGGTGTAATGCCTTTTCTTGTGGGAATAAAGCCTAATGCAGCACTTGCTTTAATAGAGTTAGGTTATACTGATTCTGGTTTAAGGATGGCGCTTGATACAGAACAAGCTATTTTCCTAATCGAGGAAGCGTTAGTATCAGAAGATCAATTAGATGAAGACGAAGAAAATGAGCTTAGCGATGGGTCTGAGTCAGATGAAGTAATAAGTGATGAAGAAAAGGAGCCTGCTCAAGATGACTAGTCAAACGAAGTCACATAACTATACCATTAATAATGACTCGGATGTCTTACAGGCAACTTACGATGCCATGTCTTTTACAAGAGAGCTGGGGTTTAGCGCCGTCCAGCAATCGATGGTATCAACAGCGGTTTCAGAGCTTGCTTCAAATATAGTGAAATACGCGGGTAAAGGTTATATTACCGTTTCATCGCTTCAACAAATGGGGCAAACAGGTATTGAAGTGATTGCAGAAGATAGAGGTCCTGGAATTACGGACCGGGCTCACGCACTGACAGATCACATCAGCACAGGAAATACTTTAGGCCTAGGATTACCAGGGGTTAAGCGCTTAATGGATGAATTTTTAATGGATTCATCTGAAGGCTACGGAACTAAAATAGTGACGAGAAAATGGAAACTTGCATAATGTTAAAGCTAGATATCGCTGAACTTAAGCGACCAATACAAACGCTTCCAGAAAATGCGGCTTGTGGCGATAAGACATTTGTGCTTGAAAATGAAAATTATGTTTTATTGGCGCTTATTGATGGTGCTGGCCATGGACCTATTGCTTCTAGAGCTTCTGATGCAGCTGTTGATTTTTTAATAGAACAACCTATAGAGCAAGATTTATGTGAAACGCTTTCAGCTCTGCATGAGGAATTACGAAACTCACGAGGTGCAGTGGCTGATTTATGCCGTATTGACAAGAGGACGGGAGTTGTAAGCTATAGTGGTATTGGCAATGTAACTTCTCGAATTTTTAAGCCTGAAGGTGATGTGAGCTTCTTTCCGCGCAATGGTATGCTGGGTTATGAGATACTTCCTCCTAAAGCGCATCAAAAACAAATTAATCCAGGTGAAGTATTGATCCTTTATTCTGATGGTGTTCGTAGCCAATTAAATAGAGATGAATTTCCTGCATTCTTTGAACTTAGTGCTTATGATATTGCACGGATTACCATCGATTATTTTTCAAAAACATTAGATGATGCCTCTTGCATTGTAGTGAAGGTGGCCGATGATTGAATTAAGTAGTATTCAAGTGAGTTGCTATGATGATGTTATTGAAACACGTAATAAAGTCTTTCGATTAGCGCTTGACTTAGACGTGAGTATCAATGCTTCTACTCGACTTGCGACTTTAGTCTCGGAAGTGTTAGATACAGCTTTAGTTGAAGTGAAAACAACGAATGTAAAATTTGTTTTTACTAAAGACCGGGGGTTTTATTATCTTCATATTTATATTGCATGCACAAAAGCTATTTACATGAAATTTAAACAAGTGAGCATTTTTAAAAACATTAAATTCCAATCGTTAGATGATCAAAAGCCTTTTATGGAGCTTACTTTAAGAGTAATGGATGAAAACTTTATTCCAAATGAAGAATTTTTACAGGAAGAACGCGAACGTTTAATTCAGCAATCAAGTGGTGAAATGCTACAAGAAATCCGGCGTAAAAATCTTGATTTAACCAAAGCTATTGAAGATTTGAAAAACTCTTCGCAGACAATTCAGGTTGAAAAAATGCGTGCTTTAGGCAGTATGACAGCAGGTGTTGCGCATGAGCTTAATAATCCTATGATGGGGATTATGAACTTTGTTCAGTATGCCATTAAACATACGGACGAAGATGATCGCAAATATAGACCGTTAGTTGATGCTGAGCGTGAAATCAAACGTTGCCAAGAGATTATAACCAATTTATTGACCTTCTCTCGTATGAAGGCAGAAGGTGAAGAAGGCTATGCTCAAATAAAACCTTCGTTATTATTTGAGCGTACAATTAAGCTCCAAAGTTATAAAATACGTTCTGTTGATGTTACGATAAAAAAACACTTTCCAAAAGAAGAACCCAATATGGAGATAAAAGTCAATAATGTTCAGCAAGTGATTTTAAATTTAGTTACCAATGCGATTGATGCTATGAAAAAATGTGATAAACGAGAACTGGATTTAACAATAACCCTTGATGAAAAAAATGCGGCATTTAAAGTGCAAGATACAGGCACGGGCATGGATGAAGAAACTCAAGATAAAATCTTTGAACCTTTTTTCACAACAAAACAAACAGGAGAAGGTACGGGGCTTGGTTTAGCTGTATCAAAAAGCATTATTGAACAACATCACGGTACTTTGGAGTGTCAAAGTGTTGTAGGGGAGGGGACATCTTTCATTGTAACCCTGCCTATTGAAAGACAGAATGAAGATGATGGTTTACTTAAGGAGAAAGACTAATGAGCGATGAAGAAAAGAATATTCTTGTTATTGACGATGAGGAGGCGGTGCGCCGATCATTTGAATTGGCGCTGGAAGATACAGACTACAATGTCACAACAGTTGATGGTGGAGCAAAGGGCGTTCAAGAAGTAGAAAGCAAATCATATCAACTTGTTTTTCTTGATTTGAAAATGCCAGAAATGAATGGTGTTAAGACCTTGCAGGGTATTCGTAAATTATACCCTAAGTTGCCTGTCTATATTGTGACAGCTTTCCATAAAGAGTTTTTAACAGAGCTTGAAGATGTGCGAAAAGAGGGTTTGCAATTTCAGTTACTTCGCAAACCTATAGGTAATGTTGAAATTCAAGCGCTAGCTCAAAGTGTTTTAGATAAACCAATGAGCTTTGGATAGAGTGGGAGGCTATTATGATAGATGATAAATATATTCTCCGGCTTTATCTCGCGGGAATGAATACTGAGAATCAAGATACGATACTTGATTTGAAAAGGATGCTTAAAGAAAAATTAGGGGAGAACTACACATTAGAGGTTATTGATGTTTTTGACCAGCCTGAATTGGCAGAAGGTGATAGAATTATTGCAACACCAACTGCGGTTAAAGCAATGCCTGGACCTGTTCAAAAAGTTATTTTAGACTTTAATAGCAAAGAAAGATTGCTAATGGGGCTAGATGTTTTACTGGACGAAAAAAAGTAGACGGCTATGGATAAAAAACCATTGAAAACAGTTGGCGATTTTGAAGAAGAAGTTAGCCAATTAAATGAAAAAATTAAAAAACTTGAATCTCGCTTGTCGATGAGTAATTCAGCTTTTTTAAATATTGTCGGAAAGAGTTTAGATGGAATTGTTATTCTAGATAAAGAAAGAATGGTAGTCTACACTAACTATGCGGCGATTAGTTTATTTGATCGTAATATTGCAGACCTATTAGGCGAGCCACTTGACTTGGTTCTTCGAGCAAATGTTTCATCGGAAATTAATATTCCTCACTCTGATCGCTCAGTTTCAATTGCTGAGGTGAGTATGATTGAAACTGAGTGGAATAATGAACCAAGCTACCTTGTGAGCTTTCGAGATATCACAGAAAGAAAAAAATCAGAAGCTGTACTTACTTACATGTCTCAACATGACTACCTCACTGATTTACCTAACCGTGTTTATTTTGAAAAGAAAATGTCATCAGCTATTCGTGATGCAGAGGAGAACAAAGAGCATATGGCATTGCTTTATCTGGATCTTGATAACTTCAAAATGGTTAATGACACTTTAGGGCACGATATTGGCGATCTTTTATTGAAAGAAGTTTCCCATATGTTAAAAGCAAGTATTCGCCAAAAAGATACAGTTGCAAGGCTTGGTGGTGATGAGTTTGCCTTGATACTGCGATCACTAAGAAAGCCAGATTATGCTGCAACTATTGCTAAATCTATACTTGAAAAACTTTCTGATCCTCTTGATTTGGACGGAAAGAAAATTTTCACGAATGCAAGTATTGGAATAGCGGTGTATCCTTTCGGTGGAAAAACAGCAACGGACCTTATTAAAAATGCTGATACAGCTATGTATAAAGCTAAAAACAATGGGAGAAGCCAGTATTGCTTTTTTTCTAAAGAATTGAGTGAGCTAAATAAAGAAAACTTACAAATAGCAACGGGTATAAGAAGCGCTCTTGAAAACAATGAGCTTTCTTTAAATTATCAGCCAATTATAGACTTAAAGACTTCCGCCTGTTTTGGTTTTGAGGCGCTTTTACGATGGAATCATCCCGAGTTAGGGTTAGTGCCACCCAATAAATTTTTACCTGCTGCTGAAGATTTAGGTTTAATGAAGTCGATAGGTGACTGGGTCGTTAAGCAAGCATTGAAAGATTATTACGGGCTTAAACAAGACAATCTTTTTATTTCAATTAATTTGTCAGTTGATGAATTAGATGGCGCTAAAGTTGCAGATACTATTTTAAAATCAATCAAATCATTAAAGATAAACCCTCAAAATATCATCTTTGAGCTCACTGAAACGTCTGTAATGAGCAAGCCTGAAGATTCTATTGAGAAATTACAACAACTTTCAAAGCTGGGTGTTCAAGTGGCGATTGATGATTACGGAACAGGTTATTCTTCATTGAGCTATATTAAACGCTTGCCTGTTTCTTTGTTAAAAGTCGATAAATCTTTTGTTGATGACATCACCCCAGATTCCAATGACACAATTATTGTTAAGTCAACAATTCAACTGGCTCATGGCTTAGGCTTAAAGGTTATTGCTGAAGGTGTTGAAAGCAAGGAGCAGTTTGAGTTCTTGCAAAAGCATGGTTGTGACTATATCCAGGGTTTTTACTATGCAAAACCTATGAATCTAAAAGCCTTAACGGCTTTTATCAAGAAAGGGTAAGGTGGGTTCTTTGTGAAGCAAAAATCCCACCTTGCCCGCTAGCTATTTTTCTTTAGTTGCTGCATAACTTCATGTGCCGCACGCTCGCCACCTCGAACCGCACCATCCATATAGGCAAACCAACGTGTTGCCGTTGCTGTGCCTGCCCAATGAATAAGGCCTACAGGTTTTCTAATTGCACCGGGATAATCCGTCCAGACACCTGGAGGCATGACAGCACTAAAACAACCGCCTGAATATCGCTCGTCATTCCAGTTAGCTTCATAAAAGGCTATAGGTTTTGCCGCTTGAGGGCCATAGTATTTCACAAAAGTTTTTAAGACTTCTTTTTTAACGGCCGCCTTTGATTTTGTTGCCCACTCACGTCCAGCTTGCCCTTCAAAGAATGCGCCGATAATGCCTGGTTTTCCTCCGGGAGGCGAGTTATCAACCATAAGCTCTACAGGACCTGTGTTACTCAAAACTTCGCCGCTCATACCTTTTTTACGCCAAAAGGCCGTCGGATAAACGGCATGGACTTTAATCGAAGAACCCATTGGTACACGCTGATTAAATTGCGCGCGGTTTGCAGGTAGCTGGGGTTTGTAATGAATTTTTCCTGTCAATGTGGGTGGAATGGCAACAATAACTTGTTTGGCAATATAACGACAGTTGTTAGCTTTAACAACAGCGTAACCCTTGCTTTGGTCAATAGAATAAACAGGTGAATTAAGCTTGACACGTTTACCTAATTGCTCTGCCATTTTAATGGATATTTGTTGAGTGCCACCGACAAAACGATCTGCAATACCATTAGTTTCCAAGCTATCCATGCCACCTCCTGCGTGAACATAGAATAAAAAGTGAAGTAAGGATACATCTCTTGTTTCAGAAGCAAGTGTGCCAAGTATTACCATGCGCAACATGAATTTTACTTTTGGATTTTTGACATTGTCATTGATCCAAGTAGCCATTGTCTGACTATCTAATTGTTTTGCATTGGGCGCATCGGCAGGATTATTCGTAGGGACAGTCATGGCAAGCGCATCAAGTTTTTTGGTGGCAGCTTGCAAGTCTTTCATGTCTTGCCCGGAAAAATCTGGAAATTCGGTGACGCTATTAAATTTAGAAATTTTACCGTTATAGTCTAGGATGGCCTTCCCTGTTTTATAGGTAGGAAACGTTTTTATTCCAAGTGATTTTGCTAAAGCAGCTAATCTATCCTGTGTTGGTCCCGTCCATTGCGCGCCCATATCGACCCATCCACCGTCGGGTGTTTTGACAGTCCATGTTCTTCCGCCAACACGATTGCGCGCTTCAAGCACAATCGTCGAATAACCGTTTTTTACTAAAGTACGCGCAGCAGATAAACCGGAAAGACCTGCGCCAACAACGACAACGTCGGTTTTCCCGCACACGTTTTCTTTTGCAAAAGCAGATTGCAAAGGTGCTACCGCAATAAATGTAGTGAGGAGGGTAAGGCTTAATAATTTAAACTTACCCATCGGCTTTATTTCCATGGCATTTCTCCTTGAAAGATTTATTTAGTTATGATTTTTTCTTTTCATCTGTATTGACTTTAACATCGCCACTTATCACCATGGTTGAACCATCTTTTGGATTGGTGATAATGGTTTTGAAGTGATACATGCTATGTTTTTTAAGTGGTGTATAAATAGAATTAAAATTACGCTTTCCGCCACTTTGATCGAGACCAGAACCAATAAGATAGATTAATCCGTTTTTAGCCATTAAAGCATTATAGTGTCCAGTCACTTTGTCTTCGCCATGCACGGCAGTAAATTTACCGTGATTAAATGAGACTTTTGATTCAACGGGTGTGTTTGAAATCATAATCACTTGTTTGGTTACACTCGTTTCAGTGCCGCTGTAGGCTGTGATATTGGTTAATGCATTTTCATTCGCCGCAAAGCTGGTTGCTGCAGTAAACGCTAGAGAGATTCCTAATATGGCTCCAAATATTTTTTTCATTTCATCATTTCCTTATGAGTTTGTGCTGAAAGAATAGTATAGGGTGAAATTCATTCGCAATGCAAGACTAAGCCTGATTAAGAGTGCGACAAAGGAAAAGAATTGCTAATTATTCAGCAATCTTAGTTGACGCTCTCTCTGGGCGTGGCGCAAAATACGAGCAACTTTGATAAAAAGGATAATGGGTATTGCAAGATGGTATGTAAACCTTTTGATAGAGTTTAGAGAAGTGTTCCATGATCACCACCCTTTAAAATAAGCGCTGTTTTATCGGGGCAATTCTTTTCTTTAGTTGAGAAAAGCGCGATATTGATCGTGCTTTTCTTAAGATAATTAATGGAAAATTTTAAATATTCATTATAAACAACAAGTTACAGCTGTAAACTATTAAGGTCGTCTGTTGATGATCGCTAAAAGTCATGTTAAAGTGTCGGCTCAGAGACTTATGAAGAATACTTAATGCCTTTACCTTTGTTACAAAAGCTCTAATTGGCACCACGTTTGACTACATACTAGACTCTAAAACAAAATACACCGTGGTGGTGTTTAGAACTAACATCTTAAGGAGATGAAAATTATGGCAACAGGTACAGTAAAATGGTTTAACTCAACTAAAGGCTTCGGCTTCATCCAACCTGACGAAGGTGGCGATGATGTGTTTGTACACATTAGTGCAGTAGAAAAATCAGGTCTTAGAACTCTTAACGAAGGCCAAAAAATCAGCTACGAGCTAGAATCTAACAATGGTAAAACATTCGCAACAAACTTAGAAGAAGTTGCTTAAGTTTAAAGTTAGAATACAAAAAAGCGAGGTTTTATCACCTCGCTTTTTTTTGCTTTTTTCTAAGAAGAATATTGATTACGACCTGCTTTTTTAGCTTTATACATAGCGGCATCCGCGTGTTTGATTAATGGTTTTGATTTTTCTCCTGCACTTGGAAAACATGCAATCCCAATGCTTGCTGTTACGTTAAGTTGATTGCCCTCAAGATGATAGCACTCTCCTAATATTTTAATGAGTTTATCCGCAATAGCCCCCGCGTCTTTTTCTTCTCTAATATGGCTTAAGATGATCGCAAATTCGTCGCCGCCAAAACGTGCTGCTGTGTCACCTTCGCGTATGTTATCTCTCAGGCGTTTCGCTGCTTCCTTTAATACTAAATCACCAATATGATGCCCTAAATCATCATTGATGATTTTAAAATTATCAAGATCAATAAAAAGAATTGCGAAGATGTGCTCATATCGTTTTGCATTTGCTAAGGCTGTTTTAAGTGAAATTTCAAAAAGTGCTCGATTGGCAAGATGGGTTAAACTATCGAATTGCGCCATATGTTTTAACTGTGCATTTTGTTTTTTAATTTTTTCCATGAGTTCTTCAAGGAGCTTATGGTCGAGTAATTTAATTAAATGGGATAATTCTTTTGTTTCTAAAATACTATCAATATCATCATTCGTGATAGCATCAATAAGCCTTTCATAGGATTCGTGTTTCTTTTCATGATGTTTTTGCTTTTTTGATCCGCTCATATAGAAAGCTATCCTTAAGCCTACTGGTGTATAGTATCTAGCAAGCATAGCAAAGCACTGGAAATTACCCAATTTAATTCTATCTTTTTTAAGAATAAATACTCAAGCAGATAATGATTGCTCGGAGGGAGCAGGGGTGATTAAAGGCAAACCTTCAGGCCCTTTTGACCTACATTTTGCAAAGAGGGCAGAGCCGCCACGATAAAGGCCTCTTATGGCTTCTATAGATAAATCAGCACTAACATAGCCTATTGCAGTGAAGCTGCCTGATTTACCTAAATCTTCAAGCGCCATCAATAAAGAACTAGGTTCATCAAGATAATCAGTGACGGTTTTCCTGCCGCCATCATCACTGTAAGTAAAAGCACCGCCTGTCCCAAATGAACAAAGTGCGCCTTCAAAATCATTCCTTGCATTACTCTTTATTGAAGCAATTAAATTTTCTCTAGAGTAACAATTAACAACAGCTCTAGATATAATTACGGTTACAAAAAAAGTAGAACCTGTCGATAGACCGATGAGAAAAGCACGTAAAAAAGGATTATCGATATATTCGCGAGCTATATCATAAAAAAGTTGCCAAAGTGCATTCGAAGCAAAAGTACCAACAAAACTATATCCCCATTGTGTTGGTCCTTTTCTTAAGATAGCTTTATGGTTTGCACATTTTCTAACGCTAGAAATAAGAAGACTTGTTGTGCCACTGACACTGCTAGCGCTACCACCAGCAACCCCTGATTTTAACGCATAATTAATCGCTGATGGCTCTAGACCTAATACTTCATTTGCGACAATGACACCAAGCGTCCATCCAAAACCTTCAAGAAAATAGGAGGCGCCTTCCACAAGCAGATGGCCGCCATAGTGAAGCGCACGACCTGTGTATTGAAGCCCGGTGCCAAGTGTTTTTTTACAGAAGCCTAAACAACCGAGCATCTTTAAGGTCCAGAAAGAAAAAGAAGCCAGATTAGAAGCTATTTAAGCTTAAATTTCAATCTTCATATGCAAAATTCTGATATATTCATGAGAAAGGTCATTGAAAGGAAGCGCTTTCTATTTACTGGGTTGAATACAAAGTTGAACATTATCAATAGATTAATGTATAATTTTAAAGTTTCCCATAAAGAAAAGGGCATTAAATGCACATTTGGATAGACGGCGATGCCTGCCCAAAAATGATTAAAAATATTTTGTTTTCAGCAGCAACACGCACCAAAACACAGTTGATTATCGTTTCAAACCATTTTGTTAATATCCCGCCATCGCATTTTATTACAAGAAAAATAGTTGCTTCCGGTTTCGATGTTGCGGATAATTATATTGTCGAAAATCTACAAGAAAATGATTTAGTCATTACAGCAGACATTCCACTCGCCGATGAAGTGATTAGCAAAAAAGGCATCGCTTTAAATCCACGAGGCAAACTATATTCCGCTGAAAATATCAAACACATCCTTGCAACCCGAAACATGAATGAATCCTTGCGCGATTGCGGCATGATAAGAGGTGGGGCGGGGAAGATAAGCCAAAAAGAAATCCAAAGTTTTTCCAATCATTTAGATAGAATTCTTAGTAGAGCAAAAAAATGATCGCTTTATACACTGAATTGTTTGTTTTTTTGCTAAGTAATGCTACTCTTAGTGTGTAAAAAAAACTAATAAACGATCTAGGATCTAATAATGAAAAAACAACTCATCACAGAATTTCTTAAGTTGAACCCGTCTACTAGACCCATCAAAGAGGAAGGTGTAAGTTTTACCCTGACAGAGATACGGTTAGCAAGCGTCTTTTCTCGGCTTTTAAAAGATTTCGCTAACACTGTTTCAACTGAAGTTGACGTATCCTATAGTGATTTCAAAGCATTTATCGCTAGATCCAGCAATAAAACAATCTTAACGCAGAGTGCCGATATAGGACCCATTGCCCGTTTTTGTGATCAGTGGAATTCAGGTGAACCTTCTGCCTCAGCAAGCTCTCCTATACATGCACATGTGGTAACAAGCCCTGGCGCTTTGGCAGGTCGGTCCGCTCCAGAAATCAAAAAGAGCAGCCGTGAAAAAGTTGAAGCTTTTCTTAAGGATCATCAGCCCTCAAGGTCTTTGCCGGGCCTAGTGGGTTTGAATGGGGAAAGTTTGAGCTTGAGTGAGCGGCGCTCAATAAAAATCTTTTTACAGCTTTTAAAGAAGTTTGTTTCAGGTGCTGTTTCGGCTGCATCGTATATGGAGTTCAAAAGATTTATTGCTAAATCCAGCAATAAAAAGATTTTAACAGAGACGGCCAATATCGGATTCATTGTCAGTTTTTGTGATGAGTGGAAGTCAGGCGAGCCTTCTGCCTCAGCAAGCTCTCCTATACATGCACATGTGGTAACAAGCCCTGGCGCTTTGGCAGGTCGGTCCGCTCCAGAAATCAAAAAGAGCAGCCGTGAAAAAGTTGAAGCTTTTCTTAAGGATCATCAGCCCTCAAGGTCTTTGCCGGGCCTAGTGGGTTTGAATGGGGAAGGTTTGAGCTTGAGTGAGCGGCGCTCAATAAAAGTCTTTTTACAGCTTTTAAAGAAGTTTGTTTCAGGTGCTGTTTCGGCTGCATCGTATATGGAGTTCAAAAGATTTATTGCTAAATCCAGCAATAAAAAGATTTTAACAGAGACGGCCAATATCGGGTTCATTGTCAGTTTTTGTGATGAGTGGAATTCAGGTGAACCTTCTGCCTCGGCAGATGCTTCTACACATGCACATGTGGTAAAAAAACTTGAGGCTTCAGCCAGTCGTTCTGCTCAAAAACCCGCTCCCAAAGCCAAGAAGAACAGTCGTGAAGAAATTGAGGCTTTTCTTCAAGAACACCCATTTGCACGTCCTTTGTGTGGCAGTGGTGTAAATAAGCAGCCTTATAGTCAGATAGAAAAAAAATCAGCGAGAGATTTCAAAGGGTTATTAAGTGAGTTTCTTCAAACAATTAATCCGAAGGTAAATAGTATACCTTTTTATGAGTTTCTAGATTTTATAAGTTACTCTAAGTATCCAGAAATAATAGACAAGGTTCTCAATATTGATATCATCCTAAAACTCTACAAGGATTGGGTCTCAAAACCTCCAGATATTCATCGAACCTATATGTTAACAGAGACTGCTGATATACCTTTGCAGAACTTGGTTTTTCTTGATGGGCGCTATGAAGATATTGAAGAAATCTTTGACAACATGAAGGCTAATCAAGCAGTAGGAAAAAAAGTCTTTTTAAATCCAAACAAACACCCCGAGGAACTTTTTTCTGAAGAAGCTATACAGCAATTAAGAGATCATAAAAAAACAAAGAAATTTGTTGCCAGATACGAAACAAGCCAAGCATATTATGAAGAATATGACTTGCCGTCAGTATTTTACGATCAATTACATGAATATTTGAATGAACTCTATGAAATCGGGTTGCGTAAAGCAAGCATCTCTACCTGGGGATTTGGAGAGCTCAATGAAAAAGAAGATAAAATGAGGGCTTGTAAAGTAGCACAAAAAAAGTTTTTTGATAATCTTGTATTGTACTGTAGTCCGCAAGATCGAAAAGTTTTAGAAGAAAAACGGATTTTTAACAAGTTGCGCGACAAGACGGGAAACTCATCCACAGTAAAATTTTATAACCTTGCTCAAGGTGTAGCGCCATATCATTGTATGGTTACTCAACAAGTCTATTTGTGGAGTATGCTGTGTGCTGAGCGTCCAGGGCTGAGTGCTCCAGAAGGATTATTAAGACACAGCCAGGGTGTGCTGTGGGATTTAGGGCCGCTAGAGAGTTCGATATCTCTACCCAGTCCTAACGGTTTAATGATAGCAATGACTGCTCCTCGCCCTTTTGGCTGATATATAAAATAAGTATCAAGTCTTGACATTAGGCAGCGCTAGTAGATGATGAATACCTTGGTGAAATTGAAATTAATGATAAATAGTAGGGGTTGTTAATTTGATTGCTTTTGTAATTCTTGTTGATACGCACTAAGAATGGAGAAGATAATGTCAGAAAATGGAAGACAAACCACTAAAACGAAACGGACCACAGTTACCAGAGCACCGCAACGAGCATCATACGATATTCAATTATTACAAGAAATCATTAAAGAGTCGATTATAGGACACTTATCTTTTAATCACGATAATAGCGTGCATTCAATTCCTATGCCTTTCTGGTGTATTGGAGAATATTTATATTGCCACTGTTCGGTGGGTAGTCGGCTGTCTAAGTTGGTAGATAGCCATCAGGATAGCTGTATCAGTTTTGCTATTATTGACGCCTTAGTTCTTGCAAAATCTGCTTTTCGACACAGTTTTAATTATCGCTCAGTCGTTATTTACGGACAGTTTGAGTTGGTGATTGATAATCAAGAGAAGATGAAGGCAATGAAAAAGTTCATGGAGTTATTTGATAAAGAACGCTGGGGTGAAGCTCGAATTCCAAATAAAAAAGAATTAAATGCAACAGCAATATTGAAATTACCCTTGAAAGAAGCCGTAACAAAAATGCGTAAAGGACCTCCCAACGATAAGAAAGCTGACTTGGATCGAGAAGTTTGGACGGGAATTATACCAAAACTCTATTCATACGGTAAACCGGAACCCAGTTAATTGATGCTTTAACGGGATATGTCTTGTAATCAGGATGAAACAGAAGTTATTTGATTTAATCTTGCGATCAAATCTTTGTGTTCTTTAAAAAACAGCTTATCAATTTTTTCAACGATAGGTAAAGCTTTATCAAGCAATTGATTTCCTTTAGCACTTAAGACTAAAGAATAAGAACGAGCATCCATTTTGTGTTTGTTTCGCCTAATTAATTTTTTAGCTAATAGTTTTCTCGACGTTTCAGAAACTACCATTTTATCGATTTTAGACATTTCAGCTACTTGAGCCTGTGTAACAGGTTGATCTTGGTTTTTAGATAGCCATTGCAATGAAGCTAAAAAAGCAAATTGAACGTGTGTAAGATTAAGCGGCGCTAGAGCATTTCGCTGCGCTTTTTGCCATTTCGTTGTTAGCTTCCAGAGTAAAAATCCAGGGCTATCTTCAGGTTGTTTAAATGCGGATTTCATTTCTTATCCCGTTATTTATTTAATGGCTCTCGCCGCTTTAAGCAAGAGTTCTGTTTGGTGGGGGAGGGTAGCAACAATTTTCTCAGCGACTAATTTTTGCAAAATCCATCGCAAAGGTCCCTTAACAGTAATGGTTGTTGTTAAGATTAAACCTTTTGGCGATTCTTTTATTGTATGTATACCACAAAGTTGAGTAAAGAGCATTTTAAAACAATCAGCAAATGATTTGTTTTTCGTGGCTTCTATAATATGCATTTTTAATTTAGGGCCGCCCTTAGGTTTAAAGATAAAGGTATTTCCAGCCTTAAATTCTCCATTTAATTTTGCCCATTCAATATCGTCATCCCAAAGATGGCGTTTCTCGAAGTCTGACCAAACCCTCCATATTTGCTCGGGTGTAACATTTGAAGCAGTGATCGAATGTGATTTTGAATAGTGCATATATTTGTACCTCTTTGTTGAAACTAATTTATAAGGAGCCTTCAATAAATCTAATCAATGACAAGTAGGGCGACTCTTTAGTTATGCCTTCCTCTTTGACTTGAATATTAGTAAGTATACTTACTTTAATTGCCTGGGTCAAATATGTAGGTATCCATTCAAGGCCAGGCATGTATATAGACTCATCCACATTCTCAAAGAAAAAGATTATATTTTAAGGCAGATCTCAGAATCTGGGCTATCATCAACCATAATAGGGCAACAAAAGGATATCTGTTATGAAATATTTAATTGCTTTAGTCTCGGTTGGTAGTCTTTTATTTTTTGCTATTCCTGGGGCGTACGCTAATAACCCGGCAGAGACGGCGTGGAAGTGCGCTAATGTAAAGTGTGCTGGGGCCGAAGAATGCGCCAAGCGCTGCAAAAAGTTACAAAAAAATCACTAAAGCTCATTCGTAACCGTTCACCGGACCCATCTTAATGCTTCCAACTTTCAGTGATTCTTGACCATTTGCTATCAAGAGAATTAATGCCAGGCTTGTATCTTCAGAATTAATGCCAGGCTTGTATCTTTGTACCTTATTGGCAACCCTGAGAAAAGGCACAAAGGCACTGCCTGGCATTACAATCATGGCATTACAATCACTTCGCTTAGAGTTGAGTTTAATTGATTACTACTAGGATTGCCTCGACGTTTTGAAATTAACCCTCTTGCTCCATGGCGATGAAAGGCTTTCTGAAGTCGCCTAACTTGCCGTGTACCTAGCTTTAAAAGACGGCTCGCTTCCATTTGGCTAATTTCTCGTTGGCTGAGACGCTGCATAACCTCCAGTCGATCGATTTCCTTTTGACTCATCGTAATGACCTCGATTTGATTGTTCATATTTCATCCCAGCTAATCCTAAAGCGGACATTACAACTTTGCTCCTACATTGGCCATATTTTACTTGTATCTTTAAGCTCAATCTTTTACTATTATCTTAAAATTCGAGATGGAACCTCACGAGAGCGGCAATCCTTATGGCATTTCTTGCGCCATAAAGCGATTGATCCAACCAACAATCATGCTGAAAGGCAATTACGTCATAGCGTGATATGGCGAAAAAAGTGTTATGGAACACAATCGAATCGCGGGAGGCGTTTTGTTGAAAGGATTCTAACGTCAGTGATGACATGTCGGCAGCAGCAAAAGAATCTGATAACGGTTGTCGCGAATAGTATTAAGGCGTTGTTAGGGGCGAGTGGTTATCCTTCTTTAATAACCTGATGAACAATTACAATTTAGTAATAATTAATGGGAGTTTAATGTTATGCGTACTGAAACTGGATTGGCTACTGGTTCTAATTTATCTCTTTTCCCTAGGAATAGGGACTTCGATCTGGAAGCACAAAAATATTCTCGGAAAAAAATAGGTGGTGGGGTTGCGGTTGCTGTTTGTCTTGCTTTAACGGCTTGTACCGTAGGTGTGTTTTTTACACTTGCTTGTTACTTTGATCCTGCGGGGCTAGAGGCATTTTTTGAGGATCTTAATCGAGGTAATATAAAGTTTTTTGCGATGGGAGCGGGATTCGATTGCGGCCCTTCTGGTACCGCACCGTGTACTGGTCGCAATGGCAAAAATAATTAGTAACCGTTCGCGCTGTAGGTTAACTCGCTGAACGGTTACAGAAGGAGCAACAAAGACTTAAAGGTGTTGCATTGATTAGTTGAATTCAAGTGCGCCCCACCAATAATACCGCTGATAAACTTTATTATCAGTGTAATAAATAAGCGTTCATAACGTTCATATTATGTAAGATCTGACCACCTTTGGTCATTTCACACATTTTAAGGAGAAACGTTATGCAACTACAAAGAATACGCACGTCTGACAATCAGGAAGCTTGGCTGGTTCTTGATGCCAATTACTTTCCAGTTAAACCAATTACAGAATTTATCCGGTACTTAGTCAACACGGAAAAAAGCCCCAACACTATTCGAAGCTACGCTAATCATTTGCGCTTATATTGGGAGTTTTTAGAAGCTAATCAATATGATTGGCTTACGGTTACAGTTGATCATTTTAGCCGGTTTGTCCATTGGCTACGTAGCTCATATTCTAATGTAATTTACGTGAATACAAAGACGGTTTGGCACGAAGCAAGCTCTGTAAACACGATTTTATCCGTTATTGCCAGCTTCTATCGATTTCATCAACAATGTGGCCGTACAAACATAAGCCTCACAAAAATGATTGCTGGCGGCCCTAAAAAGACGTATTCGATGTTACATCACATATTTAAACGATACCCACAGCGACAAAAAGTCATCAAATTACGCGAACCTAAAGAACTTCCAAAAACATTAACTAGCGATGAAGTTAAAACCATTATTAATCACTGTGAAAATATAAAAGAGCGATTGCTTGTCACAATACTTGCTGAAACAGGTATGAGGATTGGTCAGCTACTTGGTTTGCAGCATCAAGATATTAAAAGCTGGGATAATGAGCTACATATTATTCCACGCAGAACTAATGGTCCTGATGCACAAGCGAAACGTAAGAGTTTACATGTGATTCATATTGCTCCCAGTGTTATGCAGCTCTACGCAGACTATTGTGAGATTTATTGTAAGGAATCTACGCCAGATGATTTTCTGTTTACCAAAAGAAATAAACGAGAACGATTAACTTACAGTTATGTAAGGCCGCTTTTTAAGCGCCTAAGCAAGCCTATTAACAAACCCGTCACACCACATATGTTGCGACATGCTCATGCCACAGAGTTACTCCGCGCTGGCTGGGATGCTTCTTATGTGCAAAAACGATTAGGGCATGCGCACGTACAAACAACCTTGGATATTTATTCGCATTTAAGCCTGGATGATTTAAAACGTGAATACCAAAACTATTTAAACCAAAATGCTGAGGAGGAATGCTAATGAGTATGCCACAGAAAAAGTATCTTCCTCACCGCCCTGCTTCATCAGCTTATCCAAACTTTTTTAATGACGACAGATGGGAGGCAGAAAAACTTGGACTTGAACCTGATTATACAAACTCTTCTTACTATTTAAATTTCACAAGACTTAAACAAATATGGCTTAAAGAAGCGGTTAAAAAATTTGTTTATCTGCAAGCAGCATCAAAAAGTTTTTCCAGTTGTCGTAGTTACATTATAGGGTTGGCGAATTTTAGTCAGTTTCTAGAAAGTGTTTTTCCAGAGATTTCACCCAATCAAATTAATCGTGAAGTAGTGATACATTTCATTGGTTATTTAACAAAAAGTAAGTTAAGCATCACAACTAAGAAGATTGCACTAATTCATCTTCGAACTTTTCATGAGTATTGTATTCAAGAAAAGTGGTTAGCATTTTCAAGCGAGCTATTAGTTCACCATGGTGATTTACCTGGCAAAGCTATTCAAATACCCAAGTATATCCCTGAAGTTGTTATCGAGCAATTAGAGCATCATATAAGCCAGCTGCCTGAATATCGGCAGCGTTTAATCTTACTATTATTAGAAACAATGCGCGCTTTTTGCCAGTACTAGGGGATGAAAACTATCTGGAAAAAGTATATAAGCTTATAGAAAATCAATCACTATCAAACGAAATCACAATGGGCAATGTTAAACGGAGCATGCCTAGCTTGCCCAAGGTTCTCAACGCTGTCGCCAATTATTACAATATGAGTTACAGCAAGTTATGCAAAAATAGTCAAGGCCAATCCAATAACGTAAGAGTTATTGCAATGATTGTATGCCAAGAAACAACTATGAACACACTCAAAGAAATTGGAAAGCAAATGGGCGGCGTTTCTTACGCAAGTATTTCAATGGCAATAAAAAGATTTAAATTAAAAGCTAAGCAGAAAAAAGAGATCCTAGAGATCATTCAGCAGCTCCAAGATTCAGAGAAATAAGCAGCAACTTGTTACTTGTTAAGACCTGACCCCCACTAGCAATAACCGTCCTGCTGCTTGCTTTAGCTTGAAATTGTAAAAAAAACACTCTAGAATCGACATTCTCGGACTAATGTAATAATGTAATAATAAAGGAGTATCTGATGCCCAAAGACTCTGCTGGTTTAAACAATAGAACTTTTTATCCACGGGAAGACACTTACCAGTACGTCATTCCGGTAAAAGAGAAGCAAATCCGACGTTATGCTGGTAGTGATCAAAAATCGGCGCCACCATCAGATGATTATATCAACCAATTGCTTAAAGCCGCGGAATTCTTATGTAAAAAAAAGAATCTAATTCACCTTGCAATGACCTGCCCTACACAAAGAGACTTGTATAACAATCTAGTAGCGCTATGGCAATTGCCTGAGGATGATATCAAAAACCTTGTTCTTGCGATATATCCCCCAGCAGTAATGGATAACGAGCATTGGAGCGACCCAACTTACTTTAATAGTTTGAAATTTAATAATGATACAACAACAAATCAGACTGACGTAGGTTCAATAAGAAATTCCCGCCAAACTGACAGTGACCAAAGCTTACCGAATGCGTCCACCAGGTCCAGGCCTAAAGCAATCAAAAAGCGCCCTAAGAACGTAACTCAGGAATGTTTTAATTTTTGTGATATGGAGCTTACGAAAATGCTGCGTTTGAATCGAGAGAAGACACCTGCACTGATAGCATGGGCTGCAAAAAAGTTTCCATCTGTAATACCGCCGGATCGATATGCTTTTAAAGGTAAAGATGCGGATTTAATTTTAAAACCAGTTATCCATTATCTTTTAAGCTTGAAACAAGTTTTTCTACACTTTGCAATGTTATTTCCTACTGATAACCAGCTGGTATACACTTTAGTGCAAATTCTAAGATATCGCGGTGGTGATAAGCATGCCATTGCTGCAATAAACTCTGCCTTTCAAAAACAGACAGCCGACGGCGCCTATAAAAGGAAATTAATCGTTAGCCCAACAAGCCCAACATGGGAACATAAAGAACACTTTGCTGCTTTGTCGCTGTATAGGTCACCCAATGATTCAACGCCAGTAACGATTACACCAGAGGATATGGCGCTTATTGATTCTTTTCGTGAACGATATGCTAATGGCCAATACAGTAGCATTGTTAACTTTCATGAATTATTTAGGCTTTCAACATATAGTGTCAGGAAGCTAAAGATTTTTTGTAAAGAACAAACACTCACTAACATAGACAGTCAACCTTTAATTAGTGCGCTGATTGAACGTATGGAAATCTACCTACACTATCCTGATGATATTAATTTTCTGCGCATTATGTATGAGCTTTATGCCAAGCGACCTATGCCAGGCGACCTTGAAACTGAAATTATAGCAAGAATTTCAGCCACATCGTGGGAAGAGATAAAAGCAGAGGTAAATTCAGCGAGTTTTAAGCAGCCTGTTAGCAGCACCAGTAAGAGAGCTGTCAAAGGATCAAAGCAAGACAAACCTCAAACACCAAAACACTCCTTGGTATCCTGGCAAGAGATGAGGGAAGTGATGGACTCAATGACTTCGACGCCGCCTGCTAATGTGGTCGATGATGACTTAAGGCAAGCTAAACAACCTACTGCTAAAAATCAGACCTCTTATAAAAACTGGGAAGCTCAAATGTCTGAGCCAAAGGTTCAGGCGTTTAAAACAAAATTCGTTGACACTGTAGTTAGAAAGAACATCAGCTTAGTGCCAGAAAGAATACCAAGCATTCTAAAATTAGCTGGGGTTAACCTCGAAACAACGCCATGGGAGAGCGTTACATCCTACAATAAACACCAAATACGAAGAGATATTATTTGCTACTTAGTCACGAGAAAAAACGTTTTCATGCATCTTGCAATGCTCTGCCATACTGATGTCAAACTAATCCTTTTTTTACAGAGCCTAATAAGGCTGTCCACAGGTAATCATATGGCCGGAGCAGTGAATAGTTGTTTTAAGCTTAAGAATGAGAGCGGCAAGCTTCTCAGACTCGACCCAACTCACGGGGATTGGTCAGAAACATCTAAGCTTGGTCGTTATGCATTATTTCAAACCCCGGGTGATGAAACTAAAATAACGCTTACAGAAACAGAGCTTGGCAAGATTCAGCAATATCGCGATATGTATTGCGATACCCAATATAATAGTCTGGCTTCGATGCAATCATTATTTAATCTGTTAACTTATAGCGCTGACCAATTAGCTAACTATTGTCGTCAAAGTTACCGTCAATACCAATTGAAAGACGCGCAGTCACTTACTCTCGCACTGATTGAGCGCGTTGAAATATTTATGCATTACCCTGATGATCCGGACTTCCTCTGCCTGATGTATGAGCTCTACATTAGAGAACCTATGCCAAGTAAGCCGCGGGAGGCTATTAATGCAAGAATTCATCAAGCAACATGGCCTGAAATCAAAGAATCTGCACTTAAAATTCTTGATGCCGGTACCCCCGAGCAAGTTGCCTTCGGTAATATTAAAAATTAGAGAGCGCCATTGGTGTCAGGCGTGTATATGGACTCATAGCTGTAAACAACCATTAACTGCTTCTTTTATAGCTTACTTCGCTGAATAGTTACCATAAATCATTTTGTTATTGATTTTGATCGAAATACACATTGATAATTTATATGATGGCTTGAATCCACCAAGGACGTTTATATGTAGGGTAGGTTCACGAGCGTAGCGAGCAATCCCACCATCGGAAACATCCGAATGGCGGGATTTTTGCTCCGCAAAGAACCCGCCCTACATATACGTACAACAGTCTTTCGAGCTTAAGTTGATGCCATTAGGTGAGCGTCCGTTCACTCGCTTAGAATTCGGTGCCTGGCCTGGCCTTGACTTATAAGCTAATTGCAACAATTAAGCCAAGGCCAGGCCAGGCACCATATTCCTTTTGCTGCGCTTTCGTACGAAAATAGAAGAAGCAAAGCAACATCGTTAAATTTAAATGTGCCATCTTGACGGGTTTACTTAGCAGCATGTATGATCAATTGTACCTTAGATACTCAAGAGCTGTTTTCAAATTAGACAAGGAGCTGCCAACACAATGGATGAGAAAGTTTTTTTTGAAAAAGCTTTACTAGAAGCTATGAATGCCTACCATGTTCCTGTTACAGCTTATGCTGTAATTAATGATTTTGAAATAAACCAATCCAATACATTATCTATAGATTCGACAATTTCTACTACACAAGAATCATTATTTCAAGTCGCATCAATCAGTAAAGTTTTAACAAGTTTAGGCATACTAAAACTTGTTGAAAAAGATTTAATTAAACTGGATAACCCCGCTAATGATTATTTGACTGATTGGAAAATTCCAGAAAACCAGTTTAATAAAAACAATCCTGTTTTAGTAAGACAACTTCTTGATATGACGTCAGGTTTGTCTATCTCTAACTTTGACGGCTACCCCCAAAATAAAACACTCCCTACCCCACTTGAATTATTAAATGGAAATGCGCCGGCAAACAATGTGCCTGTTGAGGTCTTGCATCAACCCGGTAGTGATTACGCCTATTCAAATGGTGGCTTTCAAGTTTTGCAAAAAATCACAGAAGAGCTTACAGGGCGATCATTTTCAGATTATCAAAATAATGAAATTATAAAAGCTTTAGATATGAAAAATAGTTTGTTTGAGTTTCCTTTAAACGCAAATCTCGTATCACATGCCGTCCCTGCTTTTGTTGGCGATAAAAAAATAGAACCTGGAGGTTGGCATAATTTTGCAGCGCTTGCCTCTTGTGGCATGTGGTCTACACCTGTTGATATTGCCAAGCTTATACTAAATATTACGCATGCTTACCTTGGTAAAAAACCCGCTTTTTTATCTAAAGCAATGACAACAGCAATGTTAACAAGGCAACAAAACACTCCTTTTGGTTTTGGTATTGTTGTTAGCGGTCACGATGAAAATTTAAATTTTTCAAAAACAGGACATACAAAAGGTTATCAAAGTCTTTTTGTCATGTTCCCTCACTTAGGTAAAGGCGTTGTTGTGATGACAAATGCAGAATCTGGCGATAAGCTTATTGATTATTTTGTTTCAATTGTCGCTAAAGAACATCAGTGGCCTTATTACTTTCCTTTTTTTGATGAAAGTGTTTTTTTACCTGATTATTAACCTGATTTTGTAAGAAAATATGGACCACAATAAGTTGCTTCATGATCGGTTGTATAGACATACTGAGTTCCTAGCACAGATTTATAAGTAATAATCCGCGCCTGACCTCGACTTGGGTATCCATGGTGTATGAACTTTTGAATGAGTGCTTGTATGTTCGTGCCTGGCAAACCAAGATCAGTAAAATTTGTCGTGCTAGGATAGACTGTCCACTCAGTACAGCCTCCATTAGGGCAAAGCGATTTGATGCTTCCTGTCCATGGCTTTTCATAGTAAGGCATTCCAGATCCTGCGGAACCATCCCTAATGGCTTGCAACGTTGGATTAAGATGCACATCAAATTGCCCTAGGTAGTGCCAGTAGAAATACATGGGCTGGTTATCATCTTCACCGCTGGAAGAGCATTTTGTTTGAGACGGTGGCAGTAAACCGCTATTTCCTGCAAAACTGACAATAGAGAAACCGATTAAGCTTAAAAATAGTATAAACCGCATGATGAGTGACCTTTTTGTGTGCTTTGGATCGCATATTAACAGGTTTTTATTTCAGTGCAATCTTATTGATACGGCTAATTTACGAAATATCTAATAATTGCACATCCTCTTCACCGTTATTTAGAAGCTGATATATTGATTTTGGGTTATCAACAAGCGCTTTCTTTTTGCTTTTTGTTAACGCTTTTATTGCATGTTCTAGTTTTAAAACACATGAAAGACTTGTATCAAACTTCCATGCAGCGGCAATTCTTTTGGGTGGGAAACTACGAGTAAACTTTGATTTTGCTGATCCTTCAAGGTGCTCTTGGTAACGCCTATCAATATCAGTTGTATAGCCTGTATAAAACGCAGCATTACTGCATTCCAAGATATATATAAAATACACCATTGCTTTACCTTTTTATCCATTCGAAGCGATTAGGAAACTTTAGTACATTTAGCAAAACTATTATCCCCACCTTTATAAGCAGGCTCGTAACTAAATAAGTGCAAAACCGTTCGCTTACCTAAATAGTGCGTGGCAATACCAATAATCGTTCCATAATCTGTTGATGCTTTTGGATTAGTATTTCTGAAATTCATAGCAATCATATTACCATTCGTTGCCATCGCACCCTTTACTGAAATATGAGGCGGCAAACCTGAAACTTTTTTATTTGGAGGTAAAGTGAAATGAATCGTATAAGCACCTAAACCTTCTTTGCTGTGACTGTTTTTTGAATTCTTTTTAATGACTAAATCTTGCGGGAGCCATTTATCCTTTTCGTCAAAAACTTTACATTGATAATGGCCTGAGAAATCTAATATGCGTAAACGTTTTGGACTTGTTTGTTTTCCTGCTACGCATGTATTAAGTGAAATGATTCCAAGTAAAACGATGAGTGATAATTTAACAGTCTTCATACTTCCTCCTTTGAGTATTGCTTATCATATATAGGTTGAAGCATTTAATCACTGTATGATATGGTTGATTAGCTTTAATTTATTTTGATTGTGTCAAAAGGAAACAAACATGAAAAGAGTGATCATATTAGCGGCAACTATTTTAGGGCTATCATTGATAAGCTATACAGCAAGCGCACAAAAAGTGGTCGTGGCATCACCAGCCACTCAGCCGCAATATTATCAGCCCGCCGTACAAGCTGGAAATTTTTTATTTGTTTCAGGGCAAAATGCACAAAAGGGTAATGAAAAAATCAAAGGGGATATTTCACAACAAACCAAAACAGCACTTCAATACATCAATCAAACGTTGAAAGCGCACGGGTATCACTTTAGAAACGTCGTAAATGTTAATGTTTTTCTCGCCAAACAAAAAGACTTTGCTGCATTTAACAAAGTTTACCATAAGTATTTTCCTAACCGGCCTGCACGGTCAACTTCTTTAGGTGTTCTTCATCAAAATAAAGGTGCGCTTGTAGAAATTGCTCTTGTGGCTTATAAGAAAACCGCGCCGGCTACTTGAAAACTTTTATCGAAGCTTATAGTCTACCAGGCTTAAGACTTATCACGCTTTATTTTTGCTAAAACCTCAAGTCAACAGCTATTTGCTTAGGTTTATTCTCCCTTAACCAACGGCTTGTACTCTTTATTCTTAAACGAATAATTTAGAATTTGCCCTTCTTCAATATCAAAAAACCAAAGGTGTATGCTTAAAAGATTAGTATCAAGCCGCTCTTTAATCCATGGGAAAGTGAAGCAATTTTTGTAGGATTGATAGAGAGAATCTTTCGCGCAAGTATCAACGCTTTTCTCTTTTGAAGATTTTACATTGATAAGTGAAATCCAATCGGTAATAAAATCATTTTGCTTTAAGCTGTCGCTGTCTAATAAAGCTTGCATACCACCACACTGGCTGTGGCCTAAAATAATAAGATGTTTAACATTCAAATAACAGACGCCAAACTCAAGCGCAGCACTTGTACCATGGTGCCCTTCATCAGATTCATAAGGCGGAATAATATTCGCGATATTGCGAACAATAAACAAATCACCTGGATCCGTTTGTAAAATCAGCGCGGGATCAACACGTGAATCACAACATGCAACAACCATTGTTTCTGGTTTTTGACCGCCATAGGCTAAACGCTTCATAACAGAACGATCACCAGTAGCGTATTTTTCTCGAAAAGCATGATAGCCTTGCATTAATTTCTCAAAAGATTTCTTCATTTTTTTTAAACCTCTAATTCTTTTTTAAAATGGATTCTAATGCTTCACAGCATTTAACCACATGGAATTCCGTAAGCTTGTAATCTGCAATATCGTTGATACAAAAAGGATCTTGTTTAATAATCTCTGCCATTTTATCTTGATCACAAAGCGCAAGAATAACGCCGCCTTTTCTAGGTTCTTTGGGACCTGATGCTAAAAAAGTTCCGTCGTCATAGTAAGTATTTAAAAAGTCTCTATGCTCTGCTAAATAAGCTTCAACTTGCTCCAGTGGCTTTTTATAAATGAGTTCAACAATAAGCATGAATAGGTATCCTTGTGTATCTAATTAACATTTAATATGAACATGTTGCTCAGGATGCCACGCTGGCGTGCAAGTGACCACCATTTTTAATTGGCCCTCCCAAAAATATTCTTCACCAGGCTCCAGAAGTAAACAATCACCAGGGTTAAGAGCGACCGTTTCTCCTTTGAGTGTTAATGTACCGTTTCCGTTTTGAATAAAAGCAAGTTCTTTGCATTCTTGATTGGATACATATCCCGTTTCAGGATATCTTCCATTAACTTCAATAGTAGCACAATTAATTTCAGGGTCATTCAAGGTGTATTCTTGCGCTGAACAAGCGTCGCTATTTTTATGGTGTATGGTTTGTTTGCTTGATATATGTTTCATTGACTGCTCTCCTCTAATAATTGTTAATAGCCTATCACTATTGCTTTTAAACGCAATTGAAAATAAAGTAGAATATTGAAAATTGCACACAAAATCTAATGGAGTAGATGATGAAAAAATGTCCTTTAATGACAGATGCTGCGGGAACACCTGTTGCTGACAACCAAGACAGCTTAACCGCTGGACCTCGCGGACCTATCTTGATGTCCGATCATCATTTAATTGAAAAGATGACTCACTTTAATCGAGAGCGCGTGCCTGAGCGCGTTGTGCATGCTAAAGGTGCTGGCGCTTATGGTACGTTTACTGTCACAGGTGATATTTCAAAATACACACGCGCTAAATTGTTTTCTAAAGTCGGTAATAAGTGCGAAATGTTTTTGCGTTTTTCAACAGTTGCAGGTGAAATGGGTTCTGCTGATACAGTTCGTGATCCTCGAGGTTTTGCTTGTAAATTTTATACAGAAGAAGGTAATTGGGATCTAGTTGGGAACAACACCCCGGTTTTCTTTGTACGTGATCCTTTAAAGTTTTCTGATTTTATTCATTCACAAAAACGTGATCCTGCAACAGGTATGCGTGATAATACTATGCAATGGGATTTTTGGAGTCTTTCACCTGAATCACTGCATCAAGTAACAACGCTTTTTTCTGATCGTGGTATTCCTGCAACTTATCGCAATATGAATGGTTACTCATCGCATACGTTTAGTCTTTGGAATGTTAAGGGTGAGCGCTTTTGGGTGAAATGGCATTTCAAAACGAAACAAGGCATTCAATGTTTAACGAATGATGAAGCTGCTAAATTAGCGGCTGAAGATCCCGATTTTCATCGTCGTGATCTGCATGACGCTATCGAGAAAAAAGATTTTCCGCAGTGGACAGTGCAGATACAAATTATGCCAGAGAAAGATGCTGAGACTTATAACATCAACCCATTTGATTTAACAAAAGTTTGGCCGCATAAAGATTATCCACCTATGGATATAGGCCTTTTAGAATTAAATCGTAATCCAGAAAACTATTTTGCAGAAACAGAACAAGCAGCATTCGAACCTTCTAATTTACCACCGGGCTTAGGCGCATCACCTGACAAAATGTTGCAAGGTCGTTTGCTTTCTTATCCTGATGCGCATCGATATCGTATTGGCGTTAACTATGATTTGTTACCTGTTAACAAACCGCGCTGTCCTGTTCGCACTTATCATAGAGACGGGCATATGCGTTTTGATGGGAATTATGGTGGCGAAGTGAATTATCAACCGAACAGCTATGGCGGACCTGTTGATGATTCTGAATATAAAGAACCACCTTTAAAAATTTCTGGTGATGCTGATCATTATGATCATAAAGAGGGTAACGATGATTACAGTCAAGCGGGTGATCTTTATCGTTTGATGAGCCCTGAACAAAAAGATCAATTGATAGGTAATATTGTTGGCGCGATGGAAATGGTTCCTGAAGAAATTCAACGTCGTCAAGTTGAGCATTTTACTAAAGCGGATAGTGAGTATGGAAAAAGAGTTGCTGAGGGCTTGAGTCTCGACACTGAATAAAGTTCACGAATGCATTTCATCATCCGATGGTGGGATTTTTCACTGCGTTCAAGAACCCACCCTACTCTTCTTGTGTAGGGTGGGTTCTTTGCGGAGCAAAAATCCCACCATCGGGAGCATTCTAAATGGAAGGTACTAAAATGCAAAAAGTAAATCTCAGGGATAAGCTAGCCCTATTCAAAGACTATTGGTCCCCAAAAATAATCGGCGACTTAAATGACTCTCACATCAAACTTGCAAAATTCAAAGGTGAATTTGTTTGGCACAAACATGACAATGAAGATGAGTTGTTTCTTATTGTTAAAGGGAATTTGCTAATCAAACTAAAAGACCAGGATATTAATCTTAAAGAAGGTGAGTTTGTTATTATTCCCAAAGGGGTTGAGCATTTGCCTATTGCTAAAGAAGAAGTTCATGTGATGTTAATTGAGTTAAAAAGCACATTGAATACGGGTGATACGAAAGGGAATTTAACAGTGGAAAATCTTGATCGAATTTAAGCATCCGATGGTGGGATTTTTTGCTTACGCAAAAGAACCCACCCTACTCACAAATGCGTAGGGTGGGTTCGCGAGCGCAGCGAGTAATCCCACCATCGGAAGCATTAAAAACATTAAGATTTTAAACTTCAATCAACATACCCAGGCAAATAACCTTCAGAATTAGGATAAACCCGTGTCTCGGGGTAATACTCAGCAAACAACTGCACATCCCCCGCCACTTTTTCACCCGCTATTTCTGCAATAAAAGCTAACGCCATATCCATACCCGCAGAAACTCCCGCTGATATCCAAAGTTTCTCTTGCTGGATAAAACGCTCTTCAATAACATCAAGTTCAGAAAAAGCTTTTAATCTCTCTAATGATGCCCAATGCGTTGTAGCTTTTTTCCCCGCGAGCAAACCTGCTGCTTGTAATAAGAAAGCACCCGTGCAAACAGACAATACTTGCTCGCATGACGCTGCTTGAACTTTTATAAAATCAATCATCATTTTATTATCAACTTCAGTCCGCGTCCCCTGCCCACCTGGCACTAATAAATAATCTAACGGTGGACAATTTTTAAAACTTGCATTGGCTTGTATGCTCAAACCTTTAGTGCTTGTCACAGGGGCACCAGATTCAGTGACAATAATTAACTCTTGCGGACCCTGGTGTTTCTGACTCCAAAGCGCAATAAGCTCCCAGGGCCCCATAAAATCAAGATCTTCAAATTGTTCGAACAGTAAAAATCCAAATCGCTTTTTCATAAAAACTCTCAATAAAACTGCTTATTGAAAGTAACATACCATTGATGGGCTTTTATATATATTTTTTTATTAGCTATTTTAAGAAAATGTCCCGTACTTACGGCTATCGCCTTCTTCTTCTTCGCTCTCTTCTCCTCCGAGGAATGGTATCTGACTTCCGCTTCTTCCTCTAGCACCTGCTTTAGCTACCCTGTGCAATGCATCATCAACGACGACCCCAACTTTTGGTTCACCCTTTCCTCCCTCTTCAACTGGATCCTGAGACATTCTCTTTTTAGCGGCCTCTTCTTTGTCTTTTTTCCAGAATTCTTTTATCTTTTGAGTAAGTGAAGCCGCCCACCCCAAAGGAACTAATGGAGAAAGAGCTATGCTCACACCCGCTGCTTGCACAGGCGTTATAAAACTTTCAGCAGCTAGCGCATCAAGTCCAACCGTTAAAGGTAAATACAAACCTGAGCTAGTCTTTGCCATACGGCGTGCTGTTGTCATCCATCGGAATACTTCTGTAATCAATTTATTATCTTTATAATGCTCATGAAGCGCAACAACAAGCGTATAAATTGCACCATTAATAACAGAAGAAGCCGCTGTGAAAACTGACAATAACAAAATAGCTAAATAGCTACTTACCCACTCAAGTGCTTCTTTTGCATATGGCACATTAAATTCATCAGCAATAACAATAAGCGATGAAATAATTTCAATACAAATCGCAATGGCAGAGGCTGTGTTAGCATTGTAACGTAAAAACTCTTGCCAATAATTTTGTGTTTTATAAAGAGCGCTTAAAAATTTAAAGCGGAATTTCTTAGATTTGCTATCGTCCTCTTCTATATGGCCCTTAACTTTAGGTTGCCCTCTAAGGCGACGAACGTTATATAGTCTTAGAAACTCAAGCATTGAAGTTAGAAATCCTATAGGAATAGCACAAGCTAAAAAAATGGGTGCTGTTTCAGGAAACATCAAAACGCATGGCAAACTCCAAACTAAAGGAAGAACAGTCCCAAGAACAGCGAGTTTAAAAGGTACCCGACCTAGCTCAACAAGCTTGCGGCTTAAACCGCCATTACCATCCTCGCTATATTCATGTTTATTAAGAATATCGGTAATTTTTAATGCTGCAAAAGAAGCCCCCACGCCCATTTCAATTATCGTTAAAAGAATAAGTCCAGTAAGCGTTAAATTTTCTCCTGGAAGTAAATCGGTTAAATCCTTAACAGGGTTATCGTTATCATTAATAAAAATGGAGACAAATGTTGAAAAGAGAAGAAGGAGAAAAGAAAATTGAAAAGTGATCACAGCACCGCGTGAATATTCCTCAACAGGACGAACAGTTAAATCTGTACATATGTCAGCAGTTGAAACCGCTTTTCTTTTTCTCTTTTTTTTCGACATAATGGTCATCCATCTATTATTAACATATTTGATGTATTTTATGTGTAATTTAAAAATCTAACAAGCAAGTTATTATTTAATTCCCCGTCAATTTTTTCATTAATGCTTCTACCGTCAAAGCTTTAGACAAAGAAGCAGCTTGCCCTGCCCAAATGGACATTAATTCTGTGTTTTTTTCTTTGCTTGCAGCTTGTCTTATTGTTTTAGTTAGGCTTCCTTGGATGGGGAAATCTAATAACTCATGATCAGAATTCGCTAACGCATGTGTAAATTCATTTTGAATACCACGAGCAGGCCTTCCTGTGAACACTTTGGTTACAATTGTTGAGTCTGTTTTTGTGTTTAATAATTTTTGTTTGTAACAACCGGGTATGCCCGCTTCTAGGCATGTTAAAAAAGCGGTGCCCATTTGAACAGCATCTGCACCTAATGCTAAAGCTGCAGCAATACCACGTTTATCCATAATGCCACCTGCTGCAATGACAGGAATAGAAACTGCATCAACAACCTGCGGTACTAAAGCCATAGTACCAATCATTGATTCTTGATAACTTCTTAAAAAAGTACCTCGGTGGCCGCCTGCGTCAGAACCTTGTGCAACAACAATATCAAAACCAGCTTTTTCAATAGCTAAAGCTTCTTCAACCGTTGTCGCTGTTCCGATTAATGTAACCCCCTCATTTTTAAGTTTATCGATAATGTTTTTTTCAGGGATGCCAAAAGTAAAGCTTACAATTGAAACGTTCCTTTCAATGATTGCGTCGATTTGATCATTAATATTAGCGGGATAAAAAGGTGCTTTAGGTTCAGGTTTGTCAAGATCATATTTTTTCAAATAAGGTTCGAGCTTTTTATCCATCAATTTTAATTTTTTTTCATCAAGCTCAGCAAGCTCAGGTACAAATAAATTCACATTAAAAGGTTTGTCTGTTTTTGCTCGAATCGCATCAATATTTTCTTTAATAGCATCTCCTGAAAGAAATGCCGCGCCCAAAGAACCCAGGCCGCCAAAATCAGACACTTCAGAGATTAGTTCAGGCGTCGTAGCACCGCCTGCCATGGGAGCTTGTATAATAGGATATTTAATATCAAACAAAATCATTACCTCTTATTTAAATGATAAGTTAACGCCATTGCAATACATTGAGATAATTCATTTTTATGAAAGTTATCATTTAAATGAAAGACCATCTCTCTATTGCCTTCAAAATTAAATAAATCGCCAAACATTTCTTTAAAGGTATCCACGAGTGTTGTTTTACAATTAAAATACATCGAATATTGGTCAGGGTAGGATTTTTTCCAATCAATTCTAATAGTAGATCCGCTTTTGGTTTTTGAAGTTAAATAACTTGGCTCACCCCACTTTAATGTTTCTTCAATTTCACCAACGCCTTCAGTCATTTTTGCGATCTCAAAAATAAGCTCTCGAAGCGTTAAAAGCTTTGTTCTAAAGTCGTTAGGATAGGAAGCAAACTTTTCCTCAACAGATTTATTTTGAAATGGATTGTTGTTCATATAATGCCCTGCAAGCAAACAAAAAGTTCTGGACGAAGAGCTCTATTATTGTAAAGATAGGTATCTTAATCAAGGAAATTTAGATCAGAGGGCCAGTTCATGAAGAAAGCATTATCAATATCACTTTTCGTTTCGCTTATTTTTTTATCAACATCTTCTTTTGCAGCATCAGTGAAATCTCAGGTTCAAGCAGCTTATAAAACCTGGGTTAAAACGGTCACATCCGCTAATGGTAATCCCGACAATATTTTAAAACTTTATACACCTCATGCTATTTTACTTCCCACGTTAGATCCAAAAGTTTTAATCTCGCATAAAAAAATGAAAGCGTATTTTGTTAAATTTAGTGGCTTGAAAGATTTAAGCGCAACAACCCATCAATTGGTCACGCAAGTTTTCCCAGGCTTTGCGATCAATTCTGGACACTATACTTTTCATTATGTCGGTAAAGATGGAAAACGAGTCAATGTTCACGCACGCTTTAACATGGTTTACCGAAAAATCAATGGTAAATGGTTGATCGTCAATATGCACTCATCCGTATTACCAAAATAAAAATAAACTGAGAAAACCATGAAGAAAAAAAGGTCCAGCTGGACCTTATCACTGTTAATCACAGGAAATGTACTCGGCGTTGGTATTTTAGCAACGCCGATCAAAACAGGTTTAAGTGGTTTCATTCCGACCTTGCTTTCTATTATATTCATTTGGCTACTCATGTTTGCCACAGCCATTATTATTGCCAATCGAATTGAGCATAATAAAGCAGATAGCTTTGATATCCCTTCCTTCTTTCATAAACATTTAGGCAAACATGCTTATTGGATTGCGGTTGTTGCTAATTTGATTTTGCTCTACGGCGTTTTAACGGCTTACTTAAGCGGTATTGCCGATATTATTCATGGATTGTTTGGCACCAATACTTCGAAATCACTCATTATTATTATTTACTTTATTATCGTTAGCTTACTGACTTTGCGCGGTATGAAAATATTACGTAGAGGAAATCTTTATGTGATGTTTTTAATATGGGCCTGTTTTTTAGCGCTTATTTTTACTTCCATCAAAGCTATTCATATAAGTCACTTGTCCTATACTAACTGGTGGTTAGTTCCTGCGGGCCTTCCGATTTTAGTTTCTGCTTTTCACTTTCATAATATTGTCCCTACTGTTTGTCATGAACTTAATTATAATAAAGAAAAAATCAGACGGACGATTTTCAAAGGGACCTTTATTGGTGTCATCATGAATATCATTTGGGTGTTGATAGTATTAGCAGCACTACCTATTAACACACATCAACCAGACAGTATTCTAACTGCTTTCCAACACAATCTCCCCGCAACGGTTCCTTTGTCTAATGAATTACACTCAGCCTTTTTTACGGTTGCGGCACTTGTTTTTGCCTTGCTTGCAGTGACATCGTCATTCATGGCAAATGGTACGGGCTTGCTTGGCTTTATGAGAGATTTAAGTAACACGTATTTAAGAACTGAAAACAAAAAAATAATTGCGATGGCAAGTTTTGGACCGCCACTTTTAATCAGCCTTATTTATCCTAATGTTTTTCTTAAAGCCATCGGTGTTGTTGGCGGTATTGGTGAGACTGTACTTTTTGGGATACTACCCGCGCTTATTTTACTTAAATATAAAACGGCGGATAGTAAAATACATCGTTTAGCTTATTTTATTCTTGCTGTTAGTGTTTTCATTTTTGGTTATGAAGTATTGGCTAGTCTGGGCCTGGTGAGTTAGCATCTTCTGGTTCAGCTGCAGAACAACACTCTGTATCTTCGTGAGGAGCGGTATAAATAGGCGCCGCCGCCCTTGCTGCAAGCTGAGCAGCTGGGTAAGGAAGCCATGGAGCAGTATTCTCTCGCGCCTCATCACCGGGAGTGGGCCGAGGTCTTACCTGCCCTTCGGGCACATGAAGTTGAGCAATAACAGCAGTAGTAGTAGCTCCTAAGAATTCATCTCTTTCTAGTTGTTCTTCTTCTACTCTAGTATTCATTATTATTTCCCTTTTGTTTTTTTTCTAATTGGGTGCGGCATCATACCTTTAAAAACAATAAACCACAATAACCTGGTTAAAATACAGCTAAATTGTTTGCTTTATGTTTTCTAACTCCTTGATATATTTAATTTTAAACTTCGAATAAGACTGTGCCTGTCGTTGTAAATTTAACTTGGGTTTCATAAGGTCGTATATTAATTTCTGGGCATTCATTAGAAGTATGCACTTGCATTTTATAATAACTATTAGGATAAAAAGGACCAAATGCCTGACAATCCATGCAGCCCAATTTGAAATGACCTCCAACCTCTCTTAAATATCGAGGAGGCATCAGTTCATCTTGTTCAATATGACGTTTATTGGTGTGATCATGAATATTATTTGGGTGCTTGTTGTTTTAGCGGCATTGCCGACAAACACACAGCAACCCGACAGTATTCTAACCGCTTTTACACATAACCTTCCAGCAACGGTTCCCTTATCCAATGAATTACACTCAGCTTTCCTTACGGTTGCGGCACTTGTTTTTGCGTTGCTTGCAGTGACATCGTCATTCATGGCAAATGGTACGGGTTTACTTGGTTTCATGAGAGATTTAAGTAACACGTATTTAAAAACTGAAAACAAAAAATTGATTGCGATTGCAAGTTTTGGGCCGCCGCTTTTAATCAGCCTTATTTATCCTAATGTTTTTCTCAAAGCTATTGGCGTTGTTGGTGGGATTGGTGAAACGGTACTCTTTGGGATACTACCCGCGCTTATTTTACTTAAATACAAAACGGCAGACAGCAAAATTCATCGCCTAGCTTATTTTATTCTTGCTGTTAGTGTTTTCATTTTTGGTTATGAAGTATTGGCTAGTCTGGGCCTGGTGAGTTAGCGCCTTGTCGTTCCGTCTCTCCTGTTTCTTCAACAGTAGTAGCCGCCCCGTAAGTACTGAGAAGAGAAAACAATAAAAGCCCATCCATTTCATCATCAACATCAAATAATCTGACCCGAGCCCCCTCTCCCGGCACTGTCCCTTGTCGTGCAGTCCTTCCAGCAAACTGCATAGAAGCATAATTAAGCTGCTTCCCAGAAGAAAAAGCTTGCATGCAAGCATAATAACCATCCACGCTATAACATTAACCCAATGTGTTGTCTAAAATTGCTTTAAATTCTTCTGATAGCTCAAGGCTATCACGACGAATCCTAGCAGCACTTTCACCGCTTAATTTAACAGGATGTTCCTTGGTAAAAAAATTCAAAAGTGAACTATTGGGAACAGAAGCTTCAGGATGTATGCCTGTTACTATAAGCGATTTAATTTTATTAGACGCGTCGTTTCTCTGAACGACAACAGCACCTGCGCTACTACTTGGAAACACCTCCTCTTCTTCAAATGGAAAACCGAAGCTATATTCATCTCGCCCATTGAAAGATGCCTCGACGCTTACATCTCTATTCTTTGATGCTAACAATGGTCCCTGTGCATAGAGAGCCGATAATACATTGCCTGTCGTTCTAAATTTAACTTGGGTTTCATAAGGCCGCATATTATTTTCTGGGGACTCATAAGAAGAATGCAGTAGCATTTTATAATAACTATTAGGATAAAAAGGACCAAATGCCTGGCAATCCATGCAACCCAATTTAAAACTATCTCCGACCTCCCTTAAATATTGAGGCGGTATCTGTTTAATAGATTTAATATGAGGGCTAGCATCAAAAAGATAAGATGTTTTTGGAAGTAGATAGGCTCCGGCACAAATACCTATAACAGAAAATGGAGCATTTAATTCTTCAAATAAGCTAGGAAATTCTTTTGATAGAGCAAACCCTGTTGTTAGCGCTGACCCACCAGGTATCACAAGAACGGGGTTATCGCTTTCGTTAAGTCCTGCTAAATTAAGATTCAAGTCTTCTGTAACTGTTACGTCTTGATACCAACCTTTAAATAATTTTTCTGTATCAGTTAGACAGGGTTGGGAGACGCCTTTTGAATTATTAATTAATATACGCACCATTTTTTTTCTCTCTTGATTTATTGGCTTTTATTCTTCAACCTTGCAATAGAATTTTTAAACGCTTCACTTGAGCATGCTTCGTTAACCATCTTCAGATAAATAAATCCTAGTTGCTGTTGGCACTGACCATCGCTTAAGTTCACTTCTCCTGAGCCAATGGAGTTCATAAATTCCAAATAACTTGGCAATATCTCAATCCTTTCTTGAGATAACAAATTAACTTTTCTCACAGAACTCGTATATAAAGGGGAGTTTCCTCGCGAAAATGTTTCTACATGTTCCCATAAAGCTTCAGCAAACGCATTTCTTACGGATTTATCTATCAACATCATATGATCTTTATTTAATTCTGTTCCGCTCATTTAAAACCTCCTATTATTTTTCATAAGTCGGTGACCTAGTCTCCAGAAGGAAAAAAGTTGCCATGCAAGCCATTAGGGACTCGTTGAGGCATTTCTATTATTGCCTGAGGGGTGCCTAAGAAATCATGTGCTTTTAATATATAAAATTGACTTTTCTTGGTTTCATTATGATAGGCAAAGAAAGCAAGATAGCCTTCGTCTTCTGTTTTTGCATTTTTTTCAGGAATAAAAACAGGCTCACTTAATTCATACCCTGTAAAATCACGAACAAGCTTTTCACCCGTTTGATCATCATATCTAATTATTGTTGAAAAGGTATAGTTCTTGTAAGTTGGCACATAAGTATATCGGTTTTGCTTTCCTTGGTACTGATCGTTGATTCTCATGAATTCAGCTTTCTTAATGCCTAAATCTTTAAAGCTTACTTGCTTGCTCTTTAGATCAATGATTGTTTTTGTTAAATAACTAGGCGGTTCATTTTTTAAATCAAACTTTTCATGATGCGCACCAATGATTTCAATTTTATTATCACGCTCAAAAGCATTTGAAAAATGATAAACAAAAAATGGCTTGGCTTTTATCCAAGTAGGTTTTTGAGATAAATCTTTTCTTGGAATTAAAGCAATATTTGTGCCTAATTCAGGCTTCCATTGTAAAACACTTTCGCCTTTAATAAGGTTTTTAAAATCAAAAACGACAGGCGTTACAATAATAACAATATAATTTTCTGTCATGACAAAATCATGGATCATTGTTGGATGATCTTTTTCAATATCAATTTCTTTCAAAAGATTCCCGTCTTTATCTAAATGATAAAGGGTTAAATAAGGTTGCTCTTGAGTTGAATACGAAATTGCATACATTTCCTGTGTCACCGGATCGATTCTAGCGTGCGCATTAATCGAAATATTTCGCTGATCATTTTTAGGATGCCATTGTCCTGATGTTTCTAGCTCACGATTTAAACTATAGGCATAAAGGGATTCATGCATCGCTAAATACTCTTGGCCTAACTTTAAAACATTAATAAAAGCCCCTGCTTTGGTTATGCGATCGCTATTTTTAGGGAGTAATTTTGAATCAGGTTTTACCGCATCCATAATACTTCCATAAATGGCTTTTCCATAGGTTCGTTCAGCTTCTAATTCTGGTGTCATTACAAAACGATTGCGGTAACTGACTTTCCCATTATCAAAATACAAAGCATGTATCATGGCATCACCATCGAATGGATAATTATATGAGAATTGTTCAAACTCAGGGTTAGGACCATTACGCATATACTCACCATTAAGCACGTTAGGAATTTCACCTTCATAAGTAAGATTTTCTTTGAAAATTTCTTTACGCATTGGCTTGTAGTTATTTTTCAAAAAAGGTGTGTCTAGTGGCTTCAAATTTTCTCGATACTTCCAATATCGCTTGGCACGCACCCAATCAGGGTATTTCTGTGTAAATTGAATAACGGCAATATAAATAACAATTTCTGCTATAAAATAAGCGCCCCTACTCCACAAGCCTTTCATTGCACCTATTTGAAAAAAACTGATTAAAATAAAACTTAAAGCCCATGCGTAGCTAATCGTATAATTTACTTTAAGAAAGCCTTTGGCTTTCCATAAAAACTCTGGCGTGCTTTCTTTTGCGTATTGAAGCGTGAAAGGTTTTCTCACAATGATTGAAGCAACAACTATCATCGCGATCACGATATTAGAAACTGTATTGGTATTCTGCACGAACCAGGCATTTGGCCAAAAAAATATTGCTATAGCTAAACTAGCAAAGAAAATAATCGTTCCTAAATCCAGAATATAAGCTTTCTTTACTTTATTAAAGTTCAAAATAACGGTTAAAATAATAGCGACAAGCACTGCAAGCTCTTTTGACAAGAATGTACTGCCGACAAGCAAGCTATACGCTATCCAGGGTGAAAAGCTTAATAAAATATTCGCTACACCACTGATATGTTTTGTAATTTGCTTCATATTAACTCCAGTCTTTAATTTTTTTGATTGATTGATCACACCAAGACAAACGCATTTCAACTTCTTTAATACCATAGTCTAGCGTTAAGCCCGCATAGAATTCTTTTTTACAGTCAGATGGTGATCCGAGTTTTTTTTCAATTTTTTTATAGATGCTTATCTCTTCTTCTAATTCTTTTTTTTCAGTTTCTAAATGTTTGATCGCCATTTTTTTATTGACGTTATAAGCAAAGAAAAGTTTAAGTAAAAGTTCAAGGCGAATGGGATGCTTTTTCTCAGGTTGCGAAAGCCAGTCTTTAAGTGTTTCACGACCTGTTTTTGTAAGGCTGTAGATTTTTTTACTACGGCCACCTGGTGTTGTCTCTTCTTCAAAAGTTAGCAAACCCTCATCAGTTAGCCGCTTCAAAGTGGGGTAAAGTTGCCCATCGCTTTCCGACCAGAAATAATTGATACTACAACGCATTTTCTTTTGAATTTCATAAGCGGATTTAGATCCTAGTGTTAACATGCCTAAAACAGCATATCGGGTGGTGTTGATTCTTGACATAGCTCGCGCTCCATTTACCTTTTGAAGAGGTAAATATACCTCTCCGAAAGGTAAATAGCAAGCGTTTTAATTTTTAATAAAACAACATTGGATTAACTCCTTGAAAGATAGCCTTAAGTTTTGTTTTTTTAACCTAGAGTATAAAGTGAAACTAGGCAAGATTCCCGCGAGGATGAGGCAATTCATTTGATGCGTTCAATATAAAAAATATTCCTTAAAGTTGATGGCACTGGGTGAACGGTCAATGCCGTCAACTTAAGACTGAAAGGCACCTATGTGTAGGGTGGGCTCTTTGCGGAGCAAAAATCCCACCATCGGAAACATCCCAAATGGCGGGATTTTTGCTCCGCAAAGAACCCGCCCTACAGACATATGTCGCAGGCTCCCTAGACTTAAGTTGACGGCATTGGATGAAAGGTTACGAATTCTTATAACAGACTATGCAATTCAAGAGCACTAACAGGAGCCCCCATAAAATCGCCTACCTCCTCCTTCCAAAAAACTGTACTTTCATCTTGAATATGTATTTCCTCTTTACTCAATAAAGGAATGATTTTTGCTAACAACTTAAATAGCATCTCTTTTCTAGGAGACGGCTCACCAGGCATCTCTAACAGCCCGCTTTTTGATTTGAGCGAAGTGCTTATATACTTAAAAACTTCAAGATTATTCTTTTCATTAGTGTATGTCCATTTGCCACCGAGAAATGAAATAAGCTCCTGGCTTACATCTTTAGGTTTTGCGAATAATAAAATACTTACAAGTTTTGCTTCGGGATATTTGCGCGCGAGTCTTACTATGCTACCTTTAATGCTACTTATCCAGATCTTATTTTTTCCAATCTTCGCTAAAATAAATAAATCTAACAAGTTTTCTATTTCTAGAGCGCACCAGTTAACACTCTTAAAATCATCCATATTGTTTAAGAACGATTTTAAGTAAAGTCTATTTATTATAACTTTTTTCTCATCCAATGAAGATCCGCCAATAATATTAAGTTTATCAAGCATTTCTCTTGAAAGGCTAACTTTATTTTGGCGAACATACCTGATGAGCTCCAGCAAATCACTAGCTTGCAATACCGAACCATATAAAAAAGAAACTTGCTCTAAGCGGGTATGGTTGTCCTTGTAGGTATCTTCCCATTTCTTTTTACATTGAAGTGCAGTAACGTCTTCGCTTGTTATTACGGTACTTGGATTCTCAAGCAGGTATTGTGCAATACGTTTTTTTGAAAAAGGATTACCACATTGCGCTGCTGCTCTGTAAAAAATAAGCGCCTCATCCAAAGGTGCGATGCTTGAGTCTTTTTTCCGTCCCGCCCCTAGTAATTTATAGTCTTCATCTGACGTGGTAATATTTTTATTTTCAATAAGCTTTGCAATTTCATGAAGCAAAAATCTAGCGCCCAAACTAATTGCCCTAACAAAGAATGCATGCGCATGATGATGTTTTGTATTTCCAGCGAGCTTACATAAAATACTAGTATTCGGTTTTGCTATGTTTAATTTAATATAATCTTCTGCACTTGGAGTATAGCTCCCATAAAGTATAGCCAAAGCAAGATTTCCTAATCCTTCCGCAGAGCCTTCAGCAGCTGCTGCCAAATAGAGGTGTATAGCTTGTCTTAAGCGTGTAAGCCCTGAAATAAAGAGATCAGCACAACCCCAGTCCAAAAAAACTTTGCGTGAAACACTGCATCTATAATTTAGAACATAGAACCCCAACATATTGATACTGTATGCATGTAAATGTTTAGCGGCAGACATAAAATAAGATCGCGCAGCGACATGAGCCTCCTTGTCAGTCTTTATCACTTTTTTTTCAAGCATCAACCCTATAATAACTGAAGCAGAAGCATCAATTTCTAATTTAGATATCATTTCATGATCTTCTGGTGTCAATAAGCTTGCTTCATTGTTTTGAGCATGATGTTTAATGTTCTCAAGCATCATTTTGACGAATGGGTTCTCAACGCTTAACAATTCACTCCAATCTTCATCAGAAATTGCTTTTCTGACATAATTGATATACCAAAAAGCATAGACATCTCTTGCTTTAAGCTTAATTATGAGTTCACTAAGATTAGATATTTGACCGTAGCCATCAAAAAGTATCATTTTATAAATCCCCGGCCTTCTGTTTTTTATCTTTATTAAAGGTCTTTATTACGCGGCAATACTAGCAAAAAAATAGACAAGTGCCAATCATTAATGCTATATTTTCATACTGCGCGGGAGCATTATAACTCTTTGAAAAACATGACCATTTAATATCTTTAGAGAATCAAACCTTATGAAAACCAAACACGGCTCACAGCAAATCATTGTTCAGCATCATTATCACTGGGTAGATATTATTCATTTGCTGCTTGGAACAGTCCTACTTACAGAGTTTTTTACTTTATTTTCTCAGGGCTTTTTTTCGATTATAGGGTTTCAACATAGAATTACTTATTTATTAAAGTTCAATAACACGATTATTATTCATCAATCTCTTCAATGGTTTTCATCATGTGCATGGATTTTTGCACCCTTGTCTGAAGTTATGCTTGCGTTTTTAAGTTTATGCATGCTGTTGTTATTATTTCGAGCCATTGCTTCCTGGTTGGTTGTAGGTGTTTTTGCAATTTACTATTTAGCACACTTTAATGTGCCTGGTATCTGGATGTTTGAATATTTAATGCCGCTACTGATTGCTATTTGTATATCACTTGCTAACTTACCTCGCTTAAAACAACCTTGTTTTAAAGATTATTTTTTTGGTTCAAGGCTTTTTAGAACATGTAAATGGCCACTTCATGTTGTGCTCATATTTGCTATCTCCGTCTTAGCTTGGTATGTGCTTCGACTTTCATTACAAGCAACACACATCAATCAAGAAACATCCATTTACGCAGCTATTACCTTATGCGTATTGCTACTCATATCTCTTAGCTTTGAAAAATTACGTATTAAAGAAATAAAAAATTATGGCTGCGGATTAATCACTATACCCTGGATGGATATCATTACCCTTATCATAGGCGCCATGCTCGTCTTCCAAGTGTATGAAGATTTTCTGCTGAATTGGTTTACACTTACTGGCTATAGGAATTTGACGCAAGTTTACCAGCACTATACAAGTGCACCCGACTGGTTTGCGGCCATCATTCATCTCTCAGGAAAAAGTGCAGAATTATTTATGCCAGTACAACTTGTTTTAGAATCTGTTTGCGCACTCGCCCTTGTATTATTGATACTGCGACTCCCCTTTGCTTTATTTGCTTTTTTCCTGTTTGGGGCGCTAACTTATATTGAATTTGGTGTTCCTGCAACCTGGCCAGCAACGCCTATGAGTGAGCTAACCTGGACGTGGGAACTTTTATTTAGCACATGCATTATCTTTTTTATTTTTCTTTTTAACTTACAGCGTACTTATTCACTTTCAGCCAACCAAAGATTCAAGCTTGGAACGAATGTTTTTAATAAATCATCATTTATCACTCGTGTTATTGTTGCTATTATTGCAGGCTTATTAATGGCTGGAAGTGTTTTACTTAGTGGAACACTTAAACAGTATAATCATATTCTCGCTATTGAAAGCGGTTTAACCTTGTTTCTTTACTTGGTTTTTCTTGGGATAATTGATTTTAATCGCCCACGCTTAGAATAATCTATAGTTTTTTTATCCGTCCATAAGAGTACACGATAAGACTTAAAATAAAAATAACAGTAAAACTTATCGCCATAAAGATAAAGACAGAACGAAAACCATGCATAAATAATTTTTCCATAGTTATCTTTAACTCAGGGTGCGCAAAAATAAATTTGTGAAGCCCTGCCGGATCTTTAACCGCCTCTTTTAATAGAGCCAGCTGTTTTGCTGACATATGTGAGGCACCTGGCCCAATAAATTTATGCAGCTCCAAACGCTCAAATATTTTATAAACAACCATTGAAAAAGTTAAGAAAACAACAGAGCTCATTGTCCACATTGTAAATAATGCACCAATCGAAGCTCCAACTTGCTTTAAACTCATTTCTTCGTTCACCGCAATAACACAGGAAGTATTCGCCATCCCCCAAACTAAACCTAATAATAAAAAAGCAATGACAATAAGCCAAACGCCTGTTGTTATTGTAAAGAAAGCATGCAAAGTAGCGGCTACAATGACCGAGATAACAAAAAAAGTGGCAAGTGTGTCAATTTTAAAAGCTTTCAATAAAAGCCCCATACATACTGATGTGAGCACTTGCGCAACTGGCATAACCGACAATAATAAACCTGCAATAAAAAATGAATAATCTTGAATGTTCACTAAGTAAAGAGGGTCGAAAAAAGTGAAAACAGAAGTCACGCCACCTGCTGCAATACATAGTAACATGGTAACAAGCAGTTTTGGTCGCGTGAAAAGTTGTTTATGAATTAATGGGTGCTTAGATTTGATTTCAAATGTAATAAAGACAATGATTGAAATAACAGCAATAGCAAAAATCGTAATATCTTTAACATTAAACAAAGTATCTTTTTGAGAATCAATCAAACTATAAGCAAAGGTTGCCAAACCCAGTATAAGAAAAAATAAGCTCCAAAGATTCAAGGGCTCAACATCATCGCTAGGTTTAATATTTTCTGTTGTCGGTACAAATAAAAGAAAGCCAATAACAATAATAGGAAGATTAATCCAAAAGACCCAGTGCCAAGATAAAAACTCAACAAGTATTCCACCTAAAAAAGGACCTAGCGCTAATCCAACGCCCGTTACTGCTGTGTAAACTGCAGCAGCGCGAACAAACAATTTTTCACCCACTATCTCACCAATCATACTCACACCAATGGCAAATGTCCCTGCCGCGCCAAAAGATTGGACTCCTCTAAATAAAATTAACCAATTGATGTTCGTTGAAAAGCCGGCAAATAATGCAGCGAGCGCAAAAACAAGAGAACCCCACATTAAGAGTATTTTTTTACTAAATCGATCTGCGCAATTCCCAATAAAAATAAAAGAACAGGTGGTGACTAAAAAGAAAATATTACTGATCCATTGAAGCTCTAAAAGTGAGGCTTTCAAACTTTCTTGAATTTGGGGTAAGGCTGTATTCACAATCGTAAAATCTAAAAATGCCGTGAAGGCTAGTAAACACAATCCTGTGAAGGCAATCCATTTCTTCATATATTCAACTTATTACTGATCCATCTCTTATGTTTTATACCAAATGAAACGATATTAATCAAAATAAAATTTGAACGGGGAAGGTAAGGCAAGCTTACTTTTCTTTTTATATAATTTTCCTCATATAATCAAATAGTTATCTAGCAATAAATTGTTCAAAATTCACATAGAAAAGCGTGGTATTTTCATAGCTATGAGCGTACCATCAGCGTCGATTTCTTGTATTGCTATTATAATAGAAAACCCTTGAGGCCCGGAATGAAAAAGCAAAGCTTGAGACTTTTAAAGTCACAAAAACGTTTGTGGTTCCGCCTACAGAATGAAAAAAGCTGGACGCCGAATAGTGGCGTTGTTTATAAAATTGCGGGCAAGATTAATTTACCATCGCTTGAGTTTGCTTTAAATACGCTTGTGCAAACCCATTCAACCTTTCAATCACGTATTTATCATGAAGGAAATAAGCTTGAGCGCATCATTGATGAAAGCATTCAGGGTATATTAGAGTATTTTAGCTTATCTGATCGTTCTATTTTTAAAAATATTCATAATATTATTACTCAACTTTTAAAAACTAATTTTAACTTAACGCAGGGACCTTTGTTTAGATTTGGTTTGATTACTGAAACAGACGAGCTTCATCATCTTGTTATTGTTGCTCATCCCTTAATATTATCAAGACATGCATTAATCCCTTTAATTCGTGAAATTTCTTTTTTATATAATGACTTTGTTGGTGATCACAAATCAAGTTCACGTCCGAATATAGTTAAGCTTGAAAAAATACTACAAAATGAAGAGAAATTCCTATCAAGTGAAGTGTTTGATGCGTCTTTAGAGCACTGGTCAAATAAAGTAAAAAACAATCAGTTTAGCTGTTATCTCCATCACTACACGTACAATAACAATGAGTTGTTTTTTGAGAAAAACCGAATCTCATGGAAGCTCTCTATAGAGAGCACAAAGCTTTTTAACAATTTTCTCAAAAAACATAAGTGCTCTTCATTTACATTAATCATGGCTATTTATCAGACTTTATTACATCGCTATACGAAAAAAAATGATGTTATCATTAACCATTCGTTTCCAAAGACTTATCAAAAGAATAGGCAATCGGCTATTGGTTGCATAGACAGCAAGCTTCCTTTTTATTATCAATTTCAATCAAAGCAAAGTTTTCTTGTCACCTTAAAAGAATTCATTGCAATGACTGAAAGCGATATCTTTTTTTCATCAGCACCTATTGCCTTGATCACTAATGCTATTCGAGAAAAATATGATGCTAATTTTCAAGGCCGTTTTTCTAATATTGCACTTGAAAGAAATTGTTACCCTTATGATGATCTGAAACTAAGCGGGTTAGATATAACCCCTTCTGAAGAATATATCGAGAAACTGCCAGAAGAAGATCTAATTCTTTATTTTGATGATACAAAAAATCAAATAGGTTTTGAATTCGAGTATTCAGATAAATTTCAACCTGAAACAGTTTCTCAACTTTCAACGCATTTTAATATTTTATTAGAATCAATTTTAGAAGATCCGAATAGAAAAATTAGCGAACTTTTATTTCTATCTCAAGATGAGCTCGACCATATTCACTATGAGTGGAATTATACTGAAAGAAAAATTCCGCCCTCTGCTTCACTCATATCACTTTTTAAAGAGCAAGTGAGCAAATCGCCTAACAATATTGCTGTTCGATTCAATAATGAAACAATAACCTTTACCGAGCTTTATAAAAAAGTACTTCAGTTTTCCCATTTCATTAACTCAACATATAAAGAGCACTATCAAAAAAACATTGAAACAGAAACATTGATTGCCTATTGTTTAGAAAGAAATATTGATTCAATTATTATATTGCTGAGCGTTATTTACACAGGTGCGGCTTATGTACCTATTAGTTCAGACTACCCTGAAGAACGTATCAATTATATTCTTAAAGATTCTGAGGCAAAACTTTTCATTACAAGTAAAAAAGTGTTGAAGCAGCTTAATCAACTTGATGAAGCAATCAACACCCTAACTGTTGACTCAATAGAAGATTCCAAGCTGAGCGTTAATCACTTCCTTCCTCCTGAAACTGGAAAAAATAAATTAGCTTATATTATCTATACATCAGGTTCTACTGGACAACCAAAAGGCGTAATGATTGAAGAAGCTGGGATCATTCGTCTTGTTAAAAACCAACACTATATCGATTTCAAACCCAACATGAAGATTGCACATGCGAGCAATCTTGCTTTTGATGCCGCAACTTTTGAAATATGGGGCGCGCTTCTGAATGGCTGTGAACTTGTTATTGCTTCAAATGATGAGCTTTTGGATAGTAGATTGTTTAGCAAATTTTTAAACAAACAAAAAATTGAAACGCTTTGGCTAACTGTAGCCCTCTTTAATCAGCTTGCAAATAAAGCCCCTTGTATGTTTAAGAAACTTAATTATCTACTTATAGGTGGTGATGTTGTTAATGCGCGATTAGTTAAATCTGTTTTTTACTGTAAAGAAGGGCATCCAAGTTTTATTCTAAATGGCTATGGCCCGACAGAAAGTACTACATTTACAACAACACACACCCTAACACATACTTCGAAAATAGATACCTCAATTCCTATCGGGCAACCTCTAGCTTTTACTCAATGCTATGTTCTCGATAATCATCTACAATTATGTCCGCCGGGAACTGCGGGGGAGCTTTGTATTGGCGGCGAAGGTCTTGCGCGAGGTTACTTAAATCAAGGTTCTTTAACTGAAGAAAAATTTATTACCATCAATATTCCCTTAGATACTCAAGGGAAGTATTGCAAGAAAAGACTTTATCGTTCTGGTGATCTCGTAAGACAATCAACAGATGGAGATATTGAGTTTATTGGTCGCATTGATAATCAAATAAAAATCCGGGGCTTCCGTATTGAAGTTGATGAAATCGAGTCTGAATTATTATCACATCCCAAAATTAATGATGCTACTGTTGTCGCACTTCCAAATAAAAGCAGTGAAAAAACCTTAGTTGCCTATATTATTAATGAAAATAGTGAAGAGCCTTTCAATATAGAATCCATAAAAACATATTTACGTAACCAGCTTCCTGAATATATGATACCGTCACATATTCTTATATTAGACAAATTACCAATAACGGCGAATGGCAAAATAGATAAAATAGCGCTTCCCTCTCCTTTCAGCAAAGATACAGATGACATACTACAAACAGAAACTATAAATAGAATCAAATCATGTTTCTCAGACTTATTAAAAGTTGCTATTACAGAAATTAAAAATAATAGTGGGTTTTTTGAACTAGGTGGACATTCACTACTTGCTACACAGCTAGCCTCAAAACTAAAATCAAATTACAATATCGATATTAAAGTAAAAGATATTATACAATTACAAACAGTTTCTAGTATCGCTGAACTTATTGATCGGTCAAAAATAAAATATACTAAAATATTTAAGTTATACCAATGCGCTGATAAAATGCGAATACCCCTCTCATTCACTGAAAGAAGATGCCTTTTCCTTTACCATTTAGATAAAAGTAGCACTTCTTACAACTTGCCTTTTGTATTTGAATTTAAAGGTGATGATATCGACATCAAAAAACTTGAGGCTTCTCTAAAGCATATCCTGCTATCATTTGATGTGTTTTCAACAGCTTATAAAAAAGATGAAGCCGGTTTTTATAAGACAAAAATGCAACAACCACAGCTCATTAAAAACCTAATTTTTAAAAATAGAAAACAATTAGATGCTTTTTCAGAAGAAAAAGCCAATAACGTTTTCTCTATTGAGAAAAATAGGCTTTATGAAATTTATTTTTTGCAAGTAAAGAATGATTCAACGGTCTATTTGTTTTTTAACATTCACCATATACTTTTTGACGGTTTTTCGCTAAATATCTTCATGAATTTACTAGAATCACTGTATTCGAATAAAAGCGAAACAAAACAGTTACCTTCTATCAAGCCAGGTTTTGATTATTTCGATTTTAGTCTTACACAAACAAAATGGTTTGAATCTGGTGTATTTAATAAGCAGCTGAACTACTGGAAAAACAAATTAAGCGGAGAACTACCTATTCTGGATCTTCCGACCGACCGACCTCGGCCAGCCAATCGAACAACCGACGGCAATTATATTAAGGTTTCTTTAGATAAAAGCACAGTAACACCACTTCGGAAAATTGCAGCTCAACGTAAAACGAGTTTATTTAATTTAATGCTTTCAATATATACCGTTTTTTTAACAAAAGTAACGCGTCAAAATGAAGTCATAATCAGCACACCTATTGCCAATCGAAACCATGATAAATTCTCTGATATATTAGGATTCTTTGTTAATACAGTTATCTATAGGTTAAGAACCAAAGCTAACAGTCGTTTTATTGACTTACTTGATCAAATTCACAATGAAAGTTTAACCGTTATCGACAACCAAGATGTTCCTTATGATTTAGTTGTTGAGTCCCTGAATCTTCCTCATGAAGCTGGAATTGCGCCGCTTAGTCAAACGATATTTTCGCTTCAGACAGGTATTGATATGGACGGACAATGGAAAAAAGATAATATAACCTTTGCTATAAAACAAATTCCTTTAGCTTCATCAAAAGCAGATATTTCATTAATCCTATATGAATCAAAAGACTCAACAATTAATGGTTATTTTGAATATAGCTCTGATCTTTTTAACCAAGATACAATTGAAAGCTTTAAAAATGGATTTATGCATTTAGTTAAAAACATTATCGATAGTCCATTAAAAAGATTAGGTTATACTACACTACATAGTAAAAGCTATTTTGAAACTATTAGAAACACTGTAAATCCCTATGAAGAAAGACAAACATTACAAGAATATTTTGAGGATCAAGTTGTAAAAACGCCGTGCAATATAGCTATTACCGACAATAAAGAACAGCTTACCTATAAAGAACTTAATGAAAAATCCAATCAGCTTGCGCACTATATAAGAAAATTACACGAGAACAAGTTCCATACGAAATTCACACCTGACTCCATGATTGGTATTAGCTTTTACAAAGAAAATGCTATGATTATTGCTATCTTGGCTTGCTTAAAGGCTGGAGCCGCGTATGTTCCTTTGGATCCTGACTATCCTTCAGATAGAATTCAATACATTATTGAAGATTCAAAACTTCCTTTAGTGATTACAAATAGTAATGTAGTCGCAAACGGGCTTAAGCCTGAAATTATTCTCAATGTCGATAAACAATATGAATTAATAGCACATCAATCCAAAAGCAACCCTAAGAACATTAATAGCCCTAGAGATTTAAGCTATATCATCTACACCTCAGGCTCAACGGGACGTCCAAAGGGCGTTATGATAGAGCACGCTAATGTGCCTAATATGATAAAACACTATATTAAAACACTTGATTCAACACCTAAAAAAAATGCATTGTTATTTGCTTCAATAAATTTTGATGCTGCTGTCTTAGAAATTTTTGTTCCTCTCTTCTCTGGTGCAAACTTACATATTATTGACGATAGCATTCGAAAATCGGCAGATACTTTACATAATTATCTGGAAAAAAATCGCATCAATATAGCCCTCATCCCTCCATCGCTACTTGAACTCATGGAAAGAAAAACACTTCCAGACCTTAGCTCTTTAATGATTGGTGGTGATGTCTGTAACCCAGAAACGATAGCGTATTGGCAAAAAAACCGGTCATTAATCAATGCTTACGGACCGACCGAATGCACTGTTAGCGTTACACTCCATGTGTTTCAGGAAAAAAGTGGCTCACATTGTATTGGTAAAAGCATCAACAATATAGATGCCTATGTATTAGATGAACAGTTAAATCCTATTATTAAATATGGCATCGGTGAGCTCTATTTTAGTGGCGCAGGTATCGCAAGAGGATATTTAAATCTTCCAGCACAAACTGCAACACAATTTATTTCCCATCCCTTTAGTGATAATCCTACAGACCGACTATACAAAACAGGTGATTTAGTTAGATTACTTGATGATAATGTACTGGAATTTATTGGGCGATCAGATGATCAAATCAAAATAAACGGTTTTCGTATTGAAATAGGTGAAATTGAAGAGGTATTAAATAGCCATCTCAATATAAAACAATGTGCGGTGATCATTAAAAAAGTTCACAGCAAGAAAACTCTAATCGCTTTTTACACAAGTAAAATTCCCCTTGATGAAGCGCAGCTACAAGCTTACCTTGAATCAAAACTTCCTGGATATATGGTTCCCTCTTTTATTATTCCGCTGCCTGAGCTTCCATTAACAAGTAACGCCAAAATTGATCGGAAAACGCTAGAAAACATTAACCTTCAAAAAAAACTAGAGAGCAAATTCATAGAGCCCATTAATGATACTGAAAAGCAGACAGTAGATATCTGGAAGTCTGTTCTTAATCTTGAAGCAATAAGCACCCATGATAATTTCTTTCATTTAGGTGGCTCATCTATCACATCAATGACAATGATTTCTAGAGTTAATACCCTTTTTGAGACAGATATTAATATCAATCAATTTTTAGCGCTCCCAAAAATCACAACACTTGCTAAACTCATTAACAACACTCATATAAATATCAGTTCTTATATTAATGAAATGCTTGAAAAAGACATCGCCCTTACTTTGCCTAATTTAAAAACAGCAATTTCTTATGAAGCCAATCCAAAAAACATTCTATTAACGGGCGCATCAGGCTTTGTTGGTGTTCATATTATTAGCGAGCTTATTCAAAAAGATTTATCTGTTTACTGCTTATTACGAGGCGAGGCAAAAGATAAACTTCAAAAAACAATGAAAACGTATCAATTAGAAGGCTTAATCAATGATCCAAGAATTCATATCATCCAGGGGGATCTTTCTAAACCTCACTTAAGTCTCAAACAAAACCAATATAATAAATTGGCTGAAAAAATAGACTTCATTATTCATAATGGCGCTCACGTAAATCATATACAAGATTATGAAAGCATGCGTGAAACAAACGTCATAGGGACCAAGCGATTAATTGAGCTGGCTTCTATTAAAAAAATCAAACCTATTAGTTATATTTCAACTTTATCCTCAGCAAGCAAAACAGATAAGCATGGTAATATTGTTGAGGCGCCTCCCTCAGAGAGTCCCCCAAGTCAAAATGGCTATTTACTCACAAAATGGGCTGGAGAGTTTTTAATACATGCGGCCCATGAACTCGGTTTACCCACAAGTATCATTCGCTTGGGTAATGTTACAGGCCATTCAAAAACAGGCATTTCAAACTATCACACTAACCATACTTGGTTGCTTACAAAAGCTTGTATCAAAATGCAACAAGCTCCAAACTGGGATTCAAATTTTGAGGCCCTACCTGTAGATTTTGTCGCAAAATCCATTATTGGTATCGGGCTTAATCAAAATGAAGGGGTTTATCACCTATCTAATCCAAAACTACTTTCATGGAAAGAGTATATTCAACTTTTGAATTCAAATGGCTACTCAATACATTTTATTCCTACGAAAAAGTGGCTTAAAAAAATGTCTTCTGACGAGTCAAACCCTTTATACACATTAAGGAATCATTATATTAACGTAGATGAAGCTCAGGCGCCTGCTCGAGTATCAACACAATCAACAGAAAAAGTTTTGTCTCTACTGAATCTTAGCTATCCAAGTGGCTATGACCCTATGTTTAAAGTGTATCTTAACTATCTTCAAAAAGAAAAATTCATATAAAAGTGCTCTAATCCTTGGCTGGGTCTCTCTACTAAGGATTATGGATACGCGTTTTTTATTAAGCTCTTTATGCTCAAGTCTCAATAAGCACCTATTTAAAAAAAATATATAAATAAATCTAACTATTGATTATATTTTACTTGACTCTATGTCGGATGTAACGTACTGTTACGCAAGGACTCGGCGCAGAAGGCTGTTAATTCAGAAGAAGTGAAGAGATATTACTAGAAACAAGCACCCTCTTTTTTATGAGAAGGTGTTTTCTTTCGAGTGCGAGACTTAATTTTTTGAACCCAAGGATTAAGATTTAATATTGTACTATCAATGGGTTAGGAGGAAGACTTGATTTAACGGTTGGTATAAACTATTAACTTTAAATTAATCTTCAAATTAAACAATCACTTGCAAACATCCTGCAAAGGATGAATAATAACTCTAAAAGACGCAGGGAATAAATAGGAGAAAGATTATGAAATCAAACAAGACACGTTTTACTATCCTCGGCATGCTCTCAATTAGACCTATGTCAGGCTATGAAATTAAGAAAGAAATCAGCACAAGCACAAAACATTTTTGGGCAGAAAGCGATGGTCAGCTCTACCCAACACTTGCTAAATTGAAAAGCGAAGGCTTAATTAAGACTGTTGAAGCGAAAAAGAGTGAAGTCAAAAATAAACGACTTAAGCAAACCTATAGAATCACTGCTGAAGGTGAAGAAACCTTAAAAACATGGCTGTTTAAAGAACCTAATAAAGTTACTATTCGTAATGAGCTACTACTTAAACTTTATTTTGGCGCCAATGTTGCAAACGATCAGAGCGTTGAGCAACTTGAAGCTTTCAGGCAAAAAATTAAGTCGCTTATACTTCAATACAATGATGCTATAAAAGACGCTAAAAAAGAACATGCTGACTCTTCACATCTTCCATTCCGTCTAATGACTTTAGACTATGGTAAATGCATCTCAAAAGCACAGCTTGAATGGTGTGAAACTCAAATTAAAGCATTAGCAACAGCTAAATAATCCCCCAAAAATGAAACTCCGCTACTTATCTTCAGGTGGCGGCCCATCATTTTTAATCATATAATTATATCCAAATTCTCTAGGTCGTCTTATCAAATAGACGACATAGATGGATATTACCGCTGAAAAGAAGCACCACACGGAATTAAAGGCATAATTATAAAATAAGTAAGTCGCAATGACTGAAACTAAAATCAATACACCAAATATTTTAATGGCCCAATCTCGACTAATCCATAAAGGAATAATGATAACGGCAATATAAAGGTATTTTGGAAGCGATGTACCAAGAATTGCGTGCAAAAAGCTTGAGGCGCTATACTGAATGGAGTTTGCACACATATTCGTTTGCACAAGATGAGGATCAAATAAAAATGGAACAAAGAAAATAAGCCCCATAATGGTGCCTACTATCGCAAAAACCAGCTTAATCCAAGCTCGTGAGCAGTGTTTATTTCTTGCAATGAAATAAGCACTCAATGGAATCCAAAATGGCCAAAAGAAATGTGAAAAGAAAAGGAAGCCTATCGAGAAAATTCTCGTATAAAAATGTGAGTTTGCAGCCATCGACAGCCAAACACCTCCCTCAATCGCTTGCTGAATACCAAAAAAAACTGGGACAAATGCCATGAGAATATAGTGGTAACGCTTTAATTCTATTGAAGAATAGACGCAATAAACCCCTGTTGGGATAAGGAAGGCGGCTGCGGTAAAGCTAGCAGAAGCTGAAAAACACATAAAAGACATCCTTGTTGTTAAATGCTTATCAATTAATCTAATCATTAGAAGAGCTTAAGTCAATAGGGGGCTGGCCTCTAATTTCGTTGCTGTGCTGATATATATTTGTTAAATTATTTTTATCAGACGACTTAAGGGTAAATAAATGTTTTCATATTCTAAACAACCTCTTAGTATCCCCGGTATTATTGCTGGCGGCTGGAGGCTTTATTGCACGGCTTTCAAGCACCTTGTTTTCTTAGGTCTTCTAGCTGGAATTGTTGCATCAGGACAGTTGATTTTACAAGCCAGCCACCTAGTAACCATGCCCGCTCCCTCACAAACACCTGGAGAAGCAATGTCAGGAGGGGTTACTGCTCTCATCGTATTACTTCTCGACATATGGATGTTAGCCAGTATTTTTGCTCTCATAGGTAAAACAGCTATTAATGAGCCTACCAACGTTGGTAAAGCGCTACTTCAAACCTTGCGTCGCTATCCTATTATACTCATTGCAGGTATTCTTTCTGGTCTTATGGTAGTACTTGGTACGATTGCTTTTTTTCTTCCAGGTGTTATTTTAATGGTTTATTTAGTTTTTGTTTTTCCATTACTTGTCATTGATAAAAAAGGCATCTTTAGCTCCATTGGAAACTCTTTTAAACTTGCAACAGGCAGCTGGTGGCATACCTTTTTTACTCTGCTCTTTCCTACAATTGTTATTTTGATATTACTAATACCTATCGAACTTCCATTACTCATGCATGCTAAGCAAGCAACACCCACACCACCAAGCTGGGGTATTGTGATCTATAATATTTTACTTATCACCTTTGCTATTCCTTGCTTTTATAGCATTGTTGTCGTTTTATTTAACAATGTAAAATTAAGAAAGAAACTCTCGCTGGAAAGAAAAGCACTTAAACTTAAACAAGGAGAAGCTAATGTTTGAATTTTTAGATTTAAATGATGAAAAAGTATTTGCGATTAAAGTTAGCAATAAGCTGACTCACGAAGATTACGAAAAAACGCTAATTCCAAAACTTGAATCCATGATAGAAAAACATGGAAAAATAAGCGTGCTCATTGAAGCTGTTGATTTCCAAGGTTGGGAGTGGCAAGCTGCTTGGGATGATTTCAAAATGGGTATAACACATCGTCATGCTTTTAATCGTGCAGCCATTGTGGGCGACAAAGCCTGGGAAGAATGGTTAAGTAAATTTGCTGGCGTTATTATGGATGCTGATGTCAAATATTTCACACACGACCAGCGTGAAGAAGCTGTTAAATGGGTCACTGAAAATTAATTGTCTCGCGCTTTCAGCGCTTACTAATTTGTGGTTGCTAATATTGAAAGTCACTTAGAAGTGTAAACGACATTAGCCATACCTATTATACAATTGGGTTAAAACACCTCTCTAATGAAAAGGGCTGCGATTACAGCCCTTTTTTTGTGAGATTTATTTAGAGGCTTTGAAGTAGTTTACAGCCAGACTAGGTGTGAAATTACTGCCGCCTGATTGCTGAACGCTTGGGCATGTAAAGCCTGAGCCAGAGCTATCAGCTTGTCCAGCACTAACAGTTGTTTGGTAGTTTCCTGGTGTTCCAGTTGTCATGATACTATAATGACAGTAATGTGCCCCCCCAGTGTTACTTATAAATTCTAAGGTAGCTGGTGCTCCAACTAAATAAGTAATAGAGAAACTAGGATCACCGTCTTTTAATGGGGCAGTATGCGCAGGGCCTTTACCATTAATCCTGAGATAGGTTGATGAGCCACCATAATTAGTTCCTAATGCTTCTTGAGATTTTGATACACCTCCAACATCGATTAAACCTGATAGGGTTACATAGTTAGCGGGATCTACATTACCCGCCTTTGAGCTAACAGCAGCAAAAGAAGTGCTAGAAGCAAGAACGGCAGCTGAAATTGCTGACATTAATAGTATCTTTTTCATAGGTCTTTCTCCAGTGGTTGATTAAAATTTTAAAGGCTTTAAAAGCCTTTGCATTTTGGTATTTATATTTAAAAAAATCAAGCGATAATTTTTCTTGTGAGAAAGATTCAGTGGAAAATTGAATAAGTGTTTTTAACCTATCTGTCAGTGTTTTTTTAATTTACTTGTTCGTTCAAATAGTTCTTTTAAAAAATAAAAACTTCGTAGAGAGTATGGTTGCAATCAAAGAGAAAATAGTAATCACAAGCATTGCAATAAAGAAATGCAGCGTCTTAAACATATGATGCTTTTGAAGGTGAATCATAGACAAACCTATAATTGAACCCTGTATCGCAAAACCAACAGACCCACCAATAAAACGCACAGAAAAAACCAGCGATGATGTGATCGCTTGATCTTCAGGTTTTACCATTTCAAATGCAAAGGTAATGGCTGAAGCAAGAAGTGTCGGCATGCCTAAACCAAAACTAAATAAGCCAATCATCAGCCAAACAAAACCAAAATAAACACTGAGTGTCATCAAAATTAAGCCGACAAAAACAAATAATTGGCCAACAAAAAAGACAATTTGCTCTGAAAACCATTTAACTAAAGTGCCATGGATAATTGAAATAATGACCATAGCTGCGCCAGAAAAAGCGCCTATTAGTCCTGCCTCAATAGGTGTAAACTTCCAATTCATTTGTACAAAAAGCATAAAAAACATAAGCGTCATGAAGCCTGCCTGCATACATGCAGTGATAAATAACAAGCTATTTAAGTGAGGATTTTTAAGAATTGAAAATTTAATTAAGGGGTGTGATGTTTTTATTTGAAGCCAAATAAACAAAGCTGTACTGATAATAAAAACAGCGAATGCTCCAATAATCCACCATGACAACCAACCATAGACTGGCGCATTCATCAATCCAAAAACTAAAGACAAAACAGAAACAATAATAAGTAATAAGCCAATCCAATCAATCGGTATTTTTTCACGATGTGTAATTTTCTTCATGGCAAAAGCAATTACGATAAAAGCTACAGCTGAAATGGGGATATTGATATAAAAGAAATAGCGCCAGGTTAAATAATGCGTAAATAAGCCTGCTATGAAGCCACCAATCGCAAACATTGTTGCATTAAAGGCAATAAAAAAACCTATGTTTGTTGAAACCTTATCATCAGGGGATAAGTGCTTAACAATGGCGACACCAATAGGAAAGATAATTGCTGCGCCAATGCCCTGAAGCGTTCTTCCCGCAATTTCCATAATCGCACTTTGAGCAAAACCACAAAGAAATGAACCGCCCGCGAAAATCACAAGTCCAATTAGAAATATATATTTATAACCTATTCGATTGGCAAGCTTTCCCGCAATCAGGGTAATACTCGCCATCATGATGACATAGATATTGATAATCCATTGCACTTCAGAAAAAGATAAGTGAATAGCTCTATGCATTGCGGGCAAAAGCACAGCCGTTCCACTTAAATCAAAGCAAACGATAATAAATGAGATACAAAGCCCAACAAAAGTCATGAACATTTTTAATTCCTTTTATAATGGCAACACCCGATGGTGGGATTTTTTGCTTCGCAAAAGAACCCACCCTACTCCAAAAGAAAAATCTCTAGGAACGTGTGGGATGGGTTCTTTGCGGAGCAAAAATCCCACCATCGGAAGCACCCTTGTAGGTTACGTCATCTCGACCTTGAGCCAAGATCTTTTTTACTTCGCACCAAGATTCCTGCTTCCACAGGGATGACAGCCTTGCAAAACACAGCACAATTCATCACAATACCACTAATCAAGCATACCCAAGAAACAAATATGAGTAAAGCAACCGTACCTAAACCTTTATTTGATACGCTAGACCATCATAAAGCAGCGCATGCGCCTACTTATATCAAACATAAAGATGATTTCAGAATGGCGGCCGATTTCATTTACGCTTACCGAGGAAGTGCTGCAACCTTTAATGCTTATCGGCGAGAAATTGAGCGGATCTTACAATGGTGCGAACATGTCGCATTCAAGTCACTTAAAGCTTTAAAACGACAAGATATCGAAGCCTATATTTATTTTTGTCAACGCCCACCCGAAGCCTGGATAGGTACAAAAAAATGCAATCGCTTTATCGATAAAAACGGCCAGAGAGAACCTAATCCAGAATGGCGACCTTGCGTTATCTCAACGTCTAAAACACAAAAATCATCGGTAACAAAAACTTATGAAATTTCTCAAAAAGCATTGCAAGCCATGCTCGCTATCATAGGAAGTTTTTTTAGTTTTCTTATTCAAGAAGATTACATGACTCATAATCCGGTTGCTCAAATCAGACAAAAAAGTAAATTCATTCGCAAGCAACAATTTCAAACACCCGTTCGCCGCTTAAGTGAATTGCAATGGAGTTACGTGATTGAAACAGCCGAGCTCATGGCAAACAAAGAACCCGAAAAACATGAACGCACACTTTTTATCATGAGCGCACTTTATGGCATGTATTTACGTATTTCAGAACTTGCTGCAAGCGAAAGATGGGAACCTCAAATGGGGCACTTCTTTCGTGACCACGATGAAAATTGGTGGTTTAAAACGGTCGGCAAAGGTAACAAAGAACGTAACATCACTGTGAGCGATGCTATGCTTGATGCCTTAAAACGTTACCGAAGAGCATTAGGCTTATCCCCTCTTCCTTTTGTTGGTGACACCATGCCCATCCTTCATAAAAACAAAGGCGTAGGTGCGATTGCAAGCACAAGACAAATTAGAACGATAGTACAAACCTGCTTTGATAATACCTCGATACGCTTAAACAAAGATGGTTTTAAAGAAGAAGCAGAAGCACTACAAGCAGCAACTGTTCACTGGCTAAGACATACAGGCATTTCTGACGATGTTAAAACAAGACCTCGAGAACACGTACGAGATGACGCCGGCCATAGCTCAAGCATGATTACAGATCGCTATATCGATGTTGAATTGCGTGAACGCCATGCATCGGCTAAGAAAAAGAAAATTAAGACAGATTAAATAATAATTTTTTAACAAACAGGGTTTACAAACCATGACGCCAGCTTAAGAAAAAGAATAACCGTATTAGCCAAACAAGCACTACTCTGCTTATCTAAAGCAACAGCTGCTTCTTGTAGGGTGGGTTCTTTGCGGAGCAAAAATCCCACCCTACACATAGGCACCTTTCAACCTTAAATTGACGGCATTGACCATTCGCTCATTGTGCAAAATCCAATCCTCGTCGGGAATAATTTTCTTGGTGAGAGAATAATGATTAGTACACTTTTGGAAACACTCAAATTCCAAAAAACCACCTTATTGAAACCTTTTTTTTAAAATAATATCGCTTAAAGATTTCTTATCTTTTGCTAATAGCTAGCTAAAATCACAGGAGAAAAAAATGGAAGAGAAAACAGCATTCAGCATTTCTGATAAACTTCAAAAAGCGTGTCAAGGTTTATTAGAGCAATGTGAGCTTATACAGAGTGATTTGCCTGATGATGAAAGGCGATCCGAGGGCTCAAGTTTAATTTCAGAGACAGAAAAATTTCAAAGGTTTATAGATGACTTAAAACTATTAACCAGTGAGCTAATTAACATTCGCACATCTTGGCCTGAACTTTATAGTGCATTGCTTATGGATGTGGATAATTTTCCAACCGATGAAGAAAAGCAAAAAACCTTGGTTGTTTATGCTATATCTTCTGCAATTAAAGAATTGCTCGAGTATCAACTTCCCAAGTCTGTTTCTACTCAGCTGCAACAAAATCTTAAAGAGGCTCAAGACGATTTGATAAAAGAGCCCAAGGATTCTTGTTGCAGCATTCATTGTTTAAGGAAAGTTGCATTTTGGAGCACAATTATAATAGTACCCCCGCCATGCGTAATTCTAAGCTCGGCAATAGGCGCTTTTTTTGGCCTTTGTTTTTCAACGATTGCACTGCTTAATGCAGCAGAGAATGCAGAAAGCGACAGTGGATCATATAGCGTGGACAGTGAAGCCATTGCTTTTGAAGTCAACACCATTTATGGCGTGGGTATGGCCTTAGGGATGCTTGGTGGTGCGTACATAGGGTGTTGCATCTCAGTGCTTACTGCATCGGCTTGTTATTACAACGGCCTATGCTCAGAGGGCCCTCTAGAGAAACCACAGTTAAAAAATGTTTTAGAGTATTTAAAAGAAAAAGCATCCAGTACATATGTTCTTCAAGTAGATACTCCAGAGTCGCCGGGGGCTTCATGAGATATCGGCTTCAAGCGCGCACTAACTCACTGTCTCAGGTTTTTTGCATCCATCACAATTGCCATAAACAGGTGCAGATGCGCTATAGGTTTGATCGAAAATATGCGTGGGTAACTTAGCTGCGCCAGTTTTTAAATTCGTTGTCCACCAACTTCTTTTTGCGATTAAAAAAGCGTTACGAAGTTTTTTTAATAAAGGCGCGCTGTTGACTTTATCTAAATTATCTTTTTGGACGCCGCAAATAAAAAGCGCTTGTTTGCAGTTTATTTTCTTATTGTTTTTTCCATAACACTGCCAGTGAATACGTTGAAGGGTTGTTGTCTTTTGGTTTTTTGTCATGGCGGGTAAATAACTTGTTCCAGGGACGTAGACATAACCCAGCCATTGTTGCGCTGGCAAGCTATTTCCAATCCAGGCGGTTGCACCAATGTGCGCTTGCCTGAAATCGACGAAAATTTGTTGGTTGCTTATATTCTTTATAAAGTAAAAAACTTTTTGTTTTGATTTTTCACCAAAATAAATTTCACCTTTTTTAATGGTGTATGCAATTTGCGTACAAGCAGCTCTTTTTATGACGCCTTGTTCTTTCGGGGTTAATATATGCTTGGTTGAAAATCCAAAAATAGTAAAAGATATTCCAAACAATATTAGAGCTGCAATAATATAACGCATTTTTTTCCTCTTTTTTGATGATCCGATGGTGGTATTTTTTGCTTTGCAAAAGAAGCCACCCTACTCCAAAATAAAAAGCGTAGCAAATAATCCCACCATCGTGAGCGTCTTAATTGATGGGATTTTGCCTTACAAATAAAAATAATTATTTCACACAAGTAAAATCCTTGCCCTTAACCATATCTTCTTATACATTTAAATCAAGCTATTTAAGGAATAACGCTTCATGGATGAAAATAAAGGCGCACTACAGCTCGCACGATTAGATCGCATACCCGTTTGGCCCTACTCTTACTGGATACTGGTCGTTGTCGGCGTTGGGTTCTTTTTTGCTTTTTTTGATATTATTACCATCGGCCTTGCCTTACCCGTTATTATTAAACAATTTCATACAACCATTGAAGTTGCTATTTGGGCGGTCACCAGCAGTTTGATTGGCTATATTATCGGCTCATTTCTTGATAGTCGTATTTCTGATATGTTTGGCCGCCGTATAGCACTTATGCTTTCTATGTTGTTTTTTAGTGTTGGCTCTGTGCTTTCTGCCACTAGCCCGAATATTGTATGGCTGATTATCTGGCGTTTTATTATTGGCATGGGGATTGGTTCTGAAATTGCGAATGTCACAACTTATATTGGCGAACTTGCACCTGCTTCATCTCGTGGTCGTTTTTCTTGTATCGCTATTTCAGTTGGCTTTATTGGTTTTGTCGTCGTTCCTTTTGTAGGCTTAGCGTTTATTCCTAATTTTACTTGGGGTTGGCGCGCCGTGTTTGCGTTTGGCGGCTTAGGTGGCTTTGCTATTTTATTTTGGCGCCGTTTTCTTCCTCATAGTATTCGATGGTTTGTTGCAAAAAAACGTTTTGATGAGGCAGAAGAACTTTTAGTTCAAGCTGAAACGCTTGCTGAAAAACGTTACAAAAAAACCTTACCTGAACCTAAAATTGAGCCAATTACTGAGTTACAAACCACTAAAGGCTTCAAAGATTTATTCCGCTCCCCCTATATTTTTAGAGCGCTCTTTTTTGCTTTCATTTGGCTTATTTATTATATCGGCAATTATGGTTGGTTAACGCTTGATACTAAATTATTTTTGTTAAGAGGTTATGATTTAGAAAACAGTATTTTACTCGTTGCTGTTGCTTCAGTTGGTATGATTATTGGATCGCTTCTAGCTATCTTTTTTGGTGACAGTTTAGAAAGAAAATATCTTGTTTCAATGGCGGCAACGGTTTGGACGATTGCCTTATTAATCATTGCCTGGATCCCCAGTGAAGCCATTATTTATATTTTTGGGTTTATTGCGGCGATGACCATTTCGTTTTTAATCCCCTTGCTTTATACCTACACAGCCGAAAATTTTCCTACACCTTTTCGCGCGACAGGTGTTTCCATCACCGATGGCATTGGCCATTTAGGCGGTGCATTCTGTGGACAAATCATTATGGGGGTTTACTTTTGGTTTAAAGCAACAGGCTATGGTGTTAATGCTGCCTTTACTTGCATGGCTGTAACGGGCGCATTGACTGCAGTACTCGTTTTATTTGGAATACGCATGAATAATAAACAGTTAAAGCAATAGTTTATTTGTTCTTAATACAGTTATAAAGACAGCCGCCAACCATACAGTTCCATTTCACCCATTTACCATAAGCTGTTGGGTTTTTTGCTGTGCCGCAAATGAAATTTTGTGAGCGTTTTTTCATGTGTATCTTAGTTTTTAAAGCGTCTATAGAATCCACTTTATCCGTCATAATTAGATACTGACGATCTTTACAAAAAATATTATCTGAGGTGCTATCTGCAGATTGACACTTACTTATATTCGCCAATACAATTGAACTGAACAAAAATGAAAATAAAATAACACTGAGCTGTACTAGAGTTTTCATAGCATACTTCCTATATTACCTTTTCGTTTTATGTTTACCATAAGGCAACACAACCACTTTCACGGGGTCATTTTTATCTCGAAGGTTAATGAAGTTTTTATTCAACCATTTCGCATCAGGAACAAAAAGTCTTACGCAACCATGACTTGCATTATACCCAGGAACCGTTGGCGACCCATGAAGCGCAAAACCTCTAAAAAAATGCATACAAAACGGCATCGGCGCGCCGCCATTAGGTAAAGGATATTTACCTGATTTACAATATTTATTACCTTTGCGATAGACTTGAAACTCGCCGCGCGCTGTTCGACAACTTCTTCGGACATCAGAGCACCATGTATTACCGCCCGCTGCCGGCCCCCACTTTACAAGATTGCCATCTTTATCATAAGCTGCCCAAGCAACTTTTCTAGGATCATAGATTATCGTTTTTTTACCTGTAGGTTTTATCCACAAGTGAAAGGGAGAAAGCGCATAATAATCCATTTCAATTAATTTGTTGGGAATAGCGATCGTTGAACCACGTCTTAAACGAACATTTTGACGATTGACCCTTCTCACTAAATCTCGTTCTTTTTTATTAGGAAAGAGCTTCTTCCAGGAATCCCCTCTTTTTACTTTGTAGCAGTCATATTTTGAGTTCTTTTTACAAAGGGAAGCGCCATAATATTTTGTCTTAGCATAAGCCGTTAAACCCGAAAATAATAACCCTACAGTTAGAATGGAAATAACGAATTTCTTCATTGTATTATCCTTCAAAATCCATATAGAGCTAATTATAGATCAATTGCTGAACATTTTTGAAATTATTTGAATATTAACTCTAGAATCCGTACTCTGCTGCAGATTCAATTCATTGAACATGATGCAGCTTCCAGATCTTCCTCTTCCTCACACCCACCAGCAGCCCAAAAAGTTTCTTTTAAGCAAGCAACTGTTTTATAGGTTGCACTAGAAAGCTGCTCTCGAACAGCTGCCAATTCTGGAAGTGGTGCACCATCAGCTAACCAACAAATTAAAGCTTCACCACCCCCAAAACCCCAAGCTGCAGCTCCAGTTTCACCTAGCGCAAGTGGAATTAAATAATGTAAATTACTCACTAGCCAAAGTGCGTCTTGATTAAAAAGCGTCGTTGTTTGAAAAATACTATTGATAGCGGCGATACCCCCTGCTGCTATTTTTGCTGATTTTCCATAAGTTGGCGCGTATTTTTTAAAAGCCATTGCTACAATTAGTTGCAAAGCTTGCGAAAGCATTGCATAAGCAGGCATTGCGGCTGAAGCTGTAGAGTATAAAGCTATCGCGGCTACTGGCACTAAGTATAAAGCTATTTTTAAAGGTTCAGATTTCAGTTCTGCTTTTTCTCCGAGTGTATTCATGGCTATTTCAAAGGTTTTTAATGCAGCGCCTGTTACAACACCTGAAAGATAGGCTGACTTGACAGACTCATAAATAAAACTAACAGGATCAACATAGGGTGCTAAAGCTCCTCCGTCAACAGGACTAGGATTTATCTCTAATTCGCCGCCCTCAGGATTTAAACTTTCTTCTTTATAGGGTGCTATTGCTGTTTTTTTAGCAGGATCAGAGTTCAAAAGCTTAGCGGTTGTACTTGTTGGTGGTAGGGTTGGCCTCTTAACCTCTGGTAAAGAAGCTGGGCTATCAAGCATGGAGAGTTTTCTTTTCCCCGAGCGCAATAGCATACCTGTATCGCCATTTACTACAGGTGTCTGCACAGCCCCCAATATTCCTGCCTGAAACTTTCCATCCCGCGTATCGCCTGAAAAGTCTGCACTATAAGCGCCCCTGCAAACTGAATCTAAATTGGCGAGCCATTTTTCAGGCATGGTTGTGGCAGTATCAAAAGCAGTAGCATAGAATTTCCCTGCGGGATCTTTATAGGCAAACCATTGCATATCGGTTTGATTCCCATAAGGGTTTCCTTGGATAGGAATCAACTCACCCGGCACTGCTTCACCATCCTGGCAAAGCCCAAAGAGCGCGCAAGCAAAATTATAGAGAGAATCGCCTCTGCCAAATTGGCCTTCTAACGTTGAGCCTGTCGTATTATAGCCATAATGATTACTTACATCAGCATCTAAAACTTCATAAACAAAGCCATGAGGGTCAAAGCCAAGCATGAGATTATCACATCCCAAAATACCTGCGCTTTGTAGATGGGCGATACCGGGTAAAATATCTATCTGAGACCCTGCGGGTAAAGCTTGCGCTGCACTCGGGAAAGGCGGTGGCGGATTATATTGATAAGCTTGCAGTAGAACGCCATCAGCAAGTTCAAATAATTGCTTTAAGTTACCTTTAGTAAGTGTTTGTAAATCGACTAAACCTAAAGGGCAATTAATTAAAACTTGCTGATCAACAGAAGCTAACTTCTCTATCACTTGCTGCATAACAGTGACAAAACCATCACCGCCATCTTTCACATATCGATTCCATTCTTCCCAGCCAAGAACAAAACCATCCACTTCAGGATGCTCACTTAAAATCGTCAGTAAATTGTTACAAAAAGCCTCTAGTGCTTGAGGTCTTTTACTTAAGTTGACAAACTTAGAAGAGGAAGCTCTGTTACCAATATTTAAATAAAGTTTTGCCTGACTTTCGCCTTCTTCACAGTGATTTTTCAGCCAACCTAAAATAACTCTTAATTTAAAAAAGAAAGTATTATCAACAGATGGATTACCTGCAAATAAGTCACCATTATTTTGATCGAAGTCTACTGAGATATAATAAATCTCCGTCACTAACTCTTCATGAATCCAAAATAAAGCTTCCGTGGTATTTTGAAATTGATTTAAATTAAGCCCAGATACAACAACGCCTGTTTGAACTTGTGGCATATCACTTGCACAACGACGACTACTAACACCCGCAGGTTTCGCATAGGGGATGTCAGAAGCTTCAATGCCTTCTTTGCCTTCAGCATTGCTTGTTACTTTGCCAATTTTAGGTAAGCCTAAAAGTTCATCTATTGGCCCTGTAATGTAAGAATTATTTTCATCGGCATAAGTGACGGTTGTACTGATGGTTCCATTTTTACCTTTAATAATAGTAACAGGCTCAGGAAAAGTGATGTCATATTTTTTTAAGCCTTCTACTCCAGCAGATTTCTGAACAGTCGCATTAAGTGTTTTCCCTGAACTATCAACAAAATGAAAAAAATCATTTAAAGGCTCCGGCAAATCTACATTTAAATCAATTTCAAATTGTGCGACTTGTATTTCACTAGGCCCTGCAGCATTATCCGCAGGAGGATAATCAACTGAAATTTTGAGTTGCATTTCATCGAGGGGATCTGCGGCCATTTTAAAAACAAGCACTGGGTTTTGATCATGGCTACTGCTACTACTGTCGCTACTTTTATCGCCATCACTTGAACGTTCTTTTTCAGCGAAATATGTGATCCCAAAAATGGCAGCAAGACAAACTGAAGCGGTAAGAGGGATAGCAGCGCATGCTATTCCACAACAAAGTGTTGTGGCGACAGATGCGCAAACGACTTTTCGCTTTTTTTTAGATTTCTTTTTTCCTTCGGAGATTTCTGGTATGTCATCAGGGCCGGCTCCCTCACCTTCCTCCAATTGCACAGCGATATCAGCGAGTGAAGCGGGAGGGGGATCTCCTCTTTCTGTTGTAGCGTAGTCAGGATGTAAGCCACCCATTAAAGGATCAGCTTCCCCTGGAGGGTTTGAGGAAGAAGCACCGCCCTCCTCATAAACCGTATCGGCAGCGGCAGCGGCAGCCGTACGAGATGAACCGGGTTGCCTAGTAGAGGCAGATCGAGTTATTCGAGATCTAGACAATACAGCGTGTTCTCGACTAGCTAGACCTAGATCAGCTGTTACCGGTTTTTTTCTTCTTAATATTTTGGGGATGACCAGGATAAAATGCCAATCTTCTTCACCGGGCTGAACTGAAGCACTAGTTTCCGCGCTAGAGGGTTTCACCTCTCGCCGCGCTTTCCCTCTTTCTTTTTCTTCCTGTTTTTCTCTCTCTTTTTCAGCTTTTTCTTCAGCTCTTTGAGCTTTTAGTATTCTTTGTTCCTCTTCTTTCTGAGATTTCAGCTGAGCTCGGCGCTCGCCTTCCTCCCTAGTTGCTTTTAGTCTAGCTGCAAGATCCTCTTTGCGTTTTTTTTCACGCTCCTCCGCTCTCTTCTTAACTTCTTGCCGATGTCGCTCTCCATATGAGCCTGAGCCACCTTTGCCTTGATCTTCCCGTTGCATAAATTCACCTTATTATTACGAGTAGGGTGGGTTCTTTGCGAAGCAAAAATCCCACCATCTTGGCTTCATCCGATGGTGGGATTTTTGCTCCGCAAAGAACCCACCCTACTCCCTTTTTACTTTAACGATAGCGTTAACACAAATTTCGCAACAGGCTTCTCGCTTTCACTAGGCACCGTTGCAATCACAGTAACCGGTAAATTTTGCCGCTCACCGGTCTCTTCCACTTTTTTTATTAATGCATTGATTGCTGCACCATCTTTACAAGTAAAATACGTATCACCTTCAGCGCGCCTTAAAAATTCCGCTTTAAAATCTTTAAACACAAGTGAGATATTTTTTTTATCTTTTAAAATATGATAAAGCGCAAGTAAACCACCAGCCGCATCAGCACCAACGGCAAAAGAACCAAAATAAACAGATTTCAAATGGTTTTGATTTTCAGGTGTGAAAGGAAGCATGACGACCCCCTCTTCATCGCCAATGGAAACAATCTTTAAACCCGAATAAGCAATCATTGGGACTTTGGTTTGCGTAAAAGCTACCAGCTGCTTAAAGACAGCTTCATCAATCGACATGGTTATCTCCTTTTTTTGAAAGTTTCCGTGTTTCTCTAAACCAGTGATGGGAGAATACAGGCATACTCCAATCGAAATAAATCGCCAGCACTCTAATAACAAAAACAATTAAAATTGAAAGGATTGCGGTGATATTCTCAGGTAATATATGAATAACAAGCACGAAAAATAAACCGCCTAAAAAAGCCGCCGTTGAATAAATTTCATGTCTTAAAATCAAAGGCACTTCATTACAAATTAAATCACGAAGCACACTACCACCAACCCCTGTGAGCATGCCCATCAATATGGCGATAAAAGGTGAGGTGCCGAAAACTAGCGCTATCTTAGCGCCCGTTACAACAAAGACCCCAAGTCCAAGCGCATCTGCCACTAAAAGTAATTTGAAAGGAATAGTCACAAATCTCACGAGAATAATTGCAAGCACCCCCGCAATAAGCGCAACCCAAACATAGTCAGGATTGGAAACCCAAAAGGCAGCACCCTTCCCTAAAATCACATCTCTTATAGTGCCTCCGCCATTTCCCACAAGAAATGCCAGTAAAAGCACACCTGTGATATCCATACCCTTTCGGGCAGCGGCGAAGGCACCGCTAATCGCAAAGATCGCGGTGCCAAATAAGTTAAGCATTTCAAAGGATTGCAAGGTTTACCTCATTTAAATTCTATTCTTGTTGTTATGAAGGACGCCTACAAATCTTATCCGACAAGTAAGCAACTGCGCCGGCGTAGTATATTGAATTGTTATAACGAAGCAAGACTTTAAAATCATTAAAAACAAGCATATCAGGACCACCATGGGGTCTAATCAGTGACGCTTCATAATTTTGACGCGGGACTCTTTGACCTGAGGCTGGCTCAATACCTAATTTATACCAAGCAGATAAAGGCTGTTTAAACTTCGTTGAGACCATACGTTTTGGCACACGATTAGCACCACGTACGCGAATACTCCATGGCATACCATTTTTCCAACCATTACCTTTTAAATAATTAGCAATCGATGCAAAGACATCCGCTTGGTCTTTCCAAATATCTTTTCGGCCATCACCGTTATGATCTACTGCAAATTTATACCAACTTGAAGGCAAGAATTGCGATTGGCCTGAAGCGCCTGCCCACTCACCTTTGAAATCTTTGTTTTTTATATGCCCTTCATTTAAAATATGTAATGCGTAAAATAATTCACGTCTGAAGAATTTACTTCGTCTACCATCATAAGCCAATGTTGAAAGCGATTGAATGACAGGGAAGCTTCCCATGAAGTGTCCATAGCTTGATTCAATACCCCAGATTGCTGCAATCGTACATGGATTAACTTTATACTGGTGACCAATTTCCGTCAGTAAGTGGCGGTATTTTTTGAATTTCTTACGGCCTAGTTGAATACGATAGTTACTGATTCTTGAATTACGATATTTGATATACGTCAATCGTTTTTCAGGTTGCGAACGATCTAATTTAATTTGTTTTCGACTGGGTCGTTTAATATTTGAAAACACTTGATCAAATAACCGGGCACTAATCCCTTTTGCAACCGCCTCTTTTCTTAATTGTTTCACCCAAACATTCCAGCTGACTTGCTGCGCAAAAACCAAACTTGAAATACATAAGGCCAATATGAATATAAAACCTCTTCGACGCATATTAAAACTCCCTTTTTATTTATCCATAATATTTAATAAAGAGCCCGATCGTCATGAATAGAACAAACACAACAAACAGCCACTTGATTAACCTTACCTCTTTAAACATCACAAAGCGAGCCCCAGCGCGGCCGCCTATAAAAGTTCCGACACCGCCTACAATCGCAACAGAATAATCCACATGCCCTCCAATAATGAACCAAAGAAGTGCAATTAGATTCCCTACAAGATTGATAGGTTTCGTATAAATAATGGCCGACCTAATGTCAAAGCTAATGAAGAACATTAAGACTGCCGTCCAAATCGTTCCTGTACCAGGACCAAAGAAGCCATTGTAGAAACCAATGAAAAACCCAAAGACAGTAAAGAAGACTTTTTCATTCATTAAAGGCTTAGTTTGTTTTCTTGGTTTTTGAGCAAGTAAGACATAAGCCAGCACAATCAAAAGCAAAAAAGGGATCATTTTTTCTAAATAGCGCGGATGAATAAATTGAACTGTAATAGCCCCAAGGCTGGATCCAATAAGCACAAACACAAATCCCAAAGCCATACGACGATAATCAACACGTTGATGGCGAAGATATTGTAAAACGGCAGAAAACTCACCCATTGCGCCAATAAGCTTATTAGTTCCAAGTGCAAGTGCAGGCGGCATACCTGCTGTTAAAAGTGACGGCAAAATAATTAAACCACCACCGCCAGCAATCGCATCAATGAAGCCTGCAAAAAACCCCATGATCATGAGGATGCCAAGGGTTAGAAAAGAGAAATGTGGCATTAATACACTATGCATTAAAAATACTGTGTGTAGGGCGGGTTCTTTTGCGGAGCAAAAAATCCCGCCAATAGGATGCTTCCGATGGTGGGATTTTTGCTCTGCAAAGAACCCACTCTACTTAGTCAGCGATCCATTGATTCAAAGCTTCGATAATTTTAAGCGCTTGATCTTTGCTTGAAATGTTAAAACGTGACTGCTGCATATACTTGCCATTGCGCTTTTGATAGCGACGAATACTGTATTTGTCAGGGCCATATTCTTGCTTCGTATTATTCCAATCTTGAAAACGAAAAATGATCGTTGACCAAGCGCCTTTTGTTAAAACAATTTTGTCTAACTCTTTAACTTTCGTTAAGCCGTCTTCAACATATTCAATCGTCAATTCATCAACCGTAGCTGCCATAGTTTTACTCCTTAGATTTGTAATCTTTTATACTCACAACATTATCACCTGTTGTTGTGTACCCAATACTTAATAGTGCTTCACCTAGCATGACAATATAAATCATGCGCCTTTCTTCTTTTTTATTGTCATAATAAGCCATGCCAAATACACGCTTCATATGTCCTTCACGCCATGCAAAGACAAGCTTTTTTAAAACAATCGTATCATCAAGCAACTGATAATGATGCCGTTGACAATAATCTCTCCCCGCGGAAAGTGCAAGCTCTTTAATTTGGCTGTGGTTGTACCAGAAATAGATACACAATGCTAATGCAAAAATCAAAAGGATAGTAATCATACTTTTTTAGCCAGTTGTTTTTGGAGAAGATAAGGCGTCAAAAACTCAGGAATGCGCTTTTCCAACCAATAATCGGGTTGCCATGGCCACTTCCCGCTCACAAAGCCAACATGTCCACCTTTAGAGCTGAGCTCAAGTGTTACATTATCAGATAGTTCGCTTTCATCAGGCACTGAATCTGCTGACATAAAAGGGTCATCTTCTGCATGCAATACTAGTGTAGGGATTCTAATTGATTTCAAATAATGGCGGCTGCTAGAGCGCTGATAATAATCATAAGCATTTGCAAACCCATGCAGTGGTGCTGTATACGCATTATCAAACTCCGTAAAGCTGCCTGCTTTTTGAACTTTTTCTAAATCAATGGGTGAATAGGTTTCGGAAAATTTTTCTGTTATTGCGGTTTGTAACTCTTGTAGCAAATGTTTTGAATAAAATTTCGAAAAACCTTTTCCAAACCTTTGTAAAACTTGGTGTAAATCAAAAGGGACAGAGATGGCAACCGCCGCAGCCAATGGATTTTGAGCGGCCGTCTCACCCAACCATTTAAGCAACACACTCCCACCTAAAGAATAACCAACCGCTGCAATGGGTGTCGTTTTGTTTTGTTTTCTTACATACTGAATAAATTCATTTAAATCAGCCGTATCTGCTGCATGATAACTTCTCTCAAGACGATTATGCTCGCCGCTACACCCGCGAAAATGCATCAATACGCCACGCCACCCTGATTTTTCAATAGCTTCTAGTGAGCCTGATGCATAAGGGGAATCAATAGAGCCGCCTAAACCATGAAGCACAACAACAATAGGAGCGTCGGTATTCTCAAGCCCCAACCAATCGCAATCAAGAAAATCTCCATCAGCAAGTTCAAACCTTTCACGTGTGAATTTAATTTTTTTTCTAGGTCGGCGCGCAAGGGTTGGCCAAATCGTTTGTAGATGTGGGTTTGATAACCACCAAGCAGGCTTGAATTCACTTTGTTTTTTCATCGTTAACTATCAGTTTCTGCATTGAAATCCTATTCATCATAATAACGTTCTCTCCTGGTGGGTCAAGGTGAAAAAACTTTCTTGCAAAAATGAGATTCATGCTATAATAAATCTCCCAAGCACCAACCAGGGACGGACAAAGCCATGATTCACGGATTCGAAATTGCCTTTATTCTATTCGCACTTTTTGCATTATTTGCTGTCAGCTTATTTTGGTCAGTTAAAATCTCTCACATTATCGAAGAGGCAATGCACCTTTCTAAAGGGTTTGATAAAAATCACAAACAAGATTTTTATTGGTTTAATTTCAGGAAATAATCAATGACATATGGATTATTTACGTAAATAATTAACCCTTTACACATAAACATATAGAAAGAAAACATCCATGAAAATATTCAGGGTCGTCAAGCTTGTTCGCAAAAAACACAGAAAAATAAACGTAGGTCAGAAATTACTCGTGGGTTGGAAAGAATGGTGCGCTCTTCCTGATATAGACATTCCTGCTATCAAAGCAAAACTCGACACAGGTGCCAAAACTTCATCACTTCATGCCTATGATATTGAAAGTTATCACCGCCATGGTGAACTTTGGGTCAAATTCAAACTCCACCCCATTCAAAGAAACAGTAAAATCCATATTTCTCGTTCAGCGAAAGTCGTTGATCAAAGACATGTCATGAGCTCAACTGGACATAAAGAGCTTAGATTCGTTATTATGACTTCTATCATTTTAGGTGATAAATCAGGTGAAATTGAACTGACTTTAGCCAATCGCGAAAAAATGATTTTTAAAATGCTCTTAGGTCGAGATGCCATTAAAGATTTTGCCGTGATTGATCCCATTAAAGCTTACTACCTAGGAAAGATTTCAAGCAGAAGAGTTAAAATGTTATACAAGGATGAACAACAATGAAAATCGCCGTACTCACCAAAAATATCAACCTTTATTCACACCGCCGCATCATTGAAGCTGGGGAAGCACGCGGTCATGAAATGAAAATGATTAATACGCTTTACTGTTATATGAATATTTCTTCGACCAAACCTCAAGTACATTATCGAGGGGGCGAAAATATTGGGCCTTATGATGCTTTGATTCCAAGGATTGGTGTTTCAAATACATTCTACGGCACAGCAGTATTAAGACAGTTTGAAATGATGGGCGTTTATGCTTTGAATGATTCTTTAGCCATTGTTCGATCGCGCGATAAATTGCGTTCATTGCAATTACTCAGTCGAAAAGGTATTCCCATGCCGACAACAGGTTTTGCAAGATCGCCTTTAGATACTGATGATTTAATAAAAATTGTAGGCGGCACACCACTTATTGTGAAATTACTCGAAGGCACGCAAGGCCGAGGCGTTGTATTAGTTGAAACGTATAAAGCAGCTGACAGTGTGATCAGCGCTTTTAAACAATTGAAAGCGAATATCTTAGTGCAAGAATTTATTAAAGAATCCAGCGGGACTGATATTCGTTGTTTTGTGATTGGCAACAAAGTCGTTGCCGCCATGGAGCGCATTGCAAAACCCGGTGAATTTCGCTCGAATATTCACAGAGGTGGCACATCAAAAGCCGTTAAAATCACAAAAGAAGAACGCGCAATCGCCATTAAAGCAAGCAAAGCCATGGGATTAAAAGTCTCTGGTGTTGATATCATTCGCTCTGATCGAGGCCCATTAGTTTTAGAAATTAATTCATCACCAGGCTTAGAAGGCATTGAAAAAGCAACAGGCAAAGACGTCGCTGGAATGATTATCGAATACCTAGAAAAAAATGCAAAGCCCTCAAAATCGAAAAAAGCCAAGGGCTAATACGTAGGGTGGGTTCTTTGCGAAGCAAAAGTCCCACCATCGGATGCTTACCAAAAATAGATTCCTCACCTTCCACTTCGGCTTCCAAAACTAGACTCCATCTTACTCGTATCAGGGCCCGCAAAAGCAGAATATCCCACAAGCTGAACCCCGATACCTGCAGAACCAGCAAAAGCAGAGCCCACTAACAAAAGCAGACCTAAGCTTAAGAAAGCAACTACCTTCAAATCTCTGCTCTCACTCTTACTTTTTTCTGCCATACTGTACATTCACATCCGAATGGGTAGCATTACCGGCGCTTCCTGCCTGTACACTTGGCACCCCTAAACCTGCTGCTGTCAACGAACCAGCAAACAAACCTAAACTCAACAAGAATGAAACAATTAAACTTTTTTTAAACATGAGCTTACTCTCCTTAATTGAAGTTTCACCTACTATAAGTAATAACATCACCCGAAGTTGTGACTCCCCCAGTAACACAAGAGGATGTGTCACATTGAGCAAAAGCTGAACCTGTAACAATCCCAAAAATCAAAACAATAAATAGCTTATTAAACATAGCATTAACTCCATTTATTAAATAATTACCTCTCATAGGTCAGTATAGAAGAAATTCTATGTTTTGCTTTAAATTTAGCCAAGTACTGGCAGGGAATAAGAGCAAGGTATTAAACCGCATTTATAATGCAATCATGTAATATTCTTTTTTATCTATTTGTTTTTAATCATTAATTGTTAATGACCTAATTACTGCGCCACTCCTGCTAGGCCCCGACTTCCAAAAAGCTTGTTGATTTATAAGTGGATCGTTCTCATAGCTTGAAGCTACTGAAGCAAGTGTTTCACCTTCATCTTCACTATCACTTTCAAGCTCTTCACAAGCATGCAAAACTTCATATAATTTCTGTGCTTTTGCCCGCCTTACTTCTTTATTACTGAATCGTTTTGGCTTATGAAGCTCTTCAATTCTTTTTGAAATTCTCTGGACACCTTTTGCTTTATTCGCACTTAATTTTGATACTACCTCCCCCGTGGATTCAAGCTTGTCGGCTTTGGCATGCTGTTGAAGATAAGTAGCAAAGTCAGATTCTAGAGCGTCAATGGTTGGTCGCTCATTCGGATCATCAGACATCATCCCATTAATTTGTCCCTTCATGAATCCTTCCAATGTAAGCAAATCACTTGATTGCAACCTTTGCCCATCCTCGCTAACTTCTGACTCACCTGTTAAATACTCATGTAATGCAGCACCTAAGGTATAAACAACGGCTTTCATTGGATCTAGGAAGGTAGAACTTTCCGCATTCGCACATTCAGGCGATTGATAAGCAGGCGTAGTTGAAAGTTGATCACGTCTAACGTGATCACTAGCATTCTCCAGTCGAATTAACGTTTTGATATCCGACAAATAAAGTTTATTATCAATACCGATAAAAAAGTTTGAAAGCTTTAAATCTGGAAATATGATTGGCTTATCTCTATTTTGAAGCTTTTTCACAATCGCAATCATTTCAGTCATTCTTGCAAAAGCAGACCGCATTCTATCTTCATAAGATACGGCTGGAGAGCTCAGCATTCGAAGCGCCTCTCCTCTAAGGTCACCTCCAGGCATAAAATCGCAAAGTTCGTATTCGCCATTTTCTTCAATAGCGGCGCTGTAAAGTTGGCCTATGACAGGATCTTTGTCATGTAATAATTCATTAATTATGCTATCTAATTTCAGTTTCTCATCTTCAGTATCTTCCGGCTTAAACCTTAAAAGAACTATCGTGTCACCATAATCATCAGCCTTTTCTTTAGGGACTGTTAGTGAATACACGCGATTGACGGACTCTCTTTTGATACACCTAATGCTTGCCTGTATGGGTTGTGCTGCATGCTCTAATTTAAGTGGAATTTTCTTTTCTTCGCCTGTTTGTAGGCCTGAGATTTCACTATAATGTGAAGTTAATACTGCTGTTAAATCACCTTTGAATAAAGCTTCAATTTCACTTTGTCGTCTTGCCTTGATATCTTGAGCTCTAGCTAGATGAAGCTTGCTAGCCCTAGCAGATTCCCAGCTTGCAAGTTTTATAATTTCGTGAATTTTTGGATAGACCTCAAAAGGAACGTTTTTATCATTTAAACATTTTTCAGCTAGATCAATGATCCCTTCCATAGTATAAATAATGCTTGTGAGTTCACGAGGTTTAATATTATCAATATCCTTGAATTCAAAGGTTTTTAGCGTTTCTAAACGCTTGATACCCCCATTTAAACCAGTGATTGATGCGGGCTGTTTTGAAAACCTTTTATACCACGGAAAACTGACTTTAATTTCTAATGCTTTTGCATCTGAGAGGTACCTCTCCGTTATCGGTTTATCCGGCTCATCGTATGTATTTAAGTTATAATTAATACTATCTTTCATTTCGCCTAAATTAGCTTTCTTATTATATCTATTTAATTCTGCAGAAACAGATACAGACAATCCTGAAATTAAAGCGCCATTATCTGAAGAAAGCTGGTTTGTCCTACTAAGCTCAGCAGTTATATTTACTAGTAAAATGTTTAACTGGTACAGAAACCTTAACTGTGTCCCCTCATCCGCACCTTGATCATAATGCGCCATCATTTCATCAATTGCTTCTAGCATTTTTGGTCGTTTTGCAAACCCGAAAGCTCTAAGGATTTTTTTACCGAATGAAGGCTTGCCTTTGCTTTCCTCTATCCACTTATCATAAGTGGGCATCTTAGATTCAGATTCATCATCATTAGGTAATAAAGGTTCTTCGCTGGCAACTGACTCTTCCTCTACCTGTTCAATAAAAGGTAAGATAGCAGCGCTTGGGGGTAGGGATTCTGCATGCCCAGATACTACTTCAGCAGAAGGTCTTACTTCTTCTAGCACAACAGATGGCTCACTACGCTTTCGAGCAATACTTGCAACCAACTCACGACTTTCAAAAACGATAGGCTCATATTTTCTTAATGATTGAGGTACGATATTTTTATCTGCAGACGATGACAATGTTAAAGCGTTAATTAGGCTGTCGACACTTTGCAAATGCATTTCAAGAAGGCTGACTAATTCTTTTTTCCTGGTGCCAGGCTCAGAACTCAACTGAGGAAATCGGCTTTGAACACTATAGTTTCGCCTAACCATTAAAGGAGATGACGCTGAAGCTTCACTCTCACTTTCACTAAGCTCTTCATATAAACACTCAATATTCTCTAATAAGAATTGAATATAAAGCCAAAAAGTTGGGTCATTAAAATCAACAAGCGACATGTTTAATGATTCGGAGCTCTCACTTGTATTAGCTTTACTATCTGGTTTGCCTGTCATAGGTTGTTTTTCCTATTATTATTAAAATCAAAGAGTTAGCGATAACTTTATGTTTATTATTTAAACATATTTGCGCTTGCGGGTCAAGACTTGCCTTTAGACGTTTGATTCCACTACTTAAATACCAACAGAGAAGCTTGCATCAACCAAGGCAACCCATAAGCCACAGCAACGCCTCCTATAAACCCAAACACATGCCCTTCCCATGAAGTTGAGGCATCACTTGGGAGTAAATTGAGGAATAACCCACCTAAGTAATAAAGGATTAACACGGCAACAATAATAGTGACAGCACTTGGATGAAATATTGCGCCAACTAAAAAGAACCCCCAAAGCCCCATGATTAAACCACTTGCACCTATATGGATGGCATTGCGGCCGAAGAGCCATGTTAATGCGCCACCGATGACGGTAATGCTTACTAGAATGATGACAAACTCATTCATGGGATAAATTAAGAGTACATTCAAAAGAATAAAAAGTGGGATGGTGTTAAAAAATAAATGTTCGAAATTGCCGTGGAGAAATGGTGCTAGTATGATTCCAGGTAAGCCAATAAGTTTTCTTGGGTGTATGCCTAGAATATTGAGTGCGCCATTAAGCAGAGTATTTAACACTTGGATTGCATATAGCAGCCCGATCATGATTAATGTGATCGGCAAGTTGTCGCGACTTGAAATGACAAGTTGGTTTAATTGGTTTAGCCATTCATTCATATTTGAGCTCAGTTGTGGTGGGATTTTTTGCTACGCAAAAGAACCCACCCTACAAGAAATATTCACCACCTTGTGCTGGGATGGGTTCAAAGCGCACACAAAAATTCCACCAATCTATATCATAGTATCAGCATCAGCTTGCACCGCTGTAATCGCAATCGTATAAACAATGTCATCAATAAGTGCGCCACGTGATAAGTCATTCACAGGTTTTTTTAAGCCTTGAAGCATAGGGCCAATACTTAAAACATTCGCACTTCGTTGCACCGCTTTGTAGGTTGTATTACCCGTGTTTAAATCAGGAAAAATAAAGACGGTGGCTTTTCCTGCAACAGGACTATCTGGCGCTTTTGATTTTGCAACGCTTGAGATCATTGCAGCATCATATTGCAAAGGTCCATCAACAAGTAAATCCGGGCGTTTCTTTTTAACAATATCGGTTGCTTTTCTTACTTTATCAACATCAGCGCCACGCCCTGAATCACCGGTACTATAACTTAACATCGCGATAACAGGTTCAATACCAAAGGCATCAGCGGAGTTTGCACTTTGGATAGCAATTTCTGCAAGCTCTTCAGCATTGGGATCTGGATTAACAGCGCAATCACCATAAACATAAACTTGATCGGGTAAACACATAAAGAAAATAGACGATACTAAACTGACATTACTTTTTGTTTTAATAATTTGTAGCGCGGGACGAATCGTGTTTGCTGTCGTGTGCTGTGCGCCTGAAACAAGCCCGTCAACTTCGCCAACCTCAAGCATCATCGTGCCAAGATAAACGGTATCTTCTAACAATTGTTTTGCAATGATTTCATTAACACCTTTTGTTTCACGCAATTCTAACAAACGCTTCACATAGTGTGGCGCAGCTGTTTTTGGCTCTATAATCGTTATTTCATCATCTAATTCAACACCAATTGCTTCTGCAGCACGTTGTATTTCTTCTCGGTCACCCAGTAAAATACAATCAGCAATGCCTCGCTTTTGACAAATGTTGGCTGCTTGTAAAGTTCTAGGCTCCGTGCCTTCAGGTAATACGATTTTCTTTTTGTTGAGCTTTGCTTTCTCAATAAGCTGGAAGCGAAAAGCCGCGGGTGATAAATGTCTTTCATAACGCTGAGCAATAAATTCATCTAACCATTTTTGATCAAAGCGGGCACTGATATAATCTTTAACTTCTTCTTGACGCACTTCATCATCATATTCGACTTCAGGATTATAATAAGCAATGCCATTGGCTGTTTGATAGGTATTACTTTTAACGGCCAAAATCGTTAAACCTTTTTCAAAAGCTTGTTCGCAAAAAGCTTTCGTTTCATCCGAAAGATCATTTCCATTGGTAATCAAAAGCGCAGGAATACTAATACCCGTGACTACGGCCATTGCTGTTGCGATAATCACATCATCTCTGTCATCAGGCGTTACGATTAACGTATTAGGTAGCAAGCTCTCTAAGACATGGTCAACGCGTCTTGCACACATTTGCACTCGTGAAACTCGGCGAGATAAATCGCCTTCTACAAGCACTTCTGCGCCTAATGCTTTCGCTAAATCTTTGACGCGCGGAGAAGCTAGCCGGCCATTCCAAGGAATTGCAGCAAGCATTTTCATTGAGCTATCACAAAAACGTTCAACATGGTTTTTATCGAAATCAATGTTTGGAGTTTTTTCTTCATTGGTATTGACTAGATTTAAACTCGGCTTTCCTGAGGCATCCAAGGGCGCATTAATTTTATTAATGACAAAACCTAATAGACGAGAACCTTTGGGACCGCCAAATTCTCTTGCAACAATGGAAACCATTCCACAAATATTATCCATGGTTTGTTCGCCGGGTGATGCAACAATAATCACTTTTGCATCGAGTGTTCGACATAAATCTAAATTAACAGAGCTTGCATAGGGCTGATGCTGCGTTGCTTGTAGTCCGCGAAAAATAATAATATCGGCTTTTTTACTTAAGCGATGATGTTCTTGGACGATATCTTCTAGCAATTCATTTTTTTGATTTTGGCTTAAACGTTTTTCAATTTCTTTTTGTGTGTAGCCTAACGTTGCAACTTTAACGCCGTGATTTTCAAAGGCGCGTGCTAGGCCTATGGTGACGGAATAGCTTCCGGCGCCTAATCCTACTGGGATAATCATTATTGTTTGTGTCATTTGTGCACCTCATTCATATTTAGAATGGTGGGATTTTTTGCTGCGCAAAAGAACCCATCCTACTTTTCCTTTACGTGTAGGGTGGCTTCTTTTGCGCAGCAAAAAATGCCACCATTATTGAGCAAGCAATTGCCATGTATCTTTTGCAATCATCAATTCCTCATCCGTTGGAATCACCATCACTTCTTTCATGTCTAGAAAACTTAATAATTTTAATGTTTTTGTTCGTACTTCTTTATCGTTTTCACCAATGCCGCCGGTAAATATTAACGCGTCTAATGAAGGTAAGGCAACGCGCATAGATGCAATATGTTTTGCAAGCGAATAACAAAAGATCTCAAGCGCTAATTGCGCAAGCTCATCGCCCTCATCGGCTAATTTATGAAGCTCTCGCATGTCTGATGTTTTTTGTGATACCCCCAATAAACCTGACTTCTTATTAAGTAAATTATCGATATCTTCAATCGTCATATTTAAACGCATCAATAAATAAGCATGCAAACCAGGATCAACATCACCTGAACGCGTTCCCATCACTAAACCTTCAAGCGGCGTTAAGCCCATGGTTGTATCCACACTTTCTCCATGATGTATTGCAGCCAAACTACAGCCGTTACCTAAGTGTGCTGTAATAAGATTTAATTCTGATAAAGGCTTGCTTAACTCTTCAGCCGCCTTCATTGAAACATAACGATGACTTGTTCCATGAAAACCATAGCGTCGAATATTGTATTTTTCATAAAGCTCATAAGGAAGTGCATATAAATAAGCATGCTTAGGCATGGTTTGATGAAAGGCTGTATCAAATACCGCAATTTGAGGAAGGTCCGGGAAAGTATTAGCGAAAAATTCAATTCCCATTAAATTAGCAGGGTTATGCAACGGCGCTAAATCATTACAAGCTTCAATGGCCTTAGCAACGTCATCGTTAATTATAACCGATTGGCTAAATGCTTCTCCACCATGAACAACGCGATGCCCTACCGCAACAATCGAACGAACCAAACTTGCATCTTGTAAAATGACGTCTGAAACATATTTTAAGGCTGATGCATAATCAAGGTCAGGCAAAGCTTCAGAGCATTTATCATGATCAATGAAGCGCCAATGAGCTTTTGCTGAGGACATTTCAATGTTTTCAACTAAACCCGATAAATAAACTTTATTTTCCCTTGGATCAAGTACAGAAAACTTAACTGAAGAACTTCCGCAATTGATGACTAATATTGTTTGATTCATTTTAATTATCCAGTTTATCAAGCACGCGAAGGCGAGTGCTTTTTAGCTTCATCCGATGGTGGGATTTTTGCTCCGCAAAGAACCCATCCTACAAGGAGGTGTTCATTTTTCGTAGGGTGGGTTCTTTGCAGAGCAAAAATCCCACCATCAGAAACATCCTACATAGAAAAAATTTTACTTATCCCCTTGCTCTTTTTGCGCAATACCTGTTTCATAAGCCGCCTCACTTACTGCCGCTGCAACCGCTTGCACAACAGTAGTATCAAAAACACTTGGAATAATATAATCAGGGGCCAATGCATCTTTATGAACAGCCTCGGCAATAGCATAAGCCGCTGCTAATTTCATCTCTTCATTAATGTCCGTTGCTAAACAGTCTAATGCGCCTCTAAAAATCCCTGGGAAACAAAGCACATTGTTAATCTGATTAGGATAATCACTTCGACCTGTTGCAATAATTTCTGCATACTCACGAATATCTTCAGGCATAATTTCTGGCGTAGGGTTAGACATTGCAAATACGATAGGTTTTTTTGCCATATTTCTAACATCATCTTGTTCAATAACACCAGGACCCGAAAGGCCTACAAAAACATCTGCGCCTTTAATAATATCTTTAATCGAGCCTTTCTCTTTTTTTGGATTCGTATAAGTTGCATAATCTTGTTTAAACTCATCTAGTCCTTCTCGGCCTTCATAAATTGCACCCTCTCTGTCACAGCCAATAACATTCTTAACACCCATATTGACAAGCATTTTAGTACATGCTGTTCCTGCAGCACCCACACCTACTAAAGCTACTTTAATTTTCTCAGGCTTTTTACCTACGATTTTCAATGCATTAATCATGGCCGCAGTTAAAACAACAGCCGTGCCATGTTGATCATCGTGAAAAACTGGAATGTTTAATTCTTTTTTTAACCGAGCTTCAATTTCAAAACATCTTGGCGCACTAATATCTTCTAAGTTTATACCACCAAAGGTTGGCGCAATATTTTTGACAGTTTCAACAATATCATCAACACACTTTGTATTTAAACATAGTGGAAAGGCATCAACATCCGCAAATTCCTTAAAGAGCATAGCTTTACCTTCCATCACGGGCATCGCAGCTTCAGGACCAATATCCCCTAAGCCAAGCACAGCTGTTCCATCAGAAACAACAGCGACCGTATTTTTTTTAATTGTTAAATTATAAGCATCTTTGGGATTGTCGTGAATCGCCATACAAACCCTTGCAACACCGGGTGTGTAAGCCATTGAAAGATCATCACGTGTTTTTAACGGAATGCGATTTTTAATTTCAATTTTCCCACCTAAGTGAAGGAGGAAAGTACGATCAGAAACATTCACAACCTCTATACCTTCGACATCTTTTATCGCCGCAACGATTCGATCTGCATGCTCCGAACCAGACGTGAATATCGTTAAATCACGAATCAAGGCATCTTTCTCAACGCGAGAAATATCCATCGCAGCAACTTGCCCACCCTCTCCTTCAATAGCGGCGGTTAATTGGGTGAAAGCACCCTTTTGTTTACTTAAAATACGCACTCGCATGGTAATACTGCTAGCGGCTGACGTTAAAGCGTTCATAAAATCTCACCTTTTTCTTTTACTGTAAAAAATTTGCGCCAATCATAACAAAATAGCACCCAAACTTCATTAATTAATCCCTCAAGAATCAACTAATTACTTGAAATGATTAGGAATTAAACTAATATTACCCTTAAATTCACATAAAAAGGCTAAGAGAATGCTTCTAGATCGCTTTAATTCCGTCAAAGACATCAAAAGACTACACACCATTGCTTCAACTATGGCCAAATACGGCTTCAGTGACGCCGTTCATCGCATGGGCCTCGGCGCTCTTCTAGAGAAACTAGGTAGCAAACTTCATATGCCAACTGTGGTTGCGCGAGCTAAAATGACGACACCTCAGCGTATTTGCCATGTTTTTATTGATCTCGGACCTACCTTTGTCAAATTAGGCCAAGTACTCGCAACACGTGTTGATATATTCCCGCCCGACTGGATTGAGGAGTTTAAAAAATTACAGGATCAAGTCCCCGCACTTCCCTACAAAACAATAAAACAGGTAATCATTCAAGAGTTTAATGGTGAACCAAGAAAAATTTTTAAAACCTTTGATGCAAAACCTGTTGCTGCAGCTTCAATTGGACAAGCACATAAAGCAACGCTAGATGACGGCACAGAAGTGATTGTTAAAATCATGCGGCCAGGGATTGAAGAAGTCATTGCGGCTGATCTTCGATTAATTCAGAGGCTTGCAAAAATGGCTGGTGATCGCATGGGAGAGATCAAACAAATTGACCCTGTTCGTATTGCTCGCGAGTTTTCTGATTCTTTAAGTCGTGAAATTGATTTGTCCATGGAAGCAAAAAACCTAGAGAAAGTAGGTGAAAAATTTCAAAACGATAAAAATATTGTTATCCCAAAAGCTTATTGGGATTACACAACCAAGCGAGTCATTACACAAGAGTGCATCAATGGCATTCCCGGCAAAGATATTCAAGAAGCAAAAGAAGCAGGCATCGACACAAGTGTTATTGCAAAAATAGGCACAGAAGCTATTTTAAAAATGATTTTTCGCGATGGTTTTTATCATGCTGACCCACATCCCGGGAATACTTTTTATTTAAAAGGCAACAAACTCGCTTTAATTGACTTTGGCATGGTCGGTCGTCTTAACGCCAAACATCGCGATGAAATTGTTTCGCTTTTATACGGCATTGCCTCAGAAGATGTTCCTAGCATTCTTAGAGTACTTGAAGGATGGATTGTTTCTGATGACGTTAATCTTGACGACCTTGAAGCTGATGTTGAAATCTTTGTAGAACAATATCATGATTTAAATCTTGAAAATTTAAATCTTTCTACAATGCTGCAAGACTTAACAAAAATACTTCGCATGCACAACGTTGTTTTACCTTCTTCATTAACACTACTTATTAAAGTCTTTATCACACTCGAAGGCTTTGGTCGCTTACTTGATCCAAAGCTTAACATGCTAGACCTTGCAAGACCTTACCTTAAAAAAGAAGTCATGAAGCGCTACTCACCTAAAGCTGTAAAAATGAAGGCTATGCACTTAGCAACTGAATACATTAATTTTGCTGAAGATTTGCCTACAGATTTAAGACGCTTATTAAAAATAGCACGTGTTCAAGGTTTAAAAATACGCATGGATGAAAGCGCTTTGAATCGTATTCTTAAAAACATGAGCCGTGGTGCTAATCGTATCTCATCAAGTTTAATTATCGCAGCATTTATCATTGCTTCAGGCTTACTCATGACGGTTGAAAGCCCTTCTGGTTTTTGGGTCCCCTTTCTTACTATTGCAGGATTTTCATTATCAGGCCTTGGCGTTATCGGGCTATTAATTTCAATGTGGCGCAACCGAAAAGGATAAGCATGAAATATTTATTACTCACTGTTGTTATTCTTTTACCCTTGTTTTTAAATGCTTGCACACAAGCGAATAGCGCTGCAGCTGGCGCAACGAATGACACTATAAATACCGCCATTGATAATTCCGTTAAGAGTATTGATGATTCTATGAATAACTAGCAAGCATTAAATCTAGATTCCATTACAATTAATATACCAAACTCATTTTTGATGCTGCTGCTTCTGCTTCTTCAAAAGGCATTAAAACTTTCCTCTCTAGTGTTTCGAAATCCAGAACATCCAGCATCATTCCTTTGTACGCAATACCCACAACACGAGTCTCGGGATCAGCTTTAAAAGTAAGAGCGCCATCAATCTCAGCATCATCTTTGACACTATTAATGATTGTATTAAGCCTTTCAATTTCACCTTTAACTTCATCGCTAATCGCTAAAGGATACATTGGTTTTCTTACACTACCATCTCGATTATCCTCAAAATAAAAAGACTCTTGAACAACTTTCTGAAATAAGCATAATTTGAAAATCTGCCAGCGGCTATCATCCTCTTCAATATGGGATTTATACTGCAAAACAAAATCATAAGCTTCTTTTAAATTAAGAAAATGTCGGTAATTTTTTTGATTGTTTTTAATTGCTGTTTCTGCTTTTTCTACTTCTTTATACTCACTAGGAAAAAAGGGTGTGCACTCATCGTAGCCACGGGTATTAGCATCATACCTTTCTTTGCATTGTTTAAGCTCATCTTCACAAGCCAGGGCTTCATCTCTATGGCGTTTAGCTAATTTTTCCCAAGCATCTGGAGCAAATTCTGATGGCCACTTCTCAACTTGAAAAATCATACTCAATACTACACACCACAACGGACTTAAAACCAAAGCTCTTTCATGATGAGATGAGATATCATCTATAACTCCTTGAGCAAAAAAAACTGGGTAATTAGTTGATTCATCCACCAAGCCAAGTTGCCCGGTTCGGGTATTCCTAGATATCCATTGTGCTTTTTTTGTCGAAAAAAAAGTCTTTTTATCAATATCAATCATTTGTGCAAATTGCTGAAGAAGTCCAAGCTTATGAAAGGCTTTAAGTTTATCTTGATCGGTAAATAAAGATACGCTTGAATTGATTCTTATCATATCAATAAAACGAAATATGGCAGCCCCTCCCCTACCCTTAAGACCCATTACATCACGAATTTCATCTAAAGCAAAAAAGATTGATTCCAGTACTTTTTCTGGTATTCCAGAGGATATTGCCCGATGCTGTTCATCGTGATACTCAGTATCGACTGGAGTATAGAAGTGTCCGTGAACACGTCGTTCTTTAAGTCTCTGTTCATAGCCAGAACAGTTAGGATAACCATGTTCAACAGGTCGTTTTTTTTCTCTTATCATTCTTTCAATCTTCAAAGAGGAAATACGACTTATTGTTGGCACACTACGACATGCTTCTTTACCATATAAGACGAACGCGCAGGCATCAAAGACACCTTGAGTTAATTTACTGCCTCTCTTATTAGAAAAGAAAACTTGCTCTGATTTGGGTAAAGAAACAATAAGCTGTTTTATTTCTTCTAAAATAATAGACTCAGAATCAGAACCTTCTGAGAATGCATAATACGCTCTACAACAAAGATTTAGTACACTCTCTCGTCCCTTTTCCAACCATTGGCCCTTTTCATCCAATAATCTTAAAGCACGAACTCGATAAACCCCTGTTTCATTCTGTAATTCTTGACGAGTCAGAATCGTTGACATTTGTCTTGAAGAAATCAAACCTTGTGAATAAGCCGACATTGCAATAAAGACATGATGCGGATCCCTAAAAATAACATGATCCCAATCTGCACTTAAAACAGCTTCTGCTAAGACAGTAATTTTTTCTGTATCTAAAGATTTTTCGACGCAATTGAGAGTATCTAACCACTGGCAAAAGGCTTGATACTCGAGGCCTGTAGGGTCATGGCTGTCTAAACAAAGATTTAATACATGAGTCAAGACTTGAGGATCTGTAAAAACAACGTTACTAGTCGTTTCATGTATACCATCTATTTCATATTTTTCATGTAGGCTAGCAACATCTTTTTCAAATGATTTCCAAAGAACGCCAAGCAACCACCGCACGTTTGACTTGCTTAGCTTATCTTCTGTAAGTGCATTAATCGCATAATAGGCTAACTGTTTTTTCGGTTTGAAAAGTTCATCAAGCCATTCCAAGTTTTCGTTAGCCATCCCTGTACCTGATAGCTCTTGATTACATGTCACCACCTCAATAAACTTTGCAAGTTTTTCCTTTTTTTCAGATTGCAAAACTGGTAATTGAACTTTACCAAAAAATTTGCGAAATTGTTCTGAGTGTAAGATGCTATCAGGATTGACAAACATTGTGTTGCCGTGGCTCACAATCTCGCGATACCAAGCAGCAATTTTCTTTAATGCAATATATTCTTTAAAAGTAAATGGCCCGCTTATTTTTTCTTGGGCAGGAATGGACGGCGGCACTACTTTTTCATCAGCTTGCCATGCCTGGAATTCTTCAACAATTGACATTATGCTTACCTTCAAACGACCTATTTATCTTATTACTTGTCTTTTTTGAGGTTCCATCTCTAACTTGGTCGATTACTCTACAAGACTGAGCATAAAATGTCAATTAAAGTGTCATGAATGATTAATTAGTCAACAGGCTCACGCTCTTCAAACTCAAATGCTTCTGAATATCGCTGAAAGAGATTTAAAGTTTCAAACCAAAGTGCCTGATTAGCTTCAGCTTGTTTTGCAGGTGTTCCGCCAAAAGCAAACATGAGTCCTGAAGCAAGCTTTCGTGAAACCGTTGTTGGAAGAAAAGGCGCCAAGAAAAAATGCCCTGCGCCTTTAAAGTTAATATGACGTATTAACTTTTTACTTTGATATCTTTTGAAACGCTCTATTATATTTCCACACATATAATTTGAAGGCATGATAGCATTTCGATTCCCGGAGATGAGTAAAATTGGAGACTTTACGTTTTCTACAGGAATCGTTGCAAATCTTTCTAGCTCATCATGCAAAGCTTTTTTGTAGCACTTATAGAGCTTGATGCCTGATCGTTTTTTTACAGGACTTCTCATATGTAATTTTTGCCATAACGTATACTTTACTTTTTCAACAAAATAATATTCTTCACGCAAAGCTAACGCCGAAAGAGGCTCATCTTTATAACTCCAAGTATGTAATTGTTTTGAAGGCTTGTTCGCAACACATTTCCAAATAACGTGTGACGGAGAAACTAAAATAATGGCATTAAATTTAATCTCCGAAAAGTAAGATGCGCAGGCCAGTAATCCTTCGGCACCTTTTGAAAAACCATAACCAATGATGGATTTAGCATTTAAGTTTTTTAAATATTGATATGCTTCAACAAACTGCTCCAGAGGATAAGATGAACGTTTCTTATAATCTTGAGAATAATCTAATAACAAAACGGTATATCCTAAAGAAGCGAGTAGCTTAGCTTGAATTCGTAAAGTCAAAGCCCCTGCTTCACCCGGCAACATCAAAATAGCGGTGGCCTTATCGGCTGTTGAAGGCTGATAAAGCTCACCTTTAGCTAAAGCAAAATTAACTTTTTTTGAAACAACATGATCTTTTTGTATTTTTCTTGTTATGGTTTTTGCCTCTAAAACATTACCCTTATATCGAACTTCTAGTTTGATTTTAACTTGATGGTCATTGCTTGGATAAAACCATGAGGCTTGGCTATCTTGTCTATGAGGCCGCATTGACCAAAACAAACCCATTGGGTCGGCTGAGGAATAACTTCCAGAAAGTGGTTTTTGTTTTGCAAGATCAATAACACCTTGATCGGTTGTTCTAAAGCTTGCTTGTGATTGCCAAAAATGGCCAGAACGGTCAAACTGAGAAGCTTTAATCGTTACTCGTTCTTCTGGAGGAAGGCCTGTTACTTTGATCGTTAGCGGTTCATGAATGAGATCAGAATTAGTACTTATTTCTATCATAGTGTTCCATTACTTTTTAATCAGTATATAAAATATAGCAACAAAAACTCAATTCGCCAGGATTTATTTTTAAGCTCTCTAATTGAACAGCAAATAGAATCATTAATCTGATTTTTTCAAAAACAAGCTAATAATAAAACCTAAAAATAATGCAATAGGAATAACCATCAATGCAACATGATAAGCATGTTTAGAAAACTCTTCTACACCATTCACATAAAAGCGAGGTTCAAAATGTTCTAAAATTTCACCGATTAATGGGAGCAATACTGCACTAGCAAAACTAATCATGATAATCACTAAACTAAAAGCAAGCGGCGAAGCTTCTATAGAAACTTGGTTTTTAACATAACTCATAGACAAAATAGTTATACCTAAAAAGAAACCAAGCAAAAGGATTATGATATAGAGCGTAACAATTGAGTCTGGCTTTACATAGATAATATAAACACTCATAAAACAAGAAACGAGCGAAAAGATGCGCATTAAATGTCTTGCAGCAATAAAATCGCTTAGCCAACCAATGAGCGGTGAGCCAATACCATACCCTACAAAAATCATACTTACACCCAATCGAATCGACAAATCACTAACCTGATATTCAGAATGTAAAAAAGGCACGCCCCAAAGTCCTGCAAATGCAGCAATAGGTGTAAAAGTTAAACCTGCAAAAATAGAAGCGAGCCATACGCCTTTATTCCTGAGCACTTCCATTAGCATTCGAAAAGTATCACGCCAACTTTGACCAGCCCAGACATCTTCTACAGTAGCGCCGCCTTCATGCTTTATAAAAAAAACCGCTAATAGCACGATGATAAAACTGATAATTGCCGCAACCAGCATAACATGTCGCCAACTTGTTTCAGTGACATAAAAAGCAAAAGGATAACCACCAAGAAAGCCTCCTATCGTACCTATAGAAATGGTTAAACCATTAATGATAGGGAAAAGTTTTTTACTAAAATAGAGTCTTGCAATAACAATTGAAATGAGCAATGCGAAAGCGGAACCAGCACCAATTAAACCACGTCCCCAAAACAACCATACCGTGCTTGTCGATTCCGCAATGATCAAGCTACCAAGGCCACACATAAAAGCCGCGATAATGATGGTACTCTTAATGCCATATCGTTTGAGGACAAGTCCTGCAAAAATTTGAATAATGATGTAGGCATAAAAAAAAGAAGCCGCTATGAAACTAAGGGTCACAACATTGATATGAAAACCCTGCATGAGATGATCAGCAACGGGAGAAATTGACACTCGCAATATATATTGATGACAATAAAAGATGCCGGCAATAAGCCAGACAATCCAAGGATAAAAATAAATTAAACTCTGTTTTTTTAGCATCTATAATAACTATGAACACAAGATTGAATCAATTTTTAACATACTCCCCACCTAATGTAAAAGTTTCAAGTGAATTCAATTGATAAGATTTAGAATTTCAATTAGAATTTGGCTAATTTAACAGCACTTGGAAGCCCCCACTCATGAATGTTTTTCTAATCATTATTATAAGCCTACTAGGCATCAATTTGCTTCTAACACTTTTATTGTTCATTTTTAAATCCTCCAAATCTTTTGAGAGAAAGCTGGAGCAATACGAGCAAAAAAATGAAGAGCGCGCTCGCCTCTCTGATCGCTTACTTCAAGAGTCCTTGAGCCAGCTGCAAACGCAGCTTTTAGAAAGACTCTCAGAACAACGCTTACAACAGCAGCAAGATCTTGTGAAATTTAAAGAAGAAACAACTCAAGCCATGAATGAGCACCGACAACGTTTTGATAAACGACAAATTGAAAGCTTGCAATCGCTACAGGTAAGCTTGCAAAAAGGACTTCAGCATTCAAGCGAAACGATTGGTCTACGTGTTGATAAATTAACACAAGAAACTGAAAACCGTTTAAAAGAAATTAGCGGCCAAGTTGATAAACGCTTAACCGAGGGTTTTGAAAAAACCAATGCGACATTCAATGATGTCATTAAACGATTAGCACTCATTGATGCTGCGCAGAAAAAAATTACGGAGCTTTCAAGTGATGTTGTGAGCCTGCAAGAAGTGCTTAACGATAAACGCTCTCGTGGTGCTTTTGGAGAAATTCAGCTTTCATCTTTATTAAGAAATATGCTGCCTGAAAATAATTTCGCTTTGCAGCATTCACTATCTAATGGAACGCGCGTTGATTGCATGCTCTTTCTACCCCAGCCTACAGGTAATGTTGCTGTTGATGCCAAATTCCCCCTTGAGAATTATCGCAAACTTATTGATAGCAGCTTAGGCGAAGCTGACAAACTTAATGCTGAACGCGCCTTTAAACAAGACATCAAAAAGCATATTCAAGATATCGCCTCAAAATATATTATAGAAGAAGAAACAGCAGATGGCGCCATGATGTTTATTCCTGCAGAAGCTGTCTTTGCAGAAATTCATTCACGCCACCCAGATTTAATCGAATTAGCACAAAAAGCCCATGTTTGGTTAGTTTCACCCACAACCATGATGGCGATTCTAACAACGGCTCGCGCTGTAATTAAAGATGAAGCTACGCAAAAACAAGTACATATTATTCGAGAACACTTAAGTTATCTTGCTAAAGATTTCGATCGCTTCCAAGGACGCATGGATAATCTTGCAAGACACATTCAACAAGCGCATCAAGATGTTGAGCAAGTGCATAAGTCTGCGAAAAAAATCAGTACAAGATTTCAAAAAATTGAAAAAGTAGAATTAGAACAAGTTTCTGTTGATGAGCTTGAAGCAATTCCTGAAACAACCGATTTATTATAAACCTTAAGGGAGTAACACTATGTTAAGCGATTTATTTTCTAGCGTATTAGAGGAATCCCCCATGCTTGGGACAGTTAATCTTTTTGGACTTGGAGCTTCTGTTTTTCTCGCACCTCCCCTAATGGCATTGCTTGTGCTCGGTTGCGCTATGCTTGGTGATCATGACCCTGATCCCAGTGAAACAATATCGGCACCAACAAAGCCTAGCTAAGTATTTCGATGCAGGGTGGGTTCAAAGCATAAGCAAAAATCCCACCATCGGAAACGCCCTAAATAACAAGACGTTCCTTCAGCAAAGAACCCGCAACATCACAAGAGGAACCTTGAGATTCGCGATCTAAAACTTCAGAATTTGGCGATAAAAGAGCTTCAATCGCTTTGTTTAATTTACCCAATTCTAGCTCTTTAACTTTACTTGGCTCCAAGCTTAACAATTGAAACCTAGCCGCAAACAAATGCTTTAAAGCCCCACCTTTTGACGGCTCTGGCATCTTCGTATACATTTCAGCAAACATTATAGAAACCTCAGCCCTTACCAAATAATTTCTATCATTAACATTAAACCCAAAATACATGCACATCCCTAAATAAACTAAAGATAGCATCAATGATTTTTTTGCTTTCCCAAATTCACCTGTTGAAATATATTGGTTAGCAGCTTCCTTATTATTTAAGGCGGCTTCTTTATAAGTAAAACTTTTTCCACATTGCTCCGCTGAGATTCCAGTTCCCAAATTATATATTTGAAGCCATTCATCCCAATGTAATTGAAATTCAGTGCCCTCTAGCTTCGCTGCTTCTAGGTAAATGCTCCTTTCAGAAGTCTCAGCATCAAGCCATTCACCCAGAAATTGAATAGCCACTTCAGGATGCTCTTCCATAAATAAAAAGATATCTTCATTAGGGCCATAAACCATACAGGGATCAAAACCTTGAATGTTTTCTTTGGTTGTTTTCGCCTTAGCCAAAGAAGGATCAGCTTGAGGACCTTCTTGAAGTACTTTATATAAATTGCCTGTAGATTGCCCTTCAGTGGAAGCTGGAGTTTTGTTAAAATCCTTAACTGCTAAGGCTACAAGTTCCTTTTCTGTAAATCGATGAGGACTCTCTGCCCTAAATATCGCATAAGTCAACTCACCCTCCTCAGAAGGAAAACAAGTGGTTGCATAAAATCTCGATGATCCAAGAGGATAATGCTTCGCCATGTAACGAGGATCATTATAAAAATTACAAATAGAGCCCGGTTTCTTATGAAACTCTGTAGTTTTAGGTTCCAGAAAAAAAAGAAGCGGGCTTGGTTTTGCAGTTGTGGCTGGTAAAGACAAAATCTCTCCAACGAAACTACAACCACAATCTAAGCTATAATCACGAAAAACTAAGCGTCCCTTGAATAGACAATTAAAATAATCATTCCCAGTCTTTTCACCAAATTTTTCACGAAGCGCATAAAATAGATTTATGTAAATAGCTAATTGAGCAGCTGATTGGCAACTTAAATGAACATAAGCCTGTTTCTTTCCTAGAAATTTTGCCAACATTAAAGAAGGATTCTCATTCTCAGAAAGAAAATAGCTCAATAAAGAATCATCATCCTCTTTAACTGCCTCCAATTTAGTATTGTTAGTCTCTACACCCTGAGCAAACCGATAATTAGGCTTTTCAGCTAAAAGACGATAAACAAGCGGCAAATTTTTTATATACAAACTATATAGAGATTGATCTGTCGGCATATAGGTATGACCTTTAAGATTATTATTAATAAAAAAAGATTCTACCTAACTTTCTATATATGTGCAAACAAAGAACATGTTTAAGTCGAGCCTTCATTAGGATAACTTTAATCAAACAATAAAGAATGCTAGAATCGCTTCCTTTTGAAACATTGAACAAGGTTACAATGAGTAAGCATTTCTCAATTAAAGCATTATTTAACAATGAGTCCTCTATTGATTCAGATGTCATAATCAAAGGCTGGGTCAGAACTCGCCGTGATTCTAAAGCGGGGTTTTCTTTTTTAGCTATTTATGATGGTTCATGCCACTCCCCTATCCAGGTTTTGGCCCCTAATACCCTAGATAATTATACAGAAGATGTCTTGAAGCTCTCCGCAGGTTGTTCGGTCATCATTGAGGGTAAGCTCGCTGAATCACCTGCCAAAGGTCAAAGCGTTGAAATCCAAGCAACGAATGTCAAAGTGATTGGCTGGGTTGATGATCCTGAAACTTATCCTATTTCACCTAAACGCCATACCATGGAACATTTACGCGAACACGCGCACTTGCGTGCAAGAACGAATATCATTGGTGCTGTGACGCGTGTTCGAAATTGTTTAGCGCAAGCGGTTCATCGTTTTTTAAACGAACAAGGTTTTAATTGGATACATACACCGATCATTACACAAAGCGATGCTGAAGGTGCGGGTGAATTATTTCGCGTGAGTACTTTGGATTTAATGAACGTGCCTAAAGATGCTAAAGGTAACGTTGATTTCAATGAGGATTTTTTTGGCAAAGAAACTTACCTTACGGTTTCAGGTCAATTAAATGTTGAGGCTTATTGCTTAGCACTTTCCAAAGTTTATACTTTTGGCCCAACCTTTCGTTCTGAGAATTCAAACACCAGTCGTCACTTAGCCGAATTTTGGATGATCGAACCTGAAATCGCATTTGCTGATTTACTTGATGATGCAAAACTCGCTGAAGACATGCTGCGTTATTGCTTTAAAACCGTTTTGGAAGAATGCGCTGACGATATGGAATTCTTTGAAAAACGCGTTGATAAAGAATGCATTAATCGCATTAAGCAAATGATCGATCAACCTTTTGAACATATGGAATATACAGAGGCGGTTAAACTTTTAGAAAACTGCAAAAAGAAATTTGAATTCCCTGTACAATGGGGCGCTGATTTACAATCGGAACATGAACGTTATTTAGCAGAAGAAGTCGTAGGCAAACCTATCGTATTAATGAACTACCCCAAAGACATTAAAGCTTTTTACATGCGTTTAAATGACGATAACAAAACGGTCGCTGCCATGGATATCTTAGCGCCAGGCATTGGTGAAATCATCGGCGGAAGCCAACGTGAAGAACGTTTAGACATCCTTGACCAACGCATGGAAGAATGTGATATCAGCAAAGAAGATTACAGTTGGTACAGAGATTTACGCCGTTATGGCACTGTGCCTCATGCAGGTTTTGGTTTAGGCTTTGAACGTTTAGTGAGTTATGTGACAGGTGTTGGTAATGTTAGAGATGTGATTGCATTTCCAAGAACACCTAAGCACGCTGAGTTTTAACTTTCTTGTAGGGTGGGTTCTTTGCAGAGCAAAAATCCCACCACTAAGGATGCTACCGATGGTGGGATTTTTGCTCCGCAAAGAACCCACCCTACTCAAAAGGCTCACCAGGCAAATGTCTGACAAGACGATCTGAAACAATATTAAAAGCATGCTCAGGATTCCAGGGCACACCGCCCGGCAATACTCGTTTAGCATCATCCAAAAAATCTTTTAATGTCATTTTTTGAATAAGACTTTTTTCATATTCAGCCCGACTGACTTTCATCGAGTGCTCTTCACTATAAAACTTAAAAGCTTCCAATAAGTCACCGCAGTTTACACCTAATTGTTCAATAGCCATCCAAAGGTCATATAAATCACGGCCTTTTGCGCGTTGGTAAAGTGCTCTGAATTTAGTTGCCATCAGCTCTTCCAATTGATAAGTTCTGATATTAGCCTCACCTGAAAACCACTGATTATCAACTGCGTAAGGTTTTTCTTGAAAACCAAAAAAGCAAATTGATTCAACGATATTAATTTCTATTTTTAATTTAAGTGGTGCCGATGGTTTGTCTTCACTTTGAAACCGATAAAGAAATTTTACAGAACGCAAGGTTTGCTTCCACTTAGGTTTACCCAACCAAGGATCTATCGTTTCTCGAATGACACTCATAACATCACCAATTGGCGCACGCTTAATATGCACCAAGTCAATATCTTCACTATATCTGGCTGTCTCATTGCAATAAAGTTTATTTAAAGCTGTACCACCTCGAAAAGCTAGAGAACTATGAATAACTGGATTTTGAAATAAAGACACTAACGCTCGGCTTAAAACTAAATCTTGTTCTATTTGTGATTGATGCGCCCATGGAGCGTGTTCCTCCCATTCTGCAAGAATATTAATTGGTATCATCTAAGTCACTCTCTACTTTTATATTTAAAATAACACGCCATTTTTTATCTCTGGGCATTCCAACTGACGAAGCATGAGGAGTTAAAGGTATAATACGGGAATTCTTATCAAAGCTTTCATAAAGCAATACGGCTATCCCATTGAAACCGAATTTATCTAAAAGATAACCTAGTCGATTTACCCAGGGAGAGCCTTTGTTTTTTTCCGCAAGTACTTTTAAAATTTCTCCATCAATAGCTTCACCTAGCTCTTCGATAACTGTCGCGACTCTATTAATTCCTCCACATTGAGGCATATGGTTCATGATATCTATTGCTGTTGCTTCAGCAGTTGATACATTCATGAAACCAATACGTGTTTTCATTTTTTGAACGGGAGTTCTTGAGGAGTATTTATTTTTAATAAACTCGATATAGATATTTCCACACTGAATGTTATTCTTTTTATCTGGAACGATTACCTGAAAGGTTTGCGGTTGTTGGTGAGCAGCTCCATAGTACATAGCCGCGCTTAATAATGCTACATAATAATTTATATTTAAATGCCGCATCAAATCATCAATAAAAAAATCAGGGGGAAGACACCCTCTTCGTCTAAACTCAGGTGTAAGCACAAGATAGTATCCTCTGGAAGGAGATACAATTTTCCTTTGATCTTTGAGTCGTTTGAGCGCCACCAAGGCAGCCCCATAACTAATACCAAGGTCAGACGAGAATGTCTCTATAGTAAATGAGATTTTTCCTTTTGCTGTTAAGCTATCAATATACTGCTCAGTTTTTGACGCCATATTACCACCGATTTCACACCATATGTCTCTAAAATTACTTTTAATGTAATATTAGCACCATATCATGTAAATACAAGTCACCGTTAGAAGCTGAATTTTAATTTTCTTGTAGGGTGAGTTCTTTGCGAAGCAAAAATCCCACCATTAGGATGCTAGCGATGGTGGGATTTTTGCTCCGCAAAGAACCCACCCTACACAAATGATTCAACAAAACTTTTGCGTAAAGCCCCTTTTTTAGGGGCTTTACGATTAAAATAAATCCGGATCAATCCCATGACTCTCAAGCACATCACAAAGGTTCCTACCAGCAGGCGTCATTTTAGGTTGGCAATACGCATCAATATAACTTTTCAAAACATAACGGAATTTCTTCTGCGTCAAAATCTCAAGAATCTGTTCAACGCGCCCTATCGTTTTGAAATTTTCATAATGACATTGCTGCATTAAAATCGCGCCTAAGATAGAAGCTTTAGATGCTTTTCTTGCGTTATTTGCCTCATTAAAACTATCGATACAGGCTTTTATTTCACGGTCTTTATACCAATTCAACCAGGTTTCAAAAATACGTAAACTTGCCGCCATATTTTTTTGAAAAATACCTTTGCTTGCATCAAAGCGGAATTGACTTTGCATAAGAATAAATAAAATAACAGGAACAGCCGCTTCAATATTTGCCCAAGAACAATTGCCTGTTGATTGTGTTGTCATTGGCATTTGAGCAATAGGGGTTAATTCTAAAAGTTTATCAATCTCTTCGGTAATGAACTCTTTATTATGCTTTGTATACAGTAAATAAAAAAAGAATTTTTGATTTAAAACGTCGGTATTGCCTACGCGATAAAAATTAATACTACCATGTTCACGACCAAACTCACCTCGATCAATACGCACCCAAATATCTTCATATTGAACAAAGCTCACGCCATGACCTTCATAGGCAACAGGCAGCAATTTTAAAGGTTTATTTAAGAGTGAGTGAATTTGTTCATGATATTGGCTTCTATCAATACTATATTGTTGATACTGAATAAGCTCTGCCGCAATACCTACAATATCAATGAGCTTTCTTAATTGAAATTGATATTTGCGAAAATGCCTGTTAGCGTAGTTTGTTACAAAATGATAAAAAGAATAACAAACAACACTCAGCGTAAACTCCATGTAGAAGCCTTCAAAATTCAATTCGATAAATTTATTGCTAGGATCAACAATATCGGCAACGCCGCGCAAATGAAATAAATGACCTAGTAACTTTGCATTCGTATAATCTTTTGCAAAATCTAAATCAGCATTGTACTCAAACAACAATTGCTTTAATTGAGGCTGGTTTCGCAAAATAGGTTTAACTAAAACAGGTTGTCCTGATTGCGTATAAGCATTTGGACTAGCGCCCTTTTCAAGCAAGAGTTTAGACAGCTTTAAATTGCCATTATCAGCCGCCCAATGCAATGCTGTTCTACCCGTCATATCAGCCACATTAATATTGGCTCCAGATTTTAAAAGGAATATTGCTATATCAGGTTTATTCGCAATGGCAGCTTCAATAATGGGATAATAACCATATTCATCTAGCTCATTAACATCTTCACCTGATTTAACAGCTTCTTTAACATCTGCTAAATCTTTATAAATAATGGTTTTGGCTAGAGATAAATTCATGAGTTTTTTTATTGCCTAAATTAAAATGGAGATGGATTGGGTGAACGACCTTTTTGAAGTGCTTTTTGATGTTTCTTTTCTGCAATCTTTCTTAACACTTCTTGATACTTGGGTGACTTAGACAATTGTTTAGCAAATTCAGCTTCGGCTTCAAGATTACCTTCATTGATGGGCCTTTCTTTTGGATCGCTCACACCACTGAAATAAGCTTGGTTTTCTAAGAGAGGATGGTTTTCTGGGCCTTCAAGATCATGACCAAACTCTTCAACAATCGCTGCAATATCTTCTGCACTCAAATCGGAGTGCGTACCGCCATCAACTGTACCAAATTGACTTTCAAATTTACGAATCGTTTCAACAGCAACAGTTTGACGACCAGGATCATAAAAACCACCGCCAGAGCTACCGCCCTCGCCGCCTTCATCATCCTCTTCTTCATTATTGACAGCATGTAACTTACTATCTTCAATGCGTTTATTCATGAGTCTGCCTCTTATATTTCTTCTTCATGTCTCAGTGTTATCTTACACACATTATAGCCAAATTATAGCCAATGTGAAGGCGAATATCTTCAAATAAACAAGTATTTAAGGCGTTTAGCACTTTATTTTTTCAGCAAATTATAGGTATAATCAAAAAGTTAGCAATTATTCAGATAGGGCTTTAAAGAAATGTTGAAACAAATAGCAAGTTTTATAGGCGCAAGCTTACTGAGCACTTCAATACTAGCCGCGCCTGGTATCTATAAAAACCTAAGCGTTGAAAAAGTCTCGTATCGCAATCTTCCTTCTTGGCAGCGAAACAATACCAAGAAAAGCTTTTATGCCTTTAAACGATCATGCCAAATGTTTTTAAAAGCGCCCTCAAAAAAAATCGTGGGGACTAATGCATTTCCTATCACAGTTAAGCAATGGCGGCCTGTATGCAAAGCTGCTATGAAAATCAAAAAGCCAACAGCTTATTCGACAAGAAGGTTTTTTGAACAATGGTTTCAACCTGTTGCGCTTAATGATAACGGCTCCAATAAAGGTTTTTTTACAGGCTATTACTTACCTAAAATTCCTGTAAGTTATAAATGCAACAAACAATACTCCGTACCTATTTATGCAAAACCTTCTGATCTTGTTACGGCTAAACTTGGTGCATTTAAAATGGCATTAAAAGGAAAGAAAATCGCGGGAAAAGTTGTTAATGGCGTGCTTTATCCTTATAACATGTCTCGAACACAAATCAACAGAGGCGGCTTAAAGAAAAAAGCAAAAGTATTAGTTTGCACAAAACACCGGGCGGATCGTTTCTTTTTACAGACGCAAGGTTCGGGCATTGGTATTTTACCGAATAAGAAAGAAGTTTTATTGGCTTATAACGGCGACAATGGTGGACGTTACTACCCAATTGGCCGCTGGTTTTTAAAGCATAGACTTGTGACAAGAAATAAACTTTCAATGCAGAGTATTTATAACTGGTTAATCAAGAATCCGAAGCAAGGTCGTAAGATCATGCAAATGAATCAGGGATTTGTTTTCTTTAGATTACTTAAATCTTCTGATCCTTTTGGCACGCAACATGTGCCATTAACTTCAGGTTATTCACTTGCTGTTGATAACAATGTTGTACCTTTAGGTTTTCCTACTTGGTTAAGCACGTATGTACCTAATCCAAAAAACACCTCTTACTCTATCCCATTTAACCGCTTGCTTATCGCACAAGATACAGGTGGCGCGATTAAAGGGATTATTCGTGGGGATATTTATTTTGGTTCGGGGAAAAAAGCTGCGTTACAAGCGGGCGGGATGAAACAAAAAGGTAAGCTTTGGTTGCTGATTCCTAAAACTTATACGTTGAAATAGTTATTCTATTCATGCAGCCCATAGTAATGCTCAATATCAGTATCTATAAGAGAAACTCGCAACTGAGTATTTAATCGATCAATCTCTTCAGCAAATATTTGTTTTATTTGAGCAAGAACGGCATTACCTAATCTATTTTTAGTATCTTCATCGCGCCCAGGAAGCATTTTGATAGCAATCTGGATAAAAGCATTATCTTTATTACCATCACCAACAACATAATCAGCGTGGCAAGTAATAATAGATTTGCATGATTCTAAATCTGTTTTGATAATATCAACCAGGGTGTTATGCAAATCCAATAGAAAAGATTCAGTTTGACTAGCAATTTTTAAATTGTCTGTATACTCAAAAATAACAACTGGCACTTAACCTCCATTAAAGCTGACGCTTCACTTGTTACAGCAAACTCAAAATCCTTAAGTTTAACGCTGCTTGTTAGACTAATCCTTATGTGTTTTTTTAGTGTTATTAGCTTTTAAAGCTTGCTTTGCTTTTTTGCGCTCGTGAATTAAGCCTAGCATGTTTGAACCTATATGATCTTCACCGCGCTCTTTTGCAAGCTCAATTTGTTTTTCACGCTCTTCATAACGTTTTCGTTGTTCGTCAGTTGTTAAGCTATAACAATGCGGACAACTAATGCCTTTAACATAATGCGCATCTTGCTTTTCATCTTCCGTAATCGGTGAACGGCAAGCATGACACTGGTCATAATGCCCTTTTTCAAGTGAATGATTCACAGCAACACGCTCATCAAAAACAAAACACTCACCCTGCCACAAAGATTCTTCTTCAGGCACTTCTTCTAAATATTTTAAAATACCACCTTGCAAATGATAAACATTTTCAAAGCCTTGAGACTTTAAGTACGCTGTAGATTTTTCACAACGAATACCACCCGTACAAAACATCGCGACTTTTTTATGTTTGTCTTTATCTAAATTTTCTTTCACATATTGAGGAAACTCACGGAAAGTTTTCGTTTCAGGATCAACCGCATGTTTAAACGTACCAATATCAACTTCATAATCATTACGCGTATCAACCAATAAAACATCAGGATCAGAAATCAAAGCATTCCAATCTTTTGGTTTAACATACTCACCAACATCGCGTGTTGGATCAATGCCTTCAACGCCTAACGTGACAATTTCTTTTTTAAGTTTAACTTTGGTGCGATAGAAAGGTTGCGCATCGTGCTTCGCATATTTTTTAATAATACCCGAAAAACGCTCATCAGATTCAAGCCAAGTAAAGAAGCTCTCAAGACCTTCTGTCGTCCCAGAAATCGTCCCATTGATACCCTCTTTTGCCAAGAGTAACGTACCTTTGATATCGTTAGCCAACATTTGCGCTAGCACGGGTTTTTTGAGTGCCGTATAGTCTTCAAGTGTCACAAAACGATAAATAGCAACTACTGTGTATTTTGTCATAGCAATAGGCCTTCAATAAATCAAATTAGAGCGAATTCTATAACAAACCGGAGCGTTTTGGTAGAAAAAAACCATAAATTATAGTTAGGAATTTCCAGGGCCACTTCTTTCATTTTGTTTACGATGAGTATGGCAAGCCCCAGCCCGGCCAAAAAAAGCGGTGTACAAAACCTCTGACCATGGCCTGCTTTTACTAGGTTGTTGGGCCTGACTGGATTCTTCGGATCCTTGGGATCCTTGGGATCCTTGGGATTCCTTATCATAAGAAAAGTACTTTCTCTCAACACCTAAAGCTTTTTCAAACGCTCCATTCATATCCGCCAAAATCATCTTAAATGGATACCGGCTCTTATCAATCATGATCGCCTCAAGTTCTTTAAAATCTGCTTGAGAAACAGCACGCCCAGTCTCTTCTTTATATTCGCCCAGCACTCTTTTTATTTGTCCTACCTCAATACCAAGGTCTTGCCAATAAATAGTTGCGAGTTTTTCAGATAGCTCTTGTTTGTTCCTGGGTTTGAGATCAGGGTTTAAATAAAAATTAGCCTGCTTTTCTGCTTGAGGGCTCCGACTTCGTGCAGGTAATTGTAATCGGCCCTTTTCATCTCTAGTAAAAAAACAACTTAAAACTGTCTGAATACTGTCATCTACGTCAGGTAAATCATCAACAGTTTTTTGAGAGAGTGCTAAGCCATGAATAAACGCTTTTAATTCTTCACCCGCCTCTATTTCACTATCATCAGCCTCTCCCTTTGGATTCATAATAGTGACGCACCCACCAAGCTCAAAAGGCGTGAAATCATCAAGTTCCGACATCCCCTTTCGCCCAGCACGCCTTAGGTTAATACAAAAGAAAAAAGGCGTCATCGTCTTGTTTTTTCTATCAAGCGCCCATGCAGAAACCTGAAAGCTCCCTTTGCCGCCTGATTGATAATGAATAAGAAGGTTACCCATTCGAACAATATGCAAATCCCTATAGCTCGGAGTCTTTCCAGTGCTGTTTTCTACTTCAAAATCTTCATCTAAATAGAGAGCAGCAGGCAATTGACTTGAAGGAATTAATTTTTTAGGCGCACAAAGAAAATGCGGGCTTTCGGATCTCCTAAAGTTTCTCATTTCTTTTCCTTTCTTATTAGATAGGGTCACTCATTATATATATTGCGTAGTTAAAATGCAATATATACTATTTTTTACTCTTCAACCGCAAAAATACCAGGCTCATTGCGAAGAAAATCCTTATAATCCAAGCCATAGCCATAAATAAACTTATTCTCAACTTCTAGGCCGATGAAATCACAAGTCTCAACACCACCTGGTTCTCGAGGACGTTTTTTATCAATGAGTGTTGCTGTATAGATTTTCTTTGCTTTTTTTGCCTGGCAAAAATGAACAATCGCACTTAACGTGAGCCCCGTATCAAGAATATCTTCAACAATCACAACGGTTCTGTTTTCTAAATCAATCGTTGGTTCGGCTTTCCAATGAAGATGACTTCCTTCGATTTCACCCTGATAACGTGTTGCATGAATATAATTAACTTGCAAAGGAAAATCTAAACGCGTTAATAGCTGCCCTATAAAAACCATTGCGCCATTTAAGACACATAAAAAAACAGGCGCTTTATCGGCTAACTCTACTTTCATTTCGCTCGCCATTTTATCAATGCCGCGTTCTATTTCAGCTTGATCATGCAGGATACGGCCTTTGGCTTTTAACGCTGCAACTTCTTTTAACTCTTTTTCTACTGGCATAAAGGTTCCTCTTATTGATTAACATTAATGCCTTTCGGCATTTCAAGCGTTCGTGTTGGGAAGGCTATTTCTGCGCCATGCTTTGCAACAATGTCAGAAATATTTAAAAAGACGTCTTCTTGAACTTCGAGATATTCCACCCAAGCAGTCGTCTTCGTGAAAGTATAAATTTGAATATTAAGTGATGAATCACCAAACTCAAAGAATTTTACAAACAACGTTTGATTAGTATCAATGCCGGGATGTGCTTTTAACATCTCGGTAATATCATTAACAATACCACGCATTTCTCCAATATCATCATAACGAATACCCACAACCGTTTTGATGCGACGATTTGTCATTCTAGAAGGGTTAACCACGGTAATCGTCGAAAAAGTGGCATTAGGAACATACATAGGTCTCTTGTCAAAAGTGATGAGTCGCGTAATACGCCAACCAATAAAATCCACTGTACCTTCAATATTTTTATCAGGAGAACTAATCCAATCACCCACCGTAAATTGTCTATCCGTAAAAATCATTAAGCCGCCAAAAAAATTAGCCAGCATATCTTTACCTGCGTAACCAATAACCAAAGCACCCGCACCACCAAAGGCAACAAGGGCTGTAATATTTACACCGACTAATTGCAGTATAAATAAAGTGGCAACTAAGGCCACAAGAATACGCAACATTTTTCCGAGCATTAAGGTTGTCGCTTTATCAAGCTTGCGCTTTTTTCCACTCCCTTCTTCAAGAGGCATTATCATTAATTTTGTTTCAAAAAGTCGGACATAGCGCACTAAAAACCAAACCACCGCAATAATGGTGACGACTTTTAACGCGACATCTAAACCTGCGGGAAGCCCTGCATCCTTTGGAAAAAAGTTTTCAGCGGCGGAAACAACAAGAATCAGACCGCCCACCCAAATTAAAAATTGCAAAGGCACATGAAGCGCGGTAAAGAAAATATCATCCCACATTTTTTTAGTGCGTGACAAATGCTTATAAACAAGGCTATAAACAACCGCTTCGACAACACTTACCACAATCACAACAACAGCCGTTAAACCCATTTCTATTAATGTGACATAAACTGGCGAGACACCCTGAAACCATGTAAACCATTCGTTAAGTTGTCCTTTCATTTTGTTTCATCCTTTGTTTTATCATTAACGAGTTTTAAAACTTTGTGTCTTGCATGTTGCCAGTTAGGATTTTCTAACATGACTTCTCTTGTTAATTTTTCAATGCCGCGCATTTTTACTAAACGTTCATTAAGCAGAGGTAAAGGTTTATTTTCAAAATGATTAAGCACTTCAAGCAAACCTTCGCGATGATTACAAATAAGCGCCATATCACAACCCGCTGATAAAGCTTTTTCTGTACGTTCAATAAGACTACCGATAATGCTCGCACCCTGCATACTTAAATCATCACTAAAAATTACGCCTTCAAAATTCAAATCATTGCGCAAAACCGTTTTCAACCAATAAGGTGAAAAACCAACAGGCATTGGATCCACTTTTGGAAATATAATATGTGCAGGCATAATACCTGTTAAATCAGCTGAAATAAGCCTTCGAAAGGGCTGTATATCTTCATTTTCGATTTCACCAAAACTACGATCATCTTCAACAATTTCAAGATGCGAATCCGGCGCAATCGCGCCATGCCCAGGAAAATGTTTTCCAACCGCTTGCATACCTGCACTTTGCATTCCCGAAATAAAAGCATGCGCTAACTGAGTGACAACCATAGGATCAGAATGAAAAGCACGAGTACCAATAACTTCACTCACACCATAATCTAAATCTAAAACTGGCGCAAAACTAAAATCAATCCCCACCGATAAAACTTCCGTCGCCATTAACCAACCTGTAATTTCTGCAAGCACACCAGCATCTTGTGGATCTTTATCATAAAGCTCACCAAGTTTTCGCATGGGTGGTAGTGGCGTAAAACCTTCTTGCAAACGTTGAACACGACCGCCCTCTTGGTCAACAGCAATAAGTAAATCAGGATTAGCTTCACGAATGGAAGCGGTTAATTCGATGAGCTGTTCTGGATTCTCATAGTTTCTAGCGAATAAAATCACACCGCCTATCCAGGGGTGTTGCAAAAGCAATGCTTCGTCTTCAGATAATGCCAAGGATGATAAATCCATCATCAAAGGACCGAGCGACATGGGAGCTCCTTAGTCTTTGTTTCTATTGAAGTAAAGATCATATCACAGCTCTTTAAATAAGCGTAGGTCGGCTTCTCTTGCGAAGCAAGAAATGCTGACAATTCTGAGCGCTAAACTGGTGGCATTTCTTGCTTCGCAAGAGAAGCCACCCTACAGGTCTTAATAATCAATAAGTTAGAGAATCTTCTTGATAAATCACTAACAATCAATGGCTTATCTATAAAAATGGTCATTGTTTCGCCTTTTTTGCTCAATTTACCTTGATTTTGACAAAAAATATCAATATAGTGACCACCAGCTGGATGCGTCACCCGCTGGATGGTGTCCTCCTTTCCCGATTGATGACCCGATGGATGGTTATTAATCTTTAAACTTAAATCTCATAATTGGAGAATAACTATGAAACTTAAGAAACTTATTATTTTAACTTCTGCTGCAGCTGCTTTGGTTGTAGGTTCTAGTGCGTTTGCTGATACCGCAATCAGCAACCAAACGTCTACTGACACGCTTTCTGTTGCTATCAACAACTCTACACTCTTTACTGTTGCTCCAGGAGCAAGCCAACCACTTACTACCTCAGCAACTCAATCTGCTTGCGGATGGGGAATATTCAATCACCCAGCGTGCGAACTTACCATCACTGATAGCGACGGAGGCGTTAACACTATTCAGCTCACCCTTAGCGGCACCAACATTACTGCAGCTATCCAAGGGTTAGACTCAAATATAAACGCTTACTTCAACCCTCCCCCAACCAATAAGAAGCCTGTAGTAGTTGGTAATAGCTTTACATTCGGTTTAACGGCTAGTAACACAATTCTAATCGGAAACAAATGATATTGATTACTTAATCATCTTAAAACGCCAGCATGTGCTGGCGTTTCCTATTTATCTATAAACAATTAGCCCTAAACAGTCCAAATGACCTGAACACCATAAATATTAGCCAAGCTCTTAACATGACCATTACTAGGCGCAAGATTTGGATCCGTTGGTGTATTATTAATTTTAGCTTTATCAATAAATAAATGCATATACCCTGCATCAACTGCAAAGCTCTTATTAAACCTATACTCACCACCAGCAGCTAAGGCATAACGATTTGCATCCGGCATTCTTAAGTTACGATCCTTCGTGTTAGTTGGCGTTATATCATAGCCTGTACCCAGCTTTAGAGTCCATCTTGAATTAAATCTGTAATGAGCTCCAAAAGCAAAATTCCATGTATCCTTAAAGTTTTGTGGAACTGTCATAAACGATGGAAGAACGCCACCTGCCGTTGGTAGATTGGTTAAAGTTAAGTTTTTAAATACACTCCATTGAGTATAAGTCACATTACCCAAAATAGACCAGCCACACTTAAAGCGATGAAAGGCGCCAAGCATCGTTGTTGCCGGCATAGTAAGATTAGCTTTAAGATTATCACTTTTTGCATCAATAGGCGGAGTAAGAGAAGTATCTGTAACGGTACCGGTTCCTTTCAGATGTTGACGAATTTGAGAACGATAACTAAACCCGAAGCGAGTATTTTTATTCATTTGGAGTAAGAGCCCCATATTCCAACCATAGCCCCAAGAGTTTCCTGAGTTTTTATCTTTAATTTGATCCGCAACAAAATTATCGAAGTCTGCTGTTAAATACTGAGCATCCAAACCAAAACCCAGTGATAAATGGCTATTAATCTTATAAGCAATGCTTGGATTTAAATTAATGGTTTCTAATGAAGTTTTTGTTGAGTAATTTGCAGCTACAGATGAACTAGGATAATCCGTTTCCAAACCAAAAGGCACTGTTATACCAAACCCAAAAGCCCAATTGTCATTAATAGGTAGTGCATAATGTAGATTAGGTATAAATTTTAAAACGCCACCATTTGCCTGACCTTGCGCACCTGCAACTGTACCTGTAAAGCGCACAAGCGTTGAAATAGAGGTCGCACCAAGAGAAAGTTGCTGATGACCCAAACGTGTCAATCCTGCGGGGTTATAAAATTCAGTAGCTGCCGTATTTGCTTCAGCAGCAGCTCCAGCATGGTAATCACCTATGCCGGCAGCGTCTTGTTCCCAAATTTGAAAAGCTGAGGCTTGAGCAATTGACGCTGCGCCCAAAAGCACACCAGCCAAACCTAAACTCATTAAAATCTTTGAAGCATTGCTTCTTTTCATAGGTAATCTCCTGAAATTTTACTAATAAATACTCAATGAGCACAAAACATCCAACGGCTTAAGCTTATGAATATGGAAACTTGAAATTGCCAACAGGATACAGAAAAACACGCTTCAATAAAAACCCTTTTCAATAAAAATTTTATTTTTGATAAAAAAAACTCCAATTATAAAAGCAAATTTTAAAAAATTCATATTCCCAGAGCTCACTTCTCCTGATATATTAATTTTTGTATTTTTTAGCAAGGAAGCATTTTATGAAAAAACGTCTATTCGCTCTAGCCTCCGCAACATTGTTTATTTGCTGCTCAACCACATTTGCAGCCAGTGCTCCAGTACCTAACTCACGGTTTGCTGTATCGCTAACAGGATTATATTTACAACCTACTGCAAGTAATCTTGAGTATGCTGTTTATACAGAACCTTTACCTTTACCTGCGCCCAACTGGTCTCAGAAATCAGTTTCAACCAGCTATCAACCTGCTTTTAATTTGGGCTTGCAATATATACTTTCTGATCAAGTTGATAGTTTTAGCTTAAGCTGGTTACATGTTGATACAAACGATTCTTCTTCTTTCTCAGCAAATGGAACATCTGTTTCTTCAGTTGCACCACCTTATTATTTTGGCCCACTTGCACAAAGACTTTTAGGCTCTTCTGCAAAGGGTAAGGCAAACTTCAATGTTGAAGATGTGAACTTAGCTTATAACCATCTTTTTAAACTAGGCCGACATCTCCAGCTACAACCTTTTATTGCGATTGATACTGCCTACTTAAAGCAATACCTAGAAGATAACTATCAAGGGACAACTTCAGATTCAAACAACAATACTACTGGGCGAAAGTATTCAATCACCTCCTATAATACCTCTAAATTCACAGGTATTGGCCCGCAGTTAGGTTTAAATGCTAGAGGACTCATTACCGCACACTTTAGTATTGTTGCTAAACTCGCAGTTTCTGTATTGGTAGGCACGATGAAGTCAAAAACAACTTTTGATTCTTATGACAGCACTGCAGGCAATACAACACCAACAACAACAAGTTTAGCAGACCAAAGTGAAACGCAAGTTGTACCTGCCTTTAATAGTAAGCTTGGTTTAAGCTATGTCATACCTTTTAAATCAGGATCTACACTAGGTTTAGAAGCAGGTTATTTATTTGCGATTTATGTTAATGGTATTAATCAAGTCGTTCCAACCGCTTTAGTCCCAGGTGCATTTAACAATGGTTCCATTGCTATTGAAACCTCAGCACAAACACAAAGTGATCTTGGCTTGAATGGACCATACCTTAGTTTATCGTGGGTATTTTAATATGCAGCTACGAAAATATGGATATTTATTTTTGACTGTTGTTGTTATTTTATTATTAGCGGGCTGCGTGAGCATTACATAAAACCTGCAAAACGCTTGTTTTTAGCGCGCCATTACGTGTAAGGTGGGATTTTTGCTCCGCAAAGAACCCACCCTACTTCTCCCATGTTGCTTACTGTGTTTTATTACGGCACCACCAGACACGCTTTGTCTTGATAAGTATTGAGAAGCGTCACAAGCGTTGAGCGATCCGTCTCAGCTTGCTGTCTGTCGTATGGTGGCTTATTCTTTGTATTAATAATATTAATCAAACCTTTTGCTTGAGTATCAAAGCTTGCACTATTGCCTGTCTCCACGCAAGAATCTTGATTTTTTTTGCTACCTTGGACGCTGCAAATATCTTTGAGTCCCTTTTGGTTCGCCTCCGTCTTTTTTAAGTCAGCGATTAAGACAGCATCATTGCTTGCTGGATTTGAATATTGATAGTGAAGAACTTGTGTAAGCTCACTTTGAGCATCATTGCAATATTCAGCACTTGAAGCAAAAAGCAAAGTTGAAAGAGAGAAAAGCAAGATTAAAGATATAAATTGACGCATAAAGAACCCCTTCTAATTGTTGTTACAAATCACGGCGTACTGCTGTACTGTCTGAACATGATGCATCAGAAGCGGATCTTGGTCAACAAGTATTGACTAAGTATTTAGATTCTCTTATAGAAAGACTCCCTGTCATATACAAATCACTAATACTGAGAGGCATTACTCGATAGAATGTATACTTTTGAAAGAGTTCGCTTGTATAAATTTTGCCTGGGATGGTTTGCGTTTGTCAGGGATCCACAAATGTATTCGTTTATTTTTTGCATATAACATCTACACATTATATACTGCACAAGTTCCACTAATAAAGGTATCTATAATAAATGAAAGTTGACTATCCTAAAGCCATTGCCCTGCTCACAGAAACATCAGCGCATGCCGATTTAATTACAGAAGCAGTCTCACCCTTATTGGAACAGCTGACTAAAAATGCTGATTTTCTGGATGTAGGTGTCGCAGATGGACGGCTCACTCAAATGATTCAGCAAAAAGCCCATACCGCTAATCGGCCATTCAAGAGTGTTACTGTTATTGAAAAAGATCCCACTATGGAACCTTTGCTACGCGCCAAGCATTTCGACTCTATTATTATTGATGAACTTTCAGAATCAACACAAACCTCTAAACACTTTGATCTTGTTTTAAGCTCGCATATGTTATACCACCTATCCACATCGACGATTAAAAAATTAGTAGTGAAGTTATTAGATCTCACGAAACCCAATGGCTTTTGCGTCATTGCCTTAATAGGTCCTGAATTAATGAATCATGAATTTCATCATGAAATTAATCCGGATTACACACACAGCGGACACATCAATGAAGCCTTAAAAACCATTAATCTGCCCCGTAGAAATATAAAAATCATTGAAACGGTGAACACCTTCCGCACGATGAATAAAGACCAAATGCGAAACCTTTTTGCTTTCTTTGCTGCAGAGGATTGCCTATCGGACATGCCACCTGAGAAACTGGATTCAATTATTGATAGGTATACTAAAGCATCACTTTCCGAACAGGGCGAATATAAACTAGAACAACGAGAACATTATTTTATTATTAAAAAGTTGATCTAGTTTTAAATGTTTTTGGAGCGCGGACATGCTCAGCTCGTTAATCATTAAGAGGCATCAATGCCAGGCAGTGCCTTTGTGTCTTTCTTAACTTTTTTATCCTTAGGTCTGAAAAAAATTTTGGTGAGAACTTAACGCAATAAAATATAATTTTATGAAGCACTTAAGACGCATAAGTTTATGCCTAGCATGGCTTAATTTTTAATTTGAAAAAGCACTGCGCAGCCGAGCCTCAAGCCCATCTGGTAAATCGCCAGAGTATTCACTAAAAGGAAAAAATGTAGGCCGGGTGTTCTCTGGCGAGCACCGTATGCTCGAAAATCGATTACTATTTTGCTCTTCAAATACAGCATTAAGTCCAAGCAACCCCAGCATATGAACCCCTCCCGAGGAAGCACCAACAGCAACGTTTATTTGATATCGAGCTTTTAACTGAGATATAAAATAAACTTGCGCCTGAAAAAGGTGAGAATTAGGGACACCTCCGCTTGACAAGCCTTTATCATACGAACAAAAATTTACAAACTGTATCATCGGATACCGAGCAACAAGATGCTCGAAGGTGTTTTCAAAGAGAACTTTACTTTTTTTTCTCTGTTTTGGCATTTTTGGAAGTGGGTCGCCAATGAAAAATACCGCATCAACGCCCTCTTCAACTAAAGTAGCACAAATACTGTGATACTTTTCTAAAGTTAAATTTTTTTCAGGTTCAACGCTTGAATTCCTCACTGAAAAAATAACAGCTTTTTTGGGTGAGTGCCAACGAACCCAAGCATTTTCTAATCTACTCGCAACAAACTGATGAACAACCTTCATGTATCTTGCTGGCAAACGAGAAGTGAATTGATCTGTAAAATCCAGCCGAAGAATATCGGGACGGTCTTTTAATGCATGAAATATAAGCTCATGAGATTTATTAAGTGAAACTGTACACCCACCTGACAGACTTTTTTTCTTTGAAATCTTTTTTCTAATCTCTTCTTTCTCAAATAACCCTTCAAAAAAACCAGCAACCCACTCCTGCTTTAAGTTACTCATATATTGAAAATGAACCTGGCTATCCTCAACAAGTAAAAGCACACAAGCAACTGAAAAAACTTCGCCAAAACAAAATCGATCCTCTGCGGGATGAGTTAAATTAAAAAGCATATGATTGGAGCTAGCCTCAGATTTGCTTGCCTTCATTTTGCCTCTACTTCCTTCTTTAGGTTAGGGGATAGAGATAGTCAACTTATTAGATAGCAACATAAACCCAACACGCCACACCTGAAGTTAGCGTTACTTTAATACGCTTATAATCACCCACCTCATATTCATCAGCGTAGCTGATCTCATCAGATGATACTTTGAAAACCATGCCGGTAATTTCGTCTTCATCATTTCCTGTATACGATAAAATAGGATGTTTAGCACTGCCGCTTTTTGCAATCACGTCTTGATCTGTAATTTGCACCATTAACAGCCGGTACCCCTTTAATGTCGAAGGCTCTCCATCTAACTTCCTCCCAAATGTAGCCAGCTGTACACCTTCTTGCTGCAAAGTGCCATAAGAAAAAAGATATTCTGTGCATGAATTACTTGTTTTCATGTTATCTCAAATAAAAAAAAGTATTATTGCCAATTAGTAAGCCCACTACACTTTCAAAGCTGCAACATATTTTTGAAACTGAATAAAAGGTAATGTCGCCTTAGCATTCATAATTGGCATTTTAACACTGTTACCATTATACAAAACTTTAATAAAATAATGATTATTATCATTACGATATAAAGCAAAAATCATATGAGAAGCATAACCCGGCGCTTGCGCTAATGGCGCACCGATTAATGACATAAGTGGCAATAGAGTAATGTCATGACCTGAATAATAATACATTTTATAAGGCTTTTTATGGGTTATCGAATTTTGTAAATCTGTCACAATCGTTTTTAATAGTTTATCACCCATGTCATAAGCTACTGCTTTATTTTTAAATTGTTCCGCTATACCCCAACTGGTTAATGCCAACATTTGTTGTTCATCTTGCTTTGATAGATTTTTTGGCCGCGGGAAATGGTGCGACCTAGCAACAATTAATGTATCACCTAGCGAAACTACTTGCTCTAAATGGTTAATTGGATTTCCTAAAATATGGCTCCACTTGCTAAACTTGTTTTGATACTCTGCTTGTTTTTTCAGCCAAGCAGGACTATTGAAAATATATTTTTGCAATAAAGCTTTATACTGCGGAAAAGGCGTTAGAATCATTGTGTCACTAGCCGCCAATGTTCTTATAGGGATAGGTTGAAACAAATGAGGTAAAGCGGGTTGTCCATTTGACAGCGCCGGTCCAACACCAGCAGGATATAACCCCATCAATAAACTTTGCGCACTTTCAATTGTACGACTGGTGTCACTAGAAACAGTATAAATTGATTTTGCTTGATACCGTGCTGGAAGCAATTTTCCTTTACCCACATATTTTTTTCGTAATTTTTTTCCAAGCATATATTCTTGATGCATACCAATCGGCGTTAACTGCTCCATAGCTGTACCCCAACGATAATGATCATTTTTGATATTCATAAAAGGCGCACGATCACCATGTCGTGTAATTAAGACCATTGAAACTAATTGGCTCTGGGCATAAACATTGACGGCTAATATTGGTAAAACTAAGAGGGCTAGTGATTTTTTCATAAGGGGGCTCCATAACATTTTGAGAGGCATACTAACAATAAAATGAGGAATAACCAAACAGTTTTTAAAGAACTAACGACTTTCATCCACCTGTAGTTACAGCTTTGACGTATATTTTATAAATGGTAGAATGGCTCAACTATCTTAATAATATGAGAAAGAAAAGGATGCCATGCGGATCTCCATTAAAAGAAGCCAGCAACCTTTACCAAGCGTGCCGCTTAGTTTTGGAAGCAGCTATTGAGCTTCGAAATAACCCTCCTTCTGCAACTGAAGAAACTCGACTACGTTTTATACCTGTAGATATCGTTCTACTCAATGAATTTATTTCTGATCTAGAAGCATTAATGGGTTATCTAGAAAGCCTTGAGGAAAACTATTTGACTCACTACACAGCCTGGGGAGGAGCTCATGCGAGGAGTATAACAGACGTAGACTGCCAATGGCTCGTGCTCTACACCATCTCTAACTCACTGAAAAAACTCATTCTAAGAAATATCCCTACTGATCTAAAAAAGAAAGCCTGGAATGAAATTAATTCTAATCTAATCGTACAAAGTACATATTATGAAAGAATATTGAGCGAGCTATCTTGTGTCATGTGGGCAGGAAACTATATAGCTTGCCTGCCCTTTGCTTCGTTAGCATGTCTTGGCGGCATTCTTATTGTCAGTTGTGAACCTATTAGCAAATTATCTCTAATAATATCTGCCATTGGAGGCGTCGTCTTAGCGGCACCCCTCAGCTTAGCTCCAAGAACCTGGCTTTCTGAAAGCTCTACAGTAAGGAGAAAAAGAAATGCATGCGATCCGAACCGACCATTTAACAGGGAAAGATTAAGAGATCCTCTGGAACCACTACCATATCCAGCAATAAGGCTGATTGAAGAAAACAAGACAGAACCACTTGCATTTGAAATCCCAGAGCAGCTAGTTAAAAAGCTAGACTTAGCTGAGAAGCGTGGAGTAGTTTGTTATGGTTTTTTTAATCCGGAGGACGAATCTACAGATAAGTCTAGAGCACCACACCTGATCTGAACTAATCTGTCGCGAGATTACTTAAAGGCATGGTTTGTGAGCACGCAATGCCTGGCCTTGGCTTAACTGATTGAAACAACTAAAACAAGGCCAAGCCAGGCCAGGCACCATATAATTGTTTTTTTTGTTTTTTAAACAAATGACAATAGTTGGTCTATAATTGTACATAAGTAAAAGAGGTAAAGTGATGAAAGGATCTTACTTGTGAAAGGTTTAATTGGAGTGGGCGTGTAATGCCCCCACTTAGTCAAGCCACATTTAAGAGAATGTCATTAGCAAATTGTTGAGGTGTTTTATATCCCAGCGACATATGAGGAAAGTCCGTGTTATAGGCTTCCACCCAATCATTAAACGCCCGCTCAAATTTAAATGAGCTAGACCATTCATAAATCCAAACCAGGTCTTCTTTAATCGTTCGCATCACTCGCTCAGTATCTGCGTTACCCTTAGGGTTATTGAAGCTAGTGAAGATTTGCTTCACACCCAAAGTCGAACAGGCTTTCATGAAGCGCTCTGAGGTTGGCTGGCAACCGTTGTCAGTAATAAGTTGCGGCAATGATTCTTGGCTCCGAGCACCTGATGGAAATCGCTTATTCAGCGCTTGATCAAGTGCGTCTAACCAATCTTCAGTGCGTGACATTTTACTGAAACTCCAACCCACAATTTCCTTGCTATACCAATCTTTCACAATGTGTAAATAACCCCAACCATCAGGAAATAATATTTTTGTCATATCCATGCCCCAGTACTGATTGAGGTGAGAAGCCCTTGGTTTTGAGCGTA
>Ga0233437_1000254_pt1 | contig 128832 bp, 133 predicted proteins | sample SI_122_August201_FD_182714 | JGI IMG/M metagenome (GOLD analysis project Ga0233437, IMG submission 182714) | Seawater microbial communities from Saanich Inlet, British Columbia, Canada - SI_122_August2016_200_MG | ecosystem: Environmental > Aquatic > Marine > Inlet | place: Canada: British... | reverse complement strand
TCCCAAGCATGCTGGCAACAGCACTTGGCGTAGGGGATTGCATGGACTACTCTGGTGTCGACAATGTTGGAGTCCTTGCGTCCGAGAAAACGCTTGAGGGTAACGTGGCTTCTGGGTTGCACCATGCTGACACTGTGCCTTGGTGGACTCTACTTGCTGAGCCGCAACTACTACCTCTGCTTCCATAGCCTGATTGAGATTACTTCCATTTCGGTGGCTATGGCACTGTTCTTCCTCGCTTGGAACTCGCGCTCCATAATAGAAGACAGCTCCTTCACTCTCCTCGGGTTGGGCTATCTTGTCGTCTCCGGTTTGGACCTGCTTCACACATTGGCGTATCGCGGCATGGGGGTCTTTCCCTGGGTCAACTCCTCCGATCCCGCAACGCAGCTCTGGATCGCCGCCCGTTTTGTGGAAGTCGGCAGTCTTCTCGCGTTTGCGCTTGCATTGCGCAAGCCGCGAAACTGGCGGATGGGCTGGATTGCCGCTGGCGTCATGCCATTCGCAGGCGTCGCCAGTGCTGCAATCCTGGCTCTCGGCTGGTTCCCAACCTGTTACGTGGAAGGCGTCGGATTGACCGCTTTTAAGCGGTTTGCGGAGTACTCGATCGTGGCAGTGATCCTTGCCATCGCATGGATTCTCTGGCGCAACGGTAAGAGGCTTGCTCCCGTTGTGCGGCGAACCCTGATGTGGTCCTTGTTTGTCACCGCACTCTCCGAACTCGCGTTCACTCTCTACACGGATGTGTATGGAGTACTCAATGCGGTCGGCCACCTTCTGAAACTCCTCTCCTTTGCGTTGATCTATGTAGGTTTGATCCGCACAGGCTTCGCGCGCCCGCAGGCCTTGTTGCTCAGCGAACTCAGGGAGGAACAAGTGAGACGGCGCAAAGCGGAGGATCGCTACAAGAGCGTTGTAGAGCACATGAAGAATGCTGTCGTCGTGTACGAGGCGACGGAGGACAGCGATGATTTCGTGTTCGTAGAGTTCAACCGCGCGGCCGAGGAAATCGAGGGGGTGCTGCGTGAAGAAGTACTGGAGAAGCGAGTGACGCAAGTGTTTCCCGGCGTAGAGGAGTTTGGACTCCTGGAGGTCCTGCGCCGCGTCTCCGCAACGGGGATTCCCGAGGATCATCCCATCAGTCTCTACCAAGAGGCAAGACTCCGAAGCTGGCGCGAAAACCATGTGTTCCGCTTGCCATCTGGGGAGATTGCCGCGGTGTACGAAGACGTGACTGCTGGCGTACATGCCCAAAACGATCTCAAGAAGCACCATGACGTCCTCAGAGGCGTGATGAGCTCTGTCCCCTCGCTGGTGCTCCTTCTTGACGAGGCAGGAGAGCGAATCCAAGACGCCAATCGGAGTGCTGTGCGATTCCTCGGCATCACTGAGAATGCCTTGAGAGGGAAAGAACTGGCCGGAGTGCTTCCGGAGGATCTGGCCTCACAGCTTAGAAAACTGATGGAGGCACGGCTCAGCAAGGAAGACCTCTTGGAGAGTCTGGATCGGGACAGCGAAGGGAACCGTCGGTGGTTGGGGTGGAGCACATTCAGATTCCCAGGCGGCACAGGTATCATCGGAAGAGATATCTCTGATCTCGTAGAGGCGCGCGAGTATGCGCGGAGCTTGTTTGAGCAAGCTGCAGATCCGATGTTCATCCTCGACATGCAGGGGAATCATGTTGACGCCAATCCCAGTGCCGCAGCGTTGCTGGGTTACGACCGGGCACAGCTGAGAACGATTGGCTACATGGATGTCTCCGCAGAGCCCGAGGCCAGCAAGGCGGCGCTGCACCGGCTGGTTGGAGGGGAGGAACTCATTCCGTATCAGCGGACCTTTGTGTCGCGTGCAGGGGAAGAGATCCCAGTCGAGCTCCACTTGTCGTTGCTTCGCAACTTGGATGGCATGCCAACGCGGGTCCTGAGCATCGCACGAGACATCCGTTCGCGCCTGGAAGCGGAGGACAAACTCAGACGATCTTGGGAGGGGGCGATCACAGCTGTTTGTATGTCAATCGAGAGCCGAGATCCCTACACAGCAGGCCATCAGCGGAAGGTGATGCAGCTCGCCGTCGCCATTGCGGAAGAACTCGAACTCCCGAGCGAGACGGTCCAGGCAATCAGGGTCGCTGCACTGCTTCACGATATTGGCAAGATCGCCGTACCTGCCGACATCCTCGCTAAACCGTCGAAGTTGAGCGCCGCCGAAAAACTGCTGGTAAATGAGCATGTCGAAGAGGGCTACAAGATACTGAGAGAAGTCCAGTTCCCGTGGCCCGTTGCAGACATCGTACGACAGACGCACGAACGCATGGACGGCTCCGGATATCCTGCGGGGCTGGCTGGAGAACAGATTAGGTTGGAGGCTCGCATCATCGCCATCGCAGATGTCGTTGACGCAATCACATCGCATCGCCCCTACCGTCCCGCGCTTGGACTGGATGTCGCACTTGAGGAGATCAACGGGAAGAAAGGAAGACTCTACGATCGTGAAGCTACGGACGCTTGCATCTCCATCTTGGCCGACAAGGATCTCAAGCCCGAGGACTGACCTTGACCCAGAGATCCCGGCCATCCGGCTCGCGAGATTGATCTAGGCCGATGAGGGCCGCCGACGTTTGCGGAAGATCAGAAGCTCCGCGCAGGCGATGCAGAGCAGCCGGGCCCGCATCCAGAAGCCTGAACGGGGGCACGGTTGCTGACCGCAATGTGGAGCTCACTCGATCCGTCTGAGACTGCCTGCATCTAATGCGGATCCGGTGCAAGAGGAGGATCAACCAACGATTGGAGCTTGGCTCATCCACGAAGGACTGGCTCTTCCAGACTCTGTACATAGAGCGCACAGTCAGGCGTCCATTGTCGTCGGCCTGCTCGGTGTGCGCTCGAACGCCTCCATGAATCGAGTGTTTCACTTACAGCAGGAAGACGAGAGAGAACCTCCAGAACATGGTGGATGTCGTACCAGATCAGAGAGCAGTTCGGTGTCAGGGAGCCTGTCCCAACAACGGACATGAAGCAGCGATCCTTCCCGCAGCCAGCCTAGTGCAAAAGAAGTATTTCGATGGCTGGCTTCGCTGCATCTGCTGCGATTCCGCCATCGACGAGCAAGAGCGTTCTCAATGCCTGGATTTTGGCCATCGGGCAGGGATCCGCCCTCTGCAGTGACGCCTGCGGAGTCCGAGGCGAGACGTTGCTGCACACTGTTGTGACCCGTTGTCAGCCACGTGGCTACGGATCTCACCAGCGGCGTCTTGGGCAGTTCCCTTGCTCCCGTAACGGAACGCGTGGGCGTCGCAGGCAGGCTACGCCCATTCGTCTCTTCCGCTGCCCCCAAAAAGGGTTTCGGGCCGTAGTCAAGTGTCTTGGACAGACGGATCTTCCTTTCAGCGCCCCACAAGGTCGATCAGCACACCGTACGTCGTCCACGCCCACCCTCAGTGAGTTCTCACGCCACTGCTCTTGCCTGTGTCACGGGAAGCCGATCCATGGTCATGGTGTCACGCTGCTCCTCCACCAGCCAGAGTGTCCAGGGCGCTTCTAGGGGAACACTCTCTCCAGTGAATCGGGGGGGACTCGAGGGGTGGGGGTGGGGGGGCTTCGAGTCCGCTTTCCCGCTTGGATTCCGGAGTCGGAGCGGGTAGATCCCTCCATGAATGCAGGACCCAGCTAGGGCGCCCCCCTGTAGGAAAGCGATCCGATTGGGTACGCTAATGACATCTTCTCGTTCGAGAGTAGATTCTCCGGTATTCTTCGGATCTATCTTAACTGCGCTGACGAGGACTCGCGCGCAATCCTGCCACTACTGCATGGAAATCCAATCTGGTCATTTCTCTATCGAGAGAACATCCAAGAACTGAACTGCCCGGGTTCGCCGCATCGCACTGGCCTATTCCGGATTCGGCTTGTCTCAAGCAGCCGAGGGCTGCAGTTGCTCTCGGCCAGCCACGCGAAGATTGTGGATGCGCTCGAGGATGCTGCTAGCATCGATCAGTTCTCGGTCATGGTTCAGGACAGGGGAGGTCTCATCGGATTGATGTAGCGGGACAACGGGCCAGAAACAGCGGAAAGACTCAAGATCGGCAATGCTTGGGCGTGGCCGATTGATGGCGACCAGCACCTCGAGCGGTTCTCCGTTCTGTTGGGCGAATCTGCCGGCCGGTTCATGATTGCCACTTCAATGCGTTCGTGAACCTGATGATCCCAACGAACGTTCGACGAAGACGGTTACCCTCGGACGTGATGAAGTCCTATCGCGGCGATTCCCCTCCAAGCAGTCTTCTCGAGTGCCGAACTAGATCTTCCCTCGCGAGATTCACTGTAGCCGAGGCTTTCCTGCAGAGGTAGCCTCGGGCCTCCCCAGGCTTGCCTAGAAGCCCGTACTCCTCATCTTCGGAGACAGTGACATCGCGTTTCGACAGCAAGAGAGGAACGCCTTGCGGCGATCCTCCCGAATCACAGAACGCGGATTCGCTAGGTGCAGGACACTGTATTCGAGGGTCCGCCTCTGGTGCCTATGGGACTCGAACTTGTCCATCTAGAACACTGAATGCCTCTGCTCATGCGGCAATGAGGATAGAGAAAGGGATGGGAAACGCGTCGCCAACCGGATGTTCGACGTTTGCGCCGAACTCCAACGAATTGAGCGCGAAGCTCTCAATTCGCAAGCTCACGTCCAGGCGGGCTTGCAGAACGGCTCAGTTCAATGCTCCACAGTGATTGCGACATTGCCTTTCTTGTGTCCCTTTCGACATATCGATGAGCGTCGGCTATTTGCTCCAACGGATAGCTCCTGTCAATGACTGATATCACCTCTCCCGCCTTAATCGGTTTCTTAAGGAGTCTTAGATCTTCAGCTTTTGGATTTGCTATCCCGAATATCACTTTCTTGCTGCTGGCGATTGAAGCCCATAGCTTGTGAAGAATAAGCATCAGGCCTCCGCCAACCGAAAGGTAGATTCCTCGTTGTGTGAGTGAGCTTTTGCAGTGTGAGAACGAAGTTCTGCTGACTGCGTCAAAGATGACGTCATAGCGCTCGCTGTTGTTGGCAAAGTCTTGTTTGGTGTAATCAATGACTCTGTCTGCTCCCAGCGACTTGACCAGTTCAAGGTTTGCGGTGCTGCATACAGCGGTGACTTCCGCGCCGTGGTATTTGGCAAGCTGAACTGCGAAGGTGCCAACACTGCCAGAAGCTCCATAGACGAGAACGCGTTGTCCGCTCTTTATGTTCGCTCTCCTGAGAAAGTGCAGTGCCGTACCTCCTCCGAAAGTCAAGGCTGCGGCCTCTTCATAGGTCATATTCGTTGGCTTCGTTGCCAGTACCCCAGATTCAGGCAAGGCGATGTACTCAGCGTAGGCGCCAGATCCCCAACCGGGAGATCCAAACACATGCTCGCCTTCTTCAAACCGCTTCACATTCTTGCCTACAGCCACCACCTCGCCAGCCAGTTCACCCCCCGGTATCTTTCTTCTTGGTTTTGTAAGCCCGAAGATCATTCGAGTGGGAAGCCAGAACAGAGGTGACAATGCCATCGTCCGATCTGTCACATCTCCTCTTGTAACGGTTGTTGCGTATATCTTTATTAGGATCTCATTGTCTTTTGGGACAGGGTTTGGCACCTCTTGGAGCTGGAGAACCTCTGGAGGCCCATATCTCGTACATACAATCGCTTTCACATCGGCTCCTTTTGTTGTAGGCACCTTACAGAACCGGACTGCAACCGGCAAATCACTCGCTCGATTGGATGTAGACGACCAGGTTCTTGAGTTGCGAAGGGCGGTATTTCCCTACACATGGTGTGATGGGGGCTCAGAGAGGTACGTTGGCTGTGTCCCGAATGTTCGAAATTCATCCAGGCAGGTCTACCATTGTGGTTGATGAGGATCAGCGATCCCATCTTCTTTTCCGTCATAGCGGTCCACTGCATGCCTAGCGCAGGATGAAGACGATAGCTTGCTCTGCAAATCGCTGGCCGTTTCCTACGGCCCGGAGCAGATAGATGTATCCGCCACTGGGCAACGGCACTCCGCTCGTCGTACGACCGTCCCAATGGATTGTCGCCGCATTGGAAACGCTTGATTTCCAGACGAGTGCTCTAGATAGGGAGTAGACGGAAACCTCCATGAAGTCAGGAATTCCTGTGCCTTCGAAGCGGAAAGTGACTGAAGTCGAGAATGGATTGGGTGCGCACACAAAGCGATCTACATGGAATTCTCCGGCCGGAATTGCTTCTGCAATTGCAGTCACAACAACCTGATCCATCATTGTGACGCCCTGTTCATTCGTGACATGCAGTTCCAGGGTGTACGAGCCCTCAACATCAGCGATGAACGAAGCAATGGATTGATCAAACCCTTGGCTGCTTGCCCAGCATTGGCTGCCAGTGGGAATCATCAGGCCGGATGAGCCAGTTGCCGTTGGACCAACAGCAAACTCCCAACGGTAAGATGTGATGGTCATTGGGTTTATGCCGGTTTGCGATGACGCCGACGCGACTTGACTATCGCGCGATCCGGATCCGTCGAGGATGACTCGTTCCCCAATAACGACCGTCTGGTCAGGGCCTGCATCTGGCCAAGGTCCCGTCTCTTCCTCGGATCCGCCAGCATGAACCTGGAAGGTGAACGGATCCTCGTCGTAGTCAGTGTTCCAGATGGTAACTGTTGCAGAGGGATTCGCTTCTGGTCCTGGAACGACGGTGACAGCGAAGGGCGTTGAGCCATCAACGGCAATGGCTTGAGCAGGCTGTTGTGAAATGGTGAACTGGGGATGATCGATCGTAACGTAAGTGGGGTTGCTATAAAGATGGAGTTCCTCTGTCCCCGAGTTTCCAATACGGAATGTTCTTGAGATCGGCACTTGTTCCAGATATCCGAATTCAGTGTGATCGGCTACAGAGGGAGACGTGTCACCATTTTCGATGTCCTGGTTGTTGCCAATGACCCTAATTTCTGGAGCCTGAGTCCCATCACACCGGATGTCGAACTGAAATGGAGTCTTGAACGCATCATTGCTGGCAATGGATACGGTTGCCACCTTGCTACCTGTGTCTGCAGGTGTGCATCTCACAATGAACGTGGTCGTGTCACCTTGGTTCAAGGGAAGAGCAGAAGGCTGGACAGATACAGAAAAATCAGTCGAGCCTGCCGAGACAACCAGGGACACTCCTGTGATCTCAAGCGGAACAGCGTTGAGGCTGCGGATGACAAACGTTCGGCTGAAGCTCTTCCCGACAGGCACGTCCCCGAAATTCGTGTAATCGCTCGTCGAAGGGGTTTGGTCGCCATGGGTGATCGCATTGCCGTTTCCTTGAACCTCGATGCTAGCGCTTGGAGCTACGTTGATGAGAATCACGGTTTCAATGTCCGAGTAGGTGACATCTTGATAGCCAGCGATCTCGATGTGAGTGCCCTTGTCCACGGCAGCATTTCCGAGGGCATCAACTGTGAGTGTGTCAACGCCGGCACCGCCCTGCACATCAACCTCGGCGCCTAGCTGGGCTGTCACTTCGAACGCATCAGGACCGCCTTGTCCGATGAGCGCAATTACCGCCATCCAAGAGCATGCGTCAAGGGCCAGCACCTCGACTGTATTTCCTGTGGAATGGCAGGTTACGATGAGTTCATCGATGTCAATCAATGTCACTGTGGGCTGGCCAAACTGTTCGATCTGCTCTGTGAAAAGAGTTGCCGGCACATCGGAGATGGTAATCTTGCTGCCATCTCCTGCGGTGTAGCTCAGTGTGTCCAGGTCTGGGGCCCGAAGCATCACTTCCTCGATGTCCGTGTAGTAGATCCTTTCGTGATTGCACACATCGATGTAGGTGCCCGAGTCAACGACGAGGTGCTCGGGAGCCACAACGGTGAGCGTGTCGAAGCCGGCACCACCGTTCACGTCAATCACGGCAAACGTTGACGGCGTTACTCGAAACCAATCGTCGTCGCCGTCGGCTCCAACCAGATGAATCCTCTCGATGCCATGGAAGGTGACGTCTTGTACCCCGGTGCGTTGGACGGCTGACTTGGTGACTGTCATTGTCTCGCTGTAGGCATGCATGGTGAGCCAGTCCTCTCCGGCGCCACCTGAAACATAGACCTCGGCAACGGCGGAAGCGGTAATCAGGAACACGTCATTCCCTGTGTCGCCGGGGATTTCAGTGTCTCCGGATAGGTTGATGGTTCGCAGTGATGTGTTCGCGTCAAGTGGGTATAGGTTGATGGTCTCGTCGCCATCGCCGCTAAAGAGATTGAGGGTCTCTATGTTGAGTAACGACACGGGACTCACCCCCGAGTCGCTCCTGATTTGATCTCCGTTCGCGACGAAGAAATCGTCCTCGATCGCGATGAACGTTGCATCGTTGCTTGCTATATAGCTCGCCGTGTTATTTCCCAGCGAGAGGGCGTGGAATGCGACTGCGGCACATAGAGGGATGGCCAGAAGGACAATACGGACTAGGAACCGACTGTGCAGGGAATGTGCAGAAGGAATTCTGTTCCCGTGTAGCTTATTATTCACCTTGCACCTCCCTGTGGTCTTGGTTGCCAGAAAATCACTACTTCATGCATGAACTCAATGTACTCTACGGGAGCTTCTTCAGCACGCCAATTTGAGTAAGATCATGAGAGGATCGTCGACCTGCCGAGTTCCAACAAACGGCACCGAATAGATGTGGGTTATCGTCGGGATCATGAGGCGATGGCTGCGCGATAACCCCCAGGGGACGGCCTAGCTTGTTACTTCGAACCAGACGACGGCTTGTTTGACGTGTGTTGATTCCTTACCCTCAATACACAAACCTCACCGCTTGAAAGGAATACCATGGCTGAAGAAATTCAACAAGACGAAGTGTTGGTAAGCGCGATAGATAAGAGCCTCGGGAATCGCATTCATGTGCGCATTTCTCGATTCAAGGATCGCGACTACCTCGATATCCGCAACTATTACGAGGACGATGCTGGCGAGTGGAAGCCCACGCGCAAGGGCGTCTCAGTCCCTGTTGAATTCTATGATGACGTGATGAAGGCGCTCGTTGCCGCGAAACCGGTGATCGACAAACGGGCGAAAGAGGCACCGCCTGCAGAGACAGAAGAAGCCGCCGGCGAGTAATTATCGCTTGATCGGTAAGAGAACCGCCCTTGATGGTTGTTTTGTTGGACACAAACCGTCCCCACATCTAGATCGGGAGTGGATAACCCTTCGTGATCCTGATGATCACAATGGTTGTCCATGAGTAGCCAGCCCGAGTGCGGTTCTGAAAGGCACGAACCAGCTACGTCTGGTTGGGGGAGTGGATAACCCTCCATGATCCGGAATGATCGATGATCACAAAGGGTTGTCCAAAAGCGGTTAGCCCTTGATGGTGAAATGCGAATTCGCCATAATCACGTACGAAGCTTGGTCCCATCGTCTAGAGGCCTAGGATAGGTGCTTCGCTCCTTCTCGCAAGAGAGTAGTCAGTTCGATTCGCGGCACCGACTGGATGTTTGCCGCGGAGTGGCAAACTCCGACCGACGAGCGAAGCGAAGGAGGCAGTTGCTTTGCTCCTGTCCTTGCAGTTTGACCTCCTTGAAGGCAGTGGGATGGTTCGAGATAATGCGATTTGCATAAGGTCCCATCGTCTAGAGGCCTAGGATAGCGGGCTCTCATCCCGTCGACGGGGGTTCAAATCCCCCTGGGACCACCACCACTCGCAGCACAGAAACTGTGCTGCGTTTGCTTTTGTACGAAGCAGCTGGCTTCGTGGTAGTTCCATCATGCGATACCATTCGAGGAGCTTGGGCGTAGTGAAGGAGTAGGGTGAACGGTACAACGGCGCTTCGAATCGAGAGTGTGACCAAGTCTTTCGATCAACGATCGACACACATTCCTGTGCTCGATCCTATCTCGTTTGATCTGCAGGCGGGAACGTGGACGACGCTGCTAGGTCCTTCAGGCTGTGGAAAGACGACGCTTCTCAAGATCATTGCCGGCTTGGAGCGACCCGATTCTGGACGAGTCATTGTAGACGGAAGTGCCACTTCGCAGCTTGGATCGACAGCCTACTTGCCTCAACACGATACGCTTCTTCCTTGGCGCACGGCTCTTGGCAACGCCATCCTTGCATCTGAGATCGACGGTAAGTCGATCAATGAGGCCAAAACAGAAGCCATAGCGCTATTCGATCACTTTGGTTTGTCTGGATTCGAGTCCGTATATCCGAGTCAGCTTTCAGGCGGCATGCGACAGCGCTTGGCGCTCATACGCACGTTTCTTACTCAACGCAGCATTCTGTTGCTCGACGAGCCGCTGGGTGCCCTCGATCCGCTCACACGGGCAACACTGCAGAAGTGGTTGCTTGGCGTGTGGGAAGAGCTTAAGAAGACAGTGCTCTTGGTTACGCACGATGCAGAGGAGGCATTGCTCCTTTCTGACCGAATTCTCGTGTTGACAGAACGGCCTGCTCGATTGCAGCTGGATCAAGCTGTCGATCTCAAGCGACCGCGCGATCGCGGATCCCGCGCACTCGTCGATCAGAAATCACAATTGCTTAATCTTCTCCTGAAGGAGGGGTCTCTCGCATGAAGGATCGATGGGTGCGAATCCTGGCTCCACTTCTCTTGCTGTCTCTTTTGCTTGGTACGTGGGAGATTCTCGTGCATTGGTTTGACGTGAAGCCCTTCATCCTGCCGGCTCCCAGCCAGATCCTTGTAGCATTCGGAGAGAATTTCGCCATGCTATCGTGGCATGGGGCAGTCACCTTCTCGGAGATTCTCCTGGGGCTGCTCTTGGGAGGACTAGGCGGCTTTCTACTGGCGATTGTCGTCTTCTACTCGCCGCTGCTGGACAAGGCCCTGTATCCGCTGATTATTGGATCGCAGATGATTCCTGTATTCGCCATCGCCCCTATCCTGATCGTGTGGATGGGCTACGGCTTGTGGCCCAAGGTGACGGTTGCTGCGCTAATTAGCTTCTTTCCGCTAGTCGTGACTGTCTCTGATGGATTGCGAGAGCCATCTGAGGAGGCAGTGGATCTATTCCGCTCGCTGGGAGCGACACGGCGACAGATCTTCTGGAAGCTCCGATTGCCTGCCAGCATGCCGACGGTGTTCTCTGGGTTGAAGGTATCGGCCACGTTGGCAGTGGTAGGTGCAACAATCGGCGAATGGGTAGGATCGCATCAGGGGTTGGGCTATCTCATGCTGCAGTCCAACGCGAGACTTCGAATGAATTTGGTTTTTGCCGCCATCATGATGCTAGCCATTCTCGGCTTGCTCCTGTTCGGCGCACTCCGGATAATTGAGCGACGGGTGGTGCATTGGCGTGCCACGAAAGTGGATGTACGGGAGGTTTGACGTGGGGTTTGAGGTGAGGTCTGAGGTGAGGTCCGAGGTGAGGTCTGACGCCAAGCCAATTCAGTGGGTTGTGTGGGCCCTTCTCACACTGGGTCTTTCTTTTCAAGTGGCAGCTGTACCCATCCGTGTGAGCTTGGACTACTTTGCCAATCCCAATCACATTCCGCTCTATGTTGCTCTGGATCAGGGCTTCTTTGACGAGGAAGGCATCGAGGTCGATATATTCGTTCCTGCCAATCCGTCTGATCCTGTGAAGCTGGCGGCTGCTCGGGCCGTGGAGATTGCGTTGACGCCACAAATCAACTATTTGATTGCTCGATCCGAGGATCTCCCCTTGATTGCCATCGGGGCGCTTATTGATCAACCGCTTGGGGGATTGCTCGCGCTGCGAGGACAGGGAATCAATACGTTGGAGGATCTCTCAGGTAAGCGAATTGGCTATGCGTTGGCTCCGCTAGAGCCGATTCTCTGGGAAACCGTGTTCGCGTGTGCGAGCATCGACCCAGCCGGATTCGATCTCGTCAACGTGGGATTCAATACGGTAACTGCTTTGCTGACAGGCAATGTTGAGGCTATCGGAGCGTTCCGCAACTACGAAGTCTTGCAGATTGAAGAGCTTGGCTATGAGCCCGTGTTCTTCCCTCAAGAGGAATACTGTGTTCCCATGACGTACGAGATCGTGCTTGTGGCCCATCCAGACTTCATCGAAGAACGAGGCCCCGAAGCTGCCGGCTTTCTCAAGTCACTGTCAAGAGCCATTGATTGGACGATTGCTCATCCTACTGAAGCGATGACGCTATTCTTCAATCGGGTCCCTGAACTAGATGACGAACTCAATCGACGATCATTCGAGGCGACACTGCCCCTGTATGCCGTTGGAGCAGATCATGGGGATGAGGCTGTTTGGGATACCATGCAAACTTATTTGATCGAAAACGGGCTGATGATTCAGAGCTTCTCAACCGACGCGTTGTACACGGATTCACTGCTGCCCAGTGAGCCAAAGGAGTAGCTGTCTGCTCCAAGAGGAAGGGTTGTAGGGTCATAGTCGAAGGTGGGAATACAGATTGCCTTTAGCAAGCCAAAGGAGATGAGCAGATATGCTGCATATGGCGATTCGACAATTGGAGATCATCACTGGCTGCATGTTCTCTGGCAAAACAGACGAGCTGATTCGCCGATTGGAGCGCGTGCGCATTGCCGGACGCAGTATTCTCCTATTTAAGCCAACGATTGACGATCGCTATGCAGAAACAGCTGTGGTAACTCACTACGGACGTGAATTCGCAGCCCATCAACTCCCACCTGGTGAAGAAACGCTGGAAGCCTTGATCCGAGTCGTCGGAGATGAAGCGTTGGCTGCTGCCAATGTTATTGCCTTCGACGAAGGTAATTTCTTCTCTCACCAATTGACGGAATTGTGTCAGACGCTCGTCGCTATGGGCAAACGCGTGATCGTCGCAGGCCTGGATCTAACCTACGCAGAAGAGCCGTTTGGCCCTATGGGATCGCTCATGAGCTTGGCCGACAGAGTGGACAAGCTGCAGGCAGTTTGCGTGAAGTGTGGTGGCGTAGCCACGCGATCACAGCGACTCATTGATGGACAGCCCGCACCAACTGACGGCCCCGTCATCCAAGTCGGCGGCGTTGGCAGCTACGAAGCGCGCTGTCGCAATTGTTACGTCCGCTGAGAACGCCAACTCGCCTGTGGCGAGTTGGGTAGAGAATCAGTCGAACTGATTCTCTAGGTCGGATAGCTAAGGCGATTTGATTCAGAGTCGTGTCTCCAAAGGATTGGTCTTGGAAGATGCTCTTGTAGGTGCGTGTCTGTGCGTTGAATCCCTCAGTGGAATAGCGGAACCAACCAGAGAATCAAGCTGTGCTTGATTCTCGAAGCAATTCGCCGCAAGCGAGTTGCCATTCGTCAAGGAACTCACGGGGAGTTGTAGTAAGCTCCTAGAAGTCACATCAGGGGAAAGAATCGAGCTGCGCTCGATTCTTCAAGGAACTCACCGAAGGTGAGTTCCCTAAATCCAATACGTCTTGCCATCCTCGCAAATCTCTACTCCAGGAATGGGAGCGGGTGTTTCGCTCATATGCGTGGCCAGGATGCTGGAGCCCTGCTCTCTGAGCCATTCGGCGATCTTGATGAATGTGGGCCGATCCATGTGGCCAGGGTCACTCGACTCCCGAGGGTGCGTAAGCTCAAGGATGGCAATATCGACGTCCTTGAGAAGATCAGTCAGCTGTGTGCCTTCCCCAGTATCTCCTGAATACCCAATGGTACGGTTCTTGTAGGCAAACCGATAGCCGAACGCGTCCAGATTGTAGTGATCCATGGAAACGGCTGAGAAGGCCAAATCACCGGCTAGATAATCGCCCTCTTCGGCAATCTCGACAAATTTGAGAGGAACATGTGGCTCAAATCCCCCGCTGCGTAAATCCGGCCAGGCCAAGTCACACAGTTGGTAGGTGAGAGCTTCGAGCTTGGCTGGACCGACGATGTAGATCGGTTCTGCCCTGTGTCGTCGTACGCAATACTCAAGCAATAGGAAGGGTAGGCCGAACATATGATCAGCATGGAGATGGCTGATAAACACAACGTCAATCTGCGTGAGATCGGCGCCGAGTCGATGCAGTTGCGGAATGGTAGTCGGAGGCAGGTCGAGAAGGATTCTTCCATCAATCAGGACAGAACTCCAATCTCGACCGTCCGTGAGTGCCGCTCCCGATCCCAAACAGATGAGAGGGATTTGCTCGTTCAAGCTATTCTGTGGCGACTCGTGCTGCGTCTGTGGCTCGCAGCCGTTTCGCTAGCTCTTCCAGCATGCTGAGAGCAATTTCTGGATGGTTGGCAACGATAGACTTCATGGCCCATTGCGACAGAATCCAGCACTTGGTTTCTGTAACAGCCACGACATCAGCTGTACGTAGCTGACCATCAATCATGGCGAGTTCGCCGAAGAAATTGCCGGCTCCCAATTCCGCGAGCTTGGCTCCGCCCTTGATAACTTCTGCCTTGCCTTCCAGAATGAGGTAGAAACCAACGCCGCCCTGACCCTCTTCGACAACCTTGTCGCCAGGAGAGACTGTCTTCTGTACGGCTGACTTGATCATAGATTCAAGGCTCTTTGTGGTTGTGTTGGCGAACAGAGGGGTCCCCTTGAGGAGGGCAATGATTTGCTTGTTATCCATGTTGTTTCTCCTTTGTGCGGCACTCAAAGCTTAATTCGATGATATAATACGTCCAATGGCTTTTCCAGCCGAAGGGAGCGTTCGTGTCCTGGAGCCGTACACTGAAAGTCCGACAACTTCTTCGCGCGCAACTCGAGATGGGAGAAGAGATTGCCTTACTATTCTCTGATATTCGCGGGTTTTCTACCTATGCTGCCGAGATGGGCGATCATGCAGCATTTCGACTGACTCAGCTTCATGAGGGCATTCTCAAGGATCGTATCTCGGAGTATGGCATCTTGGTTAAGTCGTTGGGTGACGGCGTGATGGCAGCATTCGAAACTTCGACACTGGCCATTCGATCGGCAGTTTCCATTCAGCAAGCATTTCGAGAAAGGAATGCGAGCAATGTCGACGATCCGATTGATGTAGGGATCGGAATTGCCTCAGGAACACCCGTGATGACAGACATCGACTTCATCGGCCATTCAGTGAATATGGCCCAGCGGTTGTCTGGACAAGCCAAGAGTGGGCAAGTCATTGTGCCAGCATCCTCCTGTCTGCGGACGCCACTGCCTGAGGATTGGTACTTCATGCCTGTCGGCGAGCGACTACTGAAGGGGATCGGAATGGAGCCACTGGCTGAAGTGGTGTGGATCCGCGAGATGGCACGGGTTTCGGACGCACTGGATCAGATCACACTGATTCTCACTGAGAAGGGCACGATTGTTGTCGAGCTCGCCAAGGATGCCAAGCAAGATGTGCGCGATGCGATGGAGCGCCTCCAGCGCTCGCGTGCAGATGAAGACGGTGTGATGACTGCCTTTCTACAGCGTTCGGTTGCCAGGTTTACAAAACGACTGATGGGCCAGCCGTTCAATGCCCAGCGAATTGCTCGTGAGCTAGAAGTGTCCCAAACAAGACTGTCCTTACGGGGCAACCAGTTGACAATCAAGTCAAGCGATGGTGAGTTTTCTCTCAAGGGTGTCGATCCTCTGGCCGCCAAACGCTTCATAGAGCACTCTCAGAAGGGAATTTAGAACTGGTGAACAAGCGCCTGTGTACCATCTAGAACCCGCTTCCTTAGCTAGTTTCAGTCGCGATTTGCCTGAATCTATCTAAGGATTCGTGTTGATCCGGCGGTCCGCTTGTTCTAGAATTGTTCAAAGACAGATGTAGGGGGAGACAACGACCATGGGTAAGCGTGAAGTCCTAGAAAGCACTCTCAAACAAATCAAGAAAGCATATGGCGAAGGCTCGATCATGTGGCTCGGCGGCGAAGGTGCCCTGAATCTGCAGGTTGAAACTGTTCCGTCGGGGTCATTGGCATTGGATGTCGCGCTAGGGGTTGGAGGCATTCCTCGAGGCCGAATTATTGAAGTCTTCGGAATGGAATCCTCAGGTAAAACCACCCTTGCCCTGCATATGATTGCCGAGGTTCAGCGTGCCGGTGGAACTGCAGCATTCATCGATGCTGAGCATGCATTGGATCCCACCTATAGTTCGGCATTGGGCGTCGACTTGGATCACATGCTGATCTCGCAGCCCAACTCGGGAGAACAGGCGCTGGAAATCACCGAGCAGCTCACGCGCAGCGGTGCCATCGATATCATCGTTATTGACTCCGTTGCCGCACTGGTTCCCACTGCTGAGATCGAAGGCCAGATGGGAGACGCACAGGTTGGCCTACAGGCTCGATTGATGAGCCAAGCCATGCGAAAACTGTCTAGTGCAATTTCCCAGTCGAAGACGATTGTTGTATTCACCAACCAGATGCGCTCGATGATTAGCACATCGCGATTCGGGCCTTCGACGACGACGGCAGGTGGATGGGCGCTTAAGTTCTACGCCTCGCTACGTCTGCAAATGTGGTCGTCAGGTCGCATCGAGGAAGGAACAGAACGCGTAGGAACGCACGTTAATGTTCGAGTCGTCAAGAACAAGGTTGCGCCGCCGTTCAAAGAGGCCATCTTTGATGTCATCTATGGCAAGGGCATTGTCCGTTCGCGCGATCTGATCAATACCGGCGAAGCGCTTGAGCTCGTCAGCCGAAGTGGATCGTGGTACTCGTACGGAGATGAACGACTTGGCCAAGGTATTGGCAACAGTGCGCAAGCGCTCGAAGACGATCCCAAGCTCGCGGCCCAACTAGAAACAGCCATTCGTGAGAAGGCTGGCTGGGGAAAGAAGGAAGAAGCGACTCAGGAGACTAGCGACGTCAAAGCCGACGAAGCCACAGAAGAAAACGAAGAGTGATCCTTGGGCCTATCTGATGCTGTTGCTGCGCTATCGGCCTCGAAGCATCGCCGAAGCGCGGCGACGGATGTCTGAACATGGCTACGATATTGATGTCATTAACGACACGATTGATCAAGCGATCGCGACGGATCAACTGGATGATGCTGCATTCGCCAAACTCTGGGTAAGAGACCGAATGTGGCATCATCCCTTGTCTCGGTCAGCCATCTCACAGGAGTTGCGTCACAAGGGAGTAGATCCAGAGCTCATCTCCAACACCCTGCAGGCAGAGTATCCGGCTGTGCAGGAGGTCGAATTGGCGACTGGATTGGCCGAGACGCGAATTCGCAGATACCTTGGTGTCACACCCGAGAAGCGCAGGAATCGCCTGGTATCCTTTCTTGCGCGACGCGGATTTTCACGCGGGCTTGTCTATCAAGTGGTGAAGGCAGTAGAAAAGGAGTTTGATCGTGTCGAAGACTGATCAGCGAGTGGGCCTAGGTTTTGATGTACATCCATTTGATCCTGACCGACCGCTGGTTCTTGGCGGCATCGAGCTACGCAATCACGATGGCCTGCTTGGGCATTCGGATGCGGATGCCCTCATTCACGCCATCTGTGATGCACTGCTGGGAGCAGCGGGCCTCGACGATATCGGACACCAATTCCCCGACACGGAGGCACAGTATAAGAACATTCGGAGCACAGTGCTGCTACAGCGTGTTGTTGATCTGCTGCAGACGAATGGGTTTTCGCTAGTCAATGTCGACGGCACAGTGATTGCGCAATCGCCCAAGCTGGCTCCCCACTTCCCAGCAATGAAAGCGACCTTGGCGCCGATTCTGGGAATCCCCGCCGATCGGATTGGATTGAAGGCAACAACCAACGAAGGCCTACGCTCGTGGGGACACAATGAGGGCATTGCCGCCATGGCTGTCTGCCTTATTGAAACAGCCTAGCAATGTCCTTATAGGTAATCAGAATCATCAGACCGATGAGAATGAGAAATCCTATCGCGTGGATGACGCCTTCACGCTCCGGTGGAATTGGCTTGCCGCGAGCCCACTCATACAGCGCGAACACGGTACGGCTTCCATCCAGAGCAGGAAACGGCACTAAATTGATCAAGCCGAAATTCAGGCTCAAGAAGGCCAGAAGCGTGAAGAAATAGCCGAGGCTCACACGAATACCGTCGCCAAGAATCTTGGCAACACCCACAGGTCCTTGGAACACTTCGCCTGCAGCAATTTGCCTGGTGAAGATCCCATGGACGACATCCCCCAAAGCGCGGATGTAGCCTACGAATTGGCGCGATGCCAGGACGATGCCTTCTCCCACGCCAGCATGGCGATAGCTTATGCCCAGATGTGCGAATTCAGCACCTGCGAAGATATCGGTGGTTGTCTGATCAGTTGTAGGAATGAGGATGTCGAGACTTTCTCCGTCTCGCTGTAGCGTCAAGACGATTTCGTTGGCGGGGAGTGCTTCGTCTACGGCGATCTGCGCTGCGATGAATGTGGGCGTCGGCGCGCCATTGACGGCAATAATACGGTCGCCAGGCTGCAGACCACTCCTATCCATTGGAGAATCAGGCTCGATCGACTGGATCTCGTGGGTGAATGCTGCGTAGTAAAAATAGGCCCCGAGCACGTAGCGATCCTCTTCTTCGACATATTCCGGTGTGATGCGCACTTCAAACTCTGCTCCGTCTCGTCCTACAAGAACAGTCACGGCATCTCCGCCTGAGGCCGCAACTGCAGCCGTGATTTGCTCGAGGGCGAGAATCTTTTGTCCATCCATCTCCAAAATACGGTCACCAAACAGAAGAACCTGCTCAGCTGGGGATCCAGACACACGTTCTGAGACCTGGAGAATGGGAAATGGCGTCGCCCAAAGAACGATTAGCGTAATGAGGAATGCCAGAAGGAGGTTTGATGCTGGGCCCGCAAGACTGATCAGCGCACGGGCGTAGGGAGGCTTGCTGTAAAGCACGCGATCGTGAGGAATGGTCTCATCCTCTTCAAGGCGGTCTTCTCCCGCCATTTTGACATAGCCCCCGAAGGGAATAAGGCGGAAGGAATAGAGCGTCTCCTTGCCACGGATGCCAAACAGCTTCGGGCCGAATCCGATTGCAAATTCATGGATATAGACACCAAACGCTCTAGCAGCAAAGAAATGTCCACCCTCATGAATTCCGACAAGGACCATAATGGAAGCAATAAAAACGAGCAATGTAGTAATCAACGGACTCCCTTCATCTTCATCACCAGCACCTGTTGAGTGCGTTCGGATAGTTTAACGGTATCCGATAGCCGAATCCCGACAACCCAGATAACTCTGCGGCTGTCGCAGAGCAGCGGAATACGGTCTCGATTGAAGTATGCAGTACGTTCGTTCATCAGGAAATCCTTCAGCTTGATCTCCTTTCCCAATCCCAGCGGGGAAAAACGATCGCCAGCTTGTCGCGTTCTCAGCTGCATGGGCGGTGTTATGCAATCAGCGTCTGCCGCTTCGGCCCAAGGATCCGATCGAATCGAATCCAGATCGACATCGGCTATTGGGGCAATTTCGAGTGTGAGTAATCGATCACCCTCAGGAAGCTGTGTTTCACCCGTGTCAACGTCTAGACGCCACGCGGGAGGGACATCAGGCGACTCCTGGAGCAGCGTGACAGCGTCGCCTTGCAATCTGACATGCATCCCTGGAAGCGACTGCTCTGCATGTGCCTGCGGACCTGTGACAAGCATCCTCAGGGCGTCGATATGCGCAAACGTGATCCCGTCTAAGTCTCCTCGTGCTCGTCGAACCCCTTCGCGTAGGGCCAGGCGGAGAATGGGCGCAGAGAGCCTTCTGAGGCGATCCCTGCTTAACGAGAGATTCTCCGTGTTGGTGTCGATGATCAGCCCAGATACTGTGTCGTTCATAAGGTAGGCCGTCGCTTCGTCAAGATCCGCAAGAAGATTGGCATTGCGTGCCAATGCGTCCGTGATCCGTGGATTGATGGCTCGAAACTCGGGCATGATGTGGTGGCGGATACGATTGCGCGCGAAGCTGGGATCTGCATTGGTGGCGTCTTCCCGCCAGGTCAATGACTGAGCGATGGCATAGGCATGGATTTGGTTTCGAGACACGCGAATGAGCGGGCGAATGAACGGTAGGCGAACCGGCGCGATGCCGCGCAACCCAGTAGGGCCAGTGCCACGGGCCAAGCGATAGAGGATTGTCTCTGCATGATCATCCAGGCTGTGGCCTAGGGCGATGCGAGTGGCGCCAACTTGATCGGCCAATGTTGTGAGTGCACTTAGCCTCGCGTGGCGGGCTGAGCCTTCACGACCGTGCGATCTGTGGTACTCGATGTCCTCGGGTGTTAGGCAAACTTGTGCGAACGGCAACCCGTATGAATCGGCCACCTCTTGCACGAATTTGGCATCGCGTGCAGAGTCCTTGCCTCTCAATCCGTGGTCGACAGTGCCAACGATTAGGTCGAAGGAGCGTTCAGATGATAGGCGCTCCAGGACATCCAGCAAGACAATGGAATCGATGCCGCCAGACACAGCAACAAGAACGCGAGCATTGTCTGGGATCATCTCAAGGTCGCTAAGGGCACGTCTTGCTGATTCCATTACCATGGCGGTTCGATTGTGTCTGGATCGAAATCCGAATGCAATGCAGTAAGCTGCAATCACGATGAAAAGATTCTTACGAACCGGGATGGCTATTCTGATGCTCGTGGCACTTGGAGGCCGTCTTGCTTGCGGGACTGAATCCATCACGAGCAAGCTGCTGGCAGCGATCCCAGTGCTAGGGAATGCGGCAACTCAAGTGGATGTCTGGACAGCATCGAACGACTTCCATCTTTCGGTGAGCCGCGAGGTGTGGCCTGGCGTTCTGATACGAGGGACAGCTGGCACACGCTCACAATTCGACCTCCAAGCCCGCTTGTACGCACCGCTTCAGCTTGCGCCAGCCTTCCTTGCTGTTGAGCTCGCTCCGAACAGAGTGACCGGGATGATGACCCTATTCTTCGGATCTGCGTCACTCGATTTGGGCAGAACGTGGATTGAACCATCGCGTTGGGCATTCCTTCAGCTGGTTGCTCATCCGCGAATGACGCTGGTCTTTGGCGGCATTCAGAAAGCGTCGATTGTGGTCCCACATGTGGGCTGGCGATTGTTTCCAACGGCATCGGCGCAATGGGAGATAGACATGCTGTTCACGTGGAACGAGATCCGGCTTTCTGTAAGCGGTGTCCTATGACGCGCCAAAGTTGGATGACACTGTTGCTGGTCGTGCTAGCTTGGACATCGTGCGCCGCCATGCCGGTTACTGTCTTGTATACGAATGATGTTCATCTTCGATGGAATCGGTTCGCTTCGATGGCCGAGATCATTGCAACCGAGCGTGAAAGTGAGACTCACGTGTTGCTGTTTGACGCAGGTGACACGTGGCAAGACCATCGCCAATGGATCCAAAACGTGTGGGGCTCGTCTGAGGCGATCGCTTGGATGAATGCCGTTTCCTACGATGCCATGGCTGTGGGAAATCACGACGCCTATTTGGGATCGAAGCGACTTCTGCAGCTGGTTTCAAGGGCAGAGTTTCCTGTGCTGTCTGCGAACTGGAGACCCATGAGCGATCGGACATCAATGACAAAAGCATCGATGATCGTTCACATTGAGGATGTTGCCATCTTGGTGGTCGGATTGACCACGCCTGAGTTCCTACCCATTCCTGCCTATCCTGACTGGCAGTATCACGACCCTGTCGACGTTCTACGCGATCAACTGCAGCACCATGCGAGCGACGTTGATTTTGTGTTTGTCGTCGGACATGTCTCTATTAACCATGCACGTCTTATTGCGCGGCAGGTCCCTGAGATTGACCTCTTCATCTCGGGACACTCGCATGAGCGGACGACACAGCCCGTTTATGAAGGCACGACAGTCATTGTGCAATCAGGGGCATTCGGGCAAACAGTAGGACGGCTGAAGCTTGATCTTGATACCGCGTCAGACGAAATGAAGCTGCTAACCAATGACTTGCTAGCCACAGAAAAGACCCCCGTCGATGTACGCGCGGGGGTCCGACATCTTGTTACGGTTATTGCAGTGATCGCCTGCGCGATCGCCGTATGGGTTCTCTAGAAACTAACTGCAAATCCAATTCCGTTGTCAACAACGCCAAATCGGAAGCCTTGTGCCTTGGCAACATCATAGGCGTCCAAACCGCTAAACACTGCCCAGCCAAGATGGATCAGGCCAACGAGTGAGTACGAGTAGTAGTACTGGAACGGTAGCAATGTGGCGACGTAGTAGCCACCAACATTCAGTGCGACTGCGACTCCAAAGTGCAGGATAGCTCTATCCATTTGATCATTAATGAGCTGTCCCAAGCCGGGGAGCACGAATGATGCTAGCCCAGGAATCCAGGCGTCATTATCCGATTGCGCCACAGCACCCACGGTGCTTACAAGAAGAATCATTCCAACACACAACGCAACGATTAGCTTTCTCATCCCAACCTCCTAGGATTCCGTGCTACGCTTCGCCTTCAGCTTCAAGCTTGGCGAAGTACTCATCATCGATATCAAAATTCGCGAACACTTCTTGAACATCTTCGTGTTCGTCTAGTAGATCTACAATCTTCAGGACGTTGTCAGCAGCACCACCATTGACATGTACCGTACTTTTAGGAATCAGCGTTGTTTCTGCACGTTCTGGTGTGATTCCGTGGGTCTTAGCAGCCTGCACCAATGCATTCAGCGCTGACGCGGGGCACGTCGCCTCAATCATCCCGTCTTGATCTTCAATATCTTCAGCACCGGCTTCGATGAGCGCGAATTCCAACTCGTCATGATCGACGCCTTCGGGGAGCTCAGAAATGACAACAACTCCCTTTCGGTCAAACAGCCAAGATACGCTGCCCACAGCGGCCATACTTCCACCATTCTTGCTAAAGATGTGGCGGATATCGGCAGCAGCTCGATTCTTGTTGTCTGTGACAGAACGAACGAGGACAGCTACGCCATCATTGGCATAGCCCTCATACGTGGCTTCCTCATACGTCACACCTTCTAGCTCACCCGTGGCCCGCTTAATAGCTCGCTCAATATTGTCTTTGGGAAGATTGGCTGCCTTGGCGCGTTCCAGGGCTTGTGCCAATCCAGGGTTGTTCTCCGGATTCGGATCCCCATTGCGCGCCTGAATTGTGATCTCTTTGATCAGTTTGCCAAAGGCACTGGAGCGCTTCTTATCTTGTCGCTCCTTGCGGTGCTTGATGTTTGCCCATTTTGAGTGTCCGGCCATACTGTGTCCCCCAAGTCGTTCGTCATTTCTGTGCCCCATCATAGCAAACGCATATCAGTAGGGCAAACGAGGCATTCTAGTGCCTGGACTTACCTGATCTGTCTCCGAGTCTCCATGACAACGAGGAGCGGTTGGCAAATTCCTCAGGGGTAGACGATTTGACACAGGTAGGGTTCTTCGGCAGAGTAGTAGTAGTCTGGATATGAATGAGGGGGAGATTATGAAACGAACATTCCGTGTTTTCCTAGCCGTAGGCATTGTGATTCCAATGATTTTGCTGAGTGGCTGCCTGTTTAACGTATTCCAAACGGCAAAAATGCTTCAATCTGGTGATGTGTCTGTGCTGATCGGTTCGGGACTCATGAATATAGCGGTTGAGGAAACCCCACTATGGACGCTAACGCCTCAGGCGCGACTGAATTTCGGTTTGTCAGATACCGTCAATCTTGGTCTGCATACGGGCGCTCTCATTCCTCTCTCTTCAGGAGAGCCAGGTTGGCTGGGCGTTGCGCTTGATCTGAAATTCTCTCTGGTGAACAACCCTGAATCGATTTCACTGTCCGCGGGATTCGGCGGTGGCTATGGGCTTCACTTCGTTGGCTTGGGAGCCTTTGGTCAGGTATTCCTTGACCTAAACGTGTTCCCTCTGTTCTTTGCGTACCAGCCGACGATTCCATTGAGCGGCGAGGGATTCCTTGTCTGGCATGATGTGGCTATTGGTATGCCCTTGGTGCTATCTGAAACGGCTCGCCTGATCATACTCGTGGACACACGTAATCTGGTACTAGTTAGCTACGGAATCGGATTCGAGATTAGCTTCTAGCATTCAATCCAGCACGCAAAGCAACAAGGATTTTGCGATCAGCTCCAGGAAAGGCGAACTGATCGAGCTCGCTAGGGTGAGCCCAGGTCCAGTCGGCAACATCGACGGATTGGGGCTCACCTTTTGTATGACGGCAGTGCAACACATGCAACGTCATTCGGAAGTGTGTGTAGGCATGCTTGATTGCCATGAACGGCCCCAGGATTTCCACTTCAATGGCCAGTTCTTCTTGCAGCTCGCGATGCAGTGCAATCTCGAGAGTTTCACCCTTCTCGACGCCCCCGCCAGGTAGTTCCCACAACCCGCCCAGCATGTCATCTAGCTTGCGTTGTGCAATTAGCAGCCGGCTTTCAGCAGCAAAGGGCTCGCCATCCCAGATCGCGCCAGCAACGACATCGACGTGGGGTATCTTGGGTTTCTTCGTGCGTTGTGGGAAGTCAGTTTCTTGACTCAAGCGATGGGCTTCACAGCAAATAGAGACAGGACATTCTGTACATGCCGGCTTCTTGGGCAAACAGATGCGCGCCCCAAGATCCATCAATGCTTGATTGAAGGCACTGGCTTGGCCTGAGGGGATTAACGCGGTCGCTTGATCAAGAAGCCGACCCTTAGTCTCACTTTTGGCGATATCTCCTGTGACAGTAAACAGTCGACTGAGGACGCGGATGACATTCCCATCCAGCACTGGCTCGTCGCGGCCAAACGCAATGGAGGCGATGGCTCCGGCCGTATAGGGGCCGATGCCAGGCAACCTGCGCAATTCGACTGCAGTACTTGGGAGGATGCCTTTGCAGTCGGCAACGATGGCTTTAGCTGCCTTGTGTAGGTTCTGTGCTCGACGGTAGTAGCCGAGTCCTTCCCATGCCTTGAGGACGTCATCGATGTGCGCATTTGCCAGTGCTTGAAGCGTAGGGAAGCGGTCGAGGAATCGAACGTAGTAGGTGCGAACCGTGTCTACCCTCGTTTGCTGGAGCATGATCTCCGACACCCATATGGCATAGGCATCAGACGTTCGACGCCATGGCAAATCGCGCGCTTCGATCTTGTACCAGGCGAGCAATTGCTTCTGGATCAGGTCAATGGTTGGCTGTGTCTCAGTCATGGGCCTCTACATTATCCGATCGTGGCGATTCTTCTAGCTCTCGGTACAACAGCTCTCACCATGATGAGCGGCGAGGTGGAATCAGAAGCAGTCTCTCGCCCGCTCGCCCGGCAACGCGCCGCGTTGCCGCTCACTCAAGCCGCCAAGAACGCCAAAGGAAGGTCCGTGGTTTTTGTGGCGGCGCATTTCTTCCTCCTGAATCCCAGTAGATCTTCTTCGCGATCTTTGCGGCTTAGCGAGAGATAGAGTTGGTTGGTTCTTGCATTGGTGATGAGGGGCAAGAAGAAACGGGCGCTCCATGAGGAACGCCCGATTGGATCAGCCATTGTCGAAGCCTATCGATCTCTCTTCAGAAGAGCGGTGTAGTCGCCTATGTTGCCCACTTCATCCAGCTTGAACGTAGCATCGACGATTTTGTCCATCTGGCCTTCACTCATCACGTGCGAAGCGTTGGCACGGAACTTATCGATCAGCTCCGAATCCGTGAGCGGATTCTCGGCGCGCCCCTTGGCGTGATCGGCCTGCTTGGTGTATGAGGAACCGTCCTCGGTGGTGATGGTGACGATGGCACGCTTCACGCCCGGGAACATGGCGTCGATCTCCGGATTGGCCACAACCTTGATCTTTGGTAGCGTCTCCCACACGAATGGATCCTTGATGGCTTCCTCCGTGAAATCGGACGGCAACACATTGCCCTTGGTGACAGCCACGGCGATGCAGTATGGAAGTGAGTGGTCTGCCGTCTCCCTGGTCCTGGGTTCATACTTCGAAGGATCGGAAAGAATGTCGGCACCACGCGCAGTGGTTTCGATCTTCACTTCGGTGACCTTGTGCGGATCGATATTGTTCTCGGTCATCGCATCCATCACTGCAGTAATGGGTTGGTGGGTAAGCGCTTCGGTGGGGAAGGCTTTGTAGCCGCATTCGGTGATCAAGAATTTCTCACCGAGATCGGCGAGCATTTCGTTGGCGTCCCACTTCACGTTGCCGATGACCTCGAACACGCCCTCTTTGCCTTCAAACAGCTCAACGGGGCCCGAATAGCCAGTCGATGCCAACATGGCGGCGCGAACGCCGGCTTCGGTCGCCATCGGATCTGCCGTGTTCTTCATGTTGGTGAGATGTCCGGCAACAACACCACCAAGCGTGAAGTGACTTGATCCAGAGATGCCACACGCTGCAACAGCCTGGTCTTCGGATAGGCCAAACATGCGCGCGGCAACCAACGGGCTAACAAACTGGGTCAAACTGGCGTGATGCCAGCCGACCTCGCGTACGCCCGGGAACGCACAGAGACAGAGCCGCATCTCAAGCTCGTAGGCGATCATGATGCCAACAAGCAAATCTTGTCCGTTCAGACCCTTATACTCCGCAGGCGCAAGTGCGGCCGGGATGATGTCGGACGGATGGGACGGATCCTGTTTCCAGTAGATGTCGTTGTAGTCCATTGCCCGGATGAGCAGGGCGTTCATCAGCGTTGCGTTGCCCAGATTGGTCTTGACGCCATGACCAATGACGGTTGCCTGCTCATGGCCACCAAGCATCTGGATGTAATCATAGGCTTGGCGCATGTCCTCATGATCAAGTGCGGCCAGTGCACAGCCGACGGAGTCAAGCATGAAACGCTTGGCTTCCTTGATCGATGCATCAGGAATCTGGTCGTAGGTTAGCGACAATGCGAACTGCGCCATCTTGCGACTGATCGACGTCATTACGCCTCCTTGGCGGCTTGCGCCACGGCCTCGGCCATTTCTGAGGTGGTCGATGTGCCACCCATGTCGTAGGTACGAACGCGCTTTTCGCTAATGACGTGCGCGACGGCTTTCTCAATCTGATCGGCTTTGGCGGTCTCGCCAAGATAGTCAAGCATCATTTTGGCTGAACGGATCGTAGCGATGGGATTGACTTTGTTCATGCCGACGTACTTTGGAGCTGAACCATGCGTGGGCTCGAACACGGCAGTGTCATCGCCGATATTCCCTGCACAGGCGAAGCCTAGACCGCCAACGAGCTGGGCTGCCAAGTCAGACAGGATGTCGCCAAACATGTTGGAGGACACCATCACGCCGTATTTCTGCGGGTTCTTCACCAGCCACATACACATGGCGTCGATGTTGGTCTCCCACAGCTCGATGCCAGGATATTCCTGAGCAATCTTGCGGGCTTCGCGAACCATCATTCCCGAGGTTTCTCGAATGACGTTGGGCTTCTCACAGATGGTGACCGTGGGGTATCCGTAGGTCTTGGCATACTCAAATCCATCTCGGATGATCGTCTGGCATCCCTCTCGCGTGAAGATGCGCGTGGAGATGGCCAAATCTTCGCCAGGAGTATCGGCGAATCGCTTCATTTTTGGATTGATCGACAGCGCATTGCGAACCTCATCTGGCACGGGATGGAATTCCACGCCGGCATAGAGGCCTTCCGTGTTCTCACGGAATACGACCAAGTCGATGTCATCGCGAAGGTTGAGCGGATTGCCCGCATACGCCTTGCAAGGCCGCAGATTGGTGTGAAGGTTGAACCGCTGTCGCAGTCCGACGATGGGACTTGAGTAGACGAGGCCTTTGCCCTGAAGCTCAGGCACCAGTTCCTTCTCAGCCTCTTCCTTTGGCTTAGATGTGATCGCGCCGAACAGACCTGCATCCGTGTCTTTGAGAAGATCGATTGTGCGATCCGGAAGTGGATTGGCTTCGGTGCGCCAGAACTCCCATCCGATGTCGCCGTGAGTGTACTCGGCCTCGAAACCAACGGCGTGTAGTACCTTTAGCGCCGCTTCAAGCACGTCTCCACCGACACCATCACCGGGGAGCAACGCAATCTTGTAATCGCCCATTAAACCCTCCGCAATCTGCTGAGATGCCGGGATTATAGCGCTGTCGATCATAGATGCCAGAAATGGCTTCCATTCCGAGCTAATGCTCAAATATCGAGACAAATTTGGTCTGCTGTTCCTCGACGTTCGTCTCGGAATATCTTCTACTGGCACTCGTGGTCGCGGACCCACTCATTCTGACCCGGGCATTGATGAGGGAGCCTACTGAGTGATCGTTGTTCCTCGGCCCAAGCCTCGGAATAACTATCGCGGACGTTCGTGCCAGAAATGGCTTGAATTCAGCTCTTAGACTCAAATATCGAGACAATATTGGTTCTCTGACCCTCGACCCGTAGAAGGGGCTGCGTCATTGGAATATCTCGTTGCCGTTCTTCTCCGGAATACGCTCCTGCGGTTGTCTTTTGTGGGAGCAAAGCCTACCTGGTTCCCAAATACCGGACAGTGGCGAGGCCTGCGTCCAGGAGGCCAGCTGTCCTTGAAGCATAGAACTATATAGACTATAAAGCTATCTTAATGACTGCCTTAATACCTCTTCTCCTTGCTGGGTTTTATGTCGGATGGAATATCGGCGCGAATGATGCGGGCAACTGCATTGGGACTGCCGTTGGTTCCGGACTGCTATCCTACAGAAGAGCTGCTTTGTTGGTCAGCGTATTTGCGGTCCTTGGAGCCATCCTTCAAGGCGGACATGTGATGGAGACAGTAGGGAAGGGCATTGTCACCACCGAATTGAGCGTGACTGCCGTAGTCATTGCCCTGCTCTGTTCTGGCCTTTTTGTGACTGTGGCTACGTTGTTGCGGTTGCCCGTTTCCACATCACAGGTCATTGTTGGCGGCATTGCCGGGGTTGGCCTTGCCGTCGGTGCGGATCTGAATGTTGGGACGATCGTGTCCATTGCTCAGGTTTGGGTGATCTGTCCAATCCTTACGGCCATCATTGCTATGGGCATTTTCTGGATATCGAGGACCCTGCTTCGACGAGCCTCACAAAGTAGCTATTGGCAGCGACTCCCCAATGCCCTACTCATACTCAGTGCCTGTTATCTGGCATTCTCACTTGGTGCCAACCATGTGGGGACGGCGATGGGGCCCATTACAAACCTCGGGTTGAGCATATCTACCCTGTGGATAAGTGTTCTCGGTGGATTTGCCATGGCCAGCGGGACATTGACATTCGGTCATCGCGTCACGCAAACAGTTGGTGGCGGCATTACTCAGTTGGATCCGACCAGCGCCTATTCCGCACAAATAGCAGCCGCTCTTGCCGTGCATTTCTTCTCGCTCTATGGGATTCCCGTCTCGACCTCGCAAGCTGTTGTCGGAGCCATCATCGGGGTCGGCATCTTGCAGGGTGTGAAAACGGTTCGGGCCAAGAAATTGGCGGGTATTGCCGCAGGCTGGGTCGCCACGCCAACGGCAGCTGGTTTATTCTCGTTTGTCCTCTACCGGCTAGTTCTTGCAGTAACTGGCTAGCGGTGAGGAGATGCAATAATTCTTTACCATGAAGCGCATGAAGGACCCCACCATGCAATGTTCCCGTGTTTGCGATTCTGCTGAATTCTCCTTCATTTCCTTCATGTTCTTCATGGTGAGGAGTCTGTGCATTTTGGATTAGATGGTCCCAATCAACCAAGCGAATTGACCATGAAGGCCATGAAGAACCCCATCATGTAGTATTCTCGAACCTGCAATTGTGCTGGATTATCCTTCATTCCCTTCATGCTCTTCATGGTGCGGACTTGTTGCATTTTGGATAAAATAGTTCCAATCAACCAAGCGCATACTTCAAAACCGAACGTACACTCAACAAGAAAGAAGAGCAATAAGGGGTTTGATTTCCCCTTCATGCTCTTCATGGTAAATGGTTTGGCGTTCTGGCGTTCTGCCGGGCTAGAGATGCTTCTGCGCCACCATCAATTCGATGTGATCTGACAAATCTTCAGCTCGGTCTGAGAGTTCGACGACTGAGCGAACGAAGTTGCCCAACTGCATCTTGTGCGCAAGGTCTAGATCCTGCTCGAACACGTGTTTGAGCGTCTTGCGTTCAATATGATCGATCTCACCCTCGATGTGCTCGATTGCCGCAGTGTGTTCGAGTGCTTTCTCCATCTTCTTAAATAGGTTGCCGATGGCATCTTTGACGTGCGAGAAGATGATCTCGGTCTTGGCTGTGATTTCGAGAATAGGCGGTTTCATGGAGTCAGGTATGACAATTCGCTGTAGGAGCAGGTGATCGAGCGCGTTTTCGGCAGCATTGGCAAGGCGGTCGACTTGTTCAACAAGTTGAAGGATGTCTCTGCGGGAAGCAGGCATCAACGCTCCTGCCAGCAGCTGTGCCTCTACACGACGGCGCACATCATCGGCTTGACCTTCTGACTTGTGAGTTTCCAGTGCCATGGCATCTGCTTTTTCAATGTCGCCTTCTTGTACATAGGCGTTCAACGATTGGATAAAGAATCCGAGTGATTCGTCGACACGATCTAGGTGCTCAAATACCAGTGTTTCAATCTCTTGCTGTTTCTTCCAGAACATTAGCTAGTCACCTCACAAGGCACGTTGTCAGTTTTCGCGGAGGCCGCACGGCTCTCCAAATTTATATATAGTTGGCGAGTAGATTATAGCTATCTGAGAATATTAATACAATCGGTCGTACTTATCGCCTAATCCCGATAAGCTAGCTTGGGTCTGCCTTGCGTTGATTCCACCAGAGCCGGAGGCCCTTGAGTGTAAGCACGGGTTCATAGAGCTGGATGGAGTCCAAATTCCGGAAGAACAGCTTGCCCTTGCCTCCTGTGGCCAAAACCTGAAGATGCTCGCCAACTTCCTTCCGAAAGCGCTGAATAAGGCCATCGACGAGGTCGAGGTAGCCAAGGACGATGCCAGCTTGGAGGTTGGTTTCCGTAGTCTTGCCAATGACAGATGCCGGTACTCGCAGCTCAATCGAGTGCAGCTGGGCGGCTCGATCAGTGAGTGCTCGGGCTGCCAGTCGCATTTCCGGCGCAATGGCTCCTCCCAAGAAACGGCCATCCTCGCCTGCTAAGTCGAAATTGGTTGCCGTGCCAAAGTCCAACACAAGAATAGGACCGCCATAGAGTGCGTGGGCGGCGATGCAATTGGCGATTCTGTCAGCACCGACCGTATCCGGGGTCTCAACGTCCAAGAGAATGGGTGAGGTCGCCGAGTTGAGGAAGCCGATTTCTCCTGAGCCTAGTGGTTTAAACGCAGCGGCCAGGGGTTGGTTTAGGGAAGGAACAACCGAAGCAATGGCTACGCCTGTGACTAGCGAGGGATCGACATTGGCTTCAGCAAGCAGGCTGCGAATGGTCAGTCGAAGCTCGTCAGAGGTGCGATTGCGATCGCTGGTGACCCGCCATTGATGCAGCAAGTCTTCACCCTTGAACAGGCCAAGCACAATGTTCGTGTTTCCAACATCTAAGACCAGAAGCATGCTTTGGGCTCCTTCAGAACCGACCTTGCCCTTTCGGCAAGACTGTATTATCGATGAGTCGAGTCGTCCCAAATCGTACAGCAAGGGACACAAGAGCCTGACCTGTGACTGTCTCCAACTCTTCAAGCTGATCAAGATCGGCGACGCTCACATAATCTGGCAGAGCTAGAGGCTCTGCATCTAGGAAGATCTGCATGGCCTCACGAAGGCGGTCAGCCTTGCGTTCGCCATCAGCGTAGAGCTTCTCGATGTGATCAAGGCATCGGCGTAGCACAGGTGCGGCTGCCCGTTGTTCAGGTGTCAAATACATATTGCGACTGCTCATCGCCAGGCCATCTTGTTCCCGGATGGTTGGGCCAAGGACAAGCTCGATGTTGTAGTTGAGGTCGCGAACCAGCCGACGGATAACCAACGCCTGTTGAGCATCCTTTTGCCCGAAGAAGGCACGCTGTGGTTGCACAAGATTGAACAGCTTGGCAACGACTGTGCTCACACCGCGAAAATGTGTAGGTCGCGATGCCCCTTCTAGCCGCTGTGTGATGCCAGCGACATCCACCCATGTGTTGTATCCCTTGGGGTAAAACTCATCGTTGGTGGTTGGAGCAAGTACCAGATCGCACCCTTCTGCCTCTAGCAACTCTAGGTCGCGCTCAAGATCACGCGGATAAGACGAAAGGTCTTCAGTCGGCGCGAATTGCGTTGGATTGACAAAAATGCTGGCGACTACAGATTCGCAGGATTCCCGCGCAAGGCGAGCTAGCGACAGATGCCCATCATGCAAGTAGCCCATCGTTGGGACAAAACCTACTGGGCCTGCTAGTGCCGCACGTGCAGTCTGGAATTCGCGAAGCGTCGTCACTGTGTTCATCAGCTGGAGGGGAACGCGTCTTCTACGTCCCGCACCACCTCCTCGTCCATGGTGAAGCTGTGTTCCTGGGTTGGGAATTTTTGATCCCTCACTTCGGACACATACTCCTCAATCGCGGACTTTGCGTCTTCGGCGAGATGGGCGAATCGCTTGGTATGTCTGGGCTGGAAGTCGGTGAACCATCCAAGGATATCGCTGACGACTTGAATCTCAGCATCGCAATCCGGGCCCGATCCGATTCCGATAGTGGGAATATCGAGACGCTGGGTTACGAGGCGCGCCAGTGCTGCTGGAATGCACTCCAATACAACGGAGAACGCACCAGCATCTTGTACAGCTAGCGCATCTTCCATCAGACCGAGCGCTTGAGCCTGAGTCTTGCCCTGTGCCTTGAACCCGCCTAGCTGATTGACGGATTGCGGAGTGAGCCCAATGTGGGCCATCACGGCAATGCCCGAATCAGTTAACCGACGAATCGTCGGAGCCATGACGCGTCCACCTTCGAGTTTGACTGCTTGGGCCCCGCCCAGTTGCATGCAGCGCGCTGCACTATCCAGTGCTTGTTCAGGGTTTTTGTGATAGGTCATGAACGGCAAGTCGGCAACAACCATCGCCTTGCTGCTTCCACGAACCACAGCCCGTGTGTGGTGGATGATGTCATCAAGCGTCACGGGGATCGTGTTGTCGTAACCAAGAACCACCATGCCAAGACTGTCTCCGACGAGGATGATGGGAATGCCCGCGCCATCGACGAGTTTCGCAGTGATTACGTCATAGGCCGTGAGCGCTGCAAAGCGCTTGCCTTCTTGTTTGAATTTCTGAATCTGGGCAGTCGTCACTCTCATGATTCATTCCCTCCCATCTATACATCCAGTGCCGCATGTAAACCGTCTGCTGCAGCCGAATCGATCATTCCTTTTTCTAGGGCAATCGGTATAGCGTGGCGAGCCAGCTCCTTGTACACCGACAGAATCTCAGGTGCAACATCAGCCAGTGCTGCGAGGTGACGCTCGACAGTCCCTACATCGCCTCGTGCGATCGGGCCGGTCAGTGCATCGGGCAATCCGACAGCTTCCAGGTTCTCAACCGTTCCGCGTACCAGCGGTAGCAGCGCCTTCAATCCCTCGTCTTGGCTGATGCCTAGGTGGCTCCATAATCCTGAAGCCAGATTGAGAAGCGTGACCAGATAGTTGGAAGCAATGACGGCGCTGGCATGATAAAGAACCTTGCTGCCTTGCAGTGTCAGTGGGATGCCGTCTAGCGCAAGTACCATGTTGTTCAAGATGACCGCGAGCTCCTCGTTTGACGCTTCGATAGCAAACGCGCTGCCAGGGATGTTCTTTCTCGCTTGAGCGATGTTCGCGAACGATTGCAGCGGATGCATGGCGCCGACAGCGGCACCCTGATCCTGTGCACTGCGCAATAACTCGATCGATGATGCGCCATTGCAGTGGACGACAGCCTGATCGGCCTTCCAATCAATGGATTGTGCAACGGACGCGATAGCGTCATCAGAAACAGTTAGGAATATGAGTTCCGCGAGATCAGTGACTTGTTGGGCGGAATCAACGGATTGTGCGCCAGGGAGTCTCGATGCCAGGCTATCGCTTGAAGCTCGATCGCGATTGAAAACGGCAATGACTTTGTAGCCTGAATAGGCAAGGGCTCCAGCCAGTGCCGTACCTACCACACCGGTTCCGATGAAGCCAAGTGTTGGACGACGGCCTTGGTCCATGTCGTCCTCCCCTAATCCTTGTCGAGCAGTGCTGTGATGCGGTCGAGGATACGATCGGCGACCTCGCGCTTAGGCAGTAGCGGCAGCGCTTCTTCCGCGCCAGACGGGTCAAGAATCGTGCATTGATTGTCGTCTGTACCAAAACCGGAATCCGAACGACTAATGTCATTGGCAACGATTAGATCAAGGTGTTTGGCTACAAGTTTGCGCTGGGCATATTCGAGAATGTTTTCAGATTCAGCAGCGAATCCAACGCGAATCGGAATATCGCTGACTGCCATCAGAATGTCTTCAGTTCGCCCCAACCGCAAGAGAAGATCAGTTTCTTCTTTTTTGATTTTCTCTAACGCCCGCGTAGCGGGCGCATAGTCCGCCACAGCAGCAGCCATAATTAATGCATCGGCATCTTCAGCCACCATCTTCACAGCAGCTAGCATGTCAGCAGCAGATTCGACAGGAATCACGTTGATGCTGGCAGGTGCTGGCAATGACGTCGCTCCGGCAATGAGTGTGACACTGGCGCCACGATCACGGGCTGCTTCTGCGAGGGCATAGCCCATCTTCCCCGTCGAGCGATTCCCGAGGAATCGTACAGGGTCAAGCGATTCGCGTGTTCCACCGGCAGTGATAACGATCTTGCAGCCTGCAAGATCTCCGCCAGCTCCCAGCATGGCAAGGACTGTTCCGAGAATCTCTGGTACAGGCGAAAACCGGCCGGCACCAAATCCACCTGAAGCCAATCGGCCAGTAGCAGGACCGACAAAGCTCACACCACGTGATTTGAGCGTTTCGAGGTTGGCTTGGGTTGCCGCGTTCTCCCACATCGCCGTATGCATGGCTGGCGCGATGAGGATGGGCGCGCGTGTAGCCAACGCCGTACACGTCAGTAGATCGTCGGCAATCCCGTGAGCGACCTTGGCCATCACATTGGCTGTGCAAGGTGCAATCAGGAAGAGGTCGGCAATCTCCGAAAGCGAGATATGCTCGATGGAGTGTGGATTCGTTAGCTCGAACATGCTGGTCGATACTGGCAAGCCAGTGATAGCACGGAACGATGCCTCACCAACGAGCTTGGTGGCAGCTTCCGTCATCACCGTATGAACGCTCAAGCCTGCTTGCGTGAGCTTGCTGGCAAGATCCACGGCCTTGTAGGCGGCAATCGATCCACTGACTCCGAGAACGACGTGTCTTTCTGACATTTCTCTCCCTTTACCGATCCGGCCGGATTGTACAGGGGGAAGGCAGTGATGCAAAGCCTCGGTTGGCTGCTAGGGGGACTCTAGGACTCTATGCGTTCCTCTCGAGGTGGTCAGTTTTGGATAGCCTCGGCATTTGTTGGAGCAGCTTGATGGCAGTAGGATGGCGTGAGATGATACCAAGCTCAATATGAGGAAATAGCAGAGAGGGAAGGACTAACAAGATTACGGAAATAAAAGAGAAGTGTTCTCTGCGAGTGCCGAAGTCACATATTGATCGCAATCAGAGAAATAATGGGGGGATGTCCGTGAAATTGAGCATTGCTCCTAATCCTCGCTTCACGAGCACAGGGAGGGTAGTCAGAGATGGCACGACGTGGTTTCCTAGCTGAACTTCAACATCTAGCAAAAGTTGCGGCTCAAGAGCAAGCGAAAGCGGCACGAGAAGCGGAACGCAGACGCAAGGCTGCAATTGCAGAAGCGGAGCGTACCAGGAAGGCAGACGAACGCGCAGCCCAGCAATTTGCGCGGGCCAGTGTGGCGGAACAGAAGAGACTTGCCAAAGCGGCCCACGAGGCGCACGTTGCTGCAATGGAGGCGGAAGTTGAGAGGCGAAACCTCGAACTGTTCCAGAAACATGACGCGATTGATTCATTGCTTGCCGCAACCCTCAGCGTCGACGATTACGTGGACTTGGAAACACTACGTACCGTCGCCGAGCACCCCGCGTTCGACCGAGCAGATCTTGAGGTTCCAGTCTCATCACCTAGCCCCATCGCTGATCCACCTGAGCCGATCTTTGCGTCGCCAGCACCACCCACGGGCCTCCGAGGGTTGCTTGGCAAGAAAAAACACGAGAAGGAGGTCGCTGAAGCTACTGTTGCTCATAAGCGCGCTGTGGCGGAATGGCAATCCGAGCTTACAAAGGCCGAGTTGGAACGAAACGTTGAAGCGAGTCGATACGCTGAGATGGAGGCCAAGCGCATTTCGGAGCTCGAATCGGAGCAAGCCAGATACGTAGCGGAATGTTCGGCGCGCGAAACACAGGCGGCAGATCATAACAAGGCTATCGACACACTGATCGCCAACCTCGGTTATGGAACAGTGGACGCCATTCAAGAGTACATATCGATAGTACTATCCAGCTCAGTGTACCCGACTCATTTCCCAGTTAAGCATGACTTCTCTTTCGATGCGACTTCCGCTGAGCTTCGGCTCCGTGCTGTAGTTCCTAGCCCTGACAAACTGCCCACGACCAAAGCGTACAAATATACGAAGGCTTCCGATGAGATTACTGAGACAGCGTTGTCACAGAAGGCGAACAAGGATCGATATGCTGGCGCAGTACACCAGGTCGCGCTTCGCTCGATCCACGAGGTGTTCGAGGCAGATCGCCGTGGCCTGATCAATACTATCTCGCTGGAGGTTGGAACGGAAACAATCGATCCTGCTACGGGGAGGAATGCCTACTTTGCGTTTGTGGCAATCAGTACTGAGCGAAACTCGTTTCTTGAGCTGAATCTAGCGAATGTCGTTCCCTCTGCGACACTTGACCTTCTGGGCGCAGCTGTCTCGAAGAACCCATTCGGGCTCGTGGCCGCAAACGCTGCGGGAATCCGTAGGTCATGAGCGACTCGAATCTGGTCTTCAATCCACCCCCGGGATGGCCCAAGCCTCCAGATGGCTGGACCCCCCCTAAGGGTTGGTCACCTGATCCTGCTTGGCCAGATCTTCCGCAGGGCTGGCAGCTCTGGCTTCCAGCGAATTTAAGCAATGGAGAGGTGCTTCTCGTTGAGGACAGGGAGCTCAAGTCCGCGTCCCACCCTGCGAATGATGAGGTAATGCATCCCGCTTCCACTTCGCAAAGCGATAGCGTCAATCGGCGTTCCGAATTTCTGGAAGCTGAGAATGCTGAATTAAGGGCTCAGTTGGTAGCTGCGGAATCAGCATCGAGTGACACTGTTCTGCTTGATGATGACTGGATCCTTCAGGATATTGGGATATACCGCTATCACCATCCTCTTGAGAATGCTGCTGCATACAAAGATCGCCTCGATAATCTCGGGAAACATATTGTAGACGTTGTTAAGGCCAAGAAGGCGATTGACATATCGAACATGTTTACATTTGACAACTCCTTGGCGAAAGGACGGAGAATGTGCGACAACCTCGCGAAGCTTATGCTTCGAGCGTACAACGCCGAGGTGGACAATAGCTTGCGATCATTGAGGGCTGGGAACGTTGTTACTGCAAAGAAGAGAGTTGAGGTATCCCGCGCGGCAATTATGAAATACGGGATGATGATGCAGATGCAGATCAGTGACTCGTTTCATGCACTACGTCTTGAAGAGATCGAACTGACTTCCGATTTCCTAATGAAGAAACAAGAAGAGCGTGAGGCAGCTCGTGAGGAACGCGCTCGGCTCCGTGAAGAACGCAAAGTTGAGGCCGAACTTGCCCAGGAAAGGGAAAGACTAGACAAAGAACGCGCTCACTTGATAAATGCCCTTGAAGCAATTCGGATCAACGGAACATCAGATGATGAATTAGAGCGGAAGCTCGTGGCTCTTGACGAAGCAATTGCCCAGAATGACTATAGAGTTGCAAACATTCGAGCCGGGTATGTGTACGTGATATCGAATCGCGGCGCCTTTGGCGAGAACATTGTGAAAATCGGCCTAACTCGTCGCCTGGAGCCATTAGACCGTGTTAGCGAACTAAGTGGCGCGTCGGTTCCTTTCCGTTTTGATGTGCATGGCCTCTTCTTTGCGGAAGATGCTGTCACTCTCGAAGCGGAATTGCACCATCACTTTGCCGATCGGCGGGTCAACCATGCCAATGCGCGAAAGGAGTTTTTCTTCGCAAGCCCTGCCGAAGTGCGTGCAGTCCTTGTTTCCAAGATTGGGAATCTCCTTGAATTTACGGAGCACGCCGAATCGACTGAGTATCTCCAAAGCGTTCGCTATTGGCCTGATCGACAAAGAGAGCTAAGGGAGTTCCAGGGACATAATTCGTAATTGCGGCGAGGGCCAGGTCTTGCAATCCTGCACTCGAAACCGCCGGAATCAGATAGAGTTTACTGTCGCAATGCAAGACCTGATCCTGAGCCTGGGCAGTCAAGGAGGGCAGAGTGAGATCAATCATCGATAGCCACATGCACTTGTCGAAGGATGGGATTGACGATTCGTGGGGATCAGCGCTCACTCAGCATATCGATGACACCTTGGTACTCATGGAGAAGCAAGGGATCATCATGGGCATTGTCGCGCATGGATTGCCTGCCGAAACGCTCGATCAAGTCGTGACGGATTACGGATTGCGGTTCAAGGGCCTGCTCCATGTGCTTGGGCAGAACATAGAGCAGAGTATTCGGGAGATTGAGCAGTACGGCGACAATCCCAACATCATCGGGATCAAGATCTATCCGAACAGCTTTGTTGGATCTGACTTCCGTAGTGTGATTGGCCCGGTCATCGAGCGAATCAAGACGAAGCCCTGGATCATCCAGATCCATTCAAGCCCGGTTACGGATGCGGATCTCGGCATTCCTCTCCAGATCGCTCTTTTCTCCCGTGAAGTGGATCTACCTGTAGTGATGGTCCATTCGGGTGGACCTCAATTCTTACAGCTCTCGGTATGGCTCAAGCATGGCGTGCCTGATAATCTCTACTTCGATACATCGGCGACCCAAAATCTGCTCTGTGACAGCCCCTACAACCCACATCTGAAATGGCTGCTAGACCTGATTCCCGAGGATCGACTTCTGTGGGGAAGTGACTATCCGGACTTCTCATTCGACGCAGCCATAGATGCCTGTAAACAGCTGGGATTCGGGGATGATGATGTGAAGAGAATCGCCTGGACGAATCCCATGCAATTGCTAAGCGAGCATACGAACACAGGGCTTCCAGAGTTGTCTTGAGGTCCACTCTCGGTGCAGACCTTGTATCGTGCTTTGGGGCAAATGTCTGCCTCCAAAGACGTGGGAGTGGTGCTCGGTGGCTCATGCGGAGTGAACTTGATCGAGGACGTTGTTGCTAGTGTGTGAGGACAAGGCCAGTGAAACATGAATGATATTCTGATCGTTACCGGTACTTGTGGCGTAGGCAAGTCCGCTGTGTGTTGTGGTTGGGCCAATCGACGCCAGGGTGCCTCTATTGAGTGTGATATGTTTCGAACGTGGATACGCAATCGCGAGCTACGGCAGGCTGAAGGCTATCAGGAACAGTTGTTGGCGAAACATGCAAGTGCTCTCGCTGAGGATTACCTGAAAATGGGACTTGGTGTTGCGATAGACAACGTTTGGACACCTAAAGGACTTGCCCTGCTGCATGATCGATTGCACGCAAAAGGGACTGTCAGGACTTTCTGGTTGAATTGCACATCCAACGAAAACCACCAAAGAGACGAACAGCGTTCGGGCACTGGTGTTATGGGTGTCAGAGTCGATGAACTGCAACGGGAACTTGAAGGAATGAATTGGTGTGAGTACGTCGTGAAATTGGACACTTCAGGACAGTCGCTTGATGAAACACTGGACCAAATTGACGAGAGCTTCAAGACCAGCTAATTCGTTTTCACTAGGTCGCGTGGTCACATCTGGATTCTTAGGATTCCCAAGTTCCGGAAACAACCTACTGAACCCATGACTGCACTTCATTGATCTGTCGAGCTGTTTGATGTATCTTCAATGTAGATACGGAGGTGCGTGATGAAGGCACAGGTCAGCAAGTGGGGAAACAGCCTTGCCGTAAGAATTCCAAGGGCATTCGCCGAGGATCTTGGCGTTGGGCAGAACTCCTCCGTGGAGTTGACTGTCGAAGATGGCTGTCTGCTCATTCGTCCATCGGTAGCACCGACATACGAGCTGGAGACACTTCTCAGATCTGCTACGCCCGAAAACCTCCACGGCGAAATGGATCAAGCCCAGGCTGTCGGCAAGGAAGCATGGTAGCGAAGACGGTTGCGCCAGATCGTGGTGATATCGTATGGATAAGTCTCAACCCGCAAGCCGGACACGAACAAGCCGGTCGGCGGCCCGTGTTGGTTGTCTCTCCGCTTGCCTACAACCAGAGGGTTGGCCTTGCGCTTTGCTGTCCGATCACAAGCCAGCAGAAGGGGTATCCCTTTGAGGTCGAACTACCTGCCGATGCGCTTGTTAGGGGAGTGATCCTGGCGGATCAGGTGAAATGCCTGGATTGGCGTGCGAGAAAGGCCGAGGTCGCGGGAACCGTGTCGAGCGATGTCATTGCCGAGACCCTCGGGAAGCTCGCTTCGCTGTTGCAGTAGGGGAAAAGGGAGCTGTCCTGAAAATTCCGCGGACAAGTACTCAGTTCGTCTATTGCAGATAGAGCCAAAGACCGGTCAGAGGGATCAATACGTGACGAGGGTCCAGTCCAGCAATCCAGTGCTCAGATCCTAGCTAGCGCTGGCCAGAAGGCGGTACCTAGTGGCTGCAGATTCAGATGGCGCAGGGTTCGGGGTAGGTTAAGTCTTGCGATCCAACTTCTAGATCGGCCGGAAGCCCTTCGCCCCGGAGACAAGGTCGGCCGCCAACCCGCCCTCGCCCGGTCCCCATGACCTCCTGCACAGTTGGAGTTGGCTACGGCTGTGTCTCTTCGATCACCGCGGACAGCCGATGGAGCTCGGCAATCAAGTGCTGCAACTCGTCCCGCCCGAACGCCGCGACTATCCGACAGGAGAACGCGGTCTGTTCCGGTGCGATCCTCTTGATCGCCGATCGCCCCTTCGCCGTCGGCGTGAGTAGGGGAGATCTCTTGTGCGCCGGATTGGGTGTGCTCTCGAGCATGCCCTCGTCGATGAGCCGATTGGCAACCCGTTGCACCGCCTGCCTCGTAATTCCCATCTGGCGGCTGATGCCGGCAGCGGTGAGCGGCTCTCGCAGAACGGCCCCGATCACCTGCCACCAGGCCACGGTGATGCCTGCGGGGCGGGTGATTGCCTCGCCCGCTCCGAGCAGCTGTCCGTTAAGCTTGAAGATGGCCAATGTCATCTCGCCGCCAAGTGCCGAGTCGTTAGCCACTGGCTGCTCCTTCCATCAAGCCAAAGAATCCTGCCGGGTCCTGCTTCCCGTACAGCAGATACCAGTTGGCGATCGTCTTGGGATCGTAGAAGCCCAGCCGATCGAAGATCTCCCTCGCAAAGTCAACCGGAGCGATACCGGAGGCGGTGATTAGGTTGCCGTCGGTCACGGCGCCCTCGTAGCGATAGCCGTCGGTCCCTGAGTAACTCTCAGATTCGAGTAGCTGAGGTGCATTCGATGTGTGCTGGACATCGTTGAGCAATCCCGCTCGGGCCAACCCGATCGTTGCTCCGCATATGGCCGCTACAGGCATGCCTGCGTCCAGAAAGCGGGCGGCCGTTGCGACGAACGCCATGTTCTCACCGGCCAGCCAGCTGTCTGCGCCGGGGAGGATCAGCATTGTGCTGTCCTCAGGCTCGAGGTCGTCCAAGACCATGTCGGGGGTCAGGGTGATCCCTGCCTTCGTGACGACGGGATCCATGGTCTCGCCGACCAGGACGACCCGGTACTTTGTCCCATCGGATTGCCAGTCACCTGAGCCGAGGTGGGCGAGTGCATAACCCGCCTCCCAATCGGCCCAGGTGCTGTAGATGCCTACGTGGATTGCCTTGCTCATTGATTCCTCCTTTGGAATATGACAACATGTTGGCAGAACGACAACGTGTTGTCAAGGGAACGATCTGATGAGCTAGCTGGAGAGCCTTTCGTAGGCCTCGACAAAGATCTCGGGTTCGTTCGATCAAGGGAGGTAAAAGAAACTTGACATCATGTCTAGACCTCTTTACAATGCCCATGTCAAACATACCTGACATTTTAGGAGGCTGTAATGTCATTCGAACAGAAACTTACTTGGGTTAATACGGCTACCACTGTGATCGTGGTAGCTGTGTATGCCTGGATTGTCGGCGGCCAGATCGCCGCCGGGCCAGTTGCCGATATCGCGTATCAGAAACCGATGATTATCGCAGTGTGCGCAATGATCGTACTCACCATCGCCGGGGCCATCGCTACGGCGATCGGCACTGCTGTTGGCATCGAGATCTCTGGCAAGGGGTCGGTCGACGACATCGACCGTAAAGACGAGCGAGACGTCCATATCAACCGGCGGGGCGATCTCGTCGGCTACTACGTGTCATCCGTGCTCATGCTCGGTGCCTTTACCCTGACGATGCTCGAGTTTCCGCATTTCTGGATTGCGAACGCGATGTTCGTCGCTTTCGTGATCGCGGGGCTTTCCAGCTCGGCGGTGAAGCTCGTCGCTTACCACAGAGGTTTCTAGCCATGGTTAAGCCGACGAAAGTCATGAACAGTATTCGGGCACTTCGATTCGCCGCTAGCGAGATGACGCAAGCGGACCTAGCGGACCGTGTCGGGATGACGCGTCAGACCATCATTGCCATCGAGCAGGGGCGCTACTCGCCGTCGCTCGAAGTGGCATTCAAGATCGCTCGCGTATTTGGCGTGTCGCTGGACGACGTGTTCCAGTACCCGGAGGACCCATCATGAAGTCGAAGACAGCTCAAGACGAACACAAGACCGCGAGCACGGTCCTGCTCGTAGGCGGCACCGGGCGTACTGGCGGGCGCGTTTTGCGGCAGCTTCTGGATCGCGACATTAGTGTCCGCGCCATTGTGCGCTCGACCGCGCGGCTGCCCGAAGGCGTGGCGGGCAATCCGCTTCTTACCGTCATCGAGGCCGACCTGCTGTCGCTCACGTCAGAGGAGTTGCGGTGCCACCTGGAGGGGTGCGACACCGTAATTTCGTGTCTCGGACATAACATTAGTCTGAAGGGCGTCTTCGGACGGCCATTCGATGTCGTGACGCGTGCCGTGTCGAACCTCACCCGCGCCGTTGAAGCGATGCAGCTGAGCAAACCGGTGCGTTTCGTTCTCATGAATACGGTCTCGGTGAATCGGCCGGCAAGGGCTGACACACGCCGCGGGATGGGTCAGCGTCTCTTCCTGTCCGTACTGCGCGGTCTCGTACCTCCAGCGCGGGACAACCAACGCGCCGCCGACTTCTTCGCCCACGAGATCGGGTCAAGCAGCCGTGCCATCGAGTGGGTCGTGGTACGACCGGACACGCTGCTCGATGGCGATGTCACCGAGTACAGCCTGAGCAGCGAACTCGTGAGCAGCATCTTCCGGCCCGACAAGACGAATATGGCGAATGTGGCGCATTTCATGTGCGAACTCACTACCGACGACCCCACGTGGAAGCGCTGGAAGGGCGGCATGCCGGTGATCGTGAACGGGATGGGGAGTGAATTGTCATGACGGCGACGAGACGCGCCGCGATCGCCGCCGGAGTACTGTTTCTCGTTGGCACTGCGGCAGGCTTGCTGAGCATCGTTGGTGCAGCAGACGGTCCGGACTACATGCGTGCGGTTGCTGGGAACGAAAGCCGCGTGCTCGTTGGAGCGTTGTTCCAGTTCATCACGGCCGCTGCGTACGTGGGCGTGGCCATCGTCCTGCATCCGGTGCTGAGGCGGAATGGACCGACTGCGGCTGCAGGTTTCCTGGGGTTCAGGATTGCGGCAGGAGTGCTCAACATGCTCGGGGCTCTCGTCTTGCTGCTGCTGCTTGACGTGAGCCACCAGTTTGTGGATGCAGGAGCACTGGACCCTTTACACTTTCAGAGTACGGGGGCCCTGTTGCGAAATGCGCGTGATTCGGTCAACCACGTTGCGATGATACTGGCTTTGTGTGCTGGTGACGCGTTGTATTACTGGGTCCTCTTCCGAGCGAGACTCGTCTCGAGATGGCTCTCGGTCTGGGGGTTCATCGGGCTCGCGCTCGCGGTGTCTGCAAGCTTCCTAGTCATGTGGCGTGTCATCGATGTCGTGACCACTGCCTACGTCGCCCTGACCGCAGTGCTTGCTCTTCAGCAGTTGGCACTGGCGGTATGGCTGATCGTCAAAGGATTCAACGTGCCGGAGGATCAAACGTCGCTGGTGTAGTAGTGTTCGAGCGCCAACACGTCGCCGGAACTGGCAAAACTGTTATTATTCGGTACTGATTCTTAGACCTAACGGAGAATGACAAAATGAAAACGTACAGAATGAATGCAGTAATGGCAGGTGCCCTCTATTTCCTGGGGACGGTCTTTGGGGTTCTGAGTGCAATTGTTGGCGGTGAAGTGCTTGCCTCAACCGTTGGCGGCAATTCGCTTGTCGGTGTGGACATGCTTGGCCTCGTTGCCTCCAGTTCGTCCCAGCTTACCTTGGGGGCGTTTCTCATCCTCATGATGGCGATCTCACTGGTGGCGATGACGATGTTCCTCTACCCGATCTTTAGAAAGGATAGAAAGGAACTCGCAGTGGGTATGTTGCTCTTCCGCGGGGCGTTGGAGGGAAGTTACTATTTGGCTTCGGTCCTTGGCTTGTTGACTCTGGTAGCCCTTGGCAACGAATACACTGCCGCCGGGGTTGCTTCGGAGGCTTTGCAGTCTATGGGCAATGTCCTCTATCAGTTCCAAGATTTCATCGGCCCGGTCGGTTCTATCGTGTTTCTGATTGGGGCTACATTCTTGTACATCTCCTTTTACCGTACCAAGCTGATCCCCCGCTGGCTTTCCATCTGGGGCCTGATCGGTGTGGTTCCGTATATGGCTTACGCCCTGCTGCATTTCTTCCACCTGGAACCTAGCTACGGGTTCTATTTGCAGATGGTGTTGGCCCCGCAAGAACTCGTGATGGGAGCCTGGTTGGTGATTAGGGGCTTCAATCTGGATGCAGTCAGGAAGTTGGATGAGGCGGCTTAGCCTCATCCAATCGCCCAGTTTCCGGGGTGAGTTGCGTCTTGTTCTTTGACCTTTGAAGTACTCTCGGGGCACCTGCAGCATTGGATCTTGCGCGGTGCTTCAATGCCGAGGTCTAAATCGAAGGCGACTCAGTTTGCCCCTCCAGAAAATTCCTGGCAGACTGGTGAATCCGATCCCGCATCAAACCGAGAGGGGCACAAATATGGCAAACAGGTGGCATGGTCATGACGTCTAGCGATCGATACCACGTGGATCTGTTCAAGATCAGCCTGGCCGCATTCGAGGACTCGCTACGCACTCGAACAATGATTCCAAGCCGGCGGGCACTCAAGGAAGAACTAGACTCGCGGTTTGCGAAGCTCGGAGAGCTTGGGATCGATAGCATGGCTGGTCTTCTCGCTGCGCTGAAATCAAAGTTTGCAGTTGCCCAAGTCTCTGATGCGACAGGGTTGACGATCGACTATCTCACCTTGCTGAGGCGCGAAGCCAATAGCTACCTTCCTAATCCGGTCCCGCTAGGCAAGTTCGCTGGCGTTGATCCAACCTGTGTGAAAGCGCTAGCTAGTCTTGGGATCACCAATACCAGGCGATTGTTTCGAGTGGCTGCCGAGCGTGCGGCACGGAATGATCTTGCGAACGAGACGGGCATCTCGATTGCGTGTTTGGACGAACTGATGTGCATGTCCGATCTGTCCCGCCTCTATGGCGTCGGTCCCGCTTTCGCACGTCTCCTCTACGATGCCGAATTCCGGACTGTCGAATCCCTGCGAGCGAGCACGGCCGAAGACTTGGTTCAACTTTATGAAGAGCGAACGGGAAGGGCAGCTGATTTCGGTGCCCATGAGATTCAGGTCACCCTTGAGCTGGCTCAATCGCTGGATATCGTTGTCGAGCTCTAAGCCGATTATGCGCCATCTGCAATGACCTAGGTCAAGTCCGAAGATGTTTTAGTTGACCACTTCCCGGGATTTCTGGCAGACTGGTGAATCCGATTCTGAATCCACTTTGGATTCCGTTTGGAATGCGACTGAGGAGGAGCGGTTAATGGATAAAAGCAGATGGAACGAAAGGTGGGCTGGCGTCTTCTACATCATTGCGACGCTGGCGCCGATATTGGCAGTTGCCTTTGTAGGATTCTTGGGAGGTGGTGCAGCTGGGGAGCCTATCCCAGACTATCTTGCCCAGGTGGCATCAGACGAAGGGGCCGTCATTATTGGCATGTTCATTGAGGTAATCTGGGCGCTGGCTGTGCTTCTCATTCCCATCGCCCTGTTCTCATTGTTGAAGAAGCATGGCGAGTCGTTGGCTCTGGGTTTCCTCGGGCTTAGATTCATTGAGTCAATGAGCGTGATTGTCCGCAGTATCTTCCTGCTATCCCTATTGACGTTGGGGCGGGAGTTTGCGGCGGCAGGAGCCGCAGAGGTTTCTCTCTTCCAATCCATCGGCTCGGTGCTCGTAACCACCCGCGAGTGGACTTTTTTGATTGGCTGTGGTCTTGTTTGGTCACTTTCTGCTCTGGTACTGAATTACTTGCTGTATCGATCGAGCTTGATTCCTCGATGGCTATCGGTTTGGGGCCTCCTTGGAAGCGGATTGTCGTTGGCGACCTATGCGGTGCAGTTCTACGGCATCAACATGACAGAGTGGTTGTTCTTCCCAATTGCTGCGCAAGAAATGGTCTTTGCAGTCTGGCTGATTGTTAAAGGACTACGACCATCAGTTGCTTCTCAATCCACGAAATAACGTGCAGGGAGTTTGTCGATAGCGGAGTTGGATTTCTGCAGACTGGTGAATCCGATGCTGAATCAGCTCGGTGTTTCCGGGGGTGAGATGGATGAAGGATGGGTTTGCTGGTGTGGCTGGCGTTGGGCAAGAGCGCGTTCGCCTTTTGTACCTTGACTGGCTGCGTGTACTTGCGATGCTGTCTGTTTTTCTGTATCACGCGGACAGGTTCTTCACCCTTGAGGGGTGGCACGTCCAGAACGCGACCAAGAGCTTGGCATCCCAGATTCACACCGACTTCTTCGGTCAGTGGATGATGCCGTTTTTCTTTGTCCTGTCTGGTGCGTCGATCGTGTATGCGCTGCAACGCCGATCGGGCTGGCAGTTCATCAAGGAACGCCTGTTACGGCTGATGCTTCCACTGGTTACCCTCGGCTGGTTTGTTCTGGGACCGCCACAGATATGGCTTGATCGTCTGACGAATGGTGCATTCTCGGGAACGTTCTGGCAATTCTATCCGGTGTACTTCAAGGGTGTTGACCAGTTTGGCGGCAATTTCGCCTGGCACGGTGTCCATATGTGGTATCTGCTTTATTTGTTCGTGATCTCGCTGTTGTGGCTCCCCTTCTTCCTTCCAATGAAGAAGACGGGTGTAGGTTTGCTCGCCAAGATGGCTCCCTTATTTGAGCGACCGTGGGCTCTGTTCTTACTGGCGCTCCCCGTTTCGGGAATGCGATTCCTTGTTGATGTTCTCGACGTGGGATTCATGCGAGGCACCGGAGGGTGGAGCCTCCTTTCCTACATTGCCTTTCTGCCCATCGGGTATCTGCTCTTCTGTACCGAGAAGACGCGGGAAGCCGTTCGAAAGGTTACGTGGATATCCCTAGGCTTGGCCATCGTTCTCTCCACGCTTGGCTTGATGCTAGATTACGTGTGGCAACCGTCGATCAGCACTCTCTCATTCCAGCATTATGGTGTTCGTTTGTTGGATAGTCTGCAGGCCATCTGTTGGGGCTTGGCGTTCATTGGCCTTGGGCAACGATTCCTCAACTTCAGCAACCGGTTTGTGAGGTATGGAAACGAGGCCGTGCTGCCATTCTACATATTGCATCAGTTCATCATGCTGTTGGTTGGATACTATGGCGTGATGCGCTGGAATCTGCCGATTCTAACCAAGTACGTACTCGTTCTGATTCTGTCATTTGTCGGGATCATGCTGCTGTATGAGTTCTTGATTCGCCGACTCAATCCGCTTCGGATTCTGTTCGGAATGCGGCCAAAGAGAAAGCCACGCTAGGCGTTGGCCTGCGTGTTTGCAGACGAATCATGGCTAACGGGAATGCTGTTAGATGAGAAAGGAGATCACGATGCAGAGACTGAAATCAACAAGGGTTTTGGCGATGGCTGTTTTTGCGAGCGGCATATTTGACCTCATTGGCGGTTTCTACTACGCAATTCTGGTCGGGATAGGCCGGAGCATCGAAAGCCCTCCGACGCATCCCTTCTACGCGATCCTGGTTGGGTCGTTCTTGTTTTGCCTTGCATACCTCCAACTCCTGTCCGCCGTCAACATCCGGCGCTATCTGCTGATTGTAGGTGCCGTGATTATGAGTCGGGTCCTTTATGCCGTTTTGCTGTTCGCCTATATGTTTTCTGTTCCTGATTTTCCGACGACGTTCTTGCCAACTGCCGTTCTCGACTTGGCTTGGACAGCTACTTACATTGTGCTCGTCTTGATGATCGATCAGCTGCGCCTGAGGGATTTATTCGTTCCCCACAAGGGAGACAGAGTGTGAGCATTGGACTTCTTCGGTTTTACGCGCCTGACGCCACTTTCCGGCGTACCGCCAGTCATCGACTACAGGAACATTTTCCGGACACGTCAGTGCAAGTCTGGCGCTCAACGCGCACGTGGCAATCGCGGTTGGCGCCCAACCGCCCCCGCCATAGCGCCTCGGTGAACCTCATGATGCGATACATGGAATGGGATTGCGCACTCTATCGGGCCGTGCAGGAACATGGCATGAGTCAAGCCGAGGCTGGTGTGCTTGTCGGGACGGTCATGATGGATGCCTATCGGCCGGTGCCGGCTGCCTTGTTCAAATTCTCACGGCTCCGTAGCGCCAAACGAGAAACCAGGGTCAAATGGCTGTTCGGTATGTTAACCCGGTACTTCTTCACCTCTCCGTTCCGTCATCATCATCTCCCCTCGGAGGAAGGCGTGGCGTTCGACGTCTCCCTTTGTCCGTTCGCCGACTATTTTAAGGACCAAGGCGTTCCCGAGCTCACTCCACATGCGGCGTGTAACCCGGACTATTGCATGGCGCGCGAATTTGGCATCGACTTGGTTCGTACGCAGACCATCGCGGATGGTGCTGCATATTGTGACTTCAGATGGAAATTCCCGGCATAAATCGAGGGACACATACCTTAATTCGTAAGAATCAGCGATCTATGCTATTCCGAAGGAACAGCGGTCTTTGCTAATTCGCAAGAGTCAGAATCTGTCACGATCTCCCAGTTGGAGGCTCGGGCTTCATCTTAAGCCGCTTTCCGCAGACCAAGTCCAGACTTCGCCTTCTGACAATCCTGATTCTCCCCTACAACAGGGCAATCACTAATGAGTAATCGAGTATGCTTTGGTTAACATGAACACACAATCGCTTATCTATCGAGCTGCTCAACCCGCATTCGAAGAAGGGTTGGTATTCGCTCGCTATCTCAATGAGGTGGCCGAGGGATTCATTCAACTCATGTACGGTCGACGATTCGCCGAAATCATCGCCACGGCATACTGTCATCCCGACCACGACTACTCCTTTAAAAACGTAACCTTTGCTGAACGTGACGAAGGCATCGTTGGAATGGCCGTAGGGTACACTGCCGAACAGCATCGCCGTTCTTCGGACCAGCCACTGAAGCAAGCACCTGGATACTCTGCCATGAGAAAAGCGACCGTAGGTGTACTCTGCGCACCACTCTTGCGAATTCTCGACACCCTCGCCGATGGTGATTTCTACCTCCTATCCATCGCTGTCGACGACGATATGCGCGGCGAAGGCGTTGGCTCCGCATTGATCGACTCCATTGAAGACCGCGCTCGCGCAAGTGGAGCAAGGCGACTCTCTCTCGACGTTTCAGCCAAGAATGAGGGTGCTCGCAGACTGTACGAACGCCGCGAAATGACCGTTGAATCGCAGTGGCCAAAACGCTTGGTCATACCTGGACTCAAGCTGCTTCGGATGACGAAAACACTCTGAGCCAAGGGTGCAGGTCTGATCTTGCCTGTTGATGTTACACAAATAGGGGATTCCGGCGTTACAGTGCCTAACAGGATTAGTCATTCAGCGCAAGCTCGTAACTAGCTGTCTTGAACTTCAGATTCTGGGGACATAATACTCAATTCATTGACTCTCTTGGGTCGAAATATCGTATCGCGCTGACAGAACAGAATGCCTAACCCTGAATAAGCTGGGAATAGTGCTCGGTTGCGCATGTGCAGTGAATTTGGTCGTGAAGCGACATGACTGTAGGCTGGGATGAGGAGCAGGAAATCCGCGGCTGTGCGCTCTGATGACATCCTGCGTGTTTATCCACTAGTCAAGGTTGGCTGGAGGGCATCGATGGACTATCGGGTTGATATCGATAACGAGAATGAGATTGTCCTTTGTACCTGCACTGGAGTACTTGATTTGGCATCCGCAAAGTCAATGACTAGAGATGTTCGCAAGAGAGCCTTTGGGCTGGGCTATCAATTGCTTCATGACGTAACTAATGTGTCTGTGGGGATAAAAATCGCTGACGCCTATTCCTTTCCGCTAGACATGGAAAACATCTATGAGGATTTCAAGCACCGCCAAGGCAAAGTGGCACTTGTTTACAAAGAGGATGCAGAGTTCTGGAAATTCTTCGAAACAACAGCGCGAAATGCCGGAGTGAGCATTCTGGTGTTTTGTGAGATGGAAGCGGCCATGAACTGGTTGATTGGAGAACAGCCTAGCTGACATCTCAGCGGGGGCAGGTCTTGCAATCTAGGACCCAATTTCACCAGCGTTAGCGAGAAGACATTCCCTTGATCGCGGCGGATTCGAGAACCGTTGCAGGTCGCGATTCCCGCAAGTACGGCATGCGTCCCATAATCTGTGGAACCCAGCACAGCCAGGTTCGTTCGAGAGTTCTCCTTCTCCATTGGGCTACTAGGGATGCCTGGCGCGAGCGGTTGACAGCTGGGACGCAGCTTCCTGAAGCGAACCGCCTTGGCAAGCCTCTACGAGTTGACAACCTTGTCATGCCTCGATAACAGTTAGAGGCATATCGACTGACTGCGAGAGCATGTACTGAATAACTCGAGAGAGGGTGAGAAGTTATGATGGATTTCTCTGCATATCGCGCGCTGTTCCCTGTTACCGACACCGTTGCTTATTTGAACAATGCGGCCGAGTCGCCGCTAAACACCAAGGTTCGTCAGCGGCTGGATGAGTACCTTGCGCTTGCCAGCCATCAACCTCAAAACAAGCCGAAAGTTCGGCCTGTTGTGCGACAGAAACTCTCAGAGATTTTTGGCGGAAGACCTGATGAATACGCGCTCGTTACTAGCACTGGCGTGGGAATAGGAATTGCGGCTTCGGGCTACAAATGGCAGAAAGGCGATAATGTCGTTCTTCCAGTCGATGAGCATTGGAACAACACCTTCCCGTGGCTAGCATTACGCGAGCGTGGCGTTGACATCCGTCTTGTGCCTGTCGACAAGGATCAGCGTGTCAATCCAGATGCGATTGCCGCTGTTGTCGATGACCATACGCGCATGCTTGCTGTTGCCGCAGTGCGCTTCAATACGGGATTTCGTGCCAACCTCAAAGCTCTAAGCGAAATTGCTCACGACAAGGGAGCCCTCTTGATGGTCGATGGGATCCAGGGAGCAGGCGTATTCCCTATGGATGTCAATCAAGAGGGTATAGATGTTCTCGCATGTGCAGGCTTCAAATGGTTATTGGGAATGCAGGGTACGGGGTTTCTTTATGTGAACAGTAGCGTCCAGGACCGAATCGGCGCGGTCCTGCCTGGGATGTTCGCTGCTGAGAATGATTCAAGGGAGCTGCGCTATTTGCCTGATGCTAGGCGTTATGAAACAGGCACCATTGCCAATTCACTCTTTCATGCTTGGACTGCTGGGCTGGAATTGCTGCAGGACATCGGAATAGAGACTATCCATACCCGAGTGCTTGAGCTAACTGACAGGATTATTGAGGGATTGCGTCTCAAAGGGATTGAGATAGTGTCTCCTGTCGAGAGGGTGGACGAACGCTCAGCGATACTCTCATTCACGATGGGTTCAGCAGAGGCGAACAAAGAATGTCACGAGAAGCTGAAGGCCAATAGCGTACTCGTTGCATTGCGTGATGGCCGAATTCGCGTGAGCCCCAATTTCTTCAATACTGAAGACGAGATAGACGCCTTCCTCGGAATGCTGTGAGAGCGTGGGCGATGACGATGACCAATGAAGCAGCACAACCAATCGACATAAAGGAGTCACAGCATGGCACGCTGTCGAATTACCGTTTTGCGAAGGATGATTAACGAGGACTATGCACAGGAGTATTGCGCAGATCCGAAAACCGGGGTCTGTGATGCATTCACGGAAGGCCAGGTATTCGACTTGAAATACCCGGTTAAGCCAGAAGGATTCTGTGAAGAGGCGTGGTCTGCCATCACCCGCTATGTCTTTGCGTTCTCTGTTGGCGGAGGCGGATTCTTCAATGGTGGCTGGATGAAGGCCGAGAACACGATGATTGCTTGCTGCAATGATGGCATCAGACCGGTCGTGTTCAAGTTGGAACGTATCGACGACTGAGCGCGATTGACGAGGGTGAACACAACTGTCCTTCGAGGAACATTGAGGCGCCTTCCGGCCCCTCGATCCTGAGGATAGGGCTGTAGGAACGTGCGCTGAAGTAACTGTCATGGTGGCAAATGGCCGATACTTGGATCCCAAACTAGCGCCAATTCGTCTCCTGGGCTAATCAGTAGAGGAGCACACATGATACGGATTGAGAGGGCTTTGGTAGATGACATTGAGAAGCTGAGACAGGTTGGCGTCCAGGCTTTTGCAGAAGATACGGAACGATACGGGGCCAGCCCTGCAGGCATAGACCTGATTGAGAATCACCGGACATGGATTGAGACCTATCACTATTACAAGATCCTTCTTGAAGAGGTGATCGTGGGTGGAATGCTTGTGATGCCAGCCGATGACGCCTACGAACTGGAAGCGCTATTCATCACTCCGAAATTCCAGAGTCAGGGGATTGGATCGCGGGCAATGACGTTCCTTGAGGAGGCCTATCCGAATGCCAAGAAGTGGGGATTGTGTACGGCCTATCTCAATGACTCGATTCGCCGCTTCTACGAGAAGCGCGGGTACGAGAAAGTTGGGCAAACCAAACCCGGAAACCACCCCGAAGTTCCCGACAAGGATTTCCACCTATTCCTATTTGAGAAGCGAGTAGGTTCAGCAGCCTCCAGCTCTTGATAATGACAGCCTTAAGGAGCAGCTATTGAACATTCATGATCAGGCCTACACTAATTCCGATACCGAATACCGCGATATCTGCGGGTTCCTGGATGCGCTGTCCGCGATAGAACCCAATATGCTGTGGGAGTCGGGGCGGATGAATTTCTGGCGCCAATCCGTTCACGCAAGCAAACCGCAGGATGATGCGTTCTTCCATGACAACGTCCGTATCTGGCGAACTGAAGAGGGTGAAATCATCGCCCTATGCATCTCAGAGTACGGCGGTAATGACCTGTTCATCGAAGTGCATCCTGAGCATCACGACCTCTATCCCGCCATCCTCGATTGGGTGGAGGATGTGTGGGCGACGAGTCGGGAGAACGCAGAGATCGATGTATTCGCCGAAGACTCGGTCAAGATTGCACAGCTCGAAGCGCGCGGTTTTGCCTTTGTCTCTCACTTCGAGAACAAACGATCCTATGATCTGAACCAGCTGGACCTCAAGGTCAAACTGGAAGAGGGTTTCTCGATTCAGACGTTGGCGGAATCAGGAGATATTGAGGGGCGAGTCGCCCTCACGCGGAATGCGTTCAACAATCCCACGTACATGGTCGAGAGGCTGGAGGGGCTCGTCGCTTCGCCTGATCATCACGATGAATACAACCTGATGGTGGTGTCTCCTGATGGGCAACTCGTTGCCTATTGCGTCGGTTGGCATGAGAATGCGCGAGGCGGATATGGATACATCGAGCCCGTGGGGACACATGCTGACTTCCGTCAGCGAGGCTTCGCCAAAGCCGTCATCACAGAGTGCTTTTCAAGATTGAAAGCAAATGGAATTCGATTCGTGGATATCGCGTCAACCGCAGAACCGAATGTGTCCAACTACCTCTACGAATCGCTCTCTCCTGTATCGAAACGAGAGGTGCACAAGTACGGCAAGCAGGTGAAGGCGTCGTAAGTGCTGACGATCGATACGCAGAGTTCTTAGACTACCAGTTCAGACCGATGCAGCAGAAAGGACGGACGAAATGAGTTTGCTAGGCAACTTGCTGTGGATTTTCTTAGGCGGAGGCATATTCCTGTTCCTGGAATATTTGTTCGGTGGTGTCGTCCTCTGCGCGACGATTATTGGCATTCCGTTTGGGATTCAATGCATCAAGCTGTCTCTGTTGGCGCTGATGCCATTTGGCAAAGATGTCGTTCAATACGAAAGACCAACTGGGTGCCTCAGCACAATCATGAATGTGCTCTGGATTCTTTGCGGTGGAATCTGGATCGCACTAACCCATCTTGCCTTTGCCATCCTTTGCGCGATCACGATTATTGGCATCCCCTTTGCCAAACAGCACATGAAGCTGGCAGCATTGGCGCTTACGCCGTTTGGCAAAGAAGTCACATAGAGGCTCAGACTCAGGCCTAGTTTCGGTGTGGACGATGGCGATCCTGTGCATCTCAGAGAGGACCCTATGACCCTACATTTGAGAGAAGCTGACTCCTCTGATGCTTCCTTCTTGAGAGAGATGCTTTATGAAGGTGTCTATTGGCGATCTATTGCAAACGGAACGAATCCGCCATTTGAGGAAGCTCTCGCAGATTCCAATGTCAGCAAGGCGCTGGCTGATTTGGGGAGCTGGGATGGGGACGTAGCCGTCGTGGCTCTGGTGGGCTCGGATCGAGCAGGCGCAGCGTGGTATCGATTCTGGAAGGATGACTACTGCATCAGAGGCCACATCGAGGAAGGTGTCCCTGCGCTCGTTATTGCAGTGCACAGAGATTTCCGACGGCAAGGCATCGGACAGCAGCTGGTTGAGTGGTTGATTGGTCATGCGTCGATGCAAAGCATCCCGAAAGTGAGCCTCATGGTGTCCAAAGACAACTACGCGAGGCGGCTGTACGAGAAATGCGGCTTCCGAGAGGTTTCGGACGAAGGAGACTCCGTCCTCATGTTGCGAGAGATCGAGCCAACGTAGTTAGACAAGATAGCCCTTAAGAACTGCCGCGCCGATTTCCGTGAGCTACACACTGTGGATTCCGGGGACGTAATACTCAAAGGCGGCTTGCGCTCTCGAATCTGCCGAGCGTGGTTTCGACCTCTAGTCACGCCTGGCGAGGCGAGATTGCTTTCTACTTTCCTCAACTGTAGGCTGGCGTGTAGAGCTTGCTGACGAGACGGCAGACGAAGTGCTTCCAGAGAGACGACAGAGAAACAAACGTACCTACTTCGCATGTGTGCATCATGACGATTAGCGGATGGTGACTATGGAGTACGAGATATCGCTGTCAGAGGATAGGACGTACGTAAGAATTCGGGTGTTCAAAGCGATCACTGGAGAGTTGGAGAAGGAGTTTGCGGGGAACGCAATCAGAGACGCCAAGGAACGGCAGATACACAAATACTTGGTAGACGTTCGTGGTACGCCAAACATCGCAACCTCGTCTGAGCAGTACTTTTTTGGGCACAAGGAAATGGATCAACTTGGGCTTGACAGAGGCTCAAGAATCGCGGTTCTTGTGGACGCCGAAGACAGTTCACACGACTTTGTCGAGACGGTTTTCGTGAATGCTGGCTTTGCCTGTCGCATATTCCGAGATAACGATGCTGCATTGAAGTGGCTCGCGGAGTAGAACATCAGGAGGACATATGAGCGCTCTCGATCCTCGAATTATCAATGCACTAACGTGCCTAGATCCCAACAAGGATCGCCCTTCATGTGCTGGAGCACCGAGTGTGCTCGGAGTTCTTCGCGGCGTCGATCACGTCTTTGCGTGTTGGCGACCCTATCAGGGCTGGCCTAACATTCGCGAGATTGGGCTCCATGTGGCGTTCTGGGAGAACTGCTTGTGCAATCGGCTCACGGATACAAAGAAGAGTCTTGGCCTCAAGATCCGGAAGAATGGCTGGGTTGTGTGGGCGGATTCTGTAGAGCCAGACGCATGGAAGGCTGATGTTGCGCTGATCAAGGATGTCCATACCAAGGCAGTGGCTGCTCTCGAAACCTTCTCCCCTTCTCGGCTAGATCAATGTATTGGCGCCAAGACCGTGCATACAGCGGCCTCTCATATTCTCGGTATAGCGATGCACAGTCTGTATCATGCGGGGCGGATGAAGATGATTAAGGAGCTGTACGTCGCAAGAGACAGCTAGCAAGCGGCTGATTGATCGAAGCCCGAATCACTACGCCCAAGGACTCGAAGACATCACCACAATTCCCCGCGTTACAGATGCACTTGTCAGCCACGGCTACTCGGATGCGGATATCTGTAAGATCCTCGGCGAGAACATTCTGCGAGTCTACAAACACGTCATGGGTTGAAGAGATGGGTTGGCTACCATGCAACCCTTCTTCAATCACAACAGAGAGCAACGTGGCCTCTCATGGGGCTTTCTGATGTGGCGAATCCTCTGAGAAGGTATCAAGATCTGATGATTGGCTGTATCAAGTGAAACGGGTGCTCAGAGGAATCCTGTCGTACAATCAGACAGCTTGAGTGACTGCACTCAAGTTCCTTTAGAGAATCTGACCTTATGTTCCGCTTCTCTATTGGATGTGCATGCGCATCGATGGTATCGAACAGGAATGGAAAAGAGACGTCGATTTGCGCCTGTGGACCTCCTTTGTTCGTGGGAGGTTAGTTTGTTCGAACACTAGCCATTGTTGGCCAAGGAGAGTTTGATGACAGAAGTTGCAAAACCGCTCAAGCGGCTGCGTTACCCGATTAGCGGCACATTGATGATGCTGTGCATCGGCAACGTGTATGCCTGGTCTGTATTCCGCAATCCGCTGATGGAGATGTACGGATGGACGATGGCTCAAGCGACGATTCCGTTCCAGGTTTCGATTGCAGTATTTGCTGTGGCCATGGTCTTTGCCGGCCGCTGGCAAGATAAATCCGGCCCTCGGCCAGTGGCGATGATAGGTGGCGTATTTATTGGTCTCGGCTTCGTGCTCTCTGGCCTGTTTAGCTCAACGCTGATTGGCATCATTATTTCTTTTGGCGTTGTAGCTGGTATCGGCATGGGTGCTGCCTATGTCACGCCGCTTGCCACTACCATCAAGTGGTGGCCTGACAAGCGCGGCGTCATGACGGGTCTGGTCATGATGGGGATGGGCGCTGGCGCGATTATCGGAGGACTCGGTGCGCCGCTGCTCATTGAGCGTATCGGCGTATCGTCTACATTCATCGTCCTCGGTATTCTCTTTGGCGCAGTCATCACTGCTGTTGGTTTGGTTCTTAAAGCCCCGCCAGCGGATACTGTATTCCCCGAGTCGACTGCCACAGCCGTAACCAAAGACAAGCCGGTCGCACAGTATCAATTCTCGGCCACAGAGATGCTGTCAACCCTCTCCTTCTACCTTATCTGGACGGCGTTTGTCATCGGTTCTGGCGTCGGCTTGATGGTGATCTCACAAGCCTCACCGATCGGCCAGGAGATGGCCGCCCTAACTCCCGTTGTCGCGGGCGCAGCGATTGTCATCCTCTCGATCTTCAATGGCCTTGGGCGATTGGCATTCGGCGCCATTTCTGACAAGATCGGACGAAAAAACACGTTCTTGGTCGCCTTTGCTCTTGAGATTGCCACTCTGGTGTTGGTTCTGCCCTATGCCTCATCGTTTCTTACCTACGCCGTCGGCGTCAGCTTGATCGGATTCACTTATGGCGCATTCATGGGCGTAATGCCCTCGATCACTGCCGACTATTTTGGCACGAAGAATATTGGAGTCAATTACGCGTGGGTCTATACAGCATGGGGCGCTGCCGGAATTCTTGGCCCGATGGTCGGAGTCATGATGAAGGGCGAGTGGGCTAGCTCATTCTATCTGCTTGCTGGAATTTGTGTTGTTGGTATGATCATTATGGCATTCACCAAGCCTCCAAGGAAGAGATTGGAGCAGGCAAAACCCTAAGCAACTAGCTAGATTGGTAGGACAACGAAAGCTCCCGCACTGCGGGAGCTTTCGTTCATATTAGCTAGTGGTTGCGTCGGAATCTTAATCAGCTAGCCGTCGCTCCCTATCTGTTGTCTTTCTCCAACAGCCGCATGATTTCTATCGCGACTTCTTGACCGGAATTCTGGTTTTGCCCTGTTACGAGGGTTCCATCGACAACCACATGCGTGGCAAAGGTGTCGAGAAAGGCCGTCCTGCTCTCATAGAGGGCGTTCAGTTCTCGAAGCTCTGTCTCGGGATGCTGAGGTGTCATCCCAATACCCAACTCCTTAATCTGTCGATTGGTCACGCCTGTGACTCTTCGGCCTTCGAGAAGCGGTCTCCCGTCCTCATCCACAGCGCGAATCAGTCCCAGCGCTCCGTGGCAGACCGATCCGAGAATAATGCCGTTTGCATAGGCCTGGGTGACTTGCTCTCCAAGATAGTCGGAGAAGCCGAGATCATATGCTGCTCCCCATCCTCCTGCGAAGTAGATTGCGTCGTAGGCCGCAAAATCTATCGCTTGAATGGATGGCGAATTGAGAACCTTCTGGAGGTAATGAGCATCACTTTCGGAACGCTTGTCAGCCCAGCTCTTCAATGGCCAGCGCATAGAGATTGGCTCCATGGGAATGGCGCCACCTTCCATGCTGGCAATGTCTACAGTGATGCCATTGGCGAGGAATTCGTAGTAGGGAATTGTCACTTCCGAGGCATAGACACCCGTAGATTTGCCGCCCTCCCCCAATTGGGATTGGCTGGTCGTGATCATCAGTACGCACTTTCCCGACAAATCCATAGACTCATATTCCATGTGTGGATGGAGTCCCATCTGCGTCAGAATTGAGGGCAGGGTCAGGGCTGTGAGTGCAGCGAATCCGGCAAGAGATACGCCGATGATGAGAAGCAGGCGATTCATAGGCACACTCCTACGTACGATCTTCAGATGTGGTAATCCCCATCTATAATAGGACAAAGATATCCGAATAACAGCGCGAGCGCCATGGAAGTAAGCGGTGTGTGGCGATGGTGCCTAGGCGCGCATGTTGTCCCTTTCTTATCTTGCCTGGTACTTTGTTGTGACCAAGTGAGAAACCTGGAGAATAGCGCTCTCATGAAATGGAAGCCTCTCTTCTCCAGCCGACTGCCGTGAATCTTGCTTCTTCCAATCGACGGCAAGCCACCTACGACACGAGTATTCAGTTTTCCCTCTAGGCAGGCCCCTTGCAGCCGCATAATCAGGGAGTATATTCAGGTTGCCTCCGTCCCAAGGTATCTGAGCCAGAGAGCCAATAGAAGGCAGAAGCAAAGGCAGAAGCAAAGGCAGAAGCAAAGCAAGAAGCGAAGGCCAAAGAATCTGCGAAACGATTTGACTGCCGAGCGAAGGATGTGTCTCTGAACCTGGGCTTGACGTGTCGATGTCGAAACAGGCTACCTACATGAAGTGGGAGGCCTTAATTTTTGCGAGATGCAGATGAGAATCCGATCTCTAGCTGGAAAGCCTGGTTGGCGAATCCAGGACTACTTCGATCTTGGCGTGATTGGGACAACTCACGGACTGAGCGATGGCTTTTCGGGACTGCTCAAACCGGTATTGGTTCTGATCGTGCTGGATTTGGGGTTGACGACGTTCCAAGCGGGGATGCTACTCAGTATCTTCAGCGTGACGACCTTCCTATTTCTCTATCCCCTTTCTCTACTGGCTGACTACAGCGGTCGCAAGAAGGAAATCCTGATCCTTGGTCTTGTCGTCGCAACGATTGCCTTTTTTGCAATGCAATGGGCGCCGAGCTTCGCAATGGTCTCTTTGTGTGCATTCCTGGCAGGAGCTGGGAATGCTACGTTCCATCCTTGTGGTACGGCACTCACCACAGAACGCTTCACCAAGAATCGATCCTATGCAGTCTCGCTCTATAGCATGATGGGCAATGCTGGAGCAAGTCTCATGCCCATTGCGTTGTCGATGCTCGCTGTAGCCATTGGCTGGCGCTCGGCAATTTCGATTTGCGTGTTGCCGACGGTTGTACTGCTTCCGTTGGTTTGGCTTCGATTCCGAAACGCGCCCGTTTCAAGAGCCGTGGGCGATACAGGTCAACGGAGAAGTCCTCACTTGTGGAAGCAGGTGATGTCCTTGAGTCGCCTGGTCCTGCAAAATCGCAACGTGGTGTTGTTGGCGGCTGTGTATGCCTTGGCTGGAATGGGGACAGGTGTGTTGACGGGGTTTCTGTCATTGCTGGCCTTTGACCGTTTTGAGCTCAATACAACGGCGATTGGGGGAGCTCTTTCGCTCTATTACTTGGCGGGTGTTTTTGCCAAGCCATTGATGGGACATCTATATAATCGGTGGGGTGCGCGAACTGCATTATGGATTCCATTGGTGCTTTCAGGGACGCTGACGCTCGGAGTTGCGCTAACGCCCTGGCAAATTAGCTTTGTGCCTATCATCGTCTTGCTAGGTGCCACCATTCCCATCAGCCCGATTATCCTAACAGCAGCGGCTGACCGGAGTGATCGAGTCGCGATGGCCTCTTCCATTGGGTTCATCTATACCTGTCATGGACTGGGATTCATCTCGCCACTGATTGGCGGCTGGTTGGCCGAACTCTACAGTTTAGAGCTATGCTACATCTACGCGGCCATCGTGTTGTGGATTGGCGCGGGTGTTGCCTTGTTGCTGCCGAAACAACAAGCATTGCCAACGGATGAGACTGTTCTTCTGAACTGACCTGCTTAAGTTGTCCGCACTTGACATCTGTCAGATCGCTGCCAACACTAGATAGCTTGATTTGGCATGGCTACTTAGGAGGGTCCAATGGAATTGGGTGCGTTCTCGACTAGCTTAACTGTTAAGGATCTGCAAGCGTCCAAAGAGTTTTACGAGAAATTAGGATTCACAGCCTTTGGAGGCGATGCCTCGCAGAATTGGCTCATCCTCAAGAACGGCGACCATGTGATTGGTCTCTTCCAGGGAATGTTTGAGAACAACATGCTCACATTCAACCCTGGCTGGGATCAAGGTGGGAACGCGCTCAATGCCTACACAGATGTGCGCGATCTTCAGCGGCAGCTGAAGGCACAGGGTGTGAGCCTTGAGAGCGAAGCCGATGAATCAACCGTAGGACCTGCGAGCTTCGTGGTCAACGACCCTGATGGGAATACTATTCTTATCGATCAACACGTCTAGGATAGGCCTGATGTATGGGCTTCGACGTTGAACCCTCAGTATGCCAGAATTCGCTGTCAATCGAATTGGGAGGCTTACCTATGAAGAATCAGAGCCTTAGATATCGGCTACCTGTGATGTTGTCCTGGACGATCTTGTTTCTGGCGTTGTTTCTTGGCGCGGCTCCCCTTTACCCGCCGGTTTCGCCTGATGTTGTTGCTGACACTGATTTCTCGGTTGCCCGTGCGCTTGATCATATCGAGGCCATTGCCCGTGAGCCTCGTCCGATGGGGAGCCTAGGCAATCAACGAGGGCGAGACGAAATTACTGCGCAGCTCCGCGCACTGGGGCTCGAGCCGGAATTCCAGGCTTTTCACGCGGCGAATTACTATAGCCCAATGGGCGAATCGGTCGAACTCGTAAACATTCTGGCGCGCATCCCTGGCACGGCATCGACCGCGGCGATTGCTCTGATGGGGCATCACGATACGGTTCCTCACACGTTGGGGGCGAACGATGACGCAAGTGCAGTGGCCATTTTATTAGAGGCCGCACGTGCAATCCTCGCCGGTCCTGCCTTGCGCAATGACGTGATCCTGCTCTTCACGGATGGAGAGGAACCGGCGCCGCGCTTCGGCTCGTCGGCTTTTGCCGGTGCACATCCGTGGTTTGACGGCATCGGGTTTGTGATCAATCTTGAAACGATTGGTTCCGGGGGACCTTCGATTGTAGTTGAGATGAATGGTTCCCGTGAATGGATAATCGATCAGTATGCCCGAGTGGTTCCTTATCCAGTGGCCTTTTCCTTCGTCACTGAGACCGCGGAACTGATTGGCGGCTCTAACACTGATTTTTCTACGTTCAGAGATGCTGGCGTTGCGGGTATTGGATTCGCCTACATGACTGGATCCTCGATTTACCACACAATGGAGGACTCTCTTGAACGGGTGAGCGCACGCAGCCTCTACCAACAAGGCGCGAATACGCTCGCCCTTTCTCGGCACTTGGGCAACCTCGATTTCAATCTAGACAAACAGGCTTCGAAGTCTGTGTTCTTCACGATTGGCCGTTTCCTGGTGATTCGCTATCCAGCTTCGTGGGCGGTTCCCATTGTCCTGTTAGCGGGAGCGATTCTGATTGCGGCTGCGTGGCGATATCGTAGTTGGCGACAAGTCATTCGCGGTCTTGTGATCACGTTGGCGACGGGTCTGCTTTCTGCAGCTGTTGCCAGTGGTATCTGGACGCTATTGGGGGATTGGCGTAGCACCATGCGCATTTCCGAGAGCTACCTGTATCTGGTAGGGCTTGCCCTTCTGACCGCAGGGATCGGAGTTGCCATGGCTCGTCTGTTGAAACGCAGGATCGGCGCAGGAGCAGACGCCCTCGGAGTGGTCATTTTGTGGTGGTCTCTGGGATTGCTCACAGCAATCACAGTCCCAGGAATGAGCTATTTGTTTGCGTGGCCTGCATTGGCGGGTGGGGTAGCGCTGCTGTTGCCGTTGAACAAAGCTTCCGCAAAATGGGGCGGCCTAGCTTGTTGGGCAGTTGTGTCCGCTGCGATACTGATCCCGCTTGTTCCGGCTATCGACTTCTTCTATCAGTTTGTGCAGCCAAGGCCCGGAAATCCTGACTCGCAGGTCCTTGTACTAATTGCCATCCCGATCCTGCTTGTTTCGTTGGTTATTGAACTGTTGCGAGTATTTCGTGTTCGCTTCACGCATGAAGCAGACCCATCTGCCTGACTAGAGTCGAACCTAGAGGCGTGAGCGGATACAGAGTGAGTCTAACTGCAAGTGTCTGTAGGTACTCCGCACATTGACGACAGAACTGCGCCTAGTTGGTGGTTGCCAACAACAAGTGGAGCAGGCGCATCACACAGGGCAATGAATGCTCGAATCTTGTGCCGAAGTCGCAGTTCCACTTGTTTGATCAATACCCCCTCCGCAGAGTAGTCTGGTTAACCTAGCTTTGCGTGGCTCGGTGTGGAGAACAAGGGACTGCCGTCCTCCTAATTCGATAGGAATAGGGTAGCTTGAGAAGGACTATGCGAGGGCAGCGATTCGGGTGAGGCCTCGCTAGTGATGTTCGGTGTGGGCAAGCAGGGGGGAATATTGAATCGAGACAGAACAAATGCGAGATGGGCCGGCGTGTTCTACATTCTTGCGACCGCCGCGCCAATTCTAACTGTTGCCTTCATAGGGTTCCTCGGAGGAGGCGTCGCTGGTGAGCCTGTCGCTGACTATCTGGTCCAGGCGGCAGCGAATGAAGGCCAGGTCATCATGGGGATGTTTGTAGAAGTGATATGGGCTTTGTCCGTCCTCTTCATTCCAGTGATGTTGTTCTCCATCTTGAGAAAGCACAGTGAGACGCTGGCACTCGGGTTCCTTGGTCTCAGATTTATTGAGGCAGTCAGCGCAATCATTCACAGCATTCTCTTGCTCTCCTTGTTGACATTGGCTCGGGAAGCCGCAGCAGCCGCAGGAGATGTGTCCTACCTCCAATCAGCGGGTTCATTGCTGTTGGCGGCACGTGAGTGGACGTTCATGATCGGATCTGGAATCGTTTGGTCTCTGTCTGCTCTGTTGTTGAACTACTTGCTCATTCGATCGAATCTCGTTCCGCGATGGCTATCCCTCTGGGGCCTCATTGGCGGAGCTCTGTCGTTGGTCGCCTATTTGTTGCAGTTTGTTGATGTTAGCATCTCGGAATGGGTGTTCGCTCCCATTGCCGTGCAGGAGATGGTGTTTGCGGTGTGGCTGATCGTTAAAGGGTTCAATGCATCCGCGCTTGCCTCACAGACTGGTAAATAGACGGAGGAAAAATGAAATCAGACGCAAATACAGCAAGGTTGGCCGGTGCCGCATTCTTGCTCGTTCTTGTGACGAGCGCCGTCGGAGGAGCTCTCAGATTATCCGTTGCGGGAACTGGTAGTGTCTCCGATTTGCTCCTGGGCATTTCGAGCAATCTTGAAACATGGCGATTCAGCACGGTTTTGGATTTGTTTACTAGCGTCGGCATTGTCATCTTGGCGATCTCGCTCTACGGGGTCTTCAAGAAGCAGAACAAGCTGTTGGCAACGGTAGGTCTAGGATGGTGGTTGGCAGAAGCGATTACGCTAGCAGTGAGCAAGCTGGGATCTCTGGCATTGATTCCATTGAGTGCAGAGTTTGTTGAAGCCGGCGCTCCAGCTTCGTCTGTCTATCAAACACTCGGGCATTTCTTCTATCACGTCCTCGATCGGCAGGGCAACGATATTCACATGCTGTTTTACAGCTTGGGTGCCGTTTTATGGTTCGCTATGTTTCTTCGAGCACGATCGATTCCACGCATTATCTCGATTCCTGGATTGATCATAGAGGTGGTTGGCTTGGGGGGAATGGTTCTACTGTTGTTTGGTTTCAATGTGAGCATGATGCTCTTCTACCCCATTGCCGCGCTCGAACTTGCTACGGGCCTGTGGCTACTGATTAAGGGCACCAAGCACCGTTTGCTAGCCTAGGTTATTGGCCTAATGGACAAGCGTTGTTTGGAAACACTGGAGGGTGTATCTCGGAATTGAATATCCAAAAATACCGCGAGGCCTACTTCACGGATCCAAGACCTGAACAGCACTACTGTTTTCGCGGCTCATTTGGGGTGACGCTTTTTTTTGAGGATTTCGATGCCGCAGCCGAGTATTACGAGCAGGTGCTGGGGCCGCCAGCGTATGTCGAGGGCAAGGGTACGAGGGGATGGGAGATTGGAGGCGGGTGGCTTACATTGCTTCGAGGCACTTCCGGCAATCCGACGAATATGGAAATTACTCTCCCCGTGGATACTCCTGAAGAAGCTGAGCGGCTGCAGAAGGCGTTCATTGATGCCGGAGGAACAGGCCCACCGCCATCAGATGAACTGATGTATGAGCCGGTGCGATTCTGCTCTGTGTGTGATCCACTGGGCACAAATCTGCTGATCATAGCTCGTCTCGAACCGCTACCCGAGGATTGAGGATAGTGTTTGAGTAGAAACGGCCCAACACCGCTTCTAGGCTACATAGGGGATCTATCAAATGGACTCAGTGAATGGATAATACGCAGGAGTTGCTCGTGCAGCTCGAGTTGGCAGTCGCCGAATGGGTAGACCTCTACCGAAGTCTGGGTGACACGAGCTTCTTGGCAAGCACGTCTTGGACAGCACGAGATGTTCTCGTTCACATCGTTTTTTGGCACGAGAGCTTTGCTCGCAACGTCAGCGACCTAGCCAACGGCGTGAAGCCAAAACCTCTCAAGGGAACTTATGCACAACTGGGGCAACGTGGCGCTGAGGCGTTTGCTGACTTCTCCATCGATGAACTCCTTGGGCGACTTTCCGACGCTCAGAAGACAATAGGTGACTCAATCTGCAATCCGCGCGTCACGCTGATCCCCTATAAGGTGGGGTCCAGAAGCTATGCGCCTGCTGAACACCTGTCGGTTGTTACCGATCACATCCGCGACCATCTCAAGAAGCTACGAAATGCAGCAGCAGCCGCTGCGGGCGGGCACACCGCAAAAATCGCAAGCCCGTACTGGGGGCTTGAAGTGAGAGATGCATAGATGATGAAATTGGAGATGAAGGACCACAAGAAACTGCTACTTTGGGCCGCTGATTGTGCAGAGCATGTGCTCCCTTTCTTCGATGCGAAGAACAAGACAGACGATCGTCCTTGGGAAGCTCTCGAAGCAGGCCGAGCCTGGGCGCACGGATTCGTTGCTTGCGACAAGGTGCGCGTTGCAGCCTCTGCGGCTCATGCGGCGGCTCGTGATGTCAATGATCCTGCTGCCAGTGCAGCGGCACGAGCTGCCGGACATGCAGCGGCAACTGCCCACGCTGCTGGACATGCGATTCATGCCGCTGCGTATGCTGTGAAAGCAACTCGATACGATGCACATCCCAATCAAGCTGATCGCGTCGCCGCTGAGGAACGTGATTGGCAAATCGAGCATCTTCCCAAACGCCTTATGTCTGTAGTCTTCCCTTAGAACCGCAGGCTCAGCCATTGCGATATCCGATAGGACGCTCCGGCAACTAGCATTGCCAGTTGCTAGGAGAAAAGGAACCCGAAAACTGCATTGAGTTCGAATGAAGAAGCCCTAGCCTGCGCTGGGGCTTATTTTAGGCGTGCTTCTATCCACGAATAGCGGCTTGAGCTTCTGCAAGACGCACACAACGCATTTCACCTGCCTGAACAGGGGCCCAAAGTGAGAGATGAATAGACGATGAAACTGGCGATGAAGGACCACAAGAAACTGCTGCTTTGGGCCGCTGATTGTGCAGAGCATTTGCCTCAATTGAGTTGCGTTCACACTCTATCTTCATCGAGTAGTCACATTGACTTGATGAATTCCGTGCAGACTCTGATTTGCGCTTGACGTTGTACTGAGCAACTGCCGGAAGCTGGAAGAAGAATGAGAAAGGTACTGGTTCAAGGAGAGAATCATGAGGAATTTCATCGTGCTGTACCGCGCACCCGCGGACATGATGTCCATGGCTGCGGAAATGACGCCGGAACAACGTACCAAAGGCATGGAGGCTTGGATGGATTGGGCAAAGGGGATTGGCGACGGTTTAGTGGACATGGGAGCGCCCTTGGCCAATGCGCAGCTGCTTAGTCCAGATGGATCAAGTGTGCAAAGCGGAACGGATGTGGCAGGATACTCAGTTCTTCAGGCCGAAAGCATGGAAGAAGCAAAGGAGCTGCTCAAAGGACATCCGCACTTAGCTTGGAATGCTGCCTGCAGCATTGAGGTGCAAGAAACGATGCCTATGTAGGTGTGCTTCGGATTTCTAGATAGGACTTCGCCCATGACCTATCGACGAATGGAAGCGCGTGTGCTCAGATATGGGAACGGCAACTCGATAAAAGCAATCGAGTTGCTTGGAGAAACGAGAGAACTCGTTTCTCTAGGGTGTATTTGTAGCTGCGAACTCGACAAACGCATCGAGTTTCTATGAGGAATCCGGGAACTCAAAAAGCATCGAGTTCCTATGAAGAAGCCCCAGCGCATGCTGGGGCTTCTTCTGATTTGGCGTGCTATGAAGCTTCTGTTCTAGCTTCGGATTGCTGCCTGTATGCGCTTGGCAACGGAATGCCGAGGCATCCGTTGCTTAGGAGAACGCCGAGCAATTCCCGGCGTTCTCTAGCAGCTCAATTGCTATCCGCGGATAGCTGCTTGAGCTGCTGCAAGGCGGGCAACTGGCACGCGGTAGGGGCTGCAACTGACGTAGTTGAGTCCCACTTTGTGACAGAAAGCGACAGAAGAGGGTTCTCCTCCGTGCTCACCACAGATGCCAAGTTTGATGTCAGGTCGCGTCTTGCGTCCCAATTCACAGGCCATGGACACAAGCTTGCCTACGCCGGCTTGATCAAGGACTGCAAACGGGTCCTTGTCATAGATGCCCATCTCGACATAGTCCTTGAGGAACTTGCCAGCATCGTCGCGTGAGAATCCGCATCCCATCTGGGTGAGATCGTTGGTCCCGAAGCTGAAGAACTCGGCTTCGGTGGCGATCTCGTCAGCAGTCACAGCTGCTCGGGGAACTTCTATCATTGTTCCGACCATGTAGGGAATGTCTGATTTGGTCAATCCGTTGGCTGCCAGCACTTCTTCGGCAACGCCCACTGCGAGTTCGCGCTGCAGGGCCAATTCCTTTACGTGGCCAACCAGCGGGATCATGATCTCGGGTTTCACGGGCGTGCCCGATTTGTGAACATTGCAGGCGGCTTCCATGATGGCGCGAACCTGCATTTCGGAAATCTCTGGATAGATGATTCCCAGGCGGCAGCCACGATGTCCGAGCATGGGGTTGAATTCATGAAGCGATTCAACCTTCTCTCGAATGACATCGGCAGATACGTTCATCACATCAGCGACAATCTTCTGACCTTCTGCATCATGTGGAAGGAACTCATGCAACGGTGGATCGAGCAAACGGACGGTTGCAGGCAATCCCTCGAGCGCCTTGAAGATGCCCTCGAAGTCGCTGCGCTGCATCGGAAGAAGCTTGGCCAGAGGTTCTCGGCGCCCGGCTTCATCTTCAGCCAGAATCATCTCGCGAACGGCGATGATACGATCGCCTTCAAAGAACATGTGTTCGGTTCGAGTGAGGCCGATGCCTTCGGCTCCGAACTTGACGGCAACGGCAGTGTCGAGCGGTGTGTCGGCATTGGTACGAACGCCGAGAGTTCGGAATTCGTCTGCCCAGCCAAGAAGTGTGCCAAAGTCGCCTGAGACTTCAGGCTCGATTGTGGTGATATCACCCTTGTAGACGATACCGGATGTTCCGTTGAGGCTGATCGATTCGCCTGCCTTAACGACTTGCCCCCCGACTGTGAATTGCCCCTTGGCATAGTCAATGGCGAGTTCGCCAGCGCCAGCAACACAGCACTTGCCCATTCCTCGAGCAACGACGGCTGCGTGGGACGTCATACCGCCACGTGCAGTAAGAATGCCCTGGGCTGCCACCATGCCACCAATGTCTTCAGGGCTGGTTTCGATACGAACAAGGATGACCTTCGTGCCAGCTTCCGCTGCTGTCTCGGCTGCTACAGCAGAGAAGACGACGATTCCCGAGGCACCGCCCGGACTGGCAGGCAATCCCGTAGCTAGGACAGGAGCTTGCGCTTCAGCTGCGGGGTCGAACATAGGGTGAAGAAGTTGATCAATCTGTTCAGGTTCGACTCGAAGAAGAGCTTCCTTCTTATCGATCATGCCTTCTCCGACCATTTCCACAGCCGTTCGCACAGCGGCAGCAGCCGTTCGCTTTCCGTTTCGCGTCTGAAGCATGTAGAGGATGCCGTCTTCGATGGTGAATTCGATATCCTGCATGTCTTTGTAATGCTGTTCAAGCTTGGCTCGAATGGCGATGAGCTCGCCATAGATGGCAGGCATCTCGTCGTTCAGTGCCGAGATCGGCAGCGGAGTACGGATGCCGGCGACAACGTCTTCGCCCTGTGCATTCATCAAGTACTCGCCATAGAACTCATTCTGTCCAGTGGCAGGGTCTCGGGTGAATGCAACGCCCGTACCGCATCCGTCGCCCATGTTTCCGAACACCATGGCTTGTACGTTGACGGCTGTGCCAAGCAAACCCTTGATGTCGTTGATCTGTCGATACTTAATGGCTCGCGGATTATTCCAGGAGCTAAACACGGCTTCGATGGCACCCCACAGCTGCTCTGTTGGATCTTGCGGGAACGGTCGGCCTGCGTGTTTCTCAATGGCTGCCTTGAAGCGAGAGACCAGTTCCTTGAGATCTTCGGCAGACAGGTCCGTGTCAAGTTCGACACCCTTCTCAGACTTCACTGCATCGAGGATCTGCTCAAACGGATCATGATCGCTTTCGGTCTCTGGTTTGAGATCCATGACGACGTCACCATACATCTGCAGCAATCGGCGATAGGAGTCATAGGCAAATCGCTCGTTGCCTGACTTAATTGCCAGTCCTGCAACGGTTTCGTCTGTCAATCCGAGGTTAAGAATGGTATCCATCATCCCCGGCATGGACACGAAGGCACCGGATCGGACCGAGACGAGAAGTGGGTTCTCTGTGCTACCGAATGTCTTGCCTGTGGCGGCTTCGAGTTTTTTAAGATTCTCGGCGACTTCATTGCGTAGGCCGTCGGGATACGTGTTGTCATGGTCAGCGTAGTAGCCGCAGACCTCCGTAGTAATGGTAAAGCCAGGGGGAACAGGGATTCCTAGCTCTGACATCTCGGCTAGATTGGCACCCTTGCCGCCCAGCAATTCCTTCATGGTTGCATTTCCGTCAGTTAGATCTTTGCTGAAGAAGAAAACGTTCTTTCCCACTTCGTGCCTCCTTTTCATCCAATCCGTAGGTTTGTTTAATCACTGTCAAAGAGCGCTTCAGCGAATTCTGCTGCTGAAAACGCATGTAAATCTTCTGCTGTCTCACCGACACCAATATGTGTCAACGGGATATGAAGAGCATCCCAAATGGCAAGGACGACGCCACCCTTCCCTGTTCCATCGACCTTGGTCAGTACGATTCCAGTTAAGTCGATGGCCTCATGAAAGTGGCGCGCCTGCGAAATCCCATTTTGTCCAGTCGTCGCATCCAACACAAGGAGCCGCTCATCTGATCCTCTCCCCAATTTCTTGACGACGGTGCGCTCAATCTTCTTCAATTCTTCCATCAGATTGTGCTTGGTTTGGAGTCGCCCAGCAGTATCCACAAACAGCACACCGCCAGTTCGAATGGCGTGATCGACGGCATCAAATACAACGGCAGAAGGATCGGCTCCAGATTGATGGCGAATGAAATCAACGCCAATCCGATCCGCCCAGATGCTTAGCTGCTCGATGGCAGCAGCGCGGAATGTGTCTGCTGCAGCAAATGTAATGGGTATCTCGGGATGATCGGCTCGGATTTGCGTGGCTAGCTTGGCTATCGTCGTTGTCTTCCCAGCGCCATTGACACCTGTCATAGTGATGACAGTAGGCTGATCGTCCGAACGAAGTGACAGAGTCTTCTCGATCCCTTCCAAGCGTTCCTCAATGACAGTTCGAAGGACCTCAATCGGATCTGTCGCCTTCCGAGACAGTGCCGCTTGCAGTTCATCGACAAGGGCCATCGCTGTCTGGGCGCCGACATCCCCAGCAATGAGTGCTTCTTCAAGCTGTTCGACGTCGTCTGCAGAGAGTTTCTTTGCACCTCGCAGCACTTGTGAAACTGTGCTCGTGAATCCTGTTCGAGTCTTGGAGAGTCCTGCTTTCAAGCGGTCGATCCAAGCCATTACATTTCCTCCGGCGCGTTCATGCCTAGGATGCTGAGGCATTCGCCCAAAGCGATCTGGATGGCGTCTAGTAGCGATAGCCTAGCAGTCTGAAGGCGGGCGTCGTCTGTGAGAACGCGGTGCTTGTCATAATAGGCGTGGAACGCTCGTGACAGATTTAGTCCGTACTCAGCCAAGGCATGTGGGGCAAAGTCGAGGGCCGCGTGCGCGACAACCTGTGGAAATTGGTCAAGCATCTTGATCAGGCCGAGTTCTTCTGTCTCTGTGAGCAATGATAGCTCCGTTTGAGCGGCATTCCGGATCCCATCAGAATCAATCTTCCGGAAGATGGATCGGATGCGGGTATAGGCGTACTGAATGTAGGTGGATGGGTTATCCGAGGATTCTGCGCGGGCCAGATCAAGGTCGAATTCAAGATGAGCTTCTGGCTTGCGAGAGATCATGAAGTAGCGCACGACATCCTTGCCAAGGTCTCTGGTTAGGTCATGTAATGTGACGAAACGGCCTGCACGCGTCGACATCTTCTGTATCTGTCCGCCTTCTTTCAGGCTCACGAATTGGTGCGATGCATAGGAGAGCCATTCGTCCGGATATCCTAACAGCCTCAGTGCTGCCTTAACGCAGGTTTGCTCAGCATGGTGGTCGGCGCCCTGTACATTCAGAACGTAGTCGAATCCTCGCTCGTGCTTGTCGATGTGATAGGCAATGTCGACCATCAGGTAAGTGGGTCTACCGTCTGAACGGATGAGGACTGAATCCTTGGCGCCGCCATGCTCCTCGGCCTTCAGCCAAATGGCACCTTCGTCTTCATAGACGCCATTCTTATCCCTAAGAAGCTGCAACGTTGCTTCGATCTTCCCTGCTTTGTGCAGATCCGTTTCTGAGAACCACGTATCAAAAGCGACTCCCAATTCGTGAAGGTCTCGCTTGATTAGGTTCGTCATTCGCTCAACGGCTGCTTGGCGGAAGAGGTCTTTGGCTTCGGCGTTAAATTCCGGGAACGGACGAGCCAGATCTTCCTTCAGCTCTTCGGCCACAACAATCAAGTAGTCACCCTGGTATCCATTTTCGGGGATCTCGTGGTCGTCTTTGTACAGCTCCTGATACCGCACCCACAAGGACTCAGCAAGCAAGTCAATCTGTTGCCCCTCGTCATTGAAGTAGTACTCGCGCACCACTTTGTACCCGATGCGCTCATACAACGTGGCCAACACATCGCCCAGTACGGCTTGTCTTCCGTGACCGACTGTAAGCGGACCCGTTGGGTTGGATGAGACGAATTCGACTTGGATGATCCTGTCCTCACCCAGCCGCGAGCTTCCGAATTGCGTCGTCGGCTCAAAGATTGCGCCCAAGCAGTCTTGAACCGCCTTGGGTTTGAGGAAGAGGTTAAGGAATCCTGGGCCGGCCACTTCTGCCTTGCGGACTGGGTGCGATGGATCGGCCTCGACCTGCTCGGAGATGGCTTGAAGAAGCTTCCCTCCAATATCCCTTGGCGAAGCGCCTAGCTCCGATGCTGCCAACATGGCGATATTCGATGTGTAGTCACCGAATTCGGGTCGATCTGCAGGGCGGATTTCGAGAAATGAGGAAGACGGATCAGCCCCGAATGTTGCCTGATAGGCTGAACGAACGACTTCCCGAATGAGGGTTTCCAGATATGTCAACATGACGCTAAGCGTACCCAAATGAGGACTATCTTTCGACGATGAATCGGAGGCCCGTTTTTCGTTCACCATCGATCTGAAGTTCTATGAATCCGGGGGTGACCTTCAGCTCGACCCCGCTCTCTTCAACCAAACTTCGGCAATGGCGACGGGCTTGATTGTCTCGTTCACTGCTCCGGCTCCGATGGCGTGAATCTCACCAACACCGTGTTATTCAGTCGCACCTGCAATGGCGCTTGAACGGCCTAGGAATTGGAACGAGCAGCAGCCTTGAGCAGGGCAATCGACCCTCCCATGTGGACGGGTTGCCTTGGTATCCAGTACGATTCAAGCACATCAATCTGGAAAGTGGAGGGCAAAGGGAGTTTATCTAGAACTGATCTCCATTTTCGTACTCTGAAACGCAACTTCACAACTTCTTCAAATCTAGGGAATACAACTAATGAATATGGCAACTAGTAACGACCGAAGGGACTTTCGTCGCCAGCTGTTCTTCTCGCTGGGTGGAATTGCAGTTGGAATTGCGGTGGCAGGACTCCTTGCACTGCTGATTAACAATGTGATTGAGCCAACAATGCAGGTCGAGACACAAGATCTCGTGGAATTTCCCGGAGATACATTCTCGATTTGGTATCACATTGACTCGCCCAACGTAAACTCACGACATGAATTGCTTCCTCGCCTTGAGGAGAACCTGAGCGACCTGCTCGTACAGCTCGATGTCTCAATAGACGCCATTCCTCTACCGATTGACGTGCTTGTCCATGACAGCCCTGAGATGATGCAACAGATAACATTGCGCAGGAAGTCAGGTAGGGCGATGTATTCGTTCTACTCCGTTATCGATCTGCTTCAGGACGAGGATCCATTCCCGCGAATGGCTGAACTGGTCCTCGCATTTGGATGGGGAAGATGCAGTTCGCAACTGCTATACAAGGGGATGCTGATGAACGTCTCATCTCCGGATCGCGATTTCCATGTACCTTTAGCTGCTGCGCCCCTCCGCCTTCTCCATTCCGTTGATGATCTATTGATGCTTGAGCGCATCGACACGTTCGGAGAGACCCTCTATCAACGGTATCAATCTCCCTATTCTCCCAGGATGGCGATGGGGACCTTCGAGTCCATCGGAGAGTTTCGAACGATGATTGCGTCAATTGGAGATGAAGCAGCGGAATATGGCATTGCAGAACTCCAGGCAGGATCTCTCGTTCAATACCTCATTGAGTGCGCCGGCGGGCAAGAGGCTTTTCGAGCGATCTGGGGGCCAGGTACTTCAGAGGCCCTGATCTCGCGCTTGACCTGCGGTCCCGTGACTGAGCTGTTTGGCGATTGGATGACGGTGATTCAATCTGCTGATTCGTCATCGCCGGAATTTGCATCCTACCAGGCACGATTCCTGTTTGAAGCAGGCGATATTGAGGCTGCCGCTATGGCGACAGAAGCATGGCTTCCCAACAATCTGTCGAGCTCCGATAGTGTCCTGGCTGTCCGAACGCAGCTTGCAGTAGGGGATTTCGAAGGTGCAGCGCGTTTTGCAGCAGCAGCTGATCGTGATACCTTAGAGACCCTTGAGAGCTGGGTTGCCATCTACAGTGATTGGGGCCAAGCATCTGACGACCGGGTGACGGTCTTGGGATATGGGACAAGCGAGAGCCTTGATGAACTGCTTCAGAAAGTCCGAACGGCCTACGATTTCGCAGGAAACTTCCTTGGATTCACTGAGGACGAGCTCCCTGAGCACATATCTGTGTTCTACTATGATTCAGACGAGGCGGCTGCTATTGGCGACACTGTCCTTCCCGTTGTTAGCATTCATAGGACGATTTGGAATATCAGTTCACAAGACAACATGGTGGAGGAATTCACCGTCACACTGCCGTCATTTGTTACGAAGAAGAAGACCGCCTCGAATCTGTTAACGCGGGGCCTGAGGGCCATTGTGACCATCGATCGAAATGAACTCGTTGCGCGAGGGTGTGAGATGCTTCAGAGCGGCGAATGGACGCCTCTCTGGCGAGTAGGTTTTGGTGGTGTGCCGGACAGGCTGTTCGAAACCCAGACGGGACTTATGATTGGATTCATCGTTGATACGTATGGCATTGATGTGATTCGTGATCTCTGGGTGGCCACTGCAAGGATCGGTGGTGGAGTTTCACTGGATACCGCCATAAAGAACAGTCTTGAGTCATCGAGATCTGAGATCGAGGGAGTATTGGTTGATTCAGTACTCGTCTGCGAATAATGAAAACTACTAGAATTGACAGCCCAAGCAAGATCCGTATAATGGAAAATTAAGCGAGCGCGCCTTTCCACAAAGATTTGGCTCTGCCTAGGAGGTGGTTTTCGAAGAAGTAAACGAACCCCAGACTTCAATTAGGCAGGAGCACAAGGAGGTTAAACAATGAAGCGTAATGGCCTTCGGGCACTAGGACTAGCTTCTTGCGTGGTTGCACTTTTCTCTCTTCTTGGCATGGCCGTAGATGTTAGCGGTATTGTTGCCAATGAGCTTATTGAGGAAATCTCCAAAGCAGCCGGTTTGAACTTGGTCGATCAATACATCGCCGACTACACCGTGGAAGAGTTAACAGACCTTGCAGCACGTGGTCTGACACCTGGAATTCAGCTTGCAGCCGATCGAGCACTCTTTGACATCAGTGGGGGTCTTTTCACCCTTATTGAACTGACAGATGAAGAGCTTCTCGTCATGGCCGCTGCCGGAGACCTGGATGCAGCCGACGCCTATGTTTTTAACAACAGGGCCGGACTGAAGAAACCCGCAGCCGTTGAAGAAGCTATCGCTGCGGCTACTGACGACGCACTCATCACTGCTTACGGAAAACTGTTGGGCGGATTCTATGGCCCCGGTTCCCCAGTTGGGATGAAGACGGAAGCCGAACTTCTCGTGCTTGTTAAGGGAGAAGACCTTGGTCTACGAGTCGCTGCTGCAACAGCACTGACAACCTATTGGATTCTTGGTTCTGATCTGACGATTGCTCAGGTCGAATCGGCAATCCTTGGTGTTACGTTGGTTTACCCCGAATTGGCAGCCGCCTATCAGGGTTTCCTGGCGTACCTTTATAGCCTCTAAGAGGCGATAAGGAGGAGGTTCTCATATGAAGAACGCGCTAATTTTGGCGGGTTTACTCGTTTTTACATCGCTGGCAGTCTTCGGGCAGGGCTATGGCACCCAGCCGGCAGATGCTTTGATTCTTCCCGTAGGTGTTGCAGGAACCGTGTATGAAGACATGGAACTTGGAACCCGGGGTGGAACCATCACCATCGCTAACCTCGAAGATCCCAAGAGCTGGAATGACATGACTGCTCACGAAACGAGCACGACATTCTTTACTAGCCGACAGCATCGCGGATTGGTCAACCTTGACCATATCTCGGGCGCACTCGTTCCCGACCTCGCGAAGAGCTGGGATCTATCAGATGACAGCCTAGTCATCACCTTCCATTTGCGCGAAGGCCTCATGTGGTCTGATGGCGAAGCCATCACGGCCGACGACGTTGTCTTCACGTACAACGATCTGCTTCTGAACGAAGATGTCGACTCGAATGCTCGTGACGGTCAGCTTCTTCCTGACGACACGTATCCCGTGTGCGCCAAGGTCGACGACTACACCGTAACGTTCACGATGAGTGTTATCTTCCGTCCTGCATTGAACTCCCTGTCCTTCGCCATCATGCCTGAACACGCACTGGCTCAGTACGTGCACAAGCTGAATCCTGAAGTGCCAGTTGGAACGTTCAACGAAGCATGGACGCTTGATACGCCCCTCACCGACCTCGTCGGTAACGGACCGTACATCATCACTGACTACCAGCCGAACGTTAGCGTTACCATGTCGCGTAACCCTTACTACTATGGTTACGACCCGGCAGGCACCCAGCTTCCTTACTACGATACGATGATTTCTGCTATCGTCTCGAACCAAGACGTTATGATGCTGAAATTCCGAAACGGTGAGACCGATGTCTTTGGCCTTCGCCCGGAAGATATTGCTATCCTTCTTCCCGAAAGCGCATCGAAGGGCTTCCAGGTCTTGATTACTGACCAGCCCGGATACGGTACCACTTGGTTCTTGATTAACCAGGACATTGGACTCGCTGAAGGTACGGATGCTGAAAAGCGTGAAATCTATCGCAACGTGAAGTTCCGCGAAGCGATGGCTCACACCATCGACAAAGAAACGATGATCCAGAACGTATTGAATGGTCTTGGTGGCGCCCAGTGGAGCCCCGTTTCCGTTCCTTCCCCGTTCTATGCCGGCCGCGACTTCTACGGTGGACCCATCACCGAAAACAACGCTGTCATCTTTGAGTATGATCCGGCGAAAGCTGCCGCTCTGCTTGACGAAATTGGCGTTGTCGACGCTGACGGCGACGGATTCCGAGATCTCCCAAGCGGCGATCCGTTGACGATTGAGATCAACGCAAACGACAACACAACCCGTGTTGCCAGCTGCTTGATTCTCACGGACGACTGGAATGCTATTGGCATTAACGCCACATTCCAGGTTGTCGACTTCAACACGTTGGTCGACCGTCTGTTTGGTTCCTCGGGCGACCTTATTTACCTTGGCCTGACCGGTGGCGACGAGCCTAACGGCGGATCAAACGTCTACCGTTCTTGCGGTTCCCTCCACGCCTATCGCTATTCGGCGTGCGATGAGCCGGACGATATCGACACCCGCATTGACGAGCTGCTAGCTCTCGGTGCAGGTACGTTCGATATTGACGAGGCCTTTGAATACTACGTCGAGTATCAGCAGCTTCTGTCTGCTCAGCTCGGTTATGTATACACGGTCGTTCAGTCGTTCCAGTACGCCTACTACGACCACGTTGGCAACGCCTTCAAGGCAAGCCCGACGTCGACGCCAGGTGGCGCAAACGGTTTGCTTACGGAGCTCTGCTTCGACAAGCGACTGTAATCACTAACTAAAATGTGGGATGCGGCAGTTGATGCCGCATCCCACTCTCTATTCTCATAAGAAGGCTGGCATGCTTACTTATATTATTCGTAGAACGCTATACATGTTGCCGCTGCTTCTTATTGTCTCGCTCATCTCGTTCACGCTCATCAAGATCATGCCCGGTGATTATCTCACTGCGGCACGCATGAATCCGCAGATCACGGAAGAGACATTGCAGGCGCAAATTCAGCGGTTTGGTTTGGATCGATCCTTTATCGTCCAATATGGACTTTGGTTGAAGAATATTATTCTGCATGGCGATTTTGGTACCTCATTCGACACCAAGATGCCTGTATACAAGGCGCTGTTTTTGGGGAACAAGCTTCAGTGGACGATTTTCATCGCGCTTTCAACGCTTCTGCTCACGTATTTATTGGCCATACCCATTGGCATCTACTCTGCAACCCATCAGTACAAACCGAGCGATCACATCATCACATTCTTTGGATTTCTCGGTCTCTCTATCCCCAATTTTTTCTTTGCATTGGTATTGTTATGGATACTCGTTGTGCTTTTTCGGGTGGGAGACTACGGTTTATCAGTGAGTGGCGTGATGGATCTGCATTATTACGGGAAAGCATTTTCTTGGGGTAAATTTACCAACATCCTCTGGCACTTATGGCCGGTCTGGGTAGTTCTTGGAACGTCCGGTATGGCGGGACTTATTCGCTTGATGAGGGCGAATCTTCTTGATACGCTGTCTCTCCCTTACGTGAAGACCGCCCGTGCCAAGGGACTCACAGAGCGAGTCGTCGTTTACAAGCATGCTGTTCGCAATGCGGTCAACCCATTGGTGACAATCCTCGGGTTAACGCTCCCTAATCTTGTTTCCGGCTCCGTTGTTGTGGCGATCGTCCTCAACCTGCCCACAGTCGGACGCTCCTATTTTCAGGCGCTTCGACGTCAAGATGAACCTGTTATTATGGCGGGCTTGTTGTTTTTCAGCTTGTTCTTGTTGATTGGAAACGTCATTGCCGACTTCCTGTTGGCTTGGGTAGATCCACGTATCCGCTATGACTGATTCTTGGAGTATTTGGCAAAGGAGTAAACTCAATCATGGCTAGGCTTTCTCAGAGAAAAAAGGCGCAGCAAGCGCAACTGGAGGAACAAGGATACGTCAGTCGTTCGCAAGCGCAGATGATCTGGCAAGCGTTTCGCCGACATCGCGTGGGCAACGTTGGAACTGTCATCGTCCTTCTGTTTGTTGTTGCAGCGATATTTGCTCAGTTTATTGGGCCCGTTTCGTTTGCGTACCAATCGCGCAAGCATCCTTTCTCGCCGCCATCGATCGTCCATTGGCGGGCAGATGATGGTTCGCTATCGAGACCGTATGTATATGCGAGTGTGCGTAGCATTGACACTACAACATATCAGGCATCTTTCGTCGAGGATACGAGCAAGAAATACTACGTTCGCTTCTTTGTGTCTGGCGGTAGCAAACACAATTTGTTGGGATTCATTCCCACGACGGCACATCTGTTTGCTGCACGCGCCGATGATGGGACTGAAGCACCGGTATTCCTTTTTGGGACTGATATGCTCGGTCGCGATCTGTTTACACGGTGCCTCGTCGGTAGCTGGGTTTCGTTGCTTGTAGGGCCGCTCGTTATTCTAATTTCCTTCCCGATCGGTATTCTTCTTGGAGGGATCTCCGGATACTACGGCGGCGGCGTAGACATGTTTATTCAGCGTGTTTGCGAAGTGTTCTTGGCTATTCCTGGGCTACCGATCTTGATGGCCATGGGTGCAGCCCTGCGTGGATTTGGACTATCGGCAATGCTGGTCTTCTTTGGAGTGATTGCCGCACTTGCAATCATTAGCTGGGCTGGGCTGGCTCGCATTATTCGTGGGCAGGTTTTGGCCATTCGGCAGATGGACTTCGTCACTGCGGCGTCAGCTGCAGGAGCTAGTGACTTGCGTATCATCATTCGACATATTACTCCTAATATCACAAGTTACTTGATTGTTGCTGCGACGCTAACGATCCCCGGAATGATGCTCACTGAAGCAGCGCTGAGCTTCCTTGGATATGGCATTCAGGAACCGATGACAAGCTGGGGCCAGCTACTCAATGCTGCGACCAACATCGGTGCCATGGAATTGCATCCGTGGATTCTCCTTCCAGGAGTATTCATTGTTGTTGCCGTACTCGCCTTCAACTTCATGGGTGATGCATTGCGAGACGCTGTCGATCCGTACTCGATCCTATAGCAGACTTGCAATTGACTGACTATGAACGGGCCTTGCCGCACTCGTGCGGCAAGGCCTCTCTTCTTCTATTGCGAGTCGAGACTCGATCGACCGCCGTATCTGGTTGACGGAATGCCGAAACCTTGCATCAGGAGCGGGAAAGCGGTATTCTTAAAGGTCTTCTGAGGGGGGATTATGGAGCGCATCGAACGCACGTTCATCGAAGATGAGATGGAGCAGTCGTACATCAACTATGCGATGAGCGTTATCCGTGGGCGAGCCATTCCTGATGTCCGCGATGGTCTCAAGCCAGTGCAGAGACGCATCCTTTACGGAATGCGGGAATTGGGCGTCACGCCGGGCAAGCCACATCGTAAGTCAGCGCGAATCGTCGGTGAGGTGATGGGTAAGTTCCATCCACACGGCGACCAAGCGATTTATGACACAATGGTCAATATGGCGCAGAGCTTCTCTCAGCGCTACACACTCGTTGATGGCCAAGGAAACTTCGGATCCATTGATGGCGATCCTGCAGCAGCTACCCGTTACACAGAAGCGCGACTTGCGCGCATCGCTGTGGAGATGCTCGAGGAACTCGGCGAGAAGACAGTCGATTGGCAGCCCAATTTCGACGAGTCCATGAATGAACCCATAGTTCTTCCCGCGAAGGTTCCGAATCTTCTAATGAACGGAGCTTGGGGTATCTCAGTCGGAATGACGACGCAGATCCCGCCGCACAATCTAGTGGAACTTGTCGATGGACTGATCGCTGTGATGGACAACCCGTTCATCACTGTCAAGGAACTGATGGGACATATACAAGGCCCAGACTTCCCGACAGGCGGCATGATCATGGGGCGAGATGGCATTGACGACATGTATCGCACGGGAGTCGGAAAGGTAACTGTGCGAGCTAGCGCGGCCATCGAGGATGATCGTATTATCATCTCCGAAATTCCTTATCAGGTTCGCAAGTCGACAATTGTGGAATCGATTGCTGCCAAGGTGCAGGCTGAGCAGATCGACGGGATTTCCGATCTTCGAGATGAATCGGATCGAGAAGGGATGCGAATTGTTGTCGAATTGAAACGTTCGGCCAATCCTAATGTTGTCCTCAATCAGCTATACAAGTTCACCTCATTGGAGAGAACATTCTCTGCGAACTTCTTGGTGATTCTTGATGGCAACCCGCGAACGCTATCACTCAAGGAGATCCTCAATTGCTTCATCGACTTCCGTCGTGAGGTCGTTCAACGCCGTACTGAGCATCGTCTCGATGTTTCTCAGAAGCGAGCGCACATTCTTGAGGGCTATCGCATTGCGTTGGAGGGAATCGACCGCGTGATCGAAATCATCCGAACCTCCAAAGACACGGAAACGGAAACACGACTTCTGCAAACAGAGCTGGCATTGTCTGATGAGCAAATCGACGCCATTCTGAAAATGCGATTGTCGCAGTTGCGTACTCTAGAACAAGCAAGAATCGATAACGAGTACGAAGAGAAGATGACAGCGATTGCCGAATACCAGCGTATCCTGGGATCGGATCTTGCTCTTGATGAGACAATCAAGTCGGAGTTGAGAGACGAAGCTGAACGATTCCCTGAAGGCCGCAGAACGAGTATCGCGGATGAAGATGGCAATCTCGATTTTAACGACCTGATTCCTGACTACGATTTGATGGTCAGTGTGACCAACCGAGGATATGTCAACGCACCACGCGCCATCGATTTCCGATCTCAAGGTCGAGGTGGAAAGGGCGTCATTGGGCAACGCACGAAAGATGACGATTTCATTCTTCTGTCGAGTCTCGTGAATGCGAGAGACCAGCTGCTGTTCTTTAGCGATCGGCTTCGCGTATACCGAACGCAGGGGCATCGCCTGCCTTCGATGAATCGAGATGCCTTGGGCAAGAATATCCGTAGTTACATACCACTAGAACAGGAAGAGTTTGTTCGATCGATTCTGCCGTTGCGCAGTTTTGACGACGTGGAAGGCATGCTATGCCTCATGTCGACGGCCAACGGAATTGTCAACAAGAATTTGCTGACAGACTACTCCAACGTCTATGCGAACGGTATCAATGCCCTGAACTCTGCCGACGAAGATCGCCTGATCGAAGTCGTGTCGAGCGAAGGCGGCGGCGAACTTATCCTGGCTACCAAAAGCGGACAATCGATTCGATTCCGTGAAGAAGAAGTTAGACTCACGAAACGACCGTCCAAGGGTGTCATTGGTATTCGCCTCGACGCTGGAGACAGCGTTATTGGTATGGCTTGTCTGGATCGTGACATCACCATGGACAAGAAGCTTCTCATGGTGACAGAACTCGGCTATGGTAAGCGCGTGTCACTAGAGGATTTTCCGATTCAGGGACGTGGTGGCAAAGGTGTACAGGGCATCAAGACTGACGATGATTCCGGATCGCTCGTATCGATTGGCATCGTATCGGATCAGGACGAACTGATCCTTACCACGGAGCAGAAGGTCATTCGAATCATGGCCGGAGATATCAACATTTACAGACGCTATGCACGAGGCGTGCGCCTTATTCAGCTGGACGAAGACGATCGCATTGTCTCAGTCGTACGAACCTAGGGAGTGTCATGAGCGAACGTTTCGCAAGGCTGGTAGACGAGCAACTGAGTATTGGCGCTGACACACTCGTTCCTCGCGATGAGCTGATCGCGAAGCTCGAGAAATCGGAGAAAACGGGTAAACGTCTTCGCGTGAAGTTGGGCATTGACCCTTCTGCACCGCACTTGACACTCGGACACTCTGTGCCTCTTCGAAAGATGAGACAGTTCCAGGATTTGGGCCACACAGGTGTGCTGATTGTCGGAGACTTCACGCGGCGTATCGGCGATCCTTCGGGACGGGCGTCAACGCGCGGTCTCATGTCTGAAGCTGAAATCAAGAGGAATATCGAGACGTATCAAGAGCAGGCCTACAAGATTCTTGATCCAGAGCGGACGGAAGTCCGATACAACTCTGAGTGGCTCGCTCCGATGGATCTTGCTGATATCATCCAGCTAACGTCCAAGTACACGGTAGCCAGGATGTTGGAACGAGATGATTTCGCCAAGCGATATGCAGAAGGACGACCGATTAGCGTTCTTGAATTTCTATATCCATTGACCCAAGCCTACGATTCCGTAGCCATTCAGGCTGATGTTGAACTCGGGGGCGCCGATCAATTATTCAACTTGCTTGTTGGACGAGATATCCAGCGTGAGTATGGCCAGGAAGCGCAGATAGTGTTGACTGTTCCCCTGCTACTTGGTATCGATGGTACGCGTGCAATGAGCCAGACCACCGGCAATTATGTCGGACTCAATGAACCTGCTGCTGACATGTATGGCAAGGTATTGAGCATTCCCGATGAGCTTATTCGCAGCTACTACGTCTTCCTAACTGATACGGATCCACAAACCATCGACGACCTTCCGCCGCGCGATGGCAAGCGAAAGCTCGCTCGTGAGCTGGTATCCATGTACCACTCGGCTGAAGATGCGGCTGCTGCAGAAGAAGAATTCGATCGCATCCACATTCGACATGAACGCCCCACAGACGTTCCTCAAGTGAGTCTTGATCGTGCGTTGCTGAAGGATGACGGCGCTGTGTGGATTATCGACCTCCTGCAAGCCTCAGGGCTAGTAGAAAGCCGTTCGCAAGCCAAACGCTTGATCCAGCAGGGCGGGGTCAAGATTAACGATGAGAAGGCGTTGGCAGCCGATGTCGATATTCCCTTTAATCCACCTGTCACGGTTCAAGTCGGCAAGCGATCGTTTGCCGAACTCATCTAGGATACACAAGCACTGACACACATCATAGTAAGTCGAAGCGGGGCTCATCCGAGCCTCGCTTCTTCTTTGGCGACAAGAGAGAGCCCTGTCTAGATAGCAATGAAAAGGGGAATTGCCGAGATTCGGCAATTCCCCTACAAGCGCACGCTATGCGCGAGTTATTACTCCACAATCAGGTTCTCAGAGAACCGATCCGTATCAGCCAACAAGAAATTCGGTGTCGTTGCCAAGGCATCGACCGGGCATGCGTCGACACAATGTGCACAGAACGTGCAGCGAGCGACATACATGCGTATTTTCTTGTCTTCAGGTAAGAACTCAATCACATTTGCCGGACACACTCGAATGCATAGCTTGCAGCCGATGCACTTCTCGCGGTCATAGGCAATCTTCCCTCGCAAGTCCGCGGGTGCGGGTACTGGAGGATTGATCGTCGCTTTTCCTGCGGCGACTTTACTCAGCAGTCCGGTCACCGATTTTGGCATATAGCGTACAGGAAACGGATTGGTCGCTGGCTTGCTGAACAACTGCTTTAACAACGTGCCAAAGATCATGACAGCCTCCTACACGATTCGATCGAGCATCAACAGCACCATTCCCAATAGGGAGATGCCGGTAATCGGTAGCCAGAAAAGCCGTACGACTTGCCCGATCTTGATGCGTGCGAACGCAACACGAACCACAATGACTGCGAAGAAGATCACGAGGAATACCTTCACCAGATAGAAGGCAACATCAATGACGCTTCCCCAAACACCAGCCACACCCAACAAAACCGACAATCCGTAAGGGAAGAACAAAGCCACTATTAGTGATCCCATGACAACCATCTTGATGGCATCAGCGAGATAGAACATGGCCATGTTGCGACCCGAATACTCAGCGAGGATTCCGCCTGCGATTTCGGTTTCCGCTTCAGGGATATCAAACGGGATCTTTGCCAATTCGGCTGGCGTGACAATCATCAGTGAGCCGAACAGCAAGAGAAGACCGATGAACCCCAGCGGTCCGACCAATCCCCAAAGAGGGTTGGCTGCCAATACGGTCAGTGAGAAGACTTGAGCTCCTGGCATGACGGATGACAGATACCACCCTAGGGAAAGCAAGGTGATGGCAAGCGGGAATTCGTAGGCCATCATCATCACCAATTCACGCTGCGCACCGACAGATGCGAATGGAGAACCAGCAGCAAAGCCGCCAAGCACCATAGCGATCGAGGGTACAGCGAGCAGGTAAAGCACGAGGATAAGGTCTCCGAATCCACCGAGTAGCGGCTCGAATCCACCCAACGGCAGGTAGAACAGCAACGTGCCGACAGCTCCTAAGGAGACAAGCGGCATGAGGTTATAGAGCCAGGCCACGGCGTGGTCTGGGACGATATTCTCCTTCACCATTAGTTTCACTACGTCGAAAAACGGCTGGCGTAGTGGCGGGCCAATACGACCCTGCATTTGTGCGGCCAACTTGCGATCCAGTCCCTTGTAGATCATGCCTAGGAACGTCCCTCCGAAAAGGATGATGAGTCCCTGCCAGACGGCATTGAAAAGTGTAGCGCTCATCCGCAGATCCTCCTTGTCTTCTCACGCGAGAGTCGAACGAGTTCTTCCTTCATTCGCGTGGACTGGTTCCCAGCAGCATCTGCAATGTGCACACGATCCATGCAGCACATGCACGGATCGATAGATGCAGCGATGATTGGAACATCAGCGATTTCGTCTCCCAGGAATTTGGGAACCCATGCCATAAGGTTGGAATAGGTAGGCGCCTTGACCTTCCAGACAGCCGCCTCTTCCACGCCCTCTTCGAGACGGACGTAATGAATGACTTCGCCTCGCGGGGCCTCATGCCGGCCCAGTCCTTCGCCCGACGCCTTCTTGAGGAAAGCGAGCAGTGCGGGAACCTTGGGAATGGACATCAGTTCACCTGCAGGCAGGTTGTCGAGACAGAATTCGATAATGCCGATCGATTGCTGGACTTCAAGCAATCGTACGATGATGTTGTCATAGACATCGCCTTGCGGCACTGTCCCGAAGTCTTCGGGTGTAATGGCCTTGACCTCCATATCGGCATAAGCCAAATACGGCATGTCTTGGCGAACGTCCTTCTTCACGCCAGAAGCGCGAGCTACTGGGCCAACGGCACACAGATCGACAGCCAGGTCATAGGTCAGCGATCCGACATTGCGCGTTCGCATCTCCACAGATTTGTCGTGCAAGAACGCATCGATCATCTGCTGAAGTAGTCCCTTGTAGTAGTCAAGGGCTTCGTAGGCAAGATGAGCCTTCTCTGCGGGAACGTCTCGACGCACACCGCTAAACACAGGAATGGCGTAGTCGACCCGGTTTCCCGTGAGTTCTTCCAGTAGGTCCATGCATTTCTCACGGACATTCCACGTCAGATGGAGCAACGTATCGAATCCGAGTTCATGGGCACCGACGCCCGCCCACAGAAGGTGGGAATGGACGCGTTCCAATTCACCAATAATCGTTCGGATGTACTGGGCTCGAGGTGGAACCTCGATACCTGCTGCATTCTCAACGGCTTGGGCGAATGCGAGCGGGTGCGAGACCGAACAAATGCCGCAGATACGTTCTGATAGGTACAGAGTCTGAACAAGATTTCGCTTCATTCCCATGTACTCAATGCCTCGGTGGGCAAAGCCAGGTTTGATATCTACACCGACAATCCGTTCGCCATCCAGATCAAAACTAAACCGGATGGGTTCTTTCAAGGCCGGATGTACCGGACCGACGGGAACGGAATAGGTGGTGGCGGCGCATTGCCCCACTTTGAGATTGATGGAGTCGTTATTCATTGCGCCCCTCCCATTTCACCATACGTTTGACTTCTTTGGCTGTCTCTTCCTCTAGATCCTTTCGCCAGGGGTGAATCGTCATATCCTCTGGCAGGAAGAGATTGCGAGCGTCTGGAATACCGACGACATCGATGCCGTAGAACTCTATTTTCTCGCGTTCTGACGTTTGAGCGCCACCCAGCAGATCAGTGATCGTAGGGATCGACAAATCTGTTTTGGGAAGTAGGGTTCGAATCGTGAACGTGGCTTCCCCATAACGCTCGCCCCAACCAATTGTGAAATGGTAGTTCAGCGCGAGGTCATCGCCTAGATCGTCGCCCGAAATCACTGAGAGGTGAGGAACGTATTCCGCACACAAATGAGCAACGGCATCATGAAGCGATGCACGTTCTACAGTGATCCACAAGTCATATACCTTGCCGGGATCGATCGTGCCCACTGTGCGCTCAATCGTTCGATCCTCAAGATATGCCGCACCGAGTACGGTCTTGAATGAAGCAAAGGTTTTCTCTACGTTCATCCGCCCCCCCTCGATTTCTCCAACGTCTCCAATTTAGCTACCGCCTTGACCACACCGTCGATGATGGCCTCTGGACGCGATGGGCATCCTGGTACGTAAACATCAACAGGAATGACATTGTCGATTGGGCCGACGACGTTGTATGACTCGTAAAAGACGCCAGACGTCGAACCACAACCGCCGACTACGACGACTGCCTTGGGATCAGGTGTTTGCTCATAGATGCGCTTAAGCCGCGGTAGCATGGGCTTGGTCACCGGTCCGGTGACTAACAAGACGTCTGCGTGGCGGGGCGTACCCGTAAGCATAATTCCGAATCTTTCCACATCGTATCGTGGCGTCAATGCAGCCACGATCTCGATATCACAACCATTGCATGACCCTGTGGCTACGTGGAACACCCACAGCGCCCGCTTAAAAGAACGAGGTAGTGCCATGTCGCTCACCTAGCCAATACGAGAATAACGAACACCAATGCCAGTACCCCGACAAACCACGCTGCTTAGTCCGAAAGGATACCGGTATGCCATGCCTTCACACGCCGGTAATAGGCGGATAGCCCATCGATCATTCCCCAGTACAGATGGTCTCCACGAACGTGAAGTCCATTGGAGTCTTCGGGCTCGTCGTTACCGGACAGGAACACCTTCGTTTGTCCGGTTCCGCGCTTGTATCCCTTGTTCCCAAATGAACGCACGATGAAGGACACCACGAGGATGCCGACGAATAGCAAGGCCCAGGCAATGGGATTCCATACGCCGAAGCCGGAACTTAGTCCACTCATTGCTAGCCTCCCAGTACCGCGTTGATGTACGCATCACGTCCGAGCCAAAGTGCCTTGGCTGCCGGCGTTACGATGTGATCGACAAAGAATCCGGGGAACAACCCGAACACAATGATCACCAATACGAGCGCCGCCATCGGAATCATCATACCGAGCGATGGATCGGAAACGTGGGCCGATGTATTCGATCGAGGTCCCAAGAATGCTGCTTGGAACGCCTTCACGAATACAGCCAACAACATTATGCTTGAAAGAACGGCAACCACAGCCAGGAATGGGCTCAACTTGAACGACGCTTCATAGATCAAGAACTTGGAAGCGAAGCCGTTGAACGGGGGAACACCGGCAAGTGCGACTGCGCCGATGGCAAAGAAAATGCTTGTCCATTTCATCCTGTGGCCGAGACCGCCCATCTGATTGAGATCGCGAGTGCCTGCGGCTCGAATCACTACTCCAGAGGCAAAGAACAATAGCCCCACGCAAGCGGCATCGTTCAACATATGAAAAATGCCTCCCTGCATCGCAACCAAGCCATATTCAGGGCGCGTGGCAATGACTGCCAATCCGACACCGACTCCCAGCATCATGTAACCAATCTGAGATACAGCGCCAAAAGCGATCAATCGTTTGAGATCGCTTTGAATGAGCGCCATGGTTACGCCGACGAAGATGGTCAGCAACGCGAGGACGATGAGTATCCATCCGAGCGCTGTCGTACTGACTGTGACTCCGAATAGCGTGAATAGGATTCGAAACAGGCCATAGAGGCTAGCCTGAGAATTGGCGACGAGAACAGCCGACATCGGAGCCGGAGCTTCGCCATAGGCATCGGGCGCCCACATGTGCATGGGGACAGCACCGGCCTTCATGGCCAGTCCTGTTAACAACAGTCCCAAAGCCACCATGTCGGTCAGGCTTCCTTGAATGCTGTTGGCCAAAGCAGCCATGTTCAAATGGCCATACTGACCATACAGCAAGCCGATGGCAAGCAGTACAAACAATCCGGACAACGTGTACATTGCCATGACTTTGAAGCCGGCTTCTTGCGACTGCTTGCGCCATACGCGGAAGCCAACCATGCTAGCAGCGGCAATCGACGTAATCTCAAGGAACACGAAGAAGTTAAACATGTCCCCGGTCAAGACCATGCCGAAGATGCCAGCAATAAGCATCAAGAAGAGGCTGAAGTACAGGTTGCCACCTGATCGTTCCTTCCAGTAGGAGAAACTGAAGAAGGCACCTGTGAGGGCAATCAGGGCAGTAATCAAACCCATAAACGCGCCCATACCGTCGACCTCGAGCAAGATGCGGATAGGTACTTGGCCGCCAGAAAGCGGGAACGTGAAAGTTCCTCCTCCTAGCTCATATACCGTTGGGACACCGCCCGCACCGAACACGTCGATAGCGAGCAATGCAGCCAATCCCGCGACTGCGAGGACGATTAATCCAATAAGTGTATTCCGTGCTCCTCGTCCGAGCTTGCCGACGAGGGGCGCTGCGAACGCTCCCAGCAGGGGCACAGCAATGAGGAGAACGGGTGCATGCAGAGTCAATGCGGTCATCCCTTCAGCTCCTTCACTTTACGAACATCGAGGGTGCCGTAATGACGGTGAACGAACACGGCGTACGACAGAAGCAAGGCCGTGGTCGCCAATCCAATGACAATGCTTGTCAGCGTGAGAGCCTGCGGTGTAGGGAGAACCATCTGTTGTGCTTCGGGCGCGAACGTGTAGATCGGCGATATTCCGCCAGTTCGGTATCCGAGCGTGACTAAGAACAGGTTGACCCCGATCTCAATCAGCGAGATTCCGATCACGAGTTTGATCAGATTGCGCTTAAACAGAAAGGTATACAGGCCGAACACGACTAGCAGTGCGGCAACGACAAATGGGAGGTTACCAATATTCATTCGGTTTCCTCCTTCCGAGATCCAACCAACATGATGATCACGACTGCGGCAATGCCGGTCATGACCTTCAATCCCACGGCCCAGTTCATCAAAGGAACCAATCCGCCAGCAGCTAGAACGCCTGCGTTGGATCCTGTCGGGACAGAGGCTCCAAACAAGAAACCGCCTGAGTTGGCGAACAGGTTGTAGAAGAAAGCCGTTCCGATACCCAGGAACGCGAGCGCTAGAAAGGCTAGTGCTCCAAATTCTTCAAGGCTCTGTAGCCAGTGCAGGTTGATTCGTCCCTTGAGTCCCGCGGATCCGAAGGCAACGAGCAGTAGCGCAAACGCGCTTGCCACGACGGCGCCTCCTTGGAATCCTCCACCAGGTGTGAGGTGTCCGTGCATGATCACATAGAAACCAAACATGATGATCAGTGCATATACGAACCGGGTTACTGTTCGAACGATGACTGACATTCCGTTGTTGTTCATCGTTCATCCTCCCGGCGTTTGCGAAATAGTCCAAGGATGCCAACTACTGCTGCAAACAGGACTGTTGCTTCGCCCAGCGTATCAAAACCACGGTAGTCAAATACCACGGCTGTGACCACGTTGTTGACGGCAATTTCAGGTTGGGCATTGACGAGGTAATAGTCGTCCATGGCCGAGATCTGCGGCTCGCCGAAGGGGCGCATGTCGGCAACGCCAAGAAGAAGAAATGCGCCGACAAACAAGAATGCGACAAAGAGAATGGCCTTTTTCATTCCTCCTCCTTTCGCATGGTGCGCCGGATGGCGATGACATAAATCGCCGTCGTGAGCGCTGCACCGATACTTGCTTCAGCAATGGCGACATCAGGAGCCTGAAGCAGGAAGAACTCGAGCGCAACCAGCAGACTGGCAGCAGCAAGAGCCAACACAGAGGCAAGTAGGTCCTTGAACCAAACAGCCAGAGCGGCTCCGATGACAATGAGCACGAGGACGACGACATGAAGGATGCTTTGTACAATCATGATCGATCCTCCAGTTTGTCTACGACAGCGCCCACAGGCTTGGTTCCACTGCGATACGCCGCGCGGGCGATAGCGTGGGCCCCTGTTGGATTGGTAACCAACAGTGCGATGAGCGCGATGATGACGTGAATGGCCAGCGTATTGTATTGAGCACCACCACGAGCGAAACCGTACGCGATTACGCCCAAAGCAGTGAACAATGAGCCGAACGTCGTGCACTTGGTCGCGCCATGAAGTCGTGTATAGACATCGGGGAAGCGAACCAAGGCAATGGCTCCCAATCCACTAAACAGGACCCCAATTCCAAGCAGGACATAGAGGAGTATGTTCAATTCAATCCCCCCTCAAGGTAGCGAGCAATATACAGCGTGCCCACGAATGACAGTAATGCGTAGATGATGGCAACATCCACAAGTACGACCTGATCAAAGGCCGCACCGAGGACGATCATCGACGAAACAACCAGCGTATTGAGTGTGTCTAGTCCTACGACGCGGTCACCGATCGTCGGACCCAGTCCGATTCGCAGCAGACTAAACAACACGAAGAACGCGAAGCAGGCCGCGACGACGAAGAACACAAAGGGTTCAATGATCATTCCGCGATCCTCCTTGCCCAGTTAACGAACGATCCGCACACCGCTTCCGCGGACGGATCAGTGTCGCTCACGTTGATCCAATGCACGAACAGATCTCCGCTCTCCTCATCCACATCGACGGTCAGCGTTCCCGGTGTCAGCGTGATCGAGTTTGCCAGCAAGGTTGTTCCGAAATCGGTGCTCAGCCCGGGGCTGAGTCTGACGATTCCAGGACGAATCTTCCCGGTGATGACTCGATACGCAACATCAAGATTGGCTTTGGCCATCGCCCAGAGAAACGGTCCGATCAGGTAAACGAGAAACAACAACAGGCGAAGAGGATTAAGCAATCGTAGTGAACTCTTCTGACCTTGTTCCTTGCGATCGAACGCGATACGTCCGGCGATGGCTCCGACGATGAGGGAAAGGACAGCGCCCGAAATCCATTCTTCGAGACTCCATGCTACAATCGTTCCGCTGCCTAATGTCAGCAGAAGATAGAAGAAGAAAGCCCCGATGGCAGTGACAAAGAATGCAAGCATTCTCACCCTCCCGATACAACAATTCTCGACGGAAGGTGCGTTAGCACGCGGATTTTCCGCCGAGCCAGCAAATGTTAACCGAGGGCTCAAGGAAGAATCAAGGATGAAATGCAATTCCCTTGCTTGCTAGAGCGCAATTAGGAGCAATTGCTATTCGACTTCAATGGGAATGCTTAGCGTGTCAGAGGCTCCCGAGTTATCAGTCACTGTGAGTGTGACGGTGATTGTGCCAGGGGAAGGGAAGATGTGTTCCGCAAGAGCGGTGATGGCATCTGGGCTGCCGTCGTTGTTGAAATCCCAGATATAGGTGACGATTTCACCATCAAAATCCCACGCAAGCGTGCCGTTGAACAGGACCAATTCTCCAGCTGATGGCTGACTAGGCATATAGGAGAAGTCTGCCACTGGTGGCTGGAATGATGAGGGCGGAGACGCCGGACCTGAGGATGCAACATCAACGAACACGGGCTGGGTGTAGGCATCTGTGATTCCTGAGTCATCCGTCACGGTCAACGTGACGTTGAACGTTCCTGGCGTTGGGAAGATGGTCTCAGTAAATCCTTCTGTCGAATCAATCACGCCGTCGTCATCGAAATCCCACGCATAGGCGACGACTTCACCATCAATATCTGAGGACAACAGCCCGTTGAACAGAACCTGTATTCCGGCTGTAGGAGCGATGGGCGAATACTCGAAGTCCGACAACGGAGGCAACGATGTTCCCGGCTGTTCAAGCGGTTCCTCTGGGGCGATGACGGGAATCTGCAGTGTGAGCGTATCCGTGTTTCCGGAGTTGTCTGTGACGGTGAGTGTTACGTCGACATCGCCCACAAGCGCGAACGTATATTCAGCGATGGCTGCTGAAGAGTCGATGAGTCCGTCACCACTGAAGTCCCACGCATAGAAAGCTATCTGTCCGTCCTGATCTGCGGACAAGGTGCCGTTGAATACAACGAGGCTTCCGGATTGAGGATTCGTTGGCGAATAATCGAAACTGGCAATAGGTGGCAGCTGAGTGGCTGGCGGTACGGGTGAATCGGACACACCTGTTCCAACGACAACCTGCAGTGTGATTGTGCCCGTTGCACCAGATTCATCGGTGACTGTTAGCGAGACATCATATACGCCATTATCAGCGAACCGGCGGTCCACGATGGCAGCAGACGAGTCGATTTCTCCGTCTCCATTGAAATCCCAAGCGTATGAGGTGATCTGTCCCTCGGAAGCACTTGAGAGTGTCGCATTGAATAAGACAATGGCATCAGGATCGGGATTGGCAGGCAGATAGGCGAAATTCGCAGTTGGCGGGATGACGTCTGAGGTTTCCGGGACAGGGGCAATCACATCAACGGTTTGTGTGATGCTGTCAGCATTCTCATCGTCATCAGTCACGGTCAGCGTCACGTTGTAGGACCCTGCCATGGTGAAGGCATGCTCAGCGAACGGTGCTGTTGAGTCCGTTATACCATCGGCGTCGAAGTCCCAGGCAAATGCTGCGATCAGGCCATCAAGATCAAGCGATGAGGTGCCATTGAAAACGATTGTGTCTCCAGGCTCTGGACCTGCTGGTGAGAACTGGAAGCCTGCGATTGGCGGCTGATTGGTAGTAGGTGTGTCAACTGGAGCATCCTCTGGCCCCTCGATTAGCGTATCCACTGGTACGTCAACGGGTGGATCAACGGGTACATCAACGACGTTAGGAGTCTGAGCCGGACCTGCAATGACAAGGCTATAGGTTACGGTATCGGAGTTGCCTCCGTTGTCCGTCACTGTTAGAGATACGTTGTAGGTGCCAGCAGTATAGAAAACCGTCGAAGTAATTCCTTCAGATGAGTCGACTTGTCCGTCTTCATTCAGATCCCAGGCATAGGTCGTGATGATGCCATCAAAATCTGAGGATGATGTGCCATTGAATGACACGCTCTCCCCGGTCTGTGGTTGAGCAGGCATATAGGAGAAATCGGCGACTGGTGGCTGAAAAGAGACACTGCGATCGATCGCTGCTTCGCCGGATACGGTAACGGGGTAGATGATGGTATCGTCGTTGCCTGAATCATCTGTGACTGTCAGTGTGACGTCGAAGGTCCCAGGCTGTTGGAACACATGGTTGGCCAGCGGCTCCGTTGAATCGACAACTCCATCGGCGTTGAAGTCCCACGCATAGGCAACGATAGCGCCGTCGAAGTCGAACGAATAGGTGCCGTCGAATGTTACGGTAGCTCCCACAACCACGGTCTCAGGTACGTAGAAGAAGTCGGCAGTTGGCGGCTGGAATGTAATGACGACTTCACGTTCTCGAATGAATCCGCCGAAGGACACAAACGTCGGATCCTGCGATCCGATGACGAGCTCTGCGTGCTCTTGCGTCGTGAACTCGAACCGCTCGGGGAGCGAGGTCTCATCGACTGACACGATGTAGGTCCCGGGAAGAATGTCAGCGATGACGAAGTTGCCTGCTTGATCCGTGTAGCCATCTGAGAAGCTGCTATTGGCTGCCGACTCCAAGACTACATGCACTTGCGGGAATCCACCCTCGCTGGCGTCTCGCAATCCATTCTTGTCAATGTCCTCGAAGACCTCACCCGTGATGACAACGACAGGGAGCAATGGAATGTCTACCCAAACGGTCTCGCCTGCCATTACAGTGACAGTGGCGGGCTGACCCGCAGCGGCATTGAGCGGCAATTGGTCTGCTTCAAGTGTGTAATCGGCCGGGTAGAAGGGAGAGAACCGGAAATAGCCATCTGCATTTGTCGAGACTTCAGACTGGCCTGAATCAATGACGATGGTCCCAGCCGGATCGTCATTCAATCCATAAAGCCCGTCTCCGTCGTTGTCGATGAAGGCGCGGCCTTCGATTCGACCCTTGGTGACAAGGAAGGGAAGGGGAATTGTCACATTGGCGTTGAAGGTGATCCCCCATCCAAAGCTGATGTCCTCGGCATCGTTTCGATCCCAAGAGATGGAACCGTCGAACGTAACGTCGAGATCTTCGGTCACGTGAATAAAAAAGGACGCAGATAGATCAAAATCGTCGTGCGTGTTGCCGAATGTAATCGATGCTTCATGTAGTGCGGTCTCGGGTCGGAAGCGAAGTGACAAGTCTGAGGATGAGGACAACTGAGAGTCGGCAATGACGTCGAAGCTTTGTGACTCAGTGAGTTGAAGGAAGAGATAGAACGCATCGATATCTAGGCCGACACCTTGCGAATAGGTCGCCGTTCGTACGTGCGAACCTGCTACTTGATCCTTCTGCTCCAGGACTTTGCCCGTCAGCGAATACGGGAATACACCGGCTGTCTCTGTAAGACTGACCGCCATCAGCGTGCTGAGATCACTCTTCAATGTGACATCAGCATAGCGGTCCCATGAGAATTCGATGGTTGATGCGAGTGTCGGACCGTCTTCTAGAGGGGTTGCTGTAAGGTTGAACCCCAGGTCATCTTGAATGCGTGTCTGTTGCAGTGGATCCCGGTTGACATTGTCCCACTCATGTGACAGGGAGCTGCTCAACGAGATTGCCGTCAGACGGAGCCGTTGCGAAACCTCTATGCCCGCGGAATCGGCTCTGTTGCCTGGGAAGAAGGATCCTACTGAGAAGGCGCTTCCACTGAAGAAGAACCCAGATGAGTCGATTGTCGTGTTGAAGAACAGGGCACGACTTGTTAGTGGACCATCCAAGCCGAGGCTTCCTTCAAGTGACAGTGTCCAATCATCCAAAGGCTCCGCATGGGCCGTAGCCGTCCAAATCGATTCCGAAACCGAAACGCTATCTCGGATGCTGAGATAGCCGATGCCTGCATTGGCTACCTCGGGTCCTAGTGCAAGATACCCGGCAAATCGAGTCTCATCGTTGCTCCCGCCGCCGATAACGGAGAGATCGTAGTATTCGGCGTCAACCTTCAGCGATCCACCCGTACATGACAGACGCACTAGATCAGTCAACGACTGAGACACGCTGCCGATTGCGAATGTGCTAGGATCGCGGCGATAAAGCATTGAGAAGGAGCTGATTTTTGCCATTGAAGGACCGAAGGGATCGAGCAGACTGAAGAATGATGAGAAGTATCCACCCAGAATTTGTCCAGAAGTGGAGAAGGTCAGTTGGCTATCAAAGACTCCAGTCATTACGTTTTTGTCAATGGATAGGCGAATGCGTGCAGGCAGCTCTTCCATCACAGTACCACCCACAGCGTCTGGGGCAGGAGGGAGTACGGACGTGAAAACGACTGCATCAGCATCGACACCTTCGTAGAGCGTTGACTCTGCCAGCACAGTTAGCACGTCGCGTCCTGAATCTGTGCCGTTGGGGACATCGAGTTGCACAGTGAACGTCAATCGCTCTTGAGGTGCCAAATTCGAGGCATTGTGAGACAGGGCAATCGCCAGCCCTCGAGATGAGGTGGCTGAAAGGGTGAAGGAGTCTTGCACATTGCCTCGATTGACGAGAACGAACTCGTAGGTCATCGAATCGCCCGGGGCAATGCTTGCGCCTGTTGGAGCTATCAGCTCGATCTCAGTCATTGGCGTGACGATCACAATCCCTGTGGCTGATGCTTGATCGAGGGCATCGGATTGAGATGTGGCAGTGAATTCCAAGACATACTCTCCTGCAGCAGCACCAGCAGGGATCGTCGCAGTGACGAATAGTGTTCCCTCCTCGTTCGGTTGCAGAGAAATTGACGCAGGAGCACCAAGAACGCTCCACCCACTTGGTGCGGCAAATGCGAGGGAATAGGTTTCAGGATCAAGCGAATCATTGAGTAGTCCGAAGACGTGCGTGATGAACGAACCCGGCGATCCATCCTTGGGCGTGGATAGGATATCGACCTCAACGGACAATCCGCTAAGGCCCACAAGAATCACCATTAATAGGGTGATCAGTACTCCAACCCACATTCTCTGATTACACGCCAACATGACGCCTTAACCGTATGTGATGTAGCACACGTCCGAAAGGACCGGGCCTCAATGGGAACGGGACATTGGTATGCTAAGCAAGTGACCGGATTCAGTGCGCCATTGTGGTGTGGCAAATGTCCTGCCTAAGCGGGCCAGTCGCACGCGCTACAGATGAAGGTGAGTTGCTATGGTTGGGCGAAGTCAATGAGGTTGACATGATTGATGCACGATTACAGCAAGAAATTGTATTGCGGTCAGAAGACCGGGTTGGCGTACTTGCGGAAATCACCCGCATTCTTAGCGACATGGGGATCAATCTGCTATCAGTCCGGCTTCAATCCGATGAGGGCGAAACAGTTATCCATCTGCTGACCAGTTCCCAATCCTATGCTGTTCAGGCTCTGCGAGAGTCCGGTTTCGAGATTGCCGAACGAGATGTTGTGCTTCTGGCATTGCCCCATCATCCCGGATTCCTTCGTCGAACCAGTGAGGCGTTGGCGCGCAAGGATATCTCAATCAGCGATCTGCATTTCTCCGTTCCTGAAGAAGGTAAGGTGGGCGTCGTTGTACTGACATGCTCCAACAACGCCCACGCGGTTCAGATCTTACGTGGATACTAGGTATCTAATCATCCACAGGTTCAATGACCAAGCGTCGTCCGTCCGAGCGTCCGAACACTTCAGGAAAGTAGAATTCCTGCGCCAGCGTAGGCAATACGCCAAATTCGCCTGGAACAACAGCTCGTAGGTTGTACTGGTAGGTGTAGGTGCCTGAGGGGAGATAGTCGGCAAACAAGATTGCCTTCTCATCTCTGAACTCGGAGCGTGAATACCAGCGCCACCACCACCAGTAGAACCAGTTCGAGTTGGACGATGAATCCCGGAACAATCCAGGTTCCGTTGCAGAGATGCTCGTTGTGGCCAACGAAGGGTCGATGGCTTCACACCCAGCTGGGAATGGATCCTCGACGACGACGTAGTAGAGGTCATGCGGTGCGATGATGGTTAGCCGAACCTGTATTTCATCGCCAATTGATACGGTATCGATCTCGGTGCAGGACTCCCCGATTGGGCACGAGGCGGGCACGTATTGTCTTTGGACAATGATGCCACGCTGGAGAGCATCGATTTCTTCGACGGGGATGTACGATGTGAGATGCGCTGTGTAGTAGAGTCGACCTGTTCCCTCTCCTCGTGAGATGGTCAGCTTGTTGTCTGCTTCCAGCATGAGATCGCCAGCTCCGATGGTGAACTGGATAGGGGCATCAAGCGGGTTGCCGTTGGTTTGTCCCTCGAACAACTCAAGACCGTTGATTGACGCGTAGAAATCATAAGTCGGATTGAGTTCCTTTGTAGCGACCATCCAGTCCGTCAGCGCGATTAGTGCCCATGCAGTCTCTTGTGTCGTCTCCCAGATTCCGCCCTTGCGAGCCACCATCAGCCAGCGAACGACATTGGGCAGCAAGGGTTGATTCGGGTCAAGCCGGACCAAGGCATCCAAAATGATGGCCGTGGATCGTGTGTCCGTATTCATTGCCCACCAATCCGTGGTTGATTCTTCCCAATGTGCACCGGTCGCGGAGAGGATGGCCTCGGAATAGAGATCCGAGAGTAGCGTATCGATGGCTGAGTGGCTGCCATCCAAAGTCTGTAGTGACAGTGCCAGCCATGCGCGTGCGTAGTGACTGAGTTTCTCTCGCTCCTCGAAAAGACCTGTTGCAGCATCGAGCGCCTTTGCATGTCGATTGCCTTCTGCCAAGACGAAGATGAGCCAGGCTTGACGATTGGCAAGCACAGTGGACGTCAGATTCTCGGGTGAGATCAGCAATTGTTCGAGGAAGTCGAGGCCATGGTTGAGTACGCTCTGCTGAATCTCAAATCTAGTTTGCTGCGCTTGAAGCAGCGCATAGACTGCGTAGGCAGACAGATAAGGATTCGAGTCATCGCTATCCCACCATCCCCATCCGCCGTCGTAGTTTTGCCTTACGTATAGCTTCTCGATCCCCTCAGCCACCAATCCCGGGAGCTTGTCTGCCAAGGACTGGTTTTCGATGTCCAGCTCAAGAAGGCTTCGATAAGTGAGGATATTGGGCAAGAAGCGGCTGATAACCTGCTCGGTGCATTCATATTCGTAATGCTCAAGATAGTCCAGTCCCTCCTGCATTGCTGCTGCCAGAGATGTTTCCAATCGAATTAGCAGTTCGGATCGATCCAGATCGAGGTTCGGAACAAGCCCGATAATCTCTGTACGACTACCGAATTCATCAAGCTGGCCAGCTGTCCCCACGATCTCTGGAGACGTGTATTTGTAGACCAGTAGCGTTCCGTCCGGTCCGGTTGTCAATCGTGGACGTGCGGCATCAGAGAGCTCTCCTGAAACGACACTGAAGGCGATGTCGGCAGCGTCCACATCCAGGACAGTGCCCCACCATTCAATAGACAGCTCCCCTTGAGCTGGAACCGTGACTGTTTGCATCGGCGATTCCTCTAGTGAAAGGCCGGTTTGGGCAAGGGTCACTTCGGCAATCAGATCCTCATCCGTTTGATTGGACACGTTGGCCAGCAATCGAGACCGATCCCCAACAACAAAGAAACGTGGTGTGACGGGTCGGATGAGCAATGGCTTGGTTACTAGAAGCTCAGATGTGGATTCGCCAACCTCTGTGTCGGTCGTGGCGCCAATGGCTCGGGCAACCCATGTGGTGAGATTGTCTGGTAGTTGAATCACCACGCGCGCATAACCCTCGGCATCCGTAGTAATGGCTCCATCCCAAAAGGCGGTGTCTTCGAAATCCTCGCGCAGCGTAATGCCCTCAGGCAGTTGAGCTACAGCTGACGTTCGCATGACAGCCTCTGGGTCAGCCGCACCGGCCTCCTGCATGGCAGCCATAGGGACAGGTAGTGCGTCACTTCCCACTTCATCACGCCCAAAGGAGTCTTTGTCCATCTCCTCGAATTCCTCCAACTGCTCGGCGACCAGCCTGTTGATGGAGAGGGTCAGCCCACTTGATGTCGAGACGCCCAGTCCTCGCCGTCCATAAAACGCATCGAGGATGGCATTGGGTGTTCTTGGTCGCAGGGATAGCACAGCTGCATCCACCAAATCGAATGCGATCGACGTAGCCACGGGAAGCCCGTAGGCATCTGTCACTTTCAAGTCATAGGAAACCTCACTGGCAGGCAGCGACTGCTCGCTGGATGGCACTATTTCAATGTGTAGCGACTTGGGATCTCGTGATACGGTCAATGCGGCATAGCCAATCTTAGTTTCAGCAGTACCGGTCCCTCCCACTTCAGCCAGTGACGCGGCTTCGAGTCCTTGGAACAACACGACACTGACATAGATATTCGGGATGTGCTCCAGAGTAATCGGTACTTCGATGACGGTGCTATTGGATTCCAGCAGGATGACATCACGGAAGAGGATGCCGTTTCGCTCAACAGTCAACAAGGCCCAATGAGGTTCGGAATAGGGACTTGGAATGAGGAGTTGTGCTGTTTCCCCAACCTCATACTCGGTTTTGTCCGGAATCAAGGTGATTCGATCATCGTTGCTGCGTCTCCATGAGACCGTCTCTGAGCCACTCGCCCACAGGAATAGGCTAGATCGTGTCTCGTTTCCGGCTTCGTCTATTCCGATCGTGACGACCTTGTAGGTTCCCCCTTCAGGAGGGGAGAACGAGAAACTGCCAACACCATTCGCATCCGTACGCAGAGAGCCAGACTCGATGTCGACGTCCTGGATCGTCCAAGTCCATTGTCCTCCACCGGCTTCGTTTGCTTCGAACACGTTCTCCCATTCTCTGCGGACAACCTGATACGAAAGATCCTGGGAAGCGACCCGGTCACCTGCCCAATCAACAGTGACGACCTCAACATCGGTCAGATCTCCTGCACGGGCAACAGATCGTGCAGTAACCAGTCCTGCATAGACGTTGGCTGCGTGAACGATCACCCCTTCACGGCCGGAGATGACTTGGCCATCTGCGCCTCGCGTTGTGGCCTCGATGGTCAATACTCGACTTCCCGACTGCGTGTTCTGCTCGGAGTCAAATGCAAAATCAGCTGGGAGCTCAACGAGAAGAAGCCCGGCTGCGTCTGTCGTGCCGGTCCCTTCGAGGACTGGAACGGGCGATGTTGAAGGCATCCACCAGCAACTCCAGCAGTTCCAAGGATCATCGCGGTCTGTGAATGTGTAGCGGCCCAGGCCCGGAGGCGAGAAGTGATAGTCCTCAGAGTAGATGCTCCATTCGACGGATTGGTCCGCTACGGGCGCTCCAAAGTAGTACTCAACCTGCACGAGCACGCGAACGGAATCGCCGGACACGAGCTGACTAGCTTCAGGAGTGACGACAACTTGGAACTCGGGCGCGCGATAGGCTGCGACATCGAATGTTTCGGAATGGTAGGCCCAGTCTGTCTCTATCTCGATGCGATACGTTCCAAGTGCTGCATCGGAATCCAAGCCGAGTTCGCCAGAGAACGTGCCAAATGAATCAAGAGAGAGCTCCTCCTCAAGAATCAACGACCATTCTGAATCGCGAATCGTAACCCGTACCATCTCGTCTAGTGGCAGGGAATAGACAGCATCCTGTTCGTCTCTGAGTACGCCTCGGAAGGACACAATCTGGCCTGGTCTATAGATGGGACGGTCGGTGTCTAGGAAGAGCCTCTGTTCCGTACTGCCTCCAGAAAAATAGCCGAAGTCCCAAATCGAAATGCCGGACGTCCATTGCGAATTCCCTAGTGAGAAGGGGATTGCGCTGGCTACTGTGATTCCGCGCCAATCATAGGATTCCGTACCCTCAAAGACGGCAATACCCTCACGATCTGTGACAGTTGCTTCCAGGGCAACGCCATCTGAATCATAAGTTCGGAGGATCAGCCCCGGGATCGGCTCTCCGGTGCTTAGGTCACAGGCCCAAACAAGGGTTTCCGTATCAGCCGCCTTCATGGTGAGATTCACTGGGCTGGCGATGAGAAGATGGCGATGTTGCCAACGATTCCAGTCAACGCCATTCACTTGCATATCAATCACGTAGATACCAGGTTCGAGTGATGTGCCGTCAGCCAGTAAGTCAATCGGTGCGTAGTCGACTTCATTGAGAGTTCCCGAGACGGGAACCTCCCATTTGCGAATCAGGGAGCCCTTTGGTGGCGTGTAGTCGTACCAGTCGTCAGTGGCTTCGAAGTACTCGTCGAGCGTTAGACGAGACAAAGTGAGTGAGACTTCTTCAGTGTTGCGGTAGGCGACGAACAACTTCGCGGGCTCGTAGCTGTTGAATGTTCCCGTTTGCCCAGGGACATGGAGCCACGCTGTGGGGTCCAGGGCCCGGGTTCGGAACTTGATCGTCATCCGTTGATTTGTTCGATTCCCGTAGGGATCAGCGATATCAGGCCCGATTTGCACCTCATAGTCTTGGCTCGGCTCCGAGTCGAAGCGAACAATGTAGGTATTGTTCCAGGACCGGAAGTAGCCTGATAGCTCGCTTGGTTCGGGTTCAGGATTGATCGATATATTCTCAAGCACTGTATCTGGATCGATAGGTGTGTTGAAGGTGATTACGAGGGATGTATAGGGATAAACATCGGATTCGCCGTTCCTTGGACTGACGTCGATGATCTCAGGAAGTGGAACTGTTTCAAAGCGGGAAGAGACACCCTCTGCCATCCCTAGACCGCCACTATCACCTGTGACTCCGGGCTCAAGTGAGATGACATAGGATCGCTCGAAGTCGAGCGGTGATTGAGGAGTGAATGTGACGACTTTGCCATCTGAGGAATACACTCCTTCAATGGTCTCGGAAAACAGGCTGCCGATCAGACCAGTCGTTCTCAGAATCAATCGTTCCTTAACGCTGTCCAGCGAAACAGGCATATTGAAGGCAATGTCAATGGATGCATCAATGGGAATCAGATCGGCATCATTACCGGGGGACATCCATACGATATCAGGCCTGCTTGTTGAAAACTGCCAGATGACATCTTCGGCGACAATACCGCCTGTTGTGTCAGCCAATCCACTCGGTACGGCAATCTGATAAACAGTGCCGCCCTTGAGCGGGGTGCTTGGTGTGAATACGTACATCGAGGTATTTACCCACTCTCCGTTTCCGGCAACGGCAGGCTCAATGATCAAGGGGTTGGGGAGGGCGCTTCTATCCGGGTCGGACAGCGCGAGAAGCGGGACGACAGGGCGATTGAACATCACGAAGATGTCGCTATCCACAGCGATTTCTTCGGAGCCATCAGCTGGAGTCATTTGCGAGACTTCTAGAAAGCCTACAGCACGGAATTGAAACTCAAAACGATCAGGCAACGATTCGTCTGCTGAAGAGCGAGCCACGTGCGAAATAGAGACCGTGTAGACGGTGCTTCGTATCCAGCCTGAAGCAGGAGTGAATCGTACGGTTCGTTCAGTTGGCCAATTGAAGCTCCCCTCGGTCTGAGGACTGATTGACCAAGCACTCTCGACAGAGCTACGAGCCATCGCAACATCGAAAACGATCTCGACAAACCCATCAATTTGTTGCTCTTCGCCTCTTGCTGGCGATCGATGGATCACAGTTGGGCTTCCGAGTACTCCTATCGACGCAGTTACGGTCAGCAAGAGCGTGAAAAGGAGAACAACTCCGCACCAACGCGCAGCAACGACTCGATTAATTTGACTCATGATAATCCTCCCCAGAATCGAACCTTTGATCCGGTCTCCCACACTGATAGGCAGAAGAGCCGACAAATGCAAATCGAACAGGCTCACCCATCAAACACGTGAATGCTCGATCCGTTTCATCGATTGTTGCCGCGCATGCTTCGCGCACATCATTGCGAAAGCCGTGTCAGAACTGTACTGGTGAGATTGCGAGATCGCGATTTGAGCGATGTCTAAACCTGGTAAAAAGGTGGAACAATTAGTTCGTAGGTCATTGACAAGTGAACCGAGGTTGACGGAGGTGGCTCACATCGTTGAGCGGTCTCCTGATACAAGATGGATTTAAAGATTGCGATGGATGGTCCATCGCAACGTTTCAATTCCTCAGAGAAGGCGTCTACTAAAGGCAAACCGCTTCGAAAGGGCGGGACGCAAAGCTACGGACCTTCACGACCAGCGCTCATCGTATGAGCACTGTGACAAGGGCAAACCCGGGGTGACCCGGGGACGCAAAGCCACGGGTCTATCGCGAATACTCCTGTATTCGACCTAGACAGCCGAGCTGCCGCAGCGTCTGATGGTGGCCGAGTCGCTAGATGCACTCAACAACCACTTCAGGAGGTGCTTTCATGAGGACGTTTAAAGGTTTCGGTATTATGTTGTTGGTGGCAGTTTTGGTCGTAGGGATTGCGGTCATGGCTTCTGCAAAGAAAGGTACGGAAGCAGCGGTATCAGTCAATGCTTCGTTCTCGATTCCGTCTTGGATCTCTCTGTCGGCTGTTGGGAATGGCAACGTTAGCTTCTCAGACATTGCTGGTCCCGGATCCTATGCTGCCTCCAACGGTACGCAGCTTCAGGTCCTCAGCACGACGAGCTGGAAAATCTCCGGCGAGATCCTTTGGTCCGAATCGAAGATGCCTGAAGGCGCAAGCCAGCAGACGATCGACAATTCGCTCGAGCGTTCCTATGACAAGACATCGGGTAGCTGGGGAATCCACAGCGTGAACGTGTCTTATCAGTTCAATGTTGAAGTCGACGACATGGCGAATATGCCTGAAGGCGACTACAGCTTGGTGATTCAGTACACGGCGACAACCGATTAATAGCCACTCACGAATTAACCGGTGAACAATAGTGGGGGCGAGACATCGCCCCCACACTTCACCCAAGCACATCACTCACTCGGTTCACATTGAACAGCTCCAGGGACTCCTGGAGTGTTTCTATTCGATTAATGGCTCATCATGGCTGCAACAGCGCACACACTCCCTCGGTTCACATTTTTGCCACCCGTGATGGCACGGGGTCACTGGGATTGCCCAGATGGTTCTTCACAAAAAACACACACTTAGGTAGTTCCATACCTTCAAGATGAATGAATTCAAGGTCAAGCCCAAAACATCCACACTGGGGCAATTCAGTCCAGAGAAGCCCCTGAGGGGGCCGGGAGTTAGCTATGCAGCCATTGCCTGTGTTGTTGGGTCATTTGTTCTGAACAGTCTGTTGGGATGGATCGCAGGCATTCTTCTAGCGTGTGCTGCTGTGGTCTTGGGAAAGATTGGCCTGGACTCGAAAGGTAGTGGACTGGCCTTGATTGCGTTAATCCTTGGCGTGGTTCTCATCGGAGTCATCCTGACCGTTCTGATCATTGGCAGTGAGAACATTGGGATTAACCCCACGTAGTCCCGTTTTGCCACGGCCCTGTTGCGTTGGGTGTCACCGTGCCTGCGAGACTTCGTTCGACGTCTAGGAGATGGAGGGTTTGAACTAGGTCCGCAAGATTCACATCTGCTCTTCACAAATCCAACACATTCAAGGATTATCTTGGTTTTACTGCGAGTTCAACATCTCGCACCCCCGATACCAGCCCTCCGGGGAGAGGGGCACACCCCCTCTCCCTTGGCCTCTTCAAAGACAAATTCCAGAGACTCGAACGTCTTGAATCTAGTACAATGACGCGTCAGAACCATTGAGGGGGAATCATGATTCGAGTACGTTTTGCACCCAGTCCAACCGGATACCTACACGTGGGCAGTTCCCGAACTGCCTTGTTCAATTGGCTGTTTGCCCGGCATCAAGATGGTGTCTTCATCTTGCGAATTGAGGACACGGACAAAGAGCGCTCCACAGACGCTTCGATCGAAGAGATTCTCGAATCAATGCGCTGGCTTGGCTTGGATTGGGACGAATACTATCGGCAGACAGACCGCACGGATGCTCATCTTCAGGCTGCGCAAGGGCTCATGGATCGTGGCCTTGTCTACGAGGCAGACGGAGCGTGGTGGTTTCGCGTGCCTACAGAGGGCGCAACTGTCGTTCATGACGACCTGCTTGGCGATGTGTCATTCCCCAACGATCTGCTCAAAGACTTTGTGATACGGCGGTCAGATGGAAGCTTCATCTATCACTTTGTGGTCGTTGTCGATGATGCGGATATGGAAGTGACACATGTGATTCGCGGAGACGATCATCTGAACAACACGCCCAAACATGTCCTGCTATTTGAGGCATTGGGACGCGACGTACCTCGGTTTGTTCATCTGCCGATGATTCTTGGCGCAGATCGTACACGCTTATCTAAGAGACACGGTGACACGGCAACCTTGGAGTATCGCGATCGTGGTTTTCTTCCTGAGGCGATGGTAAATTTCCTGGCTCGACTCGGATGGTCTCACGGTGATGACGAAGTGTTCGATCTACAGACCCTCATTGATTTGTTCACCATTGCTGGAGTCAATAAATCAGGCGCCATCTTTGAGGACACGAAGCTCATGTGGCTTAACCAGCAGCACATGAAACTCGCAGACTTGGATCGCTTGCTCGGGTTGATTCGGCCAATGGTTTTCGAACTAGGCCGAGTGACTGCCGAACAATGGGATGCTGCTGACCCCGATCATCTCGGTGTGGGGGCGCATCTATTCCGGGATCGTTGCAAGACTTTGCGTGACCTGGCTTCGACGATGGAATTGCTGTTCCCTGTTCCATTGACTGCGATCGACGAGATCGTTGTGAGCGCGACGCAAGCCCCGCTCATGAATGCGATGGCTGATGTGTTGACGTTGACAGAGCCTTTCGATCCAGAAACGATCGAGCGCGATGTGCGTGCATCCCTTGAGGCAAGTGGTGCCAAACTTAAGGATGTGGCTCTAGCCAGTCGCCTGGCAGTCACTGGAAGGAAAGCCGGACCGGGTCTGTTTGATAGCCTTGCCGCTGTCGGTCGAGAATTGGTCACGAAGCGGCTGCGTGATGCGGCTCAGGACGTTCTCGAATGAGGCTCCGAGTAGCGCTCTGGCTGATCGGTTTGCTCGGTTTGCTCTCACTTTCTGGGGCGAGTGCTGAGACAACGCTGGGCTATTACACCGGAATCACGAATCTATCGACTGGGTGCTTCCCCCAAGGATTGAAGTTGGAATCCGAACCCATTGAGGGCATTGAATGGCCTGAGGCACGTGAGGAGGCTCTTTTCGGCCTGTTCCTACTTCGTGACGCTAGCTATCCAGTGATGATCGATCGTCGTGACGATGGATTCGATCTCTATGTAGACAGCAACCTTAACGGGGAGCTTCTACCCTTCGCGTGGGACCGCGTCCTTGCCGATGGAACGTCATTGGCCAGTGTTTCGTTTGTAGTTCCGTACTCAAGTGAGCAAACGGCCTCCTATCAGGCGTTTCTGATGTGGAGTGGCTTCACGCCGACTGTTCTCACCTATTGCCGCGACTCCTATCGGGCGGGCGAGATCCAATTGGGAGAAACGACCTATCCGCTGATCCTATTTGATGAGGATACTGACGCGCGCTATGACGATCTCGACGATGGTACATTGATCATCGACTCAGACGGCGATGGCCGGTTGCTCGTGACATCAGATTCACATGAGGTGTTCTCCCTAGCCGAACCGTTCAATCTGAATGGCACGGTGTATGAAGTTGCGGCTGTTGCGGAGGACGGATCGTGGATTGAGATTGTGGAATCGGATGCTGTTGTTGAACCGAAGTATCCGCTGCTTGATGGCTTCCCCGCGCCTGTGTTTGAGGGGATCGACGCACTTGGAGAGCCTCTATCCTCCAACTCGCTGCGAGGAGACATCATCGTGCTCGATTTTTGGGCGAGTTGGTGTGCTCCGTGCATCTACGAGCTGCCCACGATGGAGAGCATCGTAGCGGACTACGCAGATCTGGGCGTTCGCGTCATTGGAATCAACTTGGATCGCACAGAAAGCGCTTTCCAGTCCGCTTTAGAGACGTATGGGATTGGCTATGCGCAGATTCATGATTCTGACCGCGGACCGATCGGCGACCTTTATCGAATCGAAGGTATTCCCATGACGTACATCATTGATCGTGAAGGCACCATTGCTGCGCGAGGGCTTCGGGGAGAAGCGCTGGTTGCGGCGATTCAAGAACTACTTGATCGTGAGGAGTAGCCGCTATGAATCGAATAACAACATGGGCAGTGAAACGAGATGCAGGGATTGGTCTGCTCATTCTAGGATTCGCCCTAATCGTAATCGGGGCGAATGCGCAGAACCCGATTCTCGAATTCTCCTTCGAGGACGAGTGGCTAACTGTTCCACTCGAAGGATCTGCCACGACTTGGTTGCAGGTGAACAACTCCTCGGTATATGAAGCAGACGCGATCGAAATCAGCTGGTTGAGTGGCCCAGCCAATCTGGGCGCTGTTGAGCCGATCGACGTCCTTGATCCATTCTCAGAAGCGCGAATGACAATCCCGATTGTCCTAGGATCCGATGCGATTGAAGGCGAAAGCCAGGCACTGTTCGAGCTGTCCTATACCTATTGTGTTGCCGATGTTTGTTTTCAAATCATTGAAGAGATCCCGTTGAACTTGACCATTGCTCCCGCCTCCATTGCGCCTACTAATGGCCAGCCTGTAGACCCGATTGACATTGTACCTGTCGACGAAGGCATGGATCTGTCCGTCGCTTTTGCGATTGCTCTTGGCCTTGGTCTCTCGGTTTCCTTGATTGCTGGGAAAATCTGGGGAAGGCGATGGTGGGTACTCGTACTGCTTCTGGCGATACTCGCCACAGGATTGGTAGTCGGAATCGCGCTTGACCAAGATCAGCAGGCTCAGAGTATTGGTGCAGTCTTGTGCACGTCTTGCGTGGGCATCGAAGAAGCACCTCGTGGGGATCCTGTTCTCTCAGGAGAATCCCGATTGAGAATTGCTGCGCTCTCAGATGAAATTGAGCTTCTGCTATTCACGGCCACCTGGTGCCACGCCTGTCCCTATGCCAAGGCGATGGTTCAACAGGTGATCGAGGTTAATCCTCTGGTGACCGTCCAGCTTGTCGATGTAGACGTGGACCAAAGTGCGGCGAGTGACTACGGCATCATCCAATCAGGTCGAACGATCGTTCCGGCCATCTTTCGGGTTGATACGGGAGAGGTTGTCTTCGGCATCGAGGATCTCGAAACTCGGTTGTTGTCTTTGTTGGAGGGATCACCATGAAGGTTGCAAAGGCACGTCGAGTCGGTCAGTCATTGGGACTGTTGTTTGGATTCTTCGGCATCACGGGCATCGGGATGACGCATCTGATTTTTCCTGGACTGCACTGCTATGCCTGTCCCTGGGCGATCACGATCTGCCCGATTGGATTAGCCCAGAATCTCGTGATCTTCGGTACCCCCCCCTATTTCTGGATTGGGATGATTGTCACCTACGGCTTGACTGCCGGCCGTGGGTTTTGCGGCTGGTTCTGTCCCTTTGGTACGTTGAATGATCTCCTTTCGTTCCGCAAAGTGAAGATGCTCAATGTTGTGTCCTATTCGAAGTTCATCGTGCTGGCTGGGACAATCATTGCTGCTTGGGTATTTGCTGACACGATGTTCTGCAAGCTATGCCCAGTCGCTTCGATTGAAGCTTCGATCCCCTACCTGATCATGGGTGTGGCTAAGGTCAATCGGCCATTCCTTGTGCATATGGGTACGTTGACATTCACTCTCGTGGGCATGGTATTGATTGCTCGTTTCTGGTGTCGCTATCTCTGTCCAATGGGTGCCTTGCTCTCACTTTTCAACCGTGTGAGCTTCATGAAGCTGAAGCTCGACGAGAGCAAGTGCAGTTCCTGCGGGGCTTGCGCCCCGGCGTGTCCCATGGGGATTGAGCCGCACTATCAATACGATAACCACAACTGCATCAAGTGTGGGCGATGCGCAGATACTTGTCATATGGGGGCTCTGTCTCTGGGTTTCAGTGTGAAGGACAGCGAATGATTCGCTATATGCTGCTTGGCCTCGTGCAGGGACTGACCGAATTCTTGCCTGTGTCCAGCTCAGGACATCTTGTGATCGCCGAACGTTTGCTTGGTCTTAATCCTCCTGGCGTATTGCTTGAAGCCATGCTCCATTGGGGAACGTTGGCAGCAGTTGTCATCGTTTTTCGACACGACATCATCGCCCTTTTGAAGTCACTGCGGGGCAAGGGACGTGTTGAACAGCGCAAGGAAGTAGGTTTTCTCATTGTCGGCACGGTTCCAGTCGTTGCAGCGGGGTTGTTGCTGCGCGGAACGATTCAAGCCGCCTTCTCGTCGTTGATGGGTGTGGGTATTGGATTGCTGCTTTCAGCAGGGTTCTTGATTCTCGGGCATCTTGCTCTCCGGCGTGCGCAACGTTCGTCCATTCGGTTCCCTGATGCGCTTGTTGTTGGATTGGCACAGGCAGCCGCCGTCTTCCCTGGCCTCTCACGTAGTGGAGCGACGATCTCCGTTGGCACAATGATGGGGCTGAATGCGGCACAGGCAGCCCGGTTCTCTTTCTTGCTAGCCATTCCCGCTTTATTTGGAGCTGGACTTCTTCATCTGGCGGAAGCCTTGAGCGCTCCAGCATCACAGAACTGGATGGGAATACTCCTCGGGTCACTGTGTGCGTTTGTCAGTGGATGGTTGGCCCTTCGTGCCGCACTGGCGCTGATTTCTAGAGGACGATTCTGGGTCTTTGCCGTTTATTGTATCGTTGTAGGAACAGGAGCCATCATCTGGTCACTCTTCTAGAACAGAAACAAGTGGCTATTCCAGCAGGCCTGTCCCCAGTACGGAGATAAAAGCAACAGCCGCAATGGCAACCACCAGCAGCACTCCCAATATGGCTGTGCCAACAGATGCTGCCGCTGTAGCAGGCTCGACGTCATAAGCTATTGTCTGTCTTCCCAGTTTTGTCCCTGGTTCGTCCGCGCGTTCAGCCCAGATCTCCCACGTCCATCGTCCAATATCAGATTCTGTGGCAACTGCGTCAAACCATGTCCACTCTGAGCTGAGCAGTCGCGGAGCCGAAACCAGGCTCTGGCGAGATGTCATATAGCGCGGAGCTCTGAGCGCTGATTCATCCATCATCATGTAGGCCACCAACCCCGAAGGCTTGGTGACTCGTGCATAGGGAATCAGAGCTGCTGACGTGCTTGGAGTGCTCATCGTCAGTTGAATACGCTCACCTACGTGAACCGTGTTTTCTCGGTCTGTGCCAATGAGCAGATCGATGTCACCTGGAGCTGGGCCTTCAACAATGACATATCGATCGATGATGTAACTTCCATGAACGCCCGCGTCAAGAGTTGTTCGGACACCATCGGGGCTAGATGAATCGGGATTGAACGGATCGATGATTGTATAGCTGTTGTTCCTCTTGCCTGTCAGAATCACCCAATGGCAGTCTTCGCTCTGTGTCAAGCCGCCGTTACAGAAGGCCCCCCAGTGAACGCCAGCCACGACCACATAGCCTTGGCGAAGTGCATGATCGATGACGACGGACGCAACTGGATTCAGGCCGACATCGCTACGATTAACGTGGGTGGTAATCTCAAGCTCCGCGGGCAGTTGCCCCCAAATAAGGCAGCAGTTGCCGACGGGATCTTGGGAGCATTGGCCATAGCCACCTGTTTCGCGAAGCCAATCGTTGAAAATGCCTGGATCCATTCCCGTTCGCCCTTGTCCTGTGCATGAATACCGAGCGGACACTGAGACATTAATCTCATAGTAGGCGAGAACAGACGAAAACGCGGTCACCAAGCAGCCTGTTGTGCAAACGTCGTCCGGGCAGCCGACAGTTCCCAACGGGCAGTCGCCCCACGCATCTGGCCCCTCATTGTAGGCTTGATTGAATGCGGGAACGAGCCGCGGCAGCTCAATATCCTGGGCGAATGACGCGAGGCCGAGAACGAACAAGAGTACCATGGTCAAGACAATTACCTGTTGCTTGCAGTGTGTCACAACAGGACCTCGCGTAGTCGTGATGTCTCCGATAGCACAAACGTCGGTTGAATCCGTTCAGCCTCAAGCCGTTCACTCGATTGGATGCCGTCAATCACAACGTCCTGCTTATGCTTGATCCACGCTGTATACATGCCCGCTCTCTGGGCACCGACAATGTCTGCCTGGAAGTTGTCTCCTACAAACAGTGTCTCGCTTGCTGGAACGCCCAGCGCTTCAGATAGCAGAGCAAATGCCTGTGGATCGGGCTTATAGACGCCGACGTCTCCGGCAACGATGATCGCATCAAAGAATCGATTGAACCCTAGAGCCTCGATCTTCTTCCATTGAAGGAATGAAGGGCCATTGGTGTACATTCCCAATTTGTAACGTGATTGCAGATCAGCCAGAAGTGTGTCGATATCCGGATAGGCAAGAACGCCTGATTCACTGCGCACATCTTCATAGGCTAGTGATACTCTGGAAATGGTCGCTACGTCTGAAAAACCTTGCTCTTCAAATAGGAGAGTCATGATTTGGATGCGCAGGTCGTCCAAGGATTCCACACTGCGTTCCAATTTGAGCCAAAGCTCATTATAGCGTCTGGCTGCGACTGTCAGATCACCCAGATGACCGATGGGTAATTGAGAATGAATGAGTGCTTGCTCAAGAACCTGCTGTGTCGAGAGGGGATAGTAACTGAGGGTCCAATCGAGATCGAAGGCAACGGCTCGCAAATCATCTGTGAATGGTTGGATGACAAACCCCCTCTCTCTTATGCTTTCATGACGTAGTGATTGAAAATGATCATAGCGACGCGGATTCAAAGCCGCAAGGGGGCATTGTGCGCATCATTGGTGGAAGCCGCAAAGGTCGTAAGCTTGTCGCGTGGGAGCAACAGGGCATTCGCCCGATGCGCGACTTCGTGCGAAGTGCTTTGTTTAGCATTCTGAATGAGTTCGTTCCTGATGCCGCGTTCCTCGATCTCTGCTGTGGAACGGGCAGCGTCGGTCTTGAGGCGCTGTCGCGCGGTGCCGCTTCCTGCATGTTTGTCGACCTCTCTCCTGATTCCTGTGGTATTGCGCGCCGCAATCTTGAGTCACTGGATTTCTTGACTGAGGGTCGTGTGTTGGAGGGCGATGCTGTCGCCATGATTGATGAGCTAGGGCGCAGAGCTAGGCGGTTCGACATTGTCTTTGTTGGCCCTCCCTACTATCAGGAACTTGTTCCCTCGATTCTGACTGCGTTGGCTGACGGAAGAGTCCTGGCCGATGACTTCGTTGTTGTTGCAGAGATACATCACAAGGAAACCGCAGCGAATGCCTACGGCGTTCTTGAACGGGTGAATGTTCGACGCTACGGTGATAACCAATTGCTCTTCTATCGTCGTGGAACGAGCGATAAGCAACCCTCGGGAGGGCAGAATGGCTGAACGACTGATCTTAATCACCAATGATGACGGTGTGAATGCTTCTGGCTTGCTTGCGCTGAAGAAGGCTCTGGAAGGCGTGGCTCGCGTTGAGGTCTATGCTCCGGATCGAAACTGGTCAGCAGCCAGCCGGACGAGAACATTCCACAAGCCGTTGCGTGTGGATGAAGTGCGTCTGCTCGATGGTAGCCGTGGCTACGCGACGAGCGGGACACCGTCGGACTGTGTTTCACTAGCTCTCCTCGGTCTGCTAGACCGGCTCCCCGACTTGATCGTGTCTGGGATTAATGATGGCCTCAATCTTGGACGCGACGTGTCCTATTCAGGAACGGTTGCTGCGGCCATGGAAGGCGTTCGCGCAGGCGTTCCTGCAGTTGCAGTGTCATTCGATACCAGTGGCGATCGCTCTGAGATTCCAGACTATACGATGTCCGCGGAGTTCGCCGCTCGATTTGCCGCATTCTTGTTGGATCAACAGGAGTTGCCAAAGAACATCGTTCTCAACGTCAACGTTCCTTACGCTCCAGTTGGAAGAAAGTTGGAGTCACGCATCACCCGTCTTGGCGGAGAGGCATACAGCAGCTATCTCGTCACGGGAAAAGATCCCCAGGGACGCAATTACTACTGGATGAGCGGAGATCCGCTCACAAAGGAAACAACCGAGGCTGAGAGTACGGACATTGGAGCCATTTCCGCCGGATTCGTTTCTGTTACGCCGATTCATTTGGATATGACAGAGCATGCACTTCTGGAACCGCTTTCTGCGTGGCTACCAAGCCTCAACAGCGACTAGGCTTTCCAGATTGTCCAAGCTCCCACAACGATGAACAATCCTCCTGCGATGTAGTGCAAGATTCGTGTGCTTGATTCAGGGAGAAAACGTGGGAGTGTGCAGCCAAGAACCACGGCCAACACTGTCGAAGCAAGCAAAGCAGCCCCGGCACCAATGAAGACGCCCCAAGGATTGTTCCGGCTGGCCATGGCGAGTACGGCCAGTTGTGTTTTGTCTCCCAATTCGGCAAGGAAGATCAATGCGAATGTTGTCAGAATAGTTCGAATCATGACTCTCCTTATGTGAATGCGAGCGGATTGTAGTCTGAATGATTCTTGATGTAAAAGACGTTTGTGGTCAAGAAGGCTCCTTATTACACTGAAGAGCACGATTTGGAGGACGCCATGTTTCGACGGAGGTTCTACCAGTATTACACGAACGTGAATTATCTGACCTGCGCAGGCTGCCTTGCTTGGCATGGAAAGATCCTCAGAAAGCGGGATGCTTTTCCTCAGAGTGACGACGGTTGCGCATCAGCCATTCTGCCAATTCCCAGGAAGCAGCTGCGGGATTATCGGGACAAGGCGAAACAAATGCGGCTTCGAGCTCAAGGAGAGTTGGCACGTCGCTCGTTGTTTGCGAACGCCATGACCCTTCTGCCGAGTCAGCCAGATGAAGCCTTGGAATTGCTCGGTCGGGCTGCAACCATCGACTTGTACATCCCCGATATCGAGCGCCTTGTAGAGATCCATGGTGACTTCTTGCACGCGCATCCGGATACTCGTGATCGATTGCGGCTCCAATGGTTGAAAGCCTACTCCGACAAATTTGGATGGCGACGATATGAACTGCTACCTGAGGTGATGCGGCTTCAGCGAGAGAAGGCGGGAATGTCGCGTATCAATGAGCTGCTCGGATGAGAAGGGAAGTGCTGTTCATTCAAGAGCGCGGTTTGATGCTCCTGATTGGTGTGGCAGTGCTGGCCTCAGGACTCCTTCTGTTCGCGAACCGGTCTCCAGTCATCCAGATGATTCCATCGTCTGTAGCAATCCACTTGCAGCAAGTGTCCGTTCTGCTACCGGCGTTTGTGAAGCCAGAACCGATAGACATTAACAGTGCGACCCTCGATGAGCTGATTGTGCTCCCAGGTATTGGTCCCGCTCTTGCACAGCGGATCATTGATTACCGTGCAGAGCATGGCCCATTCGGAACACTGCAGGATCTGAAGCGTGTTAGTGGGATTGGTCCGCAAATCGTTGAGAACATCAACGGCGAAGCTGTGGCAGGACAAGGCGAATTGTAGCCACGTCTTCCTAGTAGAAGGCAGTGCGCGTTCTGTGTCGCTTGTTCCGCTTCTTGTAGCGGGGATGCTGTCCTTGATGCCATAACACCTGGTCGACATCCCGTGCTGTCCAACGGGCTCCCGCTTCTGCAGCCGCTCCAATCATGAGTTCGACGGCATGGACACAACATGCCCTGATCTCGATTTCCTCGTCTGATCCTGCAGGGACCAGTTGCTCTGCTTCGATGCGATCAAGTAGCGAGGGCTCGTATTGGAGGATTCCCTCAAGCCGCAGGACGTGAGGGACAAGGTTGTCTGCGAAGATTGTTAGCTCATCAAGATCCTCGAAATGTCCCAGTCCACGACCTCCCAACGCGAGGGAGAGATCGGATGCCAGCAACTGAGATCGTTTGTAGAATGGCACCTCGATGCCGTGATAACAACTGACATCGTTAAACAGTGGTTGCTTTGCAAGGATTCCCACCAAAAGTGAAGCCCTGTGATCGGCAGCCTCGATGCAGCTAGAGAAGCAGCCATCGAAGCGCAGGTTTAGGTCCTCACCAAGATTGTTCCAAGCCCTGGCAAACAGGGCCATTAGCTCGTCGATCACTGGATCTGATTGATCTTGGCCAAACAGTGCCGCGCAATCGCCCGGTGATATTTGCGATAGCTGCAGTGCAGTGAAGGGGCCTTTGTCATAGAAGCTCTTTGCCAGTGCAGAGGCAATGGTGTAATAGCCAGACATGCCAGGTCTCTTGTGCAAGTGAGGAAAACAACCGGATCCGAAATTTACGGCAGCTAGTGTCATGAAAAAGGCAATGGTGTGTTCCACTTCCCCGATAAAGTGAGAGGTCGTGTCCAATGCAGGTACGGCCAGTGATTTGTCTAGGAGCGGCCCAACAATCTCTGGGATACGTTCCGCTACGATGTGTACGTGACGGGCGCGATCAGAAACCTGACGGCATTGTTCTCGAATTTCGGCAAAGACAGTCTTGGGTTCCATGAATGCGGACTCTCCATCAATCTGGTGGATGATAGGAATAGTATCGTATCGATTGGGAATGCGACATCGGCAAGCTGGCTGTCTGCTGATTGGCGGAGGTAGGGAAGAGAGAATCCACCAGCGCTCGGATCTTAGGTTGGGACCCTAGATCCGAGCGCTGGCACTTCGGCGCTTATTGAGACGATTCGCTTGTTTCGTGATGCTGGAACCCTGCACGGCGTCTGGGCGGAGCTGGAGGCGCAGGGGGTGCCGGCGGGGCTGGATGCGCTGGACGAGCTGGACGAGGTGGTCTTGGTATCCGGAACCCGTGGCCTGTGACCATGCGATTCATGTCTGACGCTTGGATCGTGGTTAAGCGACTCGCGAGTTCTTTCTCCATGCCTGCATCAATGAGCGTTCGGTAATACGTTGCCAAGGATGTGGCGACATTGGCCATCGCTTCTGGCGTATACACGGCATCGTTGATACCGCGCATCAGCACGGGAATGCGTTCGGAAACGACATCGAGTAGCTCCTTGACAGAGTCGGCATCCTCAAGCTCTTCTTCATTGTCTTCAAGCTCGTTCTCCAAATCTTCTAGCTGGTCTTCAAGTTCGTCTAGCTTGTCTGCGCGAGCATCGAGTTCATCGCGCAGCTTTTCAAGCTGTGCGCGCTCGTTCTCCAATTGCTCGCGCTCCCGCTCCACTCGCAGGCGATCGCTTTCCATCTCTTGTTGGATCTTCTCCTTCGCTTGCTCTAGTGCCTCATCTCGATTCTTAGAGAACATCATGCTCCTTTCTTTCGTTTCCCGATGATTCGGACCTTATGGCCCAGTAACTTGAGGTTCCCCTGGACAGGGGATCTTTGGTTGTTTGCTGCAATGCCGAAGTTGACACCAATGAGGAAGGATCCTACGTCAATGCGTTCCCTCACGGGCGTGCCGAGAGTCGGTGCAATGGCCTCCCACACGCGATCAGATGGTGTGGGGCCCGCATCGACTGACGATACGAATTGGTGGCGCAGCTGAATAATGCGAGCCAATTCCTTCTGGCACGTCTCGCACGCGTCAATGTGGCGAGCTAGTCTACCCATCTTGGTTGGGGCGAGATGCCCAGATACGTACCAGGGCAGCCATTCTCTAACAGTTTGGCACATACTCATGCTAGCTCCTTAGCCAATGCTTGCCGGGCATGGTGCATCCTCGACTTCACGGTTCCCTCAGGGATTTCCAGCAATTCAGCTGTTTCGCGCACAGTCAGGTTCTCGTAAAACACCAGATGCATGACTTCTCGATGCATTGGCGAAATTGCCTCCAGTGCATCTTGGACGCACAAATCGATGTGTAGGGATTGAGTCGGATCGTATGACTCGGAAGCTGTATCTGGGGCAGGAAGCCGCTGTCCTTTTGATTCCTTGCGCAGAATATTGTGGGCTTGATTCCGGGTGATGCCCAAAATCCAGGTCATGACTTTGGAACGGCCCTTGAAGTTCTTCGCTCCCTTCCAGACCGCCATCATCGTCTCCTGCAGAACGTCCTCAGCCAAATGAGGTTTCCGAAGTATCGATAGCGCATATCGATACACTGCATTGGCATATCGCTCATAAAGCAGATGGAATGCTCCCTGGTCTTGGGTTGCTACCAGAGCGAGAAGTCGGCCTTCACTCGTCAACGATCTCTCCTCATCTTGGTCCTCGTTTCCTTCTGCATCTTGGGTGGCTGCTTGCTCTTACATGATTGAGTGGTCGATAGGAGCGTTTTTGGTTCACTCGGCCAATCAATAGGCGAGCGAATGCCGCAGCAACGATAGCCGCAAGGCGCTAGGGAAATGAAATCACAGTCCACGAAACGAGGATTGTCACGAAGCAGTCAATGCTGGCAGATTTAGTACCCCTGATGCAGATCGACACGATGTGGGACCGAATTGCCGCGGGTGAGGGCGTTGAGCGTTTGTGCTAGATCAGTCATCCGTCGCTGCTCCAGCTCCTGAAGACGGAAGGCCCCACCTCGATGCGGACTCATGACAACGTTGTCGAGTTCGTGGAACGGAAATTTCGAGGGTGGCGTGTTGGCTTGAGCTTCAGGCGTGCGTGGGTAGCTGTACCAGACATCAAGCCCCGCTGCCGTAATCCTGCCGCTCTTGAGCGCCAGATAGAGGGATTCTTCCTCGATAATGGCTCCTCGCGCGATGTTGACAAGCACACATGGAGACGGAAGTGCGTCAATCTCCCTTGCCCCGAGTAGCCCTTCAGTCTCGCTTGTCAAGGGCAATGCGACACAAAGGACATCGGCAAGTGGCAAGAGAGTGGGCAATGCGTCGAGGCTGTGTATCTTGATTGGCGTGTCTGGTTGTGATGTATCGACATGCCGGCGAACAGCATGTACGTTCATTCCCAAGACATGGCAGGCCTTGGCTAAGCGAGATCCAATAGCCCCTAGTCCAAGAATGACCGCTGTTTTGCCATCTAGCAACATTGTTGGCGCACCGTCGTAGCGGCTTCGCCAATCGTGCGCCCGGAACGTTCGATCGACGGGTACGACTGTCTTGGCAGCAGCAAGCAGCAATGCTAGAGCTAGCTCGGATGCAGACACGGCGTTGTGATGTAGGTTGTATACAGGGAGTGCTGGATGTGTCTCCAGCAGTTGTGTGCGTGTTTCAGCAGGCACTCCAGCATAGGGGATGATGAGAGCCTTCAGTTGAGAGCACATTGCAAGCTGTTCGGGGGAAGGACGTCCATGAACGAGCACGTCTGTATCCGCAGCCAATGACTCGACGCCAGTTGTCACAACCACATCTGAATCGAGGAGTGACAACAGATGCTGGAACTCACCTTCTTTGGGCGGGTGCAAGATATGCACGCGTAAGGCGTGCGAACGCTCACTTTCTGCGAGATCTTGTGTCAATCGTGGCATGGATGGATTGTAGCCTTTCGTCGGTGTGCCTGCGATGAGGAATATCCATTCGGGCCCGACGATTCATAGAAACAGCATAAAAAACACGCACTCTTTTCAATCACACGGAGCATGATGCTCATGATATCCAAAGGAGTGTCTATTGATGATCACTCGAACGTTGAGAGGAATGCAGGTTGTCACGATTCTGATCCTGCTGCTGACAGGTTCATTGACTGTGGCTTCCCAACCCGAAACGGTGATCTTGCCGAACACTGATGGCGAGTGGCTCATCCCCGCTGAACATGTCGGACGTGCTGTTGGCCTTCCTATCCGTGTTGATATCGCTGGGGTTGGCGTGTTCCACGTTAACCCAGAAGGAATTCAGACCCTTCGCCCCGACATCATACAGACTCCCCATTTCTCCATATTCGACCTTGTCGTCAAGTTGGGGAAATTGGGAGAGATCGACTTGGCCTATCACTATGACGAAGAGATGGCAACTCACGTAATCGATTCGATTGATGGAATCTCTGGATGGTGGTACGAAGCACACTATTCTGGAGGTTGGTTTGAGAACAACGCTCATCGCATAGACCAGTACTTGGTTAAGGATGAAACGTTTATTCGCCTCTATCAAGAGAGAAATTCTCGCCTCGTTACTCTGTTCACGGAATTCCGTAAAGAGGTAGAGCGTCTGGAAGAAAGTGACGGAATCGTAATCATCCCTAAAGTGAGCATTGAAGGGCCAGGGCGAGTGCATGACATCGTGGCTGAGAATGTGACGATCACTGCCCACAATTCCCGCCTCGATCTATTTCGACCGGGCACGATTACGGCATTAGACATCCTTCTTAGCTTAGGCGAGCAGGGGATTTTGACCCAACTGGGCGTGGCCTGGTATGACACTATCTTCGCCGCCGATCCTGTGGATCACTATTTCGTTGAGCAGATTCAGGCAGGCGAGGCTTTTGATGCGCAAGCCTATGGTAGCTGCGGCTTCGTATATGAAGTGGGCTCCCGCAAACTGGTCGGATTCTCTGGTGCGCACATTCATATCCCAACCGATGCTCGGGTATTGGTGTCCCCGGAATATGCACTGTGGTTTTGGATCTGTCTGTAGGAGAGAATCGAGCCATGAAACGAATGTGGATGAACTACCTTCTTGATGTTCTGCTATTCCTTACTGCAATGGTTTTGGGTATTTCGTCTCTGCTGGTCTGGGTGGTGCTGCCCAAGGGGTATAGCCCTCAATGGCTGCTGTGGATTGCCATTCACAAATGGAGCGGATTTTCCCTGTTCGTGGGAACGTTCCTTCACATTGTGTTGCACTGGAAGTGGCTTGTGTCGATGACCAAGAAGGCCTTGCGAAGGAAGTAGCCAATTCAGGTCTTCACGACAGTCTGATATATCTCTATGATGAGATGTGGTGAAGCAGGCTGGAGGCGCATGATGAAAGCTTCAAGATGGCAGGTGTTCGCAGCGCTGGGATTGATCGGAGCATCCTGTGTCTTGTATGCGATTCACTATGTGGTCTTTGACGACGCACATCACATTCTGCTATGGAGTTTCACCAATCTGGCTTTCTTGCCGATCTCCGTCTTGTTTGTCTCATTGATCATCGGACGATTGCTAGCGCATCGGGATCGCCGCGCCAAGATGGAGAAGCTGAACATGGTTATTGGCGCATTCTTCAGTGAAGTGGGCAATGATTTCTTGCGAATGCTCGCCGGTTGGGATGCGGACGCGACAACGCTACAACAACAATTCTCTGCGATCTCAACGTGGAAGCCTCAGGATTTTGCTGAGGCGGGCAAGCATATGTCTCGTAGCCCGCGCCTCATTGACCACTCTGCGATGTTGCTTGAAGAGGCACACAGCTTTCTAGACGAGAAGCGCGGCTTCCTTCTTCGATTGCTTGAGAACCCAAACTTGCTGGAGCATGAAGCATTCACAGCGCTACTGCGAGCTGTTCTTCACGTGGCAGAGGAACTCGGATATCGAAACGATCTTTCAGCACTTCCAGAGTCAGATCGCTCGCACCTGGCAATCGATTTTCGACGTGCCTACGTTCTTTTGCTTCAACAATGGGTGTTCTACATGGCCTTCATTCGAAAGGCCTATCCATATCTTTTCTCCCTTGCATCACGCACCAACCCTTTCGACCCAGCGGCCTCCGCAGTGGTCGAATAGCAGCTGGCTTCGCGAGTGAGAAGTCGCTCAGGCAGTCAAGCGGCTTTCTCGGAGGTCAGAGGCCGATAGCTGGTGCCAGGCGAAGGATGAAGGATGATTCAACACGTCTTGTAATGCGGCATTCTGCGGCACGGCCTATAGCTAGCCTCCGCCAACAGGCGGAAACAGGCCAACGCGGTCGCTGTCTTGGAGATGACTGGATCGATCATGTACTGGGCGTCCATTGACGATGGCTAGGTGCACGTCCTTTTCGGGAATGCCAAGCTTCCCGATAAGGTCTGTCAGCGAATCACCAGATTCCAGATCTACGTTGAATGGGTCACCAGCGCGCTGTGTGGGAGCTAGGCTGGCAAACGTCGCGTAGAGCCGCACCTCAACCCTCACTTTTCGCCGTCCTTGGTGCTGTTCGGATCCCCCGCGGAGTCTTGCGGGCTCCCCGAGGCTTGACTCGGGTCCCCCGAGGAATCTTGCGGGGCGAAATACCATTTGTACAAGAGCTGCATGTCGTCTGGGAAGAGACCCAGGCGGTCTCCATCTTGAACAGGGCTTTCGAGATTGGCATACCGTCCATTGAGAAACACATTGCTGCCGAGATCTGTCTGAGGGATGCCTAGGCGTGCAACAATCTCTCCCACAGTGTCTCCCGGTTGCCACGACACCAACGCAATCGATTGTGCTGTGGTTGCTTGATCATCTGCAAATTGTCGTAACTTCCCGTACAGGTGAATGTCAATCATCAGAAAAATGAGGGGCCACCACATCGCGGCCCCTCGCTCCATCCTTTCAAATTCTAGCCGCCAAAAACCTTGTCGATCTCAGCGTCGGGAATATCCCATACGACGTTATGCGGTGGCAAGGGCTCGTAGGTCATGAACTCGGGCAATCGGTCGTCGTGCTTTGTGAAGCCAGCCTTGCGATTGAAATCGAGTTCGAGATCGAGGATCTCCTTGCCGATTCGCCCGACATCGTCTGCTGTCCAGTTCGTGCCTAGTACGCCATTGCACTCTTCAACCATTCCTTCGAACCCTGAGGCAATGTCGAGAATGGCGAAGGCAATGAATAGACAATGCCCTGTTGTGTCGATGAAGGCGGTTGCGTATTGGAATCCGCGAGCCAACTCGGTTTTGTTCGGATCGAGCGGATCCAGCTTGCCTGAAACACCGAGCATCTCGGGAGCAATGGTATAGCCAGCCGTGTGGTCGGCACCCATTGTTGAGATGGCATAGGTCATCCCGATCCCCTTGATGGCGCGCGGCTCATAGGCGGGCATGCTCTGTCCCTTTACATGAGGAACCCGAGCGACGCCGAATGTCTTGCCTGTGACTAGAGCTCCTCCGCCGAGGATCTTGCCCAGTGGTGTAGCCTTGCCGATTTCATTGACCAGCTCGATGGCTCTGGCTCCATCTCCAAAATCGGCAACGCCGCCCTCCATGGCTACAGCAATAGCGCCGCCGATCTCAATCGTGTCCAAGCCATACTCGTTGCAGAGCAAATTCATCTCAGCGATTTGATCTAGATCATCGATGCCACAATTGGCTCCCAATGCCCAGGCAGACTCGTATTCAAGGCACGACGTGTGCACGGATCCGTCGGGTTTGTGCCAGGTATTGGAGCAGCGAATGATGCAGCCAGGCGAACAGGCGTGGTTGTACAGCTCAGCTCCCGTCCGCTCTTTGTTGCCTTCAAAGATGGCTTCACCTGCGATCTTGGCTGCGCCGTCGAAACGTCCAGAGCGGAAGTTGTTGGCGGGCAAGGCACCGGCTTCATTGATGATATTCACCAACACGGCCGTCCCGTAGCTATTGAGGGCTCCTTGGGGCTTGGTGATAGCATGCTCCATGAGAGCTGCTGCCATCTTTTTGCGTCCGACATCAAAGACTTCAGGATTGGCGATGGCGACGTTGTCTGCGCCTGCATCATCGACAACAATGAACTTGAGGCCCTTGCTACCCATAACAGCGCCCAGGCCACCTCGTCCAGCATATCGTGTTGGGCCGCCGGTCTGATCATTGAAGCAGATACCGGCTGATGGCATACGATGCTCGCCTGCAACGCCTATCGAGCAAATGTCGACAGCCTTGGATCCACCGAACTGATCAAACAGCTTGGGATAAACCTCAGATAGTTTGCCGCCAGTAAGAGAATCGGCTTCCTTGAAACGGGCACCGTCCTTGTCGAGCTTGAGCAGCCAGAATCCGTCGGCCTTGCCCTCAATGATCAGGGCACGGATTCCTAAGCGGGCCAAGCGCCGCGACAATCCTGTTCCTGCATTGGCTTCCTTGATACCGCCTGTGAGCGGTGATTTTCCTCCAACTGAAATGCGTGAGGATGTCGGAGATGCGGTGCCAGTGACGATGCCGGGGGAGAACACCAGCTTGTTGTTCGATCCCAGCGGATGACATGTGGCTGGCACTTCATCATGCACGACCGATGAGGTTAGCCATCGACCTGCCCTGCCCTTGTACTGCTCCGGCACGGGCTCAAATGTAGCCGTGCGTGTGGTCATGTTGACACGTAGAAAACGTTCCATATTCTCCCCTTTCTCAAGCGAGTGAGTCATTGCTGTCCAGTCCTCATGGGTCATGCTGCCAGACCACTATAGTTTGTGAGCCCACCGCGCGGCAAGCGACGCAACGTGCGGTCGATACAACCGAACATCCGGGTGCCCAAGTTCACCACAGTTTCTTCATGAGAGTCGAGTAGGATTTCTTCAAAGGAGCTGACGATGGATCGCCAAGATGTCGAAGCATTCGCGAAGTTGTTGTTCGTCTACAACGCTGATAGCGGGCTGTTCAATCTACTGGCTGATGCGGCGCATCGAGTCGTTCGTCCCAGTACCTATCCATGCCGGCTATGTGCGATTACCTACACGTTCATAGGCATGCGCGCGGAATGGCGGGATTTCATCCAGTCGCTTGGCCATCCTATAGAATTCCTGCATCGCGACGAGCTGGCAGAGGTATACGGGATATCTGATGTTCCTCTCCCTGCAGTCTTCGTGAATTGGGGAGATCGAACGCGACTACTGGTCTCTGCCGCCGACATTGACGGCTGTAAATCGATGGAGGATCTGAAGCAGTTGGTCCATAGCTATGTTGAAGCTCTGGGCCAGTAGGAACCTCATTCACCTCCATTGTCGAAGATGCCCAAAATGGCTCGCCCGAAGAACTCGTTCCATTGGCTATTGAACGAGTAGCCAGGATGTCTGGATTGAAGCTGCTCGTAGTCAACGAGGATTTGCCCATCTAGGTCTAACTGAGTATTCAGAATTAGGCCACCATCTGTGTAACCAACAGCGAGGACGAAGTGATCAAGAGACCAACTTGGGTGCTCGTCAGGGTGAATCTTTACCCCTAGGAGTACAGGATGACCCCGTTGCAGATGGTTCTTGATCCATTCGGCAAACGCACTGAGGGCGGAATTGTCTTCATCCCACACTTCAACAATCGTCCCCAGTACGCCCAGGGTGTGGTCCACTTCATAGGCATACAGATCGGGATGATCGGGATCTCCGGCGCTGTTGATTTCGGCTTGCGTCACATTGAGGCCGTAGTAGGCAAGTGCCATTTGAATGCAGGCCTCGGCGCACCAGCCAACAGATAGATCCGGACGGCCGGGATCCCAGGCGCGATCGGGAATACCGAGATGCACGCTTTCCTCGATTATTGCACAGGATGCCGAAGCGTTGAGGAGGAGCAAAGCTGCGAAGAGAGTCAGAGCACGACGCAGGTTGGCACATGCTGGTTTCGTCCTCTTCCTGCTATTCATTTGTATCCTCTGACAGATCCTTGAGCTACCCTCCTAGGAGAGCGAAGACAGTATTCACTGCGTTGGGGAGCAAGAACATGCCCATAACAAAGCCGAGGAGTGCGATGGTGCGCACTCGAGAGCGTACGCCGAGGAGTCCTGCGAGTATGGCGATCACGCTGCACACGGGAACGAGCCAGCTTGTGTATATCGATGCCACTGCCCATCCGACTACGCCAGCCACAAGTGCCACAACGCTACATGCGAGGAACACGGGACGCTGATCGTGCACTAGAGTGCGCTCATTCGCGCGCTCCACGAAAAGGCGCTTCCAGATGGACGCTCTCGTTTCTTGCGATGCTTTGGCCATCGTTCGCCTCCAAAGGCACAGATGTGCGATTCTACGATATAGCAGTTGGTGTTTGCGATTCAAGGTCCTGAGGATTGATAGGAATGACAGCAATAGCCAGTGTATGGAAGTGGGAGTAGGCGACCTCACTCGCTCGAAGTCCGTGTCTCTTAAGGAGTCCTTTGAGTCCGCCGGTTTTCATGAATTGATGAAAACCCGCCCGATGATCTCCTCCAGCCAGGTTCTCAATCAGCTGGATAATGAGCCACGGAATATGACAACAAGGTCGACCAGGTTGCGAATACTCCGTGAGGATGAGATGTCCTCCTGGCTCAAGAACACGAACAGCCTCGATGAGCATCCGTGAGCGTTCCTTCTCGGAGTGCTCGTGCAATGCCAAGCTGAGCAACACGGCACGGATCGATGCATCTGTAAACGGTAGGTCATAGGCAGAGCCAACCACGTACTCGATATTCCCTGAGGGGCGGGCCTTGGCCGCGGTAATCATTGCTTCAGAGAGGTCGAGGCCGATAGCGTGGATTCCAGCAGTGGCAAGGGCTCGGCATTGTGCACCTGTTGCCGTTCCGATATCCAACACAGAATCTAAGCCATGTTTGAGGCATAGGCGCACTGTTTTGGGGCGCAATGGCGCTAGCAATGGATCAATGATCCAACGATAAACTGTGGATGCCAGCGTGCCACAACCTTGAGTCCTCATTGCGATAGTGTACAGGTGAATTGGGATATTGAGCGGCTCGCAGTGCTTGTGAGTTACGTGCTAGTCGTTCTCGGTAAGGCTATTCATCTACTGGGAGAACAAAGAAGTCCTCTGGAAGAACATAGCTTCCGAGGCAGGTTCTGATAACGCCATGATAGAGCTCTGTCGAATTGTCAATCCCTTCCAGATTTCCGGTGAAGGCTCTCTCAGGAGACCAATCCTCATTATGCTCAGAATAGCACTCGGGGCTGTATATTGAGATGTCCGAATAGCCATTGATCGCGATGTAACAGGTCGTGAGGGAGGCTTGGCTCGCTTGTTGCAGGTGGATACCGCTACGCCTGCAGTAGATGAGATAAAGGTTGTCTGCTGCGAGCGTTGCGTCTCCGCTGAGGATGATCCCGTATCCTGCATTGCCAATCATGGCGCAATCCTGTGCGTTGATTGTTACATTGCCACTTGCGGCGATGCCGGCACCGAGATAACGCGTATTAATGAAAACATTCAGTGAAATATCGCAATCTACCAAGGCGACGCGAGCCGTGTCGCTTGCCAGTAGACCATAAAGATAGTTCCTCCGTATGCGTGCGCCAACGAGAGTCATTACTGAATTCGCAGTGGCTTCAATACCTGCGAACTCATTGTCGATAATGACGCAATCCGAAATCCAGCAGGAAGCAGACTCTTCCAAGCGTACGCCTGTGTATCCTTCTGCGATAGTCAAATCCGACAGCTCAATATCGGCCGCACCACGTAGAAGAAAAATGGGAAATCCCGAGCGACCTACGAGTCGAACCTGCATTGAGGTATTGGGAGATCGCGAGATCCAAATGGACTTAGAAACGACAGTGTATTGATCGCGGTACTCTCCAGCTTCAAGAAAAACGACGCCTCCATCTGCGAGACCATCCACTGCGTTCTGTATTGAATCCCCCGGCGACAGAAAGACGATCTCTCGTGGGAGAACGTCTTCAGCTGCCTTGAGGCCGTTAACAGAGAATGTTGTGTCTGGTGTTCCGAGCGCAGTTGAGAGGAAGGCGTAGGCCTTCTTCAGATGTAATTCTCTGGCGCTGAAGGTTTTGCTTGATTCAAGGGCCTGTTCGCATTCGGCGAGCGCAAGCTCCAGATATCCCAGAACAAGCGCGTGGCTGTACAGGAAAGTTGTCTGGGTTGATGGACGTACAACCAACAGAAGTGTGGGATCATCGGCAGCATGATCGGCCCAGTCAATAAGCCCGATGGGAGAAGCCACCGAAGCCTCAAGTCCTCCGACGGGTGGCTTGCTTAGGATATTGATGATCTCTTGGCAATGTGTGGCGTGATCCTCTGGCTGTCCGCTTAGGACTGCTGTTCTCGCAAGGTATTGTGCAAACTCCAATTGCTCTACGCGGAAGAAGAACTCGTCAATGGCATCCGTGATCTCCGTGTCTGTAATAGCAGAGCCGGCGAACGAGGAGAGAAGAAGAACCAGAAGAAGGGCAGCAGTGAGAAGGCGACGCCTTCCGTTAGGTCGGGTCGTCATTGTGCGTTCGCAGATTCGAAGCATGCATCTTCGAAGCCAACGCGATCATCAATCTCAAAGCGATAGCCAAATCCTTTGACGTTGGCGATACAGTGGCCGAGATCGGGATCGACTTCATTAAGAAGCTTCCTCAGCCTGTACACGCATTGATGTACATCATTCGATGACGTATATCGGCAATCGGGCCAGATGGCTTCCATAATTTCACGATCACTGAAGACGCGCGACGAATCGCTCAGCAACAGAGACAGAAGACCAAACGGCTTGGGTGTGAGGAGTCGCGTGACCCCTTTGCATGAAATCGTTCTGGACTGTAGGTCGATGACGATCGGGCGCTGATCGAGCAGCTCCCGAATTGGAGCAAATGGGCCAACACGCCTTTGCTCTGGAATGAGGGCAGCACGGCGAGCCAGCCGTACGGAAGCCAAACAAGTGGCGCCCGCAGAGAGAAGCCACAAGGCTGTTCCTAGGATTCCGATCATCCAGTTTGAGCGACGCAGGTTTGATTCGAGGAGCTGTGCGTGGATTCCGATGCGAACGTATCCGACAGTGAACGCGCGATCACGTATTGGGATTGTTGCTTCGACAATGCGTTGATCATCGCGCACAGACGTGCTCGCAACGGCTGTTGCTGGCAGTACGGCAGGGGCCGGAAGCGCGATTTCCATCCATTCGCCTGTACGGTTGTCGATCAGTAGATGATCCTGGTAGTTCACTTGGATGTATTTGGCGCTGCCAAGCAGCATGATCTCTACTCCACGCTCTAGATGCTCAACGGAGTCAGCTAGAATCCATTCGCGGGCTGTTTCCGCGAAGCTCGTGGCAGCGCGCAGGGACATCTGTTCAGAGTCTGCAATGATCGAGTTGCTCCGATACTGCGAAACTCGATAAGTCCCCCATATAAAAAAGACTGCAAGAAGAACGATCAGTATCGACGCGCCCCAAGAGTGTCTGCGAGTAGCTGCCATCATTGTTAATGAAAGATAGCATTCCTTGGCGTTCGGAGCAAGAGGAGTCACTTGAGCAAATGCATGTGGGACAGATCCCTTGCGGTCTTCTGAGATAGTGTTTCAGACTGATATAAGTCTTGTTCTATAGACCTGAGGCGCGATTCGCTACGGTTCTCCTACGCGCTGACTCGCTACCGGACCTGCGCCTAGGTCGCGACCAATGGTCTGGCTGCTTCCTTGTCGCGAAGGCTCAACAGTGCCAATCAAACTTGCCTGTGAGCGGCAACTCGTGCTCTAGAGTTCCCGCCTCATCTCGTACTGATCAACCAGGGGATTGAATCCAACACTTTCGAAGAACGATTGCATCCCAGAGTCCTTCCCGTCGATGTTGAGTGCAGCCAAACGCGGATTGTCCGCAAGCACTGTGTTCGCCAAGTGGTTGAGCAGTGCAGTCCCTACGCCACGTCGTCGGTGAGATCCTTTGACAACCAAGGACAA